>Ga0308159_1000069_pt1 | contig 433169 bp, 403 predicted proteins | sample PhyCR1_FD_201040 | JGI IMG/M metagenome (GOLD analysis project Ga0308159, IMG submission 201040) | Phyllosphere microbial communities from UC Gill Tract Community Farm, Albany, California, United States - DLSLC.R1 | ecosystem: Host-associated > Plants > Phyllosphere > Unclassified | place...
AAAAAGATTGCAGCGGATAGCGGGAAATAGCTCCTGATTATTATTCAAATCACAAATACTGAAATCTCAAATTCCAATCTATGCGTTGAAAGACTTCGACTTCGCTCAGCAGGACAAAAACTTTGCTACTATATATATGTATAAAAAAAACCGACAGGTTTTTAGAAACCTGTCGGGCTCGAAATGAGAATTACTATTATATATATGTAGAAATAAAAACAAACACGACAGCCCCGAAGCCTTGTGGCAAAAACCTGCCGGGTTAGAAATGTGAGTTACTCTTATATATTGTAGAGCTTAAAAAGCATCGTTATATATAATAGAGTAAACTTCTACATATTTATTGTATGTGTTTTTGTAATCACGTATATTTGCATTCACAAAATTATAAACAATGATCAAGATTACATTACCCGATGGGTCAATTAGAGAGTTCGCTCAAGGCGTAACTCCAATGGAGGTCGCTAAAAACATTAGCGAAGGTTTTGCTAGAAACGTGATTTCAGCATCTTTTAATGGCACAACTATTGAAACCGAAACTCCATTGACGACCGACGGTAATCTTATATTATACACTTGGAATGATGCGGAAGGTAAAAAAGCTTTCTGGCATTCGACTTCGCACGTAATGGCGCAAGCTCTTGAGGAATTGTATCCTGGAATTAAATTGACTCTTGGACCTGCAATTGCTAACGGTTTCTATTATGATGTTGATTTCGAAGATCAGAAAATTGTTGAGGCTGATTTTAAAAAGATTGAAGATCGCGTTCTTGAAATTTCGAGAGAGAAACATGAGTTCAAAATGCGCCCGGTTAGTAAAGCTGATGCATTAGAAATGTATAAAGATAATGTTTACAAGACAGAATTGATTTCGAATCTTGAAGACGGAACAATTACTTTTTGTGATCATGCTACTTTTACTGATTTATGTCGCGGTGGACATATTCCGAATACTGGGATTATCAAGGCTTTTAAAATTATGAGCGTTGCCGGTGCTTACTGGAGAGGTGACGAGAAAAACAAACAGTTGACTCGCGTTTACGGAACTTCTTTTCCTAAACAAAAAGATTTAACTGAATATCTTGAACTTCTTGAGGAAGCGAAACGTCGTGATCACCGTAAATTAGGAAAGGAACTTGAATTGTTTGCTTTCTCTCAAAAAGTGGGTCAAGGTTTACCTTTATGGCTACCAAAGGGAGCTGCACTTAGAGAGCGCTTGGAGCAATTTTTAAAGAAAGCTCAGAAAAAAGCAGGTTACGAGCAAGTTGTTAGTCCACATATTGGTCAGAAAGAATTATATGTTACTTCTGGTCACTATGCTAAATATGGTGCAGATAGTTTTCAGCCAATTCATACTCCAGCTGAAGGTGAAGAGTTTTTATTGAAACCAATGAACTGTCCTCACCACTGTGAGATTTACAATGTAAGACCTTGGTCATATAAAGATTTACCAAAGCGTTATGCTGAATTTGGTACTGTATATAGATATGAGCAATCTGGAGAATTACATGGTTTAACTCGTGTTAGAGGGTTTACTCAGGATGACGCACACATTTTCTGTACTCCTGAACAATTGGACGAAGAGTTCAAAAAAGTAATTGACCTTGTATTATATGTATTTGGTTCGTTAGGTTTTGAAAACTTTACTGCTCAGATTTCATTGAGAGATCAGGAAAACAGAGAAAAATATATTGGTACTGATGAAAACTGGGAGAAAGCTGAAAATGCAATTATCAATGCCGCAGCAGACAAAGGTTTAAATACTGTTGTTGAATATGGCGAAGCTGCATTTTACGGTCCGAAACTGGATTTCATGGTAAAAGATGCACTGGGAAGACAATGGCAACTAGGAACAATTCAGGTAGATTATAACTTACCTGAGCGTTTTGATTTGACTTATAAAGGTGCTGATAACGAATTACATCGTCCTGTGATGATTCACAGAGCTCCTTTTGGATCTATGGAACGTTTTATAGCAATTTTACTGGAACATACAGCAGGAAATTTCCCACTTTGGCTAATGCCGGAACAGGCTATAATCTTGTCTTTGAGCGAGAAATACGAAAATTATGCTAAAAAAGTTTTAGATTTGCTAGAAAATCACGAAATTCGCGCCCTAATTGACAATCGAAACGAAACAATTGGCAAGAAAATTAGAGATGCAGAAATGCAGAAAATCCCGTTTATGCTGATTGTAGGTGAAGAAGAAGAGAAAAATGGAACGATTTCTATTCGTCGCCACGGACAAGAAGGAAAAGGTAATGTTACCGTTTCTATTGAAGAATTTGCTTCGATTGTAAACGAAGAAATAAAAAAGACATTAAAAGTTTTTACAGTTTAACTTAAATTATAAAGTCATAGCAATAAGAAGCAACAGAGGTTTTCAACCTCGAGTAGAAAAAAAAGATGCGCACAGAATAAACAACCTTATTCGTGGCGTGCAAGAAGTGAGATTAGTAGGTGAAAACATCGAACCAGGTGTTTTTAAACTTGCTGATGCTTTACGATTGGCAGATCAATTTGAATTGGATTTGGTTGAAATTTCACCAAATGCTGAGCCGCCAGTTTGTAAAATTATGGATTACAAGAAATTCGTTTACGAACAAAAGAAAAGAGATAAAGCATTAAAAGCTAAATCTTCTCAGGTTGTGGTAAAAGAGATCAGATTTGGTCCTCAAACTGACGAGCACGATTACGAATTTAAAAGAAAGAACGCAGAAAAATTCTTAAAAGAAGGATCAAAATTAAAAGCTTTTGTATTCTTTAAAGGTCGTTCTATTATCTATAAAGATCAAGGGCAAATTTTATTACTGCGTTTGGCAACAGATTTAGAAGAGCATGGTAAAGTTGAAGCTATGCCAGTTTTGGAAGGAAAGAGAATGATTATGTTCATTGCTCCGAAGAAGAAAAAGTAAAACAGTTTACAGTCGCAGTTTTCAGTTTCAGCACAGTAAACTGAAAACCGAGACTGACAACAAAAAAAAATAAGTAAGTAGGAATAAATTAAAACACTAGGAAAAATGCCTAAAATGAAAACAAAATCTAGCGCTAAGAAACGTTTTAAAGTTACTGGCTCTGGAAAGATTAAAAGAAAGCATGCTTTTAAAAGTCACATCTTGACTAAAAAATCTAAAAAACGTAAATTAGCTTTGACACACTCAGCGCTAGTTCACCAAACAGATATGAAAAGCATCAAACAACAATTAAGAATTATCTAATAAGTCTAAAGTTGTAAAGTCTTAAAGTTGTAAAGTATAAACTTTTGACATTTGACTTTTAAACCTTTGAGTAAAGATTTTCTTTAGGTTAAAAAATTATTTATATAACCTTGGAGTATGGCTTTGAAGTTCCTTTGATTTAATTCAGGACGCCTGCTACAAAAACACATTAAAATTATGCCAAGATCGGTAAATTCAGTTGCTAAAAGAGCAAGAAGAAAAAAAATAATGAAGCAAGCCAAAGGTTTCTTTGGTAGACGTAAAAACGTTTGGACAGTTGCTAAGAATGCAGTAGAGAAAGCAATGTGCTACGCTTACCGCGATAGAAAACAAAACAAAAGAAATTTCCGTTCATTATGGATTCAACGTATTAACGCTGGAGCTAGATTAGAGGGAATGTCTTATTCTCAATTCATGGGGAAAGTTAAAGCTAACGGAATCGAATTGAACCGTAAAGTTCTTGCAGATTTAGCTATGAACCACCCTGAAGCTTTCAAAGCTATTCTTAATAAAGTAAAATAAACGTTTTATAAACTCAATTTAAGATTACTTACTTATTATAAAAAAAACCATTCGTTAACGCGAATGGTTTTTTGTTTTTACGAGGTTCTCAACTTCAAAATAAAAATTACCTTTACTTATTAAACAAAATAAAACAATGCAGAGCACCATTATACATCACATTCAGAAATTTATTGATCTGAATTCTCCGGAAATTGATATTTTAGAATCGTCTATTAGTGCTTCTCAGATTAAAAGAAAAGATCACGTTTTACAAGAAGGACAAATCTGCAATACCATGTATTTTATCGCAAAAGGCTGTATGCGACAATATATCATTAATCCTAAAGGAACAGAACAAACACTGCAATTTGGTGTAGAAAACTGGTGGATTACTGATTATTTGAGTTACCACAACTCTACTCCTTCGCACTTTTACATACAGGCAGTAGAAATTACGGAAGTCATAGCCATTGAAAAACCTGTTTTAGAATCATTGCTAGAAAAAGTTCCGAAGCTAGAAAAATACTTTCGGATTGTTGCCCAAAAAGCTTTTGGAGCAGCGCAAATGCGTATTAAATTTTTGTTTACAATGTCGGCTGAAGAAAGATATAATCATTTCAAAAATCAACAACCCGATTTCGTACAGCGAGTTCCACAATATATGCTTGCCTCTTATTTAGATTTTTCCGCAGAATTTATGAGTAAAATTAGAGCTGGAAAAGTCTGATTTTTATTTCTTGAAGTAGTTCAAGTTTTTGAGAGTATCCATTACTGAACTTTGTAATGAACTTTTAAAACATATAAAAATGAATTCAAGAATTGTTATCCCGAATGTTGCTCCAGAAGCTTATAATGCTTTAATGAATTTAGAAAAATATATTGCCACAACTTCTTTAACTCCAGAGCACAAAGAATTTATTAAAATTCGCGCTTCTCAAATTAATGGCTGCGCTTTCTGTATCAACATGCATACTGCCGATGCAAGAAAACACGGCATTTCTGAACAAAGAATTTACTTAATAAGCGCTTGGCGTGAAGCCGATGTTTTCACCGAAGAAGAAAAAGCTATTTTAGCTTTAACAGAACAAGTAACACTAATTGGGAATCATGTTTCTGATGAAGTTTATCAAAATGCTGCTAAATTATTTGATGCAAAATACCTTGCAGAAATCATTTTAGCAATCATTACAATTAACTCTTGGAATAGATTGGCCATTACTACCGGAATGCGTGCCGCATAATTTATAAAGATAATATTTACAAGCTCTTATTACACAATAGCCCTTATGAACAAAGGGCTATTTGTATTTATTTAGAAATCAGAATTAAAAAGTTAATAAATTGAAAATATTTTAAAATACCGTATTTATACTCTTTTGAGATTTTCAGATTTTTTTATTTTTGGCGCATGATACCAAAAAGAATACCATTTTCCTTTTACCTATTTTTTATATTCCTCGCGATTTTATCTTGCCAAAAGAAACCTATTCTTCAGGAAAAGGCAGCAAATAACAAAGCCGAAATTAGTAGATTAACATCAACTGCTGATTCCTTTTTCAATAGCAAAAAATTTGACAGTGCTTTTTTCTACTACAATGAAATAATTGCGATATGTTCGCCTTCAGAAAATACGGAAAAATATATCCGAACTTTAAACCGAATGGCTTCTATACAGCAAACTCATGGAGATTTTGCAGGAAGTGAAGCCACAATTGCGAAGGCATTACCGTACGTAAAATTGGTAAAAAAACAAATCTACGCTTACAATCTTTACATTACACTTAGCAACAACTACCTAAATATTTACGACAACAAAAATGCAATTTTCTACAGTGAGAAAGCTTTAAAGCTCGATGTAGGACCATTGCAAAAAACAATTGCAAAACAAAATATTGGACTTGCATTAATGCAAAGCAATCAATTTGACAAGGCTCTTAATCTTTTCCTTTCTTTGGAAAATAATACTGCTCTAACTAAAGATCAAGAATTATACAGTTCGTTATTGGATCATATTGGAATGTGTTATTATAAAATAAACGATCATGTGAGCGCTTTGGATTATATGAAGAGAGGTTTGGAGATTAGAGAGAAACTGCAAAAAACACACGGACTGGGAAAAAGTTATAGTCATCTTGCTGAATTATACGAATCTAAAGAACCTTCTTTAGCAAAGAAATATATGCTAAAAAGCTACAACGAATTCAGTAAAATCAATTTTGTTGAAGGAAGATTAGCAGCTTTAAAAACAATACTCAAACATAGTTCCGACAAAGAACTTAAGGAGTATTCTACAATTTATATCAATTTAGTTGACAGCACTTACGAAACGACTCAGAAAGCTAAAAACCAATTTGCCAGAATAAAATACGATTCTAAAAAAGAAAAAGAAGAAAACCTTAGACTCAAGACACATAAAGCTGAAAATGATTTAAAACTTGAAAGACAAAAAAACAGAAATATTGTCTCTTACATCATTATTGTTTTAAGCCTTTGTCTGATTCTGATTCTGTATTACTACCTAACTTCTAAGGCAAATCGGGAAAAAATCGAAGCTGCTTATAACAGTGAAATTAAAATTTCTAAAAAACTGCATGACGAATTAGCAAATGACATCTATCATACAATGGCTTTCGCCGAAAACAGAAATTTGTCGTTAAACGAAAATAAAGAACAATTACTAAACAATCTGGATGCCATATACTTGAGAACGAAAGACATTTCTAAAGAAAATTGTACTGTTTCTAACAATGAAAATTACAATTCATCACTTAAAGAAATGATTTCAGAATTTAAAACTTCCAATATAAATCTCCTAATTAATGGTTTAGATACAGTTTTATGGGATGAAATTAGCAAAACCAAAAAAACAGCTGTTTACAGGGCTATACAAGAATTGCTTGTTAACATGAAAAAACACAGTGGCGCCACTTTGGTTGCTATTGTTTTTAAAGAATCAAACAAAAATATCACTATTCATTATACTGATAACGGAAAAGGAATTGATATAACCAAAATGGTTTTAAAAAACGGTTTGCATAATATTGAAAACAGAATTCATGAGATAAAAGGCAAAATTGAAATTGATTCTGAATTAGGAAAAGGATTTAAAGTATCTATTAAAATTCCTCTGTAAATGGCAGCTACATTTGGTTATTCTAAAAGAGTTGTCTTCATAAGTTATGCAATACGTTGTTTAACAATATTGTGTATTGTTTACTTTATTCAATCCTGTGAAAAGAAAAAAGAGGTCTACCATAAGCACACAGAAAATACTACGGAAATATATAAATGGATAAAGAAAGGTGAAAAACTGAGCTATGCGGTAAAAGATGACAGTGCCATTTTTTGTTTTAATAAAGTATTGTTGCTTTGTAACCCTAAACGAGATTATGCAAATCAATACGTATATACTTTAGAAAAAATAGGCTATATTTTTGCAAGAAATGGTGATTATTATGGAAGTGAATCTGTAGTTTCAAAAGCGTTTCCTTACTTAAAATATACTTCTAGACCAAGATTTTCTCAACTTATATATAAGTTGACAGCTGACAACTATTATGGGATGTATGACTATGATAATTCTTTATTATATCATGAAAAAGCAATAAAAACAGCAATATCACAATTTAGAAAAGCGCAAATAAAATGTGATATCGGATTTTTGTACATGCAGAAGAAGAGGTATGCAGAAGCTATAAAGATATTAGAACCATTAGCAATGAAAAAAACGGAAGACAAAATGGATTCTCGAAATACCGAGTTACAACATGCCTTCGTTTTATATGATCTTGGTCTCTGTTATCTCTATATTGGTAATAAAGAAAAGGCTTTAGATGCTCTTCAGAAAAGTCTAGAAATAAATCTTACAGCTAATGATGATTCTTATCTTATTGGAAGTTACCATGCGCTTAACAAATATTATAAAAAATACAACAATCCAAAACTAGAAAAATTTTATGCTGCGAAAGGCTACAAAGCTTCAAAAAAAGTACAATCAGTGGCATATCAAATAAATGCATTAAGCCATTTAATTGAATCAGAGGAAGGAAAAGATTTAAAAAAGCATCTTGATCTTTACATCAAACTCACTGATAGTACAATGTTAAGCCAGAAAATAGCTAAAAATCAATTTGCGATAAAAATGCATGATTCGCAAAAAGACAAAGATGAAAATCTGGAGCTCAAAACTCAAAAAGCAGAAAAAGAATTACAGCTGCAAAGACAAAAAAACAGAAGTTTTATCTCCTATATTATAATTTCAGTGAGTGCTGCTACCTTAGTTTTTGTTGTGTTTTATATCACTTTCAAAGGAAAAAGGGAAAAAAATGATGCTATTGTACAGAGTGAACTTCGAATTACAAAAAAATTACATGATGAACTTACAAATGACCTTTCTCAAACCTTGTCTTTTGCAGAAAATAACGATTTGGAAAATGAACAAAACAAAGAAAAATTTCTTTTCAACTTGAATGAAATTTACATCAAAACCCGAAAAATTTCAAAAGAAAATAGTCCAGTTTTAACTGATGAAAAATTTGTTTTTGTTTTAAAGGAAATGATTTCAGAATATAAAACTCAAAATGTAAATATTCTTTTAAATGGTTTTGATGCAATTTTGTGGAATACAATCGACAAAAACAAAAAAATAGTACTCTATAGAATTTTACAGGAATTGTTTTTGAACATGAAAAAGGATGGAAGTGCATCTTTGGTGAGTGTTGCTGTTAAAGTACAAAACAAAAATTTAAATATTACCTACAGCCAAAATGGAGAAACAATAAAAACAAATAACATGATTTTCAAAAAAAGTTTACAAAACATACAGGACCGCATTAAATCAGTAAAAGGACACGTGGATATTTCTTCGAGTCAAAATCAAGGATTTAAGGTTTTCATTATATTCCCAATCTAAAACTGCTTTTCAAATCCCCAAATGAAAACTTCACCTCTAATTATTTTCCTATATATATTCACTTTTCTTTTTGCTTCCTGCGAAGAGAAAAAGCAAATAGTTATTGCAAAAACTGATAATACCTTAGAAATAAAAAGGTTAATCAAAAAAGCTGATCAACAATTCGACGATTTTCAAGATGACAGTGCAGTTTATAACTTCAACAAAGCGATAGCTCTTTGTATTCCGAGAGAGGCTTACGCAGATGAATTTGTATATTCAAAAACAATCATTGCCAATATTTTACAGAATGTGGGTGACTATTACGGAAGTGAAGCTCAATTAACCCAAACTATTCCTTACTTAGAAAAAACATCAAAGCCTAAATTTATTTACAACGTTTATACTATTATGGCGTACAATTATAGCCATAACTACGACTATAAGAATGCACTGGTTTACCATAAAAAAGCATTAAGCCTTGCCCAAACTCCTTTTAAAAAATCGGTTTTAACAGCAGATATTGCTATACTGTACTTAAACCAAAATAAGTTCAAAGAGGCTATTCAATTATTAGAACCTTTGGTTGCAAAAAAAGCAAAACACGAAACCGATTCTATTAAGACCATAAATCATTACTCTCTTCTGCTAAACAATTTAGGTTTTTGCTATGCCAAAACTAGGAATCCAAAAGCTTTAAAATGTTTAGAAGAAAGCTTAGCATTAACTCTCACATTAAATGATGATTACGAATTAATTGGTTCTTACAATACATTATATTTCTATCATAATGAAAATAAGAATTTTAAACTAGCAAAAATGTATGCAGAAAAGGCTTATGAATGTTCTGTAAAAGCTAAAGCCCCGATTTTAAGAGTTAACTGTATTGCTAATCTTATGAAATTGAGTTCGGGAAAAAAATTAAAAGGATACAGCCAATTATACATCCACCTTATTGACAGCATTAATGATTCTAGAAAAACATCCAAAAATGAGTTTTCTCACATTAAATACAACTTTGAAAAAGACAAGGAGGAAAATGTCGAGCTTAAAAGTTATAGAGCAGAGAAAGATTTACAGCTAGAAATTCAGAAAAATAGAAGTTTCATATTATATATTGCTATTTTCTTAATTCTTTTCCTTTTAGTTTTTCTGGTTCTTCACATTCATCAGAAAGGAAAAAGAGAAAGAAACCATACCATTTTTAAAAGCGAAATGAGAATTTCCAGACTTTTACAGAGCGAACTTTCAAAAAAAGTTCAAGACATTTTGCTTTTTTCAAAGAGCAGTGATTTGCAAAATGAAGACAACAAAGAGAAACTTCTTTCTAATTTAAATGAAATTTATAATAAGACAAGAAAAATTTCTAAAGAAAACAGCGTTATTGTGACCGACGAAAATTACGTGTCTGGTTTAAAAGAAATGATTTCAGATTATTCAACTGCTAATCTAAATATCATTATAAACGGTTTGAATACTTATTCATGGACTAAAATTCACCGCAATAAAAAAATTACCGTGTACCGAATTTTACAAGAATTACTAGAAAATATTCAAAAAAACAGAACCTCGCTAATAAGTATCAATTTCAAAAAAAGTGAAAAAAATATCCAAATAATTTTCGTTGCCAATGACAGTGAAATCAGGCATCAGCAGATCAATTTAAAAAAAATACTACAAAATGTGGAAAACCGTATTAAAACAATAAATGGAACTATTAATTTTGAATCAAATCTAGAGAATGGTTTTAAAATAAGTTTCACATTTCCTATATAAAACGACAATATGTTTAAGAAAGTTATAGTTGCCGAAGATTTAGACAGCATCAGTATTGCTGTTATACAAGTGCTTGAAGAGCTGGAAATACCAGTAATTCATCACGTAAAGTATTGCGACGAAGGTTTACTCAAAATTAAAAAAGCTTCAATTGAAAATGAACCTTACGATTTATTAATTACTGATCTCTCATTCAAATTAGATCATAGAAAAGCAACTTTAACTTGTGGCGACGAACTTATTGAAGCTGCGAACAAAGTACAGCCAAATTTAAAAAAGATCGTTTTTTCTATCGAAGATAAAAGTTACCGAATTAAGTCTCTTTTTAACGATTTAGGAATTAACGCTTATGTTTCTAAAGGGAGAAATAGCATCACAGAATTAAAAAATGCGATTATTTCTACTTATAACAATGAGGAAAAAATACTTTCTTCTGATTTGTCTTTTTCATTTAATGATAAATCTTTGATCGAAATAGAATCTTATGACATTTCTATTTTAAAACTTTTATCGAGAGGTTATATTTTAGAAAGTATTTCAAAAGAGTTTAAAGATTTATCTATTACGCCAAATGGGACTAGCAGTATAGAAAAAAGAATTAATAAGTTGAAAATATATTTTAAAGCCAATAACAATGTTCACTTAATTGCCATCGCAAAAGATTTTGGACTAGTTTAAAACATTATAATCTTATAACCTTTTAATAAATTAACATAAAGATTAACACTATTCTAGCCCTTAAATTTGCCACCAATCTCTTCCATCATGAGACCAAAAAATATGTCGACAATTTTATTGTCAAAAATTAATACTACTCAAAACAAAATCATTATGAAAACAATGTTTCTTTGTCTTTTTTTATCAATAACTTTTGCTTTTATTTCTGATAAAACAGGCTGGCTTGAAGTCGACTGGAAAATGATTTTTATTCCTGCCCTACTTGTTTTGCAGATTATTATTATCGGAACTGCTTTAAAAAACAGATATAAAAAACACTAATTAATTCTAATAAAAGACTAAAGTTACCCGAACGAAAAATGCCTATATTTGATTTTATTTTAAATTTTGCATGAAGAACGTTCTGAGCCTTTTATTTTTATTAATTACTTTTTTATCATTTGCACAAACCAAAGTTCTATCCTGGAATTTAGAAAACTTCGGCAAATCGAAATCAGCTTTAGAATTAAATTATATAGTAAAAAAAGTTTCGACTTATGATATAATTGCAATTCAAGAAGTTGTTGCTGGCTATGGAGGCGCACAATCTATTGCTAAATTAGCACAACTACTTAACGAAAAAGGTTCAAAGTGGGAATATACAATTAGTAATCGCACTACTAGCAGCAGTTACAAGACAGAACGATACGCTTTTATCTGGAAAACAGCTAAAGCTAAATTAAAAAATGAGCCTTGGCTGGAAAAAAAATACACTCTGGAAATTGACAGAGAACCTTACTTCGCAACGTTTGAAATCAATAAAAAGACCATTACACTGGTCAATTTTCATGCAATTACCAAAAAAAAGCAGCCTGAAACTGAAATCAAATATTTTAAGTTTTTACCTGACGAATATCCAAATTTAAATTTAGTTTTCTTAGGAGATTTTAATTGTCCTGAAACTCATTCTGTTTTTAATCCATTAAAAAAGATGGGATATTTTCCAATATTAAAAAATCAAAAAACTACACTGAAACAAAAATGTAAAAATAATATCTGTCTGTCTTCTGAGTTTGACAATATATTTTACAAAACATCCAATTTAAAAGTAATCAATTCTGGTGTAATTCACTTTTACGAAGATTTTGAATCACTTCAGGAAGCTCGAAAAATATCCGATCATATTCCGATTTGGTTCGAATTTTCTTTAAACTAATTACGTTTTAAGTTTCTTTTTTCTTGCCGCTGGGAACAAAACATTATTCAAAATCAATCGATAACCTGGAGAGTTTGGGTGTAAATCTAAAACCGTTGGTGGATCTCCAACTTGATGTTGAAAATCTTCGGGATCATGTCCTCCAAAAAAAGTAAACATTCCTTTTCCTTTTTCTCCGTGAATGTATCTGGATTCGCCATTCAGTTCGCAATTTCCCATAATCAGGACATTTGATTTGATTAATGAAGTATCAAACGCAGTTGTTTGTCCCATAAAACCTTTTACTAATTGGGTGTGATTTTGACAAAGCATACTCGGAATCGGATCCCATTTTGCAGAAAATTCCATTAAAGTAAAATAATCTTTATCCATCGCGACACGTCTTTTCGTTGTCATATCGATATCTGAAAACTCATAAACTTCTGGTCTTCTCTCTAAAGTAAAATTTTTAAAAGCAAAAGAATTATTATAATTCAGTTTTGACTGATAATTGGATTCACTTGGATCGCCATCGAACATTGTTTCGCAAATATCTACTCCATCTGCAGAAAGTGCAATATCAAAACTATCTGTGGCAGAACACATAGCAAACATAAAACCTCCGCCAATAACAAAATCCCTGATTTTTTTTGCAACTGCTCCTTTTTCCTGAGAGACTTTCTCAAATCCTAATTTAGAAGCCAATGCTTCAGCATCTCTCTTTTGATCAATATACCAAGGTGTGTTTTTATAAGCAGCGTAGAATTTTCCGTATTGTCCGGTAAAATCTTCATGATGAAGATGCAGCCAATCGTACATTAATAACTGATCACTTAAAACTTCTTCATCATAAATAGGTGTAAACGGAATTTCGGCATACGTTAAAACTAAAGTAACGGCGTCATCCCAAGGTTGTTTTCCTTTTGGCGTATAAACAGCAATTTTTGGCGCTTTCTCCAAAATTACCGATTCCATGTTTTGAGAAGGGCTAGAAATTTCATTTAGAATTGATGCTTCTTCACTATCAGAAATAACCTCAAAACTAACACCTCTAATTTTACATTCTTTTCTAATTTCTTCAACATCCGGAAGCAAGAAAGAACCACCGCGATAATTTAAAAGCCAGCTTGCTTTATAATCGCGACTCAAACACCAATAGGTTATACCATAAGCTTTTAAGTGATTTTGCTGTGTTGATTCGTCCATTGGAAGTAAAATAAACGAAGCACGAACATTAAATGTAATTAAAAGTAGAAAAATGTAGAAAAAAGTCTTCTTCATCCGAAAATTATTTTAGTAAAGATATAAAGGAAGTTTCAGAAAAAAGAATGGAGCCAGCGTTTTATGACTTCTATAGAATGTTAAATAAAAAAACAGGGGTAAATACCTGATTTACAATACTTCAAAAAACAGGTAAAAACACCTATAGTTCCATTGATTAATCTATCTACATTTGCTATCCCAGGTCATCAAACTAATCAATGTAAAAAAACAAACCGCCATGAAGTTTAATGATAGTAATAATCAAGAAAAAGGGATGAATATAATTCAGAAAATAGGTATATGTGTTTTAGTATTAACCATCATAGTTTATTATGTATTGTCAATTCAATTTTTGACAGCATAATTTTAGATTGTCAAAACAGCTAAGTCATTTTGAATGGCATAGACCACTAAGCCTGCTATGTTTCGAGATTCTGTTTTAAGCAGTAAATTATTTCTGTGCCCTTCAATAGTCCTAGGACTTAAAAAAAGAAGTTCTGCAATTTCTGCCGTCGTTTTCTGTTGGCAGATGAGCTGAAGAATTTCAATTTCACGAGGTGAAAGGAAATTAGTTTCCAGACCACCTTTTGTATTTTTAGGAGAAACTATAGTTTCCTGAATTGTTTTCAGAACATTTTCATTGTAATAAAAACCTTTGGAAGCTACTTCATTAATAGTAAGAATTAAATCTTTTGGAGTAGTATTTTTTATCAAATAAGCTACAGCACCAACCTGAATCATATTGGCTACGAAGGACTTAGTATCGTAACTCGTTAAGGCAATAATCTTAATTTCAGGAAAGGACTTTCTAATGAGCTTTGTAGCCTCGACGCCATTTAAAATCGGCATCTTCAAATCCATTATAATGATATCGGGTTTGATTTCATTTTTTTCTAGTTGCGAAATCAGTTCGTCTCCATTTGAAGATTCAAAGAGGATTTCTATATTTTCTTCTCTTTGTAGTAAAAAAGAAATTCCTTTTCGAAACAGGATTTCATCATCGACTAGCGCAATTTTAATTGTGGCATTCATCTTATTTGATTTTGGTCGTTTGTTTTGGTCTGCCGAATTTACAAAATAATGATTTACAAAAAACCCGAACACCTCATTTTATTGACTAAACACTTGTTAAAATACACATAATCGAATTAAAAAGTAAAATTAACCGCTATACCATTATCAATTTCCGATGTGATTTTAATTGTTCCTTCCAAAAACGATATACGGCTGTCAATATTTTTCATTCCAAGACCTTTTTGATTTTCTGTATTCGAACTATCAAAACCAACTCCATTATCTTCATAATCGCAGTTGTTTATTCCGTCTTTATTTGAAAAAGAAATCCAGACTTCCGTCGCTTTTCCGTGTCTAAGTGAATTATTTAATAATTCTTGTAAAATTCTAAAAACATGTAAATGTCTGTCAATATCTTTTTCATCAAAATCGATTTCATTTTTATAGTGCGTTTTAACCGATTTGCTACTTTCAAATTCTTCGCACAACTCCTCTATACCCGCATTTAAACCGAACTTCTCAAAAACTGGCGGTAGCAAATTGTGAGCAATTTTTCTCGAATTGTCCAATGCCTTTGTCGTTAAATTAATAATATTGGCTGTGATTTCTGCAGTTTCTGTTTCGGTAAGGTTCGGAGCTGTAAGCAAATGACTGTTTAATGAAACTATATTTAATTTTGAACTAATATCATCATGAAGATCCTGCGCAATTCTTTTACGTTCTTCTTCCTGCGTAAAAACAATGGCATGCAACTGTTCTTTTTGGTATTGTAATATTAAATCTTTCTTTTCCAGCTCTTTCTGAATAATTTTCTTTCTAGAGAAATAAAAGAATACTATTAAGACTACCGACAAAATCATCAGGAAAAGTGACGTGTACAAAATAATGGCAACGATTTCTTTTTCTGGTAATGAATGTACATCCATATTATTTAAAGAATAATGCTAATTAACGAGATTTTTTTGAGTAGATTTTTTCCAGTCATATAAAATGAATAAATAATACACCACAATCAATAATGCATTTAATTCCCAACTTAAGAATTTAAATTCATTACTAAGATTATGCGTTAAATTTCCAATTAAAAAAAGAACCGTACTTGTAAGTAAATAAAATATAACGCTAATACTTATATAGTAATATTTTTTACTTTCTGAAAGCATGTTGTAAAAATGAATTAATGCAAAAACTACAACCAATAAAGAAGTTAAGGTAATTTCAAATAAATTGAATCGCAAAAACTGATTCCAGTCCATTATAAATTGAATTGCCAATATCAGCAAAGCAATACTGAGACTAATTAATACGAACTTTTTTTGAGTTTTTAATTTGAAAATAGAATTATAAAATAAGCCTAATAATATGGTTTGGCCTATAATAAAGACATTTACGAGAAATAAATTATTCATGTGTAAATGATAAAGTATTTCCATTGAGATTTGCATTACAAAAGCAAATGCAAGATAGATCACAAAAAAACCATTAGCTTTTTCCTTTCGAAAAAAGCTAAATGAATAAAGAATCAGGTTAATTAGTAAAACTAAATAACCTGAGTATATCAAGAAATCTGACATTTTTATGGATTTAATGGACTATCAGGATCTCCATAAGGCGGAACTGGACGAGTACCATCGTAAACTAAAGGTACACCACCTCCAACTTCTCCATCACCTTTTCCGTCTTTGAAAACATCAACATAGATTTTCTTTTCGTTGTCCCATTGTGCTCCAACAAGAACTAAAGTTTGTTCGCCAGCTTGATTGATACCTTTATAGGCACGAACAGCCTGGATGTCCTGATCCATAACTAATTTTAACGATTGAATAGGAATTAAGTAACCGTCGACATGTTTTTTTCTTCCTTCTTCTGTTAATTTTTCTTTACGGTATTTGTCTGCCCACACAATACCTTCCGTTAGTGGAATTACAACACTTCCTAAATCTAATTCTTGACTCATAATTTAATTTGTTATTGGTTAAAATTTTAAAAAAAATCGTTCATTCATATTTGGTTACGCTAAACTAGTCTTTTTTATTAAAGAATTAACTTTCAAACCAAAAAAAAAGCCTTAAAAATAAGGCTTTACATTTTGTTAAAATGGGACATCACTGTCGTCATCATCATCGTTTAAATTACTTCCAAAAGCTTCATTTGGAGAAGGAAGATTATTTGTAACAAACGGATTATCGTCATGATTCATTTTAGAAGGCAAATCATCATAATTACCCGAAAAATCATCAAGGTTATCAAATTTACCTAAGTGTCCTATAAATTTCAAACGAACGTTTTCAATACCACCATTACGGTGTTTTGCGATCATAATTTCAGCCTGACCAGTTGTTGGCGACGCCTCTTCATCATCCCATTCGTCAATTTTATAATATTCTGGGCGGTATAAGAAGGAAACGATATCGGCATCCTGCTCAATCGCTCCAGATTCACGAAGATCCGATAGTAAAGGTCTTTTACTAGACCCACGGGTTTCTACGGCACGCGATAACTGAGAAAGTGCAATTACCGGAACGTTAAGCTCTTTTGCCAAAGCTTTTAAGTTTCGGGAAATTGTCGAAATTTCCTGCTCACGATTTCCTCCTCCTTTTCCATTTCCTCCCGCGGTCATCAATTGTAAGTAGTCAATAATGATAATTTTAATACCATGTTGCGAAGCCAAACGACGACATTTCGCTCTTAAATCGAAAATAGAAAGTGAGGGCGTATCATCTATAAATAAAGGTGCCTTCTCTAAATCTTTTACTTTAGTACTCAACATTGTCCATTCGTGAGCTTCTAATTTACCTGTACGAAGTTTTTCTGATGATAATCCGGTTTCAGAAGAAATAAGCCTCGTAATCAACTGAACAGATGCCATCTCCAGAGAGAACAAAGCCACCGCATGCCCAAATTGGATTGCGATATTTCTGGCCATAGAAAGTACGAATGCCGTTTTTCCCATTGCGGGTCTCGCGGCAATAATAATTAAATCACTCGGCTGCCATCCAGAAGTTAGTTTATCTAAATTAGTAAAACCAGTTTCTACACCACTTAATCCTTCTTTTTTAGAAATCTCTTCAATTTTCTTTTTAGCCTGTAACACCAAACTCTGAGCAGTTTCAGAACTACGCTTGATATTTCCCTGTGTTACTTCGTACAATTTAGATTCGGCTTTATCCAACAAATCGAATACATCTGTAGTTTCGTCGTAAGATTCTTCAATAATTTCTGAAGAAATTCGAATCAAACTTCGCTGAATAAATTTTTGAAGAATAATACGAGAGTGAAATTCAATATGGGCAGAAGACGCAATTTTCTGCGTAAGCTGAATTAAATAAAAATCTCCTCCTGCTACATCCAATTTTCCATTTTTCTTTAACTGAGTCGAAACTGTTAAAATATCAATGGGTTGCGTTTCGGTAAAAAGCTGTAAAATCGCTTCAAAGATATGTTTGTGTGCGTCTTTGTAAAAAGCATCAGGCTGCAAAATATCAATTACATCATCTACCCCTTTTTTATCAATCATCATCGCACCAAGAACAGCCTCTTCCAAGTCAATTGCTTGTGGAGGGAGCTTACCTTTTTCCAGATTGATTATAGTGGTTTTGTCGACCTTTACAGGGCTGTAGTTTTTGAAATTTTCCATAAGGCGAAAGTAGCAAAATTAAAAAAAGAATCTGCTATCTAGTTATAACTAATAATTGTTTATAAATAATATAAATTTGTTCATAACCAAAAAAAAATCCGAAACGATAAGGCTTCGGATTGTAAGTGGTTTTTTATGAATTTTACTCCTTATACTCGCCCATTTTACTGTACTTGTCCATTCTCTGGGCAATTAGCTCGGCTGTTGATAAGTCTTTCAATTCATTATATCCTTTAGTGATGTATTCTGCTACTGTTTTAAAAGTAGTTTCTCTGTCATAATGTGCTCCACCTAGTGGTTCTGGAATAACATCATCAACTAATTTTTGTTTTTTCATATCCGAAGAAGTCAATTTTAAGGCATCTGCAGCACGTTCTTTGTACTCCCAGCTTTTCCATAAAATTGAAGAACAAGATTCTGGAGAAATTACAGAGTACCATGTATTTTCTAACATGTAAACTTTATCTCCAACACCAATTCCTAAAGCTCCTCCAGAAGCACCTTCACCCACAATAATGGTGATAATTGGCACTTGCAAACGAACCATTTCGAAAATATTTCTGGCAATTGCTTCTCCTTGTCCTCTTTCTTCAGCTTCAAGTCCTGGATATGCACCCGGAGTATCTACCAAAGTTAAAACCGGAATTCCGAATTTTTCTGCCATTTTCATTAAACGCAAAGCTTTACGGTATCCTTCTGGATTTGCCATACCGAAATTACGGTATTGACGCGTTTTTGTGTTAAAACCTTTTTGCTGACCGATAATCATAAACGATTGTCCGTTTACTTTACCAAGACCACCAACCATCGCTTTATCATCTTTAAATCCTCTGTCTCCATGAAGCTCTAAAAAAGTATCTCCGCAAATTGCTTTGATATAATCTAAAGTGTAAGGTCTATTTGGATGTCTTGACAATTGTACTCTCTGCCAAGCCGTAAGGTTTTTATAAATATCTTTCTTCGTTTGCTCTAATTTTTTGTTGATTTCCTGACAAGTAGGTGTTACATCAACATTAGATTCTTTCCCAATAACAACGCACTTTTCTAACTGTTCTTCAAGTTCTTTAATGGGAAGCTCAAAATCTAAATATTCCATGGATTTTTGAATTTTGTTTGTAAATCGAACCGCAAATATAAAAATATTATATCATTGGTATCAATTATTTGTTCGTAAAATAGAATAATGTAAAATAAAAATAAGGAAACTATTACAAGTTTTCTTTCTTATTCTGATAATGTTTGAAAACACCATTTAGAATAACGGTGATGATGATAATGACCGCGCCAATGTAAAATTCAACACTCATTTTTTCTTTTCCGCCTAAAATAAAATAGGCTAAAACAATTCCATAAACCGGCTCTAAATTAGTGGTCAACATTACAGTATATGGCGTTAATCGTTGCATTACTTTTACCGAAGCAGTAAATGCATAGGCTGTACAAATGGATGACAAAATCAACAATAAAATCCAATTATTTAATGACATCTGGAAGAAGTCTGCCGTAAATTTTCCTTGAAATAAAAAATAAATAGAAATAAATGCAACACCAGCTCCAAATTCATAAAAAGTTATTACCGAAGGCTCATGATCTGATATCAATTTTCCATTCATCAAAGTAAATAAAACTCCCAGAATGATCGCTGCCAAAGCATAATAAACGCCTGTTAAGTATTTTATTTCAACCTGAAGAATCAAACCTAATCCGGCGATTATGATAAGTCCGAAGAAAACTTCGTACCACAATACTTTTCGTCCGTAAAATAAAGGTTCTAATAAAGAGGCAAAAAAAGCCCCCAAGGAAAATATCGAAAGTGTGATGGATACATTCGAAACATGGATGGCTTTAAAAAAGAAAATCCAGTGTAAAGCAATTAGCAAACCAACAAAAATCAATTTAAAGAGCTCTTTTACCGGAACTTTAAAAGATTGTTTTTTATAAATTATAAATACGCCTAAGAAAATTAAAGCCAGAAGCATTCTAAACCAAACCAAATTATCGGCATCAATAGTAATTAAAGCGCCTAAAATAGCTGTAAAACCCCAGATAAAAACAATTAAATGAAGGTTTAAATAACTTTTTAAATTATCGTTTCGCATTACGTAATAAGTAAACTGCCAGAACTCCAAAAACAATATTCGGGAACCAAACAGCTAATAAAGGTGAGAAAGTAGATTTTTCGGCAAGTGTTCCAAAAATTTTGTCAAAAAACACAAAAGAGAATGCGATTGCAATACCAATTGCCAAGTTTGTTCCCATTCCACCTCGTCGTTTCATCGAAGAAACGGCAACGGCAATAATTGTCAAAATAAAAGCAGAAACCGGAACACTATATTTTTTGTATAAAACTACCAGATAAGTATTGATATTTCCAGAACCTCTTTTTCTTTCTTTGTCGATAAAATCAATTAATTTACCTAAAGTCAAAGTTTCGGCAATATAAACCACTGGTGTAAAATCTGAAAGTTCAAATTTAAAAGCAATGCTTTTTTCAGGAACTTTTTCAATCACATCATTTAATTCACCAACCGTCCTTTTTGTATAATCATATAAAACGTAAACTTTTTTTTTAGGATCCCATTTAATACGGCTTGCAGTAATTTTATACGTTAATTTTTCTTTCTCGAAATGCTCCAAAGAAAAGTTGAAAGCAGTTTTTGATTCTTCATTAAAACTGTTTACAAATATAATTTCATTATCTACAGTCTGACTGTAAACATTGGTGTTTTCGCCCCGCATGAGCTCTTTTCCATTTCCTTTTAGATACGTGTACCTAAAATTATTATACCCTTCACTTGCCGCCGGAACAATAAAAAATCCCATTAAAAGTACAAAAAGCGAAACAATGGTGGCGCCAATAATATAAGGACGCAAGAAACGTGTATACGAAATCCCCGAACTCAAAATCGCAATAATTTCAGTATTATTGGCCAATTTAGAGGTAAACCAAATCACCGATAAAAACAAAAATATCGGAAAAAGCGAATTGATAAAGTAAATTGTAAAATTGTAATAATAGAACGCAATATCTCCAAACGGAATTTTGTTTTCCAACATTTTATTTACTTTTTCAGAAACGTCAATTACGATTCCGATTGGCGCAAACAAAAGCAACATCACAGAGAAAGTCCCCAGATATCTTTTTAAAATGTATTTATCTATTATCGACAACATATGTTTTTTATTTCAAGTTTAAAAAGTTTCAGGTTTAACGTTTCAAGTTTCATGTTACGATAAGCAACTTGAAACTTGAAACTAAAAAAACTTTAAACTCTTTTTACAGTCTTTGATCCATATTTTTAACCATCATTTCTTTCCATGGTCTAAAATCTCCTGCTAAGATATGTTTTCTGGCTTCACGAACCAACCACATATAAAAACCAAGATTATGAATCGTTGCAATTTGTTTGCCCAAATATTCATTAGCAGCAAACAAATGACGTAAATATGCCTTAGAATATTCTGTATCTACAAAAGTATGCCCCATTTCGTCGATTGGCGAAAAATCGGCTTCCCATTTTTTATTTTTGATATTGATTGTTCCGTTTGCTGTAAACAACATTCCGTTTCTTGCATTACGCGTTGGCATAACACAATCGAACATATCAATTCCTAACGCGATATTTTCTAAAATATTTATCGGAGTTCCAACACCCATTAAATAACGGGGTTTGTCTTCTGGAAGGATTTCGCAAACTACTTCTGTCATAGCGTACATCTCTTCAGCCGGCTCACCAACCGAAAGTCCACCTATTGCATTTCCTTGTTGTCCGGAATTTGCAATATATTCAGCCGACTGGCGACGCAAATCTTTATAAGTACTTCCCTGAACAATCGGAAAAAACGTTTGCTCGTAACCATATTTATAAGGAACTTTCTCCAAATGATTGATACAACGATCCAACCAACGGTGCGTCATATGCATCGAACGCTGTGCATATCTGTAATCGCAAGGGTAAGGCGTACATTCATCAAAAGCCATAATAATATCGGCTCCAATAGTACGCTGAATTTCCATTACATTTTCTGGAGTAAAAAAGTGGTAAGAACCGTCAATATGTGATTTAAACTTTACCCCTTCTTCTTTAATTTTTCTGTTAGAAGAAAGAGAATATACCTGATATCCACCTGAATCGGTCAAAATATTACGATCCCAGTTCATAAATTTATGCAATCCTCCTGCTTTTTCAAGAATTTCAGTCTGCGGACGTAAATATAAATGATACGTATTTCCCAAAATAATATCCGGATTAATATCTTCTTTCAATTCACGCTGATGCACTCCTTTTACAGAAGCAACAGTTCCAACAGGCATAAAAATAGGCGTTTCGATTACGCCGTGATCAGTAGTAATACTTCCCGCTCTAGCTTTAGATTGCGGATCTTTTTGTAATAAATCAAACTTCATCTGTTTCTTTTTTCAGAGCGCAAAGATAGTCTAATTTCAGGGAAATTTTAGTAATTAGAAAATTTGTCAATTAGAAAATGTGCTAAAGAGAAAATTTGTCAATTTGCAAATGAGACAATTTAAAGTATCCGTTAAAAAAAAATCACAATTAACAATTAATCATTAACAATTATAAGGGCGTTCCCCAAGGGTCGGGCTATCCGCTATATTCCCGATTAACAAAAACTACGGCTAAAAAGCCTTGTTTTTCTAAATCGGGAGATGCCGCTACTATCCCTAACGCAAACGTCGTTATAAGTAACTTTCAATTTTAAAATTTCAAATCGAATGTAAAAACTACAAGATTAGAAGAACAAAGTATAACATCAGAAAATTACATAGTTTGTAATTTTAGAAAAATAAAAATGAAACATTTTCAATAACTAAAAATATAGAAATCATGATAAATGCAGACGAAAAATTAGACCAAATTAAGGATGACCAAATTGAAAGAAATCTTGAAAATATGGATTATCCGGCGAACGAAGATATTTACAATCAAGACAACAAACTGGAAGACATCAACCCTGAAGAAATCTCGGGCGAACGCATCATCAATCAGGAGAATCACGAATGGAAACAAAATAGCGACAAAATGGGAAATGATCTTGACGTTCCAGGTTCAGAACTAGATGACGAGCAGGAAGATGTTGGATCTGAAGACGAAGAAAACAATTTTTATAGCGAAAGCGATACCAATTAAAATTTCATTTAATTTCTACACCCTTTTTGCCACAGATTAAACATATGTAAGTTGGTTTTAAAACTCTTACATATGTTTAATCTGTGGCAAAACTTTTATATACTATTATCAATTTCATACACTTTGTGCAAATCTGGTAAAAAAACATCAAAAAAATATCACAATTCAAACTAACTAAAGCAGAAAATGATTTGTCTTCCCGCAAAATAACCGTTACTTTTGCTACAGTTTAAAATTTTACATATAAATGAAGCCTAACACACAACAATTAAGCGATTTAACGATCCAAGTAAGAAGAGATATTCTTAGAATGGTACATGCTGTAAACTCTGGACACCCAGGTGGTTCATTAGGTTGTACTGAATTTTTGGTAACACTATATCAAAATATTATGGACCGCAAAGAAGGTTTTGATATGGATGGAATTGGAGAAGATATATTCTTTCTTTCAAACGGACACATCTCACCGGTATTCTATAGCGTTTTAGCAAGAAGTGGCTATTTTCCAATTTCAGAATTGGCTACTTTCAGATTATTAGATTCTCGTTTACAAGGACACCCAACAACTCACGAAGGTTTACCTGGAGTTCGTATTGCCTCTGGTTCATTAGGACAAGGTTTATCTGTAGCTCTTGGAGCAGCGCAAGCTAAAAAATTAAACGGAGATAATCACTTGGTTTTCACTTTACACGGAGACGGAGAGTTGCAGGAAGGTCAAAACTGGGAAGCAATTATGTACGCATCTGCTAAAAAAGTAGACAACTTAATCGCAACTGTAGACGTTAACGGAAAACAAATTGACGGAACAACAGATGAAGTTCTTCCAATGGGAAGCCTTAAAGCTAAATTTGAAGCTTTTGACTGGGATGTTTTAGAAATCAAAGAAGGAAACAATATCGATGCGATCATCGCTGGTTTGACCAATGCGAAATCAAGAACAGGAAAAGGAAAACCAGTTTGTATCTTACTATATACAGAAATGGGTAACGGAGTTGATTTCATGATGCATACTCACGCATGGCACGGAAAAGCTCCGAACAACGATCAGTTGGCGGCAGCATTAGCTCAAAATTACTCTAAAGATCAAGTTGACTATTAAAAAAGTGTTCAGTCTCAGTGTCCAGTTTTTCAGCTTAAAAACTTAGTCACTTAGAAGCTTAGTACCTCTAAAAATAAAAAATGAAAAAATACGAAAATACAGGAAGTAAAGATACTCGTTCAGGTTTTGGAGCGGGAATGACAGAACTAGGTCAAAAAAATGAAAATGTTGTAGCATTATGCGCAGATTTAATTGGTTCATTAAAATTTGATGATTTCAAGAAAAACCACCCAGAGCGTTTTTTCCAAATCGGAATTGCTGAAGCAAACATGATCGGAATCGCTGCAGGTTTAACTATTGGAGGAAAAATTCCTTTTACAGGAACTTTCGCTAACTTCTCAACAGGAAGAGTTTACGATCAAATTCGTCAATCTGTTGCTTATTCAGATAAAAATGTAAAAATCTGTGCTTCTCACGCTGGTTTAACTTTAGGAGAAGACGGAGCAACTCACCAAATCTTAGAAGATATTGGTTTAATGAAAATGTTGCCAGGAATGACTGTAATCAACACTTGCGATTACAATCAGACTAAAGCAGCCACTTTAGCACTAGCAGATCACCACGGTCCGGCTTATTTACGTTTCGGACGTCCAGTTGTAGCTAACTTTACTCCTGCTGACGAGCCTTTCGTAATTGGAAAAGCAATTATGTTAAACGAAGGAACTGATGTTACTATCATTGCAACGGGTCACTTAGTTTGGGAAGCTCTTATTGCAGCAGAAGCTCTTGAAGCTAAAGGAATTTCTGCCGAAGTAATCAACATTCACACTATTAAACCTCTTGACGAAGAAGCGATTCTAAAATCTGTTGCCAAAACAAGATGTGTGGTTACAGCAGAAGAACACAATTACCTTGGAGGTCTTGGTGAAAGTGTTTCTGGAGTATTAGCTTTAAACAATCCGACTCCACAAGAATTTGTTGCAGTTAAAGATAGTTTTGGTGAATCTGGAACTCCTGAGCAGTTAATGAACAAATACAAATTGAACAATCAAGCAATTGTTGAAGCTGTAGAAAAAGTTATTAAAAGAAAATAATTTTTACACTTCCTACTTATAGAAAAACCTCGAAAATTACTTTTCGAGGTTTTTTATTTGCACTAAGCACCAAACAAATCAAGACATAAAAAAAACCTCGAAATTTGAATTTCGAGGTTTATAATTTTAGAACAATCCGTTTTTATTTCTTTTGATACGGATATGTATTATCTAGATAAATTCTTTTTCTTCCTGGCGCTGTATAATCTTCAGGAACAAAACTTCTAGGATTATCAATAGATTCAGCTGCGTCTTTATTTTTAAGTTCACCAGTAGGCCTTCTAGGAACACCCCAAATTTCAGTCTCATCTAAATTTGGAGTCGCTGGATTATCTCCAATTGGATCGAATGGATAATATTTACTTATACCTGAATATGTTGCACCAGTTGGTTTTGTAATTTCAAAGCGCGTTAAAAAGCCGTCTCCGTCATCATCATGATCTAAAAAGTCTGGAATTCCATCGCCATCAGAATCATCTGGATTTGCAGGAGCATTAGGATATAAAGTAGTATTTCTAAAATCGCGAACATATCCGTCACCATTAATATCTTCCTGATAATCAAATATACCATCTGGATTTTCTATCACAACTCCATTAGAAACACCATTATTTTCGTGATCTAATCTTTTATAATCGTATAATTTGATATTAAAAATTAAAGGAGAGTAAGCCGGAATTGATCCAGAACTAGATCCTGCCGAATAATATCCTAATCCTGAAGGAATAAACAATATTCCAACTCCAAAATCTTTATAACTTGCAGTACCATCATCATTATAAGTTGTTGTACCAGTTTTAAATTGAGGAAAGATCTCACTCCAACCCGGAATGGTATTATACAAATCTATAGGCATTTTTGGATTTACCGATTGATCAAAATAAGTTGTTGTCAAATGTGCCGGTTCTGTATCTGTTTTATCTACACGTTTTAAATATTGTCCATAATATGAAGTTAACACTCCATCTGTATTCATTGGAGAAGTACCTAAACCTTCTCTTACAACCAAATAATACATTTTATATAATATTCCATGCAAATCAATAGTTCTTACAAGCAATTTAGGAAATGTAGCACTATTTAAATAAGACATAATTGGAGCTTGTGTTGACGGCTCTGTAATTTTAGCCATCGTAACATCCATATCTCCTGTTATGGTAATAAAATTTGTGTTTAAATATTCTTCAATATCTGCATTATCTGTATTAAATTGTTCTTGGTAATCCCTTAAAGGAACAACTTCTGCATCGTCATCATCCTTTTTATTACAAGAAACGATGGTAATACCAGCAAGTAATAAAACAAAATAATATTTAAATTTATTCATTATTATCTTTTTTTTAGGTGCGCAAGATACAATATTGATTTATTTTTGTAAAGAATTTAACTTCTATTTTAGAAAAATTATGAGAATAGATAAATACTTATGGTGCGTTCGATATTACAAGACCAGAAACATGGTTACAGAGGCTTGCAAAAAGAATCACATCACTGTAAATGGGCAGGTTGCAAAACCATCAAAAGAAGTTTTTCCTACAGACCGAATTACTTTTAGAAAAGATCAGATTACACAAATAATTACGGTTTTGGATATCCCGGAAAGTCGCGTTAGTGCAAAGCTGGTTGATATTTACCGCAAAAACGAAACTCCTGCAGAAGCTTATGCACATTTAGAACTCTTAAAACTTTCTAAAGAGCATTATCGTAAAAGCGGTACTGGGCGACCAACTAAAAAAGACAGACGAGATATTGACGAATACGGAAACGAAATTTTTGATGAAGATGAAGAAAATTAAATCCCAATTTTTCAAATTCAAAATTCCAAAACTTCACGAATAATAGAACCTAAATAGAAAAGTCAAAATTTTAATTTGGAATATGGAATTTGAAAAATTGGAATTTCCCACATTGGAATTTGTTTTTTTTATTGGAATTTAAATTAATTATATTAGCAAAAAAATTCATCATGAGCAACAATATCATCTTAACCCATCAGGAAATCGAACATAAAATAAAACGTATCGCTTATCAAATCTACGAGACTTTTGTTGACGAAGAAGAAGTTGTTATTGCCGGAATCGCTTCTAACGGATTTGTTTTCGCTGAAAAAATTGCTTCAGCATTAAGCAGCATTTCGACTTTACAGGTTTCGATTTGCGAAGTGAAGATAAACAAGCAAAATCCGCAAGATGCTATACAAACTTCTTTGAGTGAAGAAGAATATAAAAACAAAGGATTGGTTTTGGTTGATGATGTTTTAAACTCAGGAACCACATTGATTTATGCTGTTCGTCATTTCTTAGACGTTCCGCTTAAGAAATTCAAAACAGCAGTACTAGTTGACAGAAATCACAAAAAATATCCTGTAAAGGCAGATTTCAAAGGAATTTCGCTTTCTACATCCTTATTAGAGCATGTTCAAGTCGTTTTCAATTCAGAAAATGGCGATTTTGCTTCTTTAAGCTAAAATTTCTAAAATATCCTGAACCGTTTCTTCGACAGATTTACCATCTACTCCAACTTTATGTTGCGCCTGATTGTAATAAAAACTTCTGTCGAATAAATGCTTCGCAATAAACTCTCTCATTTCTTCTTCATTCATATTGGCAATCAAAGGACGTTTGCTTTTGTTATGTATCAATCTTTTATATAGTGTATCAATTGATGCTTTTAAATATATAGAAGCAACATTTTCGCCTTTTAATAATTCGTGATTATTTGCGTAACATGGAGTACCTCCTCCCAATCCGATTATAAAATTTTCAGGAGATTGCAGTAACTCTACAAACATTTGATGTTCTAACTTTCGAAAATACACTTCTCCATGTTGAGAAAAAATCTCGTTTATAGACAAATTTGCTTTTTTTTCGATGCATTCATCTAAATCTAAATACGGAATTTTGGTAATTTTTGACAAATTTTGGGCGATTGTAGACTTTCCGCAACCCATATAACCTAATAGCACAATTTTTTTCATATTAATAAAACCTTATAAACTAAGCAATTGGAGATTTTTCCAAAAAAAAGACAAATTTATGATAAAATTGCTTGGAAACTTCAAAAAAAACTCCTTATATTTGCACCCGCATTCAAGAAATTAAATGACTCGATAGCTCAGTCGGTAGAGCACATCACTTTTAATGATGGGGTCCTGGGTTCGAGCCCCAGTCGGGTCACAAATTTTGTGATTAACAAATTAAATTTCTTGAACGCAATGACTCGATAGCTCAGTCGGTAGAGCACATCACTTTTAATGATGGGGTCCTGGGTTCGAGCCCCAGTCGGGTCACAAAGGTCGTGTAATTTATTTTACTCGACCTTTTTTCTTTTTAGGCCACGTGGAGAAACGGTAGACTTGCCATCTTGAGGGGGTGGTGCTCGTAAGGGCGTGTGGGTTCAAATCCCACCGTGGTCACAAAAGCGGAGATCTTAAAATAAGGTTTCCGCTTTTTTATTTTCCATCTTCATTACAACTTTATAATTACTATACTTCAAAGAATTAATTATTAATGATGGCAAAAAAAAAAAAAAAAATCATCTACATTATTTTTAATCCTATTAATCTAAAGCTATTATCTTTTATAGAAATTTTTAAAGTTTAATTAAAAGCTGGCAAATTTGAAAACGGAGATTATATTAGATTTTGAGATATTTAAATCTAAGGTTAAAATCTTTGATAGTGATTATATTTTTTTAATATCATTCCTCTCTGCACTAAAATTAGCTTCAAGAATAAATACAATCAACATTATAGTCGATAATTCTTTCAAAACAAAAAAACCTATTTCGTTGTAAAATAGGTTTTTATCGATTTACTTAAAATTTATTTCAAAATTCATTTCAAAAAAGACATAAGAAGCTAAATAAAGTACTTATATTTGCACCCTCATTAGAGAAGGCAATGACTCGATAGCTCAGTCGGTAGAGCACATCACTTTTAATGATGGGGTCCTGGGTTCGAGCCCCAGTCGGGTCACAAAAAGGTTAAGTAATTAGTTTTACTTAACCTTTTTTCTTTTTAAATATTCTAAGCCATATCCATAGCATTTTACTTCAATGCTAAAGAAAACACAGTTTGCTTCGATAATAAATCAAAAGTGCACATCGTCATTTTATTGTTTAATTTTAATCCAACAAATCCTTATTTTCCCTGACTTGAAGTATTTCCTTACATGTATTTTATCTTATAATTTTAAATACAAGAATTGAAATAAAAGCATAAAACAAAGTCAATCAGTACTTTACAGATTAAAAAAAAAATAAAAAAAACATAATTACTTAAAAATCAGTAACTTTACATCAAAACTATTTGATTTTAGGAAAATTAATTAAATTATAAAAAGACCCATATTTTTCTTTCTGCCAATACAATATAGTCTATAACAGAATTTCTACTTTATTAAAATAGCTCATAATTTGTTTTTTATAAGACAATTAACAAGCTCAAAACAAAATATTTAAGCCTTCAGAAATTCTTTTTTCAATCTACTTTTCAACAAAAAAATACCCTAATCTATTAGTTACAAAACTTTTAGAGGTAATTTATTTTAATTTCAAAGATAACATTTGCACTTCTTTTTTCAAGGGACTTAATCATTTAATATCTAAAAATTAAAACAAATAAAATCACAGTCATTTTAAATAAGATTTGACTTTCAAAACAATGGAAATATTTGTTTAACAAAAATACAATTTATGAAAACAAAAATTACTTCATTTTTAATCTTACTACTAATGTTTGTGCATTCGGGTAATTTACTTGCACAGACCATTACAGGAACCGCTAGTAACACAGGATGCCAGAATAGCGGTATTATCACCACAAGTAGTACAGGATTAGGTACAACTCCTCAATATCAGTTGCTTCAATCAGGAGTTGTTATCGCTCCTGTTTCTGGAGACAATACACAATTTACAAACAACCCTGTCTTTTCAGGACTAAGTACCGGAACTTATGTAGTCAATGGAAGAGCAACATTTGGTGGGACGGTTTACTCAAGCTCCATTATAAATGTGACAGACGGCTACACTTCAATGGCAGTAACTACCTCTACTAAAATAGCAAATTGTGTAGGTGGAACAGCAAATCTTACATCTACTCTAACTAATGGTAAAGCTCCATTTACTTACACAATTGCCAAACAAAGTGCTCCCGGAACAGCTTTACAAAATAGTGGCGCGATAACCTCATCAAACTTTACATTTGACCCGCTTCCAGCAGATAATTACATTGTAAGTGTCACCGATTCCTGTGGGCAAACAATTACTGGCTCGACATCAATTACAAATCCAACCGTAAGTGTAAATGATATTAAGATCTCAACTGTAGCTTATCCGATTAGAACGGCACTTTCTTGTAGTGATCCAATTAAATTATTTGTTGAAATGGGTTTTGTCTATACTATAAACGGAAACGCGGTCTCTACTGCCGATGACGCATTATTTAGATGGAAAATAAAGTTTGAAGGCCAATTATACGGACAGGATACTGACGGAGATGGATATGCTGATTTAAATGGAGATGGTTTTCCATTAACAACTTTAACTCCGGTAATGCCATATACAGCAACGAGAGATAGAGTAACAAATGATTTAGCAAATATGCGTGTAGTCTTAATGGATATGTGTGGTAATTCCAAGGAATTTATTGTTACCAACTACAACACGATATATTCAGATATTTCAATAAAAAATTGTGGTGGAACAGCAATAGTAAGATCAAGTATTGGAGCAGGTCTGGATTGTATCCCTTTGGACGTCACGATGACCAATGCATCCAATCCTGCAGATGTTCATACTTACCAAATCACAAGCCCTGACGCTCAATCTGTTAATCTGGCATTGACACCAGGCGCTACTTACAATCTAACATTCAGGGATGGAGAAGGCTACACGACCGGCTTGTTTGCGAGCAGTTCAATAACTCAAACTTTCAGCAACACCTCAGAATTTAATGCTGCACAGCTTACTTATCCTGGCGCCATTGTTAGCACAACTAATTTGGATTATGGTAACTTATTTTTGACAATTTCGCCATATCAACCTACAGATAACTTAAGCTATACGGTAACTTCCTCTAGCAATCCTTTAGTACCTGTCGGATACTCTTACAGCGCTCCGCTAAACTCATATACTGGTGGGTCTAGTGGATCACTGGCATTGCCTAGTCCTAATCCAACCGACCCTCAACCATACTGGCCTAAAGGAAATTACACTTTACAAGTAAATACAGATTGCGGAAGCGTAAGCATCAATGTAACTGTTGAAGGTAGAACAGCGAGTTTATCAGGAAATACAATTTCTCCTGTCTGCGGTGGTTTTGATTATCTAATGAATGGATTATTCGATGAGCCTACTGCTTATCAGGTAGTGATCCTTTCAGGCCCATCAAGTGTAGGTCAGTTTAGAGATCTGGCAAGCACAACAGCTTCACTTCCATTCAACGGACTAAGTTATGGAACCTATGTATTTGGTGTACGTATTAAAGGAGGAACTACTAATGTGCTCACCCAAACAATTACCTATGATGCGAACAATGCCATTATAGTTGATAGAAATCGTACGGGAGGATATATCTGTACCGCAGGAGCAACAAATGGAATATTGACAATTACTGCTATCTCGAATTCACCTTCGCCAGGAAATTCAATGGAATATTCACTAAGTACAGATGGCGGTGTCAATTTCGGTCCTTATCAAACTGGTAATACTTTTAGCGGACTTACAAATCAAACTTATATTTTCAGAATTAAAGATGGCTGTGGTAATATTATTACTCAATCTGTACAAATTGGTTTGGCAGCTTCTCCGGATGCAACAGCAAACGGTCAAAACACTCCGGCAGCAATTTGCGATAACGCTACAGGATCTATACAATTGGATGTTAATATTTTTGGCGCACTTTCTTATTTGTGGACTGGTCCTGGAATAGATGCTACAAATAGAGACATTAAGTCTCCTGTAATCAATTACTCAGATTTAGCAACAGGAACTAACAATTTTAGCTGTACTATGACACTTGGTGCTCCATGTAACAGCACAAGTGTTTCAAATTTAGTCATTAATCTAAGTGCTCGTCCTAATGTTGTCACGGTTAATCCTGCTGCTGTATGTGAACCTAACACAGTAGACCTTACTACATCAACTGTCACGGCTGGAAGTGACGGTGGATTAACATATACTTATTTTTCTGATGCAGCTGCAACTACACCGGTTGGAGATCCCGCAGCAGTTTCTACTCGTGGAACATATTACATTAAAGGTACAAATGCTAATGGATGTTATTCGATAACACCTGTGAACGTTATAGTTAATACACTTCCGACAGCAACAATAAATTATCCAGAAGTTTCTTATTGCAAAATTAATACTGCTTTGCCAGACCAGACTGGAACAGCAGGAGGAACTTACAGTTCTGACGCTAATTTGATTATTAATGCTTCAACTGGTGAAATTGATCTATCAAATTCTTCCACAGGTCTACATACCATCACTTATACTTTTTCAGATGGAAATTGTTCAAACACGACTACGGCAGACATTACAATTAATGCTCTACCTGTAGCAACAATAAGTTATCCTAATACAACTTATTGTAATAGAGGAAAAGTATCATCAACAGAAACTGGTGTCATAAATGGAATTTACTCGGGTCCGCCAAATTTGGCAATAAATACTGTTACCGGAGAAATCGACCTTGAAAACTCATTACCTGGAACTTATACTGTGGAGTACACGTTCACTGATGGAAACTGCTATAACACAACAACTACAGATATAACAATAAATGCAACAACATTGCCACCAACTTTAGCAACAGTAACAGCAGAATGCTCTGCCTCTCCAACCGCACCAACCATTACAGATCCTTGCGCTGGAACAATCACAGGAACTACAACAACCGTTTTTCCAATCGCAACGCAAGGAACGGAAACTGTTACTTGGACTTTCGATTATGGAAATGGATATATAAAAACAGCTACTCAAAGCATAATTATTGATGATATAACTGCGCCCGTAGTACCCATCCTTACAGATGTAAAAGCCGAATGCCAAGTAGCTTCAATCACACCGCCGACCACAACAGACAACTGCGTTGGAACAATAACAGGAACAACAACGACAACTTTCCCGATTACAACTCAGGGAACAACTGTAGTGACATGGACTTTTGATGACGGAAACGGAAACACTTCATGACGGAAACGGAAACACTTCAACAGCAAATCAAAATGTAATCATTGATGACACCATTGCACCAGTAACTCCAACTTTAACTGCTGTTACAGCAGAATGTGAAGTCACTTCACTTACTGCCCCAACAGCTGTAGATGCATGTGAAGGAACAATAACAGGAACTACAACGACAACTTTCCCGATTTCAACTCAGGGAACGACAGTTGTGACATGGACTTTCGATGATGGAAACGGAAACATTTCACGATGGAAACGGAAATAGCATCACTGCAAATCAGAATATAATTGTAAATCAAATTGCTTTGGCTGGAGCTGAAACCGTAACTTGTTCTGCAACGCAGGCAGGATACAATTTAACTTTATCCGTAACCGGAAACGCTCCTTACACTGCAACAGGTACCGGAGCTCCAGGAACTTGGAATGGAAACAAATGGACTTCATCATTAATAACTTCAGGAACCAATTACAATGTAAGTCTGCAAGATTCTAGCGCTTGTAATACCGTTACGGTTTCAGGTATTTCACCAAATTGTTGCAGCTTTAATGTGATTTGTCCAACCTTCCAACCTTTGACAGTTTCTTGTTATCAGGAACTTCCTGCTGCCACAACTTTAACTCAGGCCCAATTTGAAGCTTTAGGGAATGGTAATGGAAAAATCTCTGGTACAAAATGCGGCGTGATAGAGATTGTGGCTTCAAATGGAACTGATCCTGGCTGTAATGCCAATGTTACAAGAACATATATCATTACAGAATACGAAGATTCAAACAAAAACGGAATTCACGATTCAGGAGAAAATACAATTTTAAATAGCACAGTTTGTACACAAAACATACTTATTCATGATACAACAGCACCTGTCTTTAATGAATCACTTCCGCAAACTATAATAAATGTAGATTGTGATACGATACCAACAGCTCAGAGCTTTACAGCTTCGGACAACTGCGGTTCAGCTAACGTTATTTATGACGAACAAAAAATTGATGGAGACTGCAGCAGTAGATACTCACTTGTTAGAACCTGGACAGCATCTGATAAATGTGGAAACCAGAATTCTTTTGTTCAAACTATTAATGTATCGTGTGTAGAAGAAGTATTCAATGCTGTTTCTGCAAACGGAGATGGATTAAACGACGTTTTCTTTATTAAAGGAATTGACTGTTATCCAAATAATAATGTTCGAATTTACAACCGTTATGGTGTTATTGTGTACGAAAAAAATGGCTATGACAACATCACAAATCCTTTTCAGGGATTCTCAGATGGACGCGCAACTATTGTTCGAGGAAATAAACTACCAACAGGTACATATTTCTATACACTTGAATATGAGAGTGATGGCAGAAAAATTCAAAAAGCAGGATATTTATACGTAAATAGCCAATAAAAAAAAATCCTTTGACTACTTTAAAAATAGTCATAGCATTCTAAAAGCATTTATTGTTTTTAATTTTAAATAGGAATTGATTAAACAAAAAAAACTTTCTTACATTCGTCTGGAAATAATTAATCACTAATCCCAAATTAGTTTATGAAAAACCTACTCTTAATGTCATTCATGTTAATGACATGCTCTATCTGGGCACAATCGGCCAATGCTTACTTTGATAAAGCCTTGAAAAAAGCAGAAGCAGGAAACACAAAAGGCGCTATCGCCGATTACACTAAAGCAATCAGTTTAGATGCTAAATTTGTAGAGGCTTATCAAAATCGAGGTGTAGCAAAACTGAAGTTAAATGATCTTAAAGGAGCACAAACAGACTTTAGCAAAACAATTGAACTTGATAGTATGAATGCAGACGCTTTTACAGGAAGAGCAAATGTGAATTACAAATTATTAAATTATCAAGGAACAATTGACGATTGTACTGCTTCATTAGAACTGAACCCGAAAGATTACATTGCTTACAATTTACGTGGATTAGCTTATAATAAAATTGGCGACAAAAAAAATTCTTGTAAAGATTTCACAAAAGCAATCGAATTAGGAAGTCAAAGTGCTGCAAAAAATAAAGCAACATTCTGTAAATAAGTAAAATTAAAAAAGTAAAAAAGGTCGTAAATTTGTTTTACGACCTTTTTACTTTTTACTAAAGTAATAAAATTCCTAAAATAAATATATACTTTTTTGATGTAAAAATATATTTTTAGTACTCAAACCGCTAATCCTCTATCTTTTTAATTTAGTTTTAAGGTTACATCTAAGATTTTGTTTTACATTTGTTCACCTTAATTGCAAAAAATGATAAACAACATTAAAACAGTTTTCAGTATTAAAGATCTTGAGAACTTGTCTGGCATTAAAGCACATACCATTCGCATCTGGGAAAAGAGATATAATGTCCTTGAACCAATGCGAACGGATACCAATATACGTTTTTACAATCTTCAAAATCTACAAAAACTTTTAAACATAACATTGTTGCATGAGTACGGTTACAAGATTTCTAAAATAGCAACTTATCCTGAAGAAAAAATACCGCAATTAGTACGTGAAATAATTTCAAAGAAAAACTCTCAAAACTACGCCATTACTTCTTTTAAGATGGCGATGATGAATTTTGATCAGGAATTATTCTTTAACACTTTCGACTGGCTTATTTCTGAAAAGACTTTTAAAGAAGTCTTCAAAGAACATTTCTTACCGCTTTTAAAAGAACTAGGATTGTTGTGGCAATCTGAAACTATAACTCCTGCAAATGAACATTTTATGAGTCATTTGATTAAACAGAAAATCTTAATCTACACAGAGGCACTTCAAATTAGAAAACCTACCAAAACAGATCGAATTTTTGTTTTATCCCTTCCTTTAAATGAAATTCATCAAATCGGATTATTATACCTGCAATATGAAATCCTTGACAAAGGCTATAAAACTATTTATTTAGGAGAAAGCATGCCCATTGAGAATCTCCAAGACTTAACAAAACATTTTGAAAATATTACATTCGTTTCCTTTATGACAGTTCAGCCAGATCGCAGTGTCATCAATCAATATGTAAAATCTATGGCCCAGAAATTATTGCAAAAAAACAATGAAATCTGGCTTATGGGTCAAATGGTAGAACACGTAGATAAAAAGGTTTTAAATGACAGAATTAAAATTTTTGATTCAATGGAAGAAACTATTAACATGATCTAATATTTTTGTTTAAGTTTTTCTTATATTTGTTAAACAAATGAAGAAAAACATCAAAATAATAGGTTCTGGCTTCTCTTCTCTAGCGGCCGCGTGTTACCTTGCACAACAAGGAAACCATGTTACTATCTACGAAAAAAATGAAACTATTGGAGGTCGCGCCCGTCAATTTAAAAAAGACGGATTTACTTTCGACATGGGACCAAGCTGGTATTGGATGCCCGATGTCTTTGAGCGATTTTTTCAGGATTTCAACAAAAACTCTTCTGACTATTACGAACTGATAAAACTAAATCCAGCTTACAGAGTTTATTTTGGAATTAATGATTTTATCAGTATTTACGATAATCTCGAAGAAATAAAATACACCTTTGAAACCATAGAAAAAGGAAGTGGCGAAAAACTGCAAGCCTTTATCAATCAAGCCAAAAGCAATTATGATATTGCCATTAAAAATCTGGTTTACCGTCCTGGAATTTCTCCATTAGAATTAATTACAAAAGAAACAGCACTAAAAATCAATCAGTTTTTGAGTAATGTAAGTGATGATATACGTAAGAATTTTAAAAACGAAAGATTAATTCAGATTTTGGAATTTCCGGTTTTATTTCTCGGAGCAAAACCAACCAAAACACCTTCTTTCTACAATTTTATGAATTATGCCGATTTTGGTTTAGGAACCTGGCACCCAAAAACCGGAATGTTTGACGTTATTCGAGGAATCGAAAAATTGGCTTCAGAACTTGGTGTAACCATAAAAACTAATGCATCAATAGAAAAAATTGTAGTTGAAAACAAAATTGCAACAGGAATCGTTATTAACGGAGAATTCATAAAAACCGATATCGTTTTAAGCGGTGCCGACTACCAGCATTCTGAAACTTTATTAGAAAAAGAGCATAGAATGTACTCTGAAAAATATTGGGAAAGCAGAGTTTTTGCGCCTTCTTCCCTCCTGTTTTTTGTTGGCTTTGACAAGAAAATAGAAAACATTTCGCATCACGCTTTATTTTTTGATGTCGATTTTAATCAGCATGCTATTGATATTTATGATGATCCGAAATGGCCTGAAGCCCCATTATTCTATGCAAACTTTCCATCTGTAACAGATAAAACTGCAGCGCCAGACGGAATGGAATCGGGATTTTTCTTAATTCCTCTTGCACCCGGAATTGAAGATTCTGAAAATTTACGAGAAGAATATTTCGAAAAGATAATGACTCGTTTTGAGAAACTTACCCAACAAAAGATAAAAAATAACATTATCTTTAAAAGATCATTCTGTAAAAATGACTTTGTAAACGATTATAATGCCTACAAAGGAAATGCTTACGGAATGGCCAATACATTATTGCAAACGGCTTTTTTAAGACCAAAATTAAAAAGCAAAAAAGTCAAGAATCTGTTTTTTACAGGACAATTAACCGTTCCTGGTCCAGGGGTTCCGCCTGCTTTAATTTCAGGAAAACTAGCAGCTGAGTTAATTCAAAAATCTTTAAGATCTTAAAAAATGAAATCACTATTTGACGCCGTTTCTTTCAAATGCAGTAAACTTGTTACCAAAAGTTACAGTACTTCATTTTCACTTGCCGTAAATATGCTCTCACCAAGTATTCGCGATGCTATTTACAGCATCTACGGATTTGTTCGTTTTGCTGATGAAATCGTAGATTCATTTCACGATTACGAAAAAGAATATTTAATCGATGATTTCGAAAAAGAATATTATAAAGCAATGGAATTAGGCATCAGCTTAAATCCTATTTTGAATTCTTTTCAACATACGGTAAAAGAATATAATATCACAGACGATCTGGTTCAGGCATTTCTAAAAAGCATGAAAATGGATCTCATCAAATCTAATTACCAAACACAAGCCGAATACATTGACTACATTTATGGCTCAGCAGATGTTGTGGGTTTAATGTGTCTTAAAGTTTTTGTTTCTGGAAAAGAACACAAATACGAACAATTAAAAAATGAAGCCATGCGTTTGGGTTCTGCTTTTCAGAAAGTAAATTTCCTTAGAGATTTAAAAGATGACAATTTGATTTTAAACCGAACTTATTTTCCCGGAATTAACCTCAACAATTTTACCGAAGATTCAAAAACACAAATCATTCAGGAAATAGAAGAAGATTTCAGAATTGCCTATCAGGGAATTGTAAAATTACCAATCGAAGCCAAATTTGGCGTTTATACTGCTTATGTTTACTACAAAAAATTGCTCAAAAAACTAAAAAACACGCCATATTATGAAATCGGAAATTCGAGAATCAGAGTTTCTAATTATACAAAGGCGGGACTTTTAGCGCAGTCTTTTGTGACGTATAAATTGAAATTGGTATAAACAAAGCAGAGTTTTGTCATTCTGAGGAACGAAGACACGAGCGATAGCGAACTGGCGAAGCAATCACACGAGAAGCTCCTCATGCAATTGCCAATCTTTGTCTAATTACTAATGCGATTCTTCGTTCCTCAGAATGACAAAAAGAAAACTTTCAGAGTCAATCTTTTATAATTTAAAGCTAAACTCAAAACAACAAAAACAATACTTTTAATAATTCAACATATATAAAATGATTTCTTTCTTAATCTTTTTAGGCGTTTTTCTCTTCATGGAATGTGTTACTTGGATGACACACAAATACGTCATGCACGGATTTATGTGGTATTTTCACGCCGATCATCATCAGCCGAAATATGAAAACACTTTTGAGCGCAACGATATTTTCTTTGTCATTTTTGCCATTCCTAGTATTGTCTTATTTTATTTGGGCGTTCAGGGCGGATTCAATTATTTGTTTTTCATAGCTTGCGGAATCACACTTTATGGCGCTTGCTACTTTCTTGTGCACGATGTTCTGATTCACCAGCGTTTTAAATGGTTTAAAAACACCAAAAACAAATACCTCATCGGTTTACGAAAAGCACATAAAATTCATCACAAACACCTCAACAAAGAACATGGAGAATGCTTCGGAATGTTATTTGTGCCCTTAAAATATTATAAAATGTAAAAATATTTTGGGCGTTCCCCAAGGGTCGGGTATTCCGTTCCCGCTTTTTTGAGTCAGGCAGAAAAAGCCTGCCACAAAAAGAGCTCCACTTCACCCCCTAACGCTCACGTATTTCAAGAACAATTTCTAATTATGAAATTATACAAAGTAGTTACCGTACAACACATAAATGCCAGCCCCGAAGAATGTTGGGATTTTTTCTCCAGTCCAAAAAACCTGCAGACCATTACACTCGATAATATGAATTTTGAAATTCAGGATTACGATGACAAAAGAATGTATCAAGGACAAATTATTACCTACACTCTAAAACCACTTTTCGGAATTAAGGTTTCGTGGGTTACCGAAATTACAGCTTGTCAGGAAAATGAATATTTTGTCGACATTCAACAATTCGGACCTTATAAATTATGGCATCACAAACACTTTTTTGAGCGCACTCCAGACGGCGGAACCAAAATGACAGACATCGTACATTACGCCCTACCATTCGGATTTCTTGGAAGAATGATGAATTCCTTAGTCGTAAAAAACAAATTGAAAAGCATTTTCGATTACCGATATAATAAAATTGAAGAATTGTTTAATTCTAAAAAATAAGCCACAGATTTTACAGATTAGAAATCATTTCAAATCCTTTAATCAGTGGCAAAAAAATAAAATTCAAAAACATAGAAACATAGTCCCGATCCCGAGACTTCAGGACGGATGGATGGAGAAAAACGCGTTTCACAAATAAATTCACATAGTTACATGAAGCTACGTGTCAGAAACTAGTTTCTTTCCAAATTCTTTAAACAAAAAATAAAACCTATGTTTCTTATGTGTTAAAATAGCTTCACACAATTAAAAAACTTTTTTAATCTGTGGCAAAAAACAAAAAACAATGACAAAACAAAAAGTTACTCTTTTCTGGTTTAGACGCGATTTGCGTTTAGAAGACAACACAGGATTATTTCATGCCTTAAAATCTGATTTTCCTGTTGTACCTCTTTTTATTTTCGATGAAGACATTTTAGAACATCTTCCAAAAAATGACGCAAGAGTAACATTCATTTACGATTCACTAGAAAAAATAAATACAGAATTAAAAAAACTTGATTCTTCTCTTTTAATCAAAAAAGGAAAAACAAAAGACATTTGGAAATCATTAATCCAAGAATTTGATGTACAGAACGTTTTCTTCAATAAAGACTATGAACCATACGCAATTAAACGTGATAATTTTATTTCCTCTTTATTAAAGGAAAACAACATTGAAGTTTTCTCTTTTAAAGATCATGTGATTTTTGAAGAAAAAGAAATCACAAAAGCAGACGGACTTCCTTACACCGTTTATACGCCTTTTAAAAATAAATGGCTGGAGAATTTTCGTGTTTCTGGTTCAGGACCAGAAAATGATTTAACGCCATTTTATTCTAATTTTGCGAAAACCAATTTTAAATTTCCTGATTTAAGCGAAATTGGTTTTGAAAAAAGTACCATTAAAGTTGAACCACATAACTTAACTCAAATTGCGAATTACAAAGAAACTCGCGATTTTCCGGCTTTGGACAGTACATCTTATCTTTCGCCCCATTTACGTTTTGGAACAGTAAGCATTCGAAAATTGGTAAATTGGGCAAACAAAAAAAATCAAACTTTTTTAAGCGAATTAATCTGGAGAGAATTTTTTATTCAAATCTTATTTAGTTTTCCAAAATGCGTCAATCACAATTTCAAACCAGCCTACGACGGAATTAAATGGAGAAATAACGAAGAAGATTTCAAGCGATGGTGTTCGGGAACAACCGGATATCCGATGGTTGATGCCGGAATGCGTCAATTGAACGAAACGGGATATATGCACAATCGTGTCAGAATGGTTGTTGCAAGTTTTCTTTGCAAACATTTGCTAATCAATTGGCAGTGGGGTGAAGCTTATTTCGCAGAAAAACTGTTAGATTTTGAATTGGCATCAAACGTAGGAAACTGGCAATGGGCAGCAGGAACAGGTTGCGATGCAGCGCCTTATTTTAGAGTTTTCAATCCAGAAATTCAACAAAAGAAATTTGACGAAAAAGGAAAATACATTCGTAAATGGATTCCTGAATTTGATTTAGGTTATAATGAGCCAATGGTAGATCATGCTTTTGCAAGAGACCGCGCGATTTCAACTTATAAGAAGGGAATTATTGCTAAATAAATTCCAATTTGACACAATCTTTGTCTTCCTGAGCGAAGTCGAAGGACCGCATGCTTAATTCATTCTGTGTATCCTCACTTTGCGGCCCTTCGACTTCGCTCAGGAAGACATACTAGATGTGATCTAAAACTTGAAACAAAAAAAATCCAAATTCCAATCAAGTTAAACATTGGAATTTGGATTTTTAAATATTGGAATTTAAAACTTTAATATTTCAAATAATTATCCACCACAATTTTCGCCTTCAAATCAAACATTAAATTGTACAAACCAAAGAAAGTACGATTCATGTAAATAAAATGCTTAGAACCGCGATTTCCGTTCATTTTTTTAAGATTTGTGTCTTCAGAAAAACGTTTTCCCAATTCGGCAATTGCGTTGAAGAATTTTTCATCGGCAAAGTCGAATGTTTCGCTTTGGAAAGGTTTTGTGAAAAGTGACAATAAATCATGAAACATTTCGGTAAAATACTCAATTTCTGCAGGAGTATCATCTTTACGAAGAATTTCTAATTCGAATAATTTTTCATTGAAAATTTTCGCGTCTGTAATTACATCTTTATTGATTAATTCGAAATATGGCGTGTAGAAATCGTCTGGAATTTGTTTCATACAACCAAAATCTAAAGCAATTAGTTGATTTTGTTCATCAACCAAAAAATTTCCAGGATGCGGATCTGCGTGTACTTTTCGCAAAATATGAATTTGATACATGTAAAAATCCCAAAGTGCCTGACCTACTTTATCGGCAACTTCCTGATTTGTATTTATAGCTGTAAATTCAGAAAGATGAATTCCCGTCATCCAATCCATTGTGATAATTTTCTCTGATGAAAACTCCGGATAATAATTTGGAAAAGCAATGTTTTCAATTTTATTACAAGCGTCAACGACTTCCTGACTTTGTTTCAATTCTAACAAATAGTTTGTTTCTTCAATCAGTTTATCTTCAACTTCCTTAAAGTATTTATCAGAATCTTTTCCTTGCAGATTAAACATTCGAATCGCAATTGGTTTTACCAAAGCCAAATCTGACGAAATGCTATTGGCAACTCCGGGATATTGAATTTTAACTGCCAGTTTTTTATCACCTTTCTTCGCCAAATGTACCTGACCAATACTTGCTGCATTTACTGAATTGGGATTAAATTCATCAAAAATTTCATAAGGCGTTTTCCCGAAATTATTTTTGAATGTTTTTAAAACCAAAGGCGCAGAAAGTGGCGGAACAGAAAATTGCGACAAAGAAAATTTCTCAACATAAGCTTGCGGCAAGAAGTTCTTGTCCATACTCAACATCTGAGCTACTTTTAATGCACTTCCTTTTAAGCTTTTTAGTCCGTCGTAAATATCCTCGGCATTATTCTCATTTAGTTTGTCTCGGGTTAGATCCGGATTTACTATTTTTTCGGCATAATGCTTTACATAGTTTACGCCGATTTTAGCTCCGGTCTGAACCAATTTTCCCGCTCTTTCAATTTTTGAAGTTGGGATATAGTCTATTGTTTTCATTATCTGCTTTGTACTTTTTCTTTAAATAAAAATTTACCAAAATCAATCAGGTGATTCATCGGCGCAACATTCATTAATTCAAATGAAGCGTTAACCGATTTTTCGATAAAAATGTCTGTTTTCTCAAAAGCAGCAGATTCATCATCCATCCAGAATTTAATCGTCAGCATTAACTGCAACCATGAAGATTCCTGAATTGCTTTTTCCTGAAATTTTTGAAATCTTTCCTGCTCCAATCGGTACTCGTCTGTTAATATTTCGGCAACATATTCTTTAAAGCTATTTCGAAGTGCGGTTAACTGAACCAGATTTTTCAACGGATTTCTATCTGCTTTCAGGCTTTGTAGCACATAACTTCTATTGGCTGTTAAAAGCTCAAAAAATGTAAAATAGAAACTTAGCATCTTATTTCTCATATCATAGCCTGCATATTCTTCAGTTTGGTGCAGTAAGTTAACTGTGTTTTCATAAAACAGTCTGAATATTTCTTTTTCCAAACCTTCTAAAGTGCCAAAAAAAGCATAGAACTCAGCTTCAGTAAAATCATTTTCTTTTGCAAAATGGTAAACCGATTTTGGTTTTTGACCTTTTTCTAAAACTTCCTCCATATATTTTGAAACGATATCATCTTTGGTAATCACCTTCTTATTAGTCTCCATTTTATTAAATTTTGAATTTGCTATAAAGGTAAACATTGTTTAAGTATCTTTACTAATGATTAAACAATCATCACTGTTAAATATATTATAAACTATTATGGCTCAAAATGTTCTATTAACTGGCGGAAGCGGCTTCATCGGAAAACACTTAACAGATGTTCTTATCGAAGCTGGATTCTCTGTATCGGTTTTGAGCCGTTCTGATAAAGAAAATAACGCGCGAGTTACTTTTTACAAATGGGATTTGAATAAAAATTACATTGATGAAAATGCGGTTTTAAATGCAGATTATGTCATTCATCTGGCCGGCGAAGGAATTGTTGACAAAAAATGGACAGAAAAAAGGAAAAAAGCAATTATTGAAAGCCGTACAAAACCAATCGATTTGATTTTTTCTGTTTTAGAAAAACACAATAAAAAACTGGAAGCTTTTGTTTCAGCTTCGGCAGTTGGAATTTACGGAGCCATTACCAATCATAAAATTTGTAAAGAAAGCGATCCACCCGCTAATGATTTTTTAGGTACAGTTTGCCAGAAATGGGAAAATGCGGTCGATAAATTTGAGTACTTAAATATCAGAACCGCTACAATTAGAACCGGAATTGTTTTAGGAAAAGACGAAGGTTTTTTGAAAAAAATAACTCCAAGTTTTAAATCTGGTTTTGGGTCAATACTCGGTTCGGGCAAACAATATGTACCTTGGATCCATATAGAAGATTTATGCCGAATATATCTGAAAAGCATTCAGGACTCTCGACTTAAGGGACCTTACAATGCCTGCATTACTGATAATACTACAAACTCGCGACTTTCTAAAATAATAGCAAAAATATACGGTTACGCTATCTGGCTACCAAAAGTTCCTGATTTTGTATTAAAAATCCTTTTGGGCGAAATGTGCATAGTTATTCTAACAGGGCAAAGAGTTTCCTCAGAAAAAATTCAGCAAACTGGTTTTGAATTCTATTATACAGATTTAGAAAAAACCTTAATAAGTTGTCTGAAGTAATTTATTTTAAAACCGCAAAGCTAACTTCATCACTATGAACTATTCCTGTTAAAGCAGTATTGGCCGTTTTAGCAATCTTAGAAGCTATTGAAGCCGGAATATTGATATTAAAATCGGAAATTGAAATTGGGAAATCTGAAATTACCTGAATTCCTTCGGGAACACGTTTTATTAAGGCATTAACCAATACATCTTTTGATTTTCCTTTTAAACTTAATTTTCCCTTAATTTGATATTGCTTTTCTTTTTCGGTGATATCTTTTAAATCGAATTTTTCAATTTTTCCTTTGAAAACTGCTTTCGGATAACGATTACTTTCCATGTAGTTTTCGTTAAAATGCTCTTGCATTAAATCCAATTTAAATTGAAAATCTTTTACGGTAACAGTACAGATAAAAGTACTGGATTTAGGTTCCAAAAGAATGGCAACCTGTCTGTTTACGGCTTTTATTTCTTCAAACAACGGAATAGAAGCTTCAAAATTTACAGTTCCGGTATTGGTCGAATATTTATCCTGTGCGATGACAGAAATAGCGCTAAAGAGTAAAAATAATAAGGTAGTTGTTTTCATAATCGTCTACAGTTAAACAATTATGTCATTCTATTTTTCTTATTTAAAAGAAGGCAAAAATAATTCTGAGATCAGATTAATTTAGAAAAAGCGAACGGCAGTATTCAGTTAAATTTTTATTGGTTAAACATATACTTAAAGTTACGCTTTTTTAACCAAATGGTTTTCAGAATTTTGCCAATTGTTTGTGAATTTTACATGTTTAGCAAAATAAATTCCACAGCTAAATTCTACCTTATATTTATTATTTAAAAAATGGAATTGTTTACGATTGCACTTCTGTACAAATTTCAATTAAAAATCCATTTAAATCTCTTGCGTAGGCTACAATTTGTCCCCAAGGTTTTTCTACAGGTTCTGAAACTATTACCGCACCAAAAGTGGTAGCTTTCTGTAAAACTTCGGGAACATTTTCTGTTATAAAACCAATTTCTATTGCAAAAGGCTTGTCTTCTAAACTGCTTTCAATAAAACCTTCTTTTAAATTGCTTTCTGCTAATTTTTTTGAAGCAAACGAAAGTGTCGTTTCTCCTGTAATTAATTCGCCATAATCATTATCTGGCGAGACAAATTTTCTCGAAAATCCAAAAGCATTTTCATAAAAAGCAATTGTTTCTTCAACATTTTCTACGTACAAAATTGTATATCCGAACTTTACCATAATTTCTACTATTTTCTGAGTTTTAAATAAATATAAGACTTTTAGCTGATTTCTAGAAGAACGTTATATTTTTCTAAACTTGCCAAATCTTCAATAGAATTTATTCCTGCCTTTTTTTCGTGTTCTTCAACCTCTTTTCGAACTTCAATATGCTTTATTGCTTTTCTAAAACGACGTACTTCCTGTAGGTTTGACAAAATTAGTCCGGGAACGGGAACACTTTTTCCCTCTTTATCTTTGGCAACCATTGTAAAATAAGAAGAATTACAATGTTTTATCGCACCTGTTTGAATGTTTTCTGCTTCAACGCGAATGCCGACAACCATTGAACTTCTTCCAACATAATTTACAGACGCTTTCATAGTTACTAATTCTCCAACTTCAATTGGTTTTAGAAAGTTAACAGTGTCTACAGAAGCTGTGACACAATAGTTTCCACTAAATTTTGATGCGGAAGCAAATGCAATCTGATCTAATAATTGCAAAATATATCCTCCGTGAATTTTACCGCTAAAATTGGTGTGCGACGGAAGCATTAATTCTGATATGCTGACTTTTGAAGAGGAAACGGGTTTAAAATCTGTTGTCATGTTTTTGTTTTTGGTATTTTTTGATTCGTTATGTTTTTGTTTTTAAACACATAGAAACATAGATTTTTCTTTTTCCCGAAAGATTGTAGAAAGAAACTAGTTTCTAACACATAGCTATGTTTTTCTATGCAATTGAAACGCATTATATTCAATCTTTCGCGTCCGAAGTCTGAGGATCGTGACTATATTTCTATGTGTTTAAATTTTATTTTTTGCCACAGATTAAAGGATCAATATGATTTTTAAAATGCATTTAATATAGAAACATAGATTATTCTTCTTCCTGAAAGATTTTAGAAAGAAACTAGTTTCTAACACATAGCTATGTTTTTTTTATGCAAGTGAAACGCCTTTATTCAGTTTAACCCTATGTCTCTATGTGTTTAATTTTTAATCTTTAATTTTTAATTCAACAACTCATTTTCATCAGAATTAATCGCTCTTGCAACAATGTTTTCGGGAAGCGATTTCTTTGCTTTTGCTCCCATTTTTTTTAATCTTTCTACACTAGAAATCAGGTTTCCTTTTCCGTCTACCAATTTATTCATGGCGCTTTCGTATTCTGTTTTGGTGTCTTTGATTTTATTTCCGATTCGGACTAAATCAGAAACAAAACCTTCAAATTTATCATATAATGCCCCGGCTTGTCTGGCAATCTCAAATGCATTTTCTTGTTGTTTTTGATTCGTCCACATGCTGTCGATGGTTCTTAAAGTTGCCAAAAGCGTACTTGGCGTTACAATGACAATATTTCTATCGAAAGCTTTGGTGTATAAAGCCGGGTCTTCATTTAATGCAATAGCAAAAGCAGGTTCCATCGGAATAAAAAGAAGTACAAAATCCGGACTTTCAATTTGATATAAATCGTGGTAATTTTTATTTCCTAATTGTTCGACATGTCTTTTTATTGAAATAACATGTTCTCTCAACCATTCTATTTTTAATACATCAGATTCTTCATTCACCCATTTTTCATACGCAACAAGCGAAACTTTAGAGTCAACAATCATTTTTTTACCGTCGGGAAGATTTATGACAACATCGGGAAAAACACGATTTCCTTCTGCATTGGTAAAACTTTGCTGTACTTCATATTCTCTTCCTTTTTCTAAACCAGATTTCTCTAAAACACGTTCCAAAACCAATTCACCCCAATTTCCTTGCATTTTACTATCCCCTTTTAATGCTTTGGTCAGGTTTAAGGTTTCTTTACTCATTTGCGCGTTCATTTCGCTCAAACCAATAATCTGTTGACGAAGCGCAGCGTGATAATCGATACTTTCTTTATGCGTCTGATCTACTTTTTGTTCGAAGATTTGAATTTTATCCTGCAGAGGAAGCAAAATACTTTTCATGTTTACTGTATTTTGTTCGGTAAACTTAGCCGATTTTTCTTCGAGGATTTTATTGGCGAGATTTTCAAATTCTTTGGTAAATTTTTCCTGAAGTTCGTTGATTTCGTTTTTTTGTTCTTTATGCCTTTCCCATAAATTTTCAAAATCAACTTCTTTTTTAGAAAGCTGAATTGCTAGACTGTCTTTTTCAGTTCGAATGTTTTCTTTCTCTGTATTCGTTAATTGCCATTGTTTTTGAAAATTATTTTTTTCAGCTTCAAATTGCTCTTTCTGCATTTGTAATTGCGTATTTAAGGCATTTAATCTTTCTTCAGCAATTGCTTTTTCTGACTGATTTTTAGACGTAGAAAGCAATTTCCCTATGTACATCCCAAAGAATAACGCGATTACAAATCCTAACAAAAACGGTAAATAATCTAACATAAACAACTTTATTTTACGTAAAAGTACGCAATAATACGTAGTACTTAGTTTTAAAGATAGAAATTTCACGAATTAAGAATTAATCCATACTAAATCAATATTTTATTTTTTTTGAAAAAATACAGAACCGCACGCAACCTTTTCTCAAAACACTCATCTACAAGATATAACCTATTACAAAATATTCATGAAAAAATTAATGCTTGGCTTGTTTGTAGCCTTTGGAATTAGTGCTTGTTCACTTGGAGACGATACCAAATATGAAGATTGTGGCGCAAATACCGTCATACAATTTACCGGATTTCCTTTCTTGTGTAATTATAGTATTAAAACCCCACCACCAAATCCATCGGTTACTGTGGTAGCTACTCAGACAAAAATGGATAATTTATTTACAAAACATCCAAACAGCTGTGCAGTAGCAAGCGATCCAAATATCGATTTTACAACCCAATATTTAGTTGGAGTATTTGCAGGTCCAAAACCTACAACTGGTTACGCTATAAAAATTACTTCTATTGTAGAAAACAATTGCGAAATCATTGTGAATTACTATGAAAAAATTCCATCTGCAAACGAAACAGTTTCACAAGTAACGACTAATCCGTCTGATTTTGTTTTGATTCCGAAAACGGCAAAAGGATTTATTTTCATTAAAACAAATGAAAGTCCAGACAATATAGTTATCGGAAATTATTCTAATCAATGTACAGGTGCAGATTGCCAAAAATTCTTCCAAATTAACGATTATAACACTTTAAAGTTCTTAAACGTTGCGGCAGGACAATACGATTTTAGCCAATACAAATACACCCCTACTATTAAAAGAGGAGAATATACTCTACTATTGAAAGATGTTCCAGCAGAAATTTTAGCACTTAAAGGACAAACTAAAACGTACGGTGCTCCTAACGAATCTGCGCAAGGCGGAATCTATTTTGAATTGAATCAAAGTGGTTTGATTACAAGAGTCTATATCGACAACGCAGATACTGCAGATCAAACGGCTGCTGTAAAAGCTTTCAAAAAATTAATTCAGGATAAAATTACAAGCTTAAAATAATCCAATTATGAAAAAACTTTTTATATCATGTATCGTCTGTTTTCTTTTTACGACAGTTTATTCTTTAGATGCTTCTAAAGTAGATTCAGGGTCAATTGTAAATACCTGGAATTGGGAAAAATCGTTAGGAGGAAATGAAAACCCTTATGTGGCAACTCCAAAAACTATCGGATTTACAAAGAAAATCATTTTTACTCCTGAAGGAAGGGTAATTACTTATAAAAATAATATTGAGATTAGAAACAGCGCCTATCAGGTAGAAAAAGGAACCGGATTTTCTGATCACTCAGAACATGACTTAATCTCGTTTGAGGGGAAAACTTATGTAATAGAAAACCTTGACAATCAAAACCTAACGATTGTATCAAACGATCAAAATGGTGCTCGAACTATTTTTAAAAGGTAGTTTTGTAAACTATTATAAGCTATTTTTGCCAAATCAAATTTAAACCATTTCTTGAAAGACGACGTAGAAAAATATATCAAACTGTGCATCAAAAATGACAGAGAGGGACAACTGAAAATATATCAGTTGTTTTCTCCTGTTATGTATGGAATTTGTTTGAAATATATGAAAAACGAAGACGATGCAAAAGATGTTTTTCAGGAAGCTTTTGTAATTGTATTTCAGAAAATAAGCCAATACAAGTTTGAAGGAAGTTTTGAAGGCTGGATGAAGCGGATTTTCATCAACAAACTCATCGAGACTTTGAATAAAAAGAAAAAAGAAAGTTTTTTTCTGGATGTTTTTGATCCCGATACGGATTTTGTCGAAGAGGAAGAATTAGACGTTATTCCGATTGAACAGGAAAAATTGTTAGAATACATTCGTGATTTACCAGATCAATATCGGACGGTTTTTAACTTGTATGTTTTTGAAAAAATGAAACATAAGGAAATAGCCGAATTATTAAAAATCTCCGAAGGAACATCAAAATCAAATTTAAACCGCGCCAAACACATTTTACAAAAGCGAATTTTGAGTATCAAAAATTTTAAGACAGCATGAAGAAGCAAAAAATAGAAGATATTTTTTCATCAATGGAAGACTTTTCGAGTGTTCCGCCACCAGAATTATGGGGGCAAATTGAAGAAAAATTAAACAAACCTAAAAAGAAGAAGAGAGTTGTTCTTTGGTGGTCGGCTGCTGCATGCTTATTATTGGGGCTGCTTCTGCCTTCAATTTTACATTTTACCGGTTCGCCTCAAAATAAAAATTTAAACAACGGTGGTATTGAAAACAATACTGTAGTTCTTGACGAAAATAAAAATCAAAACAACACAACTAAAAACACAATATCTAAAGAAAATGACAATCAAACTTTAGACACAAGAAATGGTAATTCTTTCGTAAAAAACAAATTAGACAACCCACAGCGCATTCAAAATAAAGAAAATGCAGTGGCTCATTCTGATTCAAAAAACAAGAATACCAAGTCAAATTCTAAAATAGAAGATCAAATCAATAGAAATATTCCAAATCAGAATTTTGGAAATCAGAATTTTATTGCTTCTGAAGAAAAAGCTGCGACCAAATCTTCAACAAAAATTTCTTTAGTAAATAACAAAAAAACGGCAAACAAAGGGATTTCTGAAGAAAGAATTGCATTTGGCAAATCGGGTAAATTTAATTCTACTCCGCCAAAACAACTTTCAAATTCTATTTTCGAAGAAAAATTTATTTCAAAAACGAATAAAAACTTTGCTTTCAGTAATAATGAAAATGCCATTGCCAATACTACTTCAAAACAAAATTTGAATAACTCTAAAAACAATATCGCCGAAAAAGCAACAAACAATATTACAAAAGAGAATTCAAAATTTGGTTCGGCTTTGACCAAACATGATTCTGTTCAACTTGCAGAACTTCAAAACCTAGAAAAAGGGATTTTACCTTTAGACGAAAAAGAGGACAAGAAAGAGAAAAAAGACAAAAAACTGAATCTAAATGAAAGATGGGCTGTAGCTGTTTTTGCTGGTGTAGCAAACTCAGAAAATACTAGAAACGAAAAAACTCTGGGCAATGTAAACGATTCTAAACAATCTAATTCGTACGGAGTTAAAACAAAATACAATCTTAGCAATAAATGGGCCGTGAGTTCTGGATTTAAACTGAATGAATTAGGGCAAAGTGTTGCTAATGTTTCTTATGTAAGTGCCAAAAACAATGCTCTTTTTGTTTCTGGTGCCAACACTGCAGAATATAATGCGGCGCCAGTGTCAAGTTCTGAATATATTTTAATTTCAAATACTACGAAAGAGGCATTGAAAAGTGATAATGTACAAAGCGGAAAACTAGATCAGAATTTAAGGTATATCGAAATGCCTCTCGAAGTTTCGTATTCTGTTTTTAACCGAAATAAAGCAAGCATCAATTTGAATACAGGTGGTTTTGTCGGAAAGTTGATTTCTAACAATGTGGCTTTGGATGGTCAAAATATTGGTCAAAATGCAACGGCAAACGATTATGTTTACGGTTCGACTTTAAGCAGTACTATTCAATATCGTGTGTACAAAAAGACGAATGTTTTTGTGGAGCCTGCTGTAAATTATTACATCAATCCGTTGAACAATCAGTCTTTCAATCAGTTCCAGTGGGGATTAAATTTTGGTTTGAATGTTTCTTTCTAATTCGAATTTAATGTAATTTTCAGAAAAAATAATTCTCTTTTTTTATGAATTTTACAACTTCAAAAATAGATTCGAAATCAATTCCAACTGATTTATTAAATTCAAAAGAAAAAGTTTTTGATTTAATGGATTTCGAATTGAACGATCTTCGAAAAGAAAACGAAAGTGAAGAATATAGTGCTTTTCGTTTTTCATTAAACCATAAAAAAATTTGTTACAGAGAAGCCAAAATAACGCCGACAAAAACAGGACAATTTGTTACTTTATGGAAGCGGAATCAAACCGGAATTATTGAACCATTTGACTATTCTGATGCCATTGATTTTGTAATCGTAAGCGTTCGAAAAGAAGAAAATTGGGGACAATTTATTTTTCCGAAAAGCATCTTATTAGAAAAAGGCATTTTTTCGACCGAGAAAAAAGAAGGAATCAGAGCCACTCGCGTTTATCCGCCGTGGGATGAAACTTCAAGTAAACAAGCTCAAAAAACGCAAAAATGGCAACTGGACTATTTCTTTAATTTCTCTAATACTAAAATAGATTTTGAAACTTTAAAAAAAATATTCGCATAAAAAAAGGCAGTCTTAAAATAGACTGCCTTTCTGTTTTAACTTAAAGATTATTATTTTTTGACAATCTTATCCTTGTAAATTACTTTATTATTTTCTGTCACCGTATAGATATAAAATCCTGAAGTCAAATTATTTACAGATAAAACTGCTGTACTAATTTCAGATTCGCTTTTTACGCTTATCGAATTTCCAATAACATGTCCGCTGATATCGTACAACTTGATTTTTAAATCTCTTCCCGTTGTTGGAATATCAAAATTCACAATATCTGTTGCAGGATTTGGATACGCACGAACTACATATTTGTTTTTTCCTCCAAAATCAGGAACTGCCAATACATCTTGTTTCAATTCAAAACGCGCAATCACAGGTCCGTGATCTGATGTTGTGGTTGTATAACTTGCAATATCATTTCTAGGATCATAAACCGCTGTAGAATTTGTTATATAATCATCAAATAATTCATTAGAAATCGTGATATGATCTAAGAATCCGCCTGAACTTAAGAAACTGTAAGCACCAGCCTGACTAATTTCTAAAGTAAGTGCTTTGTAATTGTTTGTATCTGTTACAAATGCTTCGTAAGAAGATGGATAACCTGCAATTACAGATGCTTTTACATCATCATTATAATCTCCCAAAAGAATAATATTTGCATTTGGATAATGGGCATCTAAACTATCTTTTAGCACTTGTGTATCATATTTACGCTGATTGTAGCGCGAAATATCTGTTCCGCTGTTGGCACGTGCGTGAAGGTCAATTAACTGAATTTCATTTTTAATTCCGTTAACATTCGTCTCTAAAGTCACCATGTAAGGCAAACGTCCAGATGAGAAGAAATTACTGTTGCTCGTTCCCGGATAATTATTTAGGGTTTTAGTTCCGCTACGTAATTCATTATAAAATTTTTCAAACATTACACGAGTTTTCTTCAATGCTGTTGTTTTGGTATTATAAAGAACAACTAATTTTTGAGGTGGAAAATTAGGATCAGAAGGTGTAGTTTCCCAAGAATACGACCAAGAAGTTGAAACTGTTTTTTCGAATGTTTTACCGTTTACATTTATTTTTGTAATCAAAGCATCGATTTGCGCTTCACTAGAAACTTCCTGAACAACATAAACGTCAGCATCTAGTGTATTCATCACTTTTGCTACGTTTTCTAATTGTATAGTCTTGTCAGCAGGTCCGTAAGCAGCAGTTGGCGCACCAAAAAACTCTAAGTTATACGTAACAACGTCAAAGGTTTCTGTTTTAGGTAATGACGAACCTGTTACTGAACCAATTTGTTTATTTAAAGAAGTTCCTGTTACGGTGAAAGCTCCAGAAATTTTTAATTCTTTTGTAGTTGGAATAAATCTTGCATAAAGCGTTGTTCCTGCAGCCGCAATTGCAGCAGAAACGACAATACTAGAAGCAAAAGAAATATTATCTGCAGATATCTGGTAAGATGCAGGAGCTGTTATCGTAAAATCTCCATAACCATCTCCTTTAAAAGCAAAAGGCTGACCGGTAGAAACGGTATTTTGGCTTACATCTCCGAAATCTAAAATCGGATTTGAAGCTACGAAACCAGATTCGTTTGTTATAGCAAAATCATCCAAAGACCATTCTGAAGCATTATTCGTTCCACCCGCTGTAGTTTCATAAACCCAAGCCAAATAAGTATGATCTGTTTTATACGCTCCTAAGTTGATGTATTGAGATTGTATAAAACTTCCTGTAGCGGTTGGGAAATTACCATCAATTTCTGTCCATGTTGCTAAAGTAGGATCGCTCACACCATCATAATTAGTTGAAACCATTAATTTTAAAGCTGGTCCGGCATAAAATTTACGAGTGTAGAAAGACAATAACGGAAATTGAGTAAAAGTATCTAAACGTAATTTTGGAGAAATCAACCAATCTTTACTTGGAACATTTGTATCTGAAAAACCATTCACTAAAACAGCCCCAGTTCCAGAATTTACATTTCGTGTTACATTTGTATAAGTCCATTTGTTTAAAGGTCCTGAAACATTATACTGCGTCCATCCGCTGTTTGAAAGCACATTTGGATCATCAAAATTTTGGCTATATGGATTTGTTCCAATTCCTGAAACAGAAACCGTTTTACTCAAAGCGCCTGTAGACTCGTTTGTAATGGTTCCAGAAATAATTCCTGGAGTACTCGGTTTAAAACGAACATAAACAGTCGGAGTTGCATTTGAAGCAAAATCTACAACATCATAAGTAACAGAAGACTGGAAAGTTGTATTGTCTTTTGAAACACTAAAATTTGTCGAAGCAGTTACAATTACCGGTGCGTTAACATTGGTTCCTGAAATTTTATAATTTAAGCTAGCCGAATCCAGGTTTTGTTCTACACTCCCAAAATTAAGTGCTGTACTTGTAGTTCTGATAGAAGGTACCAAAACATTTGCTGTTGTAATATCTAATTTGTTTACTGTCGTTTGAAGATTTTCTGAAGCATCTTCAGAAACAGAATAAACGGTGTAAGCCGTATTTAAAGTTAAACCCGTAAAGATTTTAGAATATTCTAAAGATTTATCTGCAATAGTAAAAGATCCTGATTGTAAAGCAGCTGTTCCTGTTGCATCTAAACCTGCTTTTACTTGTGCAGGAGTTGGTAACGCACTTCCTGAAGCTGTTAAAACAAAATACGTTTTTCCAGATTCGTTTAATTTATTGATGAAGTCAAAACCGTCAGATAAAACCTCAACAGCTTTTGGATAACCGGTTTCGTTTACCGGAGCTGTCGAATCTCCTCCCACTTTTATGTTATCAATTGCAAAAGATGGTCGCGAACCTGAACCTCCGTTTTGTTTGCTGATCCATCTAATTTGAACTATTGGTTGATTATCACAATCAGCAGGCAGAGTAACACTTATGGTTTGAGGATTCTGTGGCGTAGTTACTCCAGAACCTGTTTGAGTAGTCGTTCCGCTTAGATAAGATGTTGTTGGCAAATTTGTAAAATCACTTGTTTGCCCCAATCTATATTGCAAAATCATTTCATTTATACGCGTATTATTCGTTCCATCATACGGATTACGAATAACCATTGCCTCATACTGAACCAAAACAGCTGATTGACCCGTTGTAGAAAATGCCAAAGCAATAGTTAAGTCCAATGATCCTGTATTTAAAAAACCAATTTTTCCATTATAATTATGAAAATTACCACTACTAATTGATGCTGAACTACTTGCATTTAGCGCTCTGTCGGCCACTACTGTCGCACTCGTATTAAAAGCAGATCCTGGTGTAACAGAAGCTGTCCACCCTCTAAGTCCTATCGGAAAAGCTGTAACCGTCGCCTGCAGTCCGTTAAAGTTTTGAGAGTAAGGTAATGCTTGAACTTCTGGCATAGTCTGGGCAAAAAGACGTCCAGAAAAGCAACCAAACAAACACAAAAGAGCCAGCAACTGGCGCGAAAAGTAAAGTTTTTTCATACTGTTGAAGAATAGAGTTTTTAGAAGTCAAATTTATCGCCTTTAAAGTTAAGCTAATATTATAAAACTATAAACTTAATGTCTAATTATTTATTAATATCTTTCAATAAAAATCAACAAAAACACAAAGTCATTAAAATAAAACCAGTCAAAAGCCGCTCAAACAAAGCATTCAATAAAAAAACTCATCACGAAATATCTCTATTAAAAATCCATATTTCCTACAATATAATCCATTTTAAAAACAAAAAAAGCAGTAAACTTTCGCTTACTGCTTTCACAATTGTTATGTAGTTTAAAAAATATTATACTGCTGTATAACCTCCGTCGGCTATAAAATAACTTCCGGTTGTAAATGATGATTTATCTGAGTTTAAGAAAACGACCAATTCTGCAACTTCCTCTGCGGTTCCCAAACGGTTCATTGCCGATTTTGCTGCGATAGCTTCCATCATTTCTTTATTTAAATTATCTTTTAAAAGTGCTGTTTCAATATAACCTGGTCCAACTGCGTTGCAACGAATGTTTTTCTGCGCATATTCTACCGCGATATTTTTGCTAAGCCCCACAACAGCGTGTTTAGAAGCCGTATATGCTGGACTTAGCGGCGCAGCAACTTGTCCGTGAATTGAAGCAATGTTTACAATACTTCCTCCACCATTTTTCTCCATTTGTTCTAGTTGATAACGGCAAGCGTAAAAAACACCATTTAGATTCAGTCCGATAACTTTGTCCCAATCTTCCGGCTCGTATTCTCCGGTTGGTTTTGCCGGTCCGCCCATTCCTGCGTTGTTGCACGCAATATCAAGTCGGCCGTATTTTGAAACCGTAACCTCAACCATATGTTTATTGTCTAAGGCACTAGACGAATCGCCTTTTATGAAAAACGCTTCTCCGCCTTTTTCTTTTATAATTTTTACGGTTTCTTCACCGTTATCTACATTAATATCAGATACTACAACTTTTGCTCCTTCGCGAGCGTATGCTTCTGCCACTGCACGTCCAATTCCTGAACCTCCTCCAGATACAAAAGCTACTTTATTTTCTAAAAGTGCCATTTATTATATTTTAAATTGATATCTCTAATTTACGAAGAACTTCAACGACAGCTGAGCTTTAAGCTGAGTTTACAATAAGATTAACGCTTACCGCTAATGTTTTGTTATTTCGATATTAAAATGACCTTTTTTTACTAAATTTTTCGTATTATTTATTTGTCTTCATCCAATTTCATGTTTCCACGATCTTGATGATTATCGGGATGCGAATTCGGATATCGATTTGGCGTTACATCAGAATTATGATCTTTATTTTCTACTGTTTTTTGCGCGTCTTTATCTGTAGTAACTCCTCGATTTGAATTAGTAGAATCCGTTTTTGAGATTTTGGTTTTAATATCCTCGTTCTCATTTCTCGCTCTTTCTACTACTTTTTTGTCACCATCCTGATCCGTAACCACTTCTTTATTTAGTTTAGCATCTTTTAGATCTTTGTCGTGCGAAACATTTTTCCCTTTAGATTCCTCTATATCTTTCTGGGTTCCGTTTATTTTCTTGGTTCCTAAATTATCTTTTTCCATGATTTTATTCTTTTTTAATTGCTGTCATAATATTACGAATTCTAAACTTTAAGGGCTTTCAGAATCAATACATTTATTTACAACATTTTAAGATTAAATCTGAATATTCTAAGCAAACTTAAAATGTCAACATGCTCTTTTCATTTATTTTTTGAAAGGACTATCTTTGCAAAAAAATTAAAAATGCACAGACACTTCATTCTTTTTAAACCTTACGGCTATTTAAGCCAGTTTATTTATGAATTAAAAAGAAAGAAAAAACTTTTGGGTGAATTGCACGATTTTCCCGAAGGAACAATGGCGATTGGAAGACTCGACGAAGATTCTGAAGGTTTGCTTTTATTAACAACTGACGGAATGGTCAGCGAAGAAGTAAGAAGCAAAAAAGTCGATAAAGAATATTACGTCCAAGTTGATGGCGTAATTACTCCAGAAGCCATCGAGCAATTGCAAAAAGGAGTAGAAATTGGTTTTGATGGCGGAAAGTACAAAACAAAACCTTGTACTGCTTTCATTGTAAACGAAGTTCCAGATTTCGGTCCAAGAGCCAAAAAAATCAGAGACGAACGCCATGGACCAACTTCTTGGGTGTCTATTACTATAAATGAAGGCAAATTTCGTCAGGTTCGAAAAATGACGGCTGCAGTTGGTTTTCCGACGCTTCGTCTGGTTCGTGTTCGAATAGGAAATGTATATTTGCAAAACCTTAAAGCGGGAGAAGTTCTCGAAGTTGAGAATTTTCAATTAGAGAATTTGTCAATTTGATAATTAGATAATTTCCGAAAAACTTATAATTTATAACTCAAAAAACATGTTAAACGTTGTTCTTGTTGAACCAGAAATACCAAATAATACAGGAAATATTGGAAGATTATGTGTTGGTACAGAAAGTCGTCTACATTTAATTCATCCTTTCGGATTTGTAATTAATGACAAAAACTTAAAACGTTCAGGTTTGGATTATTGGGTTCATTTGGATGTTACCGAATATCAAAATGTAGAAGAATGGACGCAGCAGATTCCAGATAAATCTCGTGTTTTTTTAATGAGTTCGCATGCTGAAAAATCGTATTTAGAAACAGAATTTCAAGATGGTGATTGGCTGGTTTTCGGAAAAGAAAGCGTTGGTTTGAGCAAAGAAGTTTTGGCTTTGTTTGAAAATCATTTAACGATTCCGATGTCAAAGCTGATTCGCAGTTTTAATATTGCCAATTCGGTTTCTTTTGTAATTGGAGAAGCGAAGAGACAAATTGGGATTAAAAAGGTTTAATCGTTTATTTGTTTAAAAACTATATTCCAAATAATATGAAAGAAGCCATTACCGTACAAAAAGCTTTGAATAAAGGCGCGTGGCAATTAAAGTATTTGCCTATGATTGTAACTTTTAGTATTATAGGCCTAGGGTTTTATCTTTTTTCTTTAGATATCTTAGAAGGTTGGATTATTCCAGTAGGATTTATTGCAGGATTTGTTTCAGGTTGGTTAGTATGGAGTTATTTTGTTAACCGATGGAAAATATGGGCATATGAGAATGTGCGAAATATTCATGAATTACAACGAAAAGCGATCGAACAAAAATTAATTTGGCAAAATGGAAGTTGGTTCGAAAAAACAGAATTTAAAAACTATCAGCAAGAACAAAAATTAAAACAGTTAGAGAGAAAATTTCTTGAAAAAGACATTTTCAAGGACGACATTTCAGTTCCAAAAGAAACAGTCATTTATTATTCAAGAATTACTGTTCTATTTCTCTTAATACTTTATTTTGGAATGGTTCTTTTGGGTATTTACTTATTATACGGAAAAGAATACATCGGAATTTTACTTTTAGGATCTGGCATTTATCTTACTTATCATCAAATTAAAAGAGCTCAAGATAAAAGTCCTCAGATTATAATTAATGCCGAAGGAATAAAACTTAAAAATGAAAAACTTGCAAAGTGGAAAAACATTCGAAATGACAGAGTTTTTATAGAAATGAATGGAAAAAGTTCTACCACTTATCTGGCATTCAATAATGAAAAGATTGATCTTAGCGAATTAGATATTAAAACTTCACATTTAGAGAATTTACTAAATGTTTATCGAGTACGTTGCGAAAACAATCTTTAACTCACAATAAACTTTCCTTTTTCAGCATCAAAAACAATATTCTCGTCTTTGAATAAATTGCTGAAACTTCCATTCGAAATTAAATTACAAGGCTGATTTTGAGTAATATTTTCTGGCGTCATCATAATCATTTCGTCGCTTAACTGAATTGCCAGATCAATATCGTGTGTAGAAAACAAAATGCATTTCTCTGTTTCCTGCGTTAATTTTTTCAATAATTTGAATAAAGAAACTTTATGCAGTAAATCTAAATGTGTTGTTGGTTCATCCAGAATAATCAAAGGCGTATCTTGCGCCAAAGCTCTTGCAATGAGAACTTTTTGTAATTGTCCGTCGCTAATTTGAAAATGCTTTTTTGAAGCTAAATGTTCAATTTGAGTCAAATTCATTGCTTCTTCAACTTTGGTAATGTCTTCCTCAGACAATTTATCTACCCAATTCGTATAAGGCTGGCGACCTAAAGCCACTAATTCAAAAACCGTAAGATTGCTTGGTGGCAGTTTTTCAGTTAAAACTAAACTTAAATTTTGTGCTAATTCTAAAGGCTGAAAATCTGAAATACTTTTTTCATTCAAATAAACATTTCCCGATAATGGTTTCTGAATTCCGGTAAGCGTTCGCAATAAAGTCGATTTCCCTATTCCGTTTGCTCCAATTAATGTAATTAGTTTTCCTGCTTCTAGATTTAAATTTAAATTCTCAGCAATGGTCGTAACACCTTTCTTGGATTTGTATCCAATATTTAGATTTGAAGTTGTTAAGATGTTTTTCATTTTTTTCTAAAGTTCTAAGATACTGAGATACTAAGGCTCTAAGTTTTTTTTTTTGCCACAGATTAAAAGGATTAAAATGATTTTAAAAAATCTGTGCTAATCTGTAAAATCTGTGGCAAATAAATTACTGAAAATTTCTTTTTCTAACTAAAACCAGCTACTGATTTGTATTTTTTTTCTTTTGCACTGATTAAAATGATTAAAAAATCTGCGCTAATCTGTGAAATCTGTGGCAAACAAATTACTTAAAATTTCTTTTTCTAACTAAAAGCCAAATAACCACTGGCGCACCAATAATAGACGTAATCGCATTTATCGGAAGCGTAATATCTAATCCTGGCATTTGGGAAACAATATCACAAAATAACATTATAATCGATCCGAAAAATAAAGTGCTCCAGAATAAAATAGTATGATTACTGGTTTGAAAAGTCAGTTTTGCAATGTGCGGAACAGCCAAACCAATAAAAGCAATTGGCCCCGCAAAAGCTGTAATGGCACCAGATAAAATGCTGGTTGCAAATATGATGATTAATCGTGCTTTTTTGAAATTTAATCCCATGCTTTTTGCATAGTTTTCTCCTAACAATAATGCATTTAAAGGTTTGATACTTTTAGCACTTAAGAGCAAACCGATTACAACGCAACTTGTTAAAATTCCGATTGTAGACCAGGAAAGATTTCCTAAACTTCCCATTGACCAAAAAGTGAATTTCTGAAGTTGTTCTGCTGTACTAAAATAAGTTAATACACTTACGATTGCGGTTGTAAAACTTCCGAACATTAAACCGACAATTAAGATTGCCATTGTGTCTCGTAATCTTTGTGAAACTAGCAAAACCAGAATTAAAACCAAAGTACTTCCGAAAGTCGAAGCCAAAACGATTCCGTATGACGATAAAGCAATTACACTTAAAAAAGAAGGTAGAAATCCCGCTCCTAAAATCACAAACGCCACTCCTAAACTTGCCCCAGAACTTAATCCTAAAACATAAGGTCCGGCAAGCGGATTTCGGAATAAAGTCTGCATTAAAAGGCCGCTGATTGAAAGTCCGCTGCCAACTAAAACTGCCGTAATTGCTTTCGGCAAACGATAATTGATGATAATATATTCCCAAGTAGATTTCGTCGCATGACCTCCAGTTAAACTCGCTACAACATCTTTGAGCGGAATGGTAACCGATCCTAAACTAATGCTCGCGAAAAACATCAGCAAAAGACCAAAAGTCAAAACAACAAATAAAATGGTATTTCGTTTTTTATTCGCCAAATTAATTCAGTTTTGATGCAAAAGTAAATTCATAACTTGACAATAAATCAGGATGAAAAATTTTGATATAATCTTTCAAAACCAAATCTGGACGGCTTGGAGCCAATTCATAATAAACTGTTCCTCCCGTTGCTCCTACTTTCCCTTCAAAATTGTAAACCATTTTATTTTTAAAAGCATCAAATTCTCCATAATGCGGATTCGCTTTTTGCAATTCGTCTAAACTTTTAAATGATCCCGAAGCAATCCAAACATTGGCAGTTTTGGCTTTATCCAGCACTTTTTCAAAAGACAAACCTTCACTTCCACTTCCTTTTAAATCTGCCCATAAATAAGTTGCCTCAGCATCTTTCATAAACTGCGCCACCCAACTATTTCCTTTCGCAACATACCAGACATCTTCATACATTGATCCGTATAAAACTTTTGAAGTGGCAGGTTTATCTTTCACTAATTTCAAAGCCTGATTATAGCTTTCTACAATTTTATCAAAAAGCTCTTTTGCTTTATCTTCTTTTCCGAATAAAGCGCCATACAATTTAATCCACTCTGCTTTTCCAAGTGGAGATTGTTCCATCCAATCACCTTGAATTAAAACATTTAGACCGCTTTTTTTCAGATTATCCAAAGTTGGATTGTTGTTATCAACGCCAAAAGTCACAATCAAATTTGGCGCTAATTCTATTAGTTGTTCGATGTTTAGTTTTTCATTTTGTCCAACGTTTTTTACTGAACCTTTGTCAATTAATGCTCTGGTTTTTTCTGAAGAAATATAATCGGTATGCGGAAAACCAACCAATTTACTTTCTACTTCTAACATTTCTAAAAACGGAATATTCGTTGTTGAAGTCACCACAATTGATTCTAAAGGAACCTGAATTGCTGTGTAAGTTTGTAAACTATCCGGAACTTTTGCTTCTTTTTCTTTTAAGATATATTTGAAATCTTTATCGGCATTAGGCCATGGATTTGAAACCGTTACAACAGAATAATCTTCATATTTTACGATTGAAAGTCCAGATGCATATTCAATACTATTTTTGGCATTTTCTACTTTTACAGTTTCCAGTTTCTCATTCTTCTTACATCCTATAAGAATAAAAAAAGCGGCTGTAAAAATCATTTTGGGGAATAAATCTCTCATGGTTTCGGTTTTGGATAGAACAAAGGTAAAGTATTTTTATATTTTTTTTGTTTAACTTTATTCTTACAATTTTAAACAATTGTATCTTTACGACATGAATACCACAAAAATGAAAATTTGCTCAAGCTGTGAATCTGAGTTCAGCTGTGGAGATATATCAGTAGAAAACAAATGCTGGTGCAACGATTACCCGCCAATCTTCAATCTTTCTGAAGGCAGCGATTGCCTTTGTCCACTTTGCTTTCAGGAAGCCTGTGAAGATAAAATCGATGCCTATGTCGAAACGCTTTCTCCTGAAAGAGCTCTTCAAAATAAAGCGCAATATTTACCCAAAACAGAAAAATCAATAGAAGGAATCGATTATTATCTTGAAGACGGAAATTATGTTTTCAAAGCTTGGTTTCATCTCAAAAGAGGTACTTGCTGCGGAAATGAATGCCGACATTGCCCTTATTAAGAGTCATGAGTTATAAATTATGAGTTATGAGTTTTTGACGAACAATTTTTAACTTATAATCTTAGTTCTTTATTTTAAACTCATAAATTTACAAGCTACAGATTATTAATTTATAACTCATAATTCATAACTAAAAAAAAAATGATTTTTTTAATAACCGGCGGGGAGCGTTCTGGAAAAAGCAATTATGCTCAGAAACTAGCTTTAGAACTTTCAGATTCTCCTATTTATGTGGCAACTGCCAGAAAATGGGATTCTGATTTTCAGACCCGAATCGATCGCCATCAGCAAGAACGTGACGAGCGCTGGACCAATATTGAAGAAGAAAAATATTTAAGTTCAATTGATTTTTCTGGAAAAACTGCTCTAATTGATTGCGTAACACTTTGGCTGACGAACTTTTTTGTAGATCATAAAAATGATGTCGCTTTAAGTTTAGAAGAAGCTAAAAAAGAATTTCTTGCTATTGCTCAACAAGAAAACGCTAATATAATTATTGTAACAAACGAAATCGGAATGGGTGTTCATGCAGAAACTCATATCGGAAGAAAATTTGTAGAACTCCAAGGTTGGATGAATCAGTTTCTTGCCGAAAACTGCGATGAAGTTGTTTTGATGGTTTCTGGAATTCCAGTTAAAATCAAAGGGTAAATTTCAATGACAATTTCAAAAATCAAGGTTGATTCTGATTTTTCATTTCTTGCTAAAATTTAATTTTGATTCAAAAACGAATGCTTTAACTTTACAAGAACTAAAAATTATCAGATTTAAAATTGAATTTGATTTTTGATTTTTGATTTTTGAATTTGTTATTGATTTTTTAAAATGAGCAACCTAGACGACATATTAAAATCCCGACGCGACACAAGACATTTTACAACCGATGAAGTTCCTGATGAAGTCATTCAAAAAGCTTTGCAGGCCGGACATTGGGCGCCTTCTGTCGGGTTGACAGATGCTACAAGATATTTCCTTATTAAATCGGATGAAGTTAAAACTTCAATTAAAAAGCTCTTTTTAGATTATAATAAAAAAGCTGAAGAACTTACTGATAATCCGGAACAAAAAGAACTTTACAGATCTTTGAAATTGGAAGCAATCGAAGAAGCGCCAATCGGACTTATAATTGCTTATGATCGTTCGGTCCTGAATCAGTTTACGATTGGAACAATTGGCAGCAACGAAGCGGTAAAATTTAGTTCGGTTTGTGCGGCACAGAATATCTGGCTTTCGCTGACAGAACAAGGTTACGGAATGGGTTGGGTTTCGATTCTCAATTATTATCAGTTCAAAAAAATCCTTGATTTGCCTGAAAATATAGAACCACTTGGTTATTTCTGCATCGGGAAACCTGCAACCAATTACAACAATCAGCCCATGTTACAGCAATTGCATTGGAAACAAAAATCTGAAGCTCCGATTTGTACTGAAATATCCGAGATTCACAAAGTAAATGTTTCTGATTTTCAATTGAATTCAAAAAATGAAATCGATTATAAGTTTGATTTTCATAAACTTTTACAAGAAAAAATAGATTCGAAAACGAAACCTGTTGGTTCTTTGGGAACTTTAGAAACTTTAGCTTTTCAAATGGCGACAGTTTTTGAAACTTTAAACCCGAAAATTACAAAACCAAATATTATAGTTTTTGCAGCAGATCACGGAATCGCAAATCACGGTGTAAGCGATTATCCTCAAGATGTGACGCGCCAAATGGTCACTAATTTTCTCGATGGCGGCGCGGCAATCAATGTTTTTTGCAAACAAAATGAGATTGAATTGTCGATTGTCGACGCTGGCGTTAATTACGATTTTCCGACCAACACAAAATTAATCGATGCTAAAATTGCAAAAGGAACACAATCTTTTCTTCACGTTCATGCAATGAGCGAATCTGAAGTTAAATTGTGTTTAGATAAAGGAAAATCGATTGTTGAAAATATTGCAAAATCGGGTTCAAATTGTGTTGGTTTTGGTGAAATGGGAATTGGAAACACTTCTACTGCTTCTGTTTTAATGAGTCTTTTAACTGGTTTTCCTCTTGAAGATTGCGTTGGAAAAGGAACCGGAGTTTCTGATGAAAAATTGATTCAAAAGCAAAATATTCTCAAGAAAGCTATCGAAAATTATTCCGGTCAAGCCGAATTAATCTCTCAACTTTCCCATTTCGGAGGTTTTGAAATTCTTCAAATGGCTGGCGGAATGTTACAAGCTTTTGAAAATAAAATGCTGATTTTAGTTGATGGTTTTATTTGTACGATTGCTTTTTTAATAGCTTCCAAAATAAATCCGAACATAAAACAAAACGCTATTTTCTGTCATTGTTCTGCTGAAAAAGCCCATCAGAAATTATTAAATTATTTGGATGTAAAACCAATTTTAAATTTAGATTTACGTTTGGGCGAAGGGACGGGTTGTGCTGTTGCTTTTCCAATTTTAAAATCGGCTGAGGCATTTTTGAATGAAATGGCTAGTTTTGAAAGCGCAGGAATAAGTAGAAAATAGTCTTCAGTCTCAGTTTTCAGTTTTCAGTCTAAATTTTTATTGAAATTATTTCGCATTTTTGTCATTTCGACGAAAGGAGAAATCTCCACGAGTAGCTCGACATAGTTTGTCAATTATAGAAACGGAGTTACTTACGGAGATTTCTCCTTTCGTCGAAATGACAAAACCCATGGAAAACCAATTATAAAATGAAAAAAGAACTCCACATTTTCTTCTCCTGTTTAATGTTTTACACCAGAATTCCATGTCCCAAAAACATTACACATCATCCAGATTATTTAAATAAAGCGACAAGATATTTTCCTCTTGTCGGATGGATTGTTGGAAGCATTTCATTCTTGACTTTTTATCTTTTTTCACTTTTCCTTTCTATAGAAATTGCCGTAATATTAGCGATTATTGCCTCTATTTTAACAACGGGTGCTTTTCATGAAGACGGATTTGCAGATGTATGCGACGGATTCGGTGGAGGCTGGACCAAAGAAAAAATATTGATGATAATGAAAGACAGTGCCATCGGCGCTTACGGTGCGATCGGCTTGGTTTTGCTTTTTTTATTAAAGTTTAAATTGCTTTCAGAATCTATTTTGATTTTTAAAAATGACAACAATTATTTTTTAATCTTCCTATATTTCATTTCAGTACATTCTTTAAGTCGTTTGAGCGCTATTAGTATTATTTTTACACACCAATATTCAAGAGATGATGCTACTAGCAAAAGTAAACCAATCGCCAAACAACATACCTGGAAAGAGATTTTTGGTGCTTTTTTCTTTGGATTAATTCCGTTGCTAGCACTTGCCTATTTCTCATTTGAAATAAAAGTGCTTTTGGTTTTAATTCCTGTTTTCCTAACCAGATATTTTTTAGCTCAATATTTTCAAAAATGGATTGACGGATATACCGGAGATTGTTTAGGCGCAACACAACAGGTTTGTGAAGTTATATTTTACTTAAGTATTTTATTTTTATGGAAGTTTATCTAGTTCGTCACACCGAAACCATCTGCGAAAAAGGAATCTGCTACGGACAATCGGATATAAATATTCTGGAACCTTTTGAGGATATTTTTAATAAAATCATTTTAGAATTACCTTCAGAAGCAATTATTTTCTCCAGTCCATTAAAACGTTGTGTGCTTTTAGCCAAATACATTCAAAACAATATAAAAACAATTTCTTATCAGGAAGATGATCGTTTAAAAGAAATGAATTTCGGCGATTGGGAATTGAAAAACTGGAATGAAATTCCGCCCGAAGAACTCAATCCATGGATGGAAGATTTTGTGAATATCAAAGTTTCAAACGGAGAATCTTTTACCCAATTACATGAAAGAGTAGGGAGTTTTTTATTAGATAAAATTCAAAATCTAAAGCATCCGATTGTTATTGTTGCTCATGCCGGAATAATCAGAAGTATATTATGTCATCAAACTTCACTTCCATTAAAAGATGCGTTTAACAATAAAGTGGATTTCGGAGAAGTTATAAGAATCGAATTATAAATTTTAGGTTTGTTTGACAATTAAACTTCAAAAGTGAAACAAATTTGACAATTCAATATTTTTAACTTTATCTTTGCACAAAATTAAGGTTGTGTTTTTATAAACACATTAAAAGGGAATCAAGTCATTTCTTGAGCTGTACCCGCAACTGTAAGCTTAGTTCTGAAAAGAATGTTTGTTGTAAACTACAAAACCACTGTCAAGCAATGCGCGATGGGAAGGTCAACAACAAAACGCAAGCCAGGAGACCTGCCTTTGTAACAAATATATCGAGCTCTCGGGAAAAAGAGTGTAGAAATTATGACTTTAAAAAGACTTTTTGCCTTTTGCTTACTTTTATTGTGCCAGATTATTTCAGCGCAAAATGATTCAATTAACAAATTGAAGGAGGTTGTCGTTTCTGACAATAATCTTAAAAACTTCGCCAATACGCAATCTATTCAGCGTTTGAGTGATTCTATTATAAATAAAAACCAATCTTCATTAACTTCTTTAATAAATTACAATACAGTAATTTATTTTAAAGAAAATGGACTAGGAATGACTTCTTCACCTTCTTTTAGAGGAACTACCTCTCAGCAGACTGTTGTAGTTTGGAACGGAATAAATATCAACTCTCAGTTATTAGGTCAGGCAGATTTTAATACAATTTCAACTCGTGGTTTTAATTCGATCGATGTAAAAGCCGGCGGAGGAAGTGTTGTTTATGGAAGTGGTGCAATTGGGGGAACGATTCATTTAAACAATGATTTGAAATTTACCAATACTTTCAAAAATGATTTTCAAATTTATTACGGTGAATTCAATACTTTAAGTGCTATTTACGGCATTACTGCTGCAACTAAAAAGTGGAGTTTTGATGCCAGTTTTACAAGAAACAGTTCTGACAATGATTTTAAATTTGTTGGTCAGGACGTTTGGAATAAAAACGGAGAATACTACAATAATACGCTCGATGCTGCTATTGGTTATAAGATAAATGACAAAAACAGCATTAAATTTTATAGTGAAATATATGATGGTGAGCGCCATTTTTCGCTAACCTCTCCAAACGCTACCAAAACAAAATATCAAGATTACAATACCCGTAATTTATTAACATGGAGCAGTTCTTTTAGCAAATTCAATTCAAATGTAAGACTTGCTTATATAACAGAACATTACAATTATTTTGAGGATATAAATCGAGACGGATATACTTCTGGAGGAGTAAAAAGCTTTATTGGAAAATACGATCTTGATTATACCATTTCTTCAACAATGAAAATCAGTACCATCTTAGATTATACTAAAAATGACGGAATTGGTTCTGGAATTGGTAAAAGTTCGCGCGAAATTGGCGGCGCAAGTTTATTATGGAAACATGCACTTACAGAAAAATGGAATTACGAAATGAGCGCTCGAAAAGAAATTTCGGATGTTTATAAAAGTCCTGTTCTTTTTTCTGTTGGTTCACGATATAATTTTTCAGATTTATATAAGTTGAAATTTAATTTTTCGAGAAACTTCAGAATTCCAACGTTTAATGATTTGTATTGGGAAGGAAGCGGAAATCCTGATTTAAGACCCGAAAGTTCATTTCAGGCAGAAATAGGAAATGAATTCGCTTACAAAAACTTTCGAATGACCGTTACGGCTTACGGAATGAAAATTAAAGACATGATTCGCTGGCTGCCAAATAATACAGGAAACTGGTCTCCGGAAAACACAGATCGTGTCACTATTTATGGCGCAGAAGCGCTTTTAGGATGGAAGAAAAGTTTTGGTAAACATACTTTTGATTTTAGCGGTACTTATGCTTACACGGTTTCATTGGATGACAGAACAGACAAACAGCTATTTTATGTGCCTTATCACAAATTAACAGGTTCGCTATCTTATTATTACAGTAAGCTTTCTGCTTATTATCAAATTATGTATACGGGTGAAATTTTTACAACTTCAGACAATAATCCAAAATATATACTTGACGCCTACAATGTTTCAAATGTTGGTGTTGATTACAATTTTAGCAAAAAAAATATTTTCAAATTGGGCGTTAAAGTAGCCAATATTTGGAATGAAAAATATGAAGCTCTCCCAAGCCGATTTATGCCTGGGCGAAATTTAACTATTTATTTAAACCTTAATTATTAAAAACATGAAATTAAAAAATCTTTATTTAGGAATTATTGCCTCTGCATTTTTATTTGCTTCTTGTAGCAGCGATGACGATAATAATGACGCTCCATTGGGAGTTTATGACAATGGTGTACTTATTTTAAATGAAGGAAATTTTGGAACTCCAAATGGTTCAGTTTCTTACGTTTCAAATGATTTGGCTACTTTTCAAAATGACATTTTCAAGTTAGTAAATACTCCAAAAGTATTAGGAGATGTTGCGCAATCAATCTCTTTCAGTAATGAAAAAGCTTTTATTGTAGTAAACAATTCTAATGAAGTAGAAGTAGTAAACCGTTACACTTTTAAAAGTTTAGCAACAATTACTGAAAAACTTGAAAATCCGCGTTACAGTGTTGTTTTAAACGACAAATTATACGTAACAAATTCAATTTCTAAGGCAGTAACTGTTTATGATGCAAAAACTTATGCGTACATAAACTCAATCGCATTGAACAAAACTGCAGAAAAAATCATTGCTGCAAATGGAAAACTTTATGTTACAAATGCAGCTTACGGAAGCGGAAGCGAAGTAACGGTAATTAATCCTGCTACAAATACAGTTAGTAAAACTATTACACTTGAAAATGGAATTAATTCTATTGAAGAAAATAACGGAACTGTGTATGTATTAGCAGGAAATGCAAGCAAAAGTGTCCTTTACAAAATTAATGCTTCTACTGACAATTCAACTTCTATTGAATCGACTACAGTTAAAAATGCATTAAATATGGATATTGACGGAGATAAAATCTATTATACTCAAGGAACTGGTGTTTACGCAATAAACTTGTCTGCTACAGCATTTTCAGACAAAGCTTTATTTTCTGTAAAAGACAGCACTTGGTCTACTTTTTATGGTTTTGGTGTAATTGACGGGAAAATTTATTCTGGAGATGCAAATGCATTTACTGCAGACGGAACTGTTACGGTTTATTCTCCAGCTGGAACAGTATTAAAAACATTAACTGTTGGTGTAGGACCAAATGGTTTTTATTCTAACAATAATTAGAATTAGTTTATTTTTTTGGAATAAAAAAGGCTTTCATTTCTGAAAGCCTTTTTTGCATTTTATCATCACCTTAAAATACTTTTGGAGCAGTTTTAAGATACATTCCGTGATTTAATCCGTTTAAGATTTTAGAATCTGTAACATATGGACGATTTGGTTCTGATTCATCAAAAACCTTTTTAGCCGTTGCTCCTGTAATTTTCGAAATTGCAAGCGCAAGCAAAGGTTCATTTGATTGACCTAAAACACCATAATTTAGAATTTGCTCATTCTGCTGATACGTTGGTTGTAAACCTTGCGTATAATCTCCAAAATTAGCGGAGTTTGTAATTTTAAGAACCAAAGGCTGCATCGCATACTTATGATTTGGATTGATTCCTTTCTTAGTTGTTAAAGTTTCTGAATCATAAACGGTAAAAGATCCTACATTTTTTCCAACAGTTGTTTCTCCAATCTGAACAACATTGATATAAGGTTTTAATCCGTTGATGATTAATTCACTTGCAGAAGCGGTACTTGCTGTTGTAATCACATAAACAGTACTCATATTCAAGCTGTTTAAGTTTTTAACAAATCTTACGTTTAAACCTTCAAGATCTGCTGCACTTATGCCATTCATCTGCTTAGCGTTAAAGGTCATTTTTGAAAAAATCTGCGTATCAAATTGTCCTGTGATCATACTGGCCAATTTAGCCGAAGTTGCGATTGACCCTCCTCCATTATAACGTAGATCTAATACAAAATCGGTAGCACCTTGCGCTTTCAATTCACCAAATGCCTGATTTAATTTATCATCGTATTCATCGTAAAAACCGTTGTACATTAAGTAACCAATTTTATGACTTCCAGAAGTAATTACTTTATTGATAAAAATAGGATTTTCTTCTAAAACCGTTTTCGTCAAAGCAACCGATTTTCCATTCAAAACAAATGTACTTCCATTATAATCAGCCAAATTTAAAGTATAACTATCGCTGTTTATTAATAATTGCTGATAATTATCTACTGTCAATTTTGTTCCGTTAACGCTTGTAAATAAATCTCCACGTTTAATTGCTTTTGTTGAAGCATCAGAGTTTGGAATAATGTAACGAACGTATCCTATTACATCATTCGAATTAGAAGCAACACGGCTTAATCTGAAATCAACACCGTTGTTTTTTGAAATTCCGCTTAATTCCTGTTCCAAAACAGTATAATCGTCAACAATCCAGCTAAAACGGTCAATTGCATCTCCATTAGGATATTTGCTTACTGGTTTATTCAATAAATCCTCAAACAAATCTTCTGGTTTTGAATAATTTCTTAAAAATTTATTGAAATCTTCATCACTAACAAAACGGTTATCTGCCAAATTAGGAACATCCGCCTGCCATAAATAAACTTCATTCAATCCTTTCCAGATAAAACTATTAATCTGCACATCTGCAGGTTGCGCAACATCGTCATTATCTTCGCAAGATTGCAAAGAGAATGCGAATAAAAAAAGAAACAAAGCACTCTTCAAAATTGTTTTCATATCATATAAGTATCTTAGTAGTATACGGTAAAAGTAGTATCTTTAGTTTTACCTCCGTCACAAAAGCAGTATTTTTTTTACATATAAAAAAAAATGTTTTTTGTTGTAACAAATATAATTGTACCTCGTCTTGACTATATAAGCTAACGATTAACCATCAGTTTAATGAACCAAGTAGTATTTATAGAATTAATAAATCCTTTTAAAGACAAAGTTTTTCGTCTGGCAAAAAGATTGCTTACCAGTACTGAAGAGGCCGAAGATGCCACACAGGAAGTAATAGTTAAGTTATGGAACAAAAAAGACAATCTGGAAAGTTACAATAGTGTCGAAGCATTGGCGATGACAATGACCAAAAACTATTGTTTAGATCAGTTAAAATCTAAAAGAGCCAGTAATCTCCAAATCGTTCATAATAATTTTACCGACAGGCAACCTTTATTAGACAAAAAACTAGAAGATCAGGATAGTTTGGAATGGGTAGAAAAGATTATAAATGAAATGCCCGAACAAATGCAATTATTAATACAGCTTCGGGATGTTGAACAATATGAATTTGACGAAATAGCCAAAATCGTCAATATGAACGAAACGGCAATTCGTGTTGCCCTTTCAAGAGCGAGAAAAAAAATTAGAGAATCAATGACAAATACACACCTTTATGGAACTAAATAAAATAGAAAATATATTAGAAAAATACTTTGAGGGAGAAACAACTATTGCCGAAGAAAATCAATTAAGAGAATATTTTTCTTCACCGAATGTTGCGCAGCATTTGGAGCAATACAAGTCAATGTTTGGCTATTTCTCTCAGGCGAAAGAACAGAGATCGACGTATGAAATTCCACTACTAACTAAAAAACGAAATGTGGCGTGGTTATCGATTGCGGCTTCGGCTGTTGTTTTGCTGGGAATCGGAACTTACTTTTTTGCAAGCGAACAAAAAGACACTCCTGCAGTGGCTTCGCAAACAGAATTAGGAACTTACGACAATCCCGAAGAAGCGCTAAAAGCAACTCAAAAGGCTTTGGCATTATTATCAAGCAATGTTAATGTAGGTATTGAAAGTGTACACCACATTAAAGAATACGAACAATCAAAAAACAAAATTTTTAAACAGTAATTCAATTAAATAAAAAAAACAATCATGAAAAATTTCATCATAACTTTAGTATTCGCATTCGTTACAAATGCATTTTATGCACAAGCTGCTTTTGACAAATTTGACGGTCAGGACGACGTAACTTCTGTAATTGTAAACAAAAAAATGTTCGATTTAATGAGTAAAGTAAAAGCGGACAAGTCAGACAAAGAAACGCAGCAATACATTAATCTGATTAAAAAATTAGATTACTTAAAAGTATTTACAACCAAAAATCCTAAGATTGAAGCCGACATGAAAGCTTCTGCAGATAAATACATTAAAACTTCTGGTTTAGAAGAACTAATGCGTGTAAACGATAGCGGAAAAAATGTTCGCATAATGGTAAAATCTGGTGCGAGCGATACACAAATTAAAGAATTATTAATGTTTGTCGATGGAGCTAAAAACGACGAAACTGTTTTACTATCTTTAACTGGTAATTTTGATTTGAACGAAATCTCAGTTTTAACAGACAAAATGAATCTTCCTGGAGGTACAGACCTTAAGAAAGCTTCTAAAGGAAAAAAATAAAAATGAAAGCAACTATTTTCACCTTAGCACTTGCAACTTTACTAACTTTAGGAAGCTGTAATTCTGAACCTTCATTACAAAAATATTTTGTGGAGAATTCGGAGAAAAAAGAATTCATTTCACTAGATGTTTCTCCAAACATTCTGAATGTTGATAAAACAAAATTATCAGCAGAACAAAGTGAAGCTTTAAATTCGTTTGATAAAATGAATATTCTAGCTTTTAAAGCCGATAAAACAAATCAGGCTGAATTTGAAACAGAAAGGACAAAAGTAAAAGCGATATTAAAAGATCCAAAATATCAGGAATTAATGAAATTTGGTTCTGGCAAAGACGGTGCTTCTGTAAGTTATGTGGGCAGCGATGATAACATTAAAGAGTTTGTCATTTTTGCCAACAGAAAAGAAAATGGTTTTGCAGTAGTTCGTGTTTTAGGTGAAAATATGAACCCGAATAATATTATGACTTTGATGTCTGTTTTACAGAAATCTAAGATTGACATGGAGCAATTGAAACCTTTGCAACAGTTGGTTAAAAAATAAAAACACCTTACTTTTCATAATTAAGAAAGCTCCATTTTTTGGAGCTTTTCTTTTTTTTATATAAAATTATACTCACAAATTATTTTTTGTAAGAATTTATCTTAAATTTATAAAATTATTGCAGGAACAAAAATATATTATTAAATAGATTATGGAAAAAACTTTCAACCAATTTGAATTATGCCTTTTTATTTGGCAACTCTTCTTTTTTGCTTTTTGGATTTGTATATTCTATTTATTATACAGATATTTTGAAAAGAAAAAATTTACAAAACAATAATAAAAAAAAGCTCCAATTTTCATTGGAGCTTTTTTTATTATGATGGAATCTGAGATTATTTACTCAAATACATTTTTCTTCTAGAATACAATTCGTAGAATTGATCGTCTTTTAAGTCATCAATAAACAAGATACTTTCTCCCGTTGACTTCATTTCTGGTCCTAATGCTTTGTTTACATTCGGGAATTTGCTGAAAGAGAAAACGGGTTGTTTGATCGCATAACCTTTTAATTGCGGGTTGAAATCAAAGTCCGTTACTTTATTATGACCTAACATCACTTTTGTAGCATAGTTTACATAAGGTTCTCCGTAAGCTTTAGCAATAAACGGAACCGTTCTAGAAGCTCTAGGATTTGCCTCGATAATGTAAACCGTATCATCTTTAATCGCAAACTGAATATTGATTAATCCAACTGTTTTTAAAGCTCTTGCAATTTTATACGTATGATCTTTAATCTGCTGCATTACAAATTCTCCTAAGTTAAAAGGAGGCAATGTTGCGTTACTATCTCCAGAGTGAACTCCACAAGGCTCGATGTGCTCCATAATTCCGATGATGTAAACATTTCCATCAGCATCGCAAATTGCATCAGCTTCAGCTTCGATTGCTCCGGCTAAATAATGATCTAGTAATAATTTATTTCCTGGGATCGTTTTCAACAAATCGATAACGTGCTCTTCTAATTCTTTTTTGTTGATTACAATTTTCATTCCCTGACCCCCTAACACATAAGAAGGACGAATTAAAAGTGGAAAATCTAAAGTATCAGCTAATTTTGAAGCTTCGTCAGCCGTTTCAGCGATTCCGAATCTTGGGAAAGGAATATGCAATTCAGTCAATAAATCAGAGAATCTTCCTCTGTCTTCTGCTAAATCTAGTGCATCAAAACTAGTTCCGATGATTTTTACTCCGTATTTAGAAAGTTTATCAGCCAATTTCAAAGCAGTTTGTCCACCTAATTGTACGATTACACCTTCTGGTTTTTCGTGTTGGATGATGTCGTAAATATGCTCCCAGAAAACTGGTTCAAAGTATAATTTATCAGCGGTATCAAAATCTGTAGAAACCGTTTCAGGATTACAGTTGATCATGATCGTTTCGTAACCACATTCTTTAGCTGCCAAAACTCCATGTACACAAGAGTAATCAAACTCTATTCCTTGACCAATTCTGTTTGGTCCAGAACCTAAAACAATTACTTTCTTTTTGTCTGTTACGATACTTTCATTGTCAACAAAACGTTCTCCGTTTGCTTTTTCAATTTCAGCTTCAAAAGTCGAGTAGTAATATGGAGTCTGCGCTTTAAATTCAGCCGCACAAGTATCAACTAATTTGAACACACGGTTGATATTCTGCTCCATACGTAAAGTATGAACTTCACTTTCTAAGCAATTCATCATGTGCGCCAATTGTCTGTCAGCAAAACCTTTTTGTTTCGCTTCAAGCAATAATTCTTTAGGAAGATTAGAAACTTTATAGTTTGAAATTTCTTTTTCTAAAGTATAAAGTTCTTCGTATTGTTTTAAGAACCACATATCGATTCTTGTAATTTCATGAATCGTGCTCAACGGAATTCCCATTGCGATTGCATCGTAAATTACGAAAACACGATCCCAACTTGCATAAGTCAGTTTATCGATAATCAATTCGTAGTCTTTATATCCTTTTCCGTCAGCTCCTAAACCATTTCTTTTAATTTCAAGAGATTGAGTTGCTTTATGAAGTGCCTCTTGAAAAGAACGTCCGATCCCCATAACCTCACCTACAGATTTCATCTGAAGACCTAAAGTTCTGTCTGAACCTTCAAATTTATCGAAGTTCCAACGTGGTATCTTAACGATTACATAATCTAAAGTTGGTTCAAAAAGAGCCGAAGTAGATTTTGTAATTTGGTTTTGCAATTCATCTAAATTATATCCTAAAGCTAATTTAGAAGCAATTTTAGCAATTGGATAACCCGTTGCTTTTGATGCCAAAGCAGAAGAACGAGAAACACGAGGGTTAATTTCAATTGCTACGATATCTTCTTTTTCGTCTGGCGAAACTGCGAATTGTACGTTACATCCTCCAGCAAAATTTCCGATACTTCTCATCATTAAGATAGCGTAGTCACGTAATTTTTGGAAAGTTGTATCTGATAGTGTCATCGCTGGTGCTACTGTAATCGAATCTCCAGTATGAATTCCCATTGGGTCCATATTTTCGATTGAACAGATAATTACAACGTTGTCATTTTTATCTCTTAAAAGCTCTAATTCGTATTCTTTCCATCCCATCAAAGCTTTATCAATTAAAACTTCGTGAATTGGAGAAGCTTCAAGTCCGCGAGTTAAAAGCTCATCAAAATCTTCTTTTTTATAAACAACCGCTGCTCCAGTTCCTCCAAGTGTAAACGAAGGACGAATTACAAGCGGGAAACCAAATTCCTGAGCAATTTCTTTTCCTTCCAAGTAAGAAGTAGCCGTTTTTGCAGGCGCAGTTGGTACATTTATTTTTTGCAAAAGCTGTTTAAACTGCTCTCTGTCCTCAGTAATATTAATCGCATTAACATCAACACCGATTAATCTTACTCCAAAATCCTGCCAAATTCCTTTTTCATCTGCTTCCAGACACAAGTTCAAAGCCGTTTGTCCTCCCATTGTAGGCAAAACAGCATCAATTTGTGGATGTTCCTTTAGAATTTCAATAATCGATTTTGTCGTTAAAGGTTTCAAATAAATATGATCGGCCATAGATGGGTCGGTCATAATAGTCGCTGGATTGGAGTTAATCAAGATAACCTCAATTCCTTCTTCACGAATCGAACGTGCAGATTGTGATCCCGCATAATCGAATTCGCAAGCTTGACCAATAACAATAGGTCCTGAACCTATAATTAAAACGGATTTTATTGATGTGTCTTTAGGCATTTTGTATGTATTGTGTAGTTATAAAAGTATTTTAAAAAACGGTTCTAGTGTGCTAAAAACTAGAAAGTTGAGAAAATTTTTACCGACAAGGTATAAAAAAAGGCGATACTAAAAAAGTAATCGCCTTATGTATGTTTATACAAACATTATTTTTTGTGTCTAGGTTCGCTAGAAACAGTCAATTTATGTCTTCCTTTTGCTCTTCTACGCGCTAGAACTTTTCTTCCATTCGCAGAAGCCATTCTGTCCATAAATCCGTGCTTATTTCTTCTTTTTCTTTTCGATGGTTGAAATGTTCTTTTGCTCATTGCTTTGTATCTTTAAAAATGGTATCTAATTAACTCTTATTTGGTTTTGGATATCGTTATTCAAAAACCGAGTGCAAATATACAAAGACTTTTTTTTCTCGCAAGCACTTTTATAAAAATATTTTTAATTCCTTTTACTATCTTTGCAATCACAAATTTACAACAATTATGTTTCACAAGAATATTAAACTTATTTTGGCTGGACTTCTAGTCGTAGCGGGCATTTGGCAATTTACAGAAAGTAATATCGGAAATGGAATCTTTCTTATTTTATTAACTGCAATTCCAATTTTTCTTTATTTCAAAAACGAATTTATCCTTTTAGCTTTCCTAAAATTAAGAAAACAAGACTTTGCGGGAGCGAGTAAATGGTTATCATACATTAAAAATCCAGAAGGTGCCTTAGTTAGAAAACAACAAGGATACTTAAATTACTTACAAGGAATCATGTTATCTCAAACCAATATCAACCAAGCGGAGAAACATTTCAAAAAAGCAATCGAGCTTGGACTATCAATGGATATGGACTTGGCTGTAGCTAAATTAAACCTTGCTGGAGTTGCAATGTCACGCAGAAGAAAGTTGGAAGCGACTAATTTATTAAACGAAGCTAAAAAATTAGACAAACAAGGAATGCTGAAAGAGCAAATCACAATGATGAAAGAGCAAATGAAGAAAATCTAAATTTTCATTAAATTATAATATTTAGAAATCCCAAATTCCATCCCGACGCTTCGGGAGAGTTTGGGATTTTTTTATTGCAGATTTCTAATATTAGATTTAGACTATGCTCATTTTATGTCTTCCTGAGCGAAGTCGAAGGACACGCCTGATTAATACATTCAGCGCGTCTTCACTTTGTGCGTCCTTCGACTTCGCTCAGGAGGACAGAACTTTATGGTTACTTTGACAAAAAGATCATTGTAAAGTATCAATCACAAATAAAGGTGGCAATTCCATTTTAACCATCTTATCAATTTCTCTTAAATCTATCTTTTTATTCGTTTTAGTAAATTGAAGATCAAGTGTGATTTTTTCCAGCACTTCACCAAGATACCAAAATCGCTTAGGACCAGCACTTCCATGAATTTTCAATTTATTTGACTTGCTTATATCGCGTAACAAGAAAGCATAAGTTTGACCATCATCAATACCACTATCTTCGAAGGTTTCATTTTTTGGAAAAGTAATAGTATCCAATATAGCCTCAATTCTTTCTTTTTGATCTTTATTTAAAATTGCAAAAGAGGTTTGTTTTTTAATCCCATAAGCATCAACACAATAAAGTGTATCAGAAGAATTGAATTTCAAATAAGACGATTCTTGAATATTCCATTTGAAAAAAATAAAATCATGTTTTTTCTTAGGCGAATTACATCCCAATAAAATTAAGACCAAAATTATTACACAAATTTTCATATCTATTTTCAATTTATTTAGGAGCTATTTCCTGCTATCCGCTTGCATCTTTTATGGCAAACCCCGCCATAAAAGGATACCGCTTCTATCAGGGCTAGGGGTTCAGGTTTCCTAAGAAATAATGTTTTCTCAATTTATATCTTCCCGAGCAAAATCGAAGGATATTCACAGTATAAACACAATAAATTAATTTAGCATGAAATCCTTCGACTTCGCTCAGGAGGACAAAAGTTAATGGTTGCTTTACGCAAATCTTTGTCAAAGTTTCAAACTTGACAAAGGTCGAAAACTTGAAACTTAAAACCTTTAATCCTCCAGTATAATCGAAGGCAAATTTTCATTTAACCATTTGTACTTATTCAGAATCATGATGTGCGATCCTCCTTTTACGATAATGCATTTATCAATATATTTTATTGGAAAAACATCGTCCTGATCTCCATGGATATGAATTACATTTTCGTCGATTTGATTTCTATCCCATCGAATTACATTTTCTACAGCCCATTGCAGATAACCTAAGTCACGAACTGCAAGAAACTTCTCGTACAATTGAATTCGTTTATTAACTTTTTCTCCGAAAGAAAATTTGGCCAATTTCTCCACATTTAGAATCAATTTCATCGGAATTAGTTTGTAGACTTTTGTCTTCTTCCCTATTTTCATTCTTCTTGGGAATTCCAAATTGCTTCTAACGCTCGATATAATGATTATTTTTCGCGCCTTTACATGTTTGGAAATTTCCTGCACCAGAATTCCGCCAAACGAAACACCGATTAAAATCGGGTTTTCATCTTTTATATTTTGACTAATTCTAAATGCATAATCCGATAAAGATTCTTTTGGATTTGGAATTTCCCATTCTAACAGATGTGTTTCAAAAATAGTTTCATCCAATTTTATTCTTTCAAAAATTGATGAACTTGCTGCCAAACCCGGCATAAAATAAACTGGAATTTTACTCATAACATTCAAATGAAATTACCGCTGCGATATTTATTTAAAAAATAAAGTTACTTTTTTTAATAGCATGATAATCAAATTTCAGACCTAAATATTGTTTCATTCAAAAAAAATCAGATTCGAAACAGTTGCTTTAAGTTTACTTCTTTAAAAAATAATTTAATATTGAAAATCAAATGATTACCTTTGTATTTCGAAATTTTTTTGACCTAAAAACTTATAAAGAATTTTCTTTCAGGACTATTTCGAATCCCAAATTCACTATTTACCATTAACCTAACAAGAAATTACTATGGAAACTTCTGTAACTATGGAAATCAAAGACAACACTTTTGCACGCCAATTTGAAACTGTGATCCCTGAAGGAATGTTAGCAGTTGAATATCAATTTCAAGAAAAAAAGATTTTCTTAACCAAAATCAAAAAGCCAGATACCTACGAAAATGAAGATACTATTAATACTCTTCTTAAAAACATTCTGGATTTAAGCTCTGAAAAAAATTACAGAGTAGTTCCAATTCACCCAAAGATTGTTACTTTTTTCAAGAAAAATCCAAGATATAAAGAATTACTTCCTCCGGGAATTAGAATCTAAAAGTTTTCAGCGGGAGATAAAAACAAAAAAGCACAAGTTTTAACTTGTGCTTTTTTGATGTCTTTAGACTTTTCTTATTACATATATCCTAAAACATTAAGCCATAAGCCGCCAATAACTAAATAAATCACCAACATTGCCAAGCCTGTAATTAGTCCTTTTACCCACCAATTTTTAAGATCGACATAACCACTTCCAAAATAAACGGGAGCAGGTCCATGTCCGTAATGTGTTAGTGTTCCATATAGTGAACCTACAAATCCGAGCATAAATGCTAAAAATAATCCCGGAACACCAAGCGAAATACCAACTACCAAAAGCGCCGCGTACATAGCTGCAACGTGAGCGGTGGCGCTGGCAAAAACATAATGACTAAAGAAATATACCGCTATAATAATGATAAAAGCTATCTGCCAGCTCACACCTATCATTTGGGCTTTTACAATTTCACTGAACCAGCCAATAAATCCTAATTTATCTAACGAACTGGCCATCATTACCAATACAGCAAACCACACAATTGTATCCCATGCTCCTTTTTCGCCTTTTACATCTTCCCATGTTAAGACAGAGGTAAGCAGTAAAACAACTAATCCGATGAACGCTGTTGTCGTTGCATCTATTGAGAACAAATCTCCTGTCATCCAAAGAAATAATAAAATACCAAATGTTAGAAGCATTAGCCATTCATTTTTTGAAATTGCGCCCATTTCTTTTAATTTTTGAGAAGCTACTTTTGGCGCATCACCCGTTTTTTTTAATTCTGGCGGATAAATTTTATATAACAGAAACGGTATTACGAAGAATGCTGTTAATCCTGGAACTAGAGCTGCGATTGCCCATGATGTCCATGAAATATGAATACCTAGGTTTTCTGCAAATTTCTGACACATCGGATTACTTGCCGTTCCTGTTAAGAACATTGACGATGCTATCAAATTTATATTATAACTGCTCAAAGTTAAAAAAGCACCTAATCTTCTTCTTGTTTCAGGTTTATCAGGATCCGAATCAAAATTCATCGACATTGATTTCATAATCGGATAAATTATTCCTCCGCCTCTGGCTGTATTACTTGGTACAACGGGCGCCAAAACCAAATCTGCCAAACCTAAACCATACGCTAGTCCCAAAGAACTTTTGCCAAATATTTTTATGAACAGAAAAGCAATTCGGTTTCCTAAACCTGTTTTTATAAATCCTCGGGCGATAAAAAAAGAAATCCCGATAAGCCAAATTACTTTATTACCAAAGCCACTTAAAGCAAATGTTATAGAATCTCCCGCACTTTCTGGTGCCAAAACCTGAGTAAAGGCTGTTATACCAACAGCAACCATACACATTGTGCCCATTGGCGCGGCCTTTAAAATAATCCCGATAATTGTCGAAATAAAAATTGCAAACAAATGCCAGGCTTCTGGAGAAAGACCTTTTGGGATTGGAACGAACCACATTATCAAACCTATTACGACTGTAATAAGTGAGTTTTTTATATTAATTTCTTTCATGATTACTTTATATTAAATATGAATTTTTAGAAAAATCGGCCTTGAAACTGGATAATAAATAGGTTATTATCATACATTGAAGTATTTGGAACATTACGCTTGTAATTGTCAAACTGCATTCCCATTTCTATACGTCCGGTGTAACCTTTTCCAAATTCTAATCCAGCCATTGGAGTATAAGTTTGTCGTGCATTAGAATCTATTTTAAAATTCCTGTCGAAATATTCATATCTGCATGAAAACTCTATTGCGGTTAATTTTTGATACTTAATTTCGTATCTTAAATTAGGCAGAAAGTAGGCTCCTCGCATTTGATATTCGTTGAGATTTGAAGTTCTCGAATCGGCATTTATTGAATAATACAAATAGTGATTGATTCCTTGTTTTGCTTCAAATTGTGTCTGCAACATAAGTTTGTCTGCCAGCTTAAAATCGGCAGTAAGATCAAGACCGAGCGCAAAGACTTTGTTATTGTACACTTCGCCAATACCACCGTTGATACCAAAGTTGACGTTATGATTTTTATTTAATTCAAAACCAAGTCGAGTAGAATATTGTTTTCCGTTATCCTTATCAGAAATTTGATCTTTTCCATTCCCGTTTACTGCTGAAATTGCATATGTAACGGGCATTTTTCCTAAATCAAAACTTCCGAACATTGAGGCCCCAATTTGAAAACTGGTCCATCCGTTGTTTCCAAATTCAGAATATTGATTGGAATAATCAAAAGACTTAAGAATATCTGCAGGATTTAGTTCCTCTATTCCAAATGCGGGTCTAAACTGCCCTACTAAAAATCCAACATTTTTATTAAAAACATACCTTGCAAAAGCATTTTCAAGCACCTTCCCTTTTGGGTCTGATTTAAAATCGGCTAGATTTGCTAAAACCACAACATCAAAGCTTGCGCCTAATTTGGTTGTAACTCCTAATCGCATTCTTTTAATATCAAATGTATCTTCTACACCTTTTCCATCGGAATGAGGCAAACCCGTGACGGCATCGATTTCATCTGTAAATCCACTCAAATATCTGGCTTGAAATAAACCTTGAAATTTAAACTGCGGATATTTTATTTCACCACCTGCACTAGATTCTACGCTTTGTGCAACCGAGAAAAACGGAAGAATCAAAACTAAAAGAAAAGTCTTAAAACGTAAAAAATTACCTCTTTCATTCATAACTAATAAAATTAAATTCAACATGAAAACAAACTTATAATAAGTTTATTCTTATGGTAAATGTAATTTTATTAATATAGGAGTAACCTGATAAAAATCATCTTTTAAAATATTATAAGACTTCTTGATTTTTAATATTTAAACCAAAAAAAGCATAAGAATTAACTTATGCTTCATACATTTAAAGAATTTAACTTAATTTACTTTTCTATTTCTTTCATCGAGTCCATTTTTTTGTGTGCCAAGAAACCAGCCACATCTTCAAAATGCTCTTTTACTCTTTTGTTTCCGAATTCAAAAACTTTAGTTGCCAATCCGTCAAGGAAATCACGATCGTGAGAAACTAAAATTAAAGTTCCTTCAAAATCACGTAACGCGTCTTTAATAATATCTTTGGTCTTCATATCTAAGTGATTTGAAGGCTCATCCAGAATTAATAAATTAACTGGCTCCAACAAAAGTTTTACCATTGCTAAACGAGTTTTTTCTCCTCCAGAAAGCACTTTTACTTTTTTAGTAATATCATCTCCCTGAAACATAAAAGCTCCTAAAATATTTTTAATCTGAGTTCGAATATCTCCAACTGCAATATTATCGATAGTTTCAAAAATCGTAGCATTTTCATCTAATAAAGAAGCTTGATTTTGAGCAAAATATCCAATTTGAGAATTATGACCAATTTCTACACTTCCTTCATCAACACCGATTTCTTTCATAATCGCTTTGATCATGGTTGACTTTCCTTCTCCATTCTTTCCGACAAAGGCAACTTTCTGACCTCTTTCGATTACAATATTAGCATCTTTAAAAACAACATGATCACCGTAAGATTTAGACATCTCCTTTACAATAACAGGATATTGTCCCGAACGTGGCGCCGGCGGAAATTTCAAACGCAATGCAGAAGTATCTACTTCATCAACCTGAACAATGTCTAATTTCTCTAACATTTTCACACGAGACTGAACGGCATCTGTTTTAGAAAAAGTCCCTTTAAAACGATCAATGAAAGCTCTGTTGTCAGCAATCATTTTTTGTTGTTCGTCGTAGGCTTTTTGCTGGTGAATACGACGGTCTTTTCTTAATTCTAAGTAGTGAGAATATTTCGCTTTATAATCGTAAATCCTTCCCATTGTCACTTCGATAGTTCTGTTTGTAATATTATCTACAAACGCTCTATCGTGCGAAATTACAACAACTGCTTTCGCAGAAGTCAATAAAAACTCTTCTAACCACTGAATGCTTTCGATATCCATGTGGTTGGTTGGCTCATCAAGCAAAATCAAATCTGGTTTTCGCAAAAGGATTTTAGCCAACTCGATACGCATTCTCCATCCTCCCGAAAATTCTGAAGTTTGACGACCGAAGTCTTCACGCTCGAAACCAAGACCAACTAAAATTTTCTCCACTTCTGCTTCGTAATTGATTTCTTCGATGGCATAAAATTTCTCGCTTAAGTCAGAAACTCTTTCGATCAATTTCATGTATTCGTCACTTTCATAATCGGTACGAACGGTTAATTGCTCATTGATTTCGTCAATTTCGGCTTTCATTTTAAAAATTTCACCAAAAGCTTTTGATGCTTCTTCCATTACAGTCGAACCATCTTTTGCCAACAAGTGCTGAGGCAAATAAGCCACTACAGCATCTTTTGGAGTTGAGATACTTCCAGTTGAAGGTTTATTTTCACCTGCGATTATTTTCAAAAGTGTAGATTTCCCCGCACCATTTTTCCCCATAAGGGCAATTTTATCATTTTCATTGATAGCAAAAGAAACATCGCTAAAAAGTGTAGTTCCACCAAACTGAACCGAAATATCGTTAACTGTAATCATTTGTTCTTGTTAATTTGTTTAATCGGTTATTTGAAGAACCGTTTTTCGTGCCGCAAAGATAGATTAATTAGGTAATTAGGCAATTTGAAAATTAGATAATTTTGGAAATGTGACAATTAGAAAATTCCAAATCTCATTCTCATTCAACTGGACTGAAGTCCAGCCCTACAATATAGAGCGAGCCTATGGCTCTTTTTGTGGTTCCGTTGGATCCTATTTTCTTTAAACGCCAAACATCTGAAAAAACAAAAACCCGACAGGTTTAAAACCTGTCGGGTTACAATAAAATTATCTAATTTTCAAATTGACTAATTATTTTAATTAAAATTAAACTGGACTGAAGTCCAGCCCTACAATATAGAGCGAGCCGATGGCTATTTTAGTGGTTCCGTTGGATCCTATTTTCTTTAAACGCCAAACATCTTTAAAACAAAACCTGACAGGTTTTAAAAACTGTCGGGTTACAATAAAATTATCTAATTTTCAAATTGACTAATTATCTCAATTAAAATTAGTCTTTTCTCCATTTTTTTGTTTCTTCAAAAATATGTTCTAAAATAGCTTGTTCTGTTGCATCAAAATCTATATTCCTTCTTGACAAAACCAGACGTGCTGTTTCAAAAGCTTTTTTAGTTACGTAAGTTGTAAATCCCGCAGCGCCGCCCCAAGAAAAACTCGGCACGAAATTTCGAGGAAAACCAGATCCGAAAATATTGGCGCTTACACCCACAACCGTTCCCGTATTAAACATAGTATTGATTCCGCATTTACTGTGATCTCCCATCATTAAACCGCAAAACTGAAGTCCTGTTTTTGCAAAACCTTCTGTTTCATAGCTCCACAATTTTACTTCTTCGTAATTATTTTTAAGGTTCGAATTATTAGAATCAGCTCCAATGTTACACCATTCACCTAAAACAGAATCTCCTAAAAATCCTTCGTGACCTTTATTTGAATTAGCAAAAAGTACTGAGTTTTTGACCTCTCCTCCTATTCTTGATCCCGGACCAACAGTGGTCGCACCATAAACCTTGGCAGACATTTTTACCATGGCATTTTCGCATAAAGCGAAAGGTCCGCGAATTACGGTTCCTTCCATGATTTCCGAATTGGCACCTATATATATAGGTCCGTTTGACGCATTTAAAGTCACGAACTCTAATTTTGCCCCTTCTTCAATAAAAATATTTTCTGGTGCAATTACGTTAACGCTTTTTGGAATGGGTTGCGAAGTGCGATCTTCTGTCAGATATTTAAAATCCTGACGAATCGCAGCATCATTTTTTGAAAAAATATCCCAGGTATGTTCTATCGTGATACAATCTTCATTGTAATAAATAATTTCATAAGAATCGAAATCGACTTCTTCCTGATTTTCATTTGTAAAAAATGCAATTACATCTTCACCTTTAAAAATAGCCTGATTCTCCGTTAAATTAGAAACCATCTCTGCAAGAGTATCATTTGGCAAATACGCTGCGTTGATCATTACGTTTTCTTCCATTTCAACCATCGGAAATTTTTCAGATAAATATTCCTCAGTTATAGTGGTGATTGTAGAACCAAGATATTTTTCCCATTTCTGGCGAATTGTCATAATTCCGACTAAAATATCAGCCACAGGTCTGGTAAAAGTAAACGGCAATAAAGCATTCCGAACGGGACCGTCGAAAAGAATATAGTTCATAAATGTTTGAGTGTTTATTAAAAATTGATTTGGTTACCTGTGCCAAAGTTACAAATATTTATCCGGTTTCATAAAATGCACTTTTAATGATAAGCATAATTTAACGCATAAAAAAAGCCTTCCAATATGGAAGGCTTTTGTATTTAAATAAAAACAGCTATTATTTTTTAGCGTGTTTTGCATATTTAGTTTTGAATTTATCAATACGTCCTGCAGTATCGATAAGTTTAGATTTACCAGTATAAAAAGGGTGAGATGTTCTAGAGATCTCCATTTTTACAACTGGATACTCAACTCCGTCAACTTCAATTGTTTCTTTTGTATCTGCAGTAGATTTAGTGATAAAAACGTCATCATTTGACATGTCTTTAAATGCAACTAATCTGTAATTTTCTGGGTGAACTCCTTTTTTCATCTTTTCTTTTATTTATTGTTTTAGAGCATTTTTATTTTGAAGCTTTTTCATGGTTAGAAAAAGGTATAAACAACACTACTCTTTTTTTGTTTAAAAATTTAATTATTTTTGAGTGTGCAAATTTACAATTCTTTTTTAATAAACAAACAGTTAGCCTACTTTTTTTTAGTTTATTTCGAAAAGCTTTTTTTATCTCCGAGTATACTCGGAATTACTATATTTGTGGATTAATTTTAAAACATATAAAAATATGATTAATGAAGTTATAAAAAAGAACGGAGTTACGTATGGTGTAATAATCGGAATTGCATCTGCTTTGGTTACCGCTACTATATATGCTGTTGATTTAAACTTGTTTACAGCTTGGTGGATGGGAATACTTGGAATCGTGATAAGCATTACAATTAGTATTATTTTACTTTCTAAAACTAAAAGAGACCTGAATGGAATTTTTCCTTTCAAAGATGCTTTTACTACTTATTTTATAGCTGCAGTAATCGGAATTTTAATTTCAACAACTTTCAACATTGTCCTTTTTAATGTAATTGATCCAGGTGCAAAAGATACTTTGAACGAAATCATGATCAAATATACGGTTGGTATGATGCAAAAATTTGGCACACCTGCCTCTGCAATTAACGAAACTGTTGCTAAAATGAAATTAAGCAGTCCTTATTCTACATTCGAATTATTAAAAGGTTCTGTTTTCGCAATAGTTATTAGTGCTATTTTCGGATTAATTTTCGCAGCATTTTTCAAAAGCAAATCTACAAAAGAATAAAAATATAAATGAATTTATCTATACTAATACCGCTTCTAAACGAGGAGGAATCACTTAAAGAACTCTACACATGGATCATTCAAGTGATGCAATCTCACAATTACTCTTATGAAATCATTTTTGTAGATGATGGTAGTACAGATAATTCCTGGAATATTATAGAAGGTTTTTCTAATGAAAATGCGAATGTAAAAGGCATTCGTTTTATGAAAAACTTCGGAAAATCTCAAGCGTTACACGCCGGTTTTGCAAAAGCAAAAGGTGATGTTATTATTACAATGGATGCCGATTTACAGGATAGTCCAGACGAAATTCCGGAATTATACGAAATGATTACGGCTCAGAAATTTGATTTGGTTTCTGGATGGAAAAAGAAGCGTTATGATTCTGTTGTTGCTAAAAATCTTCCTTCTAAATTATTTAATTGGGCGGCAAGAAAAACTTCTGGAGTTGAATTGAATGATTTTAACTGCGGATTAAAAGCATACAAAAATGTAGTTGTAAAAAACATTGAAGTTTCGGGAGAAATGCACCGTTACATTCCGGTTTTGGCAAAAAATGCCGGATTCGGAAAAATTGGCGAAAAGGTGGTGATTCACCAAGCCAGAAAATACGGAGAAACAAAATTCGGAATGGAACGTTTTATAAACGGATTTCTGGACTTAATTACCATCTGGTTTTTATCACGATTCGGGAAAAGACCAATGCACCTTTTTGGAGCTATGGGTTCGATCATGTTTATCATCGGATTTTTGTCTGCCGGATATATTGGGGTTTCAAAACTATATCATATGTATACTGGAATGAAATATAGTTTAGTAACAAATAATCCGTGGTTTTTCATCGCGTTGACAACGATGATCTTAGGAACTCAACTTTTCTTAGCCGGGTTTTTAGGCGAAATCATTTTAAGAACAAAAAATAACGAAGAACGATATAAAGTAGCACGAGAAGTAAATTTTTGATACCAATCAGGAAAAAAAAATCTTTTTGAGTCAAATTAACTTTTAAAGAAAAACTACCTTTATCATAACATAAAAGAAAATTTTACATGAATATTGCTCCTAACATTTTAAACGCTGTCAATGAATGGTTGACACCAACATTTGACCAAGAAACACAGGCTGCCGTTAAAGAACTAATGACCACTTCTCCAAAAGAACTTGAAGAGAGTTTTTACAAAAACTTAGAGTTTGGAACTGGCGGTATGCGCGGTGTTATGGGCGTAGGAAACAACAGAATCAACAAATATACACTTGGAAAAAATACTCAGGGATTATCTGATTATTTACATGAAGTTTTTCCAAACGAACCTTTAAAAGTCGTTATTGCCTACGATTGTCGTCATAATAGCAACACTTTAGCAAAAGTTGTGGCAGATGTTTTCTCTGCAAACGGAATTCAGGTTTATTTGTTTTCAGACTTGAGACCGACTCCAGAATTGTCTTTTGCACTTAAACATTTAAAATGCCAATGTGGAATTGTTTTAACAGCTTCTCATAATCCACCAGAATACAACGGATACAAAGTTTACTGGCAAGATGGCGGACAAATCGTTCCTCCTCAAGACAAAGCGATTGTCAATGTAATCGAAAGCTTAACGTATGACAAAATCAAATTCAATGCAAACGAAAGTTTAATTCAATATATTGATACTGAAATTGATAAAGAATTTGTAAAATCATCAATCGAAAACGCAAGTTTTAATACTCCAGCAGAAGCCAAAGACAATCTTGATATTGTTTTCACTTCATTGCACGGAACTTCAATAAAATCAATTCCAGATGTTTTATCGCAAGCTGGTTACAAAAATGTTCATATTGTACCAGAACAAGCAGTTCCAGACGGAAATTTCCCAACTGTAAAATCTCCAAACCCAGAAGAACCAGAAGCTTTGACAATGGCTTTGGCTTTGGCAGACAAAACAAATTCTGATATTGTTGTGGGTACAGATCCTGATTGTGACCGTTTAGGAGTTGCCGTTCGTAACAACGATGGTAAAATGATTTTGCTTAATGGAAATCAAACTATGGTTTTGATGACCTCTTTCTTGTTGAAACAATGGAAAAAAGCAGGCAAACTTACCGGAAAACAATTCGTTGGTTCTACAATCGTTTCCACTCCAATGATGATGGAATTGGCATCAAGTTATGGTGTTGAATGCAAAGTTGGATTAACAGGATTTAAATGGATCGCTAAAATGATTGTTGATTTTCCCGAACTTGAATTTATTGGAGGTGGTGAAGAAAGTTTTGGATTTATGGTTGGTGACGCCGTTAGAGACAAAGATGCAGTTGCCGCTACTTTATTAATTTGCGAAGTTGCCGCACAAGCAAAAGCCGCAGGAAGTTCTGTTTACAAAGAACTTTTACAACTTTATGTTGAAAATGGTTTCTACAAAGAATTCTTGGTTTCTTTAACTAAAAAAGGAATGGAAGGCTTAGAAGAAATCAATCAAATGATGATTAACTTACGTCAAAATCCATTGAAAGAAATCAACGGACAAAGAGTAATTATGGTTGAAGATTATCAGTCTTCTGTAGCTTTGAATTTGTTGACAAATGAAGAAACTGCGATGGATATTCCAAAATCTAACGTCTTGATTTACTATACAGAAGATGGTTCAAAAATTTGCGCAAGACCAAGTGGAACCGAGCCTAAAATTAAATTCTACATCAGCGTAAATGCTGCAATCGAATCGGTTTCAGATTTTGATGAAGCAGAAAAATTCTTAGATGACAAAATCAAGAATATTATTGCAGACATGAACTTGAACTAAAAACTCAATACATTTTCAATTACAAACTTAGTTTGTGCACAATTGAAAACCACATAATTAATAAACTCTGATTTGCATTTTTGAAATGGAAGTCAGAGTTTTTTTTATAAAAAAAAGCAAAAAGAAATTGAAAACTCCTCAATTGGATTAATTTTGCACAGTGAGAATTGCTTTATCAAATAGTTAAATATTAGAAAAGCCATCAACCCAAAAAGAAAACAACATCTAAAATAAATGAGTAATTTCAAAAAAATAGTTCCTTTTATATATCCTTATAAAAAATACGCATTCCTAAACATTTTCTTTAATGTTTTATATGCACTTTTCAGCACACTATCCTTCGTTGCATTAATTCCGATGCTTCAGGTTTTGTTCGAAAAAGGAAAAAAAATTACAACGGAACCAGTTTATCATGGCATTTTTAAAATAAAAGATTATGCCGAAGATTATTTAGCCTATTACATCACTACGGCGCAAAAAAATCATGATCCGGGTTATGTACTTTCTGTAATGGTTGCCATTATAATTTCGATATTTTTACTAAAAAACTTAGCTGATTATCTGGCAATGTTTTTTATCAATTTCCTTCGAAACGGAATTTTAAAAGACATGCGAAATGCTTTGTACAAAAAGACACTAGAACTTCCTTTGGCTTTTTATTCTGAAAAAAGAAAAGGAGATGTCATTTCAAGAATTTCTGCTGATGTAAATGAGGTTCAAAACTCCTTTTTAGCCATACTTGAACTTATTGTAAAAGAGCCTTTGACTATTATTTTTACAATAACTACCATGCTGCTTATTAGCGCCAAATTAACCTTGTTTGTATTTATCTTTATTCCCGTTTCCGGATACATTATTTCTTTGATTGGAAAACAACTTAAAAAACAATCTACCAAAGCCCAAGAAGAACAAGGAAGATTTCTTTCTACTATAGAAGAAACAATTGGAGGTCTTAAAGTGGTTAAAGGATATAATTCTGAAAATTATTTTAATAGCGTTTTTCAAAATTCAACAGAACGTTTTTTCAATTTATCAAACATCATTGGAAACCGTCAAAACCTTGCCTCGCCTGCAAGTGAGTTTATGGGAATCACCGTTATTGCTATTTTACTTTGGTATGGAGGACAAATGGTTTTGATAGATAAAACTTTAGAGAGTGCGGCTTTTATTGCTTACATGGGACTTGCCTACAACATTCTAACTCCTGCAAAAGCAATTTCTAAAGCTTCATACGGAGTTAAAAGAGGAAATGCTGCAGCAGAGCGTGTTCTAGAGATTTTAGAACAAGAAAATACTATTGTTTCTAAGGAAAATGCAATAGGGAAAACAACTTTTGATAATGTTATCGATATTCAACACATCAACTTTAAGTATGAAGAAGAAACTGTTTTAAAAGATTTTTCTCTTCAAATTAGAAAAGGTCAAACTGTTGCCCTTGTTGGACAATCTGGAAGTGGAAAAAGTACCATTGCAAATCTTTTAACTCGTTTTTACGATGTAAACGACGGAACAATTTCTATAGACGGAACCAACATTAAAGATATGAATCTACAATCACTTCGAAGCTTAATGGGATTGGTAACACAGGACAGTATTTTATTTAACGACACGATTAAAGCCAACATCTCTTTAGGAAAATTAGACGCAACAGATGATGAAATCATTGAAGCTTTGAAAATTGCCAATGCTTACGAGTTTGTAAAAGATTTGCCATCTGGAATCTACACTAACATCGGAGACAGCGGAAACAAGCTTTCAGGAGGACAAAAACAACGTCTATCTATTGCTCGTGCGGTGCTGAAAAATCCTCCAATTATGATTTTAGACGAAGCAACATCAGCATTGGATACGGAAAGCGAGAAATTTGTTCAGGTTGCTCTTGAAAATATGATGCAGAACAGAACATCAATCGTAATTGCGCACCGACTTTCGACAATTCAAAAAGCAGATGTAATTGTGGTCATGCAAAAAGGAAAAATTGTAGAGCAAGGAACTCACGAAGAATTAATTGAAAGAAATGGAACTTACAATAGATTGGTAACGATGCAGTCGTTCGAATCGTAAAAAATCCAATTCAAAAATAACTTTACACAGATTAAGGAAATATTAAAACTCAGTTTAATTTCTTTAATCTGTGTTTATTTTTATAACTTTAGGTTAGTTAAAGAATAAATCATCAATCGTTACAGAATGTATCTTAACAACCCTAACATTACACTTCCCGAAGATCCCGACACTATTGTCTGGAAATACTTAGACTTATCTAAATTTCTTGATTTACTGCTTTCGAAAAAATTATTCATGTCGCGTTCTGACAAGTTTGAAGATCAATATGAAGGTACTTTTAGCGAACCTACTTATGAGGAGATTAAAAAACTGGCGACTGATAATCCTGACTTTTTAAAATACTATAAAATACACCGCGAGCAAGTGGCTATAAGCAGTTGGCACATTAATGAATATGAATCGTTTGCGATGTGGCAGATTTTCACGCAAAACAGCGAGGGACTAGCCATTCAATCTACGATTGGAAGATTGCAGAAAGCATTAAAACCAGAAAACAACTTTAACCAATATATTGGCGAAGTAAATTATATCGATTACAGAAAGGAATACATTCCGTTTGACGATTTGTTCTTTCCTTTTCTGTTTAAAAGAAAAAGCTTTCAATACGAGCGTGAAGTCCGCATTTTGACAGATACTTCCAAGAGTGATATTAAATTGAATGACGGATTAAAAATCAATGTGGATATTAATCAATTAATAGAGAAGATTTACATTCATCCAAAATCTGAAAATTGGTATAAAAAACTAGTTATAGAATTGGTAGAGCGCCTAGGTTTTGGTTTCGAAATCGAAAAATCAGATCTGGAAAGTGATATTTTAATTTAAAAGTTGCTAAGACTCCTAGATACTAAGTTTCTAAGATTGGAAATATATAAAAACGCGTAGAAATTCATTTCTACGCGTTTTCCTTTTAAGTTACAATAAGAAAAAATCAGCAACTTAGTATCTTAGAGTCTTAGCAACTTTATATCGGCTTATAAGCCTTAACTTCCCATTTCTTAGAAGCCAAATCTATGTAATTATAGTGCAGAACATCGTTTTTATCGAATTGTCCGTTTTGATTGGTATCTTCGATTGTCCTAAAGTACAAACGATTTTTAGACTCTATTAAACTCCAATCAACCAATTCTTCCAAATCTGCTGAAACTTTTGTGAAATTTTCTCCACTGATATCACTTAAATATAAAGTTTTAATATCACTTGTATCTATCTTTCCATCTTTGTTGGTATCTGAATCTGTCAAAGTGTAAACCATTACTTTGTTCTGCGTTTTATCTGCAACAGGTTTTAAATAAGTCGCTGTTAAAATCAAAATTGGTTTATCAGACAACGAACGAATCGAATCTGAATCTACAGCCTGAAATTTTAGATTCTGCAAATAACCTGTAATTTCATATTCACCTAAATTAGAAATCGTAAAACTTACATCGTTTACGCTCGAAGTACCGTAACGAGCTTTAGAACCTCTTTCAAAAACTCTCAAATCTCCAACCGGATGAATTAGGTAATTCGTCCCTTCCATTTGAATGGGCAAATCGGCTATTTCGATTTGAGTTGTATCGGTTTTAGTAACACTAACTTTGTTTGAAGCACCGTAACTTACTTTTGGCTTTTGAACTTCTTCTCGGCAACTAATAACTGTTCCGACAAGGATAATGGCGATATATTTAAAATACTTTTTCATCTACAAGATTATATACGATTATCAAATATACTATTTTTGATTGTAATTTTTGTTTTTATTGAATTTTACTAATGCAAAGATATTGATTAGGACAATTCCGAGATAACCTAGAATAATCAGCCATTGCTGTTTTAAAAAAGATTTTTGAAAAATCTGAAGTTTATTCTTTTGACTCTCTTCCTCCATTAAACGCGAATTCCTAATTGAAGCTTCAGTAGTCCCACAAACAAATATTCGTCTTTTATCTGGTTTGGGTTTAGCATGAGCAAATGCGTACATCGTATTAGAAAACAGTGCATATGTTGGCATCTTTTCTTCATTCATAATATTTACAACGCAAATAAAAGTATCATAGTCTGTATTAGGTCCAAAATAAATTTTAGCTCCATTTATAGTGTCAAATTTTCCAACCAAATTGCGCGCATAAAAACGTAATTCTTTTAGCTTATGCTCTTCATTTAATCTAGTGTCATTGAAATTAAATGCTTTGTATTTTCTTAAATCTCTAACTTTATACTTTTCGAAATCTTCTTTATTTGAAACAGAAAAATCTACAGAACCATAAACCTTAAAAGCATCGATTTTATAAAAATGGTAAAAACAAAACAAAGGAATCAAAACCAAAGAAATCATTCCCGGAACGTAAAAAATCTTTTTTCTTTTTTTACGTTTTTCTATCATAACCTCGCATTAATCTTAACGTTAAAAACTCTTGAAGTCATATAATTCGGAATAGCATATTGATTTTTAGAATACACATCGCGAACCCAAGTATTTGTAATAGCGTTTTGATTATTAAAGAGATTGAAAATTTCTAAACCAACAGCCAATTCTTTAAAGTTTTTCAGCCATCCAGTTTTAGTGGTTTGTGTACTGCTGTCAACAAAAACTTTAGCAAAACCAATGTCAGCTCGTCGGTAATCCTTCAATCTATTTTGATATAAATATGGATCAGAATAGGCTGGCGCACCACCGGGAAGTCCAGTATTATAAACTAAATTTAAATATACTTTTACACTTGGAATATTCGGCATATAATCCTGAAACAACATGGCAAATTTTAAACGCTGATCTGTCGGACGAGCAATGTAACCTTTGTTTTCGTAGTTTTCTTCTGTTTTTAAATACCCAAAACTAATCCAAGATTCTGTTCCCGGAACAAATTCTCCATTCAACCTAAAATCTAAACCTTGCGCATACGCTTTTGCATTATTATTAGCAACGTACCGAATACGCACATTATCGATTGAATATGTATTTACATCCGAAAGTGATTTATAATACATCTCTGTCACCCATTTAAAAGGGCGATTCCACATTTTAAAATTATAATCGTTACCTAAAACAACATGTATCGCTTCCTGAGCTTTCACATTCGGATTTACAACTCCATCCAAATCACGCAATTCTCTGTAAAAGGGCGGTTGGTGATACAAGCCTCCAGAAATTCTGAAAACCATATCACTTTCCCAATCGGGTTTTATAGCAAATTGAGCACGCGGACTCACAACAAATTGTGTTTTTCCTTCTTCTAATGCCCCAGAAACATTCCAACCCTGAAAACGCGCTCCTAAGTGATACCAAATTTGACTTGAACCAATTTCAGATTGTTTATTCCATTGTGTATAACCTGAAAAACGATTTATGGTATTAAAATTTGTCGCACGAATGTCATTGTAAGGCAAAAGCGGACCAGTATAAGGCGAATACGGTTGATTATTTTGAGGCAGACTAATAATGGGCGGATTTACGGAAAATCCCGCAGAATCAATCATTTCCCATTCTACAATTCTGTCTCTAATAGATTCTCTAGTATATTTTAAACCAAATTCCAACTGACTTTCTTTCCATTCTTTGGTTCCTTTCAATTCGATATTTGCGATTAAAGCATCCAAATCATTTCGGGCATGATTCAATTGAGAACCAATTCCGCGTGTAAAGTCAATAGCTGTATCATTTGTTGGGTCTTCTGTATCAACATTTCCCAAACGATATTGAGCCAAAATATCAAAATGTTCTTTTTCTGTAGTATGAAATAAAGAACCTATTAATTTTAAAGTAAGTGTTGGAGATGCCTTGAAAGTTGTTTTTAAAGCTCCAAAATATGTGTCATATTGATCTTTTTCCTGACCTTCATAATAAACCGAAAGTGCCATTGGCTGATCAATAGTTCCAAATTTTGTCTGACGAACTAAAGGTTCATACAAATATTTATTTTGCGAAATATTTCCTAAAAAGCTCATTTGCCATTTTTCAGCAATATCATAATTAATATTGGTTTGAATGTCTGCAAAAGTTGGCGTATAATTGGTTTGTGTGTCTTGGCTATTCACCAACAAACTATTATTTCGATAACGAACTCCCGTTACCGCCGACCATTTTTTATTTTTAGAAACCAAATCTACAGAAGCGCTTCCGCCTAAAAAACTGGCTTCGAAAGAAGCTCCGAACTGCGTTGGCTTTCTATACGTAATATCCAAAACAGAAGATAATTTATCTCCAAATTTTGCCTGAAATCCGCCTGCAGAAAAGTCAACATTTTGTACCAAATCCGTATTCGTAAAACTTAAACCTTCTTGCTGTCCTGAACGAATTAAAAACGGACGATATACTTCAACTTCATTTACATAAACTAAATTTTCGTCAAAATTTCCGCCACGAACCATGTATTGCGTACTTAATTCGTTATTTGAATTTACACCTGGAAGTGTTTTTAAAATATTTTCAATTCCAGCATTGGCTCCCGGAATTTTCTTGATTGTTTCTGTGTCAATTGTAGCAATTCCCTGAACTCTTTTTCTATTTTTAGAAGAAACAAAAACTTCTCCCATTTGCTCCGAAGAATTATTCATTATCGGATTAAAAATAAAAACTTCATTGGTTTTTAAATTAACCGTCAAGCTCATCATCTTTAGAGAAACGTGAGTAAATATCAGCGAAATTTTTTTATTGGAAGGAACAGCGACCTCAAAAAAACCATTATTATCAGATTGAATAATATTTCCCTGCACCGAAATATTTACACTCGGCACAGGATGTTTTTCTGTATCTAAAATTACTCCTTTTATACGGGCATTTTGAGCCAATATAATACAGCTAAAAAATAAAAAAAGAAAAGCGAATATAAACCTATTGTTACTCAAAGATTTGGATTTTATTTTTGACTTCTAAAAAATTGAGTTTCAAAGATAGTAGTATTTCCTACATTATCAACCACTTCAATTTTTAAAAAGTTTTCTCCTTCAGCCAAATATTGTGCATCAAAAGTATGGGTAATTCTTCTGGCTTTATTTTCATATTCAAATAAAACCCAAGTTCCGTTCAAGTAACCGTTATACGATTTTATACCAGACAAAGAGTCTCCAATCGTAAAGTCAATTTTCTTTTGATCGCTAATCCACTTTCCTTCAACAGGTTTAGCAATTTTTATAACCGGCGGAATGGTATCTAAAACCAAACCATATGCTCCTAGAACTTTGGCTTTAGCAGTAAAAACATCCCCTTTTCTGATTGTTCCATTAAAGCTAGTTCCTTTTCCAATGTATACTTTTTCTCTTAAAGATTCAGGATAAGAATCGTCTTTTATCGTTATTGTAAAATTAGAATGCACCGGAACAGTATCGTCATGAATGAAAACTTTATTATTTCTAACGTCAAAATTCATATTAAAATCTTCATAGAAAGTTCCTGCCGGAAAAAACACAGACATATAGTCTTTTTCAAAATTGGCATCTTTATTATAGCGAACAAAATATTTTGAAGGAACCGGTTCTGCTTTAACAAGTGCCGTAGCGCTATCATATTCGATTGGAACTGTAATTGAGTTTAAATTTCCGAAATAATCTGAAACTTCAATTCTGTAAGTAGATGCCAGATTCGGTTCTGCTTTTACAATTCCACGCAAAGAATCTGTTTTAACAATACTCAAAGCAAAAGGCGTTTTCATAAAAAGCTTCTGCACGCGCTGACTCGTTTTTTTGTATCGTGGATAATCAATAAAAGCATTGATGTAACGCATTTCATCAAAAGAATAGGTATTGAATTGATAGTTATAATTTTGATTTCCGTTTAAAAAAGTAGAAACATTAAAAACACCATTTTTATTAAAAGAAACATCATCTGTATCGACAGCATTAATTCCGAAACCAATTTTCCCGTTCGTTTTAACTTTACTAGCCAGATAAGTTCCGTCTTTTTGAAGCGCCATATTAACCAATAAAGGTTGCTTAGACTGATTTACCGTTGCATTATCCAAAGGATAAACATATAAACTTGATAAAGTTGGCTTTTTGCTGTCTTTAATATTTTGGTCAAAGCCAAAGAAAATCGGGTTGATTACGAATTCGGTTTTAGAATCACGAATTTCGAAATGAAGATGAGGCCCTTCTGAAGATCCAGTGTTTCCAGACAAACCAATTATTTCTCCCTTTTTAACAGGAAGCTCGCCAGGCTTTAGAAACATCTCTATTTCATAAGCTTTCTCTTTATAATGATTTGCCTTTACAAAATCGAGAATTGTACCGACTGGAGTTTGCAAATGCCCGTAAACCGAAGTATATCCGTTTGGATGTGTAATGTAAATACATTTTCCGTTTCCGAAGGTTGAAATTTTAATTCTTGACACATAGCCGTCAGCAATTGCATGCACACTTAATCCTTCTCTCTGATTGGTTTTTAGATCAAAACCAGCATGAAAATGATTAGGTCTCAACTCTCCAAAATTACCGGAAAGCTGCATTGGAATATCTAGCGGAGGACGGAAATAATCTTTAGGATATTGCGTTTGGGCAACTATAGAATTACAAATAAAAAGGGCAAGTAAATATATTCTCATAAACAACATTTTTGCTAAGATAACGAAAAATACACGAATAAAGGCAAGAAAAAACACACAAAAACACAATTCATTGAAATACATCTATTTATCTATTTTAATGTAAAAAATTCGATAAAAAATTGCATTAATAAAAAGGAATATTAACTTTGTAGGATTAAGTAATGAATAGGATGTCTAATGAGTGTAATTGCCGAAATAATTGATACTCTTGAATATAAAGTCGAAAAGCTTTTTGAAAAATCAAAAGGTTTGGAGAAAAATAATCAGGAATTACGATTAGAATTAGCCAAAGTTGCGCAAATTATTCAGAAACAATCTGAGGAAATTGAAGCTTTAAAAAAGCAAAATGAAACACTTAAGATTGCCAATTCGTTACTCGGCAGCGACAATAACAAGAGAGAGACAAAGCTTAAAATAAATTCATTAATTCGCGAAATTGATCATTGTATAGCACAATTATCAGATTAATAATATGGACGGAAAGCTTAAAATTAAGATATCAATTGCCGACCGCGTTTACCCGTTAACGGTTGAACCCGCTCAGGAAGAAGGACTTAGAAGTGCTTCTAAAAAAATTGATGCCATGATTAAGCAATTCGAAGAAAATTATGCTGTTCGCGACAAACAAGATGTACTTGCCATGTGCGCCCTGCAATTTGCATCGCAAGTGGAACAAAAACAAATTGACAACGCAATCGATGGAGAAGAGACTATCGAAAGAATTAAAAGATTAAATTTGCTTTTAGATCAATATCTCGAAAATTAAACGTTCTTTACAGAAACTAAGATACTGCCTACATTAGTTCACAATTGGTAAACTCAACACTAACAATTTAGAATGAGCAAATCGTCGCTACTATAGTATGCCCTCCTTTTGGCTGGGAAACTTGAACAGTGAGTTAGCTCAAAACTTGTCTTTACGAGTTTATACAAGCAATTAATGTAGGCTTTTTTTATATATAAACCCTAACAAACATGGACACCATAACAATCATTATTGGTATTGTAGGTATTGCAGCAGGATTCGCAATAGCTAAAATTATCGAGAAAAGTAATATTTCAAACCTAATCAAAAACGCTAAAAAAGAAGCAGCTTCCATTTTAAAAGATGCTAATTTAGAAGCAGAAAATATCAAAAAAGATAAAATACTTCAGGCAAAAGAACGTTTTATCGAACTTAAAGCAGAACACGAACAAGTTATTTTAGCAAGAGATAAAAAAGTTGCAGAAGTAGAAAAACGCGTTCGCGATAAAGAATCTCAAGTTTCTAACGAACTTTCTAAAGCTAAGAAAGTCAATGACGACTTTGAATCAAAAACAGCTGAATACGAAAACAAAATTGAAGTTTTAGACAAAAAACAAGCTGAAGTTGAGAAACTTCACAAAAGTCAATTGCAACAATTGGAAGTTATTTCTGGACTTTCTGCGGAAGAAGCAAAAGAACAATTGGTTGAAGGTTTAAAAGCTGAAGCTAAAACCAAAGCAATGTCTCACATTCAGGAAACTATTGAAGAGGCAAAATTGACTGCTCAACAAGAAGCTAAAAAAATCATCATCAACACCATTCAAAGAGTTGGAACAGAAGAAGCGGTAGAAAACTGTGTATCTGTTTTTAATATTGAATCTGACGATGTAAAAGGTAGAATTATCGGTCGTGAAGGTCGTAACATTAGAGCATTAGAAGCTGCAACTGGAGTTGAAATCATTGTTGATGATACACCAGAAGCTATTATCCTTTCTTGTTTTGATCCTGTTCGTAGAGAAATTGCTCGTTTGGCTTTACACAAATTAGTAACTGACGGACGTATTCACCCGGCAAGAATTGAAGAAGTTGTTGCTAAAACTGCAAAACAAATCGACGACGAAATTATCGAGGTTGGAAAACGTACTGTTATCGACTTAGGAATTCACGGTTTACACCCAGAATTAATCAAAGTTGTAGGTAGAATGAAATACCGTTCTTCTTACGGACAAAACCTATTACAACACTCAAGAGAAGTTTCTAAACTTTGTGGCATCATGGCCGCAGAATTAGGCCTGAATGTAAAACTAGCTAAAAGAGCAGGTTTATTACACGATATTGGAAAAGTACCAGATACAGAAAGTGATTTACCTCACGCACTTTTAGGTATGCAATGGGCTGAGAAATATGGTGAAAAAGAAGAGGTTTGCAACGCAATTGGAGCGCACCACGACGAGATAGAAATGAAATCTTTATTATCTCCAATTATTCAGGTTTGTGATGCTATTTCTGGAGCAAGACCAGGCGCAAGACGTCAGGTTTTAGATTCTTATATCCAACGTTTGAAAGATTTAGAAGACGTAGCTTACGGATTCAGCGGTGTTAAAAATGCTTATGCAATCCAAGCTGGTAGAGAACTTCGTGTAATTGTAGAAAGCGAAAAAGTTTCTGATGACAATGCTGCAAACTTATCTTTCGAAATTTCACAAAAAATTCAAACAGAAATGACTTATCCTGGTCAGGTAAAAGTTACGGTTATTAGAGAAACAAGAGCTGTAAACATTGCTAAATAATCTAAGATTACTATATACAAAAAGAAAGGCTGTCAATTGACAGCCTTTCTTTTTTATACTATTTAATGATTTACATATCGTTAAAAACAATTTTAAAACTAGTTCCTACTCCTACTTCACTTTCAACTAAAACAGTTCCTTTCATAGCTTCTATTTGATTTCTGGTAATATACAGCCCAATTCCACGTGCTTCTTCATGTTTATGAAAGGTTTTATACATTCCAAATAATAAATCACCATACGTCTTTAAATCGATTCCTAAGCCATTATCTGTAATGGTAAGCGATTTAAAACCTTCTGGTTCAATAGCGAAATCAAAAACAATTACAGGATCTCTATCTGGATGCGCATATTTTATCGCGTTTGTTGTAAAGTTCAATAATACACTTTCCATGTACGCCGGATTAAAATTGATTGTCAAATACTGTGGAACATTATTTATAATCGTCACATTACGTTGCTTATCATAACCTCTGATTGTCGAAATAGTTTTTTCGATATACTCAGAAAGCATCAACGGAACCACAGCAATATTGATATTACTCTGCGTTTTTACAATTTGCGTCAGATTAGAAATTGTTTCGTTCAAATCATTTGAAACTGTTCTTAAATGTTCCAGCATTTCTGCAACGGTTTGCTTATCTACATCGGCATCAATAAAATCTAAAATCGATTTTATATTTCCTGCCTGCGTATTTAAATTATGCGAAACTATGTGCGAGAAATTCAACAAACGACTATTTTGGTCGCTGTATAATTTCATTGTTTTTATTAGATCAAGCTCTTTTTCTTTTTGGGCAGAAACATCTGTGTGCGTCCCGATAACACGCAGAGGCTTTCCGTTTTCATCACGTTTGATCACTTTTCCACGATCTAAAATCCATTTGTAATTTCCACTAGAGGTCATAACACGGTGGTAATTTTCGTAATATGGAATTTTATTGTCAAAATGCTCCTGAATATCAGAATAGTATTTTGGCAAGTCATCGGGGTGTACAATTTTATCCCAACGTTCGGGATCATCAAAAACATCGGTAGATTCTAATTCTAAAATTTTTAGTGACAGAGAAGAATAAAAAACGCTATTAGTAACCATATCCCAATCCCAAACCCCAGCCGTAGAGGCATCAAGTGCAAATTGAAAACGTTCTTCTGATATTCGAAGTTTTTCTTCTTTATCTTTTAATTCTGTAATATCTGAAACGTGTCCATAAAAAATAACTTCCCCATGTAGAGAAGATTCTGTCTTTGAAACAATTTTAAACCAGCGAATTCCTTTTTTCGGCAAAAAAGCTCTAAACTCAACCTCCCAAGGTTTAATTTCTCTTCTTGCACTAACTAGAGACTGAAAAAAAAGGTCACGGTCTTGCGGTAAAATTCGGTCGAATATTACAAATTTTATTTCATCGGTAAAATCTTCCGCAGTGATCTCAAATATTTCATCAGCTGATTTACTCACGAGGGGAAATGAATAATTATTGTCAGCGTCGATAATAAATTGAAAAAGTAGGTCGGGCATTTCGGCCAACAATTTTTTGTAAAAATTATTTACCTCCAAGCAGTCATCATTCTCATATATATCAAAAACCATATTATACTTTTTTATGTAAATAAAATTTCAAAAAACTTCTCTTTAAAAAAGAAAGAAAAATCACAACTTTATACTATTTTGTTTTTATTAAAACAAAATTTTAACACAATATATAAATTTTTGCAATAATACGGAGAAAATTGCTAAAAATTATTTTCTTGGATGAAAACTATGCATTACCTCTTTTAAAAAACTTCTGTCTAAATGAACATATATCTCTGTGGTCGTGATGGACTCATGTCCTAACATTAACTGAATCGACCTTAAATCGGCTCCATTTTCCAACAAATGTGTAGCAAAAGAATGGCGCAAAGTGTGCGGACTGATACTTTTTTTTAAGCCTATTTTCTGTGCAAGATCCTTGATTATGGTAAAGATCATTGCACGCGTCAATTGATTTCCTCTTCTATTTAAGAATAAAGTATCTTCTGCACCTTTTTTAATATTCAAATGAGTTCTAATTTCATTTCTGTAAATATCAATATATTTTTGCGTCAATGGTCCAATAGGGACAAAACGTTCCTTATTTCCTTTTCCAGTAATTTTGATAAAACCTTCATCAAAAAACAAATCCGAAATTTTTAGTGTAGTTAATTCAGAAACACGAAGTCCGCAACCATAAAGCGTTTCAAGCATAGCGCGATTTCGTTCTCCTTCATTGGTACTCAAATCTATACATTCAATTAGCGCATCAATTTCATCTAGAGATAAAGTGTCAGGTAATTTACGTCCAGTTTTTGGAGATTCAATTAATTCTAAAGGATTATCATTTCTGTAATCTTCAAAAACCAAATAATTAAAGAAGCTTTTTAAACCCGAAATAATTCTAGCCTGAGATCTCGGATTTACTTCTTTCGCAACAGCGTAAATAAATTGCTGCAAAGTTTCTTCTGAGATTTTTACGGGCGAAACCTCTATTTGATTATTTTCTAGAAAAAGGCATAAACGTTCTATATCGAAGCCGTAATTTTCAATCGTATTTTTAGACAAACCCCGTTCTATCCTCAAATATGACTGATAATCTTTAATATATCTGTTCCAATTCATATTACAAAGTAAATCAATTTTAGAAATAAAAATGTGTCATAAAGCGAAATAAAAAACCTTTCTTGAAGGAGAAAGGTTTTACATTATTAAATATTTAATTTATAATTTATATCCCAAAGCCAAAGAAAATACGTTGTTTTTAATTTTATAATTATTATCTGCAACATGAAAATCAACCGCATTTGACAAACCTAAACTATAACGAAGATCTACCGAACAATCCTCTAGAAAATTATAGCCAATACCAAAATTCAAACCAAAATCTATAGTTTTAACATGGTCCGTAATATTAATACCTTTCTCTTCAGCGTGCATTAAAAAACCAATTTGCGGACCTGCCTGCACACTTAATCCCTGAATAACAAAATATTTAGCCAAAATAGGTAAATTCAAATAACTCAATTTGATATCATTATTATATGCTAAACCATCTTTTTCAAATTTATTTTTCAGCCCGTGAGTTGAATAGAAAAGTTCTGGTTGAATAGCAAAATTTTCATCTGTTTTAATTTCCGAAAAAATACCAACCTGATACCCTATTAAATTTTCATTTTGATTGAAATTAGAACTATCTGGAAAATTAACACCTGCTTTAATTCCAAATCTGCTACCAGTCCCTTGAGCATTCGCAAAACTAAATGCCATAACTGTAAGAGAAGATAAAATAATTTTCTTCATTTTAATCTGATTTTTTATGTTTGGTTAAATAATTAACCAAATATAAAAATATACTTACGGAAACTTATTTTTTATTTTAATAATAAAATTCTAAGCAAACAAAAAAGCCTTTCATTACGAAAGGCTTTTGAAATATATTCTTTAAAAAATTAGAATTTATAAGCTAAAGAAAGCTGTAAATTACTATTTTTTGCGCTATCATAATAATCTTCTGTATTGTCAATATCTTCATCAGAAAGAGGAGACAAACCAATTGTATAGCGAAGACCAATTGAAAGATTGTCTGTAAAACTATAACCAGCTCCTACATTAAAACCAAAGTCTACTGATCTTGTGATATCTTTAATATCCTCTCCCTCTGCTTTAGCAGATAATAAGACTCCTAATTGCGGACCCGCTTCAACACTAAATACTTTATCTACGATATAATATTTAGCTAAAACTGGAATATTCAAATAATTCAATTTGATATCAGCATCACCTCCAAAAGGACCATCAACTTTAGTTCCTTGTGCAGAATACAAAATCTCAGGTTGGATATAAAACTTTTCAGCTACATGAATTTCAGCCAAACCTCCAACGTGAAATCCAACTAATGATTTAGCGTTGTCTACTTCTCCACCAACTACTGTCGAAAGATTAAGACCACCTTTTATTCCAAATCTAGTCGATTGAGCATTTGTAAATGCAAAAGCCATCATTGCAATGGCAGATAAAACTATTTTTTTCATTCTAATTTGTTTTGGGTTAAAATTAATTTCATATCAAATATAAAACTTTTCTTCACAAAAAATAATTTGGAATTTAACAAATAAAGTATTAATATATAGAGTATGTATTATTTCTAAAAACAAAAAACCTTTCCTCAAACAAGGAAAGGTTTTTCAAAAACAATTTTATTAACCAAATTTATTAGAAGTGTAAAGCGAAACCAACATTTAATTGGAAAACATCTTTGTAATCATTTAAACCAATGTTGTAACGTAAACCTGGTTCAACTGAAACATTTTTCCCAATGAACCATGCATAACCTCCTTGCAAACCAATGAAAGCAGGATTTTCATCATATCCTTTAACACTAGCTCCAGTATAAGAAGCTTCCAAAGGAAATTTATTTAACAAATAATACTTCGCTCCAACCTTATAAGCAAATGCATTGTCACTATGTCCAAAATCATTATAACCAAGACCAACTTTAACTGCTAAATTATCTGCAACAAAGTATCCTCCTTCAGCCCCTAAACTCCAAGTAGTTTCACCATCAACAGTTGACAACGAGAATCCTGTATTACCGACATTAGTAGCTCCGAAAGAAGTATTAGTTTCAATTAACCATTTTCCTTTTGCTGTTTGTTCTTGAGCACTTGCCCATCCGAAAGTCATTACTGCAATTGCAGCTAAAACAATTTTTTTCATAATTTTTAATTATTAATTTGATTTAATATTAGCAAAACTAAGATTAGGCTTACAAAACAGACTCCACTATAAGTTTAAAAAGCATTAAAATAAGACAGAAAATATACTTAGAAATATTATTGATTTTCAGATTGATAAACCTATTTTCAGGGCCGATGAATCATAAATCTCAAATTTGAGTGGGAATTTTATTAATTATTTAATTGAAATTATAAGGCAATAAAATGCTAAATATGTAGTTTTGAACTTTAGATAACATTTAAAATACCAAATTTTAAAAAAAACCTATTTATGAAAAAAATACTTTTAGCAGCTGTTTTGTTCATTGCAACATCAGCTACAATTAACGCTCAATTTGTACAAATCGGTGTTAAAGCAGGGGCTAACTTTGCTAACCAAACTGGAGGTTCTGATTTTAATGGAATTTCTGTGGACAAAGAAGGTATTACAAGTTACCATGCAGGTCTTGTAGCAGAACTTAAATTATTGGAAAAATTCTCAATTCAACCAGAGCTTTTGTATACTACACAAGGAGCAACTTACAAAAATGCAGTTTCAGAATTTAAAAATGAGTTGGGTTATATCGCAATTCCAGTAATGGCAAAAATCTATATGACTAAATCTCTTAGCTTAGAGCTTGGACCACAAGCTTCATTCCTTGTAAGCAATAAAAAAGAATTTGATGCTGCAGATCCAAACACATTTGACTTTTCGCTTAATGCGGGTCTAGGTCTAAAAGTTGTTGGAGGTTTATTTGTTCAAGCTCGTTACGGAATCGGTTTGACAGAAGTTTCAAAAGAAGCTGACTTTAAAAACTCTGTATTCCAACTTTCGGCTGGATACATGTTCTAAGAAATATATCACATACTTTTATAAAAACCGCTCTAATTATTAGAGCGGTTTTTTTATTTTTACACAAATCAAATGGCAATTGCAACATTCGATAGCAATGTCAAATTTCAATATAAATAATTTTAAACATGAAAATCTGCATTATCAACGGACCTAATTTGAATCTTTTAGGAAAAAGAGAACCTGAAGTTTACGGAAGTCAAACTTTTGAAGATTATTTTGAGACGTTGAAACAAAAATTTCCAAGCGTTGAACTTTCTTATTATCAAAGTAATATTGAAGGTGAATTGATCGGAAAAATTCAGGAATGCGGTTTTACTTTTGATGGAATTATTTTGAACGCCGGCGCCTATACTCACACTTCTATTGGTTTAGGCGATGCTATGAAAGCAGTTACCACTCCAGTTATCGAAGTTCATATTTCGAATACTTATGCGCGCGAAAGCTTTAGACATCAATCTTATTTGTCTGGAAATGCAAAAGGTGTTATTTTGGGTTTCGGACTTAAAAGCTATGAATTAGCAATTCAATCTTTTTTGTAAAAATAGTTTCTATTGAATGCAGTTGAAGTAATTTTAAAGTGCGCTTCGACTCCACTCAGCCTGACAACTCGACTTAAAAATTAATCATTTAATCTCGCTTTACAATTTAACAATTTATTAGTACGCTCAGATTTAACTTATCCTATTTTTGTAGGATATACCACCTTACATGAGAAACTTTACTTTAATTGCCTATTTATTTTTTTCAATTTCAAACTTTGCTCAGATCAAAGGAACAATTACAGACGACAAAGGAAATCCGCTACCTTTTGTGTCGGTTTTTGAAGAAAACACTTATTCCGGTACAACTTCAAATGAGCAGGGAAAATATCAATTAAACGTAAAAGAGATTGGAAAGAACAAAATCATTTTTCAATATTTAGGTTTTAAAACTCAAAAATTGACTGTTGGTTCAGATTCTAAAAGCATCACTTTGGACGTAAAACTTCAGGAAGAAAGTTTTGCTTTGAATGAAGTCGTGATTGATCCGAAAAACAATCCCGCAAATGCGATTATAAAAAGTGCCATTGCAAACAAAAAGGAAAATTCGGCTAAAACCAATCGCTATACAGCAGATTTTTATTCAAAAGGAATGTTTAAAGTAAAAGATCTTCCTAAAAAAATTCTAGGTAAAAAAGTTGATTTAGGTGCCGACATGGCATCTAATTTAGATTCTACAGGAACAGGAATTTTGTATTTATCGGAAACACTTTCTAAAGTTACTTTTGAAAAACCCGAGAAATTAAAAGAGAAAATTATTGCTTCTAAAGTTTCCGGAAACAATCGTGGCTACAGCTACAACACAGCTGCCTTATCTACTTACGATTTCTATGACAATACGTTAGATTTTGACGTCAAAATGATTTCTCCTATTGCAGACAACGCTTTCAGTTATTACAAATATAAACTGGAAAGCACCTTTTATGATGACAACAATAATCAGATTAACAAAATTAAAATAATTCCGAAACGAGATAAAGAACCTGTTTTTGAAGGTTATATTTATATTGTAGATGATAGTTTTGCCATTTATGCAATTGATTTAGATATCAAAGGATATCGAATGAAAAATGAATTTACCGAAACCATGAGCCTAACTCAGAGCTTCAGCTACAATGCAAAAAATAAAATCTGGTCAAAAAATGCACAGACACTTTCGTTTCATGCCGGATTATTTGGAATTAAGTTCTCTGGGAATTTCAATTATGTGTATTCAAATTATGAATTTCCCGATGCTTTCGAAAAGAAAACTTTCGGAAATGAAATTGTTGCCTTTGAAGAAAACGCCAATAAAAAAGATGATGCTTTTTGGAATGAAATTCGGCCGATTCCGCTAACAATTGAAGAAAGCAATGACTATGCTAAAAAAGACAGTCTTCAAACGATCAGAAAATCTAGAAAATACACCGATTCGATCGATGCCAAAAATAACAAATTTAAGGTTTGGGATGTTTTGATGGGTTACGATTATAAAAACACGTTCAAAAAATATTCTTTTGATTATAAAGGGCTGTTAAATATTGCCTCTTTAAGTTTCAACACTGTTCAGGGATTTAATCTCGATTCTGGGTTTTCGTTTAGAAAATGGAATGAAGAAGAAGGAAAAAGCACTTCTATCAGCACTAATTTCAATTACGGATTTTCAGATGAACGCTTACGTTACACAGCAGAATTCAGCCATCGCTTTAATGCAATAAATTATGCCTCAATTTGGGGATCTGCTGGTGTAAAAACAGCTCAATTTAACAATGCAGAACCCATAACTAAATTGGTCAATTCGATAAGTTCTTTATTTTTCAAGGATAATTATATGAAGTTGTACAATTTAGAATTTGCTCAAATCAATTACGGACAAGATATCGCAAACGGAATTAATTTGACAGGAAGAATCGGCTACGAACAAAGAAAACCACTTTTTAACACAACCGATTACTCTTTCTTCAAAGATAACAACTCCTACACTTCAAATAATCCTTTGGCGCCAAGAGATTTTTCTACTCCTGCTTTTGATCAGCATCATTTGTATAAAGCACTTATTACAACAAGAATTAACTTCGGAAACAAATACATCTCAAGACCAGACGGAAGATATAATTTCAAAAACGACAAATATCCCACCGTTTATTTAGCCTTTGAAAAAGCATTCGCGGCAAGCGAAAAAACATACGAATTTGAAAGAATTGGTGCTTCTGTTCAATACGATTTGTCATTGAACAATAAAGGTCTTTTGGGAATAAATCCTAGAGCCGGGAAATTCTTTAATGCAGAAAATATCTCGTTTATTGATTACAGACATTTTAACGGAAACCAAACTCATATAGGCACAAGCGGACGCTATTTGAACGTTTTTAATTTGATGCCCTATTACGCAAACAGTACCAATGACAGTTATTTAGAATGGCATTCTGAATATAATGATACGGGATTTATCATGAATAAAATTCCACTTTTAAATCTTTTAAAGTCAACTCTTAATCTTGGATTCCATAGTTTGGCAATTCCAGACAGAAAACCATATTCTGAATTCACAGTTGGTTTAGACAATTTAGGTTTCGGAAAATTCAAACTTTTCAGAATTGATTATGTACATTCTTATCAAGGCGGAATCAAACAAGATGGTGTTGTATTCGGCTTAAAGATCTTGAATATTATTGATTAAGATTTGGGCGTTACCTACAGCCGGGCTGTCCGCTGTATCTTTTTATTTTTAAAGAAAAAATAAAAAGGATGCCGCTCCCATCCCTAACGCATTCTCGATAACATTCCTATTTTTGGATATCAAATACTACCAAATAAAAAATCCGTTTAAAGACAACCTCTAAACGGATTTTTTATTTATAATTCCTTTGCGTAGGCTTCGACTAAGTTTATCCTGAGCGAACACGAACGGACTAAGCCTAACAAAAAATATCAATTAATATATGAAATCTTCGAATCTTAGGATCTTAGGATCTCAGAAACTTAATGGTAATCATCTGGTTCAATATGAATCAAGACATTTCCCAGCTGCGGAATATCTTCTTTTAATTTATCTTGTAACTTATGCGATAAATCGTGTCCCTCTTTCACAGAAATTGCAGCCGAAACTATTGCATGAAGATCAACATGATAACGCATTCCTGCTTTTCTGATATAGCATTTTTCGGTACCCAAAATCCCTGGAACCGTTAAGGAAACAACACGAATTTCTTCAACTAAATCATCATTTAGATTTTCATCCATGATTTCGCCAAGTGCAGGTCTGAAAATTTTGTAGCTATTATATAAAATAAAAAACGCTGCAAAAAGCGCCGCCCAATCATCAGCAGATTCGTAACCTTTTCCCATAATCAGGGCAAAAGAAATTCCGATAAAAGCCGCAACAGAAGTTATGGCATCGCTGCGATGATGCCAGGCATCTGCCGCAAGAGACGAACTATTGGTTTCTTTACTGCGTTTCATTACCAATCTAAAAGAATATTCTTTCCAGACAATAATAGCGCCCAGAATGTACAATGTCCATGATTTTGGCAATCCGTGTGGAGTTTGAATATTTGCGATACTTTCGTAACCAATAATTGTTGCCGAAGTAATTAAAAACCCAACCACCAAAAAAGTAATCAAAGGTTCTGCGCGACCGTGTCCATAAGGATGATTTTCATCTGGCGGCTTGTTCGAATATTTGATTCCAAATAAGACCAAACAAGACGAAAATATATCTGCAGTAGACTCTATGGCATCTGCAATTAAGGCGTATGAATTGCCAAAAAAACCTGCTAAGCCTTTTATCAGGGCTAGGCAGGTGTTTCCAACTATACTAAAAATAGTAGCTTTTACAGCTTTTTGTTGATCTGTCATTTAGACTATTTTTTCGCCACGAATTCACAAATTTAAATCTTCAAAGATTATTAAAAATAATTCGTGAATTCGTGTCTAACTTTTTATGCTCTAATAATTTTAGCACCAATCGCTCTCAAACGCTCATCGATACGCTCGTATCCACGGTCGATTTGTTCGATATTCTGGATTGTGCTTGTTCCTTTTGCAGAAAGCGCTGCAATCAACAATGAGATTCCCGCACGAATATCTGGAGAAGACATTGTAGTTGCTTTCAACTGAGATTCGAAATTATGTCCCATAACCACAGCTCTATGCGGATCACATAACATGATTTTTGCTCCCATATCAATCAATTTATCCACGAAGAATAAACGGCTTTCAAACATTTTTTGGTGAATTAAAACATCTCCTTTTGCTTGCGTTGCTACAACCAAAACGATACTTAATAAATCTGGTGTAAATCCTGGCCATGGCGCATCTGCAATAGTTAAGATAGAACCGTCAATATCTGTTTTTACTTCATATCCGTCTGTGTGAGCAGGAATATAAATATCGTCGTTACGTTTTTCGATTGTAATTCCTAATTTTCTGAAAGTATTCGGAATCAAACCTAAATTTTCCCAGCTTACATTTTTGATTGTGATTTCACTTTTCGTCATAGCCGCAAGACCAATCCAAGAACCAATTTCAATCATATCTGGCAAAATTCTGTGCTCACATCCTCCAAGGCTTTCAACACCTTCGATAGTTAGTAAGTTTGAACCAACTCCTGTAATTTTTGCTCCCATAGAATTCAACATTTTACATAACTGTTGTAAGTAAGGCTCACATGCAGCGTTGTAAACAGTTGTTATTCCTTTTGCTAAAACGGCAGCCATTACAATGTTTGCAGTTCCAGTTACAGAAGCTTCGTCTAAAAGCATATCTGTTCCAGTCAATCCACCTTCAGGAGATTCTACTCCGTAAAAGTGATCTTCTCTGTTATATCTAAATTTTGCTCCAAGGTTAATAAAACCTTCAAAGTGTGTATCTAATCTACGACGACCAATTTTATCTCCACCTGGTTTTGGGATATATCCTTTTCCGAAACGAGCCAAAAGCGGACCAACAATCATAATCGAACCACGAAGCGCTCCACCTTCTTTTTTGAAAGCTTCTGTTTCTAAATATCCAACATTAACTTCATCAGCTTGAAAAGTAATCGAACTTGGTTCGTTACGTTGAATTTTTACCCCTAAATTACCCAACAAAGTGATTAATTTATTGATGTCTATAATATCAGGAATATTATTAATTTTTACTTTTTCTCCCGTTAGAAGTACGGCACACAAAATTTGTAATGCTTCATTTTTTGCGCCTTGTGGAGTAATTTCTCCTTTTAGTGGTATTCCTCCTTCGATTTTAAAAATTCCCATAGATTTTTTTTAGGTTCTTTTCAAGTTTCTAAGATTCTGAGACTCTAAGATTCTAAGTAAAAAAACTTAGCAACTTAGCAGCTTAGCGCCTTAGCAGCTTATTTTATTTCTGATTATTATTTTTTTGAAACGTCTTTTTTTGACCGCTTTTATTATTGTTGTTTTTGCTATTTTGAATTTTTGGCTGTACGCTAGAAGCTGTTTTGTTAGACATACGTTTATTGGTACGCATTAAATCTGTTGTATTCAGTAATTCTTCTGTACTTTCCAACAAATTTATTCTGCCTCCAGACAATTCAAACAAATGTTCAAAAATCACATCGTCTTTTACTGTGTCTTTATTCCAACTTAAAAATGATTTTTTCATATGATTGGCGATCACCAAAATCAAAGCCGTTTTCATTTCGCCATCATCCCATTTATTGGCAACATCAATCATATATTTAATGTTGTTTCCATAAAATCTGTATTTTGGAAAGTTCTGCGGATATTGCAAAACATCTGGCTTTAACTCCAAAACTTCTCTCGACGGAATTGGATATGGCGATTCTACATTCAATTTAAAATCAGACATAATAAAAAGCTGATCCCAAAGTTTATGTTGAAAATCGGGAACATCTCGCAAATGCGGATTCAGACTTCCCATAACCTGAATGATATATTTCGCCGCTTTGTTGCGGGTTTCATCATCTTCAATTGAAGTTGCCTGATCAATCAATTTTTGTAAATGACGACCATATTCCGGAATTATTAGGCGTTGTCTTTCAGAATTGTATTCCAAATTAAAGACTACGTCATTTGCGGATTCTTTTTTATATTTTTCGATCATAAGTTATAATGAAACTATACCTTCTATTGTAGAAACTTCTTTGTATTTACTGATAACATCATCTGAACTGTTCATGGTAACATCTATAGAAACACTGGTAAATTTACCGGTTTTAGACTTTGTTGTTTTAATAACTGCGCCCATTCTGTCAAAAGCTTTTTCAACACGCTCTACATTATCAGCTACAGATGGCACAATGAATTTGTACAAGTATTCTGCAGGCCAAGTATTTGCGTTATCTAGCTCAACTTTTAATCTTTCGTAAAATTCGGCTGTATTTTTTTCTTTATCGTTCTCCATTAGTAATTAAAAATAAACGCAAAGATACGTTTTTGATTTCAGATTTTAGATTTTAGATTTTAGATTTTTCGACTATAAAAATGAGGTGTTTTTTTTGCCACAAATTACGCTAATTAGCACAAATTATTTGATACAAAAATTCAATTTCCCTAATTTTAATTAACTTGGCAAATCAAAAATAAAAAATTAGCGAAAATTCGTGAAATTCGTGGCAAAAAAACTTTGCGTCTCCCCGACTTTGCGAGATTAAAAAACACAATGCAATGAAAAAAATCTTCTTCTTACTTTTCACATTTTTCACTTTTTACAACAGCAACGCACAAGAAGTCAAAACTATAACCTATTTCCAAAACGACACTTTAAAACTGGATTTGGATTTATATCTGCCAAAGAAAAAAGCGGGCGAAAAAATTCCGTTGATTCTTTTTGCTTTTGGCGGAGGATTTTCTGGCGGAGAACGCACAAGCGAAAAAGACTTCGGGAAATTTATGGCGCAAAATGGCTATGCCGTGGCAAGCATTTCGTACAGTTTGTACATGAAAGGAAAAGATTTTGGCTGTAAAGGAACTTTGACTGAAAAAATAAAAGCGATCCAGATTGGCGTCAGCGACATGTGGCAGGCAACAGCTTTCTTGATTGAAAATGCCGATAAATACAATCTTGACACTTCAAAATTCTTTATTTCTGGAATTAGCGCTGGGGCCGAAATCGGTTTCCAAGCTTCTTTTTGGGATTATAAATTGATGAATTTATACAAAGGCAATCTTCCAGAAAACTTTAAATACAAAGGTTTTATTGGAGGTTCTGGAGCGATTCAAGATATAAATTTGATTACAAAGGAAAAAGCGATTCCGATGTTATTGGCTCACGGAAATAATGATGACACGGTTCCATACGACGCAGGTTCGCATCGTTCTTGCCCGACAAATGCTTCGGGCTGGCTGATTCTTTTTGGTTCTTATGCGGTTTACAATCAAATGCAGGATTTACATGAAGACATTGAACTAATTACTTTCTGCGGTGGCGGGCATGAATTTTCAGGCTATCTTTTTCATGAAGGAAAACAATATGTTTTGGATTTTGTGAATGATGTTTTAAATGGCAAAAAGTTTCAATCGTATTTGATTGTTCCTTCTAATAAAAAAGGGAGAGATTATGGAAAATATTTGTTTTGTGAGTAAATATTACGATTGAAAATGATAAAAATTGATCACAAAAATTTTGAAGTTGAATTATTTGACGATTTGAATGACGATTTAGATTTGATAATTAAATCAAAAAATAATGAAATTGATTTTGGCAGTAAAAAAGAAGAACCCGCATACATTAGTCGTCACTATATTGTAGTTAAAGAATCAGGAATTGAAATTTCAAATATTATAATTTACGAAAGCAATAGTGCAAGTGGAATATATGAAGACACTTACGCTATTGCAGATGATGTCGTTATAATAATTAGCGGAAACGAAATATATTGTTTAGAAATTCCTTCACTAATATTAATTTGGCACAAAGAATTTGATCGAGCAGTAAATTTTGCTATTTATAAACTCGAAGAAGATTTTATAATTTATGGCGAAATAGGGATTTTTAGAATTACAAAAGACGGAGAAATTGTCTGGAGTTTTTGGGGAAGGGATATTTGGGTAAATCTTGAAGGTAAAAATCCTTTCAGTATCGAAAATGATAAAATAAGATTATTTGATTTTGAATCAAATGAATATGTTCTTGATTTTAATGGAAATTTAATTGAAGACAATCCTAGAACAATTCAAATTCAAAACAAGAAGAAATGGTGGCAAATATTTGGCTAAAGCCGAAATTCTACATTCATATAGTCCGTTGGTTAAAACCAACGGCAATTCAAAAAAAATGATGAATTGATTTTTAAATACATTTGACAATTGCTCCAGCGGAGCAAAATATTTATAGCAAAATTCAATTTAGCACCAATCAAAAGCTCCAGCGGAGCCGTAATATTCATTATTTAAATTATCATTCAACTGGACTGAAGTCCAGTTCAACGCAACGTTTATCAAATATCGATATAACAACACCTACAAGGTTTTGAAAACCTTGCAAGAACGTAACGTTGGGAATAATTCCAAAAACAAAACCATTTTTCCCATATAGCCCTGATTGAGGCGTTATCCTTTTATGGTCTCGTTTTTTTCTAACGAGACCATAAAAGATATAGCCGAAAGCAGGAACTTTGTTTATTAAAATGCCAAATCTTTCGCTTCTGATAAAAATTCTTTTTAATTACGAATAAGTTTAGGTAAATTTGCGCTTTATTTTTAGAATAGTGCAAAAAGAAATTATAGTCTTGCTTGGCGGACCTGGTACTGGAAAATCGACTCTTATTAACGAATTGGTAGCTCGTGGCTTTTGTTGCTATCCTGAAATCTCCAGACAGGTGACCATGAAGGCACAACAGGACGGTATTGAACAATTGTTTTTAGAACAGCCTCTTTTGTTTAGCCAAATGTTATTGGAAGGACGCATTGAACAATATAAAAATGCTCTTGAAGAACCTGATAATCTGGTTTTTATTGACCGCGGAATTCCAGATGTAGTCGCTTACATGGATTATATTGGTGATGAATATCCGAAAGGTTTTGTTCAGGCTTGTGAAGATTATAAATATACTAAAACTTTTATTCTACCGCCTTGGGAAGAAATTTACCAGAGCGATGCAGAGCGTTACGAAAATTTTGAGCAAGCAGTTAAAATTCAGGAACATCTTATTGAAACCTATAAAAAATATGGTTACGAACTGATTGAGGTTCCAAAAGATACGGTTGAAAACAGAATTCTTTATATCTTAGACAAAATTTAGCAGCATGGTTTAAAGTTGTAAAACTAGAAACTGTTTTTCTAAATTTTTAACTTTAAAACTTACGCGATGCTCGGAGCGCAGGATATTCTTCTAAAATACTGGAAACACGACAGTTTTAGACCGTTGCAAAAAGAAATAATCGATTCTGTTCTGGAAGGACAGGACACTTTTGCCGTATTGCCAACTGGCGGCGGAAAATCGATTTGCTTTCAGGTCCCCGCGATGATGCAGGAAGGAATTTGTCTGGTTATTTCGCCTTTGATTGCCTTGATGAAAGATCAGGTGATGAATCTTGAAAAAAGAGGAATTAAAGCCATTGCGCTCACAGGCGGAATTCACACTGAGGAATTGATTGATCTTCTGGACAATTGTCAATTCGGAAATTACAAATTTTTATATCTATCTCCAGAAAGATTACAATCTGATTGGGTTCTAGAGCGTATTAAAAACTTACCTATAAATTTAATCGCAATTGATGAAGCGCATTGTGTTTCGCAATGGGGACACGATTTTAGACCAGCTTATCTTAAAATTTCAGAACTGAAAAAATTCTTTCCGAAGATTCCGTTTTTGGCTTTGACGGCAACGGCAACTCCAAGAGTTATTGAAGATATTAGGACACAACTTGAACTAAAAAATCCTGCTCATTTTCAGCAATCATTTGAGCGAAAGAACATTGCTTATATGGTTTTTGAAGTTGAAGACAAACTATATCGAACGGAACAAATTCTGAAAAAGAATCCGCAGCCTTCTATTATATATGTGCGAAACCGAAAATCGTGTTTGAATACGTCTTCCCAATTACAATCTTTGGGATTTACTGCGACGTATTATCACGGCGGACTTTCTTCAAAAGAAAAAGACAAAAACATGGATTTGTGGATGTCGGAGAAAGCACAGGTTATTGTGGCCACAAATGCTTTTGGAATGGGAATTGACAAGGATAATGTAAAAACGGTTATTCACACCCAACTTCCGGAAAATTTAGAAAATTATTACCAGGAATCTGGGCGCGCTGGACGAAATGGCGCAAAAGCCTTTTCGGTTTTACTTTACAACAATTCAGATTCTATTCAGACTGAACAGCAATTTTTGAATATTCTTCCAGATAAAAAATTCTTAAAAGCGGTTTATAACAAATTATGCAATTATTTTCAGATTGCTTATGGCGAAGGTCTAGATGATTCATTTTCATTTAAAATGAATCATTTTTGTAATAAATACGACTTCCCTACTTTAAAAACCTACAATGCTTTACAATTTCTGAATCAACAGGGAATTATTACAATGTCACAGGAATTTTCAGAAAAAATCAGCATTCAGTTTTTACTTGAATCTAAAGAAGTGATTCGATATATTAGTTTGAATAAAAATGACGAAGAGATTATTCTAGCAATTTTAAGAACCTATCCGGGAGTTTATGATGTAAAAGCTAATCTGAATCTGGCATTAATTGCAAAAAAATCAAATCGAACAGAAGAACAAGTTATTGCACTTTTAGAAAAACTGAGAGAAAAACAAATTATAGAATACAAATCTAAAAACAACGACGCTACTATATTATTTAATGAAGTTCGCGAAGACGATCTTACAATAAATAGAGTCTCGAAATATTTAGAAAAACAAAATTTGGTAAAAAAAGAACAACTTATCTCAGTTTTACATTATATAAAAGACACGAAATCTTGCAAAAACAGACTGGTGTTGAATTATTTTGGAGAAGAAACCAAAGAAAATTGTGGAATTTGTTCGTACTGCATTACGCAAAAAGGAAAAATTACAGAAGCCGATTCTATTGCTGATAAAATTTTATCATTATTAAAAACAGCTTCTTTGACTTCGCGAGAAATTGAAAAACAAATTAAAATGGATACCAAAGACATTATTTTGGTTCTTCAGGAATTACTCGAAAACAATCATATCATTATACAAGCGAATAATAAATACACTTTAAAATCATAATGGAGAAATTGAGAATTATATTTATGGGAACTCCAGAATTTGCCGTTGGCATTTTGGACACCATTATAAAAAATAACTACGAGGTTGTTGGCGTAATTACCGCCGCAGATAAACCAGCAGGACGCGGACAAAAAATAAAATATTCGGCAGTAAAAGAATATGCACTTGCCAAAAATCTTACTTTACTACAACCAACAAATTTAAAAGACGAAAGTTTTTTAGCAGAATTAAAAGCTTTAAACGCCAATTTACAAATTGTAGTTGCCTTTAGAATGTTGCCAAAAGTAGTTTGGGAAATGCCAGCTTTAGGAACATTTAATCTTCATGCTTCTTTACTACCAAATTATCGAGGAGCCGCTCCTATAAATTGGGCGATTATTAATGGCGAAACCAAAACTGGTGTTACGACTTTCTTTATTGATGATAAAATTGACACTGGTGCTATGATTTTAAATTCGGAAATTACCATTGAACCAGAAGAAACTGCGGGACAATTGCACGATCGTTTAATGAATTTAGGAAGCACAACTGTAATAGATACTTTGAAAGTTATCGAAAACGGAAATGTTACTACAACTATTCAGGAAGATAATGCCGAAATTAAAACGGCTTACAAACTAAATAAAGAAAACTGTAAAATCGACTGGACAAAATCTGGAACAGAAATTAATAATCTGATTCGAGGTTTGAGTCCGTATCCTGCATCTTGGTGTTTCTTGAAAGATCAGAATGAAGAATTGAATATTAAAATTTATGAAGCCAAACTAGTCTCAGAATCACATTCTTATGAGGTTGGAAAGTTAATTAGTAGTAAAAAAGAGATCAAGATTGCAATAAAAGAGGGCTTTATACAGTTATTAAGTCTACAATTTCCGGGAAAAAAGAGAATGCTTGCTTCCGAATTATTAAATGGAGTAAGCTTTTCAGATGTTGCAAAAGTCTATTAAGGTCAGTAAAACAAGGGTTTATACGTAAGTAAAATCGATGAATTACACCCTTTATGAACAAAAAAAGCAAGTTATCAACAATTTTTGCTAAAATTAAAGAAAACACTTGCACGCAACGGATTTCCTACTAAATTTGTGTATTAACAATTTTTTTTAACCAACAATTAATAACTAATTATTATGAACAAATCAGAATTAATCGATGCTATCGCTGCTGATGCAGGAATCACAAAAGCTGCGGCGAAATTAGCTTTAGAATCATTTTTAGGTAATGTAGGAACTACTTTGAAAAAAGGTGGAAGAGTTTCATTAGTAGGTTTTGGATCTTGGTCAGTTTCTAACAGAGCTGCAAGAGATGGTAGAAATCCTCAAACAGGAAAAACTATTAAAATCGCAGCTAAAAATGTTGTAAAATTTAAAGCTGGAGCTGAATTAGAAGGTGCAGTGAACTAAGTAAGAAAGTTCTCTAAACTTATAATATAATTAAAACCTTCCCTTGTGGAAGGTTTTTTTATGTGGTTTAACGATTTTTTTTGTGATTTTAATTTTTTTATGATTAAATTTAATAAAAATTGTAACCGTATGATTTCAGAAAAATTAAAAAAAGGACACCTGCTTATTGCCGAGCCTTCAATAATTGGAGATTTATCTTTTAACAGATCGGTAATATTATTAGCAGACCATAACAAAGAAGGATCAATAGGTTTTATCATTAATAAGCCGTTAAAATACACTATTAATGACTTAATACCAGACATTGAGGCCAGTTTTAAGATATATAACGGAGGACCTGTAGAACAGGATAATCTTTATTTCATCCATAATATTCCGGATTTGATTCCAAACAGTGTGGAAATCTCAAATGGAATTTATTGGGGAGGCGATTTCGAGTCAACTAAAGACTTAATAAACAGCGGAGCCATTAGTAAAAACAATATTCGCTTTTTCTTGGGTTACACTGGTTGGGACGAAAATCAGCTTGAAAATGAAATGCAGGGAAACTCTTGGATCATTGCCGATAATAATTACAAAAATAAAATTATTGGAAAATCTACTACCCACTTTTGGAAAGAACAGATTATTGAGCTTGGCGGTGATTATCTAATTTGGTCTAACGCACCAGAAAATCCATATCTGAATTAATTTTCAGAAATGGATTCATTTAGTTTCTGCACTAATAAATGAGCCAGATTTGTTACAAAATCTTTTTTTCGATATTTAGTTATCGGTTGTATTCCCATGATTACATTGGTTAGGAATAATTCGTCTGCTTTTTGAAGATCAAATGGCGAAATTACTTCTTCCAGAACTTCTATGCCTTCTATTTTCTTAGCTAAAGCTAAAATCTGCTTGCGCATAATTCCGTTTAAAGCTCCTTCTGAAACTGGAGGTGTAATTAGTTTTTTACCCACAACCATAAAAAGATTTCCCTGAAGAGTCTCGACAACATTTTTACTGTCATTTAATAGTATACAGTTCGCGAGATCATTTTCGTTCGCATAAATGCTACCCGTAATATTGATCATCTTATTAGTTGTTTTAAGAGACGATAATAATTGTTTGGCCACATAGAAATCTTTATACAAATCTACCTCGTATTCTTTTGAATTTATACTATAAAAAGTATTCCCAAGCACAATTGCGTTGATTAAAAACGAAATGTCATTGCTTTTTGGAAGATACAATCCGCCATCATTTCTAAAAACGGTAATTCTGGCTCTTGCTGAAGATGAAATATTTAATGATTTAACTAAATCAAGAATTTGTTCTTCAAAATATTCCATGGTAAAATTCATTGGAATCTGCATTCTTACGACACGCATTGAAGCCATTAATCTAAAATAATGATCTTCGAGGAACAAAATTTTTCCGTTGATAATTTTGACTGTTTCAAATATTCCGTCACCGTATAAAAAAGCACGATTTTGAGTTAATATATTCTCTTCCTGCCCAATGTTTCCGTTAAAATTAATCATAAAAAAACCCTGAATTTTGTTCAGGGCAAATATAAGGTATAAAATAGAATTTTACTAAACTGATCCTATAAGATGTTTCAGATCTGAAATCTGATTCTCCCACAATTGTTTAGCTTCTCCTACTTCTTCTTTTTCGGCAAAATCGACAACCATTAACGATACATCTTTAGTTAATTCATCAACTAAAATATGCAGTTCGAAAAAATATTCTGTGTCTTTACTACTTTCATCAACCCATTTGAATTTTACTTTTTCTCCGGATTTTTTTGAAGCAAGACGTGCTTTTTCTTGTGAATCATTCCAGATAAATGTAAAAAATTCTCCTCTTGAATTAACATTGTCAGCAAACCATTCTGATAAACCTGACGGCGTTGATATATATTGATACAATAATTGCGGCGAAGAATTGATCGGAAACTCGATTTCGTAACGTATTTTTGAATCCATGTGCTACTTTTAATTTTTTCGAAATATAAGAATATATGTCCAAAAACAATGCGTTTTTAAAAATATTTTTTTTTCTTCATTTTATGCTTGTATGCTTTAATATTATTTCTATCTTTGCACCCGCAATCAGGAATTCATGATAGCAGTTCAGGCGAGGTAGCTCAGTTGGTTAGAGCGCAGGATTCATAACCCTGAGGTCACGGGTTCAACTCCCGTCCTCGCTACATAAAAGGTAAAACCCTTAAACAGAAATGTTTAAGGGTTTTTTATTTGAAATAAGGCTTTATTAGGTCAATTTCTTTATTAAATTAGCATCTTTGCATAAAGTAATTCACAAACGTATGGATATAGTTAAATTTAAAATCACATCAAAAACGATAAAAGTGGAAGTGAGAAATTCCAACAATTATGTTTTTAATTTTAATACTGCTTTAGAGATAGAAAAAGCAGACAAAGATGTTTTATTAAAGCTGTACAATGCATTAGATCTTCTTTTTAAGAAAGAAAATACTATTGAAAACAAAAATTACATTTCGCCTAATCAAACTAATATATTGGATCAGATTTCTGCTGTTGATTTGGAGCAGGAGAAAAATGAGTAATTAATGAAGCTATTTCAATTTTAGAAAAATGTTTGCTGCTTTACACAACTGAAGTAGCAATATAAAAAACAAAACCCTTAGATTTTCTATCTAAGGGTTTTCTGTTATTTAAAAACATTTCCAATCACTTTTCCAATTTCAGCAAAATCATCGTGCCTGCTTATAGACCTTTTTTCTGTTATATTTTTTTCCGTTTTAGAAAAAGGATAAATCAGCATATAATTGTTGTTTACTCTTTTATTTAAAAGATCGGGTACATCTTGCATTTGCGGCACGTAAGAATACATACCTCTATCGGCCATCATGATAACCAAGCCTTCATCTTCTTTTAGATTAAAAGCCCTTTCCTGCGCTTCCTCCCAAGAGGTGAGTGTGTGGAAGGTTGCTTCTATAGTTGCTTTTTTGGCGATTCTTTTCAGAAGCTGCATTGTTTTTTCATTTCCGTAGAAACTCATTTTTGCACCAGAATTTCGACCAATATTCCAAATTCTCAACATCGAATGAAAAAAACCAGCATCCATTTCTGCTTTCTCAGGAACAAGCACCACATAATTTTTAATGGTAGAAACTGGTTGAACTGCATGATAAACCATTAAGTTTATCGTTTTATTCCTAAGATATCCGTTGTATAAATTGTAACCAAAAGAGGCAGAAAATCCTTTTCCTTCTTCCAAACCAACAATTAAATCGGTAATTTCTTTTTCTTTGATAACATTACTAATTCCACTTGCCGTATCATTATCGTGACGCGTTATCGGATTAAGTCTAACATCTGCAGCCGAAGCTGCTTTTACCGCCAAGCCTAAAATTTTCTCGGCATTTTTTACAGAAGATTCATTTTCTTCTTCATTAATAATATTGACACCAAAAAGTCGATCTTTGTTGGTAGACGTTTTTACAACAAGTCCCAAATTGACCATTTTTTCTACCGTAGCTTCATAATTTAATGCTAAAAGAATATTCTCTTTTTCTTCGCTTTTTCCTGAAACTTTATCATCTTTATCAGAATCTGCTATGCGTTGGGCACTTGCCATCGATACAAAAGAAGAAATGGTACAGGAAATTAGGATCAAAAGAATACTGCCATTAAGGACGTGATCGTTTAGAAGTCTTATTGGTTCGCCTGCGTCATTTTCTCCAATAATAATATTATATCCAACCATTACAGAAGCCAAAGTTGCGGCTGCAGATGCGGCACTCATTCCAAAAATAAGCTGACCTTCATCATTTGTAAGTTTGTATGTTTTCTTTGTAAAAATAGCCGCAACATACTTCCCCCCGATTGAGGCTACTAACATAATTGCAGCGACCCACAAAGTTTCCCAGCTTTGTATAAAAGCAGTAAAATCAATCAGCATTCCGACACTTATTAAAAAGAAAGGAATAAAGATTGCGTTCCCGACAAATTCAACTCTATTCATTAATGAAGAAGTATGGGGGATCAATCGGTTTAAGGCAAGTCCGGCAAAAAAGGCTCCAATAATAGATTCTATTCCGGCAAGTTCCGCCAAAAGTGCAGCCAGATAAATCATCACAATAACAAAAAGATACTGCGAGATTTTATCTTCTACGTTTTTGAAAAACCAGCGGGCGATAATAGGAAAAACGAGCAAAACAATCAGAGTAAAAACAATCATAGAAATGGAAAGTTGAAGCCAAAAAGCAGTACCAACTTCGCCCTGAGACATTCCGACCACAACTGCTAAAACCAAAAGAGAGAGTACATCTGTAATCATGGTTCCGCCGACGGTTATGTTTACAGCAAGATTTTTAGCAATTCCCAATCCGCTTACCATTGGATAAACAATTAAAGTATGGGATGAAAATAAACTGGCAAAAAGAACCGAAGTCAAAAACGAAAATCCTAACAAATAATAACCTCCAGCAAGTCCAAGAATAAAAGGAACAGCAAAAGTATAAAGAGAAAACACGATACTTTTCCATTTATTTTTTTTGAAATCGGCCATATCAATTTCTAGCCCAGCAAGGAACATTATATATAAAAGTCCTGTGGTTCCGGTAACGACAACACTACTGTCTCTGGAAAGTACGCCAAAACCATTCGGACCAATTACTGCGCCGGCAATAATAAGCCCGAGCAAATGTGGAACTTTTATCTTATTTAATAGAAGCGGAATGCATAATATTATAATAAGTTCGATAAGAAATTTTAAAAGAGGATCTTCAATAGGAAGCGTAATATGATGTATACTTAAAAACATAAATTATTTTTTTGATGGTGTAAGCTCAACAGAAAATTTTGCCTTGCAATTATCTTGTCCCGTAATAGTTTGGGTGCCTTTAATGACATTATCTTTAATATCATCTAAAACAACATCAATTTTAATAGTATTCTTTGCAGAACTTTCTCTGGCAGAATCGAGTATTATTTTATTGACCAAATATTGTCCTCTAAAAACTCTTTTGATCTGATTATTGCTTAAAACATTCGCATACATTCCAGTCGAATCTGATACAAAATCCCATATTTCGCTGCGCTGATCGCCAATAACATAATTGCTGCAATTTGATTCTCTGCAAATAATTTTACTGTTCCATTTAGTTCTTAGACTGTCTGGCCACACTTGTATTTTTAGAACCGAATCCTTTACCTGGAGAGTGGACTGAATGCTATCTTTCATTTTCAACAACAATTCATACTCCGCTTCTTTGTCAGCAAATTTGTTTTCGCGTTCCAAAAGCAGGTTTTCTCTTTCAGTAAGTTCTTGTTCTTTTTTATTGTTGCAGGAAATGAAGAAAGGGATAAGAATTAGAATTAAAAGTCTGTTTAGAGTCATAAGATTAAATTTTTGTTCTTTACAATTTAAGCATAAAAATTCTTTTATCCCTTTAAAATCAGGAAAAATTGAACTTTTCAAAAATTATAAATCGCAAAAACTGTAACATTTCATCGTTAAGAAAGTCTAATCTTGAATTAAATTACGGTTCTTTGCAACAAATTACATTTAGAATTTAATTCTGTCAGATTTCAAATACAATAATATTGAAACCGATGAGTTTTGACTAGTGAAAACTAGTTGTGATATTTTCGATATGGACAATAAAAAGTTTATTTTAAGTTTAAAAAAAGGTAATGAAGCCGCTTTTAAAGAGGCGTATTTCATGTACTTTGATAAACTGATAAACATTGCCAGACGATTTAGTTCTTCTGTATTTACTCCCGAGGACTTTGTTCAGGAGACTTTCATCAGACTTTATAATAAAAAGGAACTGCTTAACGAAGAGGTTTTGCTCGACAAACAATTGTTTATAATCTGCAAGAATCTTATTCTGAATCACATTAACAGAGAAAACAAAATTATTCAACTTGATCCTCAGGTTGACCTTGTTCAGGAAGAAACAGATTCATCGGTTTTTGATGAAAGACAAGAAAAACTACATAGTTTTATTAATCAGCTTCCCGAGCAGCAGCAAAAAATATTTACTTTACACAAACTGGAAAACCTTAGCTATAAGGAGATTGCAGCAATAACGGATCTTTCTGAAAAGACTATTGCTAATCATATTTATCTTGCCAGTAAATTTATTCGAAAAAAAATCGAAAACCATTAGGAACTTTTTTGTTCTCGTTTGTTATATATAAAAACAGAGAACAAAAATGCATATTGAAGCTTATAAAACCAATGTTAGAACAAAAAAAGACGCAGGGTTGCTTGTGGCTTATTTACAGTTCGTTATTTCAGACTGTGTTATAAATTTTGATTTCAAAAATCGTGAAAGAATTCTTAGAATCAAAACCAATCGAGAAATCAAGGAAATGGTTTATGGTGTTTTTACTAAACAAGGATTTTACTGCAAAAAGCTTTAACACCTAAAAAATATGGATAAAGAAAATTTTGACGAAGATTTTGAAAAGTTATGGAATGAAACTCCGGCTTCACACTCAGAAAAAGAAAAGGAAGCTTCTTGGGAACAATTTCAATCTAAAACTTTTGCCGAAAAGAAAAGAAAACATAAACCTTGGCGTTATGTTGCCGCAGCTTCAGTTTTGCTTTTTATTCTTATTGGAACAGGAGTTTATTTTAATGGAAATTCTTTTAGCGAAAGTAATATTATAGCCGAAACGATTATCGAAAATACTACTTCAACAATAAAATATGTTGTTTTACCAGACAGCTCAAAAGTAGAATTGAGTCCGAATTCTAAAATTTCTTACGGCGCTAATTTTGCTTTAAACAGAAAAATTGAAATTGACGGTGAAGTTTATTTTAAAGTAAAAAAAGACAAACAACATCCTTTTCATGTTTTTTGTAATGAAACGACAACTACCGTTTTAGGAACTTCTTTTATTGTAAAAGAATCTAAAAACGAAGAAGTAAGCGTGGAGCTTTTTGAAGGAAGCGTTCAAATGAATGTAAAAGGTCAAAATCAAAAATGGATTTTAAAACCTGGAGAAAAATTCACTTACGGAAATCAAAATGTTTCTATTGAAGAATTTAGCCGATTTATTGATTTTAATAATGAAAAACTTTCGGCTTTAAGCCAATATATTAAAGAAAACTATGGCTATAAAGTAATTCTTCCAAATGAAAATCTGGATCATAAAATTACAATCCGCATCAATAAAAAGGAAGATTTAAAAATTATTGTACAATTAATATCAGAAATGTATAACCTAAATTTTGAAATAAATGAAGATTTAAAACAGATTACTTTTCAATAAAAAAAAGGATGTAAGCCGCGAAACTCCACATCCTTCTAATTTTCAGGAAAAACACGAGGTTATTCCGTTTAATATAATTCAAAAATACAAAAATTCATGAAGCATATAATTTCAGCATGCTTTTTTTTATTCAGTTTATGTATGTCTGCTCAGAACGTTACGGTAACTGTAGATCAAAATGTCACTTTAAAAGAATTCTTCAGGCAAATTGAAAATCAAACCGATTTTAAATTTGCTTTTACAGATCAAATCGATACAAGTAAAAAATACTTTAATCAAAAAAGCACTTTTAAGCAAACTGATGTTGAAAAGCTTATTTCGGAACTAAACAGAACTGCATCTGTTCAATTTTCTATAGTTGGCAATAATATTTTTGTCAAACAGAAATCTCAAACGCAAAAGCAAACCAAAAAAAAAAGCCGGCTAAAAGGACAAATTCTTGATAATGAAAAACAGCCTGTTATTGGTGCGAATATCTATATCATAGAATTGGAAACGGGCGCTGTAACAGATGTAAATGGAAAATACAGTATTGAAGTTCCCGATGGAAGTTACACGGTTTCTGTAAGCTATATTGGATTTAAAAACAAAGAAAAACGTGTAACCGTAAATGACGATACCAACCTCAGCTTCAATATAGAATCTGACAGTCAGCAATTGGGAGAGGTTATTGTAACGAGTACTAAAGCTGTAGATGTAAGAAACACCCAAATGAGTGTTAACAAACTTACTATGGAAGATATTAAGAGGATTCCCGCAGTTATGGGTGAGCCGGATCCCTTAAAATCATTATTGACATTGCCAGGAGTTGCAAATGCTGGAGAAGCTTCTTCGGGGTTTAACGTTCGTGGAGGCGCAGCAGATCAGAATCTGATCTTACTTGATGGTGCCCCAGTTTTTGGAGATTCTCATATGTTTGGTTTTTTCTCCGTTTTTAATGCCGACATGGTGAGTAGTTTAGATTTGTACAAAGGAGGAATTCCTTCTAAATTTGGAGGAAGAGTTTCTTCTGTTCTTGATGTAAATCAGCAAACGGGAGATCTCGAAAACTATAAAGTTAACGGAGGAATTGGTTTGATCACAAGCCGTCTTTTGGTACAAGGACCAATAAAAAAAGGCAAAGGCTCTTTTATTATTGGGGGTCGTACTTCTTATGCGAATTTATTTTTGAAACTAACCGATGTTAATGCCGGAATTAGCTTTTATGATCTTAATGCCAAATTAAATTATCGCCTTGACACTAATAATACGGTAAGTTTTTCCGGTTATTTAGGAAATGATGTTATCCGATTAAATAATCTGATTGATATTAATTTCGGAAATACTATGGGGATTTTTAATTGGAAACATAAATTCTCTGACGACCTCAATACAAACTTATCTGTTTTTTATAGCGACTATAAATTTAACCTTCACTTAGGTGTACAAGAATTTAAATGGAAAAACACCGTTCAAACTTATGGCTTAAAATACAACTGGACACAAGCGATAACTCAAGACTTTAAATTGAATTATGGTGTTGATGGTATTTATTACAATTTCAATCCAGGAACTGTGAAACCTACAACCTCAACTTCGCAATATAATTACCAGCAATTAGATAAAAAATATGCATTTGAGTCCTCTGCATACATAGATTTTGAACATCAAATAACAGAGAAATTGAATCTTCGCTATGGACTTCGATATAGTTTATTCTATCGTTTGGGAAGCGAGGAAATAAGTACCTACGATAACGGAAATGCCGTGGTATATAATCCGATGTATAATATTTATCAAGAAGGAACTCCAGCAGGAAGCATCAACTATAAAAGTGGTGCCGTAATCAGCAAATTCGACAATTTTGAACCTCGCGCAGCATTGTCTTATACCTTTAACGAAGATGCATCTGTGAAAGCCAGTTATAACAGAATGGCACAATATATTCATATGCTTTCTAATACACAATCTCCTTTGCCAATGAATCTTTGGACACCAAGTGGCCCTTTTATGAAACCCCAATTACTGGATCAATATGCTTTAGGTTATTTTCAAAATTTAAGAGACCGTGATTATTCTTTTGAAGGAGAACTTTTTTATAAAAAAATTCAAAATCGCATTGATTATGTAGACGGAGCCAATTTACTTGCAAACAATAATATTGAACAGGTAATTTTAAGTGGTCAAGCAAGATCATACGGTATGGAATTGTTATTTAGAAAAAATACTGGACGATTTAACGGTTGGATCTCTTATACATTATCGAGAGCTGAACAAAAAACTCCGGGGAGAACACCTCAGGAGCCTGGTATTGCAAACGGTCAATGGTACTCAACAGGATATGATAAATTGCATAATTTAAATGTTGTAGGAACTTATGACTATAATCCAAAATGGTCATTTAATGCTAATTTTACTCTGCAATCAGGTCGACCTGTAACATATGCAAATGGATATTATGAATTTGGAGGATTTAATGTACCTAATTTTTCGTTGCGAAATGAAAACCGTCTTCCTCTTTACCATCACTTAGATTTAGCCGCCACATATACTCCGAAACCTGACAAAAAGAAGGGATGGCAAAGCTATTGGGTATTTAGTCTTTATAACATATATAATAGAAAAAATGCAGCTTCTATAACATTCTCAACAAATGAGGATACTGGACTAAACGAAACCAAAAAACTATCAATTTACGGATTAGTTCCTGGTGTTTCTTACAATTTTAAATTTTAATAATATGAACAAAACAGCAAAAAATAATTTTATAAGTAAAGTATTGGCTGTATTTAGTCTGCTTTTTATTTTATTTTTATCCTCTTGCGAAGAGGTCGTAAATCTTGATCTTGAAACGGGAGAAGCTAAAATAGTTGTTGACGCTGAAATCCTTTGGAATAAAAATACTGACGGAAAAGTGCAAACAATAAAAATAAGCAAAATGGCTCCTTATTATAATAACACTACTCCAAAAGTTTCAGGAGCGCAAGTACGTGTTAGAAATAGTAATGGCGATACTTTCATTTTTACAGAAACAGAAGCCGGTTCCTATGTTTGTTCCGATTTCGTTCCTGTACTTAATATGGAATATACCCTTTTTGTTGAAGTTGAAGGAAAAACTTTTACAGCTGTAGAAAAGATGACTTCGGTTGCACCAATTAAAAAAATAGATCAAAGATATATGCCAGACATTTCTGGTCCAGATTTATTGGTGCTTTCTGTGTATTTTGATGATCCAGTAGAAGAACAAAATTATTATCTGGCTTATTTTACAACTGATTTTCTTAAAATTCCATATACTATAATTTCAAATGATGATTTGTATAACGGAAATGAAATAGTTAATGAATTTTCAGATACCGATTTAAAACCAGGAAAAACAGTTAAAATAGTGCACCGCGGAATTTCTAAAAACTTCTATAATTACATGAATCTAATTTTTGAAGCTTCAAGTGCAAATCCATTTGGCACAACACCAGGAAACATTAGAGGAAATGTTATAAATATAAATGATACCAATGACTATGCTTTGGGTTATTTCAGGCTTTGTGAAGCGGAGACGGCGTCCTATACAATGAAATAAATTTAGCTCAAAATATTAGACGAAACATTTTAAATACAAATAATGCAAATGATTATGCTTTGGGTTATTTCAGACTTTGCGAAGCCGATCAGGTTGACTATTTAGTGAAGTAAAATAAGTAATAAAAAAAACCGCAAGTTCAAATAGATGAATTTGCGGTTTTTGTTTTTAAATCAGACTCAATTTCTAATCAAATCGTTCTTTGTATTTTTTGAATAAGGTATTCATAACCAAAAGCACTACTCCAACTCCTAATAAAACTAAAGCTCTGATTAAGAAATCGGCATTTGACAAGTCGAAAAACATTAATCGGATGACACAAACACCAACGAGCGAAAGCGATACGTAACGGAAATATTTTTCCTTTAATAGAATTCCGAGAATTAACAATCCTAAAGATTCGAGAATCCAGAAGAAAGTTAAAATCCCTTTGTCGAATGAGAGGTACAAAAATAAGCCAATACTAAAAGTAGCCGGATAGATAATGATACTATTTCTGAATTTGAAATCTTCGATGAATTTATAAACAATAAAAATATATAACGCCAATAAAGCAAATATAATCAGGTAGACAAATTCAAATCTTGATTCGAAATAATAAAAGCTGATAAAAGCCAAATGAAAATTGGCCAATAAATAATACACAATACTAATTTCTTTCTTGTTTCCAATTTTTTTATAGTAAAGCCATACGTTTACAATAGCAGTTGCCGCCCAAAATACCGGAAGCCACTTATGTTCTAATTGTGCAAACATAACCACAGAAAGCCAAGCATTTATAACGATCTGATAATCGATTTTTAGTTCTTTTATAAAATCTTTTTTCTTAATAAGAAATGCCAAAACAATCAGTAAAACAATACTTAAAAGTTGTAAACTCCAATCTTGTGCAGTAAAATCATTTAATTTTTTTACACTATAAAAAATTGAAGTTCCGATTGGTAAAATAGCGATAGCCAAAACAGATTCTGGTGCTAAACTTATTTTTCTGTAGGCAATTAAACCAAAATTCAGAATAGCCAAAAGCATCAATATTGGTACTAAATATGATAGTTCAACTTGAATAAATAGCAAAGCGATAATACAAAGATTTTGAATGATTGGCAGTACAGAAATAAACATTTTACCTTGCTCTTTTGTACTTTTTGCCTGCAAATAAGAATATCCGGCAGATAATAAAACACTTAAAATATGTATGCCGTAAAGCATTGTTTTATTATTCTGTTTATCATCATCAATAGCTAAATAAAGGCTTAAAAGAATAGATCCGATCAATAAAATAAAAGAATAAATATTGTAACGTTTAATTCTTTCGATCTTTTGAAAAATCCAAAAAGTAAATAAGGCCAAACTTCCCAGGTAAACTGGAATATAATCGAGTTCAATACAAGAAAAACCAAAAACTAAAGCATTAAAAAGAATAAACTCTGAATTTAAAATGCTCAAATTTTTCCAGCCTGAAATAATTTCGTTCGATTTATTTCTAATTTTATCTGCAAATAAAAGATAGGTTTCTACTAATGAAAGTCCCAACGCCATTAAGCCAATTTCGGCATTATTGAGAAAACGCGTATCATATAAAAATAAAATGCTTCCTCCTACAGATATTGTAAGACAAAAAAGATACAGCAAAACCTGATTTTCTACAGCAAGTGTTTTTCTTTTAAACTGAATCCATAAAAATTCATGATTTAATAAAGCAACACCAAACAACCCAAAAATTTGAATGATTGAATACGGAACCAAATACTTGTAGAAAAGAGAAATCAGCAAAACATTTACACCAATTATTCCGATGGTTTTTACAATCGATTCGTCTTTATAAAATACTTTGACAAACCAGTTGAAGGTTATTACAGCGACGATTCCGAAAGAGAAAAGAAAATCTAGATTAGATTTCGGTTTTGTCAGCATCAATAATATTCCCATGAAAATGGTACTGAGCAAGAAAATAAATCTTCCTAAATCAAAGGTATTTGTTTTGAATTTGAATCGTAACCCACACCAAAGCAAAGCAATAAATAAAATTGCAAAATAAAATGAAATTTCGATCGTATGAGACCAGCTTATAAAAAACAACACTGAAAAAAGTATCGAAAAAACGCCGTTTAAACTCAGATCTTTTCTGACAATAAAAGGCTCTATTTCTAGAAATTCTCTTTTTACAGCACAAAAAACCGGAACCAACAACGTTCCAACTACCATAACTATCAACGAAGCAAAAATGTTTGTAATAGTAAACTGTTGCGATGAAATATTGATATTTAAAATAAAAAACACAAAAATAGACAGGCAGAAAAAATGATTAATGCTTAAGAAAATTTTGTGCAGTAAAATTTCTTTGTTTTTGTAAACGATAAACAAACACGTTACCACTAAAAAGTAAAGTCCGCATGCAATGACATCTAAACCAACTTTCCAATCGTTGAGCATAATAATGCTTAAAGCAAAAAGTATAAACGAAACCATTCCGTCCAGATGATACAGCCAGAAAATCTTTTTCTTTCTGGCAAACAAAGTTGCAAAAAGACAAAGAATAGCTGCTGCTAATAAAACGAATATTTTGATTTTGCTTCCCGTAGAATGTAAAATCAAACCCAACGCAAATAAAATCCAGTTGACTAAATGCGTTATAAAAGCGATTTTATCAAAACGTGTGTTGGCATACATGCTTCTGTATTGCATGTACATACAGCTTACGGAAACTAAAACAATACCAATTATGGCAAAGATATTTTGAGACGGACTTAAAGCGTTTGTTCCTTGTGTAAACCAAATATCAAATATTATAAATCCAGCAATTACAATCAGTAAATGATATTCCCATTTTTCTTTGTACGATAAAATAATTCCTGCGGCGGCTGTGAGCGACGCCAGCAAAAATGTAATTAGGAGTTTTTCTGGAATTACACATAAAATCAAAATACTTAATATCGTATGAAGCGATAAAAAAGTCTGTTGTTTTATAATATAGCCTACATATAAATTGATTGAAATTCCGAGTCCGATCAGCGAATAAGCAAGTGGAATATTTGTTATAAAAGTAAGCGCCGGAATTTGCGATGCGCCAAAACAACCAAATAAAAACAAACTTGCACCGGCACTTCGAAGCCAAAGTCCTGTTTTAAACCATTTTTCTTTTTTTTGAAGAAAATAATACGAGCCTGCTAAAATTCCGGCGTAAAGCCAAAGAATCAAAATACGGAACATTGGAGAAACCTTCAATGCGGTATAAATACTCAAATAGCCGATTCCTAAAACCATAATGGCCGTTCCTAAAATTCCGGTCCAGTTTTCAGCAAATTGATGTTCGAGTTTTTTTATTAAAACAGAAAAAGCACTTTCTTGATAAATTTCTTATTCAAGTTGTTTTGGTTCTTCTCTTATAACCGTTTCTTTTTCTTCAATTTCATTATTAATATAATGTATCGGAATTGTTGTAGAATCTGATACGAATACCGATTTTTCCTGTAATTCTTCTTCAAAATTGTCTTCTACTATTGCAGAAATGGAATCAGCAATTGGAATTTGTTCTGAAATAACTGGAGTAATAACTTCTGGAATTATTTCAACCTCATCTACTTTCGAAGTCAATTTTTCGGGTACAAAATCAGGTTGCGTAATTTGCTTTTTGATTTCTTCCATTTCTTTTTTCAAAGAATGAAAATCTTCTTTGTTTCTTTTGTAAAGAGAATCTAAATACTCGTTTTCCTTTTTTAATTTGGAAAAATTATTAAACAAAACAACAACGCAAACAATTAATAAGAATAGAATAAAACTCTCCATAGGCTATATTTGAATCGGCTAATGTAAGAATTATAGTCTTAACACCATTTTTTGACGAAAATAGTTTTTGTGATAAAAATAGAAACGAATGCTATAATGTTATCTAATAATTTGATACACAAAATTTAGTTTCGATTTCTCGCCAAAATAAGCGACTTCTTCTTCACCAATTTTCTCTGCTCCCAATCTCAAAATGGCAATTTGAGAACGAATGTTTTCTGAACCGATATGAAATTTGACTTTTGAAACATATTGAAAAAGATAATCGAGCATCGTTTTTTTGACACTTTGATTAAAACCTTTTCCCCAGCAGGATGTTGTATAAAAAGTATATCCGATAAAAATACTATCCTCTTCAGTATTGAAATCGTAAAATCTCGTGCTGCCTACAACTGCTCCATTTTCTTTATTGACAATTTTAAAAGCGCCTTTACTTTGTATGGCACCTTCAAAAAAAGTACTGAAAACTTCCTTCTTCCATCGGTCTTTGTTTGGATGTTGTTCCCAAATTTTAGGATCTGAAGCGGCATCATATAAAGCATCAAAATCTTTTTCTTCTAAAGGATATAAAATGCAAAGATCATTTTCTAAAACGGGTTGTAAATTAAAAGTCATTATCTGATTTTTTTATTCTAAAATTTTTTTTTATTTCATAAAACCAATTCCTCAAAAATTGGATCTGCTAAAAGCGAGGCATACAAAGATTCGATTGCGTGTTTAGTTCCGTGAACCTGCCATTCTAAAACAACGTGATCTGCATTACGACGCTGTGTCAATAATTTTGGTTTAATGCCATAATCAGAAAAAAGTTCTGTACATCTTGCATGCCCAGCATCGGAACGTTTAAATGTTATTCGAAGAATTTTATGCTCGTTGATGAGGTCGATTTTATCTTGAAGAACAGTTAGAAGTGTCAAAATCAACAGAATCATCAAGGCAGCACAAGCCGAAGCAAAATAATAACCCGCTCCTACTCCCATGCTTACGGCCGCTACAGACCAAATTGTTGCTGCAGTTGTGATTCCGCTCACATGATTGTCTGATCTGAAAATGACTCCGGCGCAAAGAAAACCTAAACCCGTTACAATATTAGAAGCAATTCTGTCTGGATTTCCGGGTCCGCCGATCCATTGTGACATTAGAGTAAAGAAACATGCGCCAACAGAAATCATTATTGTGGTTCGAAGGCCAGCAGCTTTTCCTCTATATTCTCTTTCGGCACCAATTAAAGCTCCCCAAAATGCAGCTAAAAGCAATTTTATGACAATTTCTATATCCATTAATGTGATAATTTTTTTCCATTTAAAATTACACAAAAAACACAAAAAAAACTTCAAAATCAAAAATTGACTTTGAACGTTTTTTAAAGTTTACTAAATTACTTATACTTTTTTTCTTTTTATATTTACTCAAAAATAAACCTCATAATTATACAATTATGTATCATTTAATATTATGTGAAAAAGCAACTGGAATTGTTCTGGAGGTCGACGGTAAAACAAAATTTTTAAAAACTGAAACTAATGAACGACCTTTTTTAAAATTTGAAAATATAGAAAAGGCAAAAGATGAAGCAAATAATTTAATCAATAAAAATGATAGTTTAGAATTGTAATTTATGATTCTAATTGGAACTTTCTGAAAAGAATAATTAAAGAATAAAAACTCAACAAACAAAACCACTACAATCAAGAAATAGCTTCGGTCTCTTCAATCAAACCTAAGATTTTACCATACGCAATCGCAGCTTTATGAACCTGAACTGTCCAATCTTCCGCGGCATTATCATCGGCTCCATCTGAAATATATTTTAAACTTAAAAAAGGAATTTTTTCTTTCATAGCGATCATCGCCAAAGCATAGGCTTCCATATCTACGACATTGTACGCTTCTGAGCAATGTCCCATTTCGAAGTTATCACCAGTCCCGCAGATTCCTTCCTGAAGATTATCCATCAATAAACCGTATTCTAAAACTGGAGGCAAACCAGAAAGAGGCGTTTCAAATTGTGCAAAACCCAAACCGCGGACGTCCATATCTCTTTGTACAAATTTAGTACAGCAAATGACATCACCTTTTTGAAAACAGCTGCTTCCTGCCGATCCAAGATTGATAATTATCGAAGGCTTTTTCTTTGCAATTGCTTTCGATAATTCATAAGCAGCATTTACTTTTCCGATTCCTGTAAATAAAACATTGTGTTCTTTAAAAACTTCAGCTGCTTCAGATTCAAGAGCGAAGCAGAATAATATATCTTCACTGGCAAAAGATGCCATTTGGTTAATTTGTATCATGCGTAATTTTATTTTCGTTTACAAAAATACGCTTTAAAATTTACGTGGCTCTAACCTTAATTTAAAATCCAAAAAACACGTTAAAATCGGCTTTCTATAGTGTATTTTAATTCAGAAAAAATACTTTTGTTAGAACCCTTAAAAAGAGAATTAAATCCTAAAAACAGAAAGAAAAACTGCATGGATAATGAAAAATTTATTTTCTGCCTTGAAGGCGTTCGAGATATTGAAGATCAAAACCCTACTCATGTCGTAAAATGTCTGGAAGAACTCGTCATTGACCAAGGAATTTCGAGCATTCATAAAACTTGTGACACAATCGAAGGTCTAGAAGAAAGTTTGAATGTTTTATTATATGAAGATCATAATTTTAAAGATTATGAAATCATTTACCTCGCTATGCCGGGACAGCAAAATAACATCTGTCTTCACGATTATTATTACAGTATTGAAGAAATCGCCGAACTGTTTGAAGGTAAGATGAAAGGCAAGATAATTCATTTTGCCAATCTGAAAGTTTTAGATTTAAATGAAGAAGAAGCGCAATATTTCTTAGATATAACGGGAGCGCGAGCCATTTCAGGTTACGGTTCAACTTACAATAAAATAGCTAGTTGCAGTACGATTGATAAAGCTTTTTTTAGTCTCTATCAAGAAAATGATAATTTGATTGAAGTAGTTGAAGATCTTTATGCCAAACATTACAATTTGTGCAAATTGCTTGATTTTAGATTATATTACTAATAATGAAAAACAAGCCAGCTGAAAAAATAAAAACGTATGAAGCGAAAGGTTTCCGAGAAAAATTTCTAGGAGAAGACAATCCTATTCATTTACTTTTCAAATCTAATTCGGATCATTTCTTCTGTCTTGAAATTGAAGAAATCATGCACATGCAGCATCCGGTTCCACCTTCTAAACATTCTTGTCATACTTTGATTTTTATTACTTCTGGTCAGCATACTATGAAATTAGGTTATCAGGAATTTATAACTACTGATAATCAAATTATAGTTATTCCGGCAGGTCAGATTTTCTCGCTCGATAATGTCAATAATATTCATAGCGGTTATATCTGTCAGTTTCATCCCGATGTTTTGATTAGAAAATACGGAAGCCGCGAATTGCTTAATGAGTTTGATTTTTTGAAAATTTCTGGCAGTCCAAAAATTAAAATAACTCCGGAAGATATTGGTTCCATTACAAATATTCTGGCGCGATTGAAAAAGGAATATTCTGAAACTACAATTGCAAATTTGAATATTGTACAATCGTATTTGATCACTTTGTTTTATGAAATGAATAAAAATGCGGTAAAAACTTCTAAGAGTATTTCGGCTTCAGAAGTGATTACTGCAAAATTTAAAGAACTGATTCACGATAAAATCAAAACCCAGCATCAGGTAAATTATTATGCTTCTTTATTGAATGTCACTCCAAACCATTTAAATAAATGTATAAAAACGGTTACAGGAAAATCTGCCGTAAAATGGATTGACGAAAGCATTTTATTAGAAGCCAAATATTTACTCTTTCAAACCACATTTTCGGTTGGTGAAATTGCGACTCAGGTCGGTTTTGAAGATCAATCTTATTTTAGTCGCTTTTTCAAAAAACTAGAAGGAATCTCTCCTATTAGATATCGAAAATTGATTGATAAGTCCTAATTATTGATTACAGAATCCTAACAAATATGTTCGTGTTTTTCAGAAATTTGCTTGCTCAAAAATGCAAATTATGATTTATGTTTTTAAAACTTCCGTTGACAGCAAGACCAAATTTGAGTCGGCTTCTGTGCTTCTCGATCAATTATTACCGCAATCTCAGTGGAATTTCGACCTTGAAGATTGTGACAATATTTTAAGAGTGGACAGCGAATTGGATGTTGCTGAATTACTTCAAAACAATACTCTTTTCGATTGTATCGAATTAGAATAAAACTTTATACGCCTTTTAAAATTTTTAATGGAATCAAAATTATACCAAAACCGAACTTTTGAAACAATAGATTATTCGGAACAAAATTTAGCTCATACCGAATTCGTTAACTGCGAGTTCATTAATTGCAACTTTTCTAAAAGCGATTTAAGTCATAACGATTTTTTAGATTGTTCTTTCAAAAATTGCAATCTTTCATTAGCGACTTTGCGAAATACAGGATTGAAAAACATCAAATTTATCGGCTGTAAATTAATGGGACTTGATTTTAGCGCTTGTAACAGTTTTTTATTTTCGATGAATTTTGAAGATTGCATTTTAGATTATTCGACTTTCATTTATAAAAAATTAAAGAAAACCAACTTTACGGATTGTTCTCTAAAAGAAACTGATTTCTCGAATACCGATTTATCATTAGCTGTTTTTAAAAACTGCGAACTTTCTAGTGCCACTTTCGTGGAAAGTATTCTGGAAAAAACCGATTTTAGAACTTCAAGAAATTACGCTTTTGATCCGTCAGAAAATAAAATTAAAGGAACCAAGGTTTCTCATACTGCGCTTGCTGGTTTATTGCAAAAATTTGATTTTGTTATTGAATGAGTTTTTAGTTTTTAGTTTTCAGTCGCAGTGGCAGTTTCCAGTTTGTTGAGACTGAATATAGTGACAGTTTTCAGTCGCAGTGGCAGTTTTCAGTTTGTTGAGACTGAATACCGTGACTGAATACCGTGACTGAAAACTGAGACTGAGACTGAAAACCAAAAAACGGAATACAAACTTAATTGCATCCCGTTTTTCTCTTATTTATTAACCATGAATTTTAATTCGTGTACCAACGTGGATCTCCCACTTTTCTATCAATTAAAGTTTGATTGCTAATTTTAAAATTCCCCGTTGCAGCACTTGTAAATTGCGGATCTAATACTGTTGCAGAAGCATCAGGTCTGTTATTACTTCCCGTTAACTGTAAATTAGTTGAATTGAAATTATTATTATTTAAGAACGTTACAGCAGCTGTTGCTGTACTGTTAGTATAAACTGCTGATCCAACTGCAAATAAAGTATTGCGTACTGTCGAAGTATTTGATACAAAACGTAAATATAAAATTCTACTTGCCAATGGCAATGTTGGAGCGTATATCGTACATCCGTCGATTAATACCGTACTAGTCAAACCTGTTCCAGTTAATCCTGTAGCTGCATCTAAACGTATGAAGTCACGAGATGAACAAGTATCGAATGTACTTTTTGTTAAGGTTACATTTGCAACATAAGTAGTTCTAAAGTCGATAAAATCAGCTCCAGAAGCAGTATTTACATTTTTGATGATACTATTGTCAACAGTAAATGATTTTAATCTAGCTGATGCATTTCCATACATTAACTGAGAAGGATAATCGTGAACATTACAACCACTAATTAAAACGTCGCCTAATGGTGTAGTAGCAGCTGTTAGAATTGAAATTGCGCCGCCAGTTGTTCCGGTTCCATTCAAATCTAAATCTATTAAAGACAAATTAACTACTTCACTTGTATTAGCAGCATTATTACCTAGCGTAAAATTCACTTTTAATTTTGATTTGTCAGCTGGTCTTAAACCTCTTAATGTTAGCGTTTTATTTATTGCTATTGTCCCTGTTTGAGCTGTATAGTCGCCAGGCATGAAAACTAAAACAGATCCTGCAGGTGCATCAGTAATTTTTTGAAAGATATCATCTGTTGATTTAACTAAAATACCTGTTCCAATATCAATTCCTGTTGTAAAGGTTACTACACCTCTTTTTTTAGCACCATTTAATAAAGTTGCCGTGTAATTAGTTTCTCCTGTCAATCCTGTTATCACAGCTACACCAGCTGTTTTTTCTGCCGGAGTAATTGTATGACTTATGTTTCCAGGCATTACTGTAATTTGAGTCACTGTACTATTAGGAACCCATCTCAAAGTAACTTGTTTTGCATCAATATCTGCAGGTTGTACAGCAGAAAATAGTTGTTCAGATAAAGTTGTGGCAGTTATAACAGACCATTTAGAATCCTCTAACCCAGACTGTACTGATTTTACCCTAATAGAATAAACCGTTTCTCCCTCTAGTGCCACCTGAACTGGAAGTTGAGATGCTGTCACATTTACCGTTTTATAAATGGTTTTGAATTCAGGATCATCTGCACTAAACTCTATAGTGTAATGATCTGCAGTTTCATCTTTTTTAAGTGTCCATGTTAATTCTACTGTAGTTTGATTTCTAATCGTGGCTTTAAGACCAATTGGAGAAAATTCCCTTGAATTTCCGATACCGTCTAATAATCCTTCATTATAACTTTCGCAACCTGAAATCGCAATTGCAAGTAATAATATGGCTATTAATCCTTTAAATGTATATTTTGTTTTCATCTTAATAATTATTATTAATGTTTTGAAAAGTTTTAATAACCGTAATCATTTTTTAACTGACCATTACTTCCGTCAATAAATACTTGCCATATTGGCCAGAATTGTCTGTTATCAGGATTAACTCCAGCTTTGTATAATGATGCAATCTTAGCATCTGCTGCAGTTCCTGTCCAAGTCCATGTTGTTGCTGTATATGTTGCTCCTGGATTTGTAGTTTCTCCACGGTTAAGTCCGTAAATTTCCAAACTCACATTATCTGCTTTGTATCTAGAGTATAAAGTGGCTGGCACGTCTGCATATTCACCAGTTCTTGCTGCTAAATTTGTCATTTTTAGTTTTGCTTTATCTAAGTTTGCCTTAAGCAAATTCCAACGAATAAGGGCTTGCTTACGCTCCATTTCTCCAGTAAATTCAAATTTATTTTCTTCAACAAGAGCATTCAACATTGCGTCTTTGCTAGTTAATGCATTTACATAAGCATCAACTTTTACAGCCTGAGCTGCTGTAGGGAAAGATCTTCTGCGAACCTCTTTCAAATAAGGCATTGCAGCACCAGGACCTTCTAACTCATTTGCTGTTTCCGCTGCAATCAGAAGCACTTCTGCATAACGCATGTACATCTTGTTAACTCCGTCATCATTAGTAGATGTTACATAACGTTTCATCCATTCGTAACGATATTTACCAAAATACCATGTATCTAAAGTTCCTAATTCTTGTTTTGCAATATTACTTACTGCTGCACCATATTTATAAGGTACACAAGTAACATCTCTACGGGTATCGGTTTGATCATAATCATAGTACATAAATGGTAATGGTCCTGCTACACCTCCACGGTTCGCTCCATTAGCCTGAAATTGATCACTCGCAGCTGTATGTTTTACAGCAAAAGTAAATAACATTCTACCACGCCCGTCAGCAAAAGGAAGTTCCCAAAGAGATTCTCCTCCAGCCGTCGTATTTTCTTCATTGTATTTTCTCCATAATCCTTCAAAAGTAGATTCTAAACGAGCGGTTCCACTTTGAATTACTTCACGAGATTCTCTTAATGCCAATGCATACATGTTAGCAACTGAAAGTTCAGGATCACTACTTCTTCTTACTCCATCCGGATATTGCTGAAAACCACTTGCTACCAAAGCCAAACGTGCTCTAAACCCTTTTACAAAAGCTTTATTTACATGTTCTACTGTATTTGTATAAGCTGTTTGATTAGGCCATGCTACCAAAGTTGATGCTTCTCCAAGGTCTGCAATTAATTGTTTGTAGATAATATCTCTACTTGACTTAGGTAGGTATAAAGTTTCGCTGGTAATTGGTTCAAAACGAGCAGGAACATCTCCCCAAGCTTTAACTAAATCTGCATAGTAAATCGCTCTTAGCGTTAATGCTTCTCCTAATAATTGCCCCATTTCTGTTCCTGGCAAAGGATTTCCATATTGACGAATTCCTTTAATACAAACATTTGCACGTTCAATTCCAGAAAACATCATCGAATAAGCATTATTAGTCGTATTCATTTCTGTATTACTTGCTTTCGCGTCATATACACATAAATCTGCTTTATCTCCTGCTGTCTGCGAAGTGTTATACCATTCTACGTCTGTATTTAATCCATAATATGGTAAAAATCTTCCTCTGTAAGAATTAGTTTCTGCAAATGGCACTTTTATGCCATCAACAGCTCCTTTTGCAAGTCCGGCTGTAGAAAAAATCAAAGCTGCATCTAATGTTGATTGTGCAGGCGAATCTAAATAGTCATCTTCAAATTGTTGGCAAGAACTAAATAAACCCGAAATAATCAATCCCGCTATTATTATTTTATGTTTCATTTTGTAATAATTTAAAATTAGAAATTAAGATTCATTCCAAAAATCATCTGTCTGCTTCTTGGATAAGGACTTGAATCTACCCCTGGTGTAAGAGGGTTTTTTCTTCTTGTTGAAACTTCCGGATCAGAACCCGAATAGTTAGTCCAAACAAAAACATTGCTTGCCGTCAGATAGAATCTCAATTTAGAAACTCCTAGTTTAGAAGTAAACATCTCAGGTGCTGTATACCCTAATGTTAAAGTATTTAATCTTAAAAATGATGCATCCTCAACTGCCCAATCCGTAAATATGGCAGTTCTCATGTATGGAGACCACATTGTTGTATTAGCGTTAAGATCTGCCAATGCAACAGGATCTGTAACCAACTGGCCTGAAACCGGATCTAAATTTGTCCATCTTTTTCCATCAGCCATTGTAGAATTTAAATTTTTATATTGTCCAGAAGCTGTAGCTGTAGAGAACTCAATTTTGTCAGCATTGTAAACATCATTACCAATACTCCAGTTAAAAGCTGCCATTAAATCAAAACCATAAGCATTTCCATTAATAACAAAACCACCTGAACTTTTAGGATTTACATTTCCAATAATTGTTTTATCGTTGATATCTACTTTTGCATCTCCGTTAACATCTTTCAATTTCATATCTCCAGGTTTAAGAGCACTTCCGTCTCCAACCAAAGTTGTAGCTGTAGCTATTACACCACTTTTTAAAGTATATTTTCCTCCAACATAATCAAAATCTGAAACTTCGTATCTTCCATCATTTTTATATCCGTACATTGAACCTAAAGACGACCCAACTTCTACTAAATAATCATCTCCAATTTGTGATGAAGCCCAACCTGTAGCAGATCCGAAATTATTCATAACACCTAGTGAGTTAATACGATTTTTGTTTATTCCCATATTGAATGAAAAATTCAATCCGTATTTTGCTTTATCAATAGCAACAACATTTATTGTAGCCTCGAAACCTGTATTTTGTGTTTCTCCCATGTTACGGTATTGGAAATCATATCCAGATCCCGGAACCGGAAAATTGATTAACAAATCGCTCGTAATATTTCTATAGACATCAAAATTACCGCTTAAACGATTTTTGAAAAATCCAAAATCTAAACCAACATTCTGAGTTACTGTTGTTTCCCATTTCAAATCAGGATTAGGCATTGTTTTAGAAGGCGCCCAAATGCTGGTAACTCCGTTAATCCATGTTGTGGCTGTAGATTGAAAAATCTGAACTTGCTGTCCAACCGGAATATTATTATTTCCAGCTTCTCCATAACTTGCTCTAAGTTTTAAAAGCGTTAACCATGATTTATTTTTAAGGAAATTCTCTTCAGAAATTTTCCATCCAGCTGCTACAGCCGGGAAATAACCCCAACGATTTTCTTCTAAGAATTTACTAGATCCATCTGCACGAAATGTAGCCGATAGTAAGTAACGGTTTTTATAATCATAATTTGCACGTCCGAAAAATGAAAATAATTTATCATCCGGGCTGTAATAATTATCTATTGATTGTGGAGTTCCTTGTGTTGTTAATGTTTTTGCTTTTTCGAAATCAAAAAACTTAGGATATCCGTGAATTGTATTCGTTACAGTATTAGAAGTATAATTGATACTTTCTTGTCCTAGAAGAGCAGTCAAATGATGATTTTCGCCCATTAATTTTTTGAAATCATAATTCAGCGTATTTGCATTTCTGAAACGTCTTTCTTTACTGTCTCCCATAATCATTGCAGGCATACCTTGTAATGGTCCAAGTGGAGCATTAGCAATATAATAGGTAGTTAACCCGTAATAACGGTAATCTAAATTGTTAAAATTATCAAGACCTAAATCTACTTTCAATTTTAAATTATCAACAATTTCCCATCCAAAACTTCCTAACATATTGAAATTTTTACGAAACTGCTGACGCTCATTATCGTAAACCGATCTTAATGGATTTACTAAAACATCTGACCCGTCTCCAGATACATCATCTGAAGTTAAACCTGCAACAGGAAGCGGTGCATAACCAACAATTGTACGCATACGTGAATCTGCAGAAGATTTCTCATTTTGCTCATTTACACCACCACCGTCGATTTCTGTATCAGAATAACGAACTGTAAAACCAATTTCTATTTTATCACTTACCTTACTTTTTAAAGCCAACGAAAGGTTATTTCTTTTGTAATTTGAACCAATCATGATTGCCTTTTCGTCGTAATGAGCATAATTAAAATTATAATTAAGCTTATCTGTTCCTCCTCTAATTCCTAAGTCACGACTTTGTACTTCACCAGTACGTCCAAAAATTTGCTTTTGCCAATTATCACCTTTTAAACCTTTGTATAAATCCTGATCTTGCCAGTTTCCAAAAAAGTTGGTGTATGAAGACGGATTAGTAGCTACTTTTGTTCCGGTTTGTGAAAGCAAAGCATATTCGTATTGCCATTTAGTATAATCGTCTGGCGACAAAACATCAATTTGATTTGCCATAGTTTTCATACCATAAAACATATTGAAATTCACTGCAATTTTGCCATCTTTTCCACTTTTTGTTGTAATAAGAATTACACCATTTGCACCACGTGAACCATATATTGCAGTTGAAGCAGCATCTTTTAAAACTGTCATCGAATCGATATCAGACGAAGAAATGTCATTCATACTGTTTATTGGAAAACCATCTACAATAATTAAAGGCGAAGCATCCTGAGTTAAAGAACCTCCTCCACGAACTCTAATTCTGATATCTGCATCCGGAGACCCCTCTGAAGCAGTTACCTGTACACCCGCAATTCTTCCTGTTAAAGCTTCAGCAACATTGGCAACTGGTACTTTTTTCAAATCGGCACCAGAAATAGTAGAAACCGCTCCAGTTAAATCGGACTTTTTAGATGTTCCGTATCCAATTACAACAACCTCATTTAAGCTATTAGCATCTTCAGTTAAACTTGCATCTACTTTCGTTTTTCCAGCAGCAGATATTTCCATGCTTTTAAATCCGATAAAAGAAAAACTCAAAACAGCTTTCGGATTGGTTAGTTTAATTTTGTAGTGACCGTCAAAGTCAGTAGAAGTTCCATTTTTCGTTCCTTTCTCTAAGACATTTACGCCAGGAAGAGAAAGTCCCGCAGCGTCTCTCACGGTTCCCTCTACAGTTGTAGTCTGTGCCTGCATTTGACTGCCGATCAATAAGCACAGTAAGAAAACAAGTTTAAAGCAAAAATCTGCTCCTTTGTTTAATAGTTCTTTAAAGTTCATGGTTAATTGTTTAAGTTATTAAAAGTTTAGTAGTGGTTAAAGTGGTTTTTTGTGGTTACTTTCAATTCATTTTTTATTTTGATCATTAGAGCATTTACATCTCACTATTTATTTTTAGCATTTCTTAATGACAAGGCTAAATTTTAACTCTATTTAATTCTTATTACTTAATCGATTTCGAAGAATAGAAATAAAGTTGTAATCGATTACACAAACATAGATATTTTTTTTAAATGAAAAATAAATTTTCATAAAAAAGTCCTAAAAAAAATTACATATCAAAAAAAATATTGAGTTTTTATATGAGATATATAATTTTATTGAATATAAAATATTAAATATATTATTATTAATCGATGATTTGATTCTATTTTTATAAAAAAAACAATCGATTACATGAATATTAATTATTAAATTATTAGGTGTATTTTTCACACTTAAAAAGTTAAAAACTTCCTAATTTTTTTTAATTCTGAAGAAATTAAAGCGTGTTTTTTAAAATGATTTTTCTGATAAAAGGAAGAATTCAGCTTAAAAACAAGAAAAATTAAGGTAAAACAATTCGCATAAAACCATAAAAAAAGCCCTTAAACAGAAGTTCAGGGCTTAAATATGTATTTTTTGAGTATTATATTCGCTCTAATTTGAATTGTTTTTGATGCAACCTCATCAATATGAATGTTATAATCATACCAATAATAGACATACCAACTCCAATAAGGTTTGGAGAGGAATAACTAAGTCCCGCAGCCAAAGGTAGTCCGCCTAGGAAAGCTCCTAAAGCGTTACCAATATTAAAACTTCCTTGAAGCGAAGCCGAGGCAATCATTTCTGCTCCTTTCGCAGTACGAATCATCAGCATTTGGATTGGTGCGATAACAGAAAATGAAATAGCTCCTGTTAAGAAAGTCAGAAACAAAGAAACATATTGATTGAATGAGAAAAAGTAAACCAGAACCAAATCGACCGACATTACCATTAACAAGGCTAATGTAGTTGGAGCTGGTGAAAATCTGTCTGCTAATTTTCCTCCAACAAAATTTCCAACAACCATTCCTAATCCTGCCAATACTAAGATGGATGAGACATCTTCTGGAGAAAACTTAGAAACATTAATTAAAAGTGGTGCGATGTAACTGATCCACGCAAACAAACCTCCAAAACCAATTGCCGTGATTCCGATAATCAACCAAGCTTCTGTTCTTTTAAAAAACTGGAGCTGTGTTTTCATATTCACACTTTCTCCTTTTCCAAGATTTGGCATCCACAAATAAATAGCCAAAAATGTGAGCAACCCTACAATAGCAATTAAAACAAAAGTATAACGCCAAATAAAATGGTGACCTATATACGTACCAATTGGCACACCAATTAAATTAGCAATTGTTAAACCGGCAAACATGGTCGAAATAGCTTGCGCTTCTTTTCCTTTATCTGCCAAACGGCTTGCGACTACCGCTCCCACTCCAAAAAATGCTCCGTGTGGCAATCCGGATAAGAATCGAGAAGCAAATAAAAAATTATAATCGGGAGCAATAATAGAGAGCGCATTAAAAACAGCTAACATTAATGCTAAAATTAAAAGCATTTTCTTAGGTGCATAATTTCTTCCTGCGATTACCAATAAAGGTGCACCAATTACAACTCCAAGTGCGTAAGACGAAATTAAATATCCCGCAACAGGAATTGAAACTTTCATATCTGAAGCAATATCCGGGAGTAATCCCATCATTACAAATTCTGTAATCCCAATAGTTAACCCTCCTAATGAGAGCGCAATAAGACTTTTTTTCATTTTAATTTGATGTAGAAAGAATAGATTTCTACACGGCAAAATTAACAACTTTAGGCTAAAAATAAATTGTAAATTTGCGACATAAAATTGTACATTTAAGTTATGCCAAAATTAAATCAGTTTAAAACGCTTGTTCTTGATGAATTTGAAGAAGAGAAATTTCATCTTCCTCCGCATACTCATACGTATTACGAAATCATTTACATAAAGAAAGGAAGTGGCATTCATCATTTGAACAATAATTTGCTTCCTTATAAAGCAGGCGATCTATTTGTAATTTCGCCAGACGATGAACATTATTTTGATATAAAGAAAAGTACACGATTTATTTTTATCAAATTCACAGATAATTATTTCAACTCCAAGCAAAATCTGACTTGCGATGAATTTTTGGTAAATACACCAGAAAATTTCATGCGTGATAAAATCTTAAAAGAAACCGTTTTGAAGTTTGACGAACCTTGTAAAACGATTTTAAAAAATACAGTAGAAAATATTGTAACCTACAATCGTTATATCGATGTGACTTCTTCGCCAATTGTTTTTTACCAAATTCTTTCGATTTTTGGATTAATTAAAGAAACAATTCGCTGCATGAATCTTCAGATGCAATCGACACACTTGGATAACGAGCAAATTGCCAACTACATTCATCAGAATATTTATCAGCCAAAATTGGTTCAGGTAAAAGTGATTGCAGAACATTTTAATATTGCTCAAACCTATTTTAGTGCTTATTTTAAAAGGACTTTCAGCATTAGTTATCGTGAATACATTCATAATTTGAGAATGACTTTAATCGAAAAAAGGTTTCACAACAATCAATTGCCCATTAAACAAATTGCATATGAGTTTGGTTTTACAGATGAAAGTCATTTGTCGAATTATTTCAAAAAACGAAAAAACATGAAACCAACGGATTTTAAGAAAATGTAGTTATTGAAATCTTAAAAACTAATTTCGTCGCACTTTTTTAACTAAATTTGTATTTCAAAAACAATTTCTCTGAAAAAGAAAATCCACATAATACTGATTCTTATAACACTTAGTTTCTTTTTGAATCCGGGTTATACGTACGCATGCAATATGGGAACTCATAAAGAAATTGCTTCTAAAGAAGAAAACAGCTGTTCTAAAAAATGCTGCGAAAAGAAATCTTCTAAACAAGAAAGACATAATTGCGACGGAAAATGCCGTCATTCTGGCTGTACAACTTCTGCTTTGCAATTTATTATTTTAACATCAAACGATCTTGATTTTCAAAATGACGTCTTTAATTTTTCTTTAAAAAACAGTATCTCGTTTTATAGTAATTCTGCAATTTCTTCTGGATTTACTTCTATTTGGCTGAAGCCGAAAATATAATTATCCTATTTATGACAGCCCATATTGGGTCTTTTCGGAATCAAGTTTTTAATTAATTTTAAAGGAAAATAAATCCTTTACTCAAATAATATACACAATGAAAAAATCAATCATAGCTTTAGCAACAGTATTCACAGTTTTATTTAGTGGTAATAACATTCAGGCTAACACAGCAAAATTGCAATCGGGAACCACAGAAATTGTTGATGCGAATCAGCTTCAATCGGTTTATGATGCCTACTTTACAGTAAAAGATGCGCTTATTAAAAGTGACAGCAAATTGACTTCGGCGAAAGCCAAAGACTTACTGACAGCAATTACTGCAGTAAAAATGGACAAACTAAAAAGTAACGAACATACAGCTTGGATGAAAGTGGTCAAAAAATTAACTGCCGATGCTAAAAGTATTTCAGCTACAACAGATCTAAAAAAACAACGCGACACTTTTAAATCACTATCTAAAAGCACTTATGATTTAATAAAAGTTTCAAGTCCAGATCAGCCAATCTACAAACAATATTGCCCAATGGCAGACGCTGACTGGTTAAGCAAAGAAAAAGCAGTTAAGAATCCGTATTACGGTTCGTCGATGTTGACTTGCGGAAACGTGGTTGAAACGATCAAATAAAATGAAGCTTTACATCAAAAACATGGTGTGCGCTCGATGCAAAATGGTTGTGGAGTCTGAGTTTGAAAAGCTCGGACTTCTTACTATTTCTGTTGAATTGGGAGAAGTGGAAACCGAAAAAGAAATCAGCGAAAAGCAAAAAGAAGTTTTATTAGAAAATCTTCAAGCGTTAGGTTTTGACTTAATGGATGATAAAAAGACAAAAACGGTCGAAAGAATTAAAAATCTGATCGTCGATTTGGTGCATCATAAAAACAATGATCTCAAAATCAACTTGTCTGATTATTTGGCTGAAAATTTAAATCAGGATTATAATTCGTTAAGCAATCTATTTTCTGAAATCGAAAATACGACAATTGAAAAGTATTTCATCAGCCAGAAAATTGAAAAGGTAAAAGAGTTATTGATTTATAATGAGCTTTCGTTAAGCGAAATTGCCGATATTCTGAACTATAGTAATGTGGCGCATTTGAGTAATCAATTCAAAAAAATTACAGGCTTTACTCCTACTTCTTTCAAACAATCAAAAGATAAAAAACGCATTCAGATTGAGAATATATAGTTTTAGCTTAACCGCAAAGAACGCTAAGGTTTACGCAAGGTTCGCAAAGTTAATTTAAAATAAGGCTTAGCGAACTTTGCGTTTTTACAAAACCCAGCGAATCAAAAAAACTTTGCGTGCTTTGCGGTTAAAAAATTTTAGTAAATCTTGCAAATCATTCTCAAAATTCTACAAACCGAACTCAGCCTTACTTCGGAAATTTGCATTGTAATACTTTAAAAGATAAAAACAATGACACATACCTATCAACTTAACGGAATGACATGCACCAGTTGTGAGGACAAAGTAAAAAAAGCATTGGAATTAATTGACGATGTAACAGCTGTTACAGTTTCAAAACAAGATAGTACCGCAACGATTACAATGAGCAAACATATAAATCTGAGCGATTTACAAAACGCATTAGACACTAAATATCAAATTTTAGCTCCTAATCATAACGAAGCTGTTCAACAAACGCGATCTTGGTTTGAGACCTATAAACCAATTGTGCTTATTTTTCTTTACATCTCCTTGGTTACCGGATTAATAGCATTTTCAAATCATCATTTTGATTATATGAAGGCGATGCAGCATTTTATGGCAGGATTCTTTTTAGTCTTTTCATTTTTCAAAATGCTCAATCTTAAAGCATTCGCAGAAAGTTATATGATGTATGATGTGCTGGCAAGAAAAATTCCCGTTTGGGGATATATTTATGCCTTTTTAGAATTAGGATTAGGGATTTCTTACCTATTGAACTTCAACCCATTGTTAACAAATTTAGTTACTTTTATTGTGATGAGCATCAGCATAATTGGCGTTTTGCAATCGGTTTTGAATAAAAAGAAAATCCAGTGCGCTTGTTTGGGAGCGGTTTTTAATTTACCGATGAGTACCGTAACTATTATTGAAGACGGATTAATGATTATAATGAGCCTCATCATGCTTTTAACATTCTTATAATGAAATATAAAAAAACATTTTTAGCGTTATTCGTTTTGTGCGCTATACAAAATATGCTTTCGCAGAAGGTCGTTCGTTACGATTTGCACGTTCGCGATACCATTGTCAATTTTTCTGGGAAAGAGAAACGCGCCATTTCGGTTAATGGACAAATCCCGATGCCGACTTTGACTTTTACCGAAGGCGATATTGCAGAAATTTATGTGCATAACGATTTAAAAAAAGAAACGACTTCGATGCACTGGCACGGATTGTTTCTACCCAATAAAGAAGATGGAGTTCCCTATCTGACTCAAATGCCGATTGAACCTGGAACAACTCATAAATATACTTTTCCGATAATTCAAAACGGAACGTATTGGTATCACAGCCATTCTGGTTTGCAGGAACAAATTGGTTTGTACGGACTTTTTATCATCAATAAGAAGAAAGACGATTCGACTATCAGAAAAGGAATAGACGATTTACCAACAATTCCGGTGATTTTGAGCGAATGGTCGGATTTGAAACCTGAGAATATTCAGCGAATGCTGCACAATGCTAATGATTGGTTTGCGATAAAAAAAGGAACGACGCAAAGTTATGCCGAAGCCATTAAACAAGGTCATTTCGCAACCAAAGTAACCAACGAATGGAAACGCATGAACGCAATGGACGTCAGTGATGTGTATTATGAAAAGTTTCTCCTTAACGGAAAAAATGAACAACAACTTTCCAATTTTAAACCTGGATCTAAAGTCCGTTTACGAATTGCGAATGGAGGCGCTTCGAGTTATTTCTGGCTAACGTATGGCGGAGGAAAAATCACCGTTGTAGCCAGCGACGGAAACGATGTTGAACCCGTAGAAGTTGATCGTTTGATTATTGCGGTTTCTGAAACGTATGATGTTGTGGTTACGATTCCCGAAGACAACAAATCTTTTGCTTTTTTGACTACAGCCGAAGACAGAACAGGATCTGCTTCTTTGTTTTTAGGAAAGGGTGAAAAACAACCCATTCATCATCTTTCAAAATTAAAATATTTTGAAGGCATGAAAATGATGAACGACATGATGAAAATGAATGGCGAAATGAATGACATGGGCATGAATATGTCTTTGAATAAAATGGACATGAACGCCGTAATGTATCCCGAAATTTCAGGCGAAGATGAAAATGCAAAACCTACAATGGATCATTCGAATCATAATATGGGCGACATAAAGATGGAAAGTGACAGTACTGAAACTTCTGAAATTGTGACTTTAAATTACGGAATGCTGAAATCTCCGTTTAAAACCAATCTTCCAAAAGATGCACCTGTTAAAGAATTACGTTTCACTTTATCCGGAAATATGAATCGCTACGTTTGGAGTTTAGACAATAAAGTAGTTTCTGAAACGGATAAGATTTTAATTAAAAAAGGAGAGAACATTCGTATTACATTATACAATGGTTCTATGATGCGCCACCCAATGCATTTACACGGACACGATTTTAGAATTCTGAACGAACATGGCGATTATGCTCCGCTTAAAAATGTGATTGACATCATGCCGATGGAAACCGATACAATCGAATTTCAGGCAATTGCAGATGGCGACTGGTTTTTTCACTGTCATATTTTATATCATATGATGGCAGGAATGGGACGCATTTTTAGTTATGAAAATTCAGCTCCGAATCCGTTGATTCATCACCCTGAAATGGCTTATAAAATGCTGAAGATGGATGACAGAATGTTTCATTTTATGGGTGAAAATGATTTTGCATCTAACGGAAATGATGGTGAAGCGATGTACAGCAACACGCGCTGGAGTATTGGAACAGAATGGCGATTGGGTTATAATGACAAACACGGTTACGAAACAGAAACGCATATTGGTCGCTACATCGGAAAAAATCAATGGTTGATGCCTTTTATTGGTTTTGACTGGCGTTATCGCAAAATGGGAATGGATGAACAGGAACAAAATCTATTCGGCCAAAGCAACACAAAAGACAATCGTTCGGTTTTTAGCGCTGGTCTTGAGTATACTTTGCCAATGCTCATAAAAGCACAACTTGAGGTTTACACCGATGGAAATGTGCGCGTTCAGTTTGAACGAAAAGATATTCCGCTTGCCAAACGTCTGCGAATGAATTTAATGTGGAATACAGATAAAGAATATATGGCTGGACTGAAATATATCGTTGCCCGAAACTTCGGAATCACAACGCATTATGACAGCGATATGGGAATTGGATTTGGGGTTAATTTGAATTATTAAATTATAAAAACATTAACTTTTTGTAAGAATCAACTCAGTATATTGTTTTTATATTTGAATCACCAATTATATTCTTTCTAACAAAAAACATTAAATACAAATGACAAAAGTAATCACAATCGTTACCGTTGCTCTATTTTCAATTGGCGTGACTGCTCAAGAAACAAAACCCGCAACAAAAGAAAAAGCAAAAAAAGAATCTTGCTGTAAAAAGGCAACAGATAAAAAAGACAAAAAGTCTTGTTGTGCTAAAAAATAAATTGAAATTTGATTTCAGCTAAAGACCTTGCTAAAACAAGGTCTTTTTTTATTTATAAACCGCAAATTTCGCAAATTTCCCCAAATTATTTCTCACATAAAATTTGTGAAAATTTGCGGAATCTGTGGTAAAAAACATTTCAGATTCGTAAAATTAGTGTAATTCGTGGCAAAAAAATCCATAGCCAACTTTGACAAAGTTTTAAACTTTATCAAAGTTCAACAAGCAGAAATCTTTTTAATCCTTTTAATCGGTGGCGAAAAAAATCATTTTACAGTTGCAACATTTCCTGTTCGAGTAAGTACGCCCCAACTTTGACTTTCGCCTTTTATCGCTCTTCTTAAAGCTCTGAATAAAATCACATACATCAATTGTCGGTACACAAATCTTTGCGGAATCAGCCAGAATAATTTGCTTAGTTTTTCCTTTTCGAAAATAAAAGCGATTAAACTCACCAGCATATCAACAACCATAAATGCTATATAATAAATCCATATTTTATGAAGACTGTCCGGATCATTATGATTCCATATTAAACTTAAAATTAGGACCAAATCAGCCAAAGGTGCAAAAATGGGTAAAACGATTTGAAAAATTAGAATATTGGGCAACGCTACCATTCCTAAACCTTTGTATCTCGGATTAAAACAGGCGTCTCTATTTTTCCAAAAAGCCTGCATAATTCCATAACTCCAACGAAAACGCTGTTTCATAAATTCCTTTAGACTTTCGGGAGCTTCTGTTACGGCAACGGCTTCAATACAATTTATAATGCGATAGTCGTTTCTTAAAATACGAATTGTTAAATCGCAATCTTCTGCAAGTGTATCAGTCGTAAAACCTCCCGCTTTTTCGATCGCTGTTTTCTTGAATGCACCAATTGCACCAGGAACAACTGTGATTCCGTTGATTAAATCAAAAGCTCTTCGGTCAAAATTTTGTGCCGTTGTATATTCGATACTTTGCCATTTCGTAAGCATGGTATTTTCATTTCCAACTTTTACATTTCCGGCAACGGCGCCCACTTCATCATCATTTTTTAACTGGATTCTAAATCCTTTCATTAATTGCGAAACGGCATCGGTTTTTAATTGTGTATCAGCATCAATGCAAATTACATAGTCGTTTTCGGTTAAAGTAATTCCGTAATTCAATGCAGAAGCTTTTCCTCCATTTGGTTTTGTATTTACTTTTACTTTCGGATTATTTTCAAAAGCATTTTTGATCATTTCAAAAGTTTTGTCTTTCGATCCATCGTCTACAAAAACAATATCAAAATCAGGATAATCTTGACACAATAAATTATCTATTGTTTTTACGGCATTGATTTCTTCATTATAAGCCGGAACAATAATGCTCACTTTTGGAAAATCGCCCAATGTCGATTTGTAAACAGGAGGGTTTTTATGGTCTTTCCAACGTTTTATAAATGCCATAATCGCCATTAAAGCAATTCGGAAAAATCCCAGAAAAATCGCCACCCAAAAAGTCGCAGATATAAAATGTCCAAACCAATATCCAAAATCAAAAATAAGATTATCTACAGAAACAAATTGCCCTTTTGCTTCAGGCATAATTTCCTCTTTTGTTTTACCGAGTAAATGCGAAACGGTCGTAAACTGAATGTTTCTGTCTTTAAAATATTTAATTATTCTCGGCAAAGCTTCAACTGTCGCTTGTCTATTTCCTCCAGCATCATGAAGCAAAATAATTCCTTTCTCAGGATTTGCTTCATATTGTTTTATGGTTCTAACGTAAACAGAATCGGCACTTACGCCTTTTTCCCAATCATTCGGGTCAATACTTTCTCCAACGGTATAATAATTTTGTGCTTTACTTAAAGCAATTGGTTTTAGTTCTGCTTCGGTTGTAGGTTCTGCATCTGCATTATACGGCGCTCTAAAAAGTACAGTACTTCTTCCGGTAACGGCTTCAATTAATAGTCGTGTCGTTTCCATTTCTGCAGAAGCTCTTTCTGGACTTACTAAAGCAATATTTGGATGTGTAAAAGTATGATTTCCAATTTCGTGACCTTCTTTATAAATTCTTTGTACCAACGGAATATTGTTTTCGCCCTGAATGCCAATTACGAAAAATACGGCGGGTACTTTTTCTTTTTTCAGAATATCTAAAATCTGCGGAGTGTACAACGGATCAGGGCCATCATCAAAAGTTAAAATAACTTGTTTATTGACATTTCCAAATTTGCTGATAACGTATTTCGTTGGCAGTTCTACATATTTTTGTTCGTTAATAATAGTTTCATCTTTATCGATTTCCAACTCTATTTTGCCGGGTGCGGGATCGGCAATTACATTTAAAATTTCGCCTTCACCAATGTAAGCCGGACTTTCTATTCTGGTGCTTACGCGTTTTAAAACCTTAAAATCAAAAGGTTGTTTCTTAAGACTTTCATTGCTTAAACTTCTCTGATAATAACTCCAAAGTCTCTGATCTTCACTTCCTAATCTCCACAAAGCAGTTCCCGCCAAACCATATTCGTCACTAAATCTTATCGTATTAAAATTGGTCGCAGCATCTTCAAAATCAATTTCATGTTTTTTACCGTTGCTATCGGTATAATTAAATGAATTATTGTAACTGTCGTTATTGAATTTTATCACCGCATTATGCTGTTTTGCAAGTGCAATAGCCTGATCATATGTAACGGTTTCTCCCTCCTCTTTCTCCCGCCAGTCATATCCGTAACCGGCAAAACATAGAATAATTTTATTAGACGGAATTTCTTTTGCCGTTTTGTCAACAATTCTTTCAATCCACTTTTGGCTGCTAACAGGGCCTGGAATACTAGTTGCATAATGTTCATCATAAGCCATTAGAAACATGTAATCATTATATTTTGACAATTCCTTTATATTAAAATCGTCGTCGCCGGCCATAATATCCTGAGATACTAAATATCCAAGCGGTTTCAGTTTGTGGTATAATTCCTTTTGAAAGGCAATTATTGGCTCATCGCTATTTTCTTTAAATTCTTCAAAATCAATATTAATTCCTTGAAAGTCGTATTTTTTTAACGCTTTGGCAATATCATCAATCAGTCGCTCTCTTTTATTTTTATCGTGAAGAATACGATGAATAAGATCACCATCAAATTCTCCTTCGCCAAGCGATTCGTTAATATTATTGATTAGAGGAAGTATTTTTACTTTCCCTTTTTTCATCACCTTTAATGCAGCGGTATCAATTTCTGTTCGCAATAAATCGGTTTTCGGATCAATAAAATACCATTCCGGAACCACCATATTAATCTTATCAATATTTTTTTGAAGAGAAAATAAACTCTGCGGATCCCAGTCTACATAGAAAGCGGCCCTAATTTCTGAAGCCGTTTGTGTAGCAACAGGTTTATTTTTAAGATTTTCGATTTTAGTTTTTGCTCTCAAAAAATAATCAAATCCTTTAAACTTTTTAAGCTCTTTGGCTGTTAGATTTTTAGGCGTAACAGGATTTTCTAAAGTATGACCAACTTTATCGCTCATCGCTAAAAGTGGCAATGGTGGCTTCAATCCTCTTTTAAGAGTGATGAAAAAAATCGGAACCATTAAAATTAAAATAAACAAAATAAGGCGGCTTGACCATTGAAAAGTCTTCCAGCGTTTTTGACTTACTGTTTGAAATATCTGTTTTTTTTCCTCCATAACTTTCTTGATTATTAGTGACGAACAATCTGCGAAATCAAATAAAATTTAATTTTTAAAGTCGTTGCAACCGCTATAATTCTCAATAAATAATAAACTGCATTCTATTTTGAGTCAAAAACCTGTTTGTTATTTCTCCAAATAAAGCAGGTTTCTTATGCTAAGTTATTCTTGTCTGATGAAGATATCATGAATATTAAAAAAAAAATGAGAAATAATTCTCGACTAAAATTACAAAAGTAAAGATGAAAAATTATATGTTTTATAAATAAAAAACACTGAAATTCAATTAATTAAACTTTACAGCAAAAAAAAAAGATCTGCTTTAAAACAGATCTTTGTATTATTTATAAAGTAAATTATTTTATGCGAATACTCCATTCAAAATCCATTTCAGAAACCTGAACTCCTTCTTCGTTTGTTCCAATAGATTTCATCCAGAAGGTCTGACCTTCTCCCGTTTCTATTGTTTTTTTAATGGCATCAGCAATTAAATGTCCGTCTTTGCAAACAAAGGTAATTCTCCCAGTTGCCTTTTTGGTAAAATTACCTTTATTATTGGCCACTAACATCGAGATCTTTTTACCGCTTTCCTGAATTTGTGAAATCACCAAAGCTCCGGTGGTTAACTCAGCCGCCATTGCCTGAACTGCAAAATACATCGAATTAAAAGGATTCTGATTGATCCATCTGTGTTTTACCGTAACTGTACAACTGCTGTCGTTTATATCTTTTACTCGAACCCCGCAAAAGTATGCAGAAGGTAATTTGAATAAGACGAATTTATTAAGTTTTGATACCGAAAGTGCCATGTGATTATTTTTTTATGTAAAAATACGAAAAAACTATGCACGCACAATAAATTATTCTAAGATGACAATGAAGTCAATAAACATAGGTATTTTGAATGATTTTCAACTATTTAAGCATAAATTCATAAATACATAATGTTAATATTTTGTTAATATTAAGTACTATGCAAAACAAGATACTAGTTTTTAGATATATATTTGCATAAGAAATTACTATATACTTTTAATCATGCAATCATCAACACCACTCATCATGGAAAATACATCAGAAAAGAATACAGCAGCATTTACTCATTTGAGTACTTTAAGTCAATATATAATTCCGTTTGGTAATTATATTTTTCCGCTAATTATTTGGACAAGTTATAAAGACAAATCCGAATTTGCAGATCATCACGGAAAACAGACTTTGAACTTTCAGTTAAGTTTATTGCTTTACAGTTTGATTTTAGCGCTTATTGCAATTCCAATCTTCATCACTGTTTTCCTGCAGAATATTCCAATGGAAGCTGTTTTTAACGATCGCGATTTTGTAATCAGAAACTTTAATTTTCAGGCAAACATCGGAATGTTAAGTGTAGCAATCACGGCAGTAGTGCTTTTTGCAGTTTTAAAATTTGTTGAATTCTTTTTAGTTATTTATGCTTCAATAAAAGCTTCGAACGGAGAATTATACAAATATCCTCTTACGATTCCTTTTATAAAATAAAACTTCGGCTACGCCGAGTGTAACATAAAAAGGTTAAAAGTTATAGACACGACAATCAATCATCAATCAAAAAGCGAATTGTTCAATCAAAAAAAAACAAAATGAAATTATGAACATTGAAAACACAAAAGCACAGATGCGCAAAGGTGTTCTTGAGTTTTGCATCTTATCGGTATTAAAAGAAAAAGACGCATATACATCTGAAATATTAGACACTTTAAAAAACGCAAAATTACTAGTTGTAGAAGGAACTGTTTATCCGTTGTTAACCAGACTAAAAAATGACGGTTTACTTAACTATCGCTGGGAAGAATCGACCTCGGGACCACCACGAAAGTATTATGGATTAACCGAAATAGGACAAACCTTTTTAAACGAACTTAATGGTACTTGGACAGAATTGTCTGATGCCGTAAAACTAATCACCAATCAAAATCAATAAGTCATGAACCAAACAGTAAATATTAACTTAGGCGGGATGTTTTTTCACATCGATGAAGATGCATACTTAAAATTAACACGCTATTTTGACGCAATAAAACGATCACTTAACAACTCATCTGGACAAGATGAAATTATCAAAGACATCGAAATGCGTGTTTCTGAACTATTGACAGAAAAACAAAAAAGTGAAAAACATGTTGTTGGACTGAAAGATGTTGATGAAGTGATTGCGGTTATGGGACAACCAGAAGATTACCGAATTGAAGACGAAGAAAATACAAATCAGTCGTTTAATGACCATTCGAGAAGACATAAAAAATTGTACCGTGACAAAGAAAAAGGTATGATTGGTGGTGTGGCTACAGGTTTAGGACATTATTTTGGAATTGAAGCTGTATGGATTAAAATCTTGTTTTTAGTATTTGTTTTTGCAGGTTTTGGAACCGGAATTTTAGCATATTTCGTTCTTTGGATTGTTACTCCTGAAGCTATTACAACTTCAGAAAAATTAGAAATGACAGGAGAACCAGTAACTATTTCAAACATCGAAAAAAAAGTTAGAGAAGAAATCGAATCGTTATCTGATAAATTTAAAAATGCAGATTATGACAAAATGGGAAATCAGGTAAAGTCGGGAGCTGAGAGAATAAGTAGTTCATTTGGAGACTTTGTTATGACGGTATTTAAAGTTTTTGCTAAGTTTTTGGGTGTAATCCTAATCATGGCAGGAATTTCAACTTTGCTCGTATTATTAATTGGTGTCTTTACTTTAGGAACAAACCTTTTTGTTGAGTTCCCTTGGCAGAATTTCATCGAAGCAGGAAACTTCCCTGATTATCCTCTTTGGGCATTTGGATTATTAATGTTCTTTGCAATCGGAATTCCATTTTTCTTCTTAACTCTTTTAGGATTTAAATTGTTATCACCAAACTTAAAATCAGTTGGGGCTATTACAAAATATACGCTGTTAGCAATCTGGATTATTTCTGTGGCAATTTTGACCAGTATCGGAATTAAACAGGCAACCGAAGTTTCTTATGATAATAAAATTGTAGAGAAAAAAGAAATTGCAATCAAACCAACAGATACTTTATATATTAAATTTAAATACAATGATTATTATGCTAAAAGCCTAAATCATCACAGCGATTTTGAATTTGTACAAGATTCTGCAAACAACGAGTTGATTTATTCTAACGATGTACATTTACACATCTTGCATACAGACGAAGCTGCTCCTTTCATTCAAATTGAAAAAAGCGCCAGAGGAAACTCTTTTACTAACGCTAAAAAAAGAGCAGAAAAAATTAATTACAAGTTACAAATTGTTGGAAATCATTTAATTTTGGATAATTATTTTCTAACAGATGTAAAAAACAAATTCAGAGGTCAGGAAGTTGATCTTTACATTTACGTTCCTGAAGGGCAATTGGTTAAACCAGATTCTTCTGTTAGAGATTACTATAATTCTGATGAAGGTTTCTTTAATCTCAATTACGACGGAGATTACAACTATAAAGTTGAAAACTCAAAAGTAAAATGTCTAAACTGCCCTGCAGAACACAATGACGAAGATGACGATTATGACTCAGAAGAAGAAAATAATATCGTTAATGATAGCGTAAATGAAGTTTCGGTTAAAATAAATGGAAAAGAAATCATTAACGGAAAAAAAACCAAAGGAAAGCTAACCACTGATAAAAACGGAGTTATAATCAAAATTAACTAAACCATGATAAAAATAATCATTCATATTACAAAATTTTTAGTCGCCACTGTTGCCGCTTTACTATTTGCTTCTTGTAATTTTAATGTAAATGCGATCGAAGGAAGCGGACACGTAACAACAGAAAAGAGAATTGTTCAGGGAGATTTTAAAAATATTTCTGTAAGCAGTGCCATAGATGTAGTTATCGAACAATCTGACAAAACAGAAATTACCGTTGAAGCAGATGATAATCTTCAAAATGAAATTGTAACTAAGGTAGAAAACGGAACACTTATCATTAAATGTAAATTTAGTTCTTTCCGAAACATTACAATGAAAAAAGTAACTGTAAAATTGCCTGCTGTTGATAAAATTAAGGCTTCTAGTGCGTCGTCTGTTCAGACAAAAGGGGTGTTTGAAGGAGAAGATATTACTTTAGAAACCAATAGTGCCGCATCGATGAATGTCAATATTGAATCTGATAAAATTTCAGCAGAAGCAGGAAGCGCCGGTTCTATTAATATTGAAGGCAAAGCTTTAAACTTTAATTCTTCTGCGTCAAGCGGAGGAAGTATAGATGCCGACAAACTAATGGCCAATGATGTTGAAGCTAAAGTGTCTAGCGGAGCTACGATTTCTGTAAATTCAATTGTAACTTTAAAGGCGAAAGCTTCAAGCGGAGGAAACATAAATTATAGCGGTTCTCCTAAAATAGTTGAAAAAGAAGCAAGCTCTGGAGGAAACATCAGCAAAAGCTAAAAAGAAGTAACTGTTAAATATAAAAGAAATCATTCATCAAAAGTGGATGATTTTTTTATATTTGTCAAAATCAAATCTAGAATTAATGAAAAAAAGTACAGCGCTGCTCCTATTATTATTTGTTACAACATTGACTTTTGCTCAAAAGAGAGAAAAAATTAAAGGTTCTAAAGTTGTAACGACTTCGATAAAAGAAGTTGGAAGTTTTGACGCCATTGAAGTCGATGATAATCTGGAAGTTTATTTGGAACAAGGACAAAAAAACGAAATCAAAATTGAAGCCGATGATAATCTCCACGATATTGTCGGAATGGATCTTAGAGAAAAAACGCTTCGTTTATACACGAATAAAGAATCTACAATTTTTAAAAAATTGGCGGTTAAAGTAACCTACACCAAATCATTAAACAAAGTAATTACCAAAAATGAAGCTATTGTATATGCCATTCAGGAATTGCAACTGGATGACATTACGATGAATTGTTTAGATTTTTCTAAGTTATTTCTAAACGTAAATGCAAAGAAATTTACTTTAATTGCTGACGATAAAACGAGAACAGAATTAAATTTGAAGGCAGAAGAAGCAACTTTACAATTAAGTAAAAATGCAGCTGTGAAATCATTAGTTTCTGCTATAAAATTTAAGTGTGATTTGTACCAAAGAGCAAATGCTGCGATTGAAGGAATTGCCGAAAAAGCAACTATTCGTTTAGATAATAATTCGGTTTTCACTGGAACAAAATTTACTTTGAAAGATGCCAACGTAACAGCAGAAAGTTTTGCTGTCGGAAGTATTTTTGCTGATACAACACTTTCTCTAGCCATTGGAGACAAAGCTGAAATTTCTCTTTTAGGAAATCCAACAATACAACTTACCCGTTTTTCTGAAGAAGCGAAGTTGTTTAAGAAAATTAAATAAATTTTTGTTTCAGGTTTTCCTTGTTTCAAGTTAACCAATAGATAGAAATGCATAAAAAATTAAAAATGCCAGCTTCAATTTTGAAACTGGCATTTTTATTTCATCTAGGTTTACACGTTTCAAAAACTTAAAACTTTAAACCTGAAACTTTAAACTAAAAATTTACTCTTTAGAAGCTAAATATCTTTCAGCATCCAATGCAGCCATACATCCTGTTCCTGCAGCCGTAATTGCCTGACGGTACACATGATCTGCAGCATCTCCTGCTACGAATACTCCTGCTACATTGGTGTAAGATGTTCCTGGTGTATTTATAATATAACCAGTTTCATCAAGTGTAATGTAATCTTTAAAGATATCTGTGTTTGGTTTATGACCAATTGCCACGAAGAAACCAGTTGCCGGAATTTCGATAACTTCTCCTGTTGTTTTGTTTAATGCTTTAATAGCATGAACAACCTGATTGTCACCAAGAACTTCAATGGTATCGTGGTTCATTAAAATCTCGATATTTTCAGTTCTGCGAACGCGCTCTTCCATAATTCTGGAAGCTCTGAATTTTTCACTTCTAACCAACATCGTAACTTTTTTACAAAGTTTAGATAAGTAATGCGCCTCTTCACAAGCAGAATCTCCTGCTCCAACAATAACAACTTCTTGATTTCTGTAGAAAAATCCGTCGCAAACTGCACAAGCAGAAACTCCACCACCCATATTAAGGTAATGTTGTTCTGATGGTAATCCTAAATATTTAGCCGAAGCACCTGTCGAAATAATAACAGTTTCACAGTGTAATTCGATTGAATCGTTAATCCAAACTTTATGAATATCTCCAGAAAAATCAACTTTTGTAGCCCATCCGTCACGAATATCAGCACCAAAACGTTTTGCCTGGTCTTGTAATTGAATCATCATTTCTGGTCCGGTAACTCCGTCAACATAACCTGGAAAATTTTCAACCTCATTTGTTGTAGTCAACTGACCACCAGGCTGCATCCCTTGATACAAAACTGGATTCATATTAGCTCTAGCCGCATAAATAGCTGCAGTGTAACCTGCAGGACCAGAACCTATTATTAAGCATTTAATTTTTTCGATTGTATCTGACATAATATGTATTGTTTTTTGTGATGCAAATGTAAACTTTATTATAAAAAATTCGGGCTAAAATAAATCCTAAATAACTATGTTCAAATAAGTTTTATTTATTTTCATTTTTTCCTTTTGTAAACGAAATTTATTTATATCTTTGCATCCGCTTTCGGGCACTACAACAAAATTACATCTTCGGGGTGTAGCGTAGCCCGGTTATCGCGCCTGCTTTGGGAGCAGGAGGCCGCAGGTTCGAATCCTGCCACCCCGACAAAAGCCGAACAGTAATGTTCGGCTTTTTTCATTTTAAGTACAACAGTCCATATGTTTTTTGTCTACATTCTCTACAGCAATACCAAAGAAAAGTTTTATATCGGTCAGACAAATGATATTGATGACAGAATAAAAAGGCACAATAACGGACAATCGTTATCAACAAAAAACGGCATCCCCTGGAAATTAATCTACACAATTGTACTAAGTTCCAGATCAGAAGCAGTTACTCTAGAAACCAAAATTAAAAAAGCGGTGCAAAAAGATACCTTCAAGACATAAATTTTGAATATCAAATGTAGCGTAGTCCAAATATCGCGTCCCGCCTTAAAGCGGGAAGGCCGCAGGTTCGAATCCTGCCACCCCGACAAAAGCCGAACAGTAATGTTCGGCTTTTTTCATTTTAAGTACAGTCCATATGTTTTTTGTCTACATTCTCTACAGCAATACCAAAGAAAAGTTTTACATCGGTCAGACAAATGATATTGATGACAGAATAAAAAGGCACAATAACGGACAATCGTTATCAACAAAAAACGGCATCCCTTGGAAAGTAATCTACACAATTGTAATCAGTTCAAGATCAGAAGCAGTTGCTCTAGAAACCAAAATTAAAAAACGCGGTGCAAAAAGATACCTTCAAGACATAAATTTTGAATATCAAATAGCGTAGTCCAAATATCGCGTCCCGCCTTAAAGCGGGAAGGCCGCAGGTTCGAATCCTGCCACCCCGACAAAAGCCGAACAGTAATGTTCGGCTTTTTCATTTTAAGTCCAGTCCATATGTTTTTTGTCTACATTCTCTACAGCAATACCAAAGAAAAGTTTTATATCGGTCAGACAAATGATATTGATGACAGAATAAAAAGGCACAATAACGGACAATCGTTATCAACAAAAAACGGCATCCCCTGGAAAGTAATCTACACAATTGTACTAAGTTCAAGATCAGAAGCAGTTACTCTAGAAACCAAAATAAAAAAACGCGGTGCAAAAAGACACCTTCAAGACATAAATTTTGAATATCAAATGTAGCGTAGTCCAAATATCGCGTCCCGCCTTAAAGCGGGAAGGCCGCAGGTTCGAATCCTGCCACCCCGACAAAAGCCGAACATTACTGTTCGGCTTTTTCATTTTAAGTCCAGTCCATATGTTTTTTGTCTCCATTCTCTACAGCAATACCAAAGAAAAGTTTTATATCGGTCAGACAAATGATATTGATGACAGAATAAAAAGGCACAATAACGGACAATCGTTATCAACAAAAAACGGCATCCCCTGGAAAGTAATCTACACAATTGTACTAAGTTCAAGATCAGAAGCAGTTACTCTAGAAACCAAAATAAAAAAACGCGGTGCAAAAAGACACCTTCAAGACATAAATTTTGAATATCAAATGTAGCGTAGTCCAAATATCGCGTCCCGCCTTAAAGCGGGAAGGCCGCAGGTTCGAATCCTGCCACCCCGACAAAAGCCGAACATTACTGTTCGGCTTTTTCATTTTAAGTCCAGTCCATATGTTTTTTGTCTCCATTCTCTACAGCAATACCAAAGAAAAGTTTTATATCGGTCAGACAAATGATATTGATGACAGAATAAAAAGGCACAATAACGGACAATCGTTATCAACAAAAAACGGCATCTCCTGGAAAGTAATCTACACAATTGTACTAAGTTCAAGATCAGAAGCAGTTACTCTAGAAACCAAAATAAAAAAAACGCGGTGCAAAAAGACACCTTCAAGACATAAATTTTGAATATCAAGTGTAGCGTAGTCCAAAATATCGCGTCCCGCCTTAAAGCGGGAAGGCCGCAGGTTTCGAATCCTGCCACCCCGACAAAAAAGTCTTTTCAAATTGAAAAGACTTTTTTTTTTGATTTAAGCTCAAAATCAGGAAACGGATCAATTTTATCATTTTGACATTAGGGAGAAATTTTGAAGATCAATCAAAAAAACTCTCCAAAGCCACAAACAGTTTTTCATTCTGTCCAAGAATCACACTCGTAATTCTAAAAAGATTTTAACCCCAATATCAAAACATAGCCCAAGGTTTCCGCCATTGTGGAAATATAGTACAGAATACATGGTGTGCCCAAGGTTTGAAACCTTGGGCTATGTTAAAATAAAATGGAAACTTTGCAAAAGTTTAAAACCTTAACACTTACAAATACATAGTTTTGTCATTCTGATTTCTGTGATAAAATCAAACTTTGCGTCTTCGCGACTTTGCGAGCAAAAAAACAAAAAACTTCCAAAACCAATCATCATCAGAGTTTTAAATAGAAAGAAAGCTTATTTCTCCATATTTATATAAGAAGGATAAGATTCACGATTTGGCAAAACAAACTCTTCATCAAAAGGTTGCGAACCTTCGCCATTATTATATATCGAAACACGTTTTGCACCAGTTGCAGTGCTTCCGCCAGTATTATTTACAACGTTTTGAATATTGCCAGGACCAGCAAAACGTGTAATACACATTTTCTCTAGTTTCACATTAGGACTATTCGGAACTTCAAAACCATTTTTCTTATTCACATTTCCATCTGTCCCTGTAAAAACGGCATAAGATCCCAGTCCTATTGTACGATGTTCCTTTACGGTATTTGCCACTTTAAAAGCAGCATAACCATCCACTTTCCCACTCTGACTACTCCAGCTTTTTTGGTTTGGCGCGTCGTACGGAGGTTCGTTTTGAAAGAAAAAAGTCCTGCCTCTTTCCCCAAGCCACAAAACTTCATATTCCTGAAAATGCTCCACAAATAAACCATAAAGTGTAACATCATTACCGGTAACTACAAGTCCGTTTTTGCATCTGTCTCTTACCCAACGTGCATCGCCACCTTTTTGCGAACCGTGATCAGCACGCCACAACCAGAAATGATCTCCCACAACATTATTACTATTGATTTGCATTGCTGCTTGGATCTGAATATTTTTAGACTGCACACCACCTACTCTACAAGTAATATCTGTCAATAAAATAGGATTTGTGGCATGATTTGCTTTCGCTTCTTGATTGCCAATTCGAATTTGATACGTTGTACTATTAAATGAATCCATCAATAAACCTGCTACGATAATTCCATCTTTGTCATCAGCAAAAATACATCCCCAAGAATTTTCCTCAGTCGGTTCCAAAGTTACCGAAGCGATTCCTGCACCAAGAAGAATAGCATCTTTTCTATTCACCTGAATTGGTGCATTCAATGCATAATGTCCAGGTGTAAAAAATATATTTTTACCCGTTTTTAACGCTAAATTAATTTCCACATCCGTATCACCTTCTTTTGCAACGTACCAAGTGGTTAGTAAATCTTGAATTTTTCCCTTTCCCATATCTGTTGATGACCACGAAACCCCTATTCTATCCTTCTGCCAATCTGGAACAAAAACTTTGTATTCACCATCTTTATCTATAAAAAGAAAAGGTTTTTCGCGAATTATAGGTGTAGTTTCAATTGGCCAATTTGAATCATCCGCTTTTGGCGCATTTACACAACCTTGCCAAACCATATTATACGAACCGCCCATTGCATTTGAACCTGACGGAAAAACTGTATTTCTGGTATACCATTGCTGCTGCCCTTTCCAATTTGGTCGGTCGGTGGTATAATGAGCATCAGCAATAAAACCCCCACTTCCCCAAAAATTAGTATCTCCAATGTCCGAAATATATTTTGATGTACTCTCAATCAATAATCTTCTTGCACTTGTTGATTGAGAAACTGTCCACGAAAAGTCTCGCATTACTTCTACATTTTCAACAGAGCGCCAAAAAGTACAAGTTGCATTTGCTCCACCAGAAAGATGAGGCCTTGTAAATATAGAGCCTAATTTAACATCTGAAGGCACTTTACCTAAACCACCAATATGAGAATAAAAGCCTAGTTCTATTGAATTCGCTTCCGCCGAAGACGCAGATCCTGATCCGCCGACATCATAAGTCTGTCCATTAACATTTGGTTTAAAATAATACGCCTGACGTTTGGTCGTCCATTCACCATTTGCTCCGCCTAAGCCAATACTGCTAAATTGAGCGTTAATATCATTTTTTGCCGTTTCTGCTTTTTCATGTTTTCTATCGTAGAAATACATATTATCACCAAAAATCTGATTTTCGAGTGAAATTATTATCGTAATATCATTACGAGTAATCTTGTAATAATTCTCATATTTTATTTTATTAGGTTTATTATCTGTGAATGTCAATTTTGAAGTTGAACCAACTACTACAAATTCAGACGCCAATCTGCTACCTCCTCTTGTAATAATATAATTTCCGGAAGAACCAAATTCAGACCACGATAATATGATATTGTTCTTTTTCTTGTTATAAGTGATTTTGCGTTCAATCTTATTTTCTTTTTTATTTTCACTAGAAGAATAAGGTAAAACAAAACTGCAAAGAGTCAGCATACACGAAAATACGGCAAATGCCGAGAATACTTTTTTAATCATACGAATGGAGTTTTTGTGGTTTTAAAAGCTTGTAATAAATGAAGTTTTCAGGAAGCCTAAAATAGGCATAATCTTCAAGTTGAATATTCAATTCTATTCTCAAAATTCTCATCAAAAACACTACAAAATCTAGAAATTATGTCTTTTTATAACACAAATAAACCTTCTACGATATATCTGTTTTTCTTAAATCGCTTTTTTTTGCGCTCAAACATTAAAAACAAAAATGAAAAAGATTACACTGTTTATAACCTTAATTTTTTCAATTATTGCCATTTCGCAACAAAAAAATATCGCTGTTATTGATTCGTTTCCTTCAGCCATTCACACAATTCCTTTCAAAAAAAATGTTCATGCTTCTTATTACAGTGATAAATTTAACGGAAGAAAAACCGCTAGTGGAAAAAAATTCAACAACGACGCTTTTACAGCAGCTCATAAAAAACTTCCTTTCGGCACTAAATTAAAAGTCACAAACGAAAAGAACAACAAATCTGTCATTGTAGAAGTCATAGACCGAGGTCCATTTGTTAAAGGCAGAGAAATTGATCTCAGCAAAAGAGCGTTTATGGATATTACTTCTAATAAAAAAAGCGGAGTAGTTTACGTTACTATTGAAATTGTAAAATAAGATGTTTCTTTGAACTCAAATTAGATTACTGACCTTTTATAGCAAAAACAGTAAAAAAAATAGGCACAAAACTGTTGCTAATTTCATTCATATTCAAAAATATTTTCTGCAAACACCCATCATACAACGGATAAACGAAGTTTCATAAATGTTAACAAAATAGATTTTCAAAAACCATAAATAATTGTATTTTTACGGTTCAAAATTCAGAAAATAAATGGGCAAAATCATTGCTATTGCTAATCAAAAAGGAGGCGTTGGAAAAACTACTACATCAGTAAATCTTGCTGCCTCATTAGGTGTTTTAGAAAAAAAAGTATTATTAATCGACGCTGATCCTCAGGCCAATGCAACATCTGGTCTTGGAATTGATGTAGAAACAGTTGAAATTGGAACTTATCAAATTCTTGAGCATACTGCAACACCAACAGATGCCGTTTTAAAATGTACAGCTCCAAACGTTGACGTGATTCCTGCTCACATTGACCTTGTTGCAATCGAAATTGAATTGGTTGACAAGGAAAACCGTGAGTATATGCTCAAAAAAGCATTAGAAAAAGCAAAAGAAGAATATGATTTCATCATTATTGACTGTGCGCCTTCTCTTGGTTTGTTAACTCTGAATGCTTTAACAGCTGCAGATTCTGTAGTTATCCCTATTCAATGTGAATATTTTGCACTTGAAGGATTAGGAAAATTATTGAATACTATTAAGAGTATTCAAAAAATACACAACCCGGATCTTGACATCGAAGGATTATTATTAACAATGTACGATTCTAGATTACGTTTATCAAATCAGGTTGTAGAGGAGGTTCAAAAACACTTTAATGATATGGTTTTTGATACTGTAATTCAGCGAAATGTAAAGTTAAGTGAAGCGCCAAGTTTTGGAGAAAGTATCATTAATTATGATGCAACCAGCAAAGGAGCCGTTAACTACATTAATTTAGCTCAAGAAATTATAAAGAAAAACAGCAAATAGTTTTTATGACAAAAGCAATTAAAAAACAAGCCTTAGGAAGAGGATTATCAGCATTATTAAAAGATCCAGAAAACGACATTAAATCAGTAGATGACAAAAATGCTGACAAAGTTGTTGGAAACATCATTGAGCTTGAAATAAATGCGATTGAAATAAATCCGTTTCAGCCTAGAAGCAATTTTAATGAAGAATCGTTACGCGAATTAGCCACTTCTATTAAAGAACTTGGTGTAATTCAACCTATTACTGTTCGTAAATTAGAGTTTAATAAATATCAGTTAATCTCGGGAGAGCGTCGTCTTCGTGCTTCGAAATTAGTCGGACTTACACATGTTCCTGCTTACATTCGTATTGCAAATGACAACGAATCTTTGGTTATGGCTTTGGTTGAAAACATTCAGCGTCATGACTTAGATCCAATCGAGATTGCATTATCATACCAACGTTTAATTGATGAGATTCAATTGACTCAAGAGCAAATGAGTGAAAGAGTTGGAAAGAAACGTTCTACAATTGCCAATTATTTACGTCTTTTAAAACTGGATCCGATTATTCAAACTGGTATTCGTGATGGTTTTATTAGCATGGGACATGGTAGAGCAATTATCAATATTGAAGATTTAGACGTTCAAACAGACATTTACCAAAAAATTGTAAGTCAGAATTTATCTGTTCGTGAAACGGAAGCTTTAGTTAAAAATTATCACGAAGGTCAACAACCAAAAGCAGAAGGAAAAGCAAAAGTAGAATCTTCATTTCAGGTTAGAGAAACACAGAAAAACAGTTTCAACGATTACTTTGGTTCAAAAGTTGATATAAAAGTTGCGGGTAACGGAAAAGGAAAAATCACAATTCCGTTTAGTTCTGAAGCCGACTTTAACAGAATTATAAAATTAATAAACGGATAGTGAATAAAATTGTCCCCATCATTATATTGTTCTTTTTAACAGGAACCGTTTCTCTTTTTGCTCAAGCAAAAGAAGATACGGTTTTGGTCGTAAAAGACACTACTGCATATCAGGAAATAGACCCGCTGACACCAGCAAAAGCAGCTTTTTATTCTGCTATCTTGCCAGGTCTAGGTCAGGCATACAACAAAAGATACTGGAAAATTCCGTTGGTTTACGGAGCAATCGGAACCAGTTTGTATTTTTACATAGATAACAATAGAAAATACCACGATTATCGCGATGCGTACAAACGCAGATTGGAAGGCTATAATGATGACAACTACCAATTTCTAGATCAAAGCCGATTAATTGCCGGACAAAAATTTTATCAAAGAAACCGAGATTTATCGGCCTTATTTGTTGTTGGTTTCTATGTCTTAAACATTATCGACGCCAATGTGGACGCTGCTTTGATTCAGTTTAATGTGAATGAAAGATTATCATTGCGTCCAGAAATTTATCCTGCCGATGTAACATTTAAACCAAACGTCGGACTAACCTTTAATTACACCTTTTAATAGATTAAATTCTATTTAAAAAATCAAAAAAATAAATCATAATGAAAATTGCGCTTTTAGGATACGGAAAAATGGGTAAAGTAATCGAAAGAATTGCTTTAGAAAGAGGTCATGAGATAGTTTTAAAGAAAGATGAATTCAATACTTATGACGGACTTTCGACAGCAGATGTTGCCATTGATTTCAGTGTCCCTTCAGCAGCGGTTAGCAATATTTCAGCTTCTTTCAACAATAATGTCCCTGTTGTTTCGGGAACAACAGGATGGTTAGAACATTATGATGAAATGATTGCACTTTGTAATGAGAAAAAATGTGGTTTTATCTCTAGCTCCAATTTCAGTTTAGGTGTAAATATATTCTTTGGACTGAATGAGTATTTAGCTAAAATCATGAAGCAGTTCGATTCTTATAAAGTTTCGATGGAAGAAATTCACCACATTCATAAACTTGATGCTCCAAGCGGAACAGCTATTTCATTAGCTCAAGGTGTTATCGAAAACAGCAATTATGACGGGTGGTCTTTAGACGAAGAACAAAATAATAAAATTCGTATTGACGCAAAAAGAATTGGAGAAGTTCCAGGAACTCACACCGTAAACTACGATTCTCCTATTGATAGTATCGAAATCAAACATACTGCGCACAATCGTGAAGGTTTTGCACTTGGCGCAGTGGTTGCCGCAGAGTGGCTTGCTGGAAAGCAAGGAATTTTTACTATGAAAGACGTACTAAACTTACAATAAATTGACTAAAATTCAAGACAATCGATCTTGAATTTGAAACTTAAAATACAATATTATGACACTATACTCTTGGTTCGTATTTTTCTTAGCTGTTCAAATAATTCATTTCCTTGGTACTTGGAAATTGTATCAAGCAGCAGGAAGAAAAAGCTGGGAAGCAGCAATTCCGGTATATAATGCTATCGTTTTGATGAAAATAATCGGACGCCCAACGTGGTGGACTTTACTCCTTTTTATTCCAATTATCAACCTGATTATGTTTCCGGTTGTCTGGGTAGAAACGTTGAGAACATTCAATAAAAGATCAACTTTAGACACTATTTTAGGCCTTTTTACTTTAGGTTTTTACATTTATTATGTGAATTATACTCAAAAATTAGAGTATCGCGCAGATCGTAAATTAACTCCCGAAAACAAAACAGCTGATACAATTAGCTCACTACTTTTTGCTATAATTGTTGCGACTTTAGTACATACTTATGTTGTGCAGCCATATACCATCCCGACATCATCTTTAGAGAAATCATTATTAATTGGCGATTTCTTATTTGTGAGTAAAATAAACTACGGACCAAGAGTTCCAATGACTACTGTTGCTTTACCAATGGTTCATGACTCTATTCCTTTAACTAAAAAGAAATCATACTTAAGCTGGCCGCAATTGCCATATTTCAGATTACCAGCAATCGAAAAAATAAAACGATGCGACATTGTCGTTTTCAACTGGCCGGTAGATACTGTTCATTATTTCTTTGAACCAAAAGGAAGACCTGGGGTTATCAAACCAATTGACAAGAAGTCGAATTACGTAAAAAGATGCGTTGGTATTCCTGGAGACAGTTTAGCAATTAAAGATGGTTTTGTCTTCATTAATGGAAAAAAATTAGTTTTACCAGAAAGAGCTAAACCTCAATATTCTTATGCAGTTGCTTTGGACGGGAAAACGCCAATCGATTTCGAAACTATTTTTAAAGAATTAGACATTACAGATCCTGCAGGTTTTAGAACAGAAAAAAGAGACACACTATATCTTGGTTCATTAACAGAAGCAGGAGCCGAAAGATTCAAAAATACTCCTGGTGTTACAGCTGTAATCAGAAAAATTGACAAAGGAAATGACAATGCGATTTTTCCTCATATCAACAAATGGAGTCAGGATAATATGGGACCTATTTATATTCCAGAAGCTGGAAAAACTGTAGCTCTTACTAATGAATCACTTCCGTTTTATAAAGAAATTATCACAAATTACGAAGAAAACACTTTAGAGTTACAAGGTTCAAAGTTTTTAATTAATGGAAAACCGGCAACTACTTACACCTTCAAGCAAAATTACTATTGGATGATGGGAGACAACCGTCACAACTCTGAAGATAGCCGTTATTGGGGTTATGTTCCAGAAAATCATATCGTTGGAAAACCAGTTTTTATTTGGCTAAGCTGGGATACTAATGGAAAAGGTATTAATAAAATTCGCTGGAGCAGAGTTTTCACAACTGTAGATGGTGAAGGCCAACCACAATCTTACTTCAAATATTTCCTAATCTTACTTGCCATCTATTTTGTGGGAGATTTTATTTGGAAAAAAAGAAGAGAAAATAAAGCATAATTAAAAAAGAGTTATTTTTGTTTCAGGTTTCAAGTTTCAAGTTTTACGTTCGCGCAAAACTTGAAACTTGAAACCTGAAACTTTTAAACAAAAATAAAACATGAATTCCTTAATACTTCCTACTTATTTTCCTTCTATCAGTCATTTTGCTGTTATAACCCAATCTGATAGTATTACTTTTGAAATGGAAGATAATTTTCAGAAACAGACCAATAGAAACAGAACGTATATTTATAGTCCAAACGGAATTCAATTATTAAATATCCCCGTTAAGCATTCAAAAGAACCACATCAAAAAACAAAAGATGTTTTGATTGAGAATGAATTTGACTGGCAAAAACAGCATTTTAAATCGCTTGAAGCAGCGTATAGAAGTTCGCCTTTCTTCGAGTACTTTGAAGATGACATTGCTCCTATTTTCGAAAAAAAACATACTTTTTTAATGGATTTGAATTTCGAAGTTTTAGAAGTACTAACAAAATGTATGCGAATGAAATTTGAATTTGGCAAAACAACTGAATATTTTCATGAAACATCAGATTTTGTAGATTTCAGATATTTAACAAACGGAAAAAAAGACAATAATATTTTCGAAAAATACACACAGGTTTTTGATGACAAACATGGATTTATCAATAACTTGAGTGTTTTGGATTTGCTTTTTAATGAAGGTAAATTTGCATTAGATTATTTAAAAACGCAGCAAATAATAAAGCTGTAGTTTTCTCTTTTTACTTTCAAATCTTGATTTTAAACTAAAATTTATTCTATTGAAAGTCTTGTCATAATTGGATAATGATCTGAATTTTCAAAATCAGAAAAGCTTTCAAACTGCTTAACTTTCATTTTACTATCTGTAAAGATATAATCAATTCTGGCAGGATAATACTTGAATTTATAAGTAGCGCCAAATCCGCCCCCAGCTTCTTCAAAGGTATCTTTTAATTTTCCTTTGATGCTTCTATACACGTACGAAAACGGACTATTATTCATGTCTCCGCAAATAATAATTGGGTATTGACATTTTTTAATGTGCTCCTTAAAAATCTCAGCCTGCTCCTGCTGTTGCGTAAAACCTTTACTAATTCTAGAGTAAATACGCTGCGATTTCTTCTGATTTACATTATCAATATCATCTGAAATCTCACTCACATCAGGAGAAATTTTGATCGATTGTAAGTGCATATTGTAAACACGAATAATATCTTTTCCGCGTTTAATATCAGCATAAACCACATTATTATCCGATTTGGGAAAAATAATTTTCCCTTGATCTATAATTGGAAATTTTGAAAAAATAGCCTGTCCCGTTTTTACCTTTATACCGTCTATGAAAATATAACGATGCGGATAGACTTTTAAATCAAGATGTGCCGAGTTTGAATATTCCTGAATACACAAAATATCCGGATCCTTTTCATCAATAAAAGATTTGATGTTTTCTGGGATATCATCACGATCCAACCACTTAAAAACGTTGAAAAGACGAACATTATAACTCATAACAGAAAAGTCCTTCTCGTCCTGAATATATTGTTTAGCAGAAAATTTATAAAATTTGTTGATGAAAGTAATTCCTATCAACAAAACCAAACCGGATAAAATAAGTCGTTTTTTAAACTGAATTGCCCAATAAACAAAGAAGAGTCCATTTGCGACAAAAAAAGCCGGCATAAAAAGCGTAAGCACCGATAAAAGCGGAAAACTTTTAGGTGCTAAAAATGGTAGAATATAAATACTAAACGTGAAAACGGTCAGCACTATATTCAGAAAGAACATTATTTTATTAAACCAGGAAAGGTTTTTCATATTTTTCTCCTACAAGTTTATTTTCCAGCTTTAAACAAAAACTCTTTTTCTTCTTTAGTCAGACAATCGTATCCAGACTGACTGATCTTATCCAGAATCTCATCAATTTGTTGTTGCGTTTTGTCTTTAGTAACAATTCTGGAGCTTGTTTGTTGTGTAGGTTTTTTGTAATTCTTATGAACTTTTGTAAATGGGGTCCTAGGGGATTTTCTAAAAAGATTTGCAAAAAAATCTAAAGTTCTAGAAACAATAACACTTAAATCTGTACCGTTTTGAAGCAATTTAATATATGCAAATCCAAATAAGGCTCCTGCTAAATGCGAGATATGTCCGCCCATATTGCCTGAACGCAGCTGCACTAAGTCTAAAATCAGAATTACAGCCGTTATATGCCAAAGCTTTATATTTCCAAACAGAAACAAGCGAACATTCATTAACGGAGAATAAGTCGTTGCAGCGACTAAAATAGCCATTATTGCCGCAGAAGCTCCAACAATAGAACCGTAGTTATTAGAAAAATAAAAACTCAGAGCAAAAACAATTCCTGCGAAGAGAGCACTTAAAATATATAAACCTAGATATTGTTTTTGAGTAAAAAATGTCAAAAATAAATTACTGGCAAAATTTAAAACCATCATATTAAACAACAAGTGCCAAATATCAAAATGAAAAAAAGCATAGGTTAAAAACGTCCAAGGATTAAACAAGAAAACTTGCGGATCTGATGACAATGCCAGCCAATTTGGGTAATCAAACGCACCAACAAAATTCGGCCAGAAAAAAACTAACGAAATAATAAAACAAGCAACATTCCAATAAATAACCTGCATTGCTATGCCGCCCAATCTATATTGTAGTTTTAAATCATCAAGAATATTCATAAAGCCTTTCTTTGTTTTTTTAATTTATTATTAAAGTTAAAAATTAATTCCAACGATTATTGTTAAACTGATTTTTTTTCCAATACAACATCATTAAAAAACCTGCAACAGCACCACCAATATGGGCAAAATGTGCAATACCTGTTCCTCCGCTTCCAAAAAGTGAGCTTCCTTTGAAACCTAAAAATAAATCGATTGCTAAAATTCCCGGCACAAAATATTTTGCTTTAATTGGAACTGGAATAAACATTAGGGCTAATTCAGCATTAGGAAACATAAAAGCAAAAGCTGTTAGCAAACCATAAATTGCACCAGAAGCACCTAAAACTGGAGACTGTGTTATTGCAGCTGCCTGTCCTAAAACATTAAATTGTTCTTGAGTGCAATGCGCATTGTTTAGAATAGTAGCAACTTCACCTTGTATATTTTCGCCAACCGTATATCTTGAATTCAAAATTAGATGAAGATCGGCTTTAGATAAATTCAAATTAGATACAGAATCTAAAAGAGAATGAATTTGCAAGTAATTAACTCCTGTATGCAATAAAGCCGCTCCAAGTCCACATGAAATATAGAAAAACAAAAATTTCTTTCCTCCCCAAAAATGTTCTAATGCAGATCCAAAACTATATAATGCAAACATATTAAATAAAATATGTGCAAAATTTGGCCATTGTGCATGCATAAACATATGTGTAATAATCTGCCAAGCTCTAAAATCATCACTCTCTGGATAATACAACATTAAATAGTTATAGGAAACTGGCACTAATTGCGAACCAATAAAAAATATAATATTAATTATGAGTAGTTGTTTAACTACTGGAGTCATCTTCATCATAAGGCAAACTTTTTATCTATATCTTCTACACGCATGGTGATGAAGGTTGGTTTTTGAAAAGGTGAAATATTTGGATCTTTGCAAGCAAACAAACCGTTTACTAAATTATCTTGTTCTTTTTCAGTCAAGTAAGATCCCGTTTTAACTGCTAAACTTTTTGCCATTGATTTGGCAATGGTATCGTTCTGACTGTAACTGCTTTCTGGAATTCCGTCTTGCAAATCGCTTAGTAACTGTTCAATTACCAAAGAAACCTCACTTTCCGTAATATTTACAGGAATCCCTGAAACTACAATGTGATCTGATTTACTTTCATCAAAAACAAATCCTGTTGTTTCTAATGAAGGTTTTAATTCTTCAACCAATTTCATTTCGGTTGCCGAATAAAACAAATCTAAAGGAAAAAGCAATTGCTGACTTGAAGCCTGATTAACAGTCATATTCAACAGAAACTGTTCGTACAAAATTCGCTGATGCGCTCGTTGTTGATCCACAATAACCATTCCCGATTTTATTGGCGAAACAATATATTTTTTGTGTATCTGATACGTTTTTTGAGGCGATTGTTCAATATCACCATCATTAAATAATGAAGAAGTTACTTCCTCATTTTCGAATGTAAAAGGCGAACTCTCAATTGTTTCTGGATTTTCGGTATCCAAACCAACATACAAACTTTCCCAACTTGCTGTTGGCTCTACTCGTTTTGAATAACCAGAATACGATGATCCAGAAGATGATGAAGAAGAACCAGAACTGTAATTCGATCCCGAACTAAAATTAGAGCCAGGGCTGTAGCCAGATCCTGAACTTGCTTTACTGTAATGCTGATTGGTTTTATCATCGGTAAACGGATTAAAAGTTCCATCTACCTGAATGGTTGGCGTTTCTGCTTCCATATCTTTATAATGATATGGGGTATCTAAATTTGAATCTCTTTCGAAATCTAAAACTGGAGCCACATTAAATTGCCCCAAACTATGTTTAATTGATGCTCTTAGAATTGCATACAATGCCTGTTCGTCATCAAACTTAATTTCTGTTTTTGTTGGGTGAATATTGATATCAATAGTATTTGGAGGAACTTCCAGATACAAGAAATAACTAGGCTGACAACCGTCTTTCAATAATCCGTCATACGCGGCCATTACTGCATGATGCAAATAACCGCTTTTTATAAAACGATCATTTACAAAAAAGAACTGTTCTCCTCTATTTTTCTTTGCAAATTCGGGTTTAGAAACAAATCCCTGAACGTTTATTATTTCCGTCTCTTCACTTACAGGAACTAATTTCTCGTTGGTTTTGCCAGACATGATACCCACAATTCTTTGACGGTAACCTGCTGCCGGAAGATTGTATAATTCGCTTCCGTTATGATAAAAACTAAAATGAATATTGGGGTGTGCCAAAGCCACACGCTGAAACTCATCCATAACATGACGAAATTCGACAGTATCTGACTTTAAGAAATTACGACGAGCCGGAATATTAAAAAATAAATTTTTAACCGAAAATGAAGTTCCTTTTGGTAAAACCGCCACTTCCTGAGATATGAATTTACTGCCTTCGATTACGATATGGGTTCCAAGTTCATCCTGATCTTGTTTGGTTTTCATTTCCATATGCGCAATCGCAGCGATAGAAGCCAATGCTTCTCCCCGAAAACCTTTTGTTCCAAGAGAAAATAAATCTTCTGCCTGACGAATTTTTGAAGTCGCATGACGCGCAAAACACAAACGTGCATCTGTAACAGTCATTCCGACACCGTTATCGATTACCTGAACTAAAGATTTACCGGCATCTTTGATAATTAATTTAATATCAGTTGCCTTCGCATCAACAGCATTTTCTAACAATTCTTTTACAACTGAAGCGGGTCTTTGCACCACTTCTCCAGCAGCAATCTGGTTAGCAACGTGATCAGGAAGCAATTGAATAATACTCGACATTAAGCAAAAAAAGTTTTAAAGATTAGTTTCGGTTTAATAAACCAAGAAGTACAAATTTAGTGAATTTTGATTGGCTTTCTGAATAAGAACAATCATAAAAAAAACAAAAAACCTACACCGTTGTGACACAGTATAGGTTTTAATATTTTAAAACAAATGTGTTTTATTCGTTTTCTATTTTTTTTGGAGAATCTTCAATTTGAAATGCTCCAGAAGCCAATAAGGGCTGATTGTAAGCATGTGCTATTGAAGCTTGCTGACGAATATAAGCCATTTTGATAGCTGCAATTGCCGCTTCAGTTCCTTTGTTTCCGTGAACTCCCCCACTTCTGTCAATTGATTGCTGCATATTATTATCTGTTAAAACACAGAAAATAACCGGAATATCAGTTTGAACATTCAAATCTTTAATTCCTTGTGTTACGCCTTCGCAAACAAAATCAAAATGTTTGGTTTGTCCCTGAATTACACATCCAATTACAATAACCGCATCAACATTTTGCGTTTGAAGCATTTTTTTTGCTCCGTAGATTAGTTCGAAACTTCCCGGAACATTCCAACGAATGATTTGCTGTGCAGGAACATCGCAGTCAATTAACGCTTCAAAAGCACCATTATAAAGTCCTTCTGTTATGGTATCATTCCATTCAGAAACAACAATCCCAAATCGAAAGTCTTTCGCATTTGGGATTGTGTTTTTATCGTATTCTGATAAATTTTTATTTTCAGTAGCCATCTGTAATATTTTAGATATTTTATTTTTGTCCCGAAGAATCGAGATAGATTCTTTACTACAAATCTACAATCTAAAATCTAAAATCTAAAATTTTTATTGTGCTAATCCGATCAAAGCATCAACTGATGCTGCTTCGGGAGCACTATCATAATTATCTTTAATGTCATTTAAATATTTCAAAGCATCTTCTTTCTGACCTAAAGCTAAAGCCGTTTTTGCCGCTTTCAATAAGAAACGTGGCGTTGTAAAATCGTTTTTATTAGACTCAGCAGCTTTTACATAGAAAGATAAAGCTTCTTTTTGGTTGTTTTTTTGAGAATAAGCATCTCCTGTTGCACCTTTAGCCAAAGCACTTAAGATTACATCTTCAGACTTAAAATCACCTAAATATTTAATTGCCTCATCAAATTTACCTGTATTTAAGTAAGCGATACCAGCGTAATAGTTTGCTAAATTTCCTGCATCAGTTCCAGAATATTCGTCAGCGATTTTAATAAATCCAAATTTTCCTTCTGAACCGTTTAATGACAATTTGAACAATGAATCGCTAGAAACACCATTTACCGCTTTTTCAAAGTTTTGTTGTGCAACAAACATTTCAGTTGCAGCTTCTTCTTGTTTTGGAGTTGCAATAAATTTTTGGTAAGCCAAATATCCAATTGTAGCAACAGCAATACCTGCAACTAAACCAATAATGATTTTTTGATTTTTAGCCACCCAATCCTCAGTTTTTGAAGCTGTCTCATCTAATTTTGAGAAAACACCAGCTGTTGTGCTGTCTTTTTCGTCAATAACTACTTGTTGTTCTTCAGTAACTTCTTTAACTTCCTTTTCTTTTGGTGTCTTATATCCTCTTTTATTGTAAGTTGCCATTTAAATTTTATTTAGTGAACGGCAAAAATAAAATTTTTATTGAAAATGACGTAAAAAATTTCAATTTTATCACTATTTTAAAAGAAATAATTTTCTTATTCGCATGTTCTTTCGCTCAAGCGATAAAATAAATCGGCTGAGAATCGCCCTAAAGCCAATTATATCGATAATTTTCGGTAATTTGCAGCCTCAAATTTTTACTGATTCAAAACAGTAAATTTTACACCTGGAGTCCCTAAAAATGCATTTAAACAAAATCTCTTTATTCAATTATAAAAACTTTTCTGAAGCAAGTTTTGATTTCGACGTCAAAATCAACTGTTTTGTGGGTAAAAATGGTATCGGAAAAACAAATGTTCTGGATGCTATCTATCATTTAGCCTACGGAAAAAGTTATTTTAATCCGCTTGCTGTTCAGAACATCAAACATGGTGAGGAGTTTTTTGTGATTGATGCCGAACTCGAAAAAAACGAAAGAACGGAGCAAATTGTCTGCAGTTTAAAAAAGGGACAGAAAAAGGTTTTAAAACGAAATGGAAAAGCCTACGATAAATTCTCTGATCATATTGGGTTTGTTCCGTTGGTGATTATTTCACCGGCCGACAGGGATTTGATTGTCGAAGGAAGCGAAACGCGCCGTAAATTTATGGACAGTGTAATCTCGCAATTAGATTCGACATATTTGCACGAATTAATATTGTACCAAAAGGTGATTACACAGCGAAATGCACTTTTGAAGTATTTTGCTTTGAATCATGTTTTTGACAATGATACTTTATCTATATATAATGAGCAACTGGAACAATATGGAAAATCGATTTTCGCTAAACGAAAAGAGTTCCTAGAGCAATTTATTCCTATATTTAACAAACACCATCAGGCCATAACTGGTTCTGAAGAAAGTGTGCAATTGGTTTACGAAAGTCATTTGTTTCAAAAAAATCTTTTAACCCTTTTACAGGAAAACATCAATAAAGACCGTGTGCTTCATTACACAACGGTCGGAATTCATAAGGACGATTTGTCTTTTGAAATTGATTCACATCCGATAAAGAAATTTGGATCTCAAGGGCAACAGAAATCTTTTCTTATTGCTTTAAAACTGGCTCAATTTGAATTCCTTAAAAAACAAAGCGGCGTAAAACCAATACTTTTGTTCGATGATATTTTTGACAAATTGGACGAAACTCGTGTTGCCAAAATTGTAGAAATGGTTAACAGCGAAACTTTCGGACAGCTTTTTATATCAGACACACATCCCGAAAGAACAGAAGCGATTGTAAAATCGACGCATCAGAGTTATAAAATTTTTAATTTGTGATTTAGTTTTTTCGCCACTAATTTCACGAATTTACGCGAATTTATTTTAGCAATTTTAACTTTGACAAAGTTTAAAACTTTGTCAAAGTTAAGCGACAACTAATTAAAAAATTAGCGTAAATTCGTGTAATTCGTGGCAGACCATAAATCCTTCCACAAAAAAGAAATAACTGCGACAAACACAAAAAGAATATGCTCACGAAAGAATCATTGCAATTTTTAGACGACTTAAAAAAGAATAACAACCGAGAATGGTTTCAGGAAAATAAAAAAAGATACGAAGTTTTCAAAAAAGATTATCATCAATTGGTAAGTGATTTTCTAGACGCTATGAAACCGCTTGACTCGTCATTAGAATTCTTAGAAGTTAAAAATTGTACTTTCAGAATCAACCGCGATATTCGTTTTTCTAAAGATAAATCTCCTTACAAAGCACATTTAGGCGTTTGGCTTTCGGCTGGTGCAAAAGGTGCGAATCGTTCCGGATATTATGTTCATATAGAAAAAGGTGCGAGTTTTATCGCCGGCGGATTTTACTCTCCAGACGCAGATGAGCTAAAAAAAGTACGTAAAGAAATTGCTTTTTTCTATGATGATTTGCAGGAAATTTTAAATGAAAAAAACTTTAAAAAAGAGTTTGGAAGTTTGGATGTCAATGAAAGTAATTCTCTTAAAAGTATGCCTCGCGGTTACGAAAAAGATCATCCTGCCATTGAATTTTTAAAATTAAAAAGCTATACAGCAACTCAAAAAATTGATATTTCAGAAGTAACTCAGAAGGACTTCGTGAAGAAAATGAGTCATAAACTCATTGCTTTAAAACCATTGAATCATTTTATCAATCGCGCTTTAGAAACTGAGGAATTTTAGTTTTATTTGCCACAGATTAAAAAGATTCTCCCAGATTATTTCGCAACTGCAAAAATCCTTTTAATCTTTTAATCTGTGGCAAAAACAATATTTTAATGAAAAGAAAAATACTTTTTCTTGGAGAATCGTATCGCGCCGACGCCATAACATGGATGAAAGGCCTGAAAGAATTTGGCGATTTTGAAATCATTACTTGGGAACTTCAAACTTCAAACAACCAAAGATTCAAACGGATTTTAGAGTATTTCTTCGCACCTCTTTCCATGCGAAAAATCATTCAAAAAGAAAAACCAGATATGGTTATTGCAGAAAGAACCACCAGTTACGGTTTTCTTGCCTCTTTATCCGGATCTAAAACTATTGCCATAGCGCAACAAGGTCGCACCGATTTATGGCCTGAAGATTCTGTTTTATATCCATTTAAGAAATTCATTCAGAAATATGCTTTCAAAAAAGCCCATTTAATTCACGCATGGGGACCAGTTATGGCAATTCACATGAAAGCATCTGGAGTTGATATGAATAAAGTTTTGGTTCTTCCCAAAGGAATTGATTTATCGCTTTTTACACCTTCAACAAATAATTCAAACAAAATTGAAGCGATTGTAACGCGTTCGCTGCAGCCAGAATATCGCCATGATTCTATTTTAAAAGCTTTCGGAATTTTAAATCAGAAAGGAATTGATTTTTCATTGACAATTGTAGGAGACGGAACGAGATTACAGTTTTTAAAAGATTTAGCTACAGCACTCCAAATCGAAAATAAAGTCATTTTTATAGGAAGAATTCCGAACACAGAACTTCCAAAATTATTACAGCAATCTAATATTTACATCAGCATGCCCATTACAGAAGGCGTTTCTGCTTCTTTGTTTGAAGCAATGGCTAGCAATTGTTTCCCTATTGTTTCTGATATTCCTGGAAATCAAAGTTGGATTAAGCATCGAGAAAACGGTCAATTGATCACAATTGATGCTATTGAAATGCTTGCCGAAGAATTGATTTGGTCTTTTGAAAATTCTGAATTAAGAAATGAAGCCATTATTCAAAATAGAAAGTTTGTGGAGGAAAATGCGAATTATGATATCAATATGAAAGTTATTGCAGAGAAATATCATCAATTAATTGAAAAACAAAATCCGATTTAAAAATTTTCAAAAATTAAAAAAATAGCCATTAATTAATAGATTAGCACAGATTATAAAATCCTTTTTAATCTATTTAATCTGTGGCAAAAAAACTTTGCGAACTTTGCGCAAACTTTGCGCCTTTGCGGTTAAACCAAAAATTATAATTCATACTTTTGAACCATAATAAAAAGCCTTTCATGTATGGAAATCCAATCTAATTTTTCTTTAAAAAAATACAACACTTTTGGCATTGAAGCCAGTGCTAAACAATTTGTTGCAGTTCATTCTATCAACGAATTAAAGACGGTTTTAAAACAAAACAAAAACGAGAAAAAATTTATTCTGGGAGGCGGAAGCAATATGCTTTTAACGAAAGATATCGATGCTTTGGTTATTCATATTGACTTAAAAGGAAAAAAAATCATAAAAGAAGATGACGATTTTGTTTGGGTCGAAAGTCAGGCGGGAGAAACGTGGCACGATTTCGTTCTTTACACAATTGACAACAATTTTGGAGGTCTAGAAAATATGTCTTTGATTCCCGGAAATGTCGGCACAACTCCAGTTCAAAACATTGGCGCTTACGGAACCGAGATAAAAGACACTTTTGTTTCTTGCGAAGCTATGAATATTGAAACTCAGGAAATGAAAACTTTTGATAAGGCGAAATGTAATTTTGGCTACCGCGAAAGTATTTTCAAACACGAAGTAAAAGATCAATATATTATTACTTCTGTCATTTTTAAATTGACAAAACGCAATCATAAAATAAATACTTCTTACGGAGATATTTTGGCTGAACTGGCTAAAAACAATATTTCTGAACCAACATTAAAAGATGTTAGTAATGCTGTAATCGCCATTAGACAAAGCAAATTACCGGATCCTAAAGAACTAGGAAACAGTGGAAGTTTCTTCAAAAATCCTATCATATTAAAATCTGATTTTGAAAAAATTCATCAAAAATTTCCTGAAATGAAATACTACGAAGTTTCAGAAACCGAAGTTAAAGTTCCCGCAGGCTGGTTGATCGAACAAGCCGGTTTTAAAGGAAAACGTTTTGGAGACGCAGGAGTTCATAAAAATCAAGCTTTGGTTTTGGTGAATTATGGAAATGCAACGGGACAGGAAATTTTAGCCGTTTCTAAAGAAGTGCAAAAAACCGTTTTTGAAACTTTCGGCATTAATATTGAAGCAGAAGTAAATGTGATTTGAAAATAAAATTCATTAATTCAACTTTTTAATGAAAAAACTAAACGTATGGATTCTTTTAATTCAGTTCTTAGGAATGATTTTCCTAATTGATGGTATTTTTCAATTAAGACTATACACCACTGCCGACAAGGTTATTTGCATAAAGAGTCAATTTCAGTTTCAAAAACCACACAACTGGGACGCATTATTCCCTACAAATTATGACGTTATAACTTTCTGGCCGAGTGTTTATATCTGGATATTTTTCGGGTTGTTAATTGGCATTTGGTATGTCGGTTTTTTAAATTGGAGAAACAAACTTTCTTCTGTAAACACCATTTTATTGGCAATAGCTTTATACATTCTTTTACGATTAAAGTTTTTTAGAAAAGAAATATTCTCACATTTTTTTCGGCCAATCCGAGTATTATTATCAGACAATTTTGCCACACAATGCTTAATAGAAGGAATTGCTTTTACAGTTATCGGACTTTGTATCATATACTTCAGCGTAAACAGAAAATTATTTAATTTAAAAACAGAGGATACTGATCATTAAATGAATGAAATTATTTCCATAAAAACCTGTAATCCAAACGAAGAAGAAGTCTTAAAAATCGTTGACGAATTATCTGCAAATTTGTTTTTGCGTTTTGGCAGTGATGGAAAAAACTCCTTTACAGATTGGGAAAACGACAATTCGAATTTTGTTTTTGCAGTTGCTTTAATAAACAATAAAATTGTAGGCTGTGGCGCGATTCGACCGATTGATAATAAAACTGGCGAAGTAAAACGCATGTATTCAACGCTTCCGCGAAAGAAAATCGGACAAACTCTTTTAGCCTTTTTAGAAAGCAAAGCCAAAAATATTGGATACACTAATTTGATTCTAGAAACGAGGGTACAAAATGAGGAAGCTGTCCAATTTTACAAGAAACATGGATATGAAGTAATTCCAAATTACGGAAAATATATTGATCGTCCCGAAGCAATTTGCCTGGGAAAGTATTTAATTTAAATAAGAAAAATGTACACACCAGATTTATATAAAAACGAATATCCTGAAGAAATTAGAGCTTTTTTAAAAGAAAACAGTTTTGGCATTTTAATTAATCAAACTAACGGAAAATTATGTGCGACTCATATTCCGATAGAACTTGAAGTTAACGATGCAGGAAAAGAAATTTTACAAGGACATATTTCAAAATTAAATCCGCAAGAAGAAGGTTTTCTTGAAAACGATCAGGTTTTAGCCGTTTTTACGGGTCCACACAGCTATATTTCTTCTTCTTGGTACGATCACGAAAATGTTCCTACGTGGAATTACATAGCCGTACATGTTTATGGAAGAATTAAAATTGTTGATTATGAAACTTCTGTAACACAACTAAAAAAGCTGGTTGACAAATACGAAGCACATTCTGAAAATCCTGTTCGAGTTGAAGATTTATCAACAAAGACAATGCGCGAAGCACGCGGAATATTTGGTTTTGAAATAGAAATTGATGAAATTCAGGCTACAAAAAAACTCTCTCAAAACCGTGACGATCACAATTATAAAAATATTATTACAGAATTAGAAAAGACTGAAAACCCTCAGTCCATAGCTGTTGCAAAAGAAATGTCAAAATGCCGAAAGTAAATCGGTTTTGGTTATTGAATTTAGCGAATTCATAAGTACATTTGCAGTCGCAGAGCGTGAAATTTAATAGAATCAAATAAATCAGATGCTTATATACATATTTTACTTTTTTATTGCTATTGTTGTAGTTCAATTATTTTATTACTTAGGCGTTTTTGGGAAATTTGCTTTTGCCAAACCTCAACATGTTACGCCCAAAAAACTTCCTGTTTCTGTAATTGTCTGCGCTAAAAATGAAGAGGAAAATGTAAAAAAATACATTCCGCTTTTGGCACAACAAGATTATCCTGACTTTGAAATTGTTTTAATTGACGACGCATCGAGCGACGAAACTCTTGAAGTTTTTGAAGAATTTGAAAAAGAATTTCCAAATATTCGTTTGGTAAAAGTTGAAAACAACGAAGCCTTCTGGGGAAATAAAAAATATGCTTTAACTTTAGGAATAAAAGCAGCAAAAAAAGATTATTTATTATTTACCGATGCAGATTGTTTTCCCAATTCTAAAGATTGGATCACTTCTATGACTTCGCAATTTACCATGAACAAAACAATTGTTTTAGGTTATGGAGGTTACGAAAAAATTGAGCGTTCTTTTTTAAATAAGATTATTCGTTTTGAAACGGTTTTAGCGGCTATTCAATATTTTTCATGGGCAAAATTAGGCTCTCCTTATATGGGAGTCGGTCGAAATTTAGCTTATAAAAAAGAAGAGTTTTTTAATGTAAATGGTTTTATTGATCATATTCAGATTCGTTCTGGCGACGACGATTTGTTTATCAATCAGGCAGCAAACAAAAACAACACTACTATTTCTTATACAACGGAAAGTTTCACCTATTCGAAACCTAAAAAAACGTATAAAGAGTGGTTTACCCAGAAAAGAAGACATATTTCTACCGCAGAACATTATAAATTTTTTGATAAAATGCAGTTAGGATTGTTTTTCATGTCACAATTATTTTTCTTTTTATTAGTTATACTTCTGTTGGCTTTCCAATTTCAATGGATAGCCGTACTAGCGATTTTAGCAACACGTTACACCGTTGTTTGGACAGTAATTGGATGTTCGGCGGGAAAACTAAAGGAAAACGATTTAAAAATTTGGTTTCCGGTTGTGGAGATAGCGCTTATATTAACGCAAATTAATATCTTTATAACTAATATCTTTTCAAAACCAGTATATTGGAAATAAATTCTAAAATAGAAAAAGCAAAAAAAGGCGATCAGATCGCCTTTACTTTTTTATTAGATCATTACTGGAATGAAGTTTACGGTTTTATGCTCAAAAGAACCGAAAACGAAACAATAGCCGAAGATATTACCATTGAAACTTTCTCTAAAGCTTTTGACAAAATAGCTTCTTATAATTCTGAATTTCAATTCAATACCTGGCTTATTGCTATTGCAAAAAATGTCTACATTGATTTGTTGAGAAAAAAGAAAACGAGTCTTTTTATTGAAATTACAGATAATGAAGACCAACAGGCTTACAATATAGCCGACCCAACTCCTTCTGCAGAAGATGCTTTAATTAAAGAACAGAATCTATCCCGTTTGCTCTTATGCATCAAAGAACTCAAACCGCACTATCAGGAAGTTATTCAGCTTCGTTACTTTCAGGAAATGTCTTATCAGGAAATTGCCGTTAAGATTAATGAACCTCTGAGCAGTGTAAAAGTTAAACTTTTACGTGCTAAAAAATTATTAACAGAAATCATCGAACGTAATAGATAATTTATTATCTTTAATCAAAGAATAAACTATTCGTATTTTTATTCTTAAAAAAATATATTTCTACAACATTAAAACTACAACTTTTGCGTTGTTAGCTCAAAACCCAAACCTTTCTGCGTATGATTTAAAGTTACTTAACCTTAAAACCCAAAAACTATGTCTAAATTAAGTATTTATGAAAATAAGTGGACTGATCTTGTTTTCGAAAATAAAAACAAAGAGTACGGAGCGTATCAATTGCGTCAGGACAGTTCTAAAAATTCTGTTACAGCGCTCTTTATGGGTTTATTGTTATTAACGGCTTTAGGAAGTGCATCGGTACTTATCAGTAAACTTAGACCTGCAGTTGATTCTTCTACAGATCCTATTGAGTTTGAAAATCCAGTTGTTGTAACACCTTACAATCCTACTGTTACGCCACCACCGCCAGGTCCGCCTGCTCCAATAATGGAACATAGTGCAGCAAGCAGTACAGAGGCAATTCAATTAACTAATCCTGTGGTTGCAACTACGGAAAATGCGGTTGAGAATATTGCAAAAAACACTGAAAATGTAGCGGTTGTTGAAAACACTAGCGGAACAGGAAATTCTGTTAACGTGTTACCTTCATCAGGAGGTGGAGAGGGTACTGTAGCTGCGGTTTCAGTAGCTCCTAAAACTGACGAAGCGGTTTCTTCTGCAATTTTGGACAAACAACCTGAATTTCCAGGCGGAATTGCTCAGTTTTACAAATACGTTGGAAACAATTTCCGCAGACCTGATTTGGAGGTAGAAAAAACTTTAAAAGTTTATGTTTCTTTCATTGTTGAAAAAGATGGTTCTCTTACGGATATTATCGTAAGAAATGATCCTGGATACGGAATGGGAAAAGAAGCCATTAGAGTTTTGAAATCATTAAAAACAAAATGGAATCCTGGAATTCTAGACGGAAAAGCAGTAAGAACAGCTTACAACCTTCCAATTACAGTAAAAACAGAAGTTGATTAATTAAAAGTATAGATTATAAAGAAAAGCAGGACTTCGGTTCTGCTTTTTTTGTTTATTTTTATTTTGAAAATCATTCCTAAATTAACAACTCGATTAATGCCTTTTACTTTTTCTCATCCTGCCATAATTCTTCCTTTGAGATATTTACCGAAATCGTGGTTTTCATTGACGGCACTTATTATAGGAAGTTTGACTCCAGATTTTGAATATTTTATTCGAATGAAAGTTAAAAGCGATTACAGTCATACTTTAAGTGGCATTTTTTGGTTCGATTTACCTTTGGCGCTTTTACTGACTTTTATATTTCATAATATCGTCCGCAACCATTTATTTCTAAATCTTCCATTATTAATAAAAAGCAGAATTTTAATTTTTACAGATTTTAACTGGAATATTTATTTTAAAAATAATTGGATCATCGTTTTAATCTCCTTACTAATTGGCATTATTTCGCATATTTTCTGGGATAGTTTTACGCATAATCATGGTTATTTTGTCAATCAAATCGATGCTTTTAGAAATACTTTATCAATCTTTGGTACCGAAATTCCAATTTGGAAAATTGCCCAACATGGAAGTACATTTATAGGAAGTATAATTATACTCATCTTTTTTCTAAAACTCCCACAAGATTTTAATTATAAAATTTCTGTTGAAAAATTATATTGGAACGCTTTATTTTTATTTACCTCTGCCATTTTATTTATTCGCTTTATAGCCAATCCCAAAGCATTAAATATTGGGAATTTTATAGTAAGTCTTATTTCTTCAATTTTAATTTCAATAACCATACTTCCGCTGATAATTAAATTTAAATCAGCTACTAAAAATTAGCAAAATCAATTACTTTTACTGATTCAAAACGGAATTCATTTAACTAATAAAAACAAAATAATGGGAATATTTTCAGCACTTATTGGTAACGCAGGTTCTGTAAGCCAGGAAGATCTAATTAAAAAATACGGTCAGCTTTTAACCACCAATGAAGAAATCGAAATGGGATTTAAACTTATTCGTGATACTTTCATTTTTACAAACAAAAGATTAATCTTAGTTGACGTACAAGGAATTACAGGAAGCAAAACAGAATACAAATCGATTGCTTATAAAAACATCACAAGGTTCAGCGTAGAAACTGCGGGAACTTTTGATCTTGATGCCGAATTAAAAATCTGGATTTCGAGTGAACAACAACCAAGCATTGTAAAACAATTCAACAAATCAGTGAATGTTTATGAAGTTCAAAAAATTCTTGCTTTTCACGTATTAGGATAAAAAATAAACCCGGCAAATAGAATTTGCCGGGTTTTATCATTTTAAGAAACAACCATTATTTCTTTTTCGTAGTTGTTTTCTTTGTAGCTGTCGCTTTTTTGGTTGTAGTTGCAGGAACTGTATTTACAATCTTCTGCTGCACATACGGCTTATAAACTCCATCTTTTTCTGCTCTCTTTTTAGCATCTTCAGCTCTTTTTTGCGAATCAGGATGCGAACTCATCATTTGATCAATAAATGAAGCTTGAGAACTTTGGCTCATTTTGGCTAAAATTCTAAAAGCCGATTCTTCAGCGTTTACATTATATCCATTTTTTTTCATGAAATTGTAGGCAAATAAATCTGCTTCCGATTCTTGCTTACGGCTATATTTACTATCAATAATCGCGCTTCCAATTTTCCCTAACTGACTATCAGTAACTGACGCCAAAGTAGCCGATTGCGAAGCTGCTCCATCCATTAATGCTTCTTTTTGATAAGCAGCACGAATAGCATCTCTGGAATCATTGTTGGCAACGTGACCAATTTCATGACCGATTACAGCAACTAATTCATTATCGTCCATAATGTCCATTAAACCAGAATATACACGAACACTTCCGTCTGCTGTTGCAAAAGCATTTACTTCTTTCAACTTATAAACTTTATAGTTTAAGGTAAATCCGTCACCAGCAGCATGCTTTCCAAAAACTCTGTTTAATCTTATTGCGTAACCATCAGTCGGACCGGCAATTTCATGTTCTGCATCTAATTTATCTACCGCTTCTTTAGATAATTTTGCAGCATCTGCATTACTAAACATAAAACCAGTAACACCTTTTTGAACTGCACCAATCGCCTTGTCTCCAAAATTAATCTGAGCATTCATTTTTGTAAAACCAAATGCTGCAAATAAGATTCCCATTACTATAAATTTCTTTTTCATGTTTTTTATAATTACAATTTAAACAACAAATGTAGCACAAGAAAATGCTATTTCATTTCGCACAAAATTTGTTTTTTCAACAATTAAAGATATAAATTTTTAATGAGCTATATAATATCTCGCAGCAGTATTTAATATTCTAACAAACAAAAAAGGTAAATTCTGCAGAATTTACCTTTTAAAATTTTATATAAAAATTACTTCTTTTTTGCTGTTGTCTTTTTAGCAGGAGCTTTCGTTGTCGCTTTTACGGGCACTGTATTTACAATTTTTTGTCGCACATAAGCATTATATAAACCATCTTTCGTAGCTCTTTTTTTAGCATCATCTGCTCGTTTTCCAGAATCTGGGTGTGAACTAACCATCTTAGTTAGAAAAGTTGACTCTGCTCCTTCACTCAAATTCTGAAGAATTCTAAAAGCCGATTCTACTGCATTCACATTGTAACCATTTCTTTTCATAAAATCGTATGAAAAAGAATCTGCTTCAGATTCTTGTTTTCTGCTGTGCTTACTGTCGATCATGGCACTTCCTAATTTTCCTAATTGAGATTGAGTTAAACTCTCAATTTTCCCAGACTGAGAAGATGCTGCATCTAACAAAGCTTCTTTCTTATAAGCTGCTTTTATGGCATCTCTTGTATCATGATTAACAACATGTCCAATTTCATGTCCGATAACTGCAAGTAATTCATTATCATCCATAATATCCATTAAACCTGCAAAAACACGAACGCTTCCGTCTGCGCATGCAAAAGCATTAATATCTTTTACCAAATAGACTTTATAATTTAGAGCAACTCCTTCACTATTGGTGTGTTTTCCAAACAAACGATTTAAACGTATTGAGTAACCATCACTAGCATTTGCAACCGGATTATTTGCATCCAATTCAGCAACTGATTGTTGTGCCAATGCTGCTGCATCTGCATCACTAAAAGTAAATCCAGAAATACCCTTACTCAAAGCTCCTTTAGCTTTATCTGAAAGTATTTGCGCACTTATTTGGGTAAAACTTAATGTAGTAAATAGAATTCCTAATAATATAAATTTCTTTTTCATTTTTTAAAACTGTTAAATTAACAGCAAAATTAATACAGCATAAATTTTGAGTTGTCTCCAGAAGTTAATTTTATAACAGATTAAGGTTTTTATTGAAAATTCACAAAACACAATCTGATTATCAAAACTTTAAATATCATCAGAAAAAGCAAATACGCCATTCATTTAAAATCAAACAATTAAAATTTGATCTTTAAAATCTCAAATAATGATCATTGTCAGGAAACGCAAACGAAAAGCAAATAAACATCTCAAAATAAACTACATTCCGTATCTTTGTGCTTTGAACATTGATATATGGAAACAGTCACTGAAAATATCTCAACCACAAAACCAAAGTGGTTAAAAGTAAAATTACCCATCGGAAAAAAATATACTGAACTTAGAGGTTTAGTTGATAAATACAGTTTAAATACAATTTGTACTTCGGGAAGCTGCCCAAACATGGGAGAATGCTGGGGTGAAGGAACTGCAACTTTCATGATTTTAGGAAATGTCTGCACCCGTTCGTGCGGATTCTGCGGTGTAAAAACCGGAAGACCAGAAACGGTAGATTGGGACGAACCTGAAAAAGTAGCGCGTTCGATAAAAATTATGAATATCAAACATGCTGTTGTTACAAGTGTTGACAGAGATGATTTGAAAGATGGTGGTTCAATTATCTGGATGGAAACCGTGAGAGCAATCCGAAGAATGAACCCAAATACTACTCTTGAAACTTTAATTCCAGATTTTCAAGGAATTGAAAGAAATATTGATCGTATCGTAGAAGCAAATCCAGAAGTGGTTTCTCATAATATGGAAACTGTAAGACGTTTGACTCGCGAAGTTCGTATTCAGGCTAAATATGACAGAAGTTTAGAAGTCCTTCGTTATTTAAAAGAAAAAGGCATCAACAGAACTAAATCGGGAATTATGTTAGGGCTTGGAGAAACAGAAGAAGAGGTTTTTCAGACTATGACAGATTTACGAAATGCAAATGTTGACGTTGTTACAATTGGACAATATTTACAACCAAGTAAAAAGCATCTTCCGGTAAAAGAATTTATAACGCCCGAACAATTTGCAAGATACGAGCAATTTGGTCTTGATTTAGGTTTCAGACATGTTGAAAGCGGACCACTTGTTCGTTCTTCATACAAAGCACAAAAACATATTTTATAAAAAAGTTTAATCACTTAATCGATTAATTGTAAACCGATTAAGCAATTAAAATGTTAGACAAATAAACTAAAAGTTGAAAACAAGAATTGCCATTAATGGATTTGGAAGAATTGGAAGAAATCTATTCCGCCTTCTTTTAAATCATCCTGAAATCGAAGTTGTTGCTATAAACGACATTGCTGACAACAAAACGATGTCACATTTAATTAAATATGATAGCATTCACGGGGTTTTGCCTTTTGAAGTAAGTTATGATCAAAACAGCATAATCGTAGACGGAAGACACTATTTCTTTTTTCATGAAAAGAGCATTTCTAACTTAGACTGGAAATCGCATTCTATTGACATTGTTATAGAATCTACAGGAAGATACAAGACTCACGAAGAATTAAACGCACATCTTGAAGCCGGAGCCAAAAAAGTGATTCTTTCGGCACCTTCGGAAGTGGATACAATAAAAACGGTTGTTCTTGGAGTGAACGAAAATATTTTGGAAGGAAATGAAAATATAGTTTCTAATGCAAGTTGCACAACAAATAACGCTGCTCCGATGATCAAAATCATCGAGGATTTATGCGGAATTGAGCAAGCTTATATTACAACTATCCATTCTTACACTACCGACCAAAGCCTTCACGACCAGCCACATAAGGACTTGCGACGTGCTAGAGGTGCAAGTCAGTCAATTGTTCCAACAACTACTGGTGCAGCTAAGGCATTAACGAAAATTTTTCCTAAATTGCACAACAGAATTGGCGGATGCGGTATTCGTGTTCCGGTGCCAGATGGTTCATTAACAGATATTACCTTCAATGTAAAAAGAGCTGTTACTATTGAAGAAATAAATAAGGCATTTAAAGAAGCTTCCAAAACAAATTTAAAAGGAATAATAGATTATACAGAAGATCCTATTGTTTCGGTTGATGTAATTGGCAACAAACATTCGTGTTTATTTGATGCACAGTTAACTTCGGTTATCGATAAAATGGTAAAAGTTGTAGGCTGGTACGATAACGAGATTGGCTATTCATCTAGATTGATTGATTTAATTTTACTAATAAGGAAAAAATAAGGTTCATTGTAAAAGCATTGCCCATACATGAAATACCATCTTTTGATTGTAGTTTGTTTTTTAAACTCGTTTTTGTATTCTCAAACTAAAAAGAATACAGATAGCGTTATCTATTATAACAAGCTTGCCAACTTCAACCTTAACAATAAAAAAATCAGCCAGGCAGTTTTTTACACTCAGAAATCAATTAATTTTTGCGAGGTAAATGGAAAAAAGGAAAACTTGGCCCTTCAAACTTTAAAACTTGGTAAAATTTACTACAATCAGAAAAAGTATGAAGATGCTTTAAAAAATTTCCACAAAACCGTTTCTTTATTTGATACGCTAAAACCTAGTTGCACAAAAGTTTTAGCACTACATTATATCGGATTAACGAACACAGCCAAAGGCGATTACAAAACTGCAGCCAACTATTACGTAAAAGCCCAGCAATTACTAAAAGATCTGGGAATTGAAGATCATGCTGATGTTTTGAATTACCAGATAGCAATGGCTTTGAAAACGAATGAAAATCTGCCATTGGCCGCAAAAGCATTTCAAAGAATTACAAAAAAACCAGATAACAACGCTATTTTAAAAACCAAAGCAGATTCTTATTATCAATTGGGTTTAATTGAAACGCGACTCAAAAGAAATGACTCTGCTATAATATATTTTGATAATGCGCTCGAATACAATGCTAAAAACAATGACTATACAAAAAAGTCTAAAATTGTTTTAGCTATAAGCCAATACTACAAGCAAAATAAAAATTATGATCTGGCTTATTCTTATTTAGATGAACATTATCAGCTGGAAAATTATCTTTTAAAATTAAAAAATGCTAAAGTTGATTTGAATGAATTCGAAAAATTCAAAAAAAATCAATCTTTAAACAATTCGATTAAAAAAGAAAGCGAAGAAAAATTTCAGCTTAAAACGTATCGTTATTCTAAACTTGTGAGTATTTTAGCGATTGCATTAATCTCTATTTTATCTCTTTTGAGTTTGGCTTTATACAAAAACAACATCATTAGAAACCAAAATAACTTGTTGCTTCGCGAAAAAAACAAGGAATTGATTTTGGCCAAAAATAAAGCCGAAAAAGCATCAAAAGCAAGATCTGAATTTTTGTCTACTGTAAGTCACGAATTAAGAACGCCTTTAAACGCCATAAACGGAATTACACATATTTTATTAGAAGATAGTCCGAAGAAAAAACAATTAAAATATCTTGAATCTTTAAAATTTTCAGGAAATTATTTGACTACTTTTATCAATGAAATTCTGGAAGTCAATAAAATCGATTCGACTAAAGTTGAAGTTGAAAATATTAGTTTCAACCTGAAAGAGTTACTTTTTAATATTCAAAGTTCATTAAAGGAATTAGCAACCGCAAATAGAAATTATTTCAATTTAGAAATTGACAATTCTATTCCCGATAATTTGATGGGAGATCCGACCAAATTATCTCAGATTATCTTAAACCTAATCAATAATGCTTTAAAATTTACTCAGAACGGAAACGTAAATGTTATTGCAAAATTATATTCGCAAGAAGATGAGACCGCGACGGTTTATTTTGAAATTGTAGATACGGGAATAGGAATTCCAGAAGACAAACTTCAGACGGTTTTCGAAAGTTTCTCGCAAGGTTCTATAGAAGTAAACAGAAAATATGGCGGAACCGGTCTTGGACTTACTATTGTAAAAAAATTAATTGAACTATTAGGAGGCGAAATAAAATTAAAAAGTGAAGTTGGCAAAGGATCCACTTTCACTTTCAAGTTAAATTTCAAAATTAATTACGAGCCATTGGAAGTAATTGAAGAAGTAAAACCATACGACGACAAACAATTGATAAACAAATCTATTTTACTGATTGAGGATAATAAAATCAATCAAATGATCACGAGAAAAATGCTTGAAAACAAACACATTACCTGCGAAATTGTAGATAATGGAGAAGATGCAGTCGAGCTTTTAAAAATCAAACGTTTTGATATGATTTTGATGGATGTTCACCTTCCTGGAATAAATGGAACAACGGCTACAAAATTGATTCGTGAATTTGATAAAACAACTCCAGTTATTGCACTAACCGCAATTTCGCTTGACGAAAATCGTGATATGCTTCTTTCTTTCGGAATGAATGATGTAATCACAAAACCTTTTGTTCCAGAAGAATTCTACTGTACGATCGCTAAGTTTTTTGACTAATAGTATTAATATTGAAATTTTAAGTTTGACTTCACATACTCTAAAATTGAAGCATCAAAGTTTTGCTTATGCTTTATAAAAGTGCTTTTTATTGGAAGATAATACAATTGCGAAACCAATTTTGAATCTTTTAAACGAACGTAATCTTTTTCGGTTGTAATTATTTTTCTCCCGTTTGCTTTTTGCTGAATTGAGTCCAAATCGGCATCAGAAAAGTGATGATGATCGGGAAAAGTCAGGCATTCGTCATTTTCATTTTTCAAATAATCAAAAAATGGTTTTGGCTTTGCAATTCCGGCCAAAAGTAATTTTGTTTCAGATTTGATTTCGCTAACAGCAATTTTTTCCTCTTTAGAATAAATTACTTCATCATAATCTATAAAACTAAAAAAGATTTGTTGGCTAGGACTTAGTTTTAATTTCAATCTGATTTCTGTCTGTTTTTCGTCAGATAAATTCTTGGGGCATTTTGTCACCACCACAATATTTGCTCTTTTTGCCCCACTTCTGCCTTCTCTTAAATTTCCAGTTGGTAAAATAAAATCGTCTGCATATAAATCGCCATAAGAAGTCAGTAAAATATAAAAACCTGCTTTTACTTTACGATGTTGATATGCATCGTCTAGTAAAATAATCTCAGGCGTAATTTGCTGCGAAAGCAATTGTTGTATTCCATTTGTTCGGTTGGCATCTACCGCAACCATTACAAAAGGAAATTTTTGGTAGAACTGAAACGGTTCATCTCCTAAAATTTCGGCATTAGAATTTTCATCAGCCAAAACAAAACCTTCAGATTTTCTTTTGTAACCGCGGCTCAAGGTTGCAATTTTATATCTTTCGAATAATAAGCGAATCAAATATTCTATTTGAGGTGTTTTTCCAGTTCCGCCAACGCTCAAATTTCCAACAGCAATGACAGGAACATCAAATGAAGTCGATTTTAAAATTCCTTTATCAAAAAGAAAATTTCGAATCGAAGTAATGAATCCGTATAAAATGGCGAAAGGGAAAAGTAATTTTCGGAGTAAGTTCATAGAATTTATTTATCGGAATAATGGCCATTGCAGAAATTACAAAAACGGTCACAACTTCATCATCTCATCTACACGATAAATTAATCGGTCTTTTTGATTAATGCGTCTAGACCAATATCCTGAATATTCATATTTTAATTGTTCGGGATTATCAACCCCCTCGTATGGATTTTCTGTAAGGTCAATTAAAATTGTAGCAATATTTTTAATAGAAATTTTATTTCCTGATTTTTTATGTTTTTCAATATCTTGAAAAGCTACCTTGGTTATTTCAACCCTAAACTTCCCCATATATCATCTGGATTTAAAGTTGTTATCTCACCTTTTTTTATGTTTTCTTCCGCTCTTTTTACTTTTTCAACAAATTCAGGATTATAAGTTACTATCTCCTCATTAAACTGCCCGTAATTTGGCTTAACAATTTCAAAACCATCTATGCCTTTAAAAAACATTTCAAACATCTCCATAAATGCCTTTCCTTCCTTAGTTTGTTCGTCAATTTTTATTGTAGTCATGACTTATAAATTTTATATTACAAATGTAGTAAATTTGTATTTGTATAAATAATTTATACTAAATGTACCAATTATTGATACAATGTATAAACTTTAAATTTCATAAATGAAAATAAAAAATATAATCTCAGTTCTCGAAGAAATGGCTCCTTTGGCTTACGCCGAAGATTTTGATAACGTCGGACTTTTAGTTGGAGATTCTGAAACCGAATCGACTGGTGTTTTAGTTTGTCATGATGCGTTGGAAAGTGTAATTAACGAAGCTATTTCTAAAAATTGCAATCTTGTGGTTTGCTTTCATCCTATATTATTCTCGGGAATTAAAAAAATTACGGGCAAAAATTATGTGGAACGCGCCATTCTAAAAGCTATTAAAAATGAAATTGCTATTTATGCGGTTCATACAGCGCTTGACAATCATTCTGCTGGAGTTAATAAAATATTTTGCGATGCTTTAGGATTGATAAATACCAAAGTTTTGATTCCGAAACAGAATTTCATTCAAAAATTAGTCACTTTTACCGTTCCCGATAATGCCGATAAAGTTCGAAATGCACTTTTTGAGGCTGGAGCTGGAACAATTGGGAATTATGACAACTGCAGTTTCAACTCACAAGGATTTTTTACTTTTCAAGGAAATGAAGACAGTAATCCAGTAATTGGAGAAAAAGGAAAACTACATACAGGAGAAGAAATTAAAATTGAAGTCGTTTTTGAAAAGCATCTTCAATCCAGAATTTTGAAAGCATTATTTTCCAATCATATATATGAAGAAGTCGCTTATGAAATTTACGATTTGAAAAATTCTCATCAAAATATTGGTTTAGGAATGATTGGCGAATTAGAAAATGAAATGGATGAAAAAGATTTTTTACTTTCTGTAAAAGAAAAAATGATTGCTGATGGAATTCGACATTCGACCTTTTTAGGAAAAAAAATAAAGAAAGTTGCTGTTTTGGGAGGCTCTGGAAGTTTTGCTATAAAAAATGCAATTCAGGCTGGAGCCGATGCTTTTTTGACCGCCGATTTGAAGTATCACCAGTTTTATGAAGCTGAAAACAAGCTTCTTTTGGCCGATATTGGTCATTTTGAGAGCGAACGGTATACAAAAAACTATATTGTTGATTTTCTTCGAAAAAAAATTCTTAATTTTGCCATCATTTTATCGGAAGAAAATACAAATCCAGTTAAGTACTTATAGAATATGACGAATACGAAAGAATTAAGTGTTGAGGACAAGTTAAGAGCAATATACGATTTACAGCTTATTGACTCTAGAATTGACGAAATCAGAAACGTTAGAGGAGAACTTCCTTTAGAGGTTGAAGATTTGGAAGATGAAGTTGCGGGCTTAAGCACACGTTCAGAGAAACTGAAGAGTGAACTTGAAGTAATTGAGGAGCAAATCAAAGCTAAGAAAAATGCTATTGATGAGCACAAAGAAGTGATCAAGAAATACACTAAACAACAAGAATCAGTACGTAACAACAGAGAATTTAATTCTTTGACTAAAGAGGTTGAATTTCAAGAATTAGAAATTCAATTGGCTGAAAAGCAAATCAAAGAAATGAAAGCTTCTATCGAGCATAAAAAAGAAGTTATTTCTAACTTAAAGGAAAAACTTGACGCTAAAAGTTCTCATTTAAAACATAAAAAATCTGAATTAGACGCTATTATGTCTGAAACTCAGAAAGAAGAAACTTTCTTAACTGAGAAATCTGCTGAATTTTCGTCTCAAATCGAAGACAGATTATTAGCAGCTTATAACAGAATCAGGAGCAGTGTTCGTAACGGCTTAGCTGTTGTTTCTATCGAAAGAGGAGCTTCTGCAGGATCTTTCTTTACGATTCCACCTCAAACTCAGGTTGAAATTGCTTCAAGAAAGAAAATCATTACCGATGAGCACTCTGGAAGAATTTTAGTTGACTCTGCTTTAGCAGATGAAGAAAAAGAAAAAATGGAACAATTGTTCGCAAAATTCTAATATCAAGTCCCGATTAAATCGGGACTTTTTTTTGCTTTTTTTTTGCCACAGATTTAAAGGATATAAAAGATTTTTTGCACAAACTTTTGCGCGGACATAATCTGTGTTAATCTTTTTAATCTGTGGCAAAATTTTTTCTCTAAGTTTTTTATCTTTAGAAAAAAAATCAAGTTTTGAAAATTAAAAAAGGAATTCGTTTCATCACCCTAAAATCAGTTGGATCTTATATAAATTTTTTGAGTTATGTTCGTCCGCAAAAAGCGATGGAACTTTCGTATGCACTTTTTAGCCAACCCAGAATTGGGAGATTACAAAAAGAAACACTTCCGAAAATTTTACAGAATACAGAAACTGAAATTTTCCATCATAACGAACATCATTTTCAAACCTATATCTGGAGAGGAAATGAAACTAAAATATTACTAGTTCACGGTTGGGAAAGTAATGCTTCTCGCTGGAAAAAAACCTTACCACATCTTCAAAAATCCGGAAGCACCATAATTGCTATTGATGCGCCAGCTCACGGACAGAGCAGCGGTAAAGAATTTAATGTGCCGCTTTACGCTGAGTTTATCAATAAAGCTGTAGAAAAATACAAACCCGACATTATTATCGGACATTCCATTGGAGGCGCTGCTTGTGTTTATCATCAATATTTGTTTCCGAACACGAGTATTAAAAAAATGGTGATTTTGGGAGCGCCCTCAGATTTAAAAACTTTGATTGACAATTATATTGCCATGTTGAGTTTAAATAGAAAGATGCTTCCTCTACTAGAAAACAAATTTATAAATCGCTTTAATTTCAAACTAACAGATTTTTCAGGAGAGAAATTTGCGTCTTCATTTACAATTCCAGGATTGATTGCACACGATACTTCAGATAAAATTGTGGCTTTCGCCGAAGGGCAAAAAATAGCCAGCAATTGGAAAAACAGTCAGTTTATTGAAACTTCAGGTTTAGGCCACGGAATGCATGATGATGAATTGTACGATAAAGTGATTGAGTTTCTTTTTTCTTCTGAAGAGACAAAGTAGCAAAGTAGCAAAGGGACAAAGCGACAAAGGGACAAAGATTTATATTCATACCTACAACTCCTAACTTATAATTGATAACTTATAATCTAAAAAGCATGATTGCCGTAATTTTTGAAGTCATCCCGAATGAAGGAAGAAAAGAAGAATATCTTGATATTGCTGCAAGTTTAAAACCAGAATTAACTCATATTGATGGATTTATTTCTATAGAAAGATTTCAAAGTCTAGCCGATCCTGGAAAAATTTTGTCGTTGTCTTTTTGGAGAGATGAAGAAAGTATTCAGCAATGGAGAAATCTAGAAATGCATCGTCATGCTCAGGAAAAAGGACGAAATGAGGTTTTTAAAGATTATCATTTAAGAATTGCAACCGTAGTTCGCGATTACGGAATGTTTGCAAGAAAAGAAACTCCAGAGGATAGCAAGGATTTTCATCACTCTTAAAAGGTTCAAAGGAACAGAGGAACAGAGGAACAGAGTGACAAAGTTTTTCAAAAAAATCTAAAATCTAAAATCTGAAGTCTAAAATTTATTTTTTGTCTACTTTTGCACTATGGAAGAAAATTTAAAACGTCTAAATAAATTCATTGGAGAAACGGGATATTGTTCTCGTCGTGAAGCCGATAAACTTATCGAAGAAGGACGCGTGACAATAAATGGCGCTGTACCAGAAATGGGAACTAAAGTTTCGCCACACGATGAAGTGCGAATTGACGGAAAATTAATAGTTGAGAAAAACGAAAAATTGGTTTATCTCGCATTTAACAAACCCGTGGGAATTGAATGTACTACAAATTTAGAAGTTCAAAATAATATTGTTGATTATATTAATTATCCTAAACGTATTTTCCCTATTGGAAGATTGGACAAAGCCAGTGAAGGATTAATTTTCATGACAAATGACGGTGATATCGTAAATAAGATTTTACGCGCCAGAAACAACCACGAAAAAGAATATACGGTTACAGTAAACAAACCAATTACAGAACGTTTTATTCAAAGAATGGGAAATGGAGTTCCGATTTTAGATACTGTTACAAGAAAATGTAAGGTTGAACAAATCAGTAAATTCACTTTCAAAATCATTTTGACGCAAGGTTTAAACCGTCAGATTAGAAGAATGTCTGAATATTTGGGTTATGAAGTTACGGCGCTTAAACGTATCCGAATTATCAATATTTCTTTGGATGTTCCAGTTGGAAGATATCGAGATTTAACAGATGCTGAAATTACAGAATTAAATCAGTTGATTGAGCCTTCTAGCAAAACCGAAGAAGCGAGTTTTCCTAAAGTTGAAAATTCAGCTCCAAGTTCAGCTCCTACTAGAAGAAAAGCATATATTTCGCAACACGATCCGCGATTTAAAAAAAGAGGAGATAATAAATAAAAAGAAAAACCATTCACTCAAACGAATGGGTTTCTTTTTGGATTATTTTTTTTCTTTATTTAAGAATTCATAATACAAAGCTTTTGACAAAAAACTCTCATTCTGATAATTTGAAATCAATTCTTCTCTTGTAATTTCTGCATTTTTTCCATCTAAATTATGCTGCAAAAAATAGGCTCTACGCGCATCATCGTTAAAATTTAAGCCGCTTAAGAAAACTGGCTCTACACCTTTGTTAACTGAAATATTATAATTGGTGATTAAACTTCCCCAGTTTACATAACTGCATAACAAAATTGTTCCATAGAAATACCAAATCATTTGGTTAAATAAGTAAGCATTGGTTTTTTGTTTATTGATTTTTTGAAATGAAACAATCAATCCAATTATTGCCAAAATCAAAAAGGCATATACTCCAAGTCTTTTATATGTTAGACCGTAAAAAGAAACGTATTCTGAGTTTTTAATAATAGCGCTTACAATCAAAATCACATTTAAACCAAGCCAAACTTTAGCTAACTTTTTTAGAGTAGAAGCTTCTTCATCAAAATTGAAACCGCCTTTAAAATAAAACATTATAACTCCAACCGCCATCAAGATTGAAAAAATGACGGCATTTACACGTTCGTGTATATCTGAACTTAAATTTGCCTTTTCTACTACTTCAAAGAATTGTTCATAATTGTAAGTTCCGATGAAAACTAAAAGCATAATATTTAGCAGAAAAAGTGTTATTACACCGCTTTTTCTTTCGAAATCAAGATCTAAAAACGAAAACGTACTTTGATTTTTTAGCTCTGACACATTTGTAAAATTGTTATCTAATTTTGAATTGTATTCCTTACAAACATCTGGAACCCAATAATTCCAAAAACTGAATGAGATATAAAACCCTAAAATGCTTATTAAAATTAATTGGGGCAGATTGATATCTAACTCATAATCTGTAAATAATGATGAAAAATGGTTGCTTCCGAAGGAATAAACGATAAAAAACAATCCAAGAAAAATAACTGGAATAAGGACAAAAGCAATTAACTTTTTTGCTAGATTATTATGGATTTTTCTCTCTGGAAGCCATTGATTGAACATAAAGATCCGTCCAATTGAAGTAAATCCGTTTAAAATTATCAGAGGAAAAACTTGTATGGTTTTGAGTTCGCCATCTTGTGTTTTGAATTGTAAAATTAAAATTGACAATGCCAAAGCAAAAAATGAAGCCGCATCGCCGTACCACGCAAATGCAAAACAAGATAATATAGAAGTCATTACGAGCAATAAATGTGATCGATCTACGAATTTCTCCTGAAAAAAATAACTAATTAAAAGTGTCAGCACGACACCAAAAATAGAGATATTGATTCCAACAGATTCGTTGTAAAATAGCAGTGTAAAAACCAAACTGCAAGCCAGGATAATTTGATGTTTTTTCATGATTTATAAATTTAAAAGTACTTTGTATTTCAAAGTTTAAGAATAAAAAAATAGCGTTATTTATGATTTCATTAATTTTTCAAGGTATGATAAGTGTTCTTTAAAAGCCGCACGTCCCAAATCGGTTACCTGATAAGAGGTTTTTGGCTTTTTACCCACAAATTCTTTTTTCACTTCAATGTATGAGGCTTTCTCAAGCGCAGAGGAATGACTTGCTAAATTACCATCAGTGATATTCAAAAGGGTTTTCATCTCGGTAAAATCTACCCAGTCGTTAACCATCAGAATGGACATAATACCCAACCTGACACGGCTTTCAAAGTCTTTATTTAGCTTATCAATAATTCCCATTCAATTATTTGTATTTTTTGAACATCACTAACCCATATACGATATGCAGAATTCCGAATCCTAAGATCCAAAATAATAATCCATATCCAATATAAAAAAGCGAAATACATCCTAAAATTAGTTCAGAGAAGCCTAAGTATTTAATGTCTGAGAAAGTGTATTTTTCTGCATTTATTAGTGCTAGACCGTAAAATAGTAATGTTGATGGGGCTATTAGTCCAAAATATCCGTGGTACATTAATGCCACACAGAATATTCCTCCTGCTAAAAGCGGTACTGCTAGATTGAATAGCATTTTTTTTGTTGCTGAAGTCCAAATTGGCAAATTGTATTTTTTACTTTTTCTGATGGTGAAAAAGATTCCGAATGCAAGGGCAAAAGCCAAGATAGTAATGCCAATCCAGAATAATTCTGAAACCAAATTTGTACTATACAATCTGTGTTCATCGTTTAAATAATCCATTCCGTTTGCTTGGAATAATTGGTAGACATAAATTCCACCAATTAAAGCTGAAAGTCCAGCGAAGACTCCCGAAAGTCCGCTTAATGATATAAATCGTGAAGAGCGCTCCATCATGGAACGAATATGTGCTAAATCTTCTTGGTGCTTTTGATTCATAATTAAAGTACTTTGCAGTACAAAGTTATTATTTATTTTGAATTGACAAATAAAAAAATGAAAAAATATTTTTTGTATCACCCCGCCGGGGCTTTAAGAGGTGTCGATAATTACTTCTATAAATATTTCACCCCTCCGGGGCTTTAATAGATGTGGAAAATTTTTGCTTATTTTGGATTTCTGCAAGGTTTTCAAAACCTTGTAGGTTTGTAGCTCGTTTTGAGTAGAAAAAAAACTTTGAATTTTACATGAAACAAAAATAACCTACAAGGTTTTGAAAACCTTGCAGGAATGACAAGATCTTGTGAGTGCGTGAGGGATAGGAGCTGGCTAACGAAGTAGCGCGGATAGCCCGACCTTGTTTTGCGAATGGCGCACATACGCGCACAGTTTGGTAGCGCCATTTGCAAATTAAGGTCACGCTCAAATTATAAAATGAAAAAGCCTCTTCTTAACGAACAGGCTTTGGGATATTTTTTTTAAAACCATCTTCTGCGTTTGAATAGGAAAGCGCCGACGGTTGATAAGATTACGGATATGAAAAGTAGAATCCAAATGCCGTATTTGCTTTCTTCAAGACCGTTTGGGACGTTCATTCCGTACAAACTGGCGATTAGTGTCGGGATCATTAAAATAATGGAAATTGAGGTCATCTGTTTCATAATATTGTTCATATTATTGGAGATTACAGAGGCGTATGCGTCCATCATTCCGGTTAGGATGTTGTTGTAAATATTGGCGGTATCTTGTGCCTGATTTAATTCGATTTCGACATCTTCTAGCAATTCCGGATCATAATTGGCTTTGTGCGCTTTTAGGTTTTTGATTCTTTGAAATAAAACGTCATTTGCTTTGAGAGAAGTGATGAAGAATACAAAACATTTTTCGATTTGAAGCAAGGCCTGCAATTCTTCATTTTTGATGGATTTCTCTAAATTGTCCTCGGCAAGTTTTATTTTATGATTGATTTGTTTCAGATATTTTAAATACCAAACGCTTGATGACAAAAGTAATCTGAGAACTAAGTTGAAATTATCTTCGATTTCGATGTTTTTGCGTTGTGAATACGACACAAAATCGGCAATGATTTCTGTTTTGTAAAAACTGATGGTAACGCAGATATCTTCTTTGAAAATAACTCCAAGCGGAACGGTATGAAAAGGAATTTTGACATCGCTGCTTTTTACTGGAATGCGCATGATGATCAATGTCCAGCCGTCTTCGATTTCGATACGTGGTCTTTCGTCGATATCTTCGATATCATTGTAGAATGCTTCGGGAACTTGAAGTTCTTCTAGTAAGTAATTTTTTTCTGATTCGGTTGGAGATTCGATGTGAATCCAGCAATTTGGAGTCCATTTTTGGATTTCAATTAATCCGTTGTTGTTTGTGTAAAAGGCTTTCATTTCAAAATACAGGATTTTATCGCAGCATTTTGAAATTTCAAAAGCTGCTTAATTTAATACTAACGAATGATAATAATCGTCCATTTGGAGAAGTGATTTTTTTAATGTGGCGCAAAAGTAGCCTTTATTTATAGAAAGAGAAACTTTAAAGTATTAATTATATATTAAAACGGCACTTTGAGCGGATTTAAACAAATAGAAACATAGATTTTATAATCGTAGAAGGCGTTTTCACTTTTTTTTAAATAAACATAGCTTTATGCTTTAGCTATGTGGAAGAAATTTATTTCTCTGCTGTATTCTTTTATCAGCAATTAAATCTATGTTTCTATGTGTTTAGAAATTAATTTATCACATAAAAAAAGCCTGTTCGATCGAACAGGCTTGTAACTATATTAATGCAGAAATTATTGGTTTCTTGCGCTTCTCATTTTTCTTGCTAAAAGTGTATTTTTAAGCAACATTGCAATTGTCATTGGTCCTACTCCACCCGGAACTGGCGTAATGAAAGCTGCTTTTTTGCTTACTCCGTCAAAATCAACATCACCTTTAATTACATAACCTTTTGGGTTTGATGCATCGTCTACACGCGTGATTCCAACATCTATGATTGTTACTCCTTCTTTTACCATATCTGCTTTTAAGAATTCCGGAACTCCTAAAGCTGTAATGATAATATCTGCATTTTTAGTGAACTCTTCTAAATTTTTAGTACGGCTGTGAGTCAACGTTACTGTTGAATCTCCAGGATTTCCTTTACGGCTCATTAAAATACTCATTGGGCGACCCACGATGTGGCTTCTTCCGATAACTACGGTATGTTTTCCGGCAGTTTCTACTTTGTAACGCTCTAACAATTGCATGATTCCGAATGGTGTTGCTGGAATGAATGTTTCCATTTCTAAAGCCATTCTCCCAAAGTTTGTTGGGTGAAATCCGTCAACATCTTTCTCAGGATCAATTGCTAAAAGAATTTTTTCTTCGTTGATATGTTTTGGCAAAGGCAACTGAACGATATATCCGTCTAAGTTATCATCTTCGTTTAGTTCTTTAATTTTAGCCAAAAGTTCGTCTTCTGAAATAGTTTCTGGTAAAGCTACTAAAGTCGAATCGAAGCCAATTTCCTGACATGATTTTACTTTACTTCCTACGTAAGTTAAACTTGCTCCGTTATTCCCCACTAAAACAGCTGCTAAATGAGGCACTTTTCCTCCAGCGTCTTTTATAGCTTGAACTTCGACTGCGATTTCGTTTTTAATGTCGTTAGATGTTTTTTTACCGTCTAGTAGTTGCATTTTGTTGTTTTGTTTGTTTCAGGTTTAAAGTTTGTCTTGTGTCACGTTTCAAGTTGAAAATGAAACTCTTTATATATTAAGTGAAAAAGTTTCAAGTTTTGGTTTCTTAACTTGAAACCTTAAACTTGAAACTCTTTTTATTATTTTGGCATTCCCGGCATACCGCCTGGCATTCCTTTCATTCCGCCCATCATTTTCATCAGGTTTTTTCCGCCTGGACCTTGCATCATCTTCATCATTTTGCTCATTTGGTCGAATTGCTTCATTAACTGATTTACTTGCTCGACTTTAGTTCCTGAACCTTTTGCGATTCTGGCTTTTCTTTTTACGTCGATAATGGCTGGTTTACTTCTTTCTCCCGGTGTCATCGAGTGAATGATAGCTTCGATATGTTTGAAGGCGTCATCTTCGATTTCTACATCTTTCATGGCTTTTGAAGCTCCTGGTATCATTCCAACCAAGTCTTTCATATTACCCATCTTTTTAACTTGCTGAATCTGCGTTAAGAAGTCATCAAAACCGAATTCGTTTTTAGCGATTTTCTTTTGAAGTTTTCTAGCTTCTTCTTCATCAAATTGTTCCTGAGCTCTTTCAACAAGAGACACAACATCTCCCATTCCTAAAATACGCTCAGCCATACGTTCTGGATAGAAAACATCAATTGCTTCCATTTTTTCTCCAGTACCAACAAATTTAATTGGTTTGTTTACAATCGATTTGATCGAAAGTGCTGCTCCACCACGAGTATCACCATCTAATTTCGTTAAAATAACTCCATCAAAGTTTAAGATATCGTTGAAAGCTTTTGCTGTGTTTACAGCATCTTGTCCTGTCATAGAGTCGACAACGAACAATGTTTCTTGTGGTTCAATTGCTTTGTGTACACGAGCAATTTCGTCCATCATTTCCTGATCTACTGCCAAACGTCCTGCTGTATCGACGATCACAACATTGAATCCGTTTGCTTTTGCATGTTTAATTGCGTTTTGAGCAATTTCTACAGGATTTTTATTTTCTGGTTCTGAGTATACCTCAACACCTATTTGATCTCCAACAACATGCAACTGATTGATCGCCGCAGGACGGTAGATATCACACGCTACAAGAAGTGGTTTTTTGTTTTTCTTCGTTTTTAGAAAATTGGCTAATTTTCCTGAGAAAGTCGTTTTACCAGAACCTTGAAGTCCTGACATCAAAATAACAGTTGGATTTCCTGATAAGTTTACACCAGCAACATCTCCTCCCATTAATTCTGTCAACTCATCTTTTACCAGTTTTACTAATAATTGTCCTGGTTGTAATGTTGTCAATACGTCTTGACCAATTGCTTTTTCTTTTACTTTGGCAGTAAAATCTTTAGCAATTTTAAAGTTAACATCGGCATCAAGTAACGCACGACGAACTTCTTTTAAAGTATCGGCAACGTTTACTTCTGTAATTTTACCGTGTCCTTTTAATATATGGAACGCTTTATCTAACTTATCACTTAAATTATCAAACATATCATTTTCTTTATTTGAAGTGCAAAGATAATCTAATTAGATATTTCAGGCAATATTTATTTTTTAAGGTTCAAAGGAACAAAGCTACAAAGTGACAAAGGTTTTTTGCAACGAATTACACTAATTTCTCGAATTGTTTATGTCGGTTTTTTTCTCTCGCAGATTTGGCAGATTTAGGGATTTATTTATTACCAATAAAAAAATAATCTGCTCTATCTGCCAAATCTGCGAGAGGAAAAACTTTGTGCCTTAGTGCCTTCGTGGCAAAACAAAAAAAAGGCGCAAAGAAAAATCTCCGCGCCTTTGTGTCTTTGTGGCTATAAGACTTTGAACCTTTAAATTAAAATTGAAAGTAAATAAAAGGTTGTGAACCTGCAACTGCTGTTGCGTAAACGATCCAGTACACAAATCCTAAGATTATTGCTTTTACTAATATTGGTGTTTTATCAAAAATAGATTTCATTCCGGTTGTGAATGATTCTGGTAAAAAATGCCAAACGTAACCGAATAACATTAATCCGAATACATTTTTATAACCTAGAATAATTGTTTTCCAAAGTTCTGGTTCGAATGTTAATTGACCGATATTATTAATTACCTGCAACGCTGTTTCGAAATCTCTTGCACGGAAGAAGATCCAGCAGAAAACTACAAAGTGGAATGTTATTACGATTGAGAAAAATCTCCATAAAAAATTTGGACTTTTATCTTTTTTGGAAGGAAAGAATTCCATGAATATTTTATGAACTGCCAATGCTAATCCGTGAAGTGCTCCCCAAACAATAAACTGCGCTCCTGCTCCATGCCATAGTCCTCCTAAAAGCATTGTAGTAAACAAGTTAAAATTAGTTACCAATGTTTGTTTTACTTTGCTTGAAAGCAAAAATGACAAACAGAAAACTAAAATACTGCTTCCGGCAATAATCAGCGGTACTATACTTTCATTATAAGAAGATATTCCCCAAAGCAATAATCCGAAGAAAAATAAACTTGGGAATAAATATCCTGCGAAAGAACCTTTACGGTTTCCTCCAATCGAAATGTATAAAAAATCTTTTAACCAAGTTGAAAGCGAAATATGCCATCTTCTCCAGAAATCAGTAATCGAAGTAGATTTATACGGCGTTCTAAAGTTTTCTGGTAATTTAAATCCAAGTAATAATGCAATACCAATTGCCATATCTGAATATCCTGAGAAATCGCAATAAATTTGAATAGCATATCCGTAAGAAGCCATTAAATTTTCGAAAGAAGTATAACTTAGTGGAGTGTCAAAAACACGATCGACAAAGTTTACCGAAATGTAATTTGAGATTACTGTTTTCTTGATTAAACCTCCAATAATTAAAAACAAAGCGTTGTTTACATCTTGTCTGCTTAGATTTAATTTTTGATAAATCTGAGGCAGGAAATCTTTCGCACGTACAATTGGGCCAGCAACCAACTGCGGAAAAAAGGAAACGAAGAATAAATATTCAATGTAATTTTTTGTTGGTTTAATTTCTTCGCGATAAATCTCGATAATATAACTCATCGACTGAAAAGTATAAAACGAAATTCCGACAGGAAGAAAAACATTGTGAAGTGCATAATTACCATGAAACATATCATTGTACGTAACAATCATAAAGTTCATGTATTTGAAATAACCCAAAAGTGCAAGATTCAAAATGACACTAATTACCAAATACAGTTTTTTAACGTTGTCGCGACTTTCTTTATAAATAATCTGGCTCAGACCATAATCTACAACTGAAGAAAGCAGTAATAGTAGAAAATAAATTCCGCTTGATTTGTAGTAAAAGAATAGTGAGAAGAGAATAACATACGTTAATCTCAAATAAAATGTTTTGCGTAAAAATCCATACACAAAGTAGAAAACCAGAAATAATCCTAAAAATAAACCGGTATTAAATAATAATTTTTCGTCTGGATTGTAAACAAACCAACTTTCAACTTGTTCTATTGTAATTGCACCAAAATTCTGGATAAACCAATTGTTAATGCTATCTATTGTCGTCAACTTAATTCTTTAATTTAAAATTATCGTAAGCTTTTAAAAACGCCTGAGTAAACAAATTTCCTTGTTTCTCGTATCCTTTTTTAGAATAATGAACATAATCTGGTCCAATTAATCCTTGTACTTTTAATTTTTGAATTCCGCTCATTCCGCCAAATTCATCGTATAAATCCCAAACAGCAAAACCATCTTGTTGTGCTATATCAATAATTTGTCTGGTATAATCATCAATATAGTTGTTTGGTTTTCTTCTCAGTAAAGACGGCGGCGGTGTCATTATTATTATTGGCGCGTCTATTTTTTGAGCTTTAATATTATTGATGAACTCTCGCAGTTCTTTGATATAATTTGCGGCATTCAGGTGATCGTAACTTTCATTCGTTCCTAACGAAAAAACCAGCAAATCCGGATGTAGAGATTTTAATTGTTCAAAAAATAACGGATATTTATTATAGTCTGAAAACTTTGCTCCGTTAACTCCAATTCCGCTATAAATAATTCCCGGGTTGTCTTTTTCTAGAACAATTCCGTTTAGCTCGTAATCTTTAGCTTCTTTATTTGGAATCAGGAATATTCGACTTAAAGAATTATCTGAATAGTAATAATGCGAGTACGAATCTGATTCTATCGCCAGAGGTACAAATTCGGACATTGAAACTGTTTTGGCTTTCGTTTCGTTTGTGGCAATTTTTAAAGTTCTTCCCGCGCGAATGTTATTTCCTGTTAAACGATTATCTCTCTTAATTTCTGCAATTGAAACATTGTATTTGTCTGCAATACTACCTAGAACTTCGCCTTTTTTAATCTTATGTGTAATAACTTTCCGCTCTGTTGTCTGAATCGAATTGATTTTGGACGAAACAGCCAAATCAAACATATTTTGATTCTGCGGCGTTATAATTTTTATGGTATTGAATTTATAAGAAGGATCTTTTATATTCATTTCCATTACAAATCCGCCTGTATCTCTCCAAAGTCCAATTCCGCATAAACCAACTGGACGGCTTTTAACAGGATGAATATTTCTATAACTTTGCCAACTACGATTCGATTTAAAACGTTCGTTGTAAGATCCGTTTGTTTTAGCCAATTGATAAGGAAAAACTAAACCGCGGCCAGAATTACCAAATTTTTGCTGCAGATTTTTTCTGATTTCATTGGTCATCAAATCGCCCTGGATGTGCGAATCACCAATATGTACAATATTGATTTTTTGATTCTTATGATCTTCGTTTTCTTCTAATTTCTTAAAAAATCCTTTTAATACTTTCGCATTATAAATCTGACCGTCAGAAGGAACTTCAATCGCTGCTGTATCCACTTTTTGCATCATACTCTTGGGTATTGGATGTACGTCTTTTTTTGGAGTTTTTTCATTTGATGTAAAGAAAAGACAACAAATGAAAAAAATAATATTATTTATCATACACTATCTTTTGTTATGGAGACGGAATCGGGTCGGACTCTTCTTGCTGGTTTTGGTTTAGTTCCGTTAGCATCTCTTTTTTCTCTAAGTACTTTATATTCTTCGTATCCTTTATTTAATTGTCCATATAGCAAATTACCAATTGCTTTTGCACCACGTTGATTAAAGTGTGTATAATCTTTATTGGCTTTTGCCGGAGCTTCGTCTACCCATTTAATCATTGATCCGTCTCCTCCCATCAAAGTATATAAATTGACAAATCCTGCCTGATTCTCCAGAGCATAATGTTTTTGTGCTTTCATCAAAGGAACTACCGCAGAATCGGTTTTCATTTCCATGTCATATTTAGTCGATTTATCGGCTGTAGAGACAATCAAAATCGAAACACCCGGAAATGATTCTTTAATTTTATTTACGGTTTTTGTCATTCCTTTTTCATACCAGGAATAATTTTTTGTTCCGTAGTTTAAAACGTTTGTTCCGTAATGAAGAATAATCAAATCGTATTTCAGATTATTATTAAAAGCTCTCATGACATCTGCATTGAACATTGAAATCGGAAGTCCGGAATTTCCTCTTTGGGAAAAATTATCCACATGAACTCCAATTCCGTTGTCAAAATTAAATCCGTAAATCGGAATAGAATCTGCTTGTATGAAATTTGCTTTGAATGCTTTTAAACTTCCAGACGAAACTTTCAGTGTATTTACTAAATTGTTTGGAGAAAGGCTTTTTCTAATTGTATCTTTTCCGATAATAAAATTGACTTTTCCTGTTTTAGAAGAACGTCCGTAAAATAAAGTAGCATTATCTAGAGATGCGCAGTGTTTATTAAGTCCCGCTTCATATTGTACCCAGGTTGAATTGGATTTATCATTTGCAAAAAACACGTGTCCATTAACTCCAAAAGGACTGGTTGGTTTTTTTACGTTTAAATACGATTGTGTTTTCCAGTTTTTAGAATAAGTTGATTTTACAGAACCTCTAGATGCAGCCGATTCTGACGTAATAGAAACAAAACCAACGCCATTTCCTCCAAAACGTTCCTGATAATTATTACGAACATCCTGAACGATTAAATCTCCATCGGTCATTGAATCACCGTAATAAGCGATTCTCACTTTATTCTGTGGATTTTTCTCTAATTGATACAATTTTTCATAGAAGGAAATCAGGTATTGATATCCTTTATAATTTTCGAATGTTTCTGCTGGAAATTCGATTCCTTCAGTTTCATCAAAAACAATTTTCTGTTTGTTTAGTTCTTTTTCGCTTTCGGCAATACTATCATCATCCAAAGAAAGAGAATCTTTGGCTACAGACTCTAAAAGCAAACTATCTATCAATATATTTTTAGAATCTAATTTACTTTCTGAAAATATTTTATCCGGAAGGATTTGTTTGAACCCAATAAAAGCAACGAATGCCAAAGCAACGATCGCAAAAGACTGAAAAAAATAAGATTTTGTATTCACTTAATAATTATAAAAGTATAACGATCTGCATTCAAAAATTAAACCAATTAAATAATGGTTAACTTATTGCAGAAAAAATTTTTGCAAAGATAGAATAACATTTTGTTTCTGATTCATTTTAACAAGAAACTAGGACAAAAAAAAGAGGTTAGATAAATCTAACCTCTAAATCAAAAAAAAATAAAAAAAACAAAGTCAATGATAACTAAATTTTAATGTCTTTCATTTAAAACAAGCTTGAACAACTGTATTATCCAAGCTTGAATCTATACTATTTCAACAATGTATATTGAAATTTAGGAAATCCTCTTTCTCCAGCTTCGTTTGCTCCGCCAGTAAATTTCAATTTGTAGATATTTCCTGCTGGATCTTTCACCACATAAAAACGGTCTGTTCTTAATACAAATTGAGAAACCGGAATTCCATCAGCACCTGTAGCACTTGTTCCTCTCCAGTTTGAACCAATATTTCTCTGATCTTCTGTAAATTTAGTAGTATCAACATTTGCTAATGTAAAAGCTTCAAAGGTGAATTCACTTGTAAGAACCTGATACGTTTTAGCAGTTCCTTTAATATTATTTAAAACAAAATCAGGGTAAAAGTATGGAGTTGTTCCTCCAGGAATGATATTGGTAAAAGTGGTAAAACTTAAATCCCATTGATTTTTTTGAGGCTCAACACTTACTTGTTTTTTATCCAATAAGCTAAAGAATGTAAAGTTGTAGGCGCTGTTTTTTGATATAATAACTTCTTCGTGAGTTGTTGCTGCGATATCAGCATATTGTACTTTGTAATCAGTACCACTTTTTAAGATTCTGATTTTTTTCCATCCTCTTGAAGTTCCTCCAGCAGACCCTTCAGATCCTGTTGCCGGTTTAACTGTTGCGGGATTGCTTCCCATATTAATCAAATAAACTTTGTTTTCTGAATCTGTAGCAGAAACTTCAGCAATTGCCGTTTTGAAAACATCAGTTGCAGTAAATGCGGCTGTTGGATCATCAATTTGAGTAGAATTTCCCTGACCCTGATTAATAATCATGGTTTCATCTGCTACTTGAACTTCATCAATGTTAGTTGTAGCAAGTTGTTTTGCAGACATTTTTACTGAACTATTTAAAACAACTCTAAAAGTTGATCCAGAATAAAATCCTAAATCCCAAGAAGTTCTTAAAACAGAAGTCATTTTTCCAGTACTTAAATCAACAAAAACCTGATTTGGCTGCAAAGAACCTCCAACTTCAGGAGATAAAGCTGTTCCTAAAGAAGCTGTTTCATTAAAATTTAACTGAGTTGTTTTATTTCCAACAATATTTGCACCATTAGACGCACTAGAAATTGTAAAGGTTACATTTTTTACCTCATCTGTTGCTGCATTTTTTATTTTGTTAAAAGTAAAAGTTACAGAAGTAGCATTTTGCTCAAATGGTACAACGATTTTTTTATCTGCACTTGCAGCAGGAGCTGTTGTAAAATCTGTTGTGTAAACTGCTGCTGTTGCTGTATACGAAATTGTTAACGAACCAGCGGACGGGGCCGGAGCAGAAAATTTAATCTGAATAGGCGTATCTGTACTAGTTACGTGTTGCGAAGGCTCAGCAAATGCAACAGAAACTGATGCACCACTATTGTCACTATCATCATTATTACAAGCAGTAAATACAAGTAAAACGAAAGATAAAATTAGAATAAAGTTCTTTTTCATTTGAATTTATGGATTAGTATTTATTAATTAATATTTAAGTTATAAGTCAGTTTGAGGAAATACGAACGCCCATATCCTAACAACAAATCTGTACTACCAGCTGCATGAGCACCTCCTGTAGAATCGCCACCACCATTTCTAACGGATTGAACATTTGTAATATCAAACAAGTTTCTGGCGCCAATTGTTACTTCAAACTGATTTTTAAAGAAGACCTTTCGAATTGAAGCGTCCATCCAGCTGTATGGTTTTATTTCTTCCAAGAAAAATTTAGCACTTCCATTTGTATCTGTTCCTGCTACAAATCGCTGTTGTTCTCCATTATATTTATAATAAAGCGCAAAAAGGGTATTCCACTTTGGAACATTATATGATATGCTTGAGTTTAATTGAAGTGAATACAGAAATTTATCATCAGAAGTTAAGTTCAACGCGGCTAAATCTAGTTTTCTGGAAATTCCTACCACTGCAGCTCCAATTTTTCCTGTAAAATTTTTATAAGTATATTGCTCAGCAGTTGAGATATTCCACATTTTATATTTGTTGATATTTACGTATCTGTAATTTTGAGTCGGAGTTACCTGAGTTAAGACCATATCAATTCTGTCATCGACATCCAAATAAGTCACTGCTAAATTATTTGCAATTTGCGCTCCAGAACCCAAGAGGCAAGATCTTTTAAAACTAACCTCGTAAGAAGTACTATTTTCAGGCACTAAATCAGGATTTCCTTGAAGATTATGATTAGAATCCACAAAATAAGTGTAAAGCTCATCAAAATTGGGTGTTCGGTATGACTTCCCTAAAGAAGCCCTAGCCTCTAATCCTTTTTTGAAAAGATATCTTAAACCTAACGAACTCGCATATTGATTATCAAATTTGGACTGAATGGAGTAACGCAGACCTGGGCGAATTGAAAACTTATCGCTTAAATTAATTTCAGCAACGGTGAAAACATCATAATTTTCTAACCTCTTTCTAATATCTGTTAATTGTTGCTGATCGTCTTTAAAAGTACCAGCCGTTGCATCATAAAAACCATTTTCGTTTGTAATCTCATAACCTAATTGAAAATCAACTTTTTGACTATTAAAGAGATTACTCAACGTACCTATTGAGTACAACACTTCTTTAGATTGATAAGTCTCTCTTGTGTTGGCAAACTCTTGATTTGTTTCGATTTGATAATTAAATTTTTCAATATCACGTTCTTGCTTTTGGTGTGATAACGAAACATTATAATTCAATTTTGAAAAAAGTTTTCCGTTAGAATTTAAGTGGTGATAAAACCGGTTGGTTAAATAGCGCCTGTCATTTGCAAAATAAGTTTCTGGAAAAGGGTAATTATCTTGAGGGATTAATGTTTGATTATAAAAATGTACATTCTCTCCGTAGTAATCAAATTTATAAAAAATTCTAAAATTATCTTTTTGGTAGCCTAACATGGCATTCCCAACCAATTGATCTTTAGGAAGCCATTCGTATCCTCGAAGTCCGTCATTAACCCCATAATCTTTTCCTTTCTTAGCATCATAAAATCCAGCAAAATCATTTCTGTTTCCACCAATATTTACAAACCAGTTTTCATTAAAATTATGCGCTATTTTAGCCGACTGAATATGACGTCCTTTATCAAATAATGCATACTCATTTCCAACCGTTTCCTCTTGAATTGTCGTGCTTATCTGCCATTTATATCCTCCTCCTTTTTTTGTAATGATATTTAAAATACCACTTACGGCATTTGCTCCGTGAGTTACTCCCATTGAGCCTTCAATAATTTCAATTCGTTCTACGTCATCAAGATTTACTTGGGTCAAATCAACATTAGTTCCCATGCCGGTGTCACTTACTAATGGAATGTTATCTATTAAAATTTTAAAGTACTGAGAATCCAATCCAAACATCGAAACCGTTGATCGCCCATCACTCCCGCTAGTTCTGATACTGATATTTAAGTACTGATTCAAAACGTCAGACAAATTATTTGCTGCCAGCTGTTTTATGTCTTCTTTTGAAATTACGCGAACATTAAATACAGACTTTTTAATGGACTGTGGCTCTAGCTGACCAGTCACCACAACTTCAGAAAGTTTTTCTTGGGAAACTATAGTATCTCTTTGCTGCGCAAAAGAAGAAGTACAAAAAAGAAATCCAGCAAAAAGGGTAATTTTAATTTTCATTATTTTTATTCAGTCTTAATAATCGATGCAAATATATAACTATTTTTAATTGTTCTAAATAAAATTTATATATTTGCGAAAAATTTTTAAAACAAAATAATACGTTATGATTTCAAAAAGCTTTTTATTGTCAGCCGCTATGGCTTTAACATGCAGTCTTGGTTTTAGTCAGGATAAGAAACAACAAGACATCAAATCAATAAAATCGATGTGCGGTTGTTATGAAGTGAAATTTAATTTTACTGAAACATTTTCTTATCCAAAAGATACACTTACTTACAAGCCTTCGGAGACAAAACATGAATCGGCTTTAGAATGGGTAGAATTATTAGAAGACACTCCGAACAAAATCGTAATGCAACATTTACTAATTGTAAGTGATGATATGATTATCAAGCACTGGAGACAAGATTGGTTATATGAAAACACAGACTTGTATTCTTTTGCTAAAGGAAATTCCTGGAAATACAAGAAATTAGACAAAAAAGCAGTTAAAGGGCAATGGACTCAAAAAGTATATCAAGTAGATGACAGTCCAAGATATGAAGGTTCTTCGACTTGGGTTCACGTTGATGGAAAAGATTACTGGGCAAATGTGACAGATGCTCCATTGCCAAGAAGAGAGCAAACAAAACGCAACGATTATAATGTTTTGAAAAGAAGAAACATCCATGAAATCACATCTACAGGATGGAATCACGAGCAAGACAACGACAAATTAGTTCGTGACGATGCTGGAAAAGATGTTCTTTTAGCACAAGAAAAAGGATTTGACGTTTACACTAAAGTTCCAGATATTAAATGTATTGCAGGACAAAAATGGTGGAAAGAAAATAATGCAATCTGGAAAAACGTTCGTGACAAATGGCAAACTCTTTTCGACAGACATACAGATTTAAATTTAGAAGCTAAAGTTGAAAGAAAAGCACTTTACTCTTTATTATTTGATTTAAAACCAGATACTGCAAAAGCAGAAACAGATAAAATCATTGATAAGTTTGTTAAGTAATTAGAATTAGTTGTAATGAAAAAACCGGAAGCTTTTAAACTTCCGGTTTTTTTTTGTTACTTTTAAAAGATTCTTTTACAATGGATTTTGCACAATTAATGGATTAGCATTAATCTCAGCTCTTGGAATTAACCATTGCCATCTGTTATCTGTAGGATCAACATTCATTACACCATTTGTAATAGCTGAGTCATGATTTGCACCCGTTCTGTCTAAAGAAGAATTTGTACGTTTTAGATCAAAGAATCTAAATCCTTCTCCCCATAATTCTATTCTTCTTTGCAATAAAATTTCATTTATCAAATCTTGTCCAGTATTCGTTGAAAGTTCATACGATGGATTTCTGCTTTTTTCAAAATTAAAAAGTATAGTTGCTGCATCAGCGCTTCCTAATCTTGCTTTTGCTTCTGCTTCTATCAAATACATCTCCGCAACGCGCATGTAAGGGATATCGCATCTACTATCACCTGTACTTACAGCTAAAAATTTTTGGCTAGTGTACGGAAATTTAGAAAAACTCGAAGGAAGTGCTAAAGCTGTGTGCTTACCTGTTTTATCAAAAATAGTTGAACGAACGTCACTTGATGGAATCAGATTATACAATTTACTATTAATTGCTTTTGGACAAGAACGTATAACTGTTGAACTAAAGTTTCTAGACATATAAGCGCCGAAGTTACCAAAATATTGAGTCTGAACTTCATTCACATGACTTCCCCACATCCATTCTTTATTATTAAAATCATTAAAACCAGTTCCGTAATCTGCAATAGCCATTAAATTCAATCCATATTTAGCCTTATTAGCATAGTCCGCTGCTATTTGCCAATTACCTTGAGTTAAGGCAACACGTGCTTTTAATCCTTGAGCAACTTTTAAATCTAAATGGGAATTATTTGGTTTTACATATCCTGCTAATAAAATATTTGCTTCGTCTAAATCTTTATTAATTTGAGAATATACTTCTTCAACTGTAGCCCTTGGAAGATTTTCATTCCCAACACTCAAAACCAAAGGAACTCCCAATTGTGAATTAGCTTCACCATTTACATATCTTTTACCATACAATTGCACTAGTTGAAAATGACAAAATGCACGATATAACAGAGCTTGGCCTTTTACAATATTTTTGTCAGCTGTTGTGCCAATGGCTGCATCTGTTGCGGTTATGATTGTATTGGCATTACGTATAATTTTATAGTATGTTCTATACGGAAATCTAACTTCTGAAGAATTTTCGTTGTTTAAAGCACTCCAATTGTACACGGCCAAAAACCAACCATTTGTAATTGGAAAGACCACGTCATCGCCAGCAATATCAACTTGCTGCATTAAACTCCCTAAACCTGTTTGACTTTGATCTTCATAATTATTGTACAAAGACCTATGAATACCGTTTAACAAAGTCATCAAATTTTCTGTCGTTTTTGTTGCTCCATCATAATCAACAAATTCTGTTGGTTTCTTACTTAAAAAATCATCAGAACAAGAGCCTAAAACAATTATTGAAATAACTGCAAATATTAATTTAATATAATTTTTCATGGTCTTAAAAATTTAAATTCAATCCTAATGTTATCACTCTAGATGGTATATATCTATTTTGTGTTGTTCCATTAAAAGTTTGTGTTGGATCCATTCCTTGACGTTTTGTAAATAGCAATAAATTTTCCCCATTTATGTAAACTGAAGCATTATCTATTTCTAACTTTGATATAAATTCAGACGGTACTTTGTAAGATAAGTTGATTTGTCGCAATGATAAATAATCAGAACCTGTCAACCATCTATCAGAAGCAGCTGATGATTGTGTATTTCGATTAATATCCAATCTAGGAACATCTGTTACATCTCCTGGCTTTTGCCACCTTCTCAAAATATCAGTGCTTAAAGCTGATCCATAATTGTTTCCTGTATGCATTAAAGCAGAATAATTTGTATCATACATCTGACCTCCTATTTGGTAAGTACAAACGATATCTAACTTTAAACCTTTATATTTAAATGTATTGCCAAAACTTCCAAATAAATCTGGTATTGCAGAACCTGCATAGTGATACAAAGCTTTATTTTGATCTGTTGTAACATTTATACCATCCACTACTCTCATTGAAGCATCATTTGCAGATACAAATTTCGGATCTGCAACATATAGTGCGTACCCATCGTTCGGATCTACCCCATACCAATCTCTTAACCAATAATCATAAATCGAATGACCAACTGCTAATTTTTTAGTTCCATCAATGATTTCTCCCTGAGGAAGTTTTGTAATTTTATTATTGATTGTTGATGCGTTTACATTTAAGTTCCAAGAGAAATCTTTTGTTTTTACCAATATACCATCAAGCGCAACTTCAATTCCCTTATTAACCATTGACCCAATATTTTCAACTCGATAATCTAAACCAGAAGATAATGGATTAGGAACTGAAAAAATAAGGCCGTCTGTATTTCTGTTATAATATTCAACACTTCCCTTTAATCTGTTTTTGAATAATGAAAATTCTACAGCAAGATCTTTTTGAGTATTTACTTCCCATTTTAAATCTGGTGCCGCTGAAGCATAAATTAAAATTCCTCCCTCGCTTCCGTTGTCGTTTCCTAAAGCGTAAGTAGGCTGGTTAACATAATAATTCAACCCATTTATTTTTGATCCTGCGTCATTTGTATCACCTGTAATATGTGAATCATTTCCAACTTCTCCAATAGAAGCTCTAAATTTTAAATCATTTATCCAAGAATTCTCTTTCAAGAAATTCTCTTTAGATATTACCCAAGCTCCTCCTAATGACCAAAAATTACCCCAACGATTATTTTTAGCAAATTTTGAAGAACCATCTCTTCTTAATGATGCGGAAAAAATATATTTATCCATATACTCATAACCTATCCTAGAAAAATAAGATTCTGTTGCGTAATTTCTCGTAAAAGAATTTAAACTATTTGTTGTAGCATAATTGACATATTCTATAATTCCTGGAGCAACCTGACCTGTTTTACTACTACTCGTCCAATTTCTTTCATAATCAAAACTCTCATGCCCCAAAAGACCTGTAAAAGAATGATTTCCTACTTTTTTTGAATAATTTAATAACTGATTATAAGTAATTCCAGTCAAAATTTTATCATCTTTTCCCATTAACCCAGTTGGAGCTCCATCACCAATTTGAGTATTATAAGAATAAGTTCTATTTGTATATGTTTTATCAATAGAAGCATTTGTGGTAAATTTAAAATCTTTAAGAAACGTTATTTCAAAGAAAGTTCTTGCTGAAAACGCAATTCCCTTTACTACATCAGTATCATTTAAAGTTTCATAAACTACATTTCTACCATTAGATGCTCCAGAACCACGAGTAGTTGAATAAACTTTATCTCCATTACTATCCAATACATAATCTCCATTTGAACTATGATCAAAAACCGGATAAATTGGCCCCATAGTTCTTATTGTTCTAAATGGGTTTTTAAATGAATTACTAAATTCTACACCGTCGTTTCCAAGTTTAGAATTGCTTAATGCTCCCGATATATTAATCCCAGTCTTGAACCAGTCTTTCAAACTTGTGTTCAAATTCAATCTTCCAGTAGTTCTCTCGAAACCAGACTTTTGAATATACCCTTCTTCATTTAAGTAACCGATAGAAGCAAAATAATTTGATTTTTCTGATTTTCCCTGATAAGAGAAATCTATATTTTTACGTACTCCCGCTCTTTCTAAATATTTAGCCCAGTCGAGATCTTCAGGATACAATAATTTCGCATCCCGATTAATTTTTCCATCTGTTCCTACAATACTATTCTTTGTAACATTGAATGGATTTGTCACCAAAACAACAGGAACTCTTGAAGAGGCGTAAATATTGGCAGCCTGAATTTGTGAGTCATCAGCCATTGGCCTACTATTTCTAATTGCCTCCCATTCTAAAGGATAATAATCAAATGCATTTACACGAGAATAATCTTTAATAGAACGTGAAGTCATACCTGTACTTGTATTCAAAGAAAATTTATCTTTAAGTGACTTTCCTGTTTTAGTAGTAATTATAATTACTCCATTTGCAGCTTTTGAACCATACAAAGATGTAGAAGAAGCATCTTTTAAAACAGTTAAACTTTCAATATCGCCTGAATTTAGACTGCTTATATCTCCAGCATATGGAACACCATCAACAACATAAAGAGGGGTATTTGATCCATTGATTGAACTAAAACCTCTTATCCTTACTTCTGGAGCAGATCCTGGCTGTCCAGCTGAACTTTGAACTTGTACCCCAGAAGTCGCTCCTTCTAAAACTGAAAGAGCGTTTGTTAGCGGTCTGTTTTCTAGTTGCTCTGACTTTATCTGCGTTGCAGAACCTGCATACGAACCCTTTTTTACTTTACCATAAGCTACCTGCACAACTACTTCCTTTAATTCTTCACCCCCATCTTGCATTTTAATATTTAAGGATGAAGACGATGCAACTGTTACATTTGTATCTTTCATACCCATGTAAGAAAAAGTAAGAACATCTCCAGTCTTTGCTTTAACTACATATTTACCATTCAAATCAGTTTGTGCTCCTGTTTTTGTCCCTTTAACAACTACATTCACTCCGGGAATCGGACCGTTTGCGTCTGATACAATTCCAGAAATAGCTCTCTCCTGTGAAAAAAGTAATTGCGTAGTCACAGCAAATACCATTATCAACAGTCCCTTAATTTTCTTTTTCATTTATAGCTTTTTTAATTTAGAGGCGCAACTTAAAAAATTAAATTAATTTTAACAAGATTTTACAGTTAATTAACATAATAAAATGAAATATTTAACTTACAAATTTACCAAAACAAAAAAGCCGCTCAACTAAAAAGCTGAGCGGCTTATTCCTACAATAATTTAGACTAAAAGCTTACTAATTCAAATTAATTAAAATTACATTGTAGGAAGATATGATTAGGTAATCCTATTTTGCCATTACAAGTTGATTCTTTGAGACTGTATTGAGCCTTTAAAAACTGAAGCAATAGTACGGCGGATCTCAATCATAAATTACCTTTATCAGCCCAAAAAACAATAAAAAAAGCCAATAGTTAAAAAACTATTGGCTTTAGATATTTTATTTATTTTTATTCTTACATTCTTTCTGGAACTTCGATTCCTAATAGTTGTAAGGCTGAATTTATAACCTCAGCAACTTTTTGCGAAAGCTGCACTCTGAATACTTTTTTTGTAAGATCAACTTCTCCTAAAATATGAACAGATTGATAAAAGGAATTATATTCTTTTACTAAATCATAAGTGTAATTGGCAATCAAAGCTGGACTATGATTTTGTGCAGCGTTCTGAATTACTTCTGGAAAAAGTTCGATTTGTTTGACCAATTCCTTTTCTTTTTCATGTAATTCTCCAATTTCGCTTTTAGCAGAAAAATCAAAATCGGCTTTACGGATTATTGATCGAATTCTGGCATATGTATATTGAATAAACGGACCTGTATTTCCTGCAAAATCCACAGATTCTTCTGGATTAAACAAAATACGTTTTTTAGGATCTACTTTTAAAATATAATATTTCAAAGCTCCAAGACCAATTGTTTTGTACAATTTTGCTTTTTCTTCAGCAGAATAACTGTCTAGTTTTCCTAAATCTTCAGAGATTTTTCTTGCGGTATCGGTCATGTCCTGCATCAAATCGTCAGCATCTACGACAGTTCCTTCACGACTTTTCATTTTTCCCGAAGGTAAATCAACCATTCCGTATGATAGGTGATATAAGCTTGAAGCCCAATCAAAACCTAATTTTTTAAGGATTAAGAATAATACTTTGAAGTGATAATCCTGCTCATTTCCAACGGTGTAAACCATTCCTCCAACATCTGGCATATCTTTTACACGCTGAATTGCTGTTCCGATATCTTGTGTCATGTAAACTGCTGTTCCGTCAGAACGTAAAACGATTTTACGATCCAGACCTTCATCAGTCAAATCAATCCAAACCGAACCGTCGGGATCTTTTTCGAAAACACCTTTATCTAATCCAACTTGTACAACATCTTTTCCTAATAAATAAGTGTTGCTTTCGTAGTAATATTTATCAAAATTAACTCCAAGATCAGTGTACGTTGTAGCAAAACCATCATAAACCCATTGGTTCATTTTTTTCCAAAGTGCAATTACTTCTTCATCTCCCGCTTCCCATTTCTTAAGCATATCTTGCGCTTCAATAATAATTGGCGCTTGCTTTTTAGCTTCTTCTTCTGTTTTACCAATTTCGATTAAACCGTTAATTTCAGTTTTATAAGCTTTATCAAACTCAACATAATATTTACCCACCAATTTATCACCTTTTAAACCAGTTGATTGAGGCGTTTCTCCGTTTCCGAATTTTTCCCAAGCCAGCATCGATTTACAGATATGAATTCCGCGGTCGTTGATGATTTGCGTTTTATATACTTTTTTACCAGAAGCTTTTAGAATTTCTGCAACAGAATATCCCAACAAATTGTTACGAACGTGACCTAAGTGTAATGGTTTATTGGTATTTGGAGAAGAATATTCTACCATAACCGCTTTTTCGTCTGGGTTAGGATTTACGAATCCAAATTTGTCATTATCTCTGATTTCGTTAAAGAAATTCAAATAATAACTATCTGAAATTACAATATTCAAGAAACCTGAAACTACATTAAAGCGAGCTACTTCAGAAACATTTTCAACTAAATAATTTCCAATTTTATTTCCTAATTCAACTGGATTGCTTTTAGTCAATTTCAACAATGGAAAAATTACCATCGTAATATCTCCTTCAAACTCTTTTCTGGTAGTTTGAAATTCGATTTTATCAACAGTAACATCAAATAATGCTTGTATTGCTTTTTCTATAGAAGGTGTAAGAATTTGTGGTAATGACATGTAAACTTATTTTAAAGTGAGCAAAGATAATGCTTATTCACCAATTACAGAAAATCAAAAACATATTAAATTAAAGAAAAGAATCACAATTTGACAATGACATAAGCTTTACAATTATTAAAATTACTAAAAATGCAAAAGCTTAATCTCTTCTAAAACAAGGGATAGAAAAATTATTATATTTTTTTTTACAATTTCTTGTAACATATTAAACACAAAAGAGTCTTAATAGAGACTTCAAATTTATTTTTAAAGTCAAAAAAAAACAAAAAAACAAAAAAGTAACTAACACAATCATCATCAATCAAATCAAAATAATCAGTAAAAAATCATGAAATTAAAAATCTTTCTGCTTGCGTTATTGGGGGTAATCGCAACAGCACAAGCCCAGAATACAGGAACTGTTTCTGGTAAAATTACAGAGAAATCTAATGGTGCGCCAATTTCTTATGCAACAGTTTCTCTTAAAGAAAATGGAAAAGTAGTAACTGGTGTGAATACAGATGACAACGGAGAGTTTTCATTTAAAAACATTGCTTTTAAAAGCTACACCATTGAGATCCAGTATATCGGATTTAGAAAATTTATTGGCTCTGTTCTTTTGAGTGAAAACAAAAAAACTGCCACTGTAAATGTTTCTCTTGAAGAAGAAGCAACGCAGCTTAAAGGCGTAAATATTGTCGCAGAACGCTCTACAATTGAACAAAAAATTGATAGAAAAGTCGTGAATGTGGGTAAAGACTTAACGACAGCTGGAGCTTCTGCATCGGATATTATGAATAATATTCCTTCTGTGAATGTGGATCAGGATGGAAAACTTTCGCTTCGCGGAAATGATAATGTTCGTGTATTAATTGATGGGCGTCCATCTAATATTGATCCAGCGCAGTTGTTGAAGCAAATTCCGTCGACATCAATCAAAAAAATTGAATTGATTACAAATCCAAGTGCAAAATACAATCCGGAAGGAATGTCTGGAATCATCAACATTATCTTGCATAAAAATGCCAATACTGGTTTTAACGGAAGTTACAGCGGTGGAATTACTTTTGGAAAAACGGCAAAATACAATCAGTCTTTAGATTTGAACTACAAAACCGGAAAAGTGAATTTCTTTGGAAATGTTGGAGAAAACTTCGGAAAGTATCAAAACGATGGTATGATTAGAAGATTTGACGAAGATATTACGCAAAAAATCCTTGTATTAAATGACAATGAATCTTATCTGTACAAAATAGGAATGGATTATTTAATCGATGATCACAATACTTTGTCTGTTTATACCAATCAAAACAAATCGACAGGAAAAGGAATTGTAAATACCAATATTAATTATAATAACGGTGATCCTGATCTTTTGAATGTTTTTCAAAAATCGAGATATTGGGGTCCAGAAACTACTGGAACTTACAATTTAGCCTATAAACACATCTTCAAAAAAGAAGGTCATACTTTAGATTTTGAAGGAAACTATAGTGATAGCAAAGAAGACCAAAATGCAAATTTTGACACTCAATCAACTGCTCCGAATAATAGTACTAGTGGTGTAATCTATGATGATGTGATTAAATCTGATCGTCAATTAAGTACGTTTAATATCGATTATGTAAATCCGTTAAACGAAAAAACAACTCTTGAAGCAGGAGCCGAAGCAAGAATTACAAGAACTGGTAACAATTACACAACCGGAAATCCTTTAGCTGCAAATTCATCATCAGATTATACTTATGATACAGATATTTATTCTGCTTATGTAACTTTTGGACAGAAATACAAAAAGTTTAGTTACCAGGTTGGAGCTCGATTTGAAAGTTATAAGGTTCAGGCGAATTTAAATCACGGTCAAACTAAATTTGATGACGATTATATTACTTTATATCCATCTGCTTATTTCACTTATAATTTAAGCGAAAAAAATACGCTTCAATTTAGCTACAGCCGTCGAGTAGACCGACCAAGTTTAGAACAAACTAAACCAATTCGTGAATTTTCTACTCCATTATTAACTTCATTGGGAAATCCTGAATTAAGACCTCAGTTTACAAACTCTGTTGAAGTAAATTACACCAAAACACTGGCAAAAGGAAGTTTTACAGCGGGAGTTTTTGTGAGAAGTATTAATGATCAAATTAGTAGAATTTTATATCCAGACGACACCGATCCAAGTGGTAACAGACAAATTTTGACTTTTACGAATTATGATCATAATACATCATATGGTTTTGAAGCTTCTTTAAATTATAAAATTACAAAATGGTGGGATATTTCTCCTTCGATAGATTTCTCTAGCATCAACCAGCAAGGAGTTGTGTTTTTATATGACGCTGCAACAGACAAAAGTAATCCTTTGGAAAGAAAAGTTACGGTTGCTGCATTTAATGGTCGTATCAACTCTAACTTTAAAGCAAACAAACGTTTAAGCTTTTTATTATTCGGATTTTACAGAGGTGGTGTTGACGGACTTCAAAATAACAGCCATGAAATGTACAAAATGGATATTGGCTCACGATACACTTTGTTAGACAACAAAATGAATATTAGCGTTCGTTTCAATGATGTTTTCAACACTATGAAATATGCTTTTGACAGTATGTATCCTTATCCTGTTACGGGACAATTTAAATGGGAAAGCCAAACAGTTTACGTAGGTCTGACTTATAATTTTGGTGGAAGTAAAATCAAAAATTTACAACGTAAACAAAGAGATGACAATACTAACAAAGCTGGAGGCGGAATGTTCTAATTCGTTTTCCTAAAGATTTTTAATATTTAGAATAATTTTTTGTAGAAAAAAGTCTGGAGATGCCACTCCAGACTTTTTTTATTTTGTAGAATTTACAAAAAGTTACGCAACTCTTTTATTTCTTCCGGATTTGCAGTTTCTGATTTATCTGTTATTGCTGATGAATGGTAAAAGGTCAAATCTAATTTCTCCTGTAACAATTTAATATTCGAAGAACGCAAACCACCGCCCGGCATAATCTGGATTCTATCGCCGGCTATTTCCTGAATTCTTTCTAAGGCAAAAATTCCTTCTTCGACATTTACTCCCTGACCAGAAGTTAAAATAGTTTGGAAACCACATTCTATAATAGTTTCAAGAGATTTCTCTGGATTTTTAACTACATCAAAAGCACGGTGAAACGTGCAAGAAAGCGGATGCGCCAAATGTACTAGTTCTTTATTTTGCTTTTTATTTACTTTTCCGTTTTCTTTTAATATTCCGAAAACAAAACCATCAACTCCCAACTTTTTATATTGTTTGATGTCTTGTTTCATTTCTGTAAGTTCTTCATCCGAATAAACAAAATCACCGCCACGTGGTCTTATGATCACATGCATTTTTATATCTACGCTTTCGCGGACTTTAACTACTAATATAGAATTTGGGGTTATGCCTCCCAATTTCATGTTTTCGCACAATTCAATTCGGTCTGCTCCATTTGCCTGAGCAATTAAGGCAGATTCGTAATTGAAACAAGCAATTTCTAGTTGATTTTTTTTCATTATAATTGAAATAAGTTATTCTTTGAGACCTGAAAGTCCCGAAGCCTCGGGATGAAAACCTGTCAGGTCTAGCACGCAATTTATAAAAAAACCTGCTTCTAAATAAGAAACAGGTTTTAAAAAATTATAATGTAAGATGATTATTTTTTTACCATTTGATAATAGCACTTGCCCAAGTAAAGCCACTACCGAAGGCTGCTAAAACTACCGTATCGCCAGATTTGATTTTTCCTTGTTCCCAAGCTTCAGTCAAAGCAATCGGAATTGATGCTGCCGTTGTATTTCCGTATTTTTGAATATTATTATGAACCTGATCGTCTGACAATTTGAATTTGTTTTGAATGAACTGCGAAATTCTCAAATTAGCCTGGTGCGGAATCAACATATCAATATCTGAAACCTGAAGACCATTTGCTTCCAATCCTTCATTGATTACTTCTGCAAAACGAACTACTGCATTTTTAAATACAAATTGTCCATTCATATAAGGATAATAACTTTCGTCGTTTGGATCATTATCTGCAAGGATATCGGTTACCCAACGCGCTCCCATTCCTGGTGCCTGCAACGCCAATTCTTCAGCATGTTGTCCTTCAGCATGTAAATGTGTCGATAAAATTCCTTTAGAAAGATCTTCTTCACGGCTCAAAACTGCTGCTCCTGCCCCATCTCCAAAAATTACCGAAACACCGCGTCCGCGAGTTGTCATGTCTAATCCTGTAGAATGAACCTCAGAACCAATAACCAAAATATTTTTATACATACCGGTTTTTATATACTGATCTGCAACAGAAATTGCGTAAACAAATCCTGAACATTGATTTCTAACATCTAAAGCTCCAACAGTTCTTAAACCTAAATCTCTTTGAACTAAAACTCCCGGTCCTGGAAAATAATAGTCTGGACTTAACGTAGCAAAAACTACAAAATCAATATCTTCTTTGGCAACGCCAGAACGCTCGATTGCAATTTTAGCCGCTTTAACTCCCATTGAAGTCGTAGTGTCTTCGCCACGAATAATGTGTCTTCGCTCTTGAATTCCGGTTCTTTCCTGAATCCATTCGTGATTGGTGTCCATTATCTTAGACAAATCTTCGTTAGTCACCACATTTGATGGAACATAATATCCTAAACCAGCTATTTTTGAATGATACATATTGTATTATTATTTATTAAAAAATTGGATTGCAAATTTACGCATACTTTAAATTATACGTATACAAAATACTGTTTTTTTCGTAATTGACAATTTAATATATTCTAATTATATAGTATCAAACATTAAATTACTTCTTGAAAAAAGATTTATTTGTTACAGAAACTGAAAAAAATTAAAAATCCGATGTAAAATGTAACAAGAGCAAAGTATCTTAGACAAACATTTTGAATACCATTTTATAAACTAACAAAAATCCAAACTATGAAATTAAAGGTTACATTGCTTTTATTTTTAAACATAAGCTTTTTCTCTCATGCACAAGAGAATTTGACTTATCAGAAACCATCCAAGTCTATTTTAGATTTAGCCGATTACCAAAGACCTCCTTCTGTATCAATGGATACGAAAAAGGAGAACATGCTTTTAACTTATCGAAATACATACAAAACCCTAGACGATTTAAATCAGGACGAAGTTCGCTTAGCAGGTTTAAGAATTAATCCGGTGACGAATATTTCGAGTACAGTGACGTATTTAACCAACCTTAAACTAAGAAAAATTAGCGGCAAAGAAGAAGTTCAGGTTAAAGGTTTACCAGAAAATCCTAAAATTGCCAATATTCTTTGGTCGCCAAACGATAAAAAAATCCTTTTTTCTAACACTACAAATTCTGGTGTAGAACTTTGGGTTTTAGATGTGGCATCGGCACAAGCTGTAAAATTGACAGATGCAAAGGTAAATGCCAATCTAGGAAACCCATTTAGCTGGTTTCTGGATAATGAAACTATTTTGGTAAAAATGCTTCCGAAAAACAGACCTGCACTTTTAGATTCTAAAAAAGATTTGCCAACAGGTCCGATTATTTCAAACACTTCAGGACAAAAATCTCAAAACAGAACGTATCCTGATATGTTGAAAAACAAAAATGACGAAGCCAATTTTGAAAATAGCGTAACTTCTGAATTATATAAAGTAAAACTAAATGGAGATGCGGTTTTGTTTAAAGAAGCGGCTATGTTTGCTGGGGAAAGAATTTCTCCAGACGGAAATTATATTATGCTGACCACTATTCAAAAACCATTTTCTTACGTTGTTCCTTTAAACAGATTTCCTTCTAAAACAATCGTTTATAATATAAACGGAAAAGAAATTAAAACTGTTAACGAAGTTCCTTTAAATGAAGTTATTCCGAAAGGTTTTATGGCTGTTCGAAAAGGAAAAAGAGAAATGGCGTGGAGAAATGACAAACCAGCAACATTGGCTTATGTTGTGGCATTAGACGAAGGAGATCCTGCAAAAAAAGTAGACTTTAGAGATGAGGTTTTTCTTTGGGATGCCCCATTCGAAAAAGAAGCTTCAACATTAGTAAAAACACCTCAACGTTTCAGCGATATTACTTGGGGGAATGATAATTTGGCTATCCTTTCTGATGAATGGTATGATACGAGAAATACTAAAACGTATTTGATCAATCCTTCAAATCCAGGTCAGCAATTAAAAACTATTACCGACAGGAATTCTCAAGATGTTTATTCTGATCCGGGAGTTTTTGAAACAAAAAAGAACAATTACAATAAATATGTTTTAGCTGTAGAAAAAAATAATCTTTACAGAATCGGAGAAGGTTATACTAAAAACGGACAATTTCCTTTTGTTGATGAATTCAGTTTAGAAACTTTAAAATCAAAACGTATTTATACTTCTCCTTACAAGGATAAAAAAGAAAATATCTATGAAATTGAAGATTTTAAATCTGGAAAAATTTTAGTTCAGATTCAGTCTAAGACAGAATATCCTAATTATTATTTCAGAAATATTAAAAAACAAAACAGCTTAACGCCAATTACTGATTTTAAAAATCCGTTTGAAAGCATTAAAGAAGTAAGCAAAGAAGTGATCAAGTACAAACGTAAAGATGGATTGGAGCTTTCTGGAACTTTATATCTTCCTGCGGGTTATGACAAAGTTAAAAAAGAAAAACTTCCTTTGTTGATTTGGGCATACCCAGCAGAATATAAGGATAGAAACAGTGCTTCTCAAACAACTCAAAATTCAAACGAATTTACATTTCCTAATTACGGATCTTTCATCTATTGGGTAACAAAAGGTTACGTAGTTTTAGACGACGCAGCATTTCCAATTATTGGAGAAGGAACCACAGAACCAAATGACAATTTTATTTCGCAATTAGTTGATAACGCGGCGGCTGCAATTGATGCTGTTGATGCTTTAGGTTATATTAACCGCAAAAAAGTGGCTGTTGGCGGACATTCTTACGGAGCTTTTATGACTGCTAATTTATTAACTCATTCTAATCTTTTTGCATGCGGAATTGCAAGAAGTGGTGCCTACAACAGAACTTTGACTCCATTCGGATTTCAGACCGAGCAAAGAAATTACTGGGAAGTTCCGGAAGTTTACAACACAATGTCTCCTTTTATGAACGCAGATAAAATGAAAACACCACTTTTATTGGTTCATGGTGAAGCAGACAACAATCCGGGAACTTTTACTTTGCAGACAGAAAGATATTTTCAGGCTCTAAAAGGTTTAGGAGCACCTGCAAGAATGGTTATTCTACCAAAAGAAGCTCACGGTTATGTGGCTAAAGAAAATATTCTTCACTTGCTTTGGGAAGAAGATCAGTTTTTAGAAAAATATCTTAAAAATTAATTGTCTAATACAAAAAAGTAACCCGATAGTAAATGCTATCGGGTTTCTTTTTATAAATAGTTTAATACTAAAAATACTTCTTGTTCTAAAGGAAGGTCAATTTCACTTTCAAAAAAGATCAATTGTCTTTTATAAACAGTTTCGATTAAAAAATGACTTCCTCTAAAATAGGTTCTTCGAATCTTTACTTTCAATCGTGATTCTGAAACCATTTTAAACTGATGCGGATAAACTAATGTTTTATGTGTCTCATCTTCGTAAGGAAGTAATAAATGTGTTGCCACTTCGTTGACTTCACCAAAAAGAGAAGCTACATATTTTATTTCCGGATCTTCGTAAATTTTAGTGGGATCACCTTTTTTAATCACTTGACCATGTCGCATCACAATCGCTTCGTCTGCAAAAGATAAAGCATCTGTACTATCATGAGTTGCAATGATACAAGTAATACCTTTTTGTTTTAGATAACGAAATAAATTTCGGCGTAACGCATTTTTTCTAAACGCATCGATTTGGCTAAATGGTTCGTCCAACAAAATCACTTCTGGTTCCAGAGCCAAAACTCTTACTAAAGCAACACGTTGTTGTTGACCTCCACTCAGGAATTTTGTTTTAACATTAGAAAATTGTTCCATCTCAACCATTTCCAACAATTCCTGAACACGAAGTTTTTTCATGTTCGCAAAACCGTTAGAAAGAAATTTACCAACATTTTCTGCCACTGTTTCATATGGAGACAAATCAAAATCCTGCGCCAGGTATTTCATGTAAGGCATTCCTGGAATCAAATTGAATTTTGGACCTAAAATCGGTTTATCACCGTAAAAGATTTTTCCTTCATGTAAATCGTACAAACCATAGATAAGTTTTAGCAGCGTACTTTTTCCGCAGCCGCTTTCTCCAATAATGGCAATATTATCACCTTTATTAATAGTAAACGAAACGTTTTGGATAACCGGTGTATCAGTATATGAAAAAGATATATTTTGAATGTCAAGCATGAGTTGTAATATGAGAGGTCAAATTTACAATGTTTAATTTCTAATGTCAAAAAAAAGCTGCTTCAATTATGAAACAGCTTTTTTTATATTTTATTTTGTTTTGAAATTATTTTCCAGCTTCTACTTTAGCATCATTTACCATTTTGTCGTTTGCTGTAATTGAAAATTCAACACGACGGTTTTGCGCTCTTCCTTCTGGAGTATCGTTTGTTGCTATTGGTTCTGCAATTCCTAAACCAGAAGTTTTGAAACGGCTAGATTTTAAACCTTTAGAAGTTAAATAAGCTTTCACAGAAGCAGCTCTTTGTCCAGAAAGTGTCAAGTTATATTCTGGTTTACCTGTGCTGTCAGTATAACCAAAAATCTGAATATCTGTATCTCCATACTCATTAAATACAGGAACTAATTTATCTAAATTAGCTTTTGCCTGAGCAGTCAAAGTAGATTTGTTAGTATCAAAACGAACTGAGTTTTCATTTAAAGTTAAGTGAATTCCTTCTCCAACTCTCTCTACAGAAGCACCTGGTAAAGCCTGATCGATTTCACGAGCCTGTTTATCCATTTTGTTTCCGATCAAAGCTCCAGTTCCACCACCTACAGCAGCTCCAATTGCAGCTCCTAAGGCAGCGTTTCCACCTTTACCTAAATTATTTCCTAACACAGCTCCAATAACACCACCAGCAACAACACCGATTCCGGCACCTTTTTGTGTATTATTTGCATTTTTAACTGAATCACAACTAGTAAAAAAACTAGCTACAACCATTAAACAACTTAAACCTAAAACAGTTATCTTTTTCATATTTTATATCTTTAAATATTAATTAGCTCTTTGAAATTGGTATACCACATCTTTTGTCTGACCACCAACATTAATGTTGTCAATTAACTGAAATGAAGTTTCAGTCACACCAGCAACTTTAAGTAAATAACCATCTCTTACTTTCTTTGCTTTTTCTCCTGCATCAAGAATTTTAAGAATAAACATTCCCTGATTGTTGATACTCCAAACAATTGGCGAAGAAAATCCAGTACAGCTTGGCGCTGTTAAAGCCATTGTTCCTTTGTTGTTGTTTGAAATAAAGCTCCAGTTACTTCCGATAAAACATTTTGAATCTGCAAGATCAAATGAGTTTACTTTAATGTAATCTGAACCTGGATAAGTTACATTAGTTAATACCCAATTTCCTTTTAAGGCAACCTGAGTAGGTCTGTCTAATTTTTTTGAAAGCGGTGTTTCTGTTGAAGCTGTCGTCGAAGCTGATTTACACGCGAAAAACATCACGGCAACCAGACACATAAAAATACTCTTCTTCATTTGTACAATTTTTTATAGATTAATATTTTGCTTTTTAACAATTATTGTACCACAAATATACGATTCGCCCAGATAATTTATGTTTTAGAATCTATTTTTTTTCTTTCAAAATTAACATTTCCGACATTTTGTCATCCCAAAAGCAATTGGTATTCTATTTGAATAAATGAATAGCATCACATTAAATAAAAAATCAAAAATATGGCAACAGGTAAAATTAATGTTTCAGTAGAAAACATTTTCCCTTTAATTAAAAAGTTCTTGTACAGCGACCACGAAATTTTCTTGCGTGAGCTTGTTTCTAATGGTACTGATGCTACTTTAAAATTAAAACATCTTATTAGCATCGGTGAGGCTAAAGTGGAATATGGAAACCCAATTATCGAAGTAAAAGTAGATAAAGAAGGAAAGAAAATCCACATTATTGACCAAGGTTTAGGTATGACTGCCGATGAAGTTGAAAAATACATCAATCAAGTCGCTTTTTCTGGAGCTGAGGAGTTTCTGGACAAGTACAAAGATTCTGCTAAAGATTCTGGAATTATCGGACACTTTGGTCTTGGTTTCTATTCAGCATTTATGGTTGCTGAAAAGGTAGAAATCATCACAAAATCATACAAAGACGAGCCAGCTGCACATTGGACATGCGACGGAAGTCCTGAATTTACTTTAGAACCAGCTGACAAAACTTCACGCGGAACTGAAATTATTCTTCACGTTGCTGAAGATTCTTTAGAATTTTTAGATGATTCTAAAATCAGCGGTTTATTGAATAAATATAACAAGTTCATGCCTATTCCGATTAAATTTGGAACAAGAACCGAAACACTTCCAAAGCCAGAAGAGGCTCCAGAAGATTACGTTAATGAAACTGTTGAAGTAGATAATTTCATCAACAACCCTAATCCGGCTTGGACAAAACAACCAACTGAATTATCTGATGAAGATTACAAGAACTTCTATAGAGAATTGTATCCAATGCAGTTCGAAGATCCTTTGTTTCACATTCATTTAAATGTAGATTATCCGTTCAACTTAACTGGAATTTTGTATTTCCCAAAATTAGGAACCGATATGCAAATTCAGAAAGATAAAATTCAATTGTACCAAAACCAAGTTTACGTTACCGATAACGTGGAAGGAATTGTACCTGAGTTTTTGACAATGTTGAAAGGTGTAATCGATTCTCCAGATATTCCGTTGAACGTTTCTCGTTCTGGTTTACAAGCTGACGGAGCAGTTAAGAAAATTTCGAACTACATTACTCGTAAAGTAGCAGATAAACTGAAAGCTTTATTTAACGAAAACCGTGCTGATTTTGAAGAAAAATGGAACGACATTAAAATCGTTTTAGAATATGGAATGCTTTCTGAAGATAAATTCTACGAAAAAGCGGGTACATTTGTATTATATCCAACTGTAGACAATACTTATTTTACTTTAGATGAATTAAAAGAAAAGCTAAAAGACAACCAAACTGACAAAGTTGGTAAATTGGTTGTTCTTTATGCAGGAAATAAAGATGCTCAGCATTCTTATATTGAAGCAGCAAAAGATAAAGGTTATGAAGTATTGCTTTTAGATTCTCCGATTATTTCGCATTTAATTCAGAAAATCGAAAACGATAATACCGGATTAACTTTTGTTCGTGTAGATTCTGATCACGTTGATAATTTGATCAAAAAAGATGAAAACACAATTTCTAAGTTATCTGAAGAAGAGCAAACTAATTTAAAAACTTCATTAGAAGCTTATATACCAAAGGCATACAGCGTACAATTGGAAGCTATGGATTCTCAAGCTGCTCCATTTATTATTACGCAGCCAGAATTTATGCGTAGAATGAAAGAAATGAGCCAAAGTGGCGGTGGCGGAATGTTCGGAATGGGCAATATGCCAGAAATGTACAATTTGGTTGTCAATACAAATTCTGATTTGGCTTCGAATATTTTAAATACAGAAGACAAAACACATCAGGAGCATCTGGTAAAACAAGCTTTAGATTTAGCTAAATTGTCTCAAAATCTTTTAAAAGGTGAAGCTTTAACTGCTTTCGTTAAAAGAAGTTTTGAAATGATCAAATAAGCATTCGAAAATAACATTTTGAAAATCTCGCAAATTAAGTTTTGCGGGATTTTTTTTTTGCCTTAAAAATACCCTTTTAAAAAGGGCGATTCTCCCCTTTTCATCAATACAAGCTTTCCATAATTTTGAAAATCAACAAACTACATCAAAAACCAAAATTATAGAAATCATGGATAAAACAAAATTCACAGAAAACGGAGCTGTTCTCGCCATTTTAAATGATTTAGAAAACCTAAAAATCAAAGACAAACAATTTTCTGATATTACAGATAAAAATAATTTTCAATATGTTGATCTCGTACAGGAAGGCGGCGGCGTTCTCGGAATTGCCCTTATCGGATATGTGTATGTTTTAGAAAAAATGGGAATTCGTTTCTTGAGTTTGGCCGGAACATCTGCAGGGAGCATCAATACTATGCTGATGGCCGCCGCAGGAACTTGTGATGTCGAAAAATCAGAATGGATTCTGGACTGTTTATGCAATAAGAACCTTTACGATTTTGTAGATGGTGATCACGATGCAAGAGAATTTATAGATGCGTTGTTGAGTGACGCTGGAAATTTAAAATTAATATTGAAAGGCTATCAGGTGGTTGATAATTTTAAGGATGATTTAGGATTGAATCCGGGAAATAATTTCCACCAATGGATGACCAATTTACTTTCTCAAAAGGGAATAAAAAACTACGGAGATTTGAAAACTTTAAGAGAAAAAGGTGTTTCTGACGACAATCAATTATATCGAATCAATAAAGTAAATATTGGTGATAAAGAAGAGTATAAAAGAAAAGATCACTGGAGTGAAATGGCCATAATTGCTGCCGATATTACGACTGAAAGCAAAATTGTTTTTCCAAAAATGATGGATTTGTTTTACACCAATCCAGAGGTTCAGAATCCGGCAGATTTTGTTCGGGCTTCGATGTCGATTCCGTTATTTTTTTCTCCATTTAAAATAAAGAACATTCCCGGCGGAATTGACGCGTGGAATAAATGGAACGAGGCGACTTGTCTTCGCACATCTGTTCCTTCTGAAGTTATGTTTATGGATGGCGGAATTATTTCTAATTTCCCAATTGATATCTTTCATGAGAATTTAAATGTCCCCGCTTCGCCAACTTTCGGAATTAAACTAGGTTACGACAAAAATGAAATCAATAAAAATGAAAAATTTTCTAATTTAATTAGCTCCATGTTTGATACCGCCAGATATGGTTATGATTCTGAATTTCTACGAAAAAATCCAGATTTCAAAAACTTAATCGGATACATTGATACGGGATCTCATAATTGGCTAAATTTCAATCTTACGGAAGATGCTAAAATTGATCTTTTCATTCGTGGAGCTCAAAATGCAGCTGAATTTCTAAACCGTTTTAATTGGGAAAATTATAAAAAAATAAGAAAAGCAAAAAGCGACTACTACAAATCGGTTTAATCTGTTCATACTTTTTTCTCTAAAACATCGTTATAACATCCTGTAACCTAACATTACAGGATTTTTTATTGTAATTCTTTTTTTATTACATTTGGTTGCCTATTATCTAACCCAAAACAAATACCATGAAAAAAACTGCTATTTTACTTTCAACTATTTGCGCAACAGCATTCCTTTATGTTTCCTGCTCAAGCAATGAAGATAGTAATGAAAACACTCCATCGACAGACTTGACCAACGTAGCTGCATCGCTTGCTGTTGATGCTTCTACAACAATGGATCTTAACACCGGACTTTTGGTAACTGCAAATTCTTCTACTGCAAAAACCGCCGAAACTCAACCTGGAATTTGTGCTGCAATTACCGTTACAAGTCCAGAAGGAGCAACATATCCAAAAGTATACTTATTAGATTTTGGAACAACTGGCTGTAAAGATGACAATTTAACGCGAAGAGGAAAACTAAAAATTACGCTTACCGCGCCAGTAACCACAACCGGAAGCAAAATGACAATCGAAAGAGTAGATTATTACATTAACAATCTTAAACTTGAAGGAACAATTGAATATACCAACACGACAACTGTAGCCACTGTACCGCAATGGACCCGAAAAGTAACCAACGGTAAATTAACAGATTTACAAGGTGGTGTTTATACGAATTCTGGAACTTATGTTACCAGACAAACTGCTGGAGTTGACACTCCTTTAGTCTTAGCTGACAACGTTTACGAGATACCAGAAGGTTCTCAAACAGTTACAGCGCCTGGAGGAACCACACTTACTTTGACAGTAACTGAGGCATTAACTAAGAAATATTCTTGCCAATTTATTTCTAAAGGCCGATTAAAAATTCAGGGAGGAATTATTAATGGCGTTGTAGATTATGGAAATAATGAGTGCGATGCAATATACACTTATACACACGAAGACGGAAGATCATTTAGCTTATCCATGTAAAACGTTTTCCTGCATTACTTTAAATCCCAATTTAGAAATAGATTGGGATTTATTTTTTTATAAAAATAAAACTTCAGTCTCTTTACATTTAAACTATTTTCTTTATTTTGCATCAAAATCTAAGAAACCAATGAAAAAAACATTAATTGCTTTTGTTACTCTTGCATTACTAGCATCATGCAGCAAAAAAGAATCTACTGACGGATTACATCTTACAGGAAACATAAAAGGTCTAAAAAACGGAACTTTATACATCCAGAGAGTTGTTGACACATCGCTTATTGCTATCGACAGTATTAAAATTGACGGAAATGCTTCTTTTGAAAGAGATATTAAATTAGAATCTCCAGAGATGCTTTATTTGTTTTTAGATAGAGGTGTAACAAATTCTTTAGACAATAATATTTTATTCTTTGCTGAGCCAGGAAATATCAATATTGACACCAATTTAGATAATTTTATTGCAGGTGCTAAAATCACAGGATCTAAAAATCAAGAACTGTATGAGGAATATCAAAAAATAAACTCCCGTTTTGTAGACGAAAATCTTTCAATGGTTGAACCACGTTTCAAAGCAATGAAGAGACAAGATCAAAAAGCATTAGACAGTTTAACTAAAAAAGCAGAATCTAATATTAAAAGAAAATATCTTTATGCTACAAACTTCGCGCTAAACAATAAAGATCACGAAGTAGCACCTTATATCGCTTTGGCCGAAATTTACGATATCAATATTAAGTTTCTTGATACAATTCAGAAATCTATGACTCCAAAAGTAGCTAACTCTCTTTACGGAAAGAAACTAACAAAATATGTTGGTAACCTGAAAAAACAACAAAGTCAGACACCAGCAGAATAATTTTATATCAGTATACAAACAAAAAAGCCCTGAAAATTCAGGGCTTTTTTTATATTTTTTTTGAGACTTATCTTCCCATTAAACCTGCAAGAATAGCAAATACAAAGAAAAGCGCATAAATTGCCAATAAGACCACCATTAAAATTCCAATAAATTTATAGTGTGATTTCAAATATCCAAATGAATCTGTCAACGCAGCCGAATCATTGTCTCTAAACGCTTTTTTTGCATTCGAACTAAATTTGAACAAGTAATAAATAGGAAAGAAATAAAGAGCTGCCATTAATAAATACACAAAAGTCATTATTGCTCCAAATGAACTGCCGTAAGCTCCCATGCCCGGCATTGAGCTTCCCATTGTTGAGAAAATTGCACCGGCAAAAATAGCTATTATTACCAAAAATCCCAGTCCGATAAATCCTAGTATTGAAAGGAAGTAAGCCCATTTAGCGGTTTCTTTTAAGAAGTCTTTTGCAGTAATGTCCAGCTGCAATTCAAATTTTTCAAATGCTGAAGTTTCTTCCATCAGTTTTAATGTTTTTAGGTTAGTTAGCAAACATAGGAAAAATATTCCAAATAAAAACATAACCCAAAATTCCGATTTGATATTCAATAAATATTAAACAGCGATTTTTTTTATTTTATTCCGAACTGGAACTTCAAAAAATATATACGAAATACAAGAAAACAATATTAAAATCGCAAACCTCATCAAAAATGCTAGAGTAAAATTTTCAGATTGATCAATATGAAAATACTTTTTTAATCTATAATCACTTACCCAAATCCAAACAGGGAATTGTAGTAGATAAACAGCAAAACTAATTTCTCCTAAAAAAACAAAGATTTTATTTTTGAAAAGAGTAGTTACCAAACCTGTATTAAGCGACAATAACAAAATCAAAGGGATAAATAGAACAGCCAGCATTCCGTTATGATAACTGAAGAATGTTGGAAATTTCAACGTCAAAATAATCAATGTTGCCACGACTAGAATAGCCAAATCATAATTTCTTTTATTACCACATAAATTATTTACAAAATAAATCCCAGCTAAATTTCCTACCAGAAACTCATTTAAATGTAATAGAGGAAAATAACTAAGATCTCTAGCGCTTAACGGAAAGTTTTCAATTGGATATAAAATCATAAATTGATAAACCACCTGACTAATAATCCAAAATGCAATAATTAAGATCGAGACATTTTTAATACTAACTTTTTTGTAAACCAAATTAAATAAAAATGGAAATAAAATATAAAAGAAAACTTCTACCGAAATTGACCAACCGGGAACATTTAAAGTCAATGCTTTTTGAGGAACCCAGGACTGAATCATAAATAAACTTAGAAAAAGATCCGAAAAAATAATTTCGTTTTGTAAAAATGGAACTATAGCGACCATTATAATTCCCAATAAATAGAGCGGATAGATACGCGCAAATCGATTTTTTGCGTATTCAAATATATTTATTTTCGTTTTATTATGATAAGCGACAATCATGACAAAACCAGAAAGCATAAAAAAGTAACTAACAAAAACATTAGAATACTTTACTACAAAATCAAGATATGGATTATTAAAAATAGATAAACCTTTGGCGTAATGAAAAAAAACTATTGAAACAGCAGCAATGAATCTCGTAAAAGTTAATTGTTCAATTCTCATTAGTCTAATGTGGTATTTAAAATGGATTAGATTGTAAACAAAAAAACCATCACTAAAAAGTGATGGTTTTACGTTGAGCCGGCGGAGGGACTCGAACCCACGACCTGCTGATTACAAATCAGCTGCTCTAGCCAACTGAGCTACGCTGGCGACTCATTACGGGTGCAAATATAAATTGGTTTTTTGTAATTTCCAAAATAAATTTACTAATTATGTTATTAAAAAACCACCACTAAAAGTGATGGTTTTATTGAGCCGGCGGAGGGACTCGAACCCACGACCTGCTGATTACAAATCAGCTGCTCTAGCCAACTGAGCTACGCTGGCGACTCATTACGGGTGCAAATATAAAGCGGTTTTTCGTTTTCCCAAAATAAATTTACACTTTTTTACACTTTTTTTTACTTATAAAGCGTTGATCTTTTCAATCAATTGATTAGCAGTTTGTTCTAATTCAACATTGATTTGTTTGAAGTGTGCTTTTTTATTTTCAACGTTCTTAGCGTTCACTTTTGTTATCAAAGTATCAAATGAAGCAATAGCTTCATCGATCAAAGCATTCGTTTCTGGAGTTGGATTTCCTGTTGTTGACATCTCAAACAAGTAAACTGCTTCAATAATATCTCCTAATACGAAGTTGATGTCTTTTTTTAAATTCTTAACGTTTGCCATTTTTATTATAATTTTAATTTGCGTCTGCAAAAGTACATATATTCTTTATATTTAGTACTATGAAATGTAAATTTCTAAAATTGAAGCATTTCCGATCAAGTTAAATGCATTTATCTCAGCCGGAACCAAAATCGTATCTCCTTTTTTGTAGGCTGCTTTAAATCCATCATATTCAATTTCAAAATTTCCTTCAATACACATGTATACTGTAAATGAATGTCCGTTTTTAGCAACTTCAAGTTTACCTTCTAAAGGAAGAAAATTAGTAGTGAAATAAGGGCAATCTACAACTTTGTTTGAAGTATTTACTTTATCCTCGTATTTTTTCTGCGTCTCTACTCTTTTGTAGTTAATGGCATCCAACGCAAGATCTACGTGCAATTCTCTTTTATTACCTTGTGCATCAACACGATCAAAATCGTACAATCTATAGGTAATATCAGATGTTTGTTGAATTTCGGCAACTACCAAACCTGCTCCAATTGCGTGAACGGTTCCTGTTTCTAAAAAGAAAACATCTCCAGCTTTTGCTTTCACATCATCTAAAATAGAAACTAAAGTATTGTCATTTAAATGTTTTACATATTCTTCTTTACTAGAATCTTCTTTAAAACCCACAATAATTCTTGCGTCTGCATCTGCTTGTGTTACGAACCACATTTCTGTTTTTCCAAAAGAATTGTGACGTTCTTTTGCCAATTTATCGTTTGGGTGAACCTGAATCGAAAGGTCTTCTCTGGCATCAAGATATTTAAAAAGTAATGGAAATTGTTTCCCGAAACGCTCGTAAACTTTAGTTCCTAAAATAGCAGCTGGCGTTTCATCAATCAAATCCATTAAAGATTTTCCTTTTAAAACTCCGTTCGACACCACACTTACATCTCCCTCTACAGTAGACAATTCCCAGCTTTCTCCGGTAATACTTGAAACGATTGGTTTGTTTAAAATTGTTTTTAATTTTTCTCCTCCCCAGATTCTTTCTTTCAAAATCGGTTCAAATTGCAAAGGGTATAAATTTTCACTCATGTTTTTAGGCTAATATATTTGGTTTAATTAATTGTGTTTAATACTAAATCTTTAATTTATAATACTAATTCTTTGACAGTTTCTAAGGCTTTCGGAATATGTTTTGCAGCATTAACACTGTCAAATATCGAAATAACCAAACCGTTTTTATCTATAATATAGGTAACGCGACCAGGAAGTAATCCGAATAAATTATTACGAACGCCAAAAAGCTTTCTAAGGCTTTTATCTTGATCGGAAAGCAAAATAAAGGGCAACTCATATTTCGCAGCAAATTTATGATGTGATTTTACACTATCACTACTAATACCGATTACCTCAGCTCCCAAATCCTTAAAATCTTCATATTGATCGCGAAAACTACAGGCTTCGGTTGTACAGCCTGGCGTATTATCTTTTGGATAAAAATAAATCACCAATGGTTTTCTTCCTAAAACACTTTTGCTTTCAAAAAGTTCTCCATTATTGTCTTTCGCAGTAAAATTCGGAACTATATCTCCTATTTTTAATGACATTTTTTATTCTCCTTTATAAGTTACAAAATTGCGTTCCGTTTCGTTCAAAACGACTTCCAAATCAAAGTCGGCATGAATTCGTTGTCTAATTTTATTCCATATCACAACCGCAATATTTTCAGCAGTTGGATTCAAATCTGCAAATTCTGGAACATCCAGATTCAGATTTTTGTGATCAAACGGAATTTCTACTTCTTCTCGTATAATATCCGCTAATACTTTCACATCTAAAACAAAACCAGTTTCGGGGTCAATTTTCCCTGTAACACTTACTGTTAAACCATAATTGTGACCATGAAAGTTAGGATTATTACATTTTCCAAAAACAGCATCGTTTTTTTCAAATGACCAATCCTTTCGATGTAGTCGATGTGCAGCATTAAAATGTGCTTTTCTTGATATGGTTACTCTCATTCTAGGTTTTTGGTTGGTTCGGATTAAAGTTTATGATCTTCTAAATAATGATAAAATTCATCAAAAATGATTTTAAACCAAACGGTATAAATTTCGGGTTGTTTTTGAATATCAGTTTTTACATCTTCAATTTTCATCCATTTCCAGGCCTCAACTTCTTCTTTGTTGATTTCTGGGTTTTCATTGTAATATCCAATCATAACATGATCTAACTCATGTTCTGTCAAACCGTTATCAAAAGGCGCTTTGTAAATAAAATGAAACAGCTCTTTTAATTGTGTTTTAAATCCCATTTCTTCAAACAACCTTCTGCTTCCCGCTTCCATGTTGGTTTCACCTTCACGTTGATGACTACAGCAAGTATTCGTCCAAAGTAGTGGAGAATGATATTTTTGATGCGCTCGCTGTTGCAGCATGATTTCATTTTGTTCATTCAAAACAAAAACAGAAAATGCACGATGCAAAAGCGCTTTTTCATGTGCTTCTAATTTTGGCATTAAACCAATCTGCTCATCATTTTCGTTAACTAATATTACGTTTTCTTCTGTCATAAGTCTTCTTAAGCAAACAAAAATACGAAAAAAGAAATGGCTTAAAAATGCTAATTGCAATTGCAAAAAATCTATGTTTTTTCCCGATTTCTATTTTTCTGATTTACAACACAATAAATCCTATTCAAAATTAAAAGCTGTTAAAATTAAGACATAAAAACTACATTGAACTATTTTACGTAACTAATAAAAAGTTAAAACACACTTAAAAAAATCTGAATTGTTTGAAACACAGTATTTCGAGGCATAATCTAGTTGTATCTTTGATCTACAAATATAAAAAGCCCTTGAATAATACTGATTTAACTCCTAAAACTTAACTATTTGTTTATGAAATCAAAAACTCGAATTATAAGCCTTTGTTTTTTGTTGCCGCTTTTTATTTTACAGGCTTGCGCACAAAAAGACAAAAAGAATGCAAAACCAACAGCTATGGAAAATGTAATCAATAAATCTGGAAATCCTTATTATTCTAATACTGACACTACAAAATTGCACGTGACTGATGCCGAATGGAAAAAGGTTTTGCCTGCTGATGTTTATGCAGTAATGCGTGAAGCAGATACCGAAAGACCTTTTACAGGAAAATATTGGAATAGTGACGAAAAAGGGACTTATTATTGCGCTTCATGCGGAAACAAACTTTTTAGATCAACTTCTAAATTCTCTAGCACTTGCGGATGGCCAAGTTTCTTTGAGCAGGACAACAAAAAAAGTATTGTTTTTAAAGAAGATAACTCAATCGGAATGGAAAGAACCGAAACACTTTGCGGACGTTGCGGCGGACATTTAGGTCATATTTTTGATGATGGACCTGAACCAACCGGAAAACGTTACTGCATGAATTCGATTGCACTTGATTTTGTTCCTGACACTAAATAATTTACGAATGAAAAATATACTTTTAATATGTTTATTTGCGCTTTCGCTGAATGGCATTTCGCAAAACAAAAAAGCTTCAAATCTGGAAACCATTACGCTTGGCGGCGGATGTTACTGGTGCGTTGAAGCCGTTTACGAAAATTTAGATGGTGTAAAATCTGTAGTTTCTGGATTTTCTGGAGGAAAAGTTGCCAATCCGACTTACGAAGAAGTTTGCACGGGAGAAACGGGTCACGCAGAAGTAGTTCAGATTACTTACGACAAAAACGTTACTGACATCAACGAAATCTTCAAAGTCTTTTTTACCGTCCACGATCCAACTACTTTAAACAGACAAGGCGCAGATGTTGGAACACAATATCGTTCTGTTATTTTCTATAAAAATGTTGAACAAAAGAAAGCTGCAGAAAGCATTATTTCTGAATTGAATAAAGCAAAGGTTTACAAAAGTCCGATTGTAACTAAAGTGGAACCTTTTAAAGCTTTTTATAAAGCCGAAGATTATCACCAGAATTATTATGCGAATAATAAAAATCAGCCGTATTGCAAGATGGTAATTCAGCCTAAAATGGAGAAATTTGAAAAAGTTTTTAAAGACAAGTTGAAAAAAAAATAGTTATAAAAAGTAAAGGGGAAATGAATTTTTCATTTCCCCTTTTTTTATGAGATGAAACTTTGACAATGTTTTAAACTTATACAAAGTTTTACATCTTAATTTATTGCTTCGCTACTTTTTTAAATCGCATCATTGCCACATCGCCTTGATTCAAAATCAACTTTCCATCAACATCGATCGAGTAACTTGTTATTTTTTTCATTTGCTGTAAAAACTGTTGTTCTCCTCCTCCATCACAAAACATCATGGTTGATGGTCCAGGTTCTCCAAAAGTCAACGATTTTCCGCTTAAAGTATATGGCGCGCTGTAACCGTTGCAACCATTATTTCCGTAAACTTTTGTTTCTTTCTGATCAAAAGTAATTTGCGGTTTTTTGTTCGGATATAAACCTTCGAAAGCAATTCTTGGCCCCGAAATATATTCTAGTTCCCAAGTGGTATCGTATAAATTTGCCGAGCCTTTAGAATCTTTTGTTGCCATACAAGAAGTTAATAATAAGGTTAAAACTGAAACGACTGCAAGTGTGTATTTTTTCATAATAAATTTGTTTTAGATTATTAAAATTTGTTTGTATTGAAGATTAAAATTATCTACATAATTTCTCTTTCAATATTTATGCCTTTTAAATCGCAATTTATAATTTAAATCGTAAAAATAATTTACAAGCTGCAATCTCTCTTTTACATTATTTTATCCAAATCATGATTTTTACGATTTAAATTTAAACAAAAATCCTCTTATTTTTTTGTAATTTGCAGGGATCAAAAACCAGAAATCATCAACAAAAACCAAAAAAATGAAACAATTCCTATTATTGTTTATCTTTGCATTTGCTTTTTCAACAGTTCAATCGCAAGAAAATCTTCCAACTGATTATCTTTCAAAAGAATTTCATCAAGGAAGACGCCAGGCTTTCAGAAACCTGATGCCAGCAAATTCTGTAGCAGTAATTTTTTCTTATCCCGAAAGAGTTTTTTCTAAAGACATAAATTACAACTACCATCAAAATCCTGACTTGTATTATTTGACAGGCTACAAAGAGCCTGATGCTGTTTTATTGCTTTTCAAAGAAAACCAAACAACTGGCAATGACTCTTACAATGAAATCCTTTTTGTGCGAGAAAGAAATGCAGCTCAGGAAACCTGGACAGGAAGACGTTTAGGCATTGAAGGTGCAAAATCGAAATTGGGCTTTAAAACTGTTTATAACGGAAAAGATTTTAATGCTTTTGCCATCGACTTTAAAAAATTCAGTCAGGTTATTTACGATAAAATTCCAACTGACATTCGCAATAACAAAACGGGTTTTGATTTGAATGGTTTGATTGAAATTTTTAAATCTAAAGCTTCAATTACAACTGAAAACGAAACTGCTAATCAGCTTTTTGACAAAATCACCAGTTCTTTAAGAGAAATTAAAACCGACGAAGAATTAGACTTAATGCGCAAAACGGTAAAACTTTCCTGCATTGCGCACAACGAAGTGATGAAAGCAGTTGGTCCTGATATGAGCGAAAACGAAGCAGACGGAATCCACGCGTACGTACACAGACATTATGGCGCCGAAGGCGAAGGTTATCCGCCGATTGTTGGAGCCGGCGCAAACGTATGTATTCTGCATTACGGAGAAAACAATGCAACAAAAATCGACAATCAATTATTACTGATGGATGTTGGCTCAGAATATCATGGTTATTCTGCCGACGTTACAAGAACAATTCCGGCAAACGGAAAATATAGTCCAGAGCAAAAAGCAATTTACGAATTGGTTTATGAAGCTCAAGAAGAAGTTTTCAAAATCTGTAAGGAAGGAACTCCATTTCAGGATTTGAATAAAAAAGCAAGAGAAGTTGTTACAGCTGGCTTAATCAAACTAGGAATTATTACAGATCCAAAAGATTTTAAAATTTATTATCCGCATAGCTGTTCGCACTTTCTAGGTTTAGACGTTCATGACAAAGGAAATTACATGGGAGCTTTAAAAGAAAACATGATTTTTACCGTTGAACCAGGAATTTACATTCCCGCAAACAGTAAATGCGATAAAAAATGGTGGAATATCGGTGTTCGTATCGAAGATGACATTTTAATAACAAAAAGTTCGTATGAAAATCTTTCTGCAGAATCACCAAGAAAATGGCAGGAAATTGAAGCTTTGGCGAAACAAAAAAGTACTTTTAATGATATGAAATTTCCAAAAATATAGTTTTTTTTTCGCAACGAATTCACGAATTTTCCATTTATAACAATTCGTGAATTCGTGGCTGAAAACATTACAGCTGATCTATCTCGATTTTCGTTAATTGAGATAATTCTAAAATTCTGCCAACATCTCCTTTATTGGCAACAAAAAACAAATAATTATCTCCGTTTGTATTGTAACTCATCAATGCTAAATCCATTTTTGCCAAAGCCGACTGAATGTACGGAAATAATTCATGACTATAGGTTTCTTCCGGATAATGGAAAGTAAAATCTTCTCCAATTAACTCCGAAATGAAATATTCTGCATCTTCAGGATCGAATTTCCAGTCGCTGTTCCAAGCCTCAACCGCTTCAAACAACTCATAATGTCCCTCAATAACTTCATGATAGTCTGCAGCTGGTCTTTTAAAGTTTTTAAACAGCTTCTTGGCTAGTTTTTTCAGTTTTTTTTCTTCAATTTCAACATTGGAAATTAATTCTATAAGTTCTGTAAAAGTCGCTTCTGTCACTTCTTCACTTTCAATTAAATTTTCAGTAGAAGGAAGCTCTACACTTGGCGGAATTTCAATATTTAAATGATGACAAATTCCCTGTAAAACTTTTTTAAAATCTCTAATCCCTATTTCTTCGCTTTCATTTTTTGGATTGTTTACATCCAAAACTTCACTTTCTAATAACCCTTTTGTATAATCGAAGAAATGTCTTCCTGAATACAGCATTTTAAAATCGTTAATTTCTAAACTATTTGTAGAGCAAAAGAAAATGACGAAATTTTTAATAGAACGTCTAAAGAACTTTTTCTCGTCAGTAGTTGGTTCCGAATAAAATTGAATGTGTATGAAATCATATTCCAGGCCTTCCTGAATCATTTCGTCAGAAAGCGTTCCAATATTCATTTTCTTATAAAGCTCATTCAGAACTTCATAAGAATTATTAAAACCTGCTTTTTTAATTTCTGCATTTGCTTCGTCATGATCGAATGAACCCGGAAAATAAAATAAATTTACAATAACATTTTCCTGAATTCCTTTTACTTTAAATTCAAGATTCGATTGTTGGCTATATAAATGCGAATAAATCGGATTGATGACATCAAAAGAAATAATGGATTTGGGATCATTATTTCGTCCGAATAAATTGGAAAAAATGTTCATAGAAAATATTTTGTATTAAAAACTAGTCATTGGAATATTTAAAACTTTGATTCATTTTATCAAAAGGAATAACTTCATTAACAATCGATTCTAACTCGGAATCGGTCAATAATCCTCTCGCCGATTCGACTATTTTTGGCGAAACATGTATTTCATAATCAACAATTTCTCGCTTTAAAATTTCTTCTAAAATTGAATTTTGTTCGTCGGTAAGATATTTTTTATGTGATTTGAAAACTGATTCAATATCTGCTCGAAATTCTTCATCACTCAATTCGTTGTAAATATCTTGTTTAGACATGTCGATCAATAAAACTTTGAAGATAAAATCCTGAAGATTTTTCGCCAGATAATTGACTTCATTCATATCATGCCAGACAAAAACAATCGGCACATCTCCATTATTTTCTTCATTTAAGAAAAAACAATAATGATCGCCGCCGCCGCTTTTGGCAAACGGAATAAATTTAAATTCCGGATTTATATTGCGATAATCTTCTGGATCTTGAAGTTCTTCGATTTCTTCTGCTACCGATTTTAAATTAAGTGATTCAAAATCATAGGAATGTAAAAGTAAAGGCGGATTCTCTTTTAAAGTAGGATAAACTTCTGTATACCAATTCGGACCATATTCTCCGACATCTAGCATGCCGTCTGCATCTAATTGTTTATACAAAAGAGGATATTTAAATCCGTATTTTTTTTCGATTTCTTGTATGATCATCTTTGGGGGAATATTCTATTAAAATCAGAATACTAAGATAACAATCTTTTTACTACACGAAAATCTTAATACCAATTATTTCAAGGATTCTGCAATCATCAAGGCACATTTTTCACCATCAATTGCAGCAGAAATGATTCCGCCCGCATAACCTGCACCTTCCCCACAGGGATACAAACCTTTAATTTGCAAATGTTCGTAAGTAATAGGATCTCTCGGAATTCTTACTGGCGATGAAGTTCTACTTTCTGGTGCGTGCAAAATGGCTTCATTTGTTAAATAACCACGCATTGATTTTCCAAAATCCTGAAAGCCCTGACGCATAATCTGAGTTAAAAAACCTGGAAAAACTTGTCCCAATTCAACCGAAGTTGTTCCCGGAACATAAGAAGTTTTCGGAATATCTGATGAAACTTTACTTTGCGTAAAATCGATCATTCTTTGAGCAGGCGCTTTTTGAGTTTGTCCCGCTAAATACCATGCTTTTTGTTCGATACTTTTTTGAAATTCCATTCCGGCCAAAGCACCGAATTTTGCAAAAGCTTTAAAATCTTCTAGCTTTAATTCGACTACAATTCCAGAATTTGCTGTTGATTGATCACGCTTAGATGGCGACCAACCGTTTGTAACCACTTCGCCCGGACTTGTCGCACAAGGAGCAATTACACCCCCCGGACACATACAGAAAGAATACATTCCGCGTCCGTTGACTTGTTTTACAATTGAATATGGAGCTGGTGGTAAATGTTCCCCGCGATAATCACAGCTGTATTGAATACTGTCTATTAATTCCTGAGAATGTTCCGCACGAACTCCTAAAGCAAACGGTTTTGCTTCTATTAAAATTTTCTTTTTGTCTAATAATTCAAAAATATCACGCGCCGAATGTCCAGTGGCCAAGATCAATTTATTGGCATGAATTTTATCTCCGTTTTGTGTAACGATTCCTTCAACTTCATTATTCTTTACCAAAATATCGCTAACACGAGTTTCGAATAAAACCTTGCCACCGAATTCAATAATTTTTTCACGAATATCTTCAATAATTTTTGGCAATTTATTGGTTCCAATATGCGGGTGCGCTTCAATCAAAATATCTTCTGAAGCTCCAAAAGCAACTAAAAGCTCTAAAATTCTAGTTACATCTCCACGTTTTTTAGAACGCGTGTATAGTTTTCCGTCAGAATAAGTTCCTGCTCCTCCTTCACCAAAACAATAATTTGAATCTTCATTTACAATGTGTTCTACGTTTATCGCTTTTAAGTCGCGACGACGTCCGCGAACGTCTTTTCCTCTTTCTAGTACAATTGGTTTTAAACCTAATTCAATTAATTGCAAAGCAGCAAAAAGACCAGCCGGACCTGCGCCAACTACGATAACTTCTTGTGCATTAGAAACATCTTTATATATAGGAAGCCCAATTTTAGTTTCCTGAAAAGCTTCGCCTTTTAAATACATTACAACTTTCAAATTGATTTTAATCGCCTTTTGACGTGCATCAATAGAGCGTTTTAAAATTGAAACATGCTGAATTTCCTGAGCAGAAACTTTAATCTGCTTAGACAAATAGTCTTTTAGCAATGATTCGTTTGCAGCAATTTCTGGTGTTACTTGAAGTAAAAGTTCTTTAGGCATTTTGTCTTTTTTATTCTATTAGCTTTTCTTTCTATGAAAAGAAGATGCAAAAGTACTATTTTGAAATGAGATTTTATATTTACTGCGAAATTTGCACGGAGATTAGACCAGATCTATTTTTTTGCCACAGATTATATGGATTTAAGGGATTTTATTACAAGACGTTAGATACAATGTGGATATTCGTTGTGTAGACGTATTTCTGTGCGTATCTACAGAAAAAACCTCAGTCCCGAAGCTTCGGGATAGCATCTCAGAATCTCAGAACCTTTTTTAAAAAAGACTTTGTACCTTTGTTACTTTGTCACTTTGCAACTCTAAAAAAAAATGTCTAGAAAAATAAAACTAATTTGGGATTTCCGTGGACCAGCTTCAGCGAAGACTGCCGAACACCACGAAATTCATTTGAAAGAATATATTGTTATTGAAAAACTACCTTTAAATATTACAGGATTTTCAATTGTAAACGATATGCACGCCACCGCTTTTATGGTCGTGACAGATGAAAACATGATTCAGGTGAGAGATGCTTTGAAACCGCATCGAGGAGAAGTGTATTCTGAGTCAGATGTGAAATGAAAAATGTGAGATGTTTTTGTATCAAAAAATACATTTTACATCCCACATTTAACTTATAACTAATTAGCTACTTCACTAATAAACTTAATACGCATTAAACGTAATTCGTCAATATCGTAATCGCCATCAAATTCTTTAAGGGCATCTTCGATTTTATCTGATTCTGATTCCATGAAATAATCGTGAATTTCTTCTTGCTGATCGTCATCAAGCATATCGTCAATCCAATATTTGATATTCAGTTTTGTTCCAGAATACACGATTTGTTCCATTTCTTTAATCAATAAATCCATTGAAAGTCCTTTCGCAGAAGCGATATCTTTTAAAGACAATTTTCTATCAATATTTTGAATGATGTATAATTTATTGGCAGAATTTACTCCAGTAGATTTTACAACCAAATCGTCTGGGCGAATAATATCGTTATCTTCAACATAACGGCTGATTAAGGCAACAAATTCGCTTCCGTATTTTTTAGCTTTCCCTTCTCCAACACCATGAATATTATACAATTCGGCAATAGTAATAGGATATTTCAGTGCCATATCTTCTAAAGAAGGGTCCTGAAAAACTACAAATGGCGGAACACCCAATTTTTTCGCTACTTTTTTACGAAGTTCACGAAGCATTCCCGTTAAAACTTCATCGGCAGTTCCAGAAGATTTTCCTCCAGTTACTATAGTTTCATCATCAGATTCTGTGTATTCGTGATCTTCAGACATCATAAAGGAAACAGGACTTTTGATAAAATCTAATCCTTTTTGTGTTATTTTAATGATTCCGTAAGTTTCAATATCTTTTGACAGATAATCTGAAACTAAAACTTGTCTTAATAATGCCATCCAGTATTTTTCGTCGTGGTCTGAACCAGAACCGAAAAAAGGTTGCGCATCTGTTCTATGCGCTTTAATAACTGCATTGATACGACCTATTAAAGTAAAGACAATTTCCTTTGATTTATAGATATGTTTGGTATCGCGAACAATTTCAAGCAGTTTAACGACTTGTTCTTTGGCTTCGATTTTGTTTTTCGGATTACGAACGTTGTCATCCATATCAGCACCTTCTCCGTTCTCGCCGTCAAATTCTTCACCAAAATAATGTAAAAGGAATTTTCTACGCGACATCGAGGTTTCGGCGTAAGCCACAACTTCCTGCAAAAGTGCAAAACCAATTTCTTGTTCGGCAACTGGTTTTCCAGACATAAATTTCTCCAGTTTTTCTACATCTTTATAGGAGTAATAAGCCAAACAATGTCCTTCGCCGCCGTCACGTCCTGCACGACCGGTTTCTTGGTAATAACTTTCAAGTGATTTTGGAATATCGTGGTGAATTACAAAACGAACATCTGGCTTATCAATCCCCATTCCGAAGGCAATAGTTGCCACAACTACGTCTACATCTTCCATCAAAAACATATCCTGATGTTTGGCGCGCGTTTTAGCATCTAAACCTGCGTGATAAGGAACGGCACTGATTCCGTTTACTTGTAAAACTTCGGCAATCAACTCTACTTTTTTACGGCTTAAACAGTAAATAATTCCAGATTTGCCTTTATGTTGTTTAATAAATCGAATAATATCCGACTCGATATTTTTAGTTTTCGTACGAACTTCATAATACAAGTTCGGTCTATTGAATGATGCTTTAAAAGTATTCGCATCAGACATATCTAAGTTTTTCAGAATATCTTCCTGAACTTTTGGTGTTGCCGTTGCCGTTAAACCTATAATCGGCACTTGACCTAATTGCTTAATAATATGTCGCAGATTTCTATACTCAGGTCTAAAATCATGTCCCCATTCTGAGATACAGTGCGCTTCGTCAATAGCTACAAAAGAAATTTTAACGCTTTGTAAAAAAGTCACATATTCTTCTTTCGTTAAAGATTCGGGAGCAACATATAAAAGTTTAGTCAAACCAGATGTAATATCTTTTTTAACCTGAGCAATTTCTGTTTTGGTAAGAGAAGAATTCAATACATGAGCAATTCCGTTTTCTGACGAAAGACTTCGAATTGCATCAACTTGATTTTTCATCAAAGCAATCAATGGCGAAACAACAATAGCTGTTCCATCCTGAATTAAAGCGGGCAATTGATAACAAAGAGACTTACCTCCGCCCGTAGGCATAATTACGAAAGTATTCGTTTGTCCCAAAATACTGGTAATTACCTGCTCCTGCAAGCCTTTAAATTGGCTAAAGCCGAAATACTTCTTTAATTCTTTATGGATTTCAATTTCGTTTGAATTCATTCTTTATATTAACTGTATTTTGTATAAATTTGCAACACATAAAGATACAACTTTCTTTTATACATACAAATTTTAAACATTCTGTTTTGATCACAAAAGAAAATATATTGGCGATTGCCAAAAAAACAATACTCTCTGAAAGTGAAGCAATTACAAAATTAATTGATTTTTTAGACGAAAATTTTTACGAAGCTGTCCAACGCATATACGAAACAAAAGGCCGATTAATAGTAACAGGAATCGGAAAAAGCGCCATAATTGCGCAAAAAATGGTTGCTACATTTAATTCTACAGGAACCCCTTCTATGTTTTTGCACGCCGCAGAAGCTATTCATGGAGATTTAGGAATGATTCAAAATGACGATGTTATTATTTGCATTTCTAAAAGCGGCAATAGTCCTGAAATAAAAGTTTTAGTACCTTTATTAAAACGATTTGGAAATACTTTGATTGCAATAACCGGAAATATTACTTCTTTTTTAGCAAAAGGTTCAGATTATATTTTGAACACTACCGTTAATTCAGAAGCTTGTCCGATTAATTTAGCCCCAACAAACAGTACAACAGCGCAACTGGTTATGGGCGACGCGCTTGCAGTTTGCTTAATGGAAATGCGCGATTTTAAACCAGAAGATTTTGCGGTTTATCATCCGGGCGGTGCATTAGGAAAAAAACTTTTGCTTCGTGTAAAAGACATGATCGAACATTCATTAAAACCGGCTGTTACTCCAGAAACTTCTATCAAAAAGGCTATTTTCGAAATTTCTGAAAAAAGATTGGGCGTAACCGCGGTAATTGAAGACAATAAAATTATAGGAATTATTACAGATGGAGACATCCGAAGAATGCTAAACGACGTAGATACTATTGCAGACTTAACTGCAAGGGATATTATGTCTAAAAACCCAAAAGTAGTTTCTTCGGAAACTATGGCAGTTGATGCATTAAATATTTTGGAAGATTTTTCTATAACGCAACTTATTGTTGCCGACGAAGGAGAATATAAAGGAGTTTTACACTTACATGACATTTTAAAAGAAGGAATCGTATAATGGCAAAGAAAAACCTTGGCGAGATGTCATTTTTGGATCATCTTGAAGAATTAAGATGGTTATTAGTTAGAAGTACACTTGCAACATGCATCATGGCATTTGTTACTTATTTTATTAGTGATTATTTATTTGATCAGATTATTTTAGGTCCGATTCGACCAACATTTTTTACTTATGTTTGGTTCTGCGATTTATCCCATCAATTGGGATTTGCAGAAAGCATTTGTATTACGGAGCTGAATTTTATTATTCAGAATACCGAAATGGAAGGTCAGGTAAATATTTTCGTATGGATGTGTCTTTTGGCAGGTTTCATCTTGAGTTTCCCTTACATTTTATGGGAAATCTGGAAATTTATCAGTCCGGCACTTTATGAGAAAGAGAGAAAAAATGCAAAATTATTCATATTTGTATCTTCTCTACTTTTCTTTTTAGGAGTATTGTTTGGCTATTTTGTAGTCATTCCGATGTCGGTCAACTTCGTTGCAACTTTCTCTATAAGTGATGTGGTTAAAAACCAGTTTACCTTAGAATCTTATATGGGAATGGTTAAAACCAGTATTTTGGGAAGTGCTATCTTTTTTGAATTGCCAATCGCTATTTATTTCCTAACCAAATTAGGATTAGTAACTCCCGTTTTCTTAAGAAAATATTGGAAATATGCTGTCGTAATTATTTTAGTTATTGCAGCAATTGTAACACCACCAGATGTTGTAAGTCAAACTATTGTAGCAATTCCGATGTTAATTATTTACGAAGTAAGTATTTTAATTTCAAAAGTTGTTTACAGAAATAAATTAAAAGAAAATGTCTCAGATCCAAGAATTTAACGACTATCGTTCTAAAATGAACGAAAAATTATTAGCTGACAATAACAAAATTGTAAAGCGAATTTTCAATCTTGACACGAATGCTTATGCGCCAGGAGCTCTTGATGTTAAAACTAAAGAACTTTTAGGCTTAGTTGCTTCAACTGTTTTACGTTGTGATGACTGTGTAAAATACCACTTAGAAACGAGTTACAAAGAAGGTGTTTCTAAAGAAGAAATGATGGAAGCAATGGGAATCGCAACTCTTGTTGGAGGAACAATCGTAATTCCGCATTTAAGAAGAGCATACGAATTCTGGGAAGAACTTGAGGAAGCTGGAAAATAATCAGAAAATGTGTCAATTAGATAATTAGATAATTCCTCAAAATTTTCAAATTATTCAATTATGAAATACAAATTCTAAATTTTGAAAATGCAATAATTTGTTAATTGATTTATCAGATCGATTATTTTACATTTATTTTGCCTTTCAAATCAAATTATAAAATAAAAAATTGAGTTAGTTTTTTTGAATTATCTCATTTTCAAATTATCTAATTACCTAATTGAACTAAATGAAGCTAAGAGCCGATAATTTAATCAAAACCTATAAAGGACGTAGTGTTGTAAAAGGAATTTCTGTTGAAGTAAATCAAGGAGAAATTGTTGGGCTTTTGGGACCAAATGGAGCAGGAAAAACAACGTCTTTTTATATGATTGTGGGATTGGTAAAACCAAATCAGGGAAATATTTTTCTTGATGATTTAAATATTACTGATTATCCGATGTATAAACGTGCTCAACAAGGAATTGGCTATTTAGCGCAGGAAGCTTCGGTTTTTAGAAAACTAAGTATTGAAGATAATATTCTTAGCGTTTTACAATTGACAAAACTTTCTAAAGAAGCTCAGATTGCTAAAATGGAAAGTTTAATTGAAGAATTTAGTTTAGAACATATTCGTACCAACCGTGGTGATTTACTTTCTGGAGGTGAGCGTCGTCGTACGGAAATTGCGCGCGCCTTGGCAACAGATCCAAAGTTTATTTTATTAGATGAACCTTTTGCTGGAGTTGACCCGGTTGCAGTTGAAGACATTCAGCGAATTGTAGCGCAATTAAAAAACAAAAATATCGGAATCTTAATTACCGACCACAACGTTCAAGAAACGTTAGCGATTACCGATAAAACATATCTAATGTTCGAAGGAGGAATCTTGAAAGCAGGAATTCCAGAAGAATTGGTAGAAGACGAAATGGTTCGCCGCGTTTATCTTGGACAAAACTTCGAGCTTCGTAAGAAGAAATTGGAATTTTAAAACTAGTTAAATGTGAATGGTAAAAAGTAAAACATGAATACTTTTTACCATTTTTCATTTTACTTTTCCACATTTTTCTTTTCACATTTCACTCTACAGTAATAAACTGCAGTTGCTCAATATCACCATTATAAATATTAACATCAACACGATTTTTGATTCCAGGCAAAGAAGCTTTTTCTGTAAACTGCCAAAATAACCAGTCGTCTTCGATTTTTTCTCTGTAGAAATTGTAATTGGCAATCCAAAAAAGATATTCGCTGAATTCTTCTTTCAAAAAATCAGAATAATATCTTTCTCCTGAATAAATTATGGGACGAACCTGATAATGTTTTTCAACTTTTGTCAGCCATCGCTTTAAACCTTTTTTTAAACTGTCTAAAGATTGATTTTTAGGCAATTTTTCGATATCTAAAACTGGCGGAAGATCTCCTTTTCGCAATTTTACTGTTTTAATAAAAAGATCGGCTTGTTCTATAGAATTTTCGTTTGGGCGATAATAATGATAGGCGCCGCGCATAATTTTATTTTCTTTTGCGCCTTCCCAGTTTCTTTTAAATTGTCTATCAACGCGGTCATTTCCTGCGGTTGCACGAATGAAAACGAATTGAACAGGATATTTTTCGTCCAGAATTTCTACCTCTTCCCAATCGATTTTTCCCTGAAATTCAGAAACGTCAATTCCGATTACTTTTCCTTTATGATTTTCTAAAACGCGAATATTTCGAACATCAGAAAGGTGTTTATCTACCTCATCTTCGTCTAAAACTTTTTCAGATTTAAATCCGAGATAATACGCCAATCCCTTTCTATAATGATAAATTAAACCAATAAAAAGAAGTGCAAAAAAAATCAAAATAAAAGCACGAACAAGTCTGCCTAAAAATGATTTTTCAGTTGTTTTCCTTGGATACGTTTTACGATAAGTCGTTTTTCTTGCCATTAAACAGAACTACTTTTTTTTCAAAAACAAGTTATTGATAATTGACAATAAAACGTAAAAAACAATAATCAACGGAATTGCGATGTAATGAAGCCAAACAATCAGCAATACTGAAACAACTAAAAAAACGATTTGAAGTGCATTTTCCTTTAAACTGAATTTTTTGATTTTTAAAGAAAACAACGGAATTTCAGCATTCATAATATAAGCGCTGCCCAAAGTAACAAGCAATAAAACCCATTGATTCGTTAATAATTCAAGAATTACTAGTGAAGAATCTGCATACATATCCAGCACTATTTGCAAGCTGATAATAAAAATAGCATTTGCAGGAGTTGGCAAACCGATAAACGAATCTGTCTGACGAGTATCAATATTAAAATTGGCCAATCTGTAACAAGCACCTAAAGTTATAATAAACCCTAAAAAAGGAACAATTTCTTGATTTCCCAATTGATCACCGCCTCTTGCGAACATACTGTACATTACGTAACCAGGTACAACTCCGCTGGTAACCATATCTGCCAAAGAATCTAATTGTAATCCTAGGGGACTTGAAACTTTGAATAATCTTGCAAAAAAACCATCAAAGAAATCAAAAAAGATTCCCAAACAAACCATGTAAAAAGCCATTAAAAAATCTCCTTTAGAGACAAAAACTAATGCGACACAGCCACAGAAAAGATTGATTAATGTAATTAGATTGGGAATGTGTTTTTTAATATTCATAGTTTGAAATTTTGATAATGGCAGAGAACAAATTTAGCATAATTAGTGGATGCAAAACGAGTTTTTTCAAGAGTTTTTTATTTATAAGGCGTAGTTTCAGAATATTTAAGCAAAGGAACTTATTAGATGAGTAAAATATTATATTTTTGATAAAAATTAAAACAAGTCTGGATCTGCTAAAACATATACGTTGAAGAAATTTTTAGTATTTATATCATTTTGGAGTTTTACTTTACAATATGGACAAACTGTTCGAAAATATTCGAATGAATTTATGAATATTGGAGTTGACGCCGCGGCTCTCGGAATGTCGAGCGCTGTTACGGCTTCTACAAATGATGTAAATGCAGGCTACTGGAATCCAGCGGGTTTAACTCATCTTGAAGATCATCAGATTAGTTTAATGCACGCCAGCTATTTTGCAAATATTGCACAATACGACTACATCGGATATGCAAGTCCGATTGATGACAGAAGCGCTTGGGGAATTTCGATGATTCGTTTTGGCGTTGATGACATTATGGACACGACGCAATTAATCGACAGCCAGGGAAATATTGATTATAATAGAATTCGCCTTTTCTCCACCGCAGATTATGGTTTTACATTTTCTTATGCCAGAAAACTTCCCGTTGAAGGATTTCAATATGGTGTAAACGCAAAAGTAATTAGAAGGGTGATTGGGAAATTTGCCAATTCCTGGGGATTCGGATTTGATATCGGACTTCAGTTTGAAAGAAATGATTGGAAGTTTGGATTAATGCTTCGCGATATTACAACGACTTACAATGTTTGGAATATTGATGAAGAAGAATATGCTAAAATCGCCAATGCCATTCCGGGAGAAAATAACACATTACCAGAAAGCACCGAAATTACATTGCCAAAAGCACAATTGGGAGTTTCAAAAAGATTTGATTTTCACAATGATTACAGTCTTGTAACTTCGGCAAATTTAAACATGCGCTTTGAACAAACTAACGATATTATTTCTTCAAAAGTAGTAAGTATAGACCCCGCTCTAGGGTTTGAATTTGGTTACACAGATTTGGTTTTCGTGAGAGCCGGAGCAGGAAATTTTCAGAATGTAATGCAATTAGATAATACTGAAAAAGTAAATTTTCAACCCAATATCGGACTTGGTTTTAAATATAAAGGAATTCAAATTGATTATGCTTTGACCGATTTAGGAAATCAAAGTACGGCGTTGTATTCTAATATTTTTTCGTTGAAAGTAGATTTAGGCATCTTTAGATAATTTTCTAAAAAATAAAAAAATAAAAAAATAAATCATGAAAACTGTCCTGTTCAAAAAAACACTTTTTATTGTATTCTTCTTATTCAGTTTTATTGGTCTTAGCCAAAGTTTACCTTTATCAAAAGATGCCAAGATAAGCGTTCTTACTTGCGGATTGGGTAACGAAACTTATTCTTATTTTGGACATACAGGAATTAGAGTTTCGGATCCTGGAAACAATTTTGACGTTGTTTACAACTATGGAACTTTTGATTTTAGAACGCCAAATTTTGTGATGAAATTTGCAAAAGGAGATTTACAATATTTTGCGACAGTGCATTCATACACTGATTTTTACAGTGAATACACTTATGAGAAAAGAAGTATTTTTGAACAGGAATTATTGATTCCACTTTCTTTAAAACAAAAACTTTTTGACAGATTAAATGCGGTTTTAGCTTCTAATGATCGTTTTTACACGTATAAATTCATTGACAAAAACTGCACTTCCATGGTCGTCGATGTGATCAATAAATCATTAGGGCAGAATGTAATTGTAAAAAAAGAAGACACAGACAAAACGTATCGCTCTATTTTGTTTCCTTATTTTGATGGTCATTTTTATGATCAATTGGGAACCAGTATTATTTTCGGAACCAAAGTAGATGAAATGGGAACAAGAATTTTTCTTCCGTTTGAATTAAAAAACAGTTTAGAAAAAACTACTTTTCAAAACAAACCATTAGTTGATAAAAGCAAAACCTTATTAGAATTCACAAAAGAAAACCCAAAATCTTGGTGGAATAATATTTACACTTACCTGTTTATTTTGATTTTTGTCATTTTAGCAAGGGACAAAACCGTAGATAAAATCTACTTTTTGATTTTATCTTTAATTGGAATATTCTTCGTAATTATGGGATTTTATTCGTTTCACCACGAATTGGCGATGAATTATAATGTCTTACTTTTTAGTCCGCTTTTATTGATTTTAGTTTTGTTTTCGCTTTTCAAAAACAAATTATGGACGTATCGATTTTCATTAATTAATTTTGTTCTTTTAGTGATTTACTTTCTGTTTTTAGTTAATAAAGCACACTTTTTAATTACGCTTCCATTGATTATTACAAGTGGTGTCGTTTTGGTAAGAACAGGAATTCGCAATAAAAGACCAATTCCGATAATAATTTAATTATTGACCTCGATAAAATAAAACCGTAGTAATGGTTTTAAAAGTAATGCTTAAATCCAGAAATATACTTCTGTGTTTAATGTAATACAGATCGTATTGAAGTTTGATTAGACTCTCTTCTATAGATTCTCCGTACGAATAATTTACTTGAGCCCAACCTGTAAGTCCAGGTTTAATTACATGACGTGTTTCATAGAATGGCATTACACTTGCAATTTCTTCCACAAAAAACGGACGTTCAGGTCGTGGTCCTATAACGCCCATATCGCCTTTTAACACATTGATAAACTGAGGAAGTTCATCAATTCTTGATTTTCGCATAAATTTACCAAACGGAGTAACTCTTTTATCATCATGAGTTGCAAAAACAGCTCCCTCGGTTTCTGAATTTGCTGTCATGGTTCTGAATTTATAAATCTTGAATACCACTCCGTTCTTCCCTACTCTTTCCTGAGTGTAAAAAAGGCTTCCTTTATTCGCAAATACATTTACAATTGCAATTATTGGAATAAAAATAAGGCAAATAGACAATCCGAATAAAGAAAAGAAAAGTTCCATTATTCTAATCAGCAACAAGTACAATTGATTATTATTACTTCTGCTGAATGGGAAAAACCTGTAAAAATCTCTTCCAATATAATGTACCGGAATTCTTTGCGTTTTGCTTTCATAAACTTGCGTATATTCTCTAATTATATTTCCGTTCTCTAATAAATGAAGTAGTTGCTGATATAAGTCTGCTGTGATTCCGTCTGTTTTTTGCGATGCAATAACAATTTCTGAGACCTGGTTTTTAAGCACAAAAACTTCCAAATCTTCTTTGTCGATTTGCCTCACATAATGAAATTGAGAATCTTCTTCGGAAATTGAATCTGAGTTTACAAAACCAATAATTTTATAATGCGGATCTACATTTTCAAGTCCTAAAACCAATTCTTCGACTTCACTCTGATCACAAATTAATACTACGTTTTGTACAAAGCGATAAGATGCCAAAAAATAGACATAGAAAAAACGCCACAATAGCAATGAACTCAAAATGGCAAAATAAAAAATGACAATAATCAATCGCTGTTTCGGAAGTTCAGGCGATAAAATTGGTGTTAGAATATATACTGTCAGGGAAGTAATAGAGGTTAAAATTACACCTCGAAGAATCTGAAATTGATTGCTGGCAGTTTGCAGATTATATATTTCGAAGATATTCCCAAAAATATATACGTAGGCAATTAACAGAAAGGATTTTAAATATTTTCCATCTTCTAAAACATAATAATGATAGTCAAACAGAACACTAAGAGAAAACAATGCCGTGAAAATAAATATTGCATCAAAAAGATAAAGAAGAACTTTTCTTTCCGAGATTTCGAAATGCATTTTGTTTTTTGTAGGCATCTATTAAACTGTTTTATGATAGCTTGTTTGGGACAAATCTATTATTTAAAGCAAATGTATTGTAAAAAATTTTAACCGATACTAAACTTCAGCCTGATCGGGAATTTTAATTTGTACGTAGAGTAAGGATAGCGCATATACAAATGCTGGCGCGGCAATTCGCATCGCCGCATGATTAATTGTTAGCAACCAAAACAGAAAAAACGAGAAAAAATATAAATGTTGTCTATTATTTATATATAAAAATAAGGGCGTAAAAAAAAGTGTTACAAGTCCAAAAATGCCAAGTAGGCCATGTTCACTCATCATTCGTGTAATTTCATTATGTGAAGCTGCCTCAACTCCAAATGTTACTTTACGTACATCTTTTCCAATTCCAGCACCTATTCCTAAGATTGGATTATCCATAAATAGTTGAATTTCTTCAGCCATAATTTCCTCTCTACCTCCTAAACGATCTTTTTTTACTCTTCCTGCGGCATCTTTATTTGCGTATCGTTTTTCAATCAATCCATTGGTTTGAAAAGAAGTGTAAGTCCAAACAGCGATTCCCATGAAAAAAGTTATACCAAAAACTACAAGAAACTTAGTTCTTCCCTTTCCATTTGATTTTCTGTATAATAAATATAGCAAACCTACAATCATCGCTACTGCAGTAATAATACCACCTCTCGAAAATGTTACTATTCCCCTGTAAGTTATAAAAATAAATAAAACTCCATTTAAAATCATCAACATTTTTGATTTGGAAAATAATATCAATTGTGTAAAAAACACAAACATTCCGAGTCCCAAAATAGTTGAAACCTGATTTGGCCCAAAACCTCCTGAAGTTTCAAAATTTGACTGGGTTCCAGTTATTACATCTCTAACATTTGGGTTATATAAAAACAGATAAACAGCAGTAGTAACAATTGGCAATCCCAGTGTTACCATTATGTTTTGTAAGTCTGAAAATAAAATTCTTCGTCTAATCATGTAGATGGAACAAACAGCTAAGCAAATGGGACCTGATAAATTGAAAACTAAAGATTTTTTGATTTCAATGGCTGGATTTGAAGTCGTCCATGTAATTAAAATTCCGGGAATTAATAAAATTAAAAAAAAGCAGTAAATAAATGCATTTGTTGAAAAACTACTGTAAATCATTCCTATCATCATAAATAAAATTACGGTAGTTTTTACATACTCATTGTTAAAGTTTCCACCAGTCATTCTTAAAAAAACCTCTACTCCTACTAAATAAGCAGCCACCAATAAGGCTTCATTGTTTCTGTTTTTAGTTTGATATACTAGATATAAACCAACAATCGGAATTATCAAACTATATATTTTTGACATAAAGGGTACAACAAAAACTACTAATGCAATCAGAGCGTGAAATACAATTAATATCAAATAACTAACTTTACCGTTTTTTATCATTTTATCTTAGAATATTCAAATATTATCTTAGCAATAACTTGCTGTTCTTCATACTGCTTCTCTACTGATTTTTTTAAATTATCCGACAGCCTTTTTCTCAAATTTTTATCATCTATTAGCTGATTAAACTTAAATAAAAGTTCTTCTTGATTTAAAGGGTCAAAAAGGAGACCGTTTTCTTGGTCAGTAATAATTTCTGAACAAAATCCAGCAGTTGTAGAAAGCACAGCTAATTCTGACTTACCATATTCAATTAATGTCACAGGAAATCCTTCATAAGTTGAAGAAAGGACACCTATTGATGATTGTGAAAGAATAAAACTAACGTCACTTCTTAATCCATAAAAATATACAGAATCATCTAATTTATTCGTCGTTACAAAACTTTTTAATTCTTTAGAATAAGAGTCTAAATGATCTTTTCCAATTAAATGAAGTGACCATTCTTTTGCTGATAATCTAAGATTGTGGAAAGCTTTTAAAATTACAATATGATTTTTAGGATTTTTCAAATTTGCAAGAAAAACAATTTTTTGTCCCTCAATTCCTTTTAAAATTGTTTTATTTTCAAATTTGAAATCTTGCTTGACAAAATTAGGAATAAAGTGTACATTTTTACAATACATGTTTTTTATACTCCAATTCTCCAATTGTCTGTTAACAGTAAATATTGCATCAAAAAAAAGGGAGCAAATAATTAACATTTTATTATCTACCTTTGACTGACCTACTCTTGGACCATAATGATCATGCCAAACAATTTTTATTCTAGGATAGAAAATTTTTGCCAGAACTGCTATAAAAAAAGAGGAACTGTGAGCATGAACAACATCAATTTTGTTTCTTTTTATAGTATTTTTCAATAACAATACTGATTTAATATCAAGACTGTTCTTTTTATTTAAGAACGTATATTGTACGTTTTTATTAATTTGATTTAGTAGAAGGCCTTCTTTTCTTGTGGCAATTAAACCTGAAAATTCGATTTTTTCAGAAAGCGAATTTGCAAAATTTATCGCCATGCGTTCAGCTCCTCCAACTTCTAATGAATCTATAATTTGAACAACTCTCATTTTTGCAATACTGTTTTAATTTCTTCTTCAAAAAGATCTACTGTATAATTTTGAGACCAATCTCTAGCTAATTTACTTTTACTAGAAAAAACATTTTCGTTATCTAAAATATAAAGAATACGATTTGTATCTTTTTCCAAATCCATTTTTAATATAATTCCCCTATTTCCATAATCTAACATAAATGGAATACAGGAAACCCCTGTTGTAATAGGCACACATCCCCAAAACATTCCTTCAGCGATAGCTTTAGGCCAACCTTCGCTTTTTGACGGCAGTATTACAAAATGAGCTTTTTTGTAGGCCTCTTTAAGTATCTGTTTGTTTTGATTTCCATGAAAAAAAATAAATTCCTCTAGGTTCTTTTCTTTAGTGTAGTTTTGTAGCATTTCAGCTTCAGCTCCTTCTCCGTATAAATTTAAACTTACTCGCCTTTCTTCTTTTAACAACTTTTCGATTAGTTTTATTGCATATAAAGGATTCTTCCCTAAAACTAAACTTCCAACAAAAATAAAATCTATGTTTGTGTCTAAATCTATTTTTTCAACCAATTCTTTTTCAGAATCGGAGTAAGTTGCTGTAAAAAAAGATTTTATATTCTTAGACTGTGTTTTCCAATCCCCATAAACCAGCACCTTCATATTTCGAGTTAAAAATCTATTTCTTAAAATAAATTTCTGAATATTGTAACTTAATGGCTGTTTACTTTTATTATCCCAATTTCCTGCATATTTTGCTGTTTTAATTTTTCCCGGAAAAAAAATCTGCACACAACATCCAATCAATCCCATATTCCCAGGGCATCTCAAATGAATATGGTCTGCCTCTTTCATGGCGAAAAATATCTTCAAAAAAATGACAGGCAATTTAAAAACTGAGATTAAAGTGTTTCTAAAAGTAGTAAAACTAACATCAGAAACTTTTCTAAAATTAATGCTTTTGTGTTCATAGGAAGCTTCAATTTCTGTAGGTATCTCCCTTTTTATTGGAGCTAAAATAATTAACTGATCAACATATTTGACCCAAACATTCATTTCACGAATGTAGGGTGCATAACCAAAATAGCCATTTTTATGCTGAATATGATTAACATGTGTAATGATTAAAAATTTCATTATAGATTGTTGATCAATTTTATTATTACTGCATTTGGTTCTAAATATTCCTCAAAATATTTTCTTGCATTAAACTCCAATTTACGTTTATACTCTGTATCACCCATCAATTTCTCGATTGCTTTTTTAATTTCCTCTGCGTTGTTAGCATAAATTACATGATGGTGATCCTGTAAAGCTGCTGGTAATCGATTGTAATGATCTGTAGTGATAATTGCTTTTCCCAAGGCTAAAAACTCTGCAAGTTTCCATCCATGACAAGACAAAACTGCCGGAGTATTAAATACGGTCATCGAGTTTTTAATTTTATTTAAATACTTTTTTAAAGGAACGGTCTTTGAGTACACTAAACTACCATACCCTAAATTATCTCCATTCTTCCTCGCTGCAAAACCTCCTTCAAAACTCAGTCCTTCAACTTCTTTGCACATCCTAATAAACATTTCCCTGTTCGAGTTTGTTTGTTTTTCTTCTTTCCAAATACTGTTCATAAAAAAAACATCTGTTTTAGAAGATTCTGTAATTGAATAATTCTTTATAGACAGACGCTTATATTGTCGCCAATAATTGGCAATGAATTCTCTTTTATTTTTTATAGATTTTCTGGATCTGAGAAAGTTAAATAAGGCAAAATAAACAGTTTCAATTAAATTCCATATTTTAATGCCAAAGCTTGGTCCAATCGCAACAATTTTATTATTACTATCATCTGGCAAAGTATTATCGTTATAATTTATCTTGCCATAAACATCACACCATTTGAGTAATTCTATATCAATATTAGCAGTATCTCGTGAGTCTATAATAACCTTCTTAGTATGGTATTTATTTTCAAATATAACCGCAAAAGTACCTTGTTTAAACTTAGGAAATTTAGATATATTAAATACATAATGTCTGTAAACTTTTCTAATACCCTCAATATAATAACTGTCATAGAAAACATCACAGAGTCCATATATATAAACTTTCGTTTTCATAAAATACTTTTAGGTTTATGAAACAACAAACTCCACCATCCAAAAGTTCTTCCAAATGCTTCTTTTAAAGTTTCAACTCTATTCGATTCTGTAAGTACGTTTAAAAATCTAATACTTGTTAGCAAGATAGTTATGCTATGCCACTTGAAAAAATCTTTAAAATTTGGATTGGGATTTTTAACTCTCCATACATACCAGCCATTTCTCACAACCATCTTCCCATATCGAAATTGATTCGGTCTTCCCGACGGATCATGAAAGTGACTTAATTTTGCATTTGTATTAATTACATTTTTACCAAATTGCAATGCTCTTATGCTATAATCTGCGTCCTCGTATAAGCCATATCCTTCAAAAAACTTAGAAAATTTTATTTTGCTGAAAACTTTTTTTCTAAATGACATTGACATTCCAATAAGCAGATCAACTTCATACGTTTTTCCTGTAATTGGAAATCCACACGTTCTGCCATGCGAATAGGAAGGCATTCTTCCTGGTCCTAAATCTGAAGCAAGTCCCAGATAATTGCGAACAATATTTCTCAATCCTTCGGGATAAAAATATTCTTCAAATAAGTAATTTTTTTTTTGATTATAATAATGTCCTTCAATTTGTGGCTTCCATCTATTCTCATTAAATGCTATTCCACCCACTCCAACAATTTCATTATCATTCTCAAATGATGCCACTATCTCGGCAAAATAATTGTTTTCCAAAACTGTATCATCATCAAGAAAACATATGATTTCTGATTCTGAACTTACTTTTGAAATTCCGAAATTACGTTGTTTTGTTAAACCACGATCTTCCTCTTTTACTTTAAAATATTTTAAATTTTCAAAGTTATGTTTTCGCAAAATAAACGAAGTTTCATCATTAGTCGATCCGTCAATAACTAAAATTTCACTAGGAAATAAAGTCTGAACGCTAATAGACTGAAGCAATTTTAATAGGGCTTCAGATCGCATATAAGTACATATTATTAAAGAAAAATGTATCATTTTAACTTCACACTTTTAAAACAATCATAATATTTCCAGCAGTTAATTCCTCATCTGAATACTGAATAAAATCTTTATGAATTTTAACCTTTTTAAATAAATCGTATCTTTCCGTTCCTTGCTTCAAACTTTCATAATCCAGATGCAGAATTTCATAACCGTATTTATTAAAAATTTCAATAAACTGCGGCAATCTTAATCTGTTATGGTAGTCAAATTTAGTACGGATTTTGTCCCATTCTTGTTTACTGTATTGTAAAAAATCCTGTAGTGCCAATGAGTTATCACCATGTTGCCTCAGATCACTTGGAGAAATAAAATGAACTACAAGTGAATCTTTTTTAAGCTGTTTTTTCATTTTCTCATGCATGAGATCAACATCTTGCTCGCTCATGTGAGATAAAACATATCTCGAAAAAATAAAGTCAGTTTCAGGAAAATCTTGTTTTGTTACATCATAATTTGGAAGATACCTAACATTTTCAGGGAGCCCAAAACTATTATCTGAAGCTGGTTTGATCTCAAAATTATATTTTTTTGAAAAAAGACTGTTAATCTTTAAAACAGTTTTTCTTTTAAAATGTTTATTAATATCGACTGTTACTACGTCTTTCGAGTTAAAATTATATTTGAAGAAATAGGGCATTGCAGGAAACCAACCGGAACCTATTTCAAAAATAGTTTTATTTTTTAAATCAACATTTAACTCTTTCAAAACTTTTGAAAGTCTTAAATATGTCGATTCAACACTTTTAAGACGACTTTCTAGCGTAGATTTATCAAAAAAACTTTGAATTTTATGATAACAATAATCATCAAGTTTATTTGGCAATAAAGCTATTGTTTTAAAAAGTAACGTTTTTATCTTATGATTCATTTATTATTAGTTTAATTTTCTAACGTGTAAAATCGGTTTCATTTCTGTAAATAAATCACCATTTTGATCAATATTTAAAATAATGTCCTCAAAATTTACCCAATATTCAATAAGTTCAGAAAGAACAGGATTCCATATTTCTTTGCTTTTAATTTTTTCTTCGAGAAATTTAAAATTATCATAAACTAAAGAATTAATTGTGTTAGCATTCGAAAATAATTTACCGCCGTGGTATTCCATTGGAACAGAAAAATAAGTGTGTGCTACAAAAACTCCTTTCTCCTGAACCAATTTTTCAATGTTGCTTTTTGAAAGTGATTTTTGAAAATCGAGCATTTCTAAAGTTTGAAAAATATAAAATTCCTTCTCGTCAATTATATGCTTAAAAACAAGTGGTGAATATTTTGCTAACTTGTAAGGCCTATTTTTATACACATTCCAAAATAAGAATATTGAAAAAACAGAAAATCCAAGATCCAAAGAATTTTTAAGAAGAGGCAACAAATGTTTTGCTTTTTTTTGAAAAACAATTTTCTTAAAATTTCCCGCAGTTTGCTGATATTTTAGAATCATATTTTCATCATTGTAAAAATGAAAAATAATATTCTTAATCATAAGCTGAATTTTTTTAGGAAATTTTAAATCTTTATTTCCTTTTAAAAAACTATTAAGTGTAAACTGTTTAGCATTTAATTGATTAATAACACCTGTCACCGAAGTACCGGAATCAATGTAATTCCAAAGAATATTAATTTTTTTATCTATTAGATTTTTTTCGAAATCTTCATTTGATAAAGTGCTTTTTTCTAATAAAGAAAGGTTATAAGGCTGATATCCGTGATCAATCCATACATTTATATCATTAAAAGGTGGAATGAATTTTTTAAAATCTTCAAAACTTTCTGTTTCACTTTTTATGGATTGCGAAAGAGAATGATAACATAATTCATGTCCATCACTTTTCCATTTTAAAAGTTCTTCACTATCGTTCTCAAAAGAAGCATTATCAGCTCTTTTAGAAAAATGGTTTAAAAAAAATCCTTTAGTAATTTTTACTTGATTTTGTTTAAAAAAAGCTCTTTGCAAAGATAAGTTTTCAAAGGTATCAAAATCACAATGATCTGTAAAACAAGCTATAGCAGAGAATGGATATTTTGATCTGCTAAATTCTAACGCATATGTTTTAGGAAACAAAAGTGATGGACTTTCTTTAAAATTAAATCTTTTTTTAGAAGAAATTATACTTTTTCTATTAAAATCTCCCGCATAATTAGTGATTGAAGCTGAAAAATCAGGATTGAAACGCCATAGTAAAACATGCGGATTTTTTTTTCTTACCTCCCAAATTCCAGAACTGATATTAGCCTGTACTAATTGTCCATTTTTTAATCTTACAATTTTAGGACAAAATTCATTTGCCACTCTATCTTCATTACATTTTACCCATGTATAATCGTGATTTCTAAATTCTAAAATAGGTTGCTCAAATACGATCTCAATATCAAAAGAATTAAGCTTGAAAAGGCTATCATCTATTATGTCAATACAGACTTTACGTTTCTGATATATATCAAAAACATAATTTTCTTTTATTGCATTTTTAATTATTGAAATCGATTTGATCAATTTATTTGAATAAGATTATTGATTTAATTTTCCTGCCCAATACACACTTGCCTGCCATTGCTTATGAAAGTTCATAAGATATTTTATCGGATTTTTAATCTTCTGATATTTGTAAAATTTAAAAAACAAAATAGTTTTATAACCATACACCTGCTCTTTTTTTAAGTTCAGAATTTTGTACAGCATAACCGTTGGTGAAGGTTTTGGTTGAATTGAATCATGAGCCCAGCCCAAAACTGGTTTTGATCTAAAGCCACCAATGGGAGCTTTAAGATGAATTATTTCGGGGTTTGGTGAATGAATAATATCAAAACCTAAATTTCTTAATTGTGCTCCAAAGTCACTGTCTTCTCCGTAACCAAACTCAAAACCATTATTATAAGAGATCGTTCGTACGTTTTTTGTTTTAACGATGCTACATCCGGAACCAAAACTGTCCCATTGAATTTTTTGTTTTTCTTTTTTACTTTCAGGATAATCAACTTGATAACAACCAAATGTTATTTGTTCACATCCATTTTTTTCAATTTGATTAAATGCTTTTTCTAAAAAGTCACGCTCAATTCGAATATCATCATCTGCCATAAAAACCCATTCACTTTCAACTTCTGCTAAAGCCAAATTTCTGGCATTGCAAGCTCCTGCCTGATGAGTAAAAATATGTTTTATATCGAAAGGCCAATTTTCGTTGACTACGTAATCTAATTCTGTAACGCTATTCAAATTCGGATTTTGTTCTACTATAATAACTTTTTGCGGCAAAGAAGTCTGTTGAGATAAATCCTTTAGAAAATCATATAAATATTTTTTACGACCAATTGTCGGAATGATTACACTTAATTTTTTATCAAATACAACTTTTCTAGTTGATTCAACAATAATTTTATCTAATATATTTTCCTTCAATTTTCTTTTCTTGTAGAACAAACTGGTTAATAAGGGAAGAATTGAGATTTTATTTTCATATAAAAATAAATTTAGAAATAAAAGAAAAACCCATCTAGTCTTATAATGCTGCTTTACAAAGCGAAATAATAAAAAATTACTTTCTTTATTAAAAACCGACTTCTCAGAAACATTTTGGAGCAATAATGGCTCAGAATAACAAAAAAGACCGTTCATCATGGTTAATTTTGCCATCGAATGCAAAAAATAGTCAAAATCTAAGTCCACATTTATTTCATCTTTTAAGGCTTTTAAAATTGAAGAATTAACTCCGCCAACATCGCTGGCCATCATCCAAGTGGGATAACTTACATTTTTTTTTACATTTAAAAACAGAGACTCTTCAACATACCCAATTGCATCAGGCAAAAAGGAATTTAATGACAAATCGTAAGTGGCCATTATTTTATTGTGATGAAAAATTCCATTTAGCTTTTCGCGATTAAGATTTACTTTTAAATCAAAACGACACCACATTATAAGCTGATCAGGATATTTTGTTGCTATTTCAAAAATATTGAATGCAATTCCTTTCTCCGAAAATGGAATAGCTTCTCCTTCAAATTCTACCTCAACAACTTTATTTTTTAGATGATAAATAATAATCATTGTCTAACAAAATTAGAATTTATAATTCTAGAATAAAACTCCACATTATTTTTTGCAATTTTTTCTATATCAAATTTATCTTCAGCTCTTAGACGTGCTTTTTTTCCAATTTCTAAAACTAAATCATTATTTTTAAAAAGTTCAATAATTTTAGAAGCAAACTCAAAATGATTTGCCGGATAAATTAAAAAACCACTTTCATGGTCTACAATCAATTCTTGTGACCAACCGATATTACTATTCACAACAGCTTTTTGCATGGCCATACATTCAATAGTTACCATACCTAAAGTTTCTGCATAAGTAGGAAACACACAAACATTCGCTAGTTTTATATGTTTTTGAACTTCTTCGTAAGGTATTTTTCCTAAATAGGAAACATTTTTTAAATCTTCGGGATCAAAGTTTTTTTCCATTAAATCCCAAGTTGATTTTGAGCTTGTTTGAATATCAAAAGAGTCGCTTCCTATTAATATTAATTTAGCATTCGGAATTGTTTTACGCACTTCATTAAAAATTCCTGGTAATTCTAAAACGCCTTTCTTTCTAATTAACGTTCCCACGTAAAGTAATGTATTCTCTTCATATTTTTCAGGAAACCCATTCCTGAACAGACTTAAATCTATACCATTGGGAATAGTTTTAGTTTCTATTTTTTTATTTTTAAAAAGTTTATTGGTCAATTTTCCAGCAAAATCAGTCGGTGCGATAAATGCATTTGCATTTTTTAAAGCCAAATTTTCAAACCAAAAATTTTTCCTTTTTTGTTTACGCTTTTCTAAATGACAAAAATAGGTATCACTTCCGTGAAAGCGAATTATTAATGGTATCTCAAATTTCATAAATGCTGTTATACCCGTCCAATCAGGAGCTTCAAGAAGTTCTATTTTTTCTTTCTTTATAACAGATTTACAATAATCCTGAATGTATTTTCTATGTAAATACCATCCGAGAAATTTATATTTTTTACTTTTTATTAAATGAATTCTAATTCCATTTTCTACAATTAATTCATTTGTTTTTTGACCGTATACAAATACAGTAACTGTCACACGTTCTTTAGCCAGTTCAATTGCAAGATTTCTTATACTCGTTCCAATTCCTGCTGCATGTACAACTTTTGGGTGAGGAAATTCGGGAGTTAGAAAAGCAATATGCATAAATTATTTATTAAAAAAGTCTTTAATAATTCTGGCTGTAAACAAATGTGCTCCTTCATTTGTCATGTGTCCGCAAGAAGCAAAATACTTATTTTCTACTACGGCATTTTCGTAATTATAAATTTCAGGATATACTTTTTTTACCTTATCAAAATAATTCATTCCAACTACATTTTCACACATTGGTGTCATTACAGCGATAAAATTGATATTATTTTTTTTGCAAATATTCTTAATTTCCTCATAGTATTTATTATGAGGTAGTGGATTTAAATTGACAATATTATTCTTCATATTTCCGTTTTTATGCTTTTCTAATGGATAGAATCCTAAATTATCTAATGCATTTGTTTTTTTCTTGATTGAAGTAAAAAACACTTCCCTAAAACCAATTTTATTATCAAATTTTACAAATCTATAAAAAGGGATATAATATAACTCGTTAAAATCTTTTTCATTTTCAAAATGTTTTTTTATTACGGAAGAGTTATGAATAAAAGGCAAGAACAGGGCTGAAATGCCTTCTGCCTGTTTATCATTTGAAAGATTTAAATCTGCTTCGAGAATTACATTTTTGATTTTGTATTTTCTTTCAATCATTAATTGTAACATCAATGACGCTTCAAATAAATGTCCGCCACTCATTCCGTAATTGAAAGTTTTTAATCCCTTGTCTTCAAACATTTGCGAAACAAAATGGTTATTAGCTCTTGATGAACCTAAAATAACAACATCAAATTTTTGCGCTTTAGAATTAATAACTGATTCAACTTTTCCACGACCTTTTGACTGCATAAAAACATATGTGTAAGAGACATCGAGAAGAATTGCAACTAAAAACACTATCAAAAATATTTTTAATATATAGAATAAAAACTTTTTCATTAGAACTGGAAATAAATAAATTCTTTATAATCGGAATACGTGCCAAAAGCCAATATCGCTAAAATTGCCAAAGCCATTTTTAACATACTTTTTTTTCCAGAAATTGGTTCAACTTTGGTTCTGCTATTCCATTCAACCAAAACAAAAATTCCAATCATCAATAATAATTCGTAATTGTATCTTTCGTTTTCTAAATATTGAAATCCGAAATTATGTTCTGTAATTATTCTTTTCAAATACAAAATGGCATCAGTAATTGTTCTTGCTCTAAAAAACACCCAGGCAACGCAAGTCAATAAAAATGTGGTCAGGATACTAAAGAATACTTTTAGAGAATCGAGATTCCATTTTAAAACAACCGAATCAATATTGTTTCTATTACTGTCTGATAATAATAATGGAAGAAAATAAACGGCATTTATAAATCCCCAAACGATATAGGTCCAATTGGCTCCGTGCCAAAATCCGCTGACAATAAAGATGATGAATGTATTTCTGATTTTCATCCAAAGTCCGCCTTTACTTCCACCTAGAGGTATATACAAATAATCCCGAAACCAAGAGGAAAGCGAAATGTGCCAACGACGCCAAAACTCCGCAATATCTCTTGAAAAATAAGGATAGTTGAAGTTTCGCAATAAATCTAAACCAAACAATTTAGAAACTCCAAGTGCCATATCTGAATATCCTGAAAAGTCTCCGTAGATCTGAAAAGCAAAATAAATAGCGCCCAAAATCAGAGAAAATGAGTTCATTGAAGGATAATGATCAAAAATTGCATTTGCATAAACAGCACAAGTATCTGCAATCACAACTTTTTTAACTAATCCCCAAACGATTTGATAAACACCTTCTTTTGCTTTTTCTAAATTAAATTCTCTCTTAATTTTTACTTGAGGAAGTAAATGCGTCGCTCTTTCTATAGGTCCGGCAACTAAAAGCGGAAAATAACTTACGAATAAAGAATAATCAACAAAATTATATTCGGCTTTTATTCTCTTGTAATAAATATCTATGACGTATGATAAACCGTGGAAGGTGTAAAATGAAATTCCTACTGGCAGAATCACATTCAATAAAATTGGACTTGCTTTAAACCCGAAAGAGGTAAACATTTCTGCAAATGAATTTGCAAAGAAATTATAGTATTTGAAAATTCCGAGAAAGCCTAAATTCACTGAAACACTAAGCCAAAACCAAAATTTTCGTTTTTTATCAGAATCACTTTTCTCGATTTGTATTCCGGTGTAATAATCTAAAAATGTAGAAAAAACCAATAAAAAAAGAAATCTCCAATCCCAGCAGGAATAAAAATAATAACTCGCAACTATTAACAAAGCATTTTGGGTACTTTTATTTTTGTTGAAAACAAACCAATACAAGAAAAAAACGATTGGCAGAAATAGGGCAAATGCCAAAGAATTGAAAAACATAAACTTTATTTACTTAACTATTTTAAAATTTTTGCGATTGCTTCCCAGATTCTTGCTGAGGCTTTTTCAGGTGGATGCTGATTTATAATTTTAAACCATTCCTGTGCATTTTCACTTATCTCGTTATTCTCTTTTAATCCAAGTTTGATTTTATCTGCAATTTCGTCTGAACAGTTTAGCCAGATTACCGAATTTTTATGAGGCATTGAGCGAAAATGCACATATTTATATATTTTTGAAACAGACCAATCTTTCTGTATTTTGTTTGGAACATCATAATTTAAGTATGCGCAAGGCTTTTGGAAACAAGCATAATCAAAAACCATTGATGAACCTAGATTTATTACCAGTTCAGAATAAAAAATGGTACTGGTTAATAAATTCACATCTTCTTTAGTCGGTAAAATGGTATCCCAATCTTCACCAATTTTCTTCCAAATTGGATTTATGGACACAATTATATCTTTATTCTTCTGAAGAACCTCATCGTACCTATTCGAAAAATCTACAGGGCATCGTCTGAACAAAACTCCCAAATTATAACCTTCTCCATTTATTCTTCTAACAGCATCGGCAACATCAGACAGATACTCAGGGTCATCTGGACAGGTTGTGTAATCATCGCCCGAATAGCAAATGTATTTTTTATTTACGTCGAGCTTATTATCACTAAAAAACTGAATTTTATCACTGATAATACCCTGATTAAAATGACTTTCAAATTGAGGTGTTCCCACAATAAAAATCTGTTCTTCTTTTATATAAGCATAATATTTCAGAAGTTCTAATTTCATGTGCTCACTCCATACAAAATAATAGTCGGTTTCCACAACCATTGTTGCTTTTGGCAAATTATCCCACGAAAAAATAAAAGTCCCTGTAGGTATTTTAAGTTCTTTTGCTGCTAAAATTGGTGCAATTGCTAATAATGGTCTTTGATTAGTGCAAAAAACGAAGTCTGGCTTATTATTTTGAAGGGTATCTATACATTTTGCAAAAAAATCTGTTTTTTTCTCGAAATGTAATATTTTTTCTCTCACTTTTTTTAATCCTTCTTCAGAATTATGAAGTGCAATAAAAAATCTTGTCAAATAGCTTTTTACTGCTGTTTTAATTTTTTTATATGGAAAAGGAAATCTGTATGCATCGTAGACAGCATCATTTTCAGCCTTAATGTTAAGGTTGAGTTCAATATGTTTTCGGGCATTTTTATAACTCTCTGTTAGGGGGTATGACTTAGCTTTTTCAATTTTAACTTCATTAAAACCTAAACTCGTCAAATCGAAAGGTGTATTATTCCAATAGGTAATATCGAATTTCTTTTCTATTCCTATTTTATAAAAATTAGAAAAAGCAAAATTGCGAAGTCCAACTCCGTCTGGTAGTAAAATAAAAATCTTTTTAGGCATTAACTGTCTCTAAATTGTTTTTGGTGATTGAGCTGCCAAATATCCGATTTCTGTAGACAATTCAGAAATAATTCGGCACTATTTCCTTGCCCAAAATCATTGTCTGTTTTTTGTACTTTATGAGTATCTATTTTTGAAAGCGCTTCTAAAACTTCTTTTTCAGAATAATCTACATTTATAATATCTGCATGAACAGCTCTATTTTGCTGTCTGGTACCAATATTTATAATTGGAACTCCATAATATGGAGCTTCGCGAACTCCAGCACTACTATTTCCTATAATAAACTGGCTATTCTTTAAAAGCGTCAAAAAATATTCAAATCGAAGAGATGGAAAAATTTTAAAACGTTCATTCTCTTTTAATTTCTCATAAGAATCTAAAACAAACTGACTTCCTAAATCGTTATTTGGATAAATAACCACATAGTTATGATTGTCGTTTAGCAAAGCACCAACAAAATCTTCTGCATATTGTTTCATCGCATTAATTTCGGTTGTTACAGGATGAAACATTCCAATCGAAAATTCATCAAAGGGAATATTGTAATATTTTTTTACCGTTTCTAAATCGGGCAAGTGGTTAGAAAACATAATATCAATATCGGGAGAACCAATTGTAAAAACAGACTCTTTTATTTCTCCCATTTGAATGAGTCTTTTTTCGGCTTCGGTATTTGAGGTAAAATGAATGTGACTTAATTTGCTCACGCTGTGTCTAATTAATTCATCTACAGTTCCCGAGACTTCTCCGCCTTCGATATGCGCTACAAGAATATTATTTAAAGAACCAACAATGGCTCCAGCAAGAGTTTCGACGCGATCGCCATGAACGACAATCATATCGGGTTTAATCGAATTGCAATAACTTGAAAATCCTTCAATGGTTTTGGCAAGAGTAAGATCCATTGTGGTTTCATGCGTATGATTCACGAAAGTGTGAATATTTTTAAAATTGGCTCTTTCGATTTCGATTAAAGTATAACCATATTCATGCTGTAAATGCATGCCGGTTACAAAAACAAAAACCTCAAATTCTTTTTGTTTTTCAAGAATTGAGATTAGTGATTTTATTTTTCCAAAGTCGGCTCTTGTGCCGGTTAAAAAAAGGATTTTTTTCATGAAAATTTATTGAATATCTTCCCAGGTGAGTTGTTCGTCATTTTCAATATCTCTTGTTGCGGTTTTACCAATTATATTGTTAAAGCTTTCTGCTAAAATTTTTCCGGTTCCGGGACGTTTCACCCAAATATTTTCTTTTGTAAAAACTTCTCCCTTTTTAATCGAAGCAATAGAACAAACTGTTGCAAACGCAAAATCGATTGTGACTTGTTCTTCATCTGCTGGTTTTTTTGAACCACCGCGCATCTGAGCGATTTCTGCACTTGAAATAATCAGTTCGCGGCAAGCGTTTTCATCCATACTACATACAATATCCGGACCTGTGCGCTGCATGTGATCTGTAAAATGTCTTTCTAGAATACTGGCTCCCAAGGCAACAGCTCCTAAACAAGCATTATTATTTAAAGTATGATCGCTCAAACCAAATACTTTGTTTGGAAAAGCCTGACTTAATTCAACCATTGCACCAAAACGAACTAAATGAATTGGAGTGGGATATAAGTTGGTTGTATGCAATAAAGCAACCGGAACATTATACTTATCGAAAACAGCTACTGCTTTCTCTACACTTTCAATAGTATTCATTCCTGTACTTAAAATTACAGGCTTTCCAAAAGATGCAATATGTTCTAAAAGCGGGTAATTATTACATTCTCCAGAACCAATTTTATACGCTGGGATATCGAATTTTTTTAATCTTTCGGCAGCAGCACGAGAAAATGGTGTCGAAATAAAAATCATGCCTTTGCTTTCTACATAATTTTTAAGTTCTAATTCTTCTTCTTCATTTAAGGAACAGCGTTCCATAATTTCATAAATCGAAACATCTGCATTTCCAGGAATAACTTTTTTAGCGGCTCCGGTCATTTCATCTTCCACAATATGCGTTTGGTGTTTTACAACCTCAACTCCTGCTCTTTGGGCTGCATTGACCATTTCTTTGGCAACCTGAAGAGAACCTTCATGGTTAATTCCGATTTCGGCAATTACTAAAGGTGGATAATCTTGGCCAATTTTGCGGCCTGCTATTTCAATATATGGATTCATAAAAAACACTTTGTTCTAAATTATATTGTTTTTTTTATCTTTGAAAAATTACTAAACTTTAACTTTTAAAAGAGTAAATAGTTATTATTAGATACTATCTATAATTCATTTCAGATTTTACCACGCCGTCCATCCTCCATCAATAATCAAATTGTGTCCCACAACATGACTGCTGGATTCGCTCGCCAGATAAACAATTCCTCCGCGAAGTTCCGATTTATCACTCATTCTCCCAATTGGATTTAAGTTTTTAAATCGTTCTAAAAACACTCCGTCATGACCATTCCATATACCTCCAGGTGTTAAACTGTTTACTCTAACTCCTTCTTTTGCCCAAAGTGTTGCTAAGTATTTTGTCAATGCTATTACTCCGTGTTTACTAACACTATAAGCAACAGGCTGAGAAATTCCCGTGTCCGGATATATATTATGATTTGGACTTACTACTCCATAAAGTGAGGCAATATTTATTATAGAACCTGATTTTTGTTTTAGCATTTGGCTTCCTATTACTTGACATCCTAAAAATGCTCCTGTTAAATTGACATTCATGATGGCATTCCAGTCTTCAAGAGGAAAATTTTCGAATGTTGCATCAAAATTTTTCGATTTGCTTTGATTGGTAAATCCGGCATTATTTATTAAAATATCTACTTTTTGATATTTATCTAAAATAGAATTCAATGATTCTTCCCAACTACTTCTAGAAGTAACATCGCATTTTATAAAATCAACTTCACAATTTTGTTCTTTTAAATATGCTTTTATATCTTCAGCTTTATCTAAATTAATATCGGCCAAAATCACTTTTGCGCCATATTCGTTTAGAGCTAATGCGTGTTCTGTGGCAAGTAGACCTGTCCCTCCTGTTACTAGTGCAATTTTTCCGGTTAAGTCAAATAAATTATTTTTCATTCAGTAAAAATTCTATTAATTTAAAATCTAATTCTGTGTCAATATCAACTGCTCTTTCTCTTGGCATTTCACTTATCATGCACTTCGCTTCACTCCAGTGTTGATAATTGTACAGAGTTTCTTTTTTAATGACATAAGCCGCTGGTGTTAGGCTAAATACTTTTGGGGCATCTTGTCGTCTTACGATGGGTGGAGATGCAACTTTTACAATCTCAGCCAAACCAGATTCTTTAATTTCCATCATATTAAAATATGGGTTTCTCTCTGGCTCATAGCCTGTTATTACGACATCTACTTCTGGTGATTGTAATGCCAATTCTATTGCTTTGTCAATATCATCTGCAGTTTTTAAAGGAACAGTGACATCCATATCTACAATATAGGTAACCTTTTCTCCAGAAAGTCTTTCATATTCTTCTACCGCATGAATAAAAACCGGCCATTTACTTGAGGTATCTGTCGCTAATTCTTGCGGTCTAACTATAATATTTTCAATATCATTTTCTTTTGCAATATTTAATATTTCATTGCTGTCAGATGAAACTAATAAATCATCAATATATTTACTTTTTCTAGCAGTATGTATAGTATAAACCATCAAAGGAAGACCTTTAAGCGGTCTTATGTTTTTTCCTAAAACACCTTTAGAACCGCCTCGGCAACATATTGTTCCTAATATCATATTTCTTTGTTTATCAAAATAAATTGTTTGTTTATTGAAGAGGCTTTAGCGGCAATTACCATTTTTAAACTTACTAAAGCTTCATCAAAAGTTGTTAACCTATAATCAAAATTAATATTTTCCATAAAAGCCTGTATGCCATCAACATAACGTTGATTTCTTTCAAAGCCATCATAAGAAAAAATTTCAATTTCCTTTTCATAGCCAACTATTTTAACTTCAGATTTTGTTAGGTCCCAAAACAGAGTTCCGTTTTCACATGTGATCATACAATTTCTAACCAATTCTCTTTGATGATAATCTAAATGAATTGTAGCTGTGGAACTATTTTCAAATTGAATAAGAACATCAGCAACATCTTCTGTTTCTATTTCCAGATTTGGATTATTTTGAAAAAGACAAGCAATCATCGTCGGACTTCCAATTAACCATCTCAAATAATCAAATTCATGCACCAAATCCAGCATTACTCCGCCACCTTTATCAATTTTGGCGCTCATACTTTTTTTATAATCTTGGTCAGGTCTCCAATTTGGAAGATATTGACCTACTACTGCATTAATCGAAAATATTTTTCCCAATTTTCCTTCGCAAATTAATTCCTTTATTTTCATTAATCCTGGATCAAAATGCAAATCATAACCGACAACAATTCTTTTCGTATTTTGTAATAAACCTTTAACTTCTTCTATATTATTTAAATTATGACTAACGGGTTTTTCTAAATAAATATTGGGAACATTATACTTCAATACCAGATTTAAATCTGAAATGTGATTTGAAGTCGGAGTACAAATAAAAGCATGTGAAAATATATTTTCTTTTAAAGCCTTTTCTGTATTTGTATATGTTGTAAAAGTATTAAACTCTAAAGGTATATTTTCAGAAGTAGTAACTATGGTAATGTTTTCCTCTCCTAAATGAATAAGATTTCTCAAATGTCTTTTGCCAATTGATCCAAGGCCAATTATTAGAATATGATTCATTTAAAAAACATTTTCATTTACTATTGAATACTTTTTTTAGCATTTTCTATAATTTTATTCATCCCTAAATTCCAATTTTTAGAAGAATAGAGATTTTTTGAAAACGAAATTGATGGACTTTCCTCATTTGCCAAAAACTCTAAAATTGCATTTTCCCATTCTTCAACAAAATTCGGTTTTACAATCAGTTTTCCTAATTTACCATATTGCAAAACTTCTGGAACACCACCATTTGCAGAAGCGATACAAAATGAACCAGAATGTAAAGCTTCGACCAAACTCATACCAAAACCTTCATGCCATAAAGTAGGAAACAGATAACAATCACTGGCTTGATAATATTTAGGTAATTCATTATTGGGAATTTTCCCTAAATATTTAACTCCAAGAACAGGATCTTTAGGCTCGCATCCAATAACCCACAAAACTATATCTTGCCTTGTTTCGTAAACTTTTTTCCATGCGTCCAGTAAAATATGTAATCCTTTTTTTGGACGATCTTGTGAACACCAGACAAATACTCTTTGGCTTGAAACTCCTAACTGTTTCTTTAAATTCCCTTTTCCTTCCGCAGTTAACTTATAAAATTTAGAAGTATCTATACCATTGTGTAAAACTGAAAATTTTGTAGGCATAACTGTATAATATTCTTTATGTACTTTATAAGAATCTTTAGTCAATAAAACCATTTCCTGAATTACTTCGAAAAACCATCTACTAGAAAAGTTTTCATAAAATGGTGGAAAACCGTGATAAAAAAACTGAAGGTAACATTTATTTCTTTTACCTTTTTTTTCCAAAAATTCAATAAGTGGTTTTACAATTCCGAAATTGTCAATAATCTGTATAATAAATTTATCGTCCTCCTTTAATATTTTCTCTAGTGCCTTGAAATATCCTAAATATTTGTTTTTTGAAAATTTCTTTTGAATCTTTAACAGATTTGTATTTTCAACAATACTATATTTTACTTTAGGGAATAGAGTTTCTGGTTTTTCACAAACTATGTAATCAATTTCAGGATTATCAATCAAATAATTATGATATAACGTAGTCCAGCTTCCAATTTGAGAATAAGGCAATGGAACTTGAGATATCAAAATTGTTTGAGCCATTTTATTGAGATTTGAGTAAAATACTAAATTAAATTTTTCTTATTTTTTTATTTTGAAAGCAACACTTTTTAAATCTTTACTTACTTTATAAGAATAAGGATAAGTATGGTAAAAAGAAATAGTATGAAGTAAAAGTTTGTCATTAATTTCTTTTAGTGTGTAGTACTTCTGAACTTTTTTCCCTAAAAACTGCTTTATTTTATATTTTAAAGATTGCTGAAGAGGATCTTCTACAAATTGAATTGACAATATTGTTCTCTCAGCTTGTGGCAATTCTACAAACAAGAAATGGTCAACTATTTCTAACTTATTAGTTAAAATTCGTTCATTTTGAAAATTTTCTAACTCATTAAATTCAGCTTCACAATTCACTTCTCCCCAACTTTCTGAGTTAACTCTGATTACGTTATTTTCTAAATTATATTTTAAATGCTGATAATTGATTTCAACGGTTTTTGACATCTGTAATTCCAAATTCAGTTGTTTAGTTTCTCTATTTCTATAATTTTTATGCCATTGATGCAGTAAAAGTAATTTTGAATTATAGTATTCAATTTTACATCCTTTGTTTATTAAACGATTATGAATATCTGTGTCTTCAGATCCCCAAAAATGAAAAAACTCATCAAATCCTTGAATATTTTTTATCATTTTTACAGGAAATAATGACATTCCTGTAGCATTTCGATCTGTCAAAAAATTTACATTATAATCATTAAATTTTAATTGTTTTAGACTTTCTTGCTCAGATAAAAACCCTATTTGAAAATACAAAACTCTATTAGAATCAAACATTTCTTCAAGTAAAGAAGTAAATTCAGGATGGAAAATAATATCTACATCGGCGTTGAAACAATATTCTGATTCAATCTTTTTTATAGCATAATTTAAAGCCTTGCATTTGTTCCAAGGCTGATATCTTGTAAATATATATTCGTAATTTACAAAACCATATTCTGAAATAAGATTTTTTACCTCATTGGCTAAATCAGAATCCGACCCATAATCAATAAATAGAACTTCAAAGTTTTTTTTAAATTGTTGGTCTAGCGAGTCTAAAGACCGTTTGACACGCGCTAAATCTCTATTACGGTAAGCATAAATTATTGTCAGCATAGCAACTTAATTATTATATGATTACTACAAATAATTACTGGCTTCTTCTTTCGACAATCCTTTCCACAAAATAAAATATTTCATAATTTTTTTATTAAAAATAAATTTACCAAATACTTTACTTTTAATAAAATAGGCCAATTTAGAGCCCGACTTAATAGAATGTAAATAAAAATCACTTTCTTTCTTATTTTCTCTTAATTTTGAAACTTCGTCATACATCCAACTTTCAACAACGTTTCCCATATGATAAGCGAAATTGTCAGCTGTTGACAAACGCCATAAATCTTTCTTCACTACTGGAACATCAAACAAATCATCACTTCCTCCTCCAAAAACATAATGCGTACTTCTTTTTTCTAATGCATTAAAAATAGAAGCACGATAAGTAACAGCAAAATGACCAGCCCCAATTACAGCCCTTTTATTATTATTTGATATTGTAAGATATTTTTTTAATTGAATTTCGTTATAGAAATTATTATTTCCTATACTAGTCCCAAACGCTTTTAATGCCAACGGATTTACAACATCTGTAAATTGAATTTTGTTGGTAAATAAATTATCAAAATAGATATTTGCAGTATGATTTTTAAAAGATCTTGACGAAGGAGTTGGGCAAACAACTCCTGTTTTGGGAAAATTTTCAAATACAATATAGGTCTCTTTTTGCCATTCTTCTAAAAAAAGAACATCTGCATCTGTAGTGGTAATAAGATCAAAATTCTGACCTGTAATACCTTTTAGCATTGCATTTATGTATCCAATATTCGTTACGTGAATAAGCTCCTGAATTTTATTGTCCTTGTATAACTCATTTAAATAATTTATAACCAATTCGCAGCTCCCATTATTTACAATTGTGAAATATGTTTTATTATGTGATGTTTTAAATAGTGAAGTTAAACACAACTTTAGGATTTCAAAACTATCATTAAAATAGCCTTCTTGATTTGGAATATAAACAGGTATTACAACCTGATGGAAATAATTATCTTTAGAAATTTGTTTGTCTTTATTTGGATTAAAACCTACTCTCATCCTAAAATAGTTTTATACATTTCAATTACTTTTAACTTATTTCCTAAATAATCTAGTCTTTCCAAAGCAATTTGTTTATTTTTTTTTGCTGCAATTTCAATTAACTTGAGATTCGATAGCGCTTTTATGATATTTTCTTTAATTTCTAATATAGATTCCGGATTTTGAGTTAAAAAACCATTCTCGCCATTAATAATTATTTCTTCTGAAACACCTCCGGGATTAGATTGAATCGGAAAAGCTCTCATGACGATTGCTTCTAAAAGCGTATTTGGCATTCCGTCCGAAATACTATTCCCTATGTATATAAGTGCTTTACCCATCAATTTAACCAATTCATCATGCGAAAGTTCATGTCTTTTAAAAAAGCTAAAATTTAATTCGTTTTCCTCTATGTAGTCTATTACTTTTTGGTGCGACCCAAAAACTATGACTTCATAATTCTTTATTTCATTTTTTAAAGATTGAAGTGCCTTTACAATGTTCAACCCTCGTCCTAGGTTATGTTCATATCCTTTAACCAAAATAATTTTTCTTTGAGAGCTGGGAAAAACAAACGGTTCTAGTTCCTTTAAATTATATCCGGTACCGCCAGGAATAACACCAGAAAAACTCCCTGAAAAATTCATTTTTTTAGCTAATTGAAAATCTCTATTACAGTCTGTATGCAAAAAATCAACTCTTTTTAATACATTTCTTATCTTATAATTATGCTCTTCAAAATTCATGAAATAAAAAAGATCCGTTCCCCAGCATGAATACAACCACTTGATATTTGTATGTCTCAGCATTGTTTTTAGGATTGGATACGAACAGCTCTGCATCTCAAAACTATGAATAAGATCGGGTTTTATTTCTAAAATTATTTTCTCTAAAGCTTCATTTTCTGTAACTTCCAAATATGGAATAACTTTATTGTATATACTAGAATACCTCTTTCTTAAAAAATATTCTCCTTTTATATATGGCAGTTTTCTTTTTCTCCATCCGGTAAATTGCTTTACAGTTTGTTGAGTTTCTAAACGACCTCTCCCTAAAACATCAAACCAATATAGTTCATAATTGGTATCTTTTAGGTTTTCTATCCATCTTAAGACATGAATTGATGACATTGAAACTAAGAGGATTTTCATTCGCGAAATACTTTATTACTTATTTTTTTATACTATTAATATAATTTGTTTAAAAAAAATGCCTCTGATACCAGACAAAACTTTTTCAATTTGACAATTAAAAAACATACAATATCAATCGATTAGGAAAATAAATCTGCATTAATAATTCGTTACGTCAAAGTTTCATCTATAATTTTTCTAATAGCTCAAATTAAAAAAATACGGGGCAGGAAGATTTTAATCTCCCTTATTTGCTATATCTTGCTTTTTTTAGTTCATCTAAATCAAAAAAGCGATATCCTTTCTTGAAAAATATTAATAAAAATAGACCAAAAAAAATTTTAATTTGATTCCTAATTTTTAATTGTGCACTAAACATATTAAAAAACACTTGGCTCATCTCTGCGCGAAAAGAAATTACGTATAAAATTCTTCTCAAATTACTTAACAGCATCAATTGCTTATATAGAATAAATTTTGACAAGTCCTGTCGATCTGTTTTATCCAAATGAGTGGAATCAGATTTTAGGTAAACAAATACCTTTTGGTAATATTTGAATATTGATAAAAAACTATCAGAATCTCTAGCAAAATTTCCCTCTATGCTTTGATGTCCACGCCTTACATAAAATAAAACTTCATCCAAATATTGAAACTTAGCCCCTTCGATAAGTCTAGCGAAGTTAAAATCAGTTTCATGAGCATTGTGCAAAGTTTCGTCAAAAAGATTTTTATCAATTAGAAAATCTCTTTTCCATAATGGTGATGGAGTTAGAAAAATAACTTTCCCAATAATATAATTGAATAATGAATCTTGATTATCAATGTAAATAGCTGGATTATTGTATGCTACGACTTGTTTTATTGTATCTACAAAAGTTTCCGAAAAACTTGCACAAAAATTTAAACCTGAGTTCTTTGATAAAACATTTATTTGTTTTTGAAGAAAATCTGGATGCATTATATCATCGCTGTCAAACCATTTTATAAAATCACCTTTACTCATTTCAAAACCGTAATTTCGACAAGCGTTTGCGCCCTTAATTCTGTTTAACGGTCTTTTATGATATTGAAACCGACTATCTTTCCGAATATATGATTTAATCAACTCTTCTGTTCCATCAATACTTCCGTCGTCTACAATAATGCATTCCCAGTTTTGATGGGTTTGTACTATTAAACTGTTTAAGGTTTCTCCAATTAAATCTGCGCGATTGTAAGTGGGAATTATTATGGAAATTAAATTACTTGACATTATAATTATTTGATATGCATTTTATTGGCTCTTATCTACCTTTTTTAAATGTAAAATAGAGTATCGATTTAATAAAATCAAAATATTTTTTAAACCATCCAAATTTGATACAAATACAGGATATTTTGAAAAAATAAAAGAATTTCTTTTTATCATTAATATAACACTTTGTAATCGTAGAAAATAAAATTTGAACTTGGTCTGTTGAAAAATAATCTTGTTTATGAAATAATAAATAATAAAGAAATGCAAACTTTGATTTATTTTTATTAGAGAACATTGTCTCGTCGCCAGAAATACTTTCAAATGATAATCGAACATCAACAACCGCACTATTAATGGTATAGACATTTTTAAATTCTGAGAACTCCAAAATTGCCAAATCATCACTGTACCACGCTAAGGGAAAATTCTTAAATCCAATTTTTGTTATTTTTTCTTTTTCAAATACGTATTCACTTAGCGAACTTCTTACTTGACGTTTTAGTTTTTGAATTATAAAATCAGTAGAATTTCCTACTTTAGCCTGTTCTATTATTCCTGAAATAACCTTAGAGTTTTCATCAATTAGTTTTGTTACGTATCTAACAACAGAAATTCCTTGATTATTTATTTCTTCCAAATTTTTGTAAAATTCTTCTACGACATTTTCCTCTAATACATCATCATCACCCAAAATCATAATCCATTTTTCACTTTTAGATAATGAAATACAACGTTCCCATTGTTTTGCTAATGATTTGCCTCCTAAATTTTTTTCAAAATAATGATATAAAAAATCAAATTTTCCGTAATATTTTGTTAATAATTCATTCGGATTTTGTGGACTCGCATCATTTCCAATGTAAACCTTGAAGTGTTTATTTGTTTGATTTGCCAAAGATTGCAACGTATTTTCAAAAAATGTAATTTTATAATATGGAATAACAATTGCAAGCATTTACTTTAATATTTGTTTTAAAAAAAATAAATGAAATCTGCTTAATGGTTTCATCCAAAAAAGCTTTACCCAAATCGATTGAACCGAACCTTTAATATTTTTTTCAATAAGATTTAGTAAAAATTTAGAACCATTTTTAAACTCTTGCTCTTTTAATGATTTTTGTGAAAAATTTACAGGAAGTAAATAATCATACAATCTATGTATCTCCAAACTTGATTCGTACCAGGATTTATTTAAAATTCCGATAGAAAAATGTTCTAACAAAATATCTTTTGTCACTACAACTTTATTACCGTTTTTTAAATATTCGAATGAAATATTTAAATCGTAATTATGAAATCCTTTAAGTTTTTTACTAAACAAAATACCATCAATTTTTCTGGCAGCCATAAAAACACCGTCAATTACAGCAACATTTTCAAATGATTTTTCTTCTAAACCATTCCGCCAATGTTTTTTTTTGATTTCTGAAAACTTTTGAATGATATTTAAACACTTATCTTCAGCAGGACAATCCCACCATGCAGAAGGCATTTTTGTTTTGATTTTAGAACCCGCAACTCCTATTAGTCCAATTTTATTATCTATTTCAAAAATGCGATTAATTATTGATCCCCAATTATTAGTTTCTATTCGTATATCGTCATGTAGAAAACAAATATATTTTCCACTGCTTCGTTCAATTCCTAAATTATAGGCTTCAAAAATTGAATATTCATTGTCAGAATTGTCTATTACTAACAACTCATATTCTATACCTATAGTATTGTCTATGTTATTGTGTAAAGCAATTGGTATTGATTTAGTTCGTGAACAAATAACTAACGAAATCATGAAATGAATCTTTTTAATTTTATCGTTAAATTTTTTCTGATTTTATATCTTTTAAAGAATACATCTAAAACACTAATCAACACAATAAATCCTTTCCATTTCTGATTGTTACGTATTAGTAAAATTCCTTTCTCATATTTTAATGACTTAACAATTGTCTTGTTCTTTGAAAGGATATTATAATAGTTGGATGGTTTATTTTGCGCTAAAAAACTAATTAATTGTGCTCTCATATCAAAATCAATATCAATGATTTCAATTCTCGATTCTACCTTTGCTGCCGTTGCAATTACACTTTTATCATGATATCTAAAAAAGTTAAGGCTTTCGGCTGTAAAAGCGATGTTATATTTTAAAATCATTTTAAAATAAAAAATCCAGTCTCCACAATATCGTAATCGGTTTTCAATTTGTAAATATTCTTCTAATATTATACTTTTTCTAAAAATTGCTGCACTAGCATTTGGTATAACATTTCTAAAAATTAAAAAATTTTCAATAAACATATTCCCATCCATTATAAAATCTTGAGCAAAAATATTAGGTACAAAACAATCTGTATGAGTAATCCAATTGCCTGTGATTTCTCCATTTTGATCGGCACGATGAGATTGGCAGTACGACAATACAACATCTGAATTATCTATAAGAGGCTTGATAAGAGTCTCAATAAAACGGCAATCGCAAAAATCATCAGACTCAGCAATCCAAATATACTCTCCTTTTGCTAACGAGATCCCTCTTTCCCATTGATTAAATGTATTTCTAGTGTTTTTATTATTAAATACAACTTGAGAAACTTTCGGATTTTTTGAAGCTTCAAATAATATTTTAACGCTTTCATCCGTACTACAATCATCTAACAAAATCACTTCAAAATTTTTATACGTTTGATTAAAAATTGAATCTAAACGTTGTTTGAGATAATTTTCATGATTGTAGTTAGGGACAATTACTGAAATTAAAGGACTATTTATCATTTAAGGAAACATTCTTTTAATAATTTGTTTTATGAGAAAAAAAGGATAGATAATAATTTTTCCCACTCTGAAAGTATTAGTTGCCCGAATGTTTTCATTAGATATGTAATAGAGTCTACTATTGATATCCTCACCATTAAAAAATGAATTTTGCACCTCTGGATAATTTATATCCGAGCTTATTACTATATTGTATACAGGAAAATTTAACTCTGATTTTATGTTTAATTCACTTCCAGAATAAATTTTATTGAAGGAAAACATCTCAGATTTTTCTATGTAAGAATTCAAATTAAATGAGTTTTGAAAAAGATAATGTGCAAAATTAAAATGACGATCAATTAACTCTTTAAATTCAGAGAAATACAATTCTTTTACATGGAAAGGATTGTTTTGTCCAGTTAAATCTGAATAGTATTTTTTATCAGGAGAAGACATTAACAAAACACCATCTTTTTTTAAAACCCTCTTGATTTCTAGTAGCATTTCTTCATGCTTATCATGATGTTCTATGGTTTCAAAACTAACAACAACGTCTATAGAATTTGATTGAATTGGAATTTTATCTGCGTGTCCAACCATAAACTTCAAGTTATTTTTAAAATATTTTCTACTTGCAGCATTAACCGATTCTTCATCAATATCAACACCAAAAACTTCAAGTGCTTTCTTAGATAAAAGATGTGATCCATATCCTTCTCCAGAGGCAATATCTAAAACAACTTTGTTCTCTACAAATTCTTCAGCAATAGCGTATCTATGTAGGTGTTCAACAGTAACATTAGAAAATTGATAAAACTCTAATCTTTCTCCACTAGATTTTTTTTTAGCCATCTTTTTTTATTTTTAACTTTTCCAAACTAATTCAGGTCTAACTAATCCTGGATAATGCCCCGAATAATTGCCTCTGACTGTTTTGTCACCGAATTCGTCAATTACGTTAAATCCAACCACGTCCATTTCATGTAAATCTACCTGAAACGGATTATATTTCATTACAGCAAAACTACATGAATAAGATCCTTCTGCTAAAAGATTCCCAGGAATAATTACCGACTTTTTATGTATGCCGATAGGCATTACGTTATTTAATGTCGAAGAATATTTGTCGTGAGAACTTAATATATGAACATTTTCGACATTAAATAAGTTAAATCCATGTGTGTAGAATTCTCCTTCTTTTATAATTTCATAAGTAAACTCGACAATAATATTATCATGAATATTGTGATTTATTAAAATAATTCCATCTTTACTAAGAACCTTTACTTCAAGAAGTCTAAAAAATGAAGTTTTAGGCATAGTATCTAAATTTTTCCATACTTTATGAGCAGTTGAATTTTCATTTGAAAGGTATTTATCGATTGCACTATCTATTCCTCCTTCATAAACAACTTTTCCATATTCCATAACAATTCCTTTTGTACACAAGCTTTTTACAGCTGTCATATTATGACTTACAAATAACACCGTCCTGCCTTCTCCTTTAGAAATATCCTGCATTTTACCAACTGCTTTTTTTTGAAATTCGGCATCACCAACAGCTAAAACCTCATCGATAACTAAAATTTCAGGCTCAAGAAAGGCGGCAACTGCAAATGCTAACCGAACTGTCATTCCAGAACTATATCTTTTTACAGGCGTGTCTATGTAACGCTCGCAGCCAGAAAATTCAATAATTTCTTCAAGCTTTGAAGTGATTTCTTTTTTCGTCATTCCCAAAATAGCTCCATTTAGAAAGATATTTTCTCTACCTGTCATTTCCCCATTAAAGCCAGTTCCGACTTCTAGTAAGGAAGCAATACGTCCACGAGATTTTATACCACCAGTTGTTGGAGCCGTTACTTTTGAAAGGATTTTTAAAAGGGTAGATTTTCCTGCACCATTTTTTCCAATAATCCCTAGGACTTCTCCTCTTTCTACTTCAAAATTAATATCCTGAAGAGCCCATACATAATCAGAAGTTCCTTTTATAGAACGATCATTTGTATCTCCAATTTTTAAATAAGGATCTTCCTTCCCACGAATTTTATGCCACCATCTATTTAAATCATGACTCAAAGTTCCAGTTCCTACTTGTCCTAAACGATATTGTTTAGAAATATTTTCGGCTTTTAATATAATATCTTTCATCTATACAGTATCTATAAAGCTTTTTTCTGTTCTATTGAAGATTAGTAATCCAATAAAAAAGATAGTCAATGTAATACCCAATGTATATGTTAAACCTAAAATAGAAATACTGCCAGTATTTAATAACATATAACGGGAAGTTTCTATTACATAAGCCAATGGATTGTATTGTACTATCCAGCCGAGTTTAGGCAATTTTTCTTTTATTAATTCCATCGGATACATTACGGCAGATACATACATCAACAATTGTATTCCGAAACCAACTAAATTATTTAAATCCCTATATTTTGTAACCATTGATGAAATAAGCATTCCTAATCCTAACCCCAAAATCCCCATAAAAATAATTAATATAGGTAAAAACAGTAGTGATGGATTTAAACTTAAATCTGCACCCTTAAAATAATAAAGAATATAGAAAAAAATAAAAATGCAGAATTGAATTCCAAATTTGATTAAGTTGGAAATTACAATAGATAAAGGCGTAATAATTCTTGGAAAATAGACTTTTCCAAATATAGCTGCATTCGATTTAAAAGTATCAGATGTTCCGGTTAAACATGCCGTAAAATAATTCCAAACCATAATTCCTGCCAAATTAAATAAGAATGGCGGAATCGTTCCTGTTTGAATTCCTGCTACGTTATTAAAAATAATAGTGAAAGTAATAGAAGTAAATAAGGGTTGTATAAGATACCAAATTGGTCCTAATACAGTTTGCTTGTAAACTGTTATAATATCTCTTTTGACAAAAAGCATTAGTAGATCTCTATATTGCCAAATTTCCTTAAAATTCAGAGAAAAGAACTTATTTTTAGGTGTTATTTCAAACAACCATTCATCAGTATTATTTGTCTTGTTCATTCAATAGATTTGGAGAAAAAAATGTTGTTTTTACAAAATTCAAAATTTAACAGGATTTTTAATATTTTGAAAATTGTTCAAAAATGCCAAAAGGTGTTTTTATAAAAAAACACCTTTTGATCATCTCTGGACTTTATATTTATATAGATTACTTATCTAAAACTTCAAATGTAGAATTCATACTTTTAAACTCGGGAACAATTTTTTTCATTTTTGTAACTATATCATCATTTTCATAGAAATCAGCTATTCCGATAAGTTCATCTACATCAATATGTAAATTTTCATATTCATCTTGGATTTCTTGAGCAATCATAATTTTGTTATGATATGTCGGAAGAGTCTTAGAAGTATCATTTAATAATTCTTCGTAAAGTTTCTCTCCGGGTCTTAAACCAACAATTTTGATTTTGATTTCTTTATCAGGTATAAATCCAGCCAACTTAATCATTTTCTTTGCCAAGTCAATAATTTTAACTGGCTTACCCATATCAAAAATATAGATTTCACCACCATTACCCATTGCACCTGCTTCTAACACAAGCTGACAAGCCTCTGGAATTGTCATGAAATAACGAATAATGTCCTGATGCGTAATTGTTACAGGACCACCTTCTGCAATTTGTTTCGTAAACAATGGAACAACGGAACCGTTTGACCCTAAAACATTTCCAAAACGAGTTGTAATAAATTTAGTTCCTCCTTCTACGTTTTCCCTTTGATTTTTTAAGAATAAGGACTGCACATACTTTTCAGCAATACGTTTACTGGCACCCATTACATTACTAGGATTTACCGCCTTGTCTGTAGAAACCATTACAAATTTCTTCACCTTGTATTTACACGCTAAATCAGCAAGATTTTTAGTTCCTTTTATATTGGTTTGAATGGCCTGCGAAGGATTCTCTTCCATAAGGGGCACATGCTTATAGGCAGCAGCATGAAAAACAACATGAGGTGTGTAGCTTTTAAATACTTTCTCTAATGCTTTTTTACTTCTTACGTCAGCAATTACAGCTACGATTTTAGTTTCGACATTCATGCCTTGCGTCTCTAAGCATAAATTATGTAAAGGCGTTTCGGCGTGATCTACCATGATAACTTTCTTTGGATTGAAATTCAGCACTTGCCTTACAATTTCACTTCCAATAGAACCTGCTGCTCCAGTAATGACAATTGTTTTGTCCTTTAACTGCTTAGAAATAGATTTGCTGTCCAGAACGATCGGTTTTCTTTCTAATAAATCTTCAATCTGAATATTTTTTACCTTTTGGGAAATTTCTTTTTGATTTTCCCAGTCTGATATTAAAGGAACTGTGTAAACTCGATAATTAAATTCCAAACACTGATCAACTATAATAAGTTGTTCATCTTTTGTTAAACTTTTATCAGCAATAATAACTCCTTCTGCTGCAACAGATCTCATAAGAGCAGGAAGTTTTTTTCTTAAAATTAAAATCGGAAGATCCAGCATACGCTTAGATGCATTCTGATTGTTTTTATCTACGAAACCAACAATTTTAAATCTGGAAGGTGTTTCAAATTTTAAAGCATTTGCAACTGAAATTGCATTGGCATCTGTACCATAGATTACCGTTCTTACCAATTTAGTGGTAGCCTTTTCAGAAAAATACATTTCGAAAGTCTGCTTCACTATAACACGATATAAAAATAGACCGCAAAAAGACAACACTAGATTAATAAAAAGCGCGGTATTTAAAAATGCTTTATGACCGGAATATAATTCAAAAACTAAATTTATAAAAAGGAAAAAAACTAAAACTGACATTTGAGAAAACAGCAGTTTTATAGCGTCTATGTAAGAAGAATGTCTAATAATACCCGAATAAGTTCTAAATAGCCAAAAGAAAAATATATTGACTAAAATTAAGCTGGCTACAAAATAAAAATCGTGAGATGTTATAATGTAACCTATCGCAGTGCCTTCAAAAAGCAAATACGTAAACGAAAAAGAAAAAAACAAAACCATTACATCAATAGCAATGATAATCCATCTCGGCAAATAACTGAGATTATTAATGTTTGCCCTAAGATTTCTTGGTGAGAAATTTCTATACAACAACGAAGTTATATTATTTGGTTTGTCTGTATTCAATTGAGCATTATTTTAAGTCAGTAAATTCGAACTTTTATACAAAAATACAAATTAAAGGTTTTAAACAATTAGTTAGAGATGCAAATTAAATTTTAACACCTTTTTTCTTTTGTTTTAAGAAATCTATTAGATAGGTTCCGTAACCCGATTTAAGCAAAGGTTGAGCAAGTATTTCTAGTTGTGCATCATTAATAAATCCTTGTCTCCAAGCAATTTCCTCAATACATCCAACTTTCAAACCTTGTCTTTCTTCTAGAACTTGTACAAATTGTCCCGCTTGCATTAAACTATTAAAAGTCCCTGTATCCAACCAAGCAGTGCCCCTTCCTAATATTCCCACTTTTAAGTTTCCCTTTTCAAGATAAACCTTGTTTATATCTGTAATTTCATATTCGCCACGCGCACTTGGTCTAATATTTTTAGCTATTTCTACGACAGAATTATCATAGAAATAAAGACCTGGAACAGCATAATTTGATTTGGGATCTAAAGGTTTTTCCTCAATTGAAATGGCATGCTTATTTTCATCAAATTCTACTACTCCATATCTTTCTGGATCAGAAACGTGGTAAGCAAAAACAACTCCTCCATCTGGATTAGCATTATCTTTTAAAAGTTGTTGCATATTTGTTCCAAAGAAGATATTATCTCCTAAAACTAAAGCTACTTTATCTTTTCCAATAAATTCTTCTCCTATTACAAATGCTTGAGCCAGACCATTTGGATTGGGCTGTTCTGCATAACTAAATTTACAACCGATTGAGCTACCATCTCCTAAAAGTTTTTTAAAATGTGGTAAATCATGTGGCGTTGAAATAATTAAAATTTCATTTATTCCTGCCATCATTAAAGTTGATAATGGATAATAAATCATAGGTTTATCATAAACTGGCATTAATTGTTTACTTACCGCTAAAGTTAAGGGATGTAATCTTGTACCAGAACCTCCAGCTAATATTATTCCTTTCATAAATTTAATTTTAAATTTCAAAATTTTGTTTCAAACTAGAATACAAAATTTGAATTTGTTTTTATATAAATATCTTTTTTAAACTCTCTTTATAATTTGGGACATCTAAATTATAAACTGATTTTATTTTTGATTTATCCAACAAAGAAAAATTGGGGCGTTTAGCTGGTGTTGGGTAAGCTGAAGATGGTATCCCTCCAACTTTACATTCATAATTTCCTAATTCCTTAATACTTAACGCAAATTCATGCCAGCTAATTTCACCTTCGTTAGAATAATTATAAATTCCTGAAATCCATTTTGAAGATTCAACAATATCAATCATTGCTTGTGCCAAATCTGCTGCATAAGTAGGTGAACCAATCTGATCATTTACAACATTTATTTCATCTCTTTCCTGCATTAATCGTTGCATGGTTTTTACAAAATTATTTCCAAATTTGCTATAAACCCACGAAGTTCTAATAATAATCGATTCAGGATTTTCTTTTAAACATGCAACTTCACCAGCTAATTTACTTTCTCCATATACATTTATAGGATTAGTTTCTGCCTCTTCATCTAAAGCAACTGACGAAGATCCGTCAAAAACATAATCTGTTGAAATATGAATTAATTGAGCATCATTCTCTCTGGTATATTTTGCAATTACTTCTACTGCTTGCTGGTTTATATTAAAAGCTAAATTCTTTTCAGACTCAGCTTTATCAACTGCAGTGTAAGCTCCGCAATTTAATACAATATCGGGATTAACAGCTTCTAATTGAGATTGAAGCAATTTTAAATTATCTAATGTAGCTTTATTACGATCAGCAAATATCCATTCGTATTGAGGATAAGCAGGAGCTAAAACAGAAAGTTCAGATCCTAATTGTCCTGTTGCTCCTGTTACAAGAATTTTTTTCATTAAAATAAACTATTACAATTTTCAATAAAAGGAAGTATTTGATCTTTTTCAGAAACTATAGCGTCATCTAAATTCATTCCCCAATCAATATTTAAAGAAGGATCATCATATTTAATTCCACCTTCAGAAGCTTTATTGTAAAACTGATCACATTTGTATATCACTGAAGCTGTTTCACTGATAACTGAAAAACCGTGTGCAAATCCTTGAGGTATTAATAATTGCTTTTTATTTTCTGAAGATAAAAGTATATTGAATGATTTTTTAAATGTTTCTGAATTTCTTCTTAAATCCACTACTACATCCATAATCTCACCTTCTAAAACTCTTATGAGTTTTGTTTGCGCAAAAGGCGGATTTTGATAATGCAATCCTCTTAATGTACCTTTTTTTGAAAAAGATTGATTATCCTGTACAAAATCAAAGTTTATATCAAACTGCTTAAACTTTATTTTGTTGTAAGATTCAAAAAAATAACCTCTATCATCATTAAATACATCAGGATCAACAACATAAAGATCCTTTAAAAATGTTTCTTCGATTTTCATTTTTTTTAATTATTCATTTAAAAATTAAAAAAGTCAACAATAACCTTCTTAATTCTACATTTTTGTTGAATTGTTAAATTTGATCCAGACGGCAAACATAATCCTTTTCTAAATAATATTTCCGCTACATTATTTCCATAATAAGTACAATTTTCAAAAAGAGGCTGTAAATGCATTGGTTTCCATAAAGGACGACTTTCTACATTTGCCTTATCAAAAGCAATTCTTAAATCTTCTCTTTGTTCTTCAGACTCAAGTAATATAGCACTTAGCCAATAATTTGAAAAAAAAACTTCATTTTCATTATCGAAAAGCTTTACAGTTTTAATTTCTTTAAAAATTTCTTTATAAAACGAGTGATTCTTTCTTCTTGCATTAATATTATTTTCTAATACTTTCATTTGTCCGAGACCAATACCTGCACAGATATTACTCATTCTGTAATTATAACCTAATTCACTATGCTGATAATGTACTGCATTGTCTTTTGATTGAGTAGCATAAAAAATAGCTTTATCTTTTGTTTCTTTAGAATTAACAATCAATCCACCTCCACTTGAAGTTGTGATAATTTTGTTTCCATTAAAGGATATAATTCCAAAAGCACCAAATTTACCACATTTCCTGCCTTTATATTTACTTCCCAATGCTTCGGCACTATCTTCGATAACTGGGATTTCATATTTTACTGCGATTGCATGAACTTCATCTACCTTGTAAGGCATTCCATAAAGGTGAACCGCTATAATAGCTTTTGGTTTTTTGCCTTTTTGCATTCTATCTTTAATCGCAATCTCAAGCTGCTCCGGACAAATATTCCATGTTTCAAGTTCACTATCAACAAATATCGGAGTCGCCTTTTGATATAAAATTGGATTAGCAGATGCCGAAAATGTCATGCTTTGACATATAATTTCATCTCCATGTTTAATATCAAGTAAAACTAATGCTAAATGTATGGCTGATGTTCCAGAATTTAAGGCCGCTACATATGTCCCTTTTTCAAAATAGTTCTCAAGTTCATACTCAAATTCATCTACGTTTGGTCCTCCAGAAGTAATCCAGTTTGATTTTAGAGCTTTTTGAATATATTCCTCTTCAAAACCGCTTTCCTGAGATAAAGACAAATAAATTCTCTTATTATCCATTATTAATAAGCCAATAATCTGATGGGTATCGAACATCATCTTCGCTTACTTTAGATAACGGTAAAGTGGAAAATGATATTAATTTTGAGTTTTCTTCCAAAGATTCTACCGCATTTGCATATCCTGCAGGAATGTGAACAATTTTGCTATCCGATTCTGACACCAAAACCGTCTCAATTTTTAAATCTTTAGAAGGATTTTCCCAATTGTCAATTTTTATGAAATGAATTTTAAATGAACCCGTAAGGCAATAAAAGTTTTTAGCATCTAATTTATGTCCCTGCCATGCGCGTACAGGATTTTCATTAGAGTTACTTATAATGTAAAATCTTTCGATATCTGAAAAACTGAAATCATTTACAAAAGAGATACTGCCCCTATGATCGGCAAAATTTCCTCCTTGGATTATTTTTGGCTTCATGCATTTGATCTTAAATTACTTTTACCTAATAAATAAAACTTTAATGAGTATGTAATAAGCAAAGGCAGAATTACAATTAAAAAGATAATCGCATCATCTACTTTTTGATAAAGGCTAACAACTAAAAATGAAATTGCCAACTGAATCAATCCATAAAGCAGTGCAACCAATCTGTGCTGAATTTTATATTCATTGCTTAAGATTTGATAAAAATGCAAACGGTGCGCTTCAAATATATTTTGTTTCAAATATAGACGGTGCATAATAGTACATATAGCATCTACTCCATATACAGCTAAGAATAACAGCCATATTAATGAACTTGTTACTAGAATTAACTTTAATACCAAGTAGATTACCCAAAAAGCTATGGCAATACTACCAACATCCCCAGCAAAGCATTTTGCTTTTTTTCGATAATTAAAGAATAAAAAAACCAAACTTGCAATCATTGCATATTTTATGAAACTTCCATCTGTAAAAAGCTGGATTTTTGTATTCACATATAGCAAAGATCCCATTACTGTTAAAGTGTAAATACCCGTAATGCCATTAATTCCATCCATGAAATTATACGCATTTATCAAACCAATTGCCAAAACATAAGCAATTATAACTCCCCAGATTGGAATTGTATTGAACAAATCTAAATCTAAAAAAATCAATGTGATGGCCAAAAAATGAACCGATATTCGAATCTTATTGGATAAACTTTGAATATCATCCCAAAAACTAACTAAACTCACTAAAGTAATTCCTGTAAAGAAAAAATAATTAGTTTGAACATGCTGTGTAAAATAAAGTAAGGCTGAAAACCAAAAAATAACTCCACCACCTCTTAACGTAATCTCAGTATGCGAGCTTCTTTGATTTGGTTTATCAATTATATTGAAACGATCTGCTACTTTAAAATAAAGTAGCATTATAATCATTAAAATAATTCCTAAAATTGTATATTCCATTATGAAATTATTCCCAATTAGTATCTTTTATCTCGTTGTAAACTTTTTGAATACCCTCTTCTAAACTTGTTTTTGCTTTCCATCCAAAGCCATTCAATTTCGAAACGTCCATTAATTTACGAGGCGTACCATCTGGCTTTGAAGTATCAGTTAAAATTTCACCTTCAAAACCAACTGTCTTTTTAACTAAGATAGCCAAATCTAAAATTGAAATATCTTCCCCAACCCCAATATTTACAAGTCCTTCCTCATTGTAATTTTCCATCAAATAGAGGCAAGCTTCTGCAAGATCATCTGCATGTAAAAATTCTCTTTTTGGACTTCCTGTTCCCCAAATTGTAACAGAAGGATCATTGTTACGTTTCGCAGTAATAAATTTTCTCAACATTGCTGGAAGGACATGAGAATTTTTCAAATCATAATTATCATTCGGACCATACAGATTAGTTGGCATTACAGAAATAAAATTACAACCAAATTGATCTCTATATGCGTCGCACATTTTAATTCCTGCGATTTTAGCTATCGCATACGGTTCATTTGTTGGTTCTAATTCGCCCGTAAGCATATATTCTTCCTTTAATGGCTGCGGAGCCATCTTTGGATAAATACAGGAAGATCCTAAAAACATCAATTTCTTTACATTATTTAAATATGCCTGATGAATTACATTATTTTGTATCATCAAGTTTTCATAAATAAAATCTCCCCTGTAAGTATTATTAGCAATAATACCACCAACTTTTGCTGCCGCTAAAAAAACATAATCTGGCTTTTCTTCAGTAAAGAAATCTGCTACTGCTTGCTGATTTCTCAAATCTAATTCCGAAGAAGTTTTCAATATAAAATTTGTGTATCCTTTTTCTTTTAATTGACGTAAAATAGCTGAGCCCACCATGCCCCTGTGTCCTGCTATATATATTTTATCTTGTAAATTCATTGCGTTTCTTTTAAATCAAGAATATAAAATTTTAGATTTGAATTAATATCTAATAGCCGATCTTACCTCATTTAACATTTTCTCTCTTTGAACATATTGAATATCAGATATCATCATTTCTTTTACTAATCCAGCTAAATCATATTGAGGCACCCATCCTAATTTTGTTTTTGATTTTGTTGGGTCTCCTATAAGTAAGTCTACTTCTGTAGGGCGGAAATATTGAGGGTCTACCGCAATAACCTGTTTTCCTACTTCTATTTGATAACTTGGATTACTACAAGAAGCAACATATCCTTTTTCCTCTACACCTTCTCCTCTAAATTCAATCTCTACTCCTACTTCTGCAAATGACATCTTAACGAAATCACGAACATACGTAGTTTCTCCCATTGCGATAACGTAATCTTCTGCTACATCTTGTTGTAAAATACGCCACATTGCTTCTACATAATCTTTAGCATGTCCCCAATCACGTTGAGCATCTAAATTTCCTAAGTACAAGCAATCTTGTTCACCTAATGCAATTGCAGCTGTAGCCATAGTAATCTTACGAGTTACAAAAGTTTCTCCTCTTCTTGGTGATTCATGATTAAACAAAATACCATTACAAGCAAATATATCGTAAGCTTCTCTATAATTTTTTGTAATCCAGAAACCATAAATCTTTGCTACTCCATATGGAGAACGTGGATAAAATGGAGAATGTTCATCATAAAGGCCTTTTTCATTTTTGTTTTCAGCTAATCCACCGTATAATTCAGATGTTGATGCTTGATAAATACGAGTTTTCTTTTCTAATCCTAAAATACGAACTGCTTCTAAGATTCTTAAAGTTCCAATTCCATCAACATTAGCAACATATTCAGGAGAATCAAAAGACACTTTTACGTGACTCATCGCTCCTAAATTGTAGATTTCATCAGGTTGTACTTCTTGAATAATTCTAATCACATTAGTCGAATCTGTCAAGTCTCCGTAATGCAACTTGAAATTTACATGTACCTCGTGTTGATCTTGATAAATATGATCAATACGTTGTGTATTAAAAGAAGAAGCTCTTCTTTTAACTCCATGAACTTTATATCCTTTTTCTAATAGTAATTCTGCTAAGTATGAGCCATCTTGACCTGTAATTCCTGTAATAAGGGCTGTTTTCATTTTATTATTTTTTTTTAATTTCTAAACGACTCAAAAGTCCTCATTAATCCTATCTCTATTGCTGTTGGCAATGGTTTCCCTAAAGCATTAATTATTTTTTCATTGCTTACAACATAACTTTCTGTTAGCTTTTGCAAACGCTCAGAATTTAAAGGCAAATGCAAAAAATCACCGATTCCACCAACCGTTTCTATAAATAAAGAATTTACATTCAAAATTTTGTTTTTTTTACCTAAACTACTTCCTAGTAATCGGATTAATTCATTTGTTGATATTGATTTGTCATCCGCAACCTGATATATTCCCGAAGGAATCTTTTCATTTTCTAAAAGTTCCTTAATAACAAAGCATAGATTTTCAATACTCAAAAAAGACCGTCTATTCTTAAAAGCACCAAGAGGCCAAGGTAAACCTTTTGAAACTAATTTATATAATAAGTTAAGATTTCCTTTATTTCCTGGCCCATGAATCATACAAGGTCTTAATATATAAACTCTTTTGCCATCAGGCAATTCTTTGCTTAATATATATTTCTCCGCTTGCTGTTTTGAAATGCCATAAGGAGTCTTTGGATTTGGCACATCGTCTTCTCTCAATATTCCTTTTACTTCATCAGCTACTGCCTTAACAGTACTCATAAAAATAAAAACCTTCGCATTGGAAACTAAGAAAGCATTAAAAAGTTGTCTTGTCAACTCATAATTAGCATCGTAATAATCCTGAGGATTGGATACTTTTTTTAAATCGTGGGCTTTGCCTGCTAAGTGGATAACTGCATCTGCTATAATTTCAAACTGTTGATTTGATCTATACCTAGCACTCAAAGCATATAATTTATGTGAAGATTTCAAATATCCTTGGAGATTTATCCCCACAAAGCCCGTGGCTCCTGTTATGGTAACTCTCATTTAAGCATTAATTTTAGCTATTTAATTTCAAATATAAAGTTTATAGAAGATTTTTATCACTGCTTCTTTTACAATATTTTATAAAAAAAGACAATTATTATTAGAGTCCTAATCTTAAATCATTAATAAGTTTTAACTGTTCGTCTACAAAAAAAGAACGAGAATAATTCTGACGGTTTTTTAAACAATTTGAAGAGAACTTATCAAGTATATTTTCATTTCCATGTAAAATCTTCAATTTTTCAACAATTTGATTTATATCATTTGATTTAGAAACAGATTTGACTAAATATCCATTATAATCGTTTTTTACAACATCTGAATTCCCACGTTCATCTAGAGTAACGACAGGTACTCCCATCGCTAAAGCTTCAACTATACAAACTGGCAATCCTTCTTTCTTACTTGGAAACAAAAATACATCTGTAATAGCTAAATACTTTTCTACTTCTGACGTATAACCTATATTAACGATACTTTTATTGTTAAACAAATAATCCTCTTCCTGTTTTGTAAGTCCTGTGGTGTGTATCGGGTCTCTACCTCCTATTAAAAGCAAAACTACTTCACAAGGAAATTCCTCCTCTAATTTTAAAAAGCTATGATACACCAAATCAAATCCTTTGAAATCAACAAACCTCCCCGTGTAAGTAATTACAAATTTACCGTCAATATTTAAGTTTTCTTTTAGATTTAACCTATCAATCTCAGTAAATCTATTTTTATCAAATTTATATACATCGCAACCAACACCATAAGAATTATACTTAAATGTATTTTCCCTAAACATATTGTTTACCAATTCATAGTCCTTATTATTAATAAGAAACCTTTTATCTAATCTCAAAAAACAAAATAATTCAACAATAGAAAACATTATTCTTCTAACGCCAGTACTTGCATTCATCCCCAATCCATGGAAAGTACCCCAATATTTAATATTTCTTTTTCTAAATAAAATTACTGGAAAAATTCCGGTTGTAAAATGGGCATATACCAAATTTGGATTTATTCTATTAACTATTTTTCTAATCGCATATGCGCTTTTTATTAATTTTCTTACCGAAGTCGATCTTGGTATATCTACAGTATGAAAAGTCAAATTATGCTTGGTATAATCAAATTTATCAACAATATTTATCACATTGCTACCCGAACAGATAATGTGAATTTCATTTTCAAAACTCAAACTTACCGCAAGCTCAGCCAAGAAATTATTAAAACTTCCGTAATCTGTTATAACAATTAGAATTTTCATTTTAGTAATACTTATTTAACAACTCTCTATACAATTTTATTTGTTTGTCGACCATAATATTAATATCATATTCGTTAGCGCGATCTAACCCAGCCTTAGCTACTTCGGTATAATAAAAAACATTATCTAGCAATTCTTGTATTTTTAAAGCAAGATCTTTTTCGTTTCCTCTTTCAAACAATATACCTGCCCCTTCAACAACATTAGATAATCCTGGAACATCAGAAGCAATAACTGGTTTTCCAGTAGCCATCCCCTCAACGGCTACCAAACCAAAACCTTCCCAATGCGAACTTACTACTGATACATCAGCAGTTTTTAATAAACTGGGGACATCGGTTCTAACTCCAAGAAAAAAAACACGTTCCTGTAAATTAAGTTTACTCACTAACAGTTCACACTCACTTCGCAAAGCTCCATCTCCAACCAAAAGCAATTTCACATTCGATTGCAAATATTGCATTGCACGTATTACGGTTTTCTGATCTTTCTGAATTCTAAATCCTGCTACTTGAATCAATAATTTATCAGTTTCATGAATGGTATGATTCATTTTTTTTTTATCGATAGCTAAAGCTTCATTTATTGAATTCAGATTCACTCCATTTTCAATTAAAATTAGATCGTTAGATTTAAAGTCAACATATTCCAGCAAAACTTGTTTCACCTCTTTGGAAATACAGACAACTTTATCATAAAACTTATAAACATTCCTATCTATTATTCTAAAAAAAGATTTTTGCATTCTTGTATTAGAGGTATTGTGCTCAGTAAAAACAAGTTTTACTTTAGAAAAGCTAATAATTTTTGCCAAAATCACCCAATATTGTGCAGGAAACAAATGAACATGAAGCAAATCGTATTTTTTTAAATAAGGGATGATTTTTAATATATAAAAAGGATTAAAAAGAGAACCTTTTCCTAATGAAAAGATAGTGCAACAGTTCAATGCTTTTAATTGCTTCATATACGGATACTCATTCCCATCCAAAACTAACAAGTCGACTTGAATTCCCTTTTGACTCAATAAAGGAATTGTTTCTAAAATTAATTTCTCTGCTCCTCCTGTTGTAAGGCTATCGATAATTTGAAGAATTTTCATTTAATTAAAAACTTGATTTATAGGTTGATTAAAAACTTGTTTATAAGGCAAGTAAAAGAATAGAAAGTATATAAAAAACACTATATATTTAAAAACAGAATACATAATATAGAACGAATTCAGATAAAGTTTTTTTTTGTAGAAATTAAAGCAATATCCATTAACATGTCCTACAAGTCACTGTAAACATTCTGAATCATCCAATCTCATGACAGTAAGTATATAAAGAATCTTAATGAATTATTTTTATAACTTTGAATATTTTACTTCAAAGAATTTATTATTGGATATTTATCAAAGTACTGTACGACTGCAAACAACATCCAAATCCACGGATACCAGTAGTTAGAAATTGCCATGTAATGAATACTAGCTGTAATCAAAGATATCACTAATGCAGTCCGAAGATATCTGTTTTTATTGAGAAGAACTCTGCTAAAAATGCTTTTTATTAGTAATATGAATGTTGTTAAACCAAGTAGCCCAAGTTCAAGAAACAAGTTTACATACAGCGAAATAATACTCTCTATCTTTAATCTGTCATAAGCCCCTGGACCATATCCAAAAAGAAAGTTTATCCAATTCCCTGTCAAAAAAATTTTAAATACTTCTTGAATTCTATTATTCCTATCATCGGCGGACCCACTAGACGATAGCTTTCCGACTAAAACCTCATCTAATATGGATCCCAGAAAATCATTAACGAATAATAGATAATATGTTATCCCGGTTATAAAAACAAAAAAAACAATTGCCGTAAATATGAATCGTTTTGAAACAGCTTTTTTTTTAACAATATTATATATTTGATTTATACATAATATCAAGAGTACTATAACCACATTCGCAAAAGCAGTAGTACTTAGAGTAAGTATAAACGCCAGAGAGAAAACTACAATAAATAAAGCTTTACTAACGAACCCATTTTCACATTTAGAATAAAATTTATAATAAAATGCAAGGGGACCTAAAATTTCAAGAAATAATGCAAAGTGTCCTGACTCTTGAACAAATGAACGTATTCTAATATATTCGCCTAATACTGTAGGATTATATTCTCCGGCTAAACTACGAGGAACTATTTCATCTAATTGAATACCAAAAAAATTCTTTATAACAAACTCTAAAACTCCAAAAAAACAAGCAAAATACACTCCCCTGTATAGCCATTTTAAAAAAACAAATTTATCCCCATCACTAGAAAGAGAGTTCAATAATAGAAATCTAAAGACAAAAAACAAAACTATGACCGAAAAAGAATACGCAATTAAATGATTTAATGACTTTGCATTAAATCCTGCAATATTGTTTAAACAAAAGCTTAAAAAAGCAATGCATAAAAATAAAACGACGTAAATATCTTCAGAAAATCTCTTTATTCTTAACCCTGAAACAGCTAGCTTAATTAATAACAATAGAGCAGAAAGACCTAAAAAAACATTAGGCAATGTAATTATATCCGAAAAAGCGAATGCACTTGTAAAAGAACACGAAAATGCGTAAGCACATAATACAAATAACAGCACTTTTTGCATTATTATGTAGTCTTGAATTTATTAATTATCTTATACTTAATCCATCCCTTATAATAATTAAAATAACGCTTTATCACATTTATCTCATCAAATTTATAAAACTTAATAATTTTGATTCTCTCTTCATTTATTTTGCCGCTTGCCGTAATACTTTCATTATGAAGTCGAAACTTAGTAACCCAGGATGGAATATGTTTCAATACAAATCCTAAAGATAATAACTTTAAAATATAATCATAATCAGAAGCATAGCGATATTTCAAATCGTATTCAGGGACACGGTCTAGAGTCGACCTTGAAACAAATAAAGTAGGATGAGGAATAAATGTAGAATGTTCCGAAAGTAATAATTGCTTAAAGTCTACCTGAAAAAGTTTAATCATAACCTCTTTATGTTCATATAATTTTACAATATTACCATAAAAGCCGTCAGACTCATTATCAAATAAATCTACAGCCTTACTAATCGCATTAGGGGAAGCAAGTAAATCATCAGAATTTAATATTAAAATAAAATCTCCTTTAGATTTAGATAATCCCTTATTAATTGCATCATACATATTTTTATCAGGTTCACTTTGCCAATATGTAATTCTATCTTCATATTTCTTTATAATATCAATCGTAGAATCCGTAGATGCCCCATCAATAATTAAATACTCAATATTTTTATAATCTTGAGAAAGAACACTATTTATTGTTTCTTCAATATACTTTTCACTATTATATGAAACAGTAATAATTGAAATTAATGGATTTTTCATTAATTAATATGTTTTTATTATAAATTGCGAATAAATTTAGCTGGATTTCCTGCCCAAATTTGATCCGATGGAATTTTTTTTGTCACAACAGAACCTGCACCAATAATGGACCGATCTCCAATTGATACCCCTTTAAGAATAATTGTATTTGCTCCTATAAATACATTATCTCCAATTACAATAGGACTGGTTAAAATAGTAGGATTATCATCCTTTTGTCGCATATTAAAATCTATGGGATGAAAATCTGTGTCCCATATTGAAGTATTTCCTCCAAAGTTACAATACGCCCCGATTGATATTGAATTTGCGCTGTAGATTGAAACACCACTAAACCCTGAATTATTCCCAATTTTCAAGGAGGCATTTGGTAACACACATACAGAACACGGTTTATAAATCCCTACCATATTATATCTTGTATGACTTGTAAAAATTAAATCATTTCCAAATTCTACTTTTCCAGAGAGTCTAAATATAGGACTCCCATTTAAACGCATGTTTTTACCCCACTTAACTTGAGAATAAAGTAATCGATAAACAAAAATTTTTACCGATATATGAAAAGAAAAAACAGTTTTATAAAAATGATACAATTTTAGTATAAGGCTTTTCACTATCTATATGTATTAATTAAAATTCTTAATGTTAATGTTAATGCTTACGAACCATTGGTACGATGCTAAATTGCTGTTCTTTAATAATAACCTCGCGCAGTACGGATATTTATTTTAACACTCCTTAGAGAAATAACTTACTGTATTGTCTTCAATTACAAAATAGTATTACCTATATCAAAATAAATAATATAAAAGCTATTAAGCTATATTATATCGGGGTATTTACGCAATAAAATAAAATATTTAATCCTCCTAGAAATCCTATACAAAAAGGATATTATTGGTTTAGGCTCCTTGAAATTTTCCCAAGGTGTATTTACCAGATATTTATAGTATTCCTTTCTAAATGGATGTGTGCATTTTGCATTCCAAGGTTTAGGTTTCGAAACAAAATGAATAATTGTAGGATCATAAGGTTCAGAAACAAGTTGCTTTTTATAATCAGCATAATCATTAATAATTTGTCCATCATTTATGTCAGTGATATTAATTGTATCCTTTTTAAAAAAGATTGAAAGTAAATTCCATTTGCAAGGCAACTTAATACATTTATCATAAAGTACTGCATTAAGAGCATCTTGATCGTGATAAATTATCTCATTGTAGTTTAATTTAATATAATTTAAAAGTTTATCTGTTATTAAATTTTCTCTCCAATACTCAACATTAATAAGTAATACTCCCGCATTAAAATAACCGTATTGCAGCGGATATTTCAACCTTTTTACATCGTCAATTGTCCAACTAACCATTTGGTAAACAGCACCAATTGCATTATTCTCAATATTAGTTTCCCATAATTCAGAAATAGATTTACGAATTATTACATCACAATCAAGATAAATAACTTTCGTGACAGATTTAGGTAGAAGTATTGGAATTAATAGTCGATAATAGGTTGCTATAGTAATGTGAGATAGACTATCCATTTGAGGCATTGGCAAATTTCCGACTAGATTTTTATCTATTAGCACATAGTGCAAAAAACTTCCTCTATCTTTAATAACATTCTCAATAATTACCAAATTTTCTTCTGTTAATCCTTCTGAAAGCAAATAAATATGCATTCCAATTTTATTATTAATTAGAAGAGAATTAAGAGTTGAAACACAATGTTGTACGAAATTATTATCAGTAGCAATTACTATATTCATTTTCAATTATTTAAACTAATTTCTAAATTTTATGACTTTAGCGGGGTTACCTGCAACTATAGAATATTCTGGCACATTTTTAGTAACTATACTACCTGCTGCTATCACAGCCCCAATCCCAATTGTCACCCCTGGTAAAATAACAGAATTTGCCCCAATCCAAACATCATCATTAATTATAATATAGTTGTTGCTTTTGGACCACCCTTGATATGCAATTGGTACATCCTTCTTTATATTATGATTTGAAGCTACAATTGATACATTCTGGGATATAAAACAATTTGAGCCAATACGTATTTGCCCTCCAGCAGCTCTTATATTATTTCCTTCACCGATATAAGAATTTGCTCCAATTGATAAAAAAGAATCTTTATAAGCGTCTGGTGATGATGTATCATCTAATACTATTACAATTGAAAATGCTCCTATGTAAACCTTCTTGCCAATTAATATAGATTTTCTGCTTTTTAAGCGAATAATTGCCTTTCTATGAATGTATGCTTGGTGATTAAGTATAGTAAACGCAAAAAGTTCAGGATTCCGAAATATGAAATAAAAAAATTTACAATATAAAATCTTAACAGTTTTTAATAACATTTTCATTTTTATCTATATTTAAAATTCTGTTTTAGAAGTGAACTTAATTTTAGTAAGGCCCTCAAAATTTTATACACCCATCTAGAATTCAATGAAAGCTTAATAATTCTGTCTCGAATTGAAACAGGTTTAAAAGACTTTACAATATTTTTATCAATGTATTTAATATTTAAAGCAAAAGTTTTCTTACAAAGAAAACTATAGTAATTAGTTTGCATTTTTTCATAGATTTCAAACAGATCATATTTCTTACAGAAATAAAATTGCATATCAAATGTTGATTGGAGAAAATCATATCTTTTTTCTAAGTTGGTATGATAAGAAGCTGAATTTGGTAAAACTCTATAGACTGCCATTACCTCGTCAAGATATTTAAATTTAGTATTTCGACTAATTTCTATCCAAAGTGGGTAATCTACCATTCTGAAATCATTTATCGAGTCTCCAATACTTTGAATTGCAGATTTCAAATATTCATTTTTAACCAAAACGGTAAGTGTCTGTACATAATTTTTTAATAAAATAGATGGAAAATAGACACCTGATTTTGGAACTTCACTATTAATAAAACTAAATGTGCCTTTAAATTTGTTCTCTTTTTGATTAAATATATTTGCATTAGTATATATCAATCCATAATCTTCATTTTTTTCTAAAAAAACGACCTGCTTTTGCAATTTTAATGGGTCTGTCCAATAATCATCTCCTTCACAAATAGCAATGTATTTACCTTGACAAGATTCTATCGTATCAATCCAATTAGCCATCATCCCTAAATTCACATCTCTTTTTATTAATCTAATTTTTTCGGGATATTTAGATGCATATTCTTCACATATTTTTAAAGTTTTATCTGTTGATTTGTCATCTCCTATAACAATTTCATATTCAAAATCAACCACTTGTGACAAAGCGCCTTCTATACATTCTACAATATAATCTTCATGATTATATGTTATTAAGCAAGCCGAAACTTTCATACTTCCCCTAAAGTTAATTCAATATTAACAAATACTTTTTTACCTGTAGTTGGATCAATAAAAAATGCGTTTTTATAATCCCCATGCGATAATGCTCTTAATTTATTAATAGTTTCTCCAACAGTTTGAGTTTCTGCTAATGTAATTTCACAAAGTTCATTAAAATCTTTCTTTAAATGAAGTTTCCCTTCTGTCTCAGGTTCTATAGTCGCGTAAGAATCTGACAATATGCTCACTATATTCTTTTTTACCAGCTCAATCTCTAAATTAACAACTTTATTATAAAGTGATAACGAAGTATCCCAAATATCTTTCTCTACCAATGCCCGATCAATAATTGGTCCATGGTCAAGTTCACTATCAATTTCATGAATAGTTGCGCCAATTGGATAATCGTGTATTATTGCAAAAACTTGTGGATACCATCCTCTATTTATTGGATTGTATCCTGGATGAATATTTATACACTTTACCATTGATACTAATTTCTCAGGAAAAATTTGTTTACAGTGCACAGAAAACACAATATCATATGTATCACATATTTCAGCAACATCTTTGTTGTTTCTTAAATTTCTTACAGAAACACTTCTTACTAATGAGTCTGAAAATAATTTATAGTCCGAAAACGGGCTAATAGAAAAATCCCAAGTAATATCTGGCTGTTGTATAGTTTCAATGATTTTTTCAAACTCATTACAAAGGAATAAGTTATCAGATATAACCAATATATTTTTTTTCATTTTTTTATAATTTAAAAAACATTAAGAGTATTCTATTTACTTTTCATTGTTTTGAACTCTCAACATCACACGACAAATCAAATCAACTTCTTCGAATGTTAAGTCATAATATAAAGGTAAACACAATACTCGTTTAGAAACAGAATCAGTTATAGTGAAATTTTTAGGTTCCAAATAAGGTAATGCATTTGCCAAAGAAGGGTAAAAATAACGACGTGTAAATATCTCATTGAGATCTAAAACTGATTTTATTTTTAGTAATAATTCTTCGCTTTCCAGAACTACTGGATAATAAGGATAGTTTTGTGTTGCATCTGCGGACCATGTTGGCTTATATGCTTTTAACGTGCTTAATTTTTCATCATAGCGAGAAGATATTTTCTTTCTTCGGTCATATATTGACTTAATATAATTCAAATTTACCAAGCCCATAGCAGCGTGAAACTCGGAGTTTTTGCCATTTATTCCTAATTCATCAAAAGAATCAAAACCTGAAATGCCAAAGTTACGGATGGAAGCCAATTTTTTTAATAAATCAGGACATTTTGTAATAACCAAACCTCCTTCTATTGAATGATATAATTTAGTTGCATGCAACGAACAAGTAGAAATATCACCATAATCAAAAATAGATTTCCCATTTATTTGAACACCAAAAGCATGAGCTCCATCATAAATTACCTTTAATTTATATTTTTGAGCTATTTTTTCAATGGCTATTACATCACATGGATTCCCGTAAACGTGAGTTGCTAAAATAGCCTGAGTTTTATCGGTAATGGCATCCTCAATTTTAGTAGCGTCTATATTAAGTGTTTTAGCATCTATATCAATAAAAACAGGAGTACAACCTTCCCAAACAATACTTGAAGTGGTAGCCACAAATGAAAAAGGAGTGGTGATTATTTCTCCCGTTATACCTAATGCTTTAATAGCCATTTGCAAAGCAATAGTTCCATTGGTTACATACAACAAATGATCCACTTTAAGATGTTCCTTAAGATTCATTTCAAGCTCACTTGCCAATGGCCCCATATTCGTTAACCACTGTCTCTTCCATATTCCATCAACTAACTGTTGATATTCTTCTTTTGGAGGTAAAAAAGGTTTTGTTACTGGTATCATTATTTTCTAATTATGTTTCGAATGTCACTTATACTTTGAAATTTAAATATAAATGCCAAAAAGATATATATTATTCCGCCTGCACTACTACTAATTATAAGCCGTGATATGTTATTATAATCTATCAAATTACTGTTAACAAAAAAAACTAATATCCCCATACATATTGAAATTAAAAATATAGGTAGTATATCCAACAATTGTTGTTTCATAGAATAATCGATCATCGTACCTGCATAATATGTATTAATAAAAAGCGCAGTTATTGAGGCAATAACATATCCAAATAATAAGGATGTAAAACCATAAAAAATAGAAATTACAATTATTCCAACCAATATTACTTTCTTAATAATCTCTAACTTCAAAAATAAATCACTTCTACCTTTAACCTGAAGAATTAACAAATTGTACATATGCAAAGGATATAAAATTCCTGAAAAACAAATTATTTGAAAAATTGGAACTATTGGCAACCATTTTTCAGTGAATAAAAAAACTACTAATTGATTTGCTAATAAAGCCATCAATACAATTATTGGTGTAATAACAAATAACACCACCAACATAATTTTTTTATAAGCTGCTCTTAAAGCAGGTATGTCATCTTGCACTTTAGAAAACAAAGGAAAAACAACTTTATTTAGCGCCCCCGAAACGTTCCCAACCGGCAACATCATTAAAGAATTGGCTCTTGTATAATAGCCAACCAATACTGGACTATAAAATCTCCCTATTATAATTTGATAAATATTAGTAAATATGGTGTCCAAAAGTGAAGAAAGCGTCATTTTGTATCCAAAATGAAAATGCAATTTAAATTTATCTGCATCAAAAATAAATTGTGGTTGCCAATCAGACGAAAACCAAAGGAAAATGGAAGTCAATATATTTGTAGTCAGCGTAGAATAGACTAATGACCAAACTCCATAATCATAATTAGCTAAAACAACACCGACAACACTTCCAATTACTAAAGCAGGAAAAGTAATCATGGTTTGCTTTTTAAATTTCATTTCCTTGGTTAGAATGGTATTTTGAACCGTACCAAGAGCTAAAAAAACAAACGAAAGCCCATAAACTCTTGCTATATCCGTGAGCATAGGTTGTCTGTAAAACAACGCTATGTATGGCGCTAAAAGAAAAAAAAGTAAATATATAAATATACTAACTCCAAAATTAAAGAAAAAAACAGTAGAATAATCTTTCGAATCTACCGTTGATATCCTTATTAAGGAACTGGTCATTCCTCCTTCAAACAATGCTGTACCAATTCCGATAAATACCGTTAACATACCAATCAGTCCAAATTCGGAAGGCAACAGAATTCTAGCTAAGATTAATTGAACTGAGAAGGTAATCAATTGGTTTGAAAATTGCTGTAGAAAGGACCAGATAAAACCTCTTAAAGCATTTTTGCTTAACGACATAAATATAATTTGTAAAATAAAATCACCTTTAAAATATATTGATTTATAATTTATTTGAACTAGACTGACTAATAGATAATCTTACATCTGTAGATTCCTCAATAATCGTTTCATACTCAACACCAATATTGTCAAGAATCCAACCAAAAACCCTCCTAAAAGAATCCCTTTTGCTTTCCCAAATCGTTCTTTCGGTAGTGGCAAAATAGGCTTATCAATTACCTGAATTAAAGGCGTTTCTTTGCGTAAAGTTACTTTAGCCAATTCAGCTTGTTTAACTAATTCTGTAAGTATCGCTGTATTGGCCTGAACATCTACTTGTCTTCTAGCTGAAGGCGCACGTCGTACATTCAGTGCCGGATTAAGATTAAAAGTATTATCATTAGCTATCGCAACACCTGTTATAGCACCATTAAGTTCACCCCTTATAGAATCAACTTGATGTTCTAAAATCAACATATTAATACGTGCTTTTTTACTTTTAGTGTCAACATAAAACTCTCCGACTTGTCTTGCAAGGGTCTCGCAAAAATAAAGAGAAAATAACTCATTAGTCGATGATACGTCTATGGACATAATTGAAATTTTCTTATCTTTTTGTGCCACCGATAAAGACTTAGACAAATTCTGATATATCACTCCTAAAATACTATCCTGCACTCTTGTAAAATTCTTTCTATCAGTATTGGACAAAAATTGCAAATTTTTAAATCTTAGGTCATTATTCCATTCTTTCCTCCAATTATTATTTTGGATATACATTTCGGCTAATGTCATTACTTTTCCATTTAAGGTTACTGAAGTCATGAGAGTTTTCTCAACCATTGTACGGGATTTAAATAATTCTGTCAAATTAGAACCAGAAAACATTCCTCCGCCACTTCCCCCAACATCAAAACCAAATGAACTAGCCAATCCAAGTGCACCACCTAGCCCTCCACCAGATTTTTCATCTTCTAATGCAAAAGATAGAGTTGCTGTATAGATTGGTTTTTTAAAAAATGAATAACTTAATCCTAGAACAGAACCTAAAACACCAAAGAATACTATAACCTTCCATTGAGAAATTAAGTAGTTATAATAATTTTTAATCTTTTCTAGTATTTCTTTTAACGAAATTTCTTCGTTCGCAGCAGTGGTATTATCCATCAAAAATTATTTAAATGCAGTTACAATTAATAATGCCAAACTCGCAAATGCCGTTCCAAGCCCAGCCCATTCGCCAGCACTCATTCTCCTTTTCTCAGGTTTTTCAGGCACAACAATTTGTGAATCTGGTTCTACTTTAGGATAAGATTTAAAAAACAAAAATGAGGTTGTCACATCAGCTTTTCCATTAGGATAAATGATGTATGCTTTTCTTTTCCATCCTTTATTATCTACACCTCCAACTGCGTTTATATAATATTTAAATCCTTTGCCATTTCTGTATGGTATCTCAGATGTTAATAATACATTACCAGTAACTTTAACTCCTTCATTATAAACTGACACTTCAATTTCATCACCAGGAAATAATGTTACATTAGAATAATGATTTTTATCTTTTACAATTCTTTCCCAATTAATAGGAATTGTGGCAAACTTTAAATCTTCTTTTAATTTTTTTGCTAATTTGCCTTTCAAAGTATCATTTTTACTAATATTTAAATCAACTCTTTCTAATGTCTCAATTTGATCTTGTTTAATTGGCCTTTTAATTTTCATGCCATCTAAGTTAGCAATTGAAGTTAAGCCTCCTGCTCTCATTACAACATTATAAACAGTCTCCTTTTTATTCGCTAATACATATTTACCTGGATATGTAAAAGCGCCAGAAACAATTACCATCTCAGGTTTTTCATAGACTGCCATTCTTCTGATATTAATAACGTCAAAAGGTTTTAAAACAAAGTTTTTTATTTGTTCATTATTATCAGCAGTTATCTCCAACTCCACAAGTTCTATTCGTTTCGGATCGGCATCATCAATAGCATCAGACTTTACCATTCTTGCAATTTCAACTCTTTTAGAAGCTGAACCCGTCAATCCTCCTACTTGAACGACTAAATCATTTAAAGTAAGATTTTCGAAATAATCGTACACTCCAGGATTTTTAACTTCTCCATCAATTGTAACTTTATACTCTTCTCTAAAATCTAAAATAGAATAAACAGTTACTACATCTTCTCTTTTTAATTCTACATCCGCATTTATATCACCTGATAAAGCCGAACCTAGATCAACATTCACAATTTCAGTAGTTAAATCTGTTTTTAAACGAATTATCCTAGCTCTTTTACTATAAGCATCTTCCTTTAAACCTTCGGCTCTAGTAACAAGATCCGAAATCCTCATTCCTTCTGTAAAGGAATAATAATCTGGTCTAAAAACAGCACCTTCGATTTTAATACGATTCTCAAAACGATTTAATATTCTTGTAACTCTAAAAACATCCCCAGATTGTGGTTGATAAGAATTATATTCACTTTCGTTTATATCATGTACTTTAAACTCTTTCCCAGTTTTTTGCACCACATTTACAGAAGCTGTATAGGCAAATTCATTAAAGCCCGAAGCAAAATTTAATAAATCACTGAATTTCTCTCCCTTTTTCATTTCAAAAATTCCTGGACGCTTTACTTCACCTTCTACAGTAACCCTTTGACTGTATGCGGGAATTCTAATTACATCATTTTCCCTCAAACTTACGTTGTCCGATTGATCTCCCTTTACTAAAAATCTATAAATGTCAATATTTTTATAAACTTTATTATTACGTATTAACTCAATATTTCTGTAACTACCATTTTTTCCTGGACCACCTGCTAAATGTAAGGCATTATAGACTGTTGCTAAAGAAGAGATTGAATAATTACCTGGTTGTTTTCCTCCAACTACCGTAATCTTAATAGTTCTAATTTTACCTAAACTAACACTTACTTGTGATTGTCCAGATCTAACAGTACTGTAAACTCTTGCTATTGCAGCTTTTATTTTTTGTGTTGCTGCTTCTATTGTCATTCCCGAAACCGCGATTTGTCCAACGTATTCGATAGAGATTTTTCCTTCAACACTAACAGGAAGATTTCCATTATATTCCTGTACACCGTAAACCGTAACTTGTACTTCATCCCCAGGACCCAAAATATAATTTATTGGTGTGGCCATTTTTAAATCCGGCTCAAAATTAAGAGTAGGATTATCAAATAATTCAGATCCAAAAATAATAGCATTTGCAGAATCTTTTACTTTAACATTCTTAATACTTTCTTGTTTTCTTCCAGCATCAGCGTTATTATCTAATGACTTTTCAGCATTTTTACCTGCAACTGAATTTTTCTTTTGATATTCATTCAGCTTAGCTTTCAATTTATTAAAATTTACCTGGCTCATCCCTTTTGATAATGCCATCTGCTCAACTTGATCAATCGTAGCATTATTGCTCTTTAATTGTGCACTAATTTTTGACAAATCATCATCAGATAAATAATCAACATTAATTGTACTTAAGTCTTTCGATTTCATTATATCCTGTGCATTAACACTTAAAGAAATAGTAAGTATAAAAAGCAAGGAAAGAATATAAACTATTTTTTTCATATATTATGAATATTGTTTTTGATAGTATTCTTTATAAACTCCTGAGGTAACATTTTCCAGCCACTCTTTATTATTCAAATACCAATTAATGGTTTTCTCTAAACCTTCTTCGAAGGTTACTGAAGGCTTCCATCCTAATTGTTGATTAATTTTTGAAGCATCAATTGCATAACGTAAATCATGACCTGGTCTATCTTTTACATATGTAATTAAATTTTGGGATTCACCTTTTGATCTTCCTAATTTTTCATCCATAATACTGCATAAAAGCTTAACCAAATCAATGTTTTTCCATTCATTAAAACCTCCAATATTATAAGTTTCGTGGTTTTTTCCTTCGTGAAAAACCAAATCAATGGCAATTGCATGATCTTCTACAAATAACCAATCTCTCGTATAATTTCCGTCACCATAAACTGGCAAAGGTTTATTATTGATAATATTATTTATAAAAAGAGGAATCAATTTTTCTGGAAAATGATACGAACCATAATTGTTTGAACAATTTGTTAATACGTATGGTAAACCATAAGTTTCACCATATGCTCTTACAAAGTGATCTGAACTTGCTTTAGAAGCAGAATAAGGTGAATTTGGATCATACGAAGTAGTTTCAGTAAAAAGTCCTTCAGCTCCTAATGACCCATAAACTTCGTCAGTACTGATATGATAAAATCTTTTTCCTTGAAAATTATCTTTCCACTGGTTTTTAGCAGCGTTTAATAAATTCATTGTTCCAATTACATTAGTTTTCACAAATGCTAATGGATCTTCAATTGAACGATCAACATGCGATTCTGCCGCTAAATGAAGAACGCCATCAAAATTATGAATTGAAAAAAGTTCATTAATGAAAACTTCATCAACAATGTCTCCTTTAATAAAAGTGTAATTTGATTTAGCTTCAATATCTTTTATATTTTCTAAATTCCCAGCATAAGTCAGAGCATCTAAATTAAAAACTTGATATTCAGGGTATTTATCCACAAAACGTCTTACTACGTGCGAGCCTATAAATCCCGCACCACCAGTTATAAGAATTTTTTTCATTTTCTAATTGTTCTAATTTAGTAATTCAGAATTTTGTTTTTCTAATTCACTATAAATATCTTTTACATCTTGTGAGCTCTCTTTTTGTAAAATTAAATTTGCTGTTTCTGTATAGACAAAAATGGTGTTTTTTAAACCCAAGAAAGTTGTATGTTTATCACATCCGATAACCATATTGCCATTTGCATCTGTAGAATGTCCTTTTAAATTCAAATAATCATAGACCGACTCAAACGACCCTAAATCTGACCAAGAAAAAGAGGCAGGAACTACTTTAATTTTTTTACTTCTCTCCATTACAGCATAATCAATACTAATTGATGGAATTTCCATAGATAAATCTAAATCTAAAAATCCTTTTTTATTTGCTTTCCAAACTGCTTTTGATTTCTCATAAACATCGGGTTGAAACTGTTTTAACTCTTCTAATAAAACACTTGCTTTAAAACAAAACATTCCACTGTTCCATAGAAAATTACCTTTTGCAATAAATTCTTTTGCAGTTGTTTCGTTTGGCTTTTCACGGAATGAAATAACTTTATCCCCTTTAGCTTCAATATACCCATAACCAGTTTCAGGTTTAGTTGGTATAACACCAAAAGTAACAATATAACCATCATTCGCTTTAGAAACAGCTTCAGAAATGGCTTGATTATAATTATCCATTTGATCAATAATGTGATCTGATGGCGTGACAATTAAAATGTCATCCGGTTCTGAAGCAAATGCTGAAAAAGCTATTGCTGCCGCGGTATTCCTAGGGGTTGCTTCAATAATATTTAAGTAAGAAGTATTGGTTTTATCCATTACTTTTCCGCTTAATTGGTGATTGTCTACATTTCCAACGACCATTACCTTATCAGTTAAATGACTATTTCTTACAACTGTCATTTCAAATAAAGATTTTCCTTCAAATATTTCAAGATATTGTTTTGGTCGGCTTTTTCTAGATAAAGGCCATAATCGGCTTCCTACGCCTCCTGTCAAAATCACATGAGTTATAGAGACTCCCATATTATATTTTTTTTAATTGTTTTTCAGCAACTTCTCTTCTAAGGTTACTACTTGAAAAGCGATGATCCCTAACATTAAAATACATTTTTATTCCCTTTTCTTCACAGTAAGCTCGACCAGTAAAATTTTTATCACGATATTCTTCTCCAATAATCCGCAAGTCTATTTTAAAAGAACGAAGAATATCTTCTAAATCTTGCTCTGTAGAATAAGGAACAATTTCATCAACAAACCTACACCCTTTTAATTGTATATATCTTTCCACTACTGTTTGAGAAGGACTGTTTTTTTCAGGACGATCGAGCGTTGGATCTGTTTGCAATCCCACTATTAGATAATCACATTCCCCTTTTGCTTCTTCCAACATTTTAATGTGTCCTGCGTGTAACAAATCAAAAGCACTAAAAGTTATTCCTATTTTCATAATTAAATTTTAAAATAATGTTTAAAGTCTATTATCAGCCAAAGCTCCTAGAACTCCTTTTACATCATAAATTAGACTTTTTTCTTTTTGTAAATTTGAAAGATCAATTTGAAGAAACTCTGAATGAGCTACTCCTAGCACCAATGCATCAAATTTTTCTTTTGGTATTGAATTAATTGTTTCCAATTTATACTCTCGATTTACTTCTTCTGAATTAGCCAAAGGATCAAAAATAGTAACTGCTATTCCGTAGTCTTTTAAGGCTTTTATTACATCAACTATTTTAGTGTTTCTAACATCGGGGCAGTTTTCTTTAAAAGTAATTCCAAGCATCAATAGTTCTGCACCATTAACCGAAATACCTTTTTTTATCATTAGCTTCACTATTTGCGAAGCTACATACTCTCCCATGCTGTCATTCAAACGTCTTCCTGCCAGAATTATTTCAGGATGATATCCAAATTCTTGCGCTCTTTGTGCTAAATAGTACGGATCTACTCCTATACAATGTCCACCCACCAGGCCTGGCTTAAAGGGCAAGAAATTCCATTTTGTTGATGCTGCTGCTAGTACTTCTTGAGTATCAATATTCATTAAATTGAATATTTTTGCTAATTCGTTTACAAAAGCAATATTTATATCTCGTTGTGAGTTCTCAATAACTTTTGCTGCTTCAGCCACTTTTATACTTGGTGCAAGATGTGTTCCTGCTGTAATAACCGATTTATAAAGCTCATCTACTTTTTGTCCGATTTCGGGATTTGAACCAGAGGTAACCTTTAAAATCTTTTCAACTGTATGCTCTTTGTCTCCTGGATTTATTCTCTCTGGAGAATATCCTGCAAAGAAATCTTCATTAAATTTTAAACCTGAAACTCGCTCCAAAACAGGAACACATTGTTCCTCTGTTACTCCCGGATATACTGTAGATTCGTAGATAACTATATCTCCATTTTTCAAAACCTTTCCAACCGTCTCACTTGACTTATACAAAGGTGTTAAATCTGGTCTATTATTTTTATCTACAGGTGTAGGAACTGTAACAATGTAGTAATTACAATTTTCAATATCTTCTATTGAAGTTGTACAGTATAATCCTTTTTCGTTATCAAGACTTGTAACTAAAACTTCCAGCAAAACTTCATCTTCAACTTCTAAAGTGGTATCTGTTCCCGATCTTAAAGAATTTACTCTTGATTCGTTAATATCAAAACCTACAACTGAATATTTTGTAGCAAATAATCGCGCCAAAGGCAAACCAACGTAGCCTAAACCAATAACTGCAATTTTTACTTTATTTTTTAATTCCATTTTTTAAATTTATTTAGGTCATTAAAACTCACGGCTTCGCCGTTCCAAGTCACAATATTCTGACTCAGCTACCTAAATTAATCATTTTCGGCAAATATAGTACAATAAGTCAACTTTTTCAATACGGTTTCACGTAATACTTGAAAAGAAACTGTTAACAAAAAAACTCTCAAGCCCAATACCTTATTAATCAGTATGTAAATATTTACTTTATAAAAAAAACAGAAGAAAAAAATCTAAAAAAAGATATTTTCTTCTGTTTTTCTATTTGATAACGCCTTTATTTGTGTTTTATTTTTAAAACGCATCCTAAAGTTTCTAAAACTAATATGTAATAATTTTTGGAGACTTCTTTTACAATGGCACTCTGATCACTAAATAATCCCGATTCTAGTTTTATTTTATCTCCCACTTGAATTGTCGACACCGTAATATCACTTAAATGTGGATCTTTTAAACTTGTCTTTATAATTTCAATTTCTTCATTTTTTACAATTGCCGGCTTCCCCAGCCAAAATAAATATCTAATGACTCCAGATACTTGAAAAACCGAATTTCTTTCTGAATCGGCAATCTGAACAAAAACATAAGAATTAAATAGTGGTACTTCAATTTTCTTCTTCCTATCTGACCATTGTTTCACCTGAGTAATTAAAGGACAATAGCATTCAATCCCTATTTGCGTGAGTTTTTCTGCAACTTTTTTTTCCCATTTCGGTTTAGTATATACAACGTACCAATTCATTTTTATATTTATATCGAAGTAAAACTAATCACCTACTTCACATTTCCATTTCATTTTACTTTCCCAGAAAAATCTAAGAGCCAATTCCGTTGTATACAAAACCAATTTCTTCTAATTGTTTTGCATCCAATATATTTCTTCCGTCAAAAACAAATGCGGGTTTGTGCATTGAATCATAAATTCTTTTCCAATCATAAGTTGTAAACTCATCCCATTCTGTTAAAACAGCTACTGCATGAGCATCTTTACATGCTTCGTAAGCATTGTCAAATACATTTAAATAATTAGAATTATCCGGTTTTGATCTTGTTTCTAAATAATCCAAATCATTAAGCATTTTGTTTCGTGAAACTTTCGGATCGTATACTGAAATTCTTGCTTGTTCATTTATTAAATCGTCAGCAACATAAATCGCAGCAGATTCTCTGGTATCATTTGTATCTTTTTTGAAAGCCCAGCCCAAAAATGCTATTTTTTTATCTGCAACTGTATTATATAAGGTTTGAACAATTTTATTCGAAAATCTTCTTTTTTGATGATCATTCATAATAATAACCTGCTCCCAATAATCTGCTACTTCATTTAACCCATAAGTCTTAGCGATGTAAACTAAGTTCAAAATATCTTTTTGAAAACAAGAACCACCAAAACCAACTGAGGCTTTCAAAAATTTTGGTCCGATTCTACTATCCATTCCTATTGCTTTGGCGACTTCAGTTACATTCGCACCCGTCTTTTCGCATAATTCTGACATGGCATTTATTGATGAAATACGTTGCGCCAAAAAAGCATTTGCAGTAAGTTTTGATAATTCTGAAGACCAAACATTTGTTGTCAAAATTCTTTCTTTGCTTACCCAGTTAGAATAAACTTCAACCAAGGCATTTATGGCTTCTTCACCATCTTTAGTCGTGTCGCCACCAATTAAAATTCTATCCGGATTTAACAAGTCTGTTACGGCTGTACCTTCTGCTAAAAATTCTGGATTGGATAAAATTTGAAACTGAACTCCATTTCCTGTATTATCTAAGATACTTTTAATAGCTTCTGCAGTTCTAACTGGTAACGTTGATTTTTCAACTACAATTTTATTTTGTTTTGCAACTCTAGCAATTTGCCTGGCACATAATTCGATATATTTTAAATCAGCTGCCATTCCCTTACCTTTTCCGTAAGTTTTTGTTGGTGTATTAACCGAAATAAATATCATTTGCGCTTCGTCAATAGCTTTATCAACATCTGTCGAAAAAAATAGGTTTCTTCCTCTCGCTTCTGAAACAATTTCTGAAAGACCAGGTTCGTAAATTGGAATGTTTTCGGGATTTGTGTCATTCCAGTCTGCAATTCTTTGTTCATTTAAATCGACAACCGTAACCTGAATATGTGGACATTTCTGAGCTATAACTGCCATTGTAGGTCCGCCTACATATCCTGCGCCTATACAGCAAATTTTTGTAATTTTCATTTGATCTCTAATTATCTTGATCTTTTAATTCTATTTTAAATTATTCCAGTACCAACCAACAGCTTCTTTCAGACCTTGCTGCAAAGAATATTTCGGATCATACCCTAACATTTTCTTTGCTTTGTCTATACTTGCTAATGAATGAGGAATATCACCTGCCCTATTTTCTCCATAAATAATTTGAACATCATTTATTTTGGAATCAAATTCAGATAAATATTCTTTTAAATATTTTACTAAATCATTTAATGTATTTCTATCACCAAAAGCAGTATTGTAAACTGTATTTATTGCTTCGGGATTTTGGCAAGTGATTGCCAATTCATTCATCTGAATTACATTATCGATGTATGTAAAATCTCTTGAGTAATTTCCATCTCCGTTAATTACTGGACTTTCGTAACTCATAAATTGTTTTACAAATTTTGGTATCACTGCTGCATATGCTCCATCTGGATCTTGTTTTCTACCAAAAACATTAAAATAACGAAGTCCAATTGTTTCTAATCCGTATGTTTTGCCAAAAATTTCGGCATATAATTCGTTTACATATTTTGTGATTGCGTATGGTGATAACGGTTTACCAATAACTTCCTCCACTTTTGGCAATCCTTGAGAATCTCCGTAAGTTGATGAACTGGCAGCGTAGACGAAACGTTTTACTTTTGCATCACGGGCTGCTGTAAGCATATTTAAAAATCCAGAAACATTGACATCGTTTGTCGTAATTGGATCTTTTATTGAGCGAGGAACCGAACCCAAGGCTGCTTGATGCAATACAAAATTAACACCTTGTACAGCCAAATTACAGTCTTCCAAATTTCGAATATCACCTTCAATTAATTTAAAATTGGCATTACTCAAAAAATCTTTCAAGTTGTGACGATGTCCTGTCGAAAAATTATCTAAACAAACTACTTTATAACCTAATCCTAAAAAATACTCGGTTAAATTTGAACCTATAAATCCAGCACCTCCTGTAATTAAAATTTTATTTCCTTCTAAATTTTCCATTTATCAATAGAATTATTTTTTTCTAAATTTATTCAATAAGGTTTTCCAAAAACCAAGCTTAATTTCTTCGTCATGATAACCGTTTGCATACGCTCCATATCCGTAGCCGTAGCCATATCCATAACCTGCTCCGTACTTCGCTTTATTTTCGTAACCATTCAGTACTATACTCACGTTACTTAATTCACCTCGTTTTATTCTGGTATTTAACAACGTGATCATTTCCTTCTTAGTGTAATTTTGTCTAACAATATACAATGTAACATCTGCAAACTGAACTAGTTCTAATGAATCAGCAACCAAACCTACGGGAGGAGTGTCTAAAATTATATAGTCGTATTTTTGTTTTAATTCCTCAATCATTTCCTTCATACCATCACTTAAAATTAGCTCTGAAGGGTTAGGCGGAATTGGACCTGAAAGTATTACATCTAAATTTGGAATTTGAGTTAAATTTATTATTTCCTCTAAAGTGTTTTGTCTAATTAAGTAGTTAACAACACCTAAAGAATTATTTAATTGAAATTCCTCCGCTAATCTCGGTTTTCTCAAATCTAAACCAACAATTACCGTTTTCTTTTCGCTTAATGCGAAAACAGTTGCAATATTTATAGAACAAAATGTTTTTCCTTCACCACTTATCGATGACGTAATCATCAAAGTTTTCGACCCATTAACCTGTTGTTTCTTATACAAAAACTGTAATGAAGATCGAATTCCGCGAAAAGCTTCAGAAAGAGCAGATTTTGGCTTATCAAAAACTGCGAGATTAATAGCATTTTTATTTACTCCAATTACTCCCAGCAATGGAATCTGAGTCAACTTACTAATATCCTCTGTATTTTGGATTGAATTATTTATAAAGAAAATTCCAAAAACAAATAACAAAGGAATTAATGTACCTAAAAACAAGGCTAAAACGTAATTCACTGAAGTTTTAGGGCCTATTAATCCGTCTCCAATATCTTTCGCTGGATCAATAAAATGGATATCCGATAAATTTGATGCTTTTACTATTTCAGCTTCATTTCTTTTTTGAAGAAATTCAGTATAAATATTATCATTTAAGTCATATTTTCTTTTGATTTTCAATAGCTCTTGTTGTTCTGCAGGTAATTTTTTAACCACACCTTCCGCCTGACCAATTTTAGCATTTACCAAAGATAAATCGGAAATTAGCGATCCTCTGGCAGAAGCAATATTTTCCTGAAGTACATTTTTCACTGCGCCCATTTGACTATCAAAATCTTTAAAGATTTTTTCGCTTTTTACAGCATAAGCCATTTCAGATCTTTGTGTCGAAAGCGCAATTAGCTTTGAAACATTCATAACAATATTTGGATCATCAATTCCTGCTACAGAAGGCGCTGGCAATCTGGAATAATCAACACTGTTGTTTAAATATGATTTTAGAGAATTATAATAAGCTATTTTACGAGTTATTTGATCCTTTTCAACATCAAAATTCATTATTTTATCTGAAACCTTAGATCCGCCATCTTCAATTTCATAAATATTTTTATCTTTTTGAAAAGACTTCAGCTCATTTCCCGTCTGCTTCAACTGAGATTCCATAGCAACCAAAGTGCTATCAATAAACCTAATTGTATTCGTTGCAAATTGATTTTTACCGTCAAGCTGGATTTTTATAAGCATTTTTACTGTAGCATTTAAATAATCTACCATTCTCGCTTTATTTGCTCCCTGCATAGACAATGTTAAGATAGACCCGCCAGATCTATCACCTTCAACATTAATTCCTCTATAGCCAGCGACTGTTCCGTCAAAATCATTGAATTTGACAAAATATTCTTTTCCTTTATAGAATCCAGGATTATCAGTAATTTGCAATTTCCAATTTAAAAAAGGCAAATTAACGCGTTCTCCAACTTTATATCTTTTAGAGAAATTTCCTGGTTGAACAGATGTATTGCTGTAAGTATTATTACTATATGCAATTAATGAAACCGAACTTTCTTCAAAAGGAATACTGATTTGATATTCACTTTCGCTAAGAAATTTGATACTAATTAATTTACCCGCAATTTGTCCTTTCGATTTATTGATATCGACAAAAAAAGGCACTGCGCCGTAAGAATCAATAAAATTGTATTTTCCCTGCTCCAGATAATCAATGTAAAACTGAAGTTTATCTACCACTAATTCGTTGTGAGATCGCGATTTAAGTATGGTACTAACTCCATTAACCTGATCGGAAACGCCTCCCCAATTAAAAACCAAACTTGTATTGGATGTAAAAAACGGATTGCTTTCTTCTTTAATAGAAACCATAGTCTGCATTGCGTAAATTTTCTCTTTACGAATGTTAACCTGATAGGCAATTGTAAATGCAATGATTAAACTAATAAGAAACCATTTCCAATAACTGACAATCTTCATCAGGAGACCTTTAAAATCAAAATTGGAATGATTTTCAAAAATGGAAAAATCTTTTATATCTAACATTTTCTAAATCTTTTAGTTTCTTATAATAAGATAAACCGTTGTTGCAAGAGACAATAACGTTATAATAGTTCCAATAGATTGTATTCCTGTTTGACCAGTTCCCCACGTTTTTTGCTTTAGTGGTTTTACGTAAATATAATCGTTGGGTTGCAAATAGTAGTAAGGAGATTTCATCACATTGATATCTGTAAGGTCAATATTGTGCATTTGAGCACCTGTGGGAGTTTGTCGAATTACAGTAACTTCTTTTCTATTTCCAACAGTTGTAATATCACCTGAATTAGCGATCGCATCCAAAATAGTAACGTTATCTTTAAACAATGTTTTAGTTCCTGTCGAACCCACTTCTCCATTTATTGTGTATCTAAAGCCGGCAAGTTTTACTGTCACAAAAATATTAGCTTCAGTTTTAAAGTATTCTTCAAGCAATTTTCTTTCAACTTTTACTCGAACTTCATCAAGTGTATAACCAATTACATTTATTTCTCCTAAAATTGGCATTCTAATATTTCCGTGATCGTCAACTGTAAATCCGTCAAAATATAGAGATGACTCTGACTTTCCAACTTCGGTTGTCTGACTATTTGTGGTATTAAAAATAGCAACTAACTTGGGATCAATTGCTTTTATATTAACACTTAAAATATCATTTACTTGCAGTCTGTAAGGTTTTGCTTCTACTGCAACAATATTAGTTTGCTCACTTGAAGTATTTTTATCCTGAAGATATACTAAATCTTTCATCGGAATACATGATGTAAATAATACCGAAATCAATAACAATAAATAAAAGCTGTTTTTTGTCATTAGTCTAATTTTATCGCAAATTATAGTTTCCTCTTTTTTTAGAAAAACTAAATTCAATAAAGGGTTTAATTAATTATTTTTAAACGTTTTTTCGAAAGGAACACGATGAAGGATACTCCTTCCCAAAGTAATTTCATCTGCATACTCAAGTTCATCACCAACCGATATTCCTCTCGCGATTGTTGAAATTACAATTTCTGAATCGGCAATTTGTTTATAGATATAGAAATTTGTCGTATCACCTTCCATAGTTGAGCTCAGTGCAAAAATAATCTCAACTACTTGTCCAGATTTTACCTTATTAACCAAAGTCGAAATATTCAACTGATTTGGTCCGACACCTTCAATAGGCGAAATTTTACCGCCAAGAACATGATAAATTCCTTTATACTGACCTGTATTTTCTATCGCCATCACATCTCGAATATCCTCCACAATACATATTGTTTCATGATTTCTGAGTGTATTAGCGCATATTTCGCAAATTTTAGTATCCGATATATTATGGCAGCTCTCGCAAAACTTAATATCTTCACGCATATTAATTAATGCCTGAGATAAAAAAGAAGTTTGTTCTTTTGGTTGTTTTAGCAAATGTAGAACTAAACGAAGTGCTGTACGCTTACCAATTCCTGGCAATTGAGACATTTCGTTGACCGCTTTTTCAATTAATTTTGATGAAAATTCCATGACGACAAAAGTAATACTTTTAATGGTTTAGCCTGCATTACGTCAATTAATTTCAATGTTTATAGCCACCGGGAAATTTTCATCAAAATTAACTTGCCAAATTTTCAATTAAATTTTGATTGTTAATAAATTATACTTTTTAATATTGACTTGTAGCCAATAAAACCAAAGTGCATGCTACTTCAACCTTAATACTGTTCAACTCCAATAATTGATATAATTCTGGATTTTCAGTTCCCGGGTTAAAAATTACTCTTTTTGGCTGAGCTTCAACAATATAATTATAATAGTCTCTCTGACGAGATGGATTTAAATATAATGTAATAGTATCTATACTTTTAACTGGAATTGTTTTGGTCTGAATTTTAACTCCTGCAACTTCTCCTGCTTTTTGACCAATTGCCAATACCGAATGACCTTTTCCAACCAACATGTTTACAGCTCTATAAGAATAACGTTCTGGATTTGTAGAAGCTCCAATAACTAATGTTTTTTTATTTTTCATTTTCTTTATTTAGAATGCAAAAGTAATCAAAAAGAACGATTTAATTCTATGTGTTTGATTCAGAATCAATAGCAATTAAAACATATCCTAACATTATTTCACTCAATAACATCAAAAAATAACTACTTTTACTTTACTAACCTAAATTACATGGAATTATTCATTTACTTGTTTGCAGCTTTATTTTCGGTATTAAACCCAATTGGAACTGTACCAATTTTTGTTGGATTAACCCAGCATGATTCAAAAAAAGAAAGATCCAGAATTTCACTTTGGACTGCCATCAATGTTTTTATCATACTATTGGTTTCTTATTTTATTGGTCAATATGTGTTAAGTTTTTTTGGCATTAGTATTGACGCCTTAAGAATTGCCGGCGGAATTGTAATTGTAAATTCTGGTTTTTCTTTGCTTTCCGGAAAATTCAATAAAACCCGAGGAATCAATAAAAAAATTGAAAATGAAGCACAACAACGAAATGATATTGCTTTAACTCCATTGGCTATTCCGATGCTGGCTGGGCCGGGATCCATGTCTCTTTTAATTGCTTTTTATCAGGAACATCATAGATTAGATGAAATTGTAATTTCAACTCTAGCAATTCTTGCTATTGCAGTTGCGATTTTTGCAATCTTGAAAAGTGCACATTATTTAGCTAGAATCTTGGGAGCTTCGGGTATTGTGGCGATTTCGAGAATTGTTGGCTTTATCGTTATTTCAATCGGAATTCAATATATTGTAAGCTCTATAATAAATATTATCAAAGGAAATTTAATGTAATTTCACATTGACAAAAACAAAAAAAGGGATAAAATCAAATTTGTGTTTTTATCCCTTTATATTTTACAATTTTCTTTAGCTTCTTGGAAGAAAAACTTCAGCCATCATACATCTTGCACTTCCTCCACCACATGCTTCAATCGTATCTAAACTTGAACTTAAAATTTCGGCGTGACTTTCTAACTGAGCTATTTGTTTTGGAGTTAAACTTTGATGAGCAGAAGTACTCATTACGATATAACGCTTATCATCATTACCTCTAACTTCTAACATATTTCCGGCAAAATTATTTACCTGATCTTCGGTAATTAAAATGATTTCTTTTTGATCTTGTTTAAGATGATCTAAAACCATTTTGCGTTCTTTTTTGTCATCAATAGAATCTGCACAAATAACTGCAAAAGTTTCCCCCAGACACATCATCACATTGGTATGATAAATTAGTTTACGTTCTCCATCAACAGTTTGAAAAGCTTCAAAAATAACTGGAGCATAATCAAAATCTTCACAGAATTCTATAAACAATTCTTCGTCTGCTCTTGGTGATAATGCGCAATATGCTTTTCCATTTGCTCTGTCCAACAACAAACTTCCAGTTCCTTCTAAGAAAATACCATCTTCTTCTGCAGAAGTGTAATCCATTATATTTGCAATTTCGAATCCTTTTTCTTCTAAAGTATCCAAAATATCTTCACGACGTTCCTGACGTCGATTCTCAGCAAACATCGGATAAAGTGCAACATCTCCATTTTCATGGAAAGAAACCCAATTGTTTGGAAAAATACTATCGGGAGTATCGGTTTCTAAATTGTCATCAACTACCGTTACATCAACTCCAACTGCTCTTAGTTTTTCAACGAAAGTGTCAAATTCTTGCTGCGCTTTGGCATTAACAGTACTTGGTAAAAGTCCGTCTAAAACTTTTTGATAATAATTGTTTACAGCCGTCTGTTCATTCATTCTGAACGCAACTGGACGAATCATTACGATAGCGTTTGTGGTTTGTTTCATGATTTTAATATTTTTTTGTTTCATGTTTAAAGTTTCAACTTCACAACAGAAAACCTGTAACATGAAACTTGAAACGTGAAACCTTTTTTAGTCTCTAATTAATGGTAAAGTTGAACATCTCAACAATCCTTCTTGTTTGGCAATTTCGGCGTATGGAATTTCTTCAACAATAAAACCTTTTTCGCGAAGCCAGTTATTCAATCTCGTAAAATTCTTTTCAGAAACTACTACATTTTCATCGATTGAAAATACATTAGAAAACATATTATACATTTCATTTCTTTCAATATGAAACAAGTTTTCTTTTCCAAAAAGTTTTACCAAATAAAGATAATCTGCTTCTTCTCGGAAGCCTCTTTTATAGATAATTCCTTTATCTTTTCCAACAGGCTGAAAACAGCAATCTAAATGTAATGCATTATCTCTTGCTTCTAATTTAGATTTTACTAAATCAAATTCCTTTACAATTTTATTCGGAAATAATTCTTTAATATAATTTACACCATACATATTTGTTCGCGCGGTAATATAATCTTTGTAATCACTTCCTTTATATGTTCCTATAAAAATATGATCATTCCAAAGCATTACATCTCCACCTTCAATATGAACTTCTTCTGGCGGACGAACTACTTTTGTTGGATCAATTTGATCAAGCACATATTGGATGGCATCTAATTCTCGTTCTCTATCCGGAAGAATATTAGACTTCACAAAAACATCGTCAATTACAAAACCTATATCTCTTGCAAAAATCTGATTGTAATTTTCGATCATTTCCGGGCGATAAACAGTCACATCATATTTCTGGAAAACAGCATTAAAAGCATCCATTTCAATAACCATATCTTTTTCTACAGGATAAGTTCCTGCTTTAATATGCTCCAATGATTTAGGATCATAAGCTTCCTCAAGTGTTGGAGTCGGCCCATTATGAACAGCAGAACCCAAAACTACGGCGCGAAGCCGTGATGTTTCGTTCTTTACATTTAATTGCAACATAACTCTATTATATTTTGAGCAAATATAAAAAAAGCTTCACAGTTAAGTGAAGCTTTCGTTTTTTTATTTATTAGACTTGAACTCTCTTAAAGGGTGTCCAGTGTAGATTTGTCTTGGTCTTCCAATTGGCTCTTTGTTTTCACGCATTTCTTTCCATTGCGCAATCCATCCTGGTAATCTTCCGATAGCAAACATTACTGTAAACATATCGGTAGGAATTCCTAAGGCTCTGTAGATAATTCCAGAATAGAAATCTACGTTTGGATATAAGTTTCTTGCTTTGAAATACTCATCTTCAAGAGCTGCTTTTTCTAATTTTCTTGCGATTTCTAAAATCGGATCTTCAACACCTAAAGTTTCTAATACTTCTGAAGCTGCTTTTTTGATGATTTTAGCTCTTGGATCAAAGTTTTTGTAAACTCTGTGTCCGAATCCCATCAAACGGAACGGATCATTTTTATCTTTCGCTTTCGCTAAAAACTTATCTGTATCTCCACCGTCTTTATTAATTTCTTCCAACATTTCAAGTACCGCTTGGTTTGCACCTCCGTGAAGTGGTCCCCAAAGAGCAGAAACACCAGCAGAAACTGAAGCAAATAAACCTGCGTGAGAAGAACCAACCATTCTTACTGTAGAAGTAGAACAGTTTTGCTCGTGATCAGCATGAAGAATAAATAATTTATCTAAAGCATTTACAATTACCGGATTTGCAGTATAAGGACCTGTAGGCAATTTAAACATCAATTGCATAAAGCTTTCTACATATCCTTTTGTATTATCGTAGTAGTTTAAAGGATACCCCATTGACTTTCTGTAAGTCCATGTAGCAATTACAAGAAATTTAGCCATTGTTTTACAAATAGCTTCGTACATTTCTTTTTCGTTATCAACATTTACTGCTTTAGGATTAAATGCTGTTAAAGCACTAGTTAAAGCTGATAAAACTCCCATTGGGTGAGCTGTTTTTGGAAAACCGTCGATAATATTTTTCATTTCTTCGTTTACCAAAGAATGTTTTTTAATATTATTTTCGAAATCTTCTAATTGTGCAGTAGTCGGTAATTCTCCAAAAATCAAAAGATATGATACTTCTAAGAAACTAGCTTTTTCTGCTAAATCTTCGATTGAATACCCTCTGTAACGTAAAATTCCTTCTTCTCCATCTAGGAAAGTGATTTCACTTGTACAAGATCCTGAGTTTTTATAACCTGGATCAATTGTAATAACTCCTGTTAAATCACGTAATTTGTTAATATCGATAGCTGATTCGTTTTCGCTTCCTGTAATTACCGGAAGTTCAATCTTTTTACCATCTATTTCTAATGTAGCTATTTTTGACATAATATCTTGGAAATAATTCTTTAAATAATAATTTACCAAATCTAATGAATTTAAGACTAATTAAAAAAAGAATACTGCTATGAATTTGTTAAAACTCCAAAAAAAAACCATTCATTAAAAAATGAATGGTTTCTATTAATATAACTCTTAAGATTATTTAATCTTGAAAGCATTTAAACCAGGGAAATAAGCTGTACTTCCTAATTCTTCTTCAATTCTTAATAATTGGTTGTATTTAGCCATACGATCAGAACGAGAAGCTGAACCTGTTTTAATTTGACCACAGTTTAAAGCAACAGCTAAATCTGCAATTGTATTATCTTCAGTTTCTCCAGAACGGTGAGACATTACAGATGTATAACCAGCGTTTTTCGCCATGTTTACAGCAGCAATAGTTTCAGTCAAAGTACCAATTTGATTTACTTTTACTAAAATTGAATTAGCAATACCTTTTTCAATTCCAGTTGATAGACGCTCAACATTAGTAACAAATAAATCATCACCTACTAATTGAACTTTGTGTCCGATTTTTTCAGTTAGATATTTCCAACCATTCCAGTCATCTTCGTACATACCATCTTCGATAGAAATAATTGGATATTTAGCAGCAAGTTCAGCTAAATAATCAGCTTGCTCCTCAGAAGTTCTGATTTTTCCAGTTTCTCCTTCAAATTTAGTATAATCGTATTTTCCGTCTACATAAAACTCAGAAGCAGCACAATCAAGAGCGATCATAATTTCGTCACCGAAAGTATACCCTGCTTTTTCTACAGCTAATTTGATAGTATCTAAAGCATCTTCAGTTCCACCAGCTAAGTTTGGAGCAAAACCTCCTTCGTCACCTACAGCAGTACTTAAACCTCTATCGTGTAATACTTTTTTCAAACTGTGAAAAATTTCTGTTCCCATTTGCATAGAATGCGTAAAAGAAGTTGCTTTTACAGGGAAAATCATAAACTCTTGAAATGCGATAGGCGCATCAGAGTGAGAACCACCATTGATGATGTTCATCATTGGTACAGGCAACGTATTAGCAGAAACTCCACCTACATATCTGTATAATGGCAAACCAAGTTCGTTAGCAGCAGCTTTTGCAGCAGCTAAAGAAACACCTAAAATAGCATTAGCTCCTAATTTAGATTTGTTTGGTGTTCCGTCTAAATCGATCATCAATTGGTCAATTGTGTTTTGTTCGAAAACAGATGTACCAACTAATTCTTCAGCAATAACAGTATTTACATTATTCACTGCATTCAAAACACCTTTACCTAGATAAGCTTTACCTCCATCACGTAATTCAACAGCTTCGTGTTCTCCAGTAGATGCTCCAGACGGAACCGCAGCTCTACCTAAAACTCCATTTTCAGTTACTACATCTACTTCAATAGTAGGATTACCTCTAGAATCAAGAATTTGTCTTGCGTGAACTTTAATTATAATACTCATTATTTTTCTTTTTTATTAATAAATTATATTTTTTTTTCGAAATTATAAAAATATTTAATACTATAAACGCATTTAAGATATTAAACACCTTTATTTATTAACTACATCGTTTTAGACTTTGCTAGTTTTTATATTCTCTACAAACTGGTCAAATAAATAAGACGAATCATGTGGTCCCGGACTAGCTTCTGGATGGTATTGTACTGAGAAACAATTCTTATTCTTCATTCTCATTCCTGCAACCGTATCATCATTTAAATGTATATGAGTAAGCTCCAATTCTGGATGACCTTCTAAAGCTTCTCTTTTCACAGCAAATCCATGGTTTTGAGAAGTTATCTCTCCTTTTCCTGTAAGAAGATTTTTTACCGGATGATTAATTCCTCTGTGACCTCCAAACATTTTATAAGTCTGAACTCCATTTGCCAATGCAATAATCTGGTGTCCTAAACAAATTCCGAATAACGGTTTATTATCTGCAATAATATTTTTAGCAACATTAATAACTCCATGAAGCGGATCTGGATCTCCAGGCCCGTTTGACAAGAAATAGCCATCTGGATTAAATGCGCTCAGCTCTTCATAAGTTGTATCGTATGGAAAAACCTTAATATAGCAATCTCTTTTTGCAAAGTTTCTTAAAATATTCTTTTTTATCCCAAGATCAAGAGCCGAAATTTTATAGGTAGCATTTTCATCACCAACAAAATATGGTTCTTTCGTAGACACTGTAGATGCCAACTCAAGACCTTCCATATTTGGAACATTAGCTAATTCTTTTTTAAGATCTTCAATCGAAGTTCCATCTGTACAAATAACTGCATTCATTGCTCCATTATCACGAATATAACTCACCAAAGCTCTAGTATCCACATCTGAAATACAGATTAGATTTTGTTTAGCGAAATAATCTTCCAAGCTACCAGAAGCACCTGCTCTAGAATAGTTAAAGCTAAAATTCTTACAAACTAGACCAGCAATTTTCACGCTTTCTGATTCAACTTCTAAATCATTTATACCATAATTCCCAATGTGCGGATTAGTAGTAACCATAATTTGTCCAAAATATGAAGGATCTGTAAAAATCTCTTGATATCCGGTCATTCCAGTATTAAAACAAACTTCACCAAAAGTTTTACCGCTGATGCCGATAGACTTCCCATGAAAAATAGTTCCATCACTTAATAATAAAATGGCGCTTTGTCGTGTTGTGTATTTCATTCCTTAATTTGTATTGTTTTTTTTAATTGTGTATGAAGCAAAACCTCATTTGTAATTAGATATTTTGCAAATTTACTTCTTTAAAAGAGCGCTTCCAAGATTTTTTAAAACTTTCATTCGCAAAAATAAAACCTATCATTTTAAATAAGTTACATTTTTAGATTTCAAAAAAATCAAAAAAAAAGGATAAACTAAAAATTAGTTTATCCTTGATTTTTATAGAATCATTATTTTCATAATTATTCAGAAGCTTCTGTAGTCGTTTCAGATTCAGCAGCTGGAGCTTCAGGAGTTCCTTCTGCTTTCTTTGCTTTACCACCACGACGGCTTTTAGCTTTTTTAACTTCTTTTTTACCTCCGTTGTAAAGTTCATTGAAATCTACAAGTTCGATCATCGCCATATCAGCGTTATCTCCCAAACGATTTCCAACTTTAATGATACGAGTGTATCCACCTGGACGGTCACCAACTTTAGCAGCCACATCTCTGAACAAATCTGTTACAGCATATTTACTACGTAAGTAAGCAAAAACAATACGACGGTTGTGAGTCGTATCCTCTTTTGATTTTGTAATTAAAGGCTCAACAAATTGTTTAAGCGCTTTCGCTTTAGCAACAGTAGTATTAATACGTTTGTGCTCAATAAGAGAACAAGCCATATTAGCCAACATAGCTTTTCTATGTCCAGTCTGTCTGCTTAAGTGGTTGAATTTTTTTCCGTGTCTCATGACGTGTTTTTTTTATCTTCATCTTGCTACAATCCACTATGGAGAGCAAAATATGAAGTAAATTATTCTTTATCTAATTTGTATTTAGCTAAATCCATTCCGAAAGTCAAATTCTTCACTGCAACTAGTTCATCAAGTTCAGTTAAAGATTTTTTACCGAAATTACGGAATTTCATTAGGTCATTTTTATTGAACGATACTAAATCACCAAGTGTATCAACTTCAGCCGCTTTCAAGCAATTTAATGCTCTCACAGATAAATCCATATCAACAAGCTTAGTTTTAAGCAATTGTCTCATATGCAATGACTCTTCATCATACGATTCTGTTTGTGCAATTTCGTCAGCCTCGAGTGTAATTCTTTCATCAGAAAACAACATGAAATGGTGAATTAAAACTTTAGCAGCCTCAGTAAGAGCATCTTTAGGATTAATAGATCCATCAGTTTTGATTTCAAAAACTAATTTTTCGTAATCTGTTTTTTGCTCTACACGGAAGTTTTCGATTGCATATTTTACATTTTTTACCGGAGTAAAAATAGAATCTGTAAAAATTGTTCCAATTGCAGCATTCTGTTTTTTGTTCTCTTCAGCAGGAACGTATCCTCTACCTTTTTCGATTGTTAAATCGAAGTTCAATTTGATTTTAGAATCTAAATTACAGATAACAAGGTCTGGATTCAAAACTTGAAAACCTGAGATAAATTTTTGAAAATCACCTGCTGTCAATTGATCTTTACCAGAAACAGAAATAGTAACTGATTCATTATCGATATCTTCTATCTGACGTTTGAAACGTACTTGTTTTAGATTAAGGATAATTTCGGTAACGTCCTCAACAACACCTGAAATAGTAGAAAACTCATGATCTACACCTTCGATACGAACAGATGTAATTGCATAACCTTCTAACGCTGAAAGCAAAACTCTTCTAAGTGCATTACCAACTGTCAATCCGTAACCAGGTTCTAAAGGTCTAAATTCAAATTTACCTTCAAAATCGGTTGAATCGATCATGATAACTTTATCGGGCTTTTGAAAATTAAATATTGCCATAAATTTCGACTAAGTCAATTATTATTTGTTGTACAACTCTACGATTAATTGTTCTTTAATGTTTTCTGGAATTTGAAGTCTCGCAGGTACAGAAACAAAAGTTCCTTCTTTAAGATCATTATTCCAAGTAATCCATTCATAAACATGACTTGAATTTGATAAAGAACGTTCGATAGCTTCTAAAGATTTAGATTTTTCACGAACTGCAACTTTATCACCAGGCTTAAGGTGGTAAGAAGGAATATTTACAACTTCTCCATTTACAGTAACGTGTCTGTGAGATACGATTTGACGAGCACCTCTTCTAGATGGAGCAATTCCCATTCTAAAAACAACGTTATCCAATCTTGCTTCGCATAATTGTAATAAAACTTCACCAGTAACTCCTTTAGTTGCTGATGCTTTTTCGAATAAATTTCTGAATTGTTTTTCTAAAATTCCGTAAGAATATTTAGCTTTTTGCTTTTCCATTAACTGAACAGCATACTCAGATTTTTTTCCTCTTTTTTTAGCCATCCCGTGTTGTCCAGGTGGGTAATTTCTTTTTTCGAAAGATTTATCATCTCCGAAAATTGCTTCGCCGAATTTACGAGCGATTCTTGTGCTAGGACCAGTATATCTTGCCATTTTAAATTGTTTAAGATAGAGATTATGAATTCAGGTCTTATCCTTCGATAATCTATGTTCTATCTACGTTATACTATAATTAAATTTTGAGTATTAAACTCTACGTCTTTTTGGAGGACGACACCCATTGTGAGGCATTGGAGTAACATCGATAATCTCAGTAACTTCAATTCCACCGTTATGAATAGAACGGATAGCAGACTCACGTCCGTTTCCTGGTCCTTTTACATAAACTTTTACTTTTTTAAGTCCTGCTTCAAGAGCTACTTTACTACAATCTTCTGCTGCCATTTGAGCTGCGTATGGAGTATTCTTTTTAGAACCTCTGAAACCCATTTTACCAGCTGAAGACCAAGAAATAACTTCACCTTTCTTATTAGTCAAAGAAATGATAATATTGTTGAAAGTCGCAGAAATATGAGCTTCACCCGTTGATTCAACGATAACTTTACGTTTTTTTGCAGTTGCTTTAGCCATATTACTTATTATTTAGTTGCTTTTTTCTTGTTAGCAACAGTTTTTCTTTTACCTTTTCTTGTTCTAGAGTTGTTTTTAGTTCTTTGCCCTCTTAATGGAAGACCAGATCTATGACGGATACCTCTATAACAACCAATATCCATTAAACGTTTGATGTTTAAAGAAACTTCAGAACGTAATTCTCCTTCAATTTTGTAAAATGAAACAGCTTCACGAATCGCTCCGATCTCATCATCATTCCAATCTTGAACTTTTTTATCTTGGCTAACCTGAGCTTTCTCTAAAATCTCAATAGCTCTACTTCTTCCTAATCCGAAGATGTATGTAAGTGCAATAACACCTCTTTTGTTTTTTGGGATATCTACCCCTGCTATTCTTGCCATAATTATCCTTGTCTTTGTTTAAATCTAGGATTCTTTTTGTTTATTACGTACAGTCTCCCTTTTCTACGCACGATAATGCACTCGGCACTTCTCTTTTTTACTGATGCTCTAACTTTCATAGTGAATATCCTTTAATATCGATAAGTAATTCTTGCTTTTGACAAATCATAAGGACTCATTTCTAGTTTCACTTTATCACCAGGTAATAATTTGATGTAATGCATACGCATTTTTCCAGAAATATGAGCAATTACAATATGTCCATTTTCTAACTCTACACGGAACATTGCATTTGACAATGCTTCAATAATTGATCCGTCTTGTTCTATTGCTGATTGTTTTGCCATAAATATATTAAGCTACCGCTTTTCTATTTTTACCAGTCTTCATTAAACCATCATAATGTTTGTTTAACAAGTATGAATTGATTTGTTGAATAGTATCTATTGCAACACCAACCATAATTATTAATGAGGTACCTCCAAAAAACATTGCCCAAGATTGTTGTACATCCATAATACTTACAACAATGGCTGGGAACACAGCAATCAAAGCAAGGAATAAAGATCCTGGGAAAGTTATTAAAGACATCACTTTATCAAGGAAATCAGAAGTTTCAGCTCCTGGACGTACGCCCGGAATAAAACCACCGCTTCTCTTTAAATCATCAGCCATTTTGTTAGTAGGTACAGTGATAGCAGTATAAAAGAATGTAAATACAATAATTAAAGTTGCAAAAACAAAATTATACCAGAAACCAAACATATTACTAAATGCACCAACAATTGATTGTGATGTATCTGATTTTGATAGCCCAGCCACAGCTGCAGGGATAAACATAATTGCCTGAGCAAAAATGATTGGCATAACTCCAGAAGCATTAAGCTTAAGAGGAATCCATTGTCTATTACCACCCGCTAAATCTTGCTCATAATCACCAGTTGTTGTACGACGAGCATACTGAACCGGGATTCTACGTACTGCCATTGTAAGCAATACACAAGCAATGATAACTAATAGCCACACAATGATTTCAATAACTAATAACATTGGACCTCCATTGTTGTTGGTAACACGAGTTGTAAACTCCTGAATAAAAGCTTGCGGTAAACGAGCTAAAATACCAACCATAATTAACAATGAGATACCATTTCCAATACCTTTATCTGTAATTTTTTCTCCAAGCCACATAGCAAAAATAGTACCAGTAACCAAGATAATAACAGACGAGAACAAAAATTCAGGAGAATTAAAGCCTAGCAAAAATGCATTACTAGGCAATGTTCTGTATAAATTATAGATATAAGTTGGACCTTGAACCAATGTGATAGCGATTGTCAACCAACGAGTGATTTGATTAATCTTTTTTCTACCACTCTCTCCATCATTTTGAAGCTTTTGTAAATATGGAATCGCAATCCCCATCAACTGAACAACAATAGACGCAGAAATATAAGGCATGATACCTAAAGCAAAAACTGAAGCTTTAGAGAAAGCACCCCCGGTGAACATGTCTAGAATAGATCCTAGACCATTTTTAGTTTGTCCCGCTAAACCAGTCAATTGCGTTGCGTCAATTCCAGGAAGCGTAACGTGTGCTCCAAAACGATATACTAAAAGTAGACCTAATGTAATTAAGATTCTATTTTTTAGTTCTTCGATTTTCCAAACATTACTTATTGATTCAATAAATTTCTTCATCTTAATAGATAAGTTATATAGTTACAGCTTCTCCACCAGCAGCTTCAATAGCAGCTTTTGCAGTAGCAGTAAATTTGTGGGCAGTTACTTTTAATTTTGCTTTCAATTCTCCTCTACCTAAAATCTTAACGATTTCATTTTTGGTAGCAAGACGGTTAGCTACGAAATCTGTCATAGAAACAGAATCAGTAATCACACCATTATCTACTAATAATTGAAGCGTATCTAAATTAACACCTTCGTATTCTTTACGATTGATGTTTGTGAAACCAAACTTAGGTACACGTCTTTGAAGTGGCATTTGTCCTCCTTCAAAACCAATCTTTTTAGAATAACCAGAACGAGATTTTGCTCCTTTGTGACCTCTTGCAGAAGTACCACCTTTTCCAGAACCTTCTCCTCTACCTAATCTTTTATTTTGATTGTGCGTTGATCCTTCAGCTGGTTGTAAGTTACTTAAATTCATAACAGTATTTGTTATTTAGCTTCTTCAACAGAAACTAAGTGTTTAACTTTGTTTATCATCCCAAGGATAGCAGGATTTGACTCATGCTCCACAACTTGTCCAATTTTACGTAGACCTAAAGCTTCCAATCCTCTTTTTTGAGAAAGAGGGCAATTGATTTTGCTTCTTACTTGTTTTACTAATAATTTAGCCATAATTTCCTAATTAACCTTTAAAAACTTTCTCTAAAGAAACACCTCTTTGTTTTGCAACAGTGTGAGCGCTTCTCATTTGCAATAAAGCATCAAAAGTTGCTTTTACTACGTTATGTGGATTTGATGATCCTTGAGATTTAGACAATACATCATGAATACCAACTGATTCTAGAACTGAACGAACAGCTCCACCAGCGATAACTCCAGTACCATGAGATGCTGGAATTAAGAATACACGTGCACCACCAAATTTACCTTTTTGTTCGTGAGGAACAGACTGACCATTCAAAGGAATTCTAACTAAATTTTTCTTAGCATCTTCTACTGCTTTCGCAATTGCTTCAGAAACGTCTTTAGATTTTCCTAATCCGTGACCAACTACTCCATTTTCATCACCTACAACTACAATGGCAGAAAAACCGAAAGCTCTACCTCCTTTTGTAACTTTAGTAACACGATTAACACTCACTAGACGATCTTTAAGTTCAAGACCGCTAGGTTTTACCAATTCTACATTTTTGTATTTAGACATAATATATTAGAATTTAAGTCCAGCCGCTCTTGCGCCTTCCGCTAATGATTTAATACGACCGTGATATAAATATCCACCTCTATCAAAAGTGATGGTATCAATCCCAGCTTTTAACGCTTTCTCTGCAACTAATTTTCCAACAGCAGCAGCTACTTCAACGTTAGTACCGTTTCCTATTTCTTTTTCTCTTGAAGATGCAGCTAAGATAGTAACACCATTTACATCATCAATAATTTGAGCGTAAATTTCTTTGTTACTTCTAAATATAGATAATCTTGGTCTAGCAGCAGAACCGCTAATAGATTTTCTAATTCTGAATTTAATTCTCTGTCTTCTTTCAGATTTTGTTAATGACATAATCTTATATTTTAAGCTGATTTACCTGCTTTTCTTCTTAATACTTCACCCACAAATTTAACACCTTTACCTTTGTATGGCTCAGGCTTACGGAAACCTCTGATTTTCGCAGCTACTTGACCTAAAAGTTGTTTATCCAATGATGTTAATTTCACGATAGGGTTCTTACCTTTTTCAGATATTGTTTCTAAAGTCACTTCTGGAGCAATTTCTAAAACAATATTGTGAGAATATCCAAGAGCTAAATCTAACTTTTGACCTTGGTTTGAAGCTCTGTAACCAACTCCAACTAATTCTAGTTCTTTAGTAAAACCTTCAGATACACCAAGAATCATATTATTGATTAATGATCTGTATAATCCGTGTTTTGCTCTATGGTCTTTATGATCAGACGATCTTTCTACTAAAACTTGATCGCCTTCAACTTTAACACTTACATCCGAAAATTCTTGTGTTAGTTGACCTTTCTTTCCTTTTACTGTAATAATACCGTCTTTAACTTCTACAGTTACACCAGCAGTGATTACAATTGGGCTTTTACCTATTCTTGACATCTTTTTCTAGTGTTTAAAATTAGTATACGTAACAAATTACTTCACCACCAACATTTAATTGCCTAGCTTGTTTTCCTGTCATCAAACCTTTTGATGTAGAAACAATAGCAATTCCTAATCCGTTAAGGATTCTTGGTAATTTTGCAGCACCTGCGTACTTACGTAAACCAGGTTTACTAATTCTTTGGATATCTTTGATTACAGGCTCTTTAGTATCTTTATCGTACTTTAAAGCAATTTTGATAGAACCTTGTACAGTATTCTGCTCAAATTTGTAACTTAAGATATAACCTTGATCAAATAAGATCTTAGTTATCTCTTTTTTAAGATTAGATGCCGGAATTTCAACAACTTTGTGGTTTGCAGCCACAGCGTTACGAACTCTCGTCAAATAATCTGCAATAGGATCTGTATACATATGTATTTGATTGCGATTATGGTTTTCGGGAAACACTCGTTTCCCGAACCTTTAATCAATTAAAAATTATTTTTTGGTTTGCAAAAGTAATAACTTATTGCGAGATTACCAAGAAGCTTTTTTAACTCCTGGAATTAATCCATTATTAGCCATTTCACGGAAAGTTACACGTGAAATACCAAATTGACGGATATAACCTCTAGGTCTACCTGTTAATTTACAACGATTGTGCAAACGAACTGGTGAAGCATTTTTAGGTAATTTTTGTAAACCTTCGTAGTCTCCAGCTTCTAATAAAGCTTTTCTCTTCTCAGCATACTTAGCTACCGTTTTCTCTCTTTTCACCTCACGGGCTTTCATTGATTCTTTAGCCATGTCTTAATTCTTTTTAAAAGGTAATCCTAATTCAGCCAATAATGACTGCGCTTCCTTATCTGTTTTTGCAGTTGTAACAAAAGTAATATCCATTCCTGAAATTTTGTTTACTTTGTCAATATCAATTTCCGGGAAAATGATTTGCTCCAAAACTCCAAGATTGTAGTTACCTCTTCCGTCGAAACCAGTAGCTTTAATACCACTAAAATCTCTAACACGTGGTAAAGCAGAAGTAATAAGTCTATCTAAAAACTCATACATTCTTTCACCTCTCAAAGTAACTTTTGCTCCAATCGGCATCCCTTTTCTCAATTTGAAAGACGCAACGTCTTTCTTAGAGATTGTAGATACTGCTTTTTGTCCAGTGATCTTAGTTAACTCATCAACTGCATAGTCAATAAGTTTTTTATCAGATACAGCTGCACCAACTCCACGGCTCAAAACGATTTTTTCAAGTTTTGGAACTTGCATTACGTTTGTATATCCGAACTCTTCTTTAAGAGCAGAGATTACTCTACTCTTATATTCTTCTTTTAGTCTAGGTATATATGCCATTACTATAGTACTTGATTAGATTTTTTTGAAAATCTTACTTTCTTATCTCCTTCTACTCTAACACCTACTCTTGTTGTCTCCTTAGTTTTAGGATCAATTAGAGAAATATTAGAAATTTGAATAGAAGCTTCTTTCTTAACGATACCACCTTGAGGGTTCTTAGCACTTGGTTTTGTATGTTTCGAAACCATGTTTACACCTTCAACTATCGCTTTGTTTTTCTCACGGTAAACACGTAAAACTTTACCTTCAGCACCTTTATGGTCTCCAGCAATAACTCTTACGATATCTCCTGATTTTATTTTTAGCTTTATCATCTTAATAACGAATTAAAGCACTTCTGGTGCTAATGATACAATTTTCATGAATTGTTTTTCACGAAGTTCTCTTGCTACCGGACCAAAAACACGAGTTCCTCTCATTTCTCCTGCAGCGTTCAAAAGAACACATGCATTGTCATCGAAACGGATATAAGAACCATCAGCTCTTCTCACTTCTTTTTTGGTACGTACAACAACTGCAGTTGAAACAGCTCCTTTTTTAACGTTTCCGTTTGGAGTTGCATCTTTAATAGATACTACAATCTTGTCACCAACAGAGGCATACCTTCTTTTGGTACCTCCTAAAACACGGATAGTTAAAACTTCTTTTGCCCCCGTGTTATCTGCTACTTTTAGTCTTGATTCCTGTTGTACCATAATTATTTAGCTCTTTCTAAGATTTCAACTAATCTCCAACATTTCGTTTTACTTAAAGGACGCGTTTCGCTAATTCTTACAGTATCTCCAATGTTACAGTCGTTTGTTTCGTCGTGTGCAACATATTTCTTAGTTTTCAACACGAACTTACCGTATAATGGGTGTTTTACTCTTCTTACTTCTGAAATAACGATAGACTTATCCATCTTATTTGAAGTAACAACACCTATTCTTTCTTTTCTTAAATTTCTTTTTTCTTCCATCTTTCAGCAGAATACAATTATTGTAACTCTCTTTTAGTTAACTCAGTAGCTAATCTAGCAACCGTTCTTCTTACACTTCTAATTTGAAGTGGGTTTGCAATTGGAGAAATAGCGTGAGCCATTTTCAGGTCAGCATATACTTTCTTAGTTTGACTAAGCTTTTCTTGCAACTCCGCTGCAGAAAGATCTTTTATTTCTGATTGTTTCATAATAAATATAAATTATGCTTCGAAATCTCTAGCAACGACGAACTTAGTTTTAACTGGAAGTTTCTGAGCTGCAAGACGTAAAGCCTCTTTTGCAACTGACAATGGAACTCCTCCAACTTCAAACATAATTCTTCCTGGTTTAACAACAGCAGCCCAATACTCAACTGCTCCTTTACCTTTACCCATACGTACTTCAAGAGGTTTCTTAGTGATAGGTTTGTCTGGGAAAATTTTAATCCATAATTGTCCTTCTCTCTTCATGTAACGAGTTGCAGCGATACGCGCAGCTTCGATTTGACGAGAAGTTAAGAACATTCCATCTTCATGTACAGATTTAATACCAAACATTCCATTAGAAAGTTCATGCCCTCTTTGAGAGTTACCTTTCATCTTACCTTTTTGTACCTTACGGTATTTTGTTCTTTTAGGCTGTAACATTTTTCTTTAGTTTAAAAATTTACTTTCTTTTACGAGCGTCTGGTTTACCACCTTTATTAAAGGGCTTTCTATCTCCTCTTGGAGAATCACCACCTTTACCACCACCAGTTCCAGATTGTTTTTTATCCATTCCTGCAAGCGGAGAAAGATCTCTCTTTCCATAAACTTCACCTTTCATGATCCATACTTTGATACCCATTCTACCGTAAGTAGTGTGAGCTTCAGCCAAAGCATAATCAATATCAGCTCTGAAAGTTGATAGAGGAATTCTACCTTCTTTGAAACCTTCCGAACGCGCCATCTCAGCTCCATTCAAACGACCAGAAATCAAAACTTTGATACCTTCAGCGTTCATACGCATAGAGGCAGCAATAGCCATTTTGATTGCACGTCTGTAAGAAATACGGCTTTCGATTTGACGAGCGATGCTTGTCGCCACAAGATAAGCATCTAACTCAGGTCTTTTAATTTCAAAGATGTTGATTTGAACCTCTTTGTCAGTAACTTTCTTAAGTTCTTCTTTTAACTTGTCTACCTCTTGTCCACCTTTTCCGATAATGATACCAGGTCTAGCAGTAGTGATAGTAACGGTTACAAGCTTCAAAGTTCTCTCGATGATTACTTTTGATACACTAGCTTTTGATAAACGAGCGTGGATATACTTTCTGATTTTGTGATCTTCGGCAAGTTTATCGCCGTAATCATTTCCACCATACCAGTTTGAGTCCCACCCTCTGATGATACCAAGTCTATTTCCAATTGGATTTGTCTTTTGTCCCATGCTGCTTAAGAATTGCTTTGTGTGTTATTGATAGCTCCAAGCACGATTGTTACGTGGTTAGAACGTTTTCTTATTCTGTGTGCACGACCTTGTGGAGCTGGACGAAGTCTTTTCAACATCATTCCACCATCTACTCTGATCTCCTTAACAAATAATCCAGCTTCTTCTAAATTACCTTCACTATTTTTTTGCTCCCAGTTGTTGATTGCAGATAATAATAGTTTTTCTAATTTTCTTGAAGCTTCTTTAGAACTAAATCTTAAAATGTTAAGTGCTCTTTCTACCTTCTGACCTCTTACCAAGTCCGCTACTAAGCGCATTTTTCTAGGTGAAGTAGGGCAGTTATTCAATTTTGCGAAAGCGATAGACTTATTAGCCTCTTTTCTCGCATCTGCTGTTTCTCTTTTACGAACTCCCATTGCTTCTTATTTTTTACCTTTATTTTTTGCTCCAGCATGACCTCTAAAAGATCTAGTTGGTGAAAACTCTCCTAATTTGTGACCTACCATGTTTTCTGTTACGTAAACTGGTACAAATTGACGACCGTTATGAACTGCGATAGTTTGTCCAACGAAATCTGGAGTAATCATTGAAGCTCTAGACCAAGTCTTAACAACTGCATTTTTACCACTTTCTACGTTTTCTTGAACTTTCTTGTCTAATTTATAATGAACGAAAGGTCCTTTTTTTAATGAACGTGCCATATCTTATTATTTCTTTCTACGTTCTACGATATACTTGTTACTCGGGTTTTTCTTAGAACGAGTTCTGTAACCTTTAGCTGGCAATCCGTTTCTTGAACGTGGGTGCCCTCCAGAAGAACGTCCTTCACCACCTCCCATAGGGTGATCAACTGGGTTCATCGCTACTGGTCTAGTTCTAGGTCTTCTTCCTAACCATCTTGTTCTACCTGCTTTTCCAGACACAACTAATTGATGATCAGAATTTGAAACAGCTCCAATTGTAGCCGAACAAGTTAACAAGATCAATCTTGTTTCACCAGATGGCATTTTAATTGTTGCATATTTCCCGTCTCTTGCCATTAACTGAGCAAAAGTTCCAGCTGAACGAGCGATAACCGCTCCTTGTCCTGGACGTAACTCAATACAAGATATAACAGTTCCAAGAGGAATTCTGCTTAAAGGTAATGTATTACCAATTTCAGGTTGAGATTCTGGACCAGAAACTAATTTCTGACCAACTTTCAATCCGTTTTGAGCAATAACATAAGTTTTCTCTCCATCAGCGTAAGCTAACAAAGCGATAAATGCAGTACGATTTGGATCGTATTCGATTGATTTCACAGTAGCCGGAATTCCGTCTTTAGTTCTTTTGAAATCAATAATACGATATCTCTGCTTGTGACCACCACCCGTATAACGCATGGTCATCTTTCCTTGACTATTTCTACCTCCAGAGTTTTTTATCGGCGCTATCAAAGAGCGTTCCGGCTTATCAGTTGTAATGGCGTCATAACCATTCACAACTCTAAATCGCTGACCTGGGGTAATAGGTTTTAATTTTCTTACTGACATTTTTCTATCTTAGATATTGTTGTAAAAATCAATTGTTTCTCCTTCTTGTACTTGAACAATCGCTTTTTTAATTGCATTTGTCTTTCCACTGATTAAACCACTTTTAGTGTATTTAGTAGATCTATCTGGTCTCACATTCATTGTGTTAACAGAAACGATAGTTACTCCATAAGCAGCTTCAATAGCTTTCTTAATTTGAACTTTGTTTGCTTTTTTGTCAACAACGAATCCGAAGCGGTTAAGAACTTCACTTTCTTTGGTTACTTTTTCCGTTACTATAGGTCTGATAATGATGCTCATATTCCTATTATTTACTTAAATTTTCTTCAATTAACTCTAAAGAACCTTCCAAAAGCACTAAATTATTAGCGTTTAATATTGCGTAAGTGCTTAATTCTGAGCTAGTTACGACGCTTGAAGCCTTTAAATTGCGTGACGACAAATATACATTTTTATTCGACTCACCCAACACAAATAGAGATTTTTTATTTTCTAACCCTAAAGCTTTCAAAACGTTAATGAAATTTTTAGTGTTTGGCGCTTCAAAATTAAAGTCTTCAAGAACAATAACGTTTGCTTCTTTTGCTTTAATAGAGAAAGCTGATTTTCTAGCCAATTTTTTCAAGCTTTTATTCAATTTAAATGAATAACTTCTTGGTCTTGGTCCGAAAATTGTTCCACCACCTTTAAACAATGGATTTTTAATACTACCCGCACGAGCAGTACCAGTTCCTTTTTGTTTTTTAATCTTACGTGTACTACCAGTTACTTCAGCTCTTTCTTTAGCCTTGTGAGTACCTTGTCTTTGATTAGCAAGATATTGCTTAACATCAAGATATACAGCGTGATTGTTTGGTTCAATTGCGAATACTGAATCAGAAAGTTGAACTTTTCTTCCAGTATCTTTTCCGTTGAAATCTAATACTTTTACTTCCATTACTTCTGAATGATTACATAAGAGTTTTTATGTCCAGGAACACATCCTTTAATAACAAGTAAGTTCTTTTCAGCAACCACTTTTAAAACTCTAAGGTTTTGAACTTTTACATTTTCTCCTCCCATTCTTCCAGCCATACGCATTCCTTTGAATACTCTAGATGGATAAGAAGAAGCTCCTACAGAACCTGGCGCTCTTAAACGGTTGTGCTGACCATGAGTAGCTTGCCCAACCCCACCAAAACCGTGACGCTTAACAACACCTTGGAAACCTTTACCTTTAGATACACCTTGTACATCTACAAATTCTCCTTCTTGAAAAATAGAAACATCAATAAGATCTCCTAATTTTTGTTCAGTTGCGAAATCTTGGAATTCAACGACTTTTTTCTTAGCAACAGTTCCAGCTTTTTTAAAGTGACCTAAAGCCGCTTTAGTAGAATGTTTCTCGTTTTTGTCATCGAAACCTAGTTGCAACGCTTCGTACCCGTCAACACCTTTGGTTCTGACTTGGGTAACAACACACGGCCCAGCCTCGATTACTGTACAAGGAATGTTTTTCCCGTTTTCGTCGAAAATACTAGTCATGCCGATTTTTTTACCAATTAACCCAGACATAAATATTAATTATTAATTACTAAAATTCCCTTCAATTTGAAAATAACAGAAATTTCCAAACAGGGAGTGCAAAAGTAGACATTAAAATCGAATATACCAAACAGTTATAAAAATTAAATCGCTCATAATCAAAATAAAAGCTTTTTACAACTCAAAAAAGAGCCCCGATTCACCATTCAAATTCATACAAACTCACATCCGTAAACACAACTAATTCTTAACTTTTAATTAATTGCCACGAAACAAAAAGCACCACCAACCCCTTAAAACAAAGGAATCTACATTAAAAAACATATAAAAATATTTTTTAAAAAGGAACTAAAAAGACAATAAAAAATTTCAATTTCAAACAAAAAAAAGCGAGACATTTCTGCCTCGCTTTTTATATAAAAAAATATAATAAAATTATACTTTTATTTCTACTTCAACACCACTTGGCAATTCAAGTTTCATTAAAGCATCAATAGTTTTAGATGAAGACGAATAAATATCAATCAATCTCTTGTATGACATTACTTCAAATTGCTCTCTCGCTTTTTTGTTAACGTGCGGAGAACGTAATACAGTGAAAAGTTTTTTGTGAGTTGGCAACGGAATTGGACCTGTTACAACTGCTCCAGTAGTTTTTACTGTTTTTACGATCTTTTCAGCAGATTTATCTACCAACATGTGATCGTAAGATTTTAGTTTTATTCTGATTTTTTGACTCATTTTCTTAAGAATTAAGCGTTACCTTTTGCTTTTTTAATTACCGCTTCTGAAATATTAGAAGGCGTTTCTGCATAGTGAGAAAACTCCATAGTTGAAGTAGCTCTACCTGAAGATAATGTTCTTAATGTTGTTACATAACCAAACATCTCAGACAAAGGCACATCAGCCTTAATAGTTTTAGCTCCGTTTCTGTCACCCATATCATTAACCTGACCTCTACGACGGTTGATATCACCTACGATATCTCCCATGTTTTCTTCAGGAGTAATAACTTCCATTTTCATGATTGGCTCAAGAACAATTGCTCCAGCAGCTTTAGCTACTTCTCTATAACCCATTCTAGCAGCTAATTCAAAAGAAAGAGCATCAGAATCCACAGGGTGGAAAGATCCGTCTGTTAAAGTCACTTTCAAACTATCCACTTGATAACCAGCCAAAGGACCAGTTTTCATAGCTTCACGGAAACCTTTTTCTACAGATGGGATATATTCTTTAGGAACGTTACCACCTTTTACAGCATTGATAAATTGTAATCCTTTTGGAATTTTACCATCAACTTCATCAGCAGGCTCAAGCGTAAATACGATATCACCGAATTTACCGCGACCTCCAGATTGTTTCTTGTAAGTTTCTCTGTGAGTTGCAGATCTTGTAAACGCTTCTTTATATTCAACTTGAGGCTCACCTTGGTTAACTTCAACTTTAAATTCACGTTTCATACGATCTACTAAGATATCTAAGTGAAGCTCACCCATACCTGAGATAATAGTTTGACCAGAAGCCTCATCAGTTCTAACTGTAAATGTTGGATCTTCTTCTGCTAATTTAGCCAAAGCCATACCCATTTTATCTACGTCAGCTTTTGTTTTAGGCTCGATCGCAATACCAATTACCGGTGCAGGGAATTTCATAGACTCAAGAATGATTGGGTGTTTTTCGTCACACAATGTATCTCCAGTTTTGATGTCTTTAAATCCAACAGCAGCTCCAATATCTCCAGCCTCAATATATTCGATTGGATTTTGTTTGTTAGCGTGCATTTGATAAATACGAGAAATTCTTTCTTTACTACCAGAACGTGTATTCAAAACGTAAGAACCTGCGTCCAAACGACCAGAATAAGCACGGAAGAAAGCTAAACGACCTACGAATGGGTCAGTAGCGATTTTAAATGCTAAAGCTGCGAATGGCTCTTTAACATCTGGCTTACGTAAAATTTTAGTTTGATCTTCTTCTAATAATTCAGCATCATCAGGGTGAATTCCTTCAATACCTTCTTTATCCATTGGAGATGGCAAATATTTACATACTGCATCTAACATGAATTGAACACCTTTATTTTTAAAAGAAGAACCAGCAATCATAGGAATGATAGCCATGTCAATTGTAGCAGCTCTTAAAGCAACATTAATTTCTTCTTCAGTAATAGAGTTTTCATCTTCCATGAATTTCTCCAACAAATTCTCATCATAATCAGCTACTGCTTCAATAAGAATCGATCTGTATTCTTTTACTTCTGCAACCATATCCTCAGGGATAGGCACGATATCAAAAGTAGCCCCTTGAGTAGCATCATGCCAAACGATTGCTTGGTTTTTTACTAAATCAACAACACCTTTAAAATCATTCTCTTCACCAATTGGCAAAGTGATTGCAACAGCGTTAGACTTTAACATATCACGAACTTGTTGACAAACTGCCAAAAAGTTAGATCCTTGACGGTCCATTTTGTTTACGAATCCCATACGTGGAACTCTGTACTGATCTGCAAGTCTCCAGTTAGTTTCTGATTGAGGCTCAACACCATCAACAGCACTAAATAAGAAAACAAGACCATCAAGTACACGTAAAGAACGGTTTACCTCTACAGTAAAATCAACGTGACCAGGAGTATCGATGATATTAAAGTGGTATGGTAATGTTTCAGGCAACGCTTTACCTTGTTCAGTTGGAAAATTCCACTCACAAGTTGTAGCAGCAGAAGTAATTGTAATACCTCTTTCTTGCTCTTGTGCCATCCAGTCCATTGTTGCAGCACCATCGTGCACTTCACCAATCTTGTGTGACTTTCCAGTATAAAAAAGGATACGCTCAGTTGTTGTTGTTTTACCAGCATCAATGTGAGCAGCAATTCCGATATTTCTTGTATATTTTAAATCTCTAGCCATTTCTTACGAATTAAAATCTAAAGTGAGAGAATGCTTTATTAGCTTCTGCCATTTTGTGAGTATCCATTCTTTTCTTAACCGCAGCACCTTCTTCTTTAGCAGCAGCTAAACATTCTGATGCTAAACGTTGTGCCATAGATTTTTCATTTCTTCTTCTTGAATAAAGTATCAACCACTTCATTGCCATAGAAATTTTTCTGTCTGGACGAATTTGCATTGGGATTTGGAATGTAGCTCCACCAACTCTACGGCTACGTACTTCTACGTGAGGCATAACGTTTGTTAAAGCATCTTTCCAGATCTCTAATGAAGTCTTCTCATCATTTTGCTTTTTAGTTTCGATGATGTCAATTGCATCATAAAATACTTTAAAAGCTGTAGATTTCTTACCATCCCACATTAAGTTGTTTACAAAACGTGTTACCAATTGGTCATTAAACCTTGGATCTGGTAAAAGTGGTCTTTTCTTTGCCGCTCTTTTTCTCATGTCTTTTTTTTAATAAAAAGTTATAGGTTATCCGTTAAATGTTGCGATATCGACCTTTGCTTACACAAAACGCTTCAACCCTCAACTCCTAACCTCCAACTCTTAACGTTTTTAAATTACTTTTTTGCTTCTTTTGGGCGTTTAGCACCGTACTTAGATCTTCTTTGCGTTCTTCCTGCAACTCCTGACGTGTCAAGCGCTCCACGAACGATATGATATCTAACACCTGGTAAATCTTTTACCCTTCCACCTCGCACTAATACTATCGAGTGCTCTTGTAGATTGTGTCCTTCTCCAGGGATGTAAGCATTCACTTCATTACCATTTGTCAAACGTACACGCGCAACTTTACGCATTGCAGAGTTTGGTTTTTTTGGTGTAGTAGTGTAAACACGCGTACAAACCCCTCTTCTTTGAGGACAAGAATCTAAAGCAACCGATTTACTCTTCTTAGTGATCTGAGTTCTTCCTGTTCTTACTAATTGTTGAATTGTTGGCATAATTAATACTAAAAATTATTATGTTTTATTAAATTCCCGCTTTTTACGGGGTTGCAAATGTATAAAATATTTTTCAGTATACAAACGTTAAACCATTAATTTTCAACAACCTTATTTATATCTATGATTTAACAAAGAAACATCTGATATTTGCTTAACATTTAATAAACAAATCAATTGCAACTGAAACAATTAATATATATAGTTATATTTCTCTTTGGCTCGAAGTGTCTCGGTCAATCTTTCTATTTAACTATTAAAGGAATAAATGAGAAGCAAAACCTAACTATCGACTCTATTCCCTACAATAAAATACATAAAAATTTAAAATCTCTTTCATCAGAAATTGCATCCGTTTCTAACAACCTTACAAAACAAGGCTACATAGATGCAATTACACTGCAAAACAACAAGATAAACGACAGCTCTTTTACAGCTATTTTAGACTTAAAAAATAAAATAAAAGGTATACATATATATATAGGTACAAATAGTATATTTTTCGATTCAAAAAAAATAGAGAGAGACAGTATTAAAATCCCTTATTCTGAGTTAGAAAATTTTTTAAATCAAGAAATTCAAAGCAAAGAAAAAGCGGGTTTTGCATTTTCTAAAATAAAACTAAAAAATATTCAAAGAAAGAATTCCATAATTTATGCGGATTTAATTTTGGATTCCGAAAAAAAAAGAAACTTAAATTCAATTATTTTAAATTACAATGATTCGAAAGATTTTTTTCCAAAAGGAGCATTGAAGCAATTAAACAAGAAATATGTAAATAAAACTTTTAATCAGGAAATCATAAAAAGCCTTTACAACGACATAAATAGTTTTGAATTTATATCGCAAACAAAATATCCGGAAATATTATTTACTAAAGATTCTACTAAAGTTTACACCTATATCGAAAAGAGAAAGGCGAATACATTTGACGGCTACATTGGATTCTCGAATGACGAAAACAAAAAACTGAATTTAAATGGATACTTAGACATTACGCTGGTAAACACATTACGCGCAGGTGAAAAATTTTCTCTTTATTGGAAAAGCGATGGCAATCAGCAAAAAACATTCAATACCAAAATTGAAATTCCATATATATTTCAATCTCCCATTGGATTAAAAGCACAATTAAACATCTTCAAACAAGACAGCACATTTCAAAATACTAAAACAGACATTAATCTTGGCTATTATCTAAATTACAATTCAAAACTTTACCTTGGGTATCAATCAACAGAATCTAGTGATATTCAAAATATAAATAATTCGACTTTGAGCGATTTCAATAATTCATACATTACAACAACATATGATTATCAGAAAAATGATTTTCAAAATATTATTTTCGGAAATAAAGTTTATGTAGCAGCTTCTTTTGGTTTTGGAAACCGAACCACAAATAACGATTCTCAATCGGCTGGAAAAAGCAATCAGTTTTTCACAAACATAAATTTGAAATACAATTTTGAGCTCAATCCAAAAAATTTCATTAACATAAATTCACAAAATTATTTCTTAAAGAGCAAAAACTACATTTCGAATGAATTATTTCGATTTGGCGGAATAAATTCAATTCGGGGATTTTTGGAGAATAGTTTACAAGCTAGCTTGACAACGATGATTCTTACAGAATATCGTTATTTACTATCAAAAAATCTTTACGTCAATTCAATTCTTGATTATGCCTTATATCAAGATTTGACGGGGACTTCAAATCCTAATCTATTAAAAAAATTAATAGGAATTGGGATCGGCACTACAGTTTACACTACAAATGGAATACTGAAAATAAATCTTACAAATGGAGCAGAAAATGCTTCCGGTTTACAATTATATAACACTATAGTAAATATATGTTATAATGTTAAATTTTAGTATAAAGTGAAAAAAGTTTAAGCGAACATTAGGATAGTTAACAAATTATTAAGAGTTTTACCGAACTAATTCAAAATATTTAAAAATGAAACTAAAGTTCAATGGAATTCTGGTACTTTTATTGGTACTGGTAGCGCAACTATCGTTTGCGCAAGAAAGAGCTGTCTCGGGAACAGTTTCTGACAATGCAGGAATGCCTCTACCTGGCGTAAGTGTATTGATTAAAGGAACAAAAACGGGAACTCAAACAGATTTTGATGGGAAATTTTCTATCAAAGCATCAACAAGCCAAGTTTTGGTATTTAGCTACATCGGAATGAAAACTCAGGAAGTAGCTGCAAGCTCATCTGTTATTAACATTAAATTAGCAGGAGACGCACAAGAACTTGAGGGAGTTGTGGTAACAACAGCCTTAGGGGTTAAAAGAGAGAAAAAATCTTTAGGTTATTCTTCTCAATTGGTGACTGCTGACCAAGTAAACAGCACACCGACAAACAATTTCCTTAACAACTTATCTGGAAAAGTTGCTGGTTTGGAAATTAAAGCGAACTCAAACTTTGGAGGTTCTACAAACATCGTTTTAAGAGGTGTTAAAAGTATTACTGGAAACAATCAGGCTTTGATTGTTATTGATGGTGTTGCTGTAAGTAATGCCAATTTAAATGATAGCGATTCGCAAAACGGAAGACAAGGATTTGACTTTGGTAATGCTGCTTCAGATATTGACCCAAACAACATTGAATCTATCAACGTTCTTAAGGGAGCTGCTGCAACTGCATTATACGGTAGCCAGGCTTCAAATGGAGCGATTATGATTACTACTAAAAAAGGAAAAAAGAATTCTGCTTTAGGAGTTAGCGTAAGTTCTACTGTTTCTGTTGGTGCAATTGACAAATCTACTATGCCAACTTACCAAACTCAATATGGTGAAGGATACGGTGGAGAAGACAGTAGTTATACTGCGCCAGTTTTCGGAAATCCTAACGGTTTAGTTGCATCAACTGGAGACGATGCTTCTTACGGTAATGCTTTCGATCCGAACATTATGGTTTACAACTGGAATGCATTTGTACTAGGAAATCCAAACTACGGAAAAGCAACTCCATGGGTAGCTGCTAAAAACACTCCGGTAGATTTCTTTCAAAAGTCAACTACTTTCACTAACAATGTTAACTTAAGTGGTGGAGACGAAAAAGGAGCTTACAATTTAGGTTTCACAAACAGTAACAATACTGGTGTTTTACCAAACAGTTTACTTAACAAAAACAGTTTAAATGGTAATTTCTCAAGAGATTTATCAGATAAATTAACTTCAACAGCGTTCTTTACATTTACTAACCAAAACACAACTGGTAGAAATAACACTGGATACGGAGACAACTTCATTGGAGGTTTCAGACAATGGTGGGCTACTAACGTAGACATTAAAGAACTTGAACAAGAATACAACAGAACAAAACAAAACGTTACATGGAACATGACTGATCCAACTAACGGAAACCTTGCTCCTGCATTCTGGAACAACCCTTACTTTGACAGATACCAAAACTACGAACAAGATTCAAGAACAAGATTCTTAGCTGGTACTAGTTTATCTTATGACATCACTAAAGACTTCACAGTTTTAGGTCGTGCAACAATTGATTATTCAAACGATCAACAAGAATTAAGAAAAGCAGTAGGAAGTCACGCTGAAACTTTTGGTATTAGTGGAGCTAACGACAGCTCAGGATACTCTTTATACAAAAGAGATTTCATGCAACAAACTTATGATTTCATTGCTACTTACAACTTCAATATATCTGAAAACATTGGAGCAAAAGCTTTAGCAGGTTATACTTTCTTAAGATCTGATGCCTATTCTATTCAAGCTTCTACAACTGGAGGTTTAGCTAAAGAAGGATTATACAGTTTAGACAACTCTAACGTATTCTTACCTGCAAAAGAATCTCAGGTTACTTATGAGAAATCAGGTTTATACGGACAATTATCTTTAGACTTCAAAAAGACATTATTTGTTGAAGGTTCTTACAGATTAGATAAAAGTACTGCTTTACCAAGCGAAGAAAGCAACTATAGCTACTACTCTATTGGTACAAGTTTAATTTTCTCAGAATTCGCAAAAGCTGATTGGTTAAATTTAGGAAAAGTTAGAATCAACTATGCACAAGTAGGTAACGACCCAGCTGCTGGAAGATTAGGAGCAAAAGTTAACAACTACGGTTTAGACGGAAATCCATTATTTGGAAACAGCAACACTTATTTAGATTTCGCAAACTTAAAGCCTGAAGTTCAAAAAGCTTGGGAAGCAGGTTTGGAGATGGCAATGTTCAGAAACAGATTAAACTTTGATTTGTCTTTATACAAAACAAATACTGAAAACCAAATTTTCAACGTACCACAATCAACTTCAACAGGTGTAAACTACGCTACTGTTAATGCTGGAGAAATTGAAAACAAAGGTATCGAGCTTGCTTTATCAGGAAAAGTAATTAAAACTGAAAACTTTTCTTGGGATCTTGGAGTAAACTGGTCAACAAACAAAAATACTGTTGTTTCATTAAACCAAGGTAGAGATAACTTATTATTAGCTACTTTTCAAGGAGGAGCTTCTCTTAACGCAACTGTAGGTGAATCTTACGGATCATTAAGAGGTAAAGATTATACTTATGATGCTAACGGAAACAGAGTAGTTGATGAAGATGGTTTTTACGTTTTAGCTTCAAACAAAGTTATTGGTAACACACAAGCAAAATGGATTGGTGGTGTATCTAACAGAGTAACTTACAAAAATATTTCATTCAATTTCTTAATTGACGTGAAAAAAGGTGGAGATATTTTCTCTCTTGACCAAGCTTACGGTAGAGAAACAGGTATTTATGATTTAGGAGTTAACGATTTAGGAAACTCTGTGAGAAACCCAGTTACTAGTGGAGCTGACAGCGGTGGAGTTATTCTTCCTGGAGTTCACGAAGACGGAACACCAAACACAACAAGAATCGACGCATCTACTTCTGGAGGAACTGCATTTAGTTCTGACACAAACCCAACAAAAGCTTCTGTTTACGACGGATCTTTTGTAAAACTAAGAGAACTTGGATTAACTTACAGTGTTCCATCTAGAATCTTAGACAAAATGAACATTAAAGGTATGTCATTTAGTGTAATTGGAAACAACCTTTGGATCATCCACAAAAATCTTCCTTTCGCAGATCCTGAAGCAGGATCATCTGCAGGGAATATTCAAGGATTCCAATCAGGAGTTATGCCAGCTACAAAAGTATACTCGTTTAATGTAAAACTTAACTTCTAAACAAAATGAAAAAGATATTTTTATCAATAGCAACACTGGCATTTCTAGCTCTATCGAGTTGTGTTAGTGACAACGAAAACTTTAATGATGACATCAAGAAGTCTTACGACGTTTCTGCAGAATCATTATTGTCAAATGCACAAAAAGAATTAACCGATCAGTTGACTACACCAAGTGTCAACAACAATCCACTACGTTATTATGTTCAATATTGGGCAGCAACTTTATATACTGCTGAATCAAGATATAACTTAACAACAAGAACTATTCCTGATACACACTGGACAAAATTATACCAAGATGTTTTAGGTAACCTAAAAACTTCACAAGAAGTTCTTGAAGCTCAAGTTAAACCAGCCGACGTAGCAGATGCTGACTGGCAAAAGCAACAAAAAAACAAAGTTGCTATACTTGAGATTTTAAGAGTATATACTTACCAAATTTTAGTGGATACTTTTGGAGATGTTCCTTATTCAGAATCATTGCAAAATCCAAAAATCATTTTACCTAAGTATGATGATGATGCCGCAATCTACCCTCAATTAATTACGCGTCTAAATGCAGCAATTGCTCAACTTGATGTTACTGGAAAAAGTTTTGAAACTGGTGATTTAATTTACAAAGGTGACGTTGCTAACTGGAAAATTTTTGCTAACTCATTAAAATTAAAGTTAGGAACAAATATTGCAGACGTTAATGCTGCATTAGCTAAAACAACTATTGAATCAGCTTACACTAACGGAGTTCTTTTGAACAACGCAAATAATGCATTATTAAAATATGCTTCATTCGCGCCAAACTACAACCCTGTTTTTGACAACCTTGTAGCTAGTCAAAGAAACGATAACGTACCTGCAAATCCATTAGTAAACCAAATGAATGATTTGTCTGACCCAAGAAGACCAATTTTCTTCACACCAATGGCAGACGGAACATATAAAGGTGGAGTTCCTGGAGGTCGTAATTCACTTCCTTATGAGACTACTTATTCTCATGTTGGAGATGCGATCAAAAAACCAGACGCTGCCGGAGTTTTACTGGAAGCATTCGAAGTAAACTTTTATTTAGCAGAAGCTGCTGCAAGAGGATTTAATGTTGGTAACACACCTGCATTTTACTACAACAATGCTATTACATTATCATGTGAGTTTTGGGGAGTTTCTGCAGCAGACACTCAAGCATATTTACTTAATCCTAAAGTTGCTTATGCAACAGCTGCTACTACACCAATTACTGGTGCAACTGGTACTGGTACTGGAACTTGGCAAGAAAAAATAGGATATCAAGAATGGATTGCTTTGTATAATAGAAGCTTCCAATCTTGGACTGCTTTCAGAAGATTAGATTTTCCTAAATTAACTTCTCACCCAAGTTCAGTTCAGATTTCTGAAGGAAAAGTTCCTGTAAGATGGACTTATCCTGCTGCTGAACAAACGGTTAACGGAACTAACTGGACAAATGCATCTCAAGCTATAGGAGGAGACAAATTAACAATTCCAGTATTTTGGGATACAAAACTTTAATTTTATTAAATTACATAGCTAATTAAATCTAAACCGCCGGCGAAAACCGGCGGTTTTTTTTATTTAACACACAATTTTAATATTAACATAAAATAACCAAATTAGAATTACACATTTGTGATTAATATAGTAAAAGTTGCCATAAATGTTAAATTAACATAGTTAGAAGGTAAAAAAAATACTTTTATGTTAGGAAGATTAACAATTAATTAAGATTTTTGCGATACTAATTCAAAATAATTAAAAATGAAACTAAAATTCAATGCTTTTATAGTACTGTTATTGGTGCTAATGACGCAAATTACATTTGCGCAAGAAAGAGTTGTTTCTGGAACTGTTTCTGATAATACAGGAATGCCAATACCTGGTGTAAGTGTATTAATAAAGGGAACAAAGACAGGAACTCAAACAGATTTTGACGGAAAGTACTCTATCAAGGCTTCTCCAACTCAAACTTTGGTCTTTACTTACATTGGAATGAAATCACAAGAAGAGTCTGCTTCTTCTACAACAGTTAACACAAAACTTGTTGGAGATGCTTTAGAACTCGAAGGAGTTGTTGTAGTTGCATTTGGTACTCAGAAAAAATCTGAGATTACTGGAGCAGTTACAAAAATTGATGCAAAACAACTTGAGAACACTCAAGCATCGAATGCAATTCAATCTTTAACTGGTAAAGTTGCCGGTGTACAGATTAGTGCAAATTCAGGACAACCTGGAGATCCTCCTCAAGTAAGATTTAGAGGTATTGGATCATTATCATCTTCTAATGCACCTTTGTATGTAGTAGATGGTATTCCTTACAATGGAGACATTAATGCTATCGCAACTCAGGATATTGAGTCTATCAGTTTCTTGAAAGATGCATCTTCTAATGCATTATATGGTAGCCGTGGAGCAAACGGTGTTATCATTGTTACTACTAAAAAAGGTAAAAAAGGACAATTAAGAGTTACTTACGAAACAAAAATCGGGGTTAACTCAAGAGCTGTTCAAGAATATGACATGATTAAAGATCCGGCAGAATACTACGAAACTGTTTATGGCAGAATCAAAAGTGGTTTAATGTTTCAAGGACAAACAGCTGCTAATGCATCTACTATTGCAGCAAATAGATTAATTAGTGGAGATTCTTATTCTTTAGGATATAATAACTACAATGTACCAAACAATCAAGTAATTGATCCAGCAACTGGAAAATTGAATACTAATGCACAATTATTATATCATGATGATTGGGCTGACGCATTATTTAGAGATGCTACAAGAACAGAGCACTTCTTAAGTTTATCAAGCAGTACAGATAATTTAAGTTCATACTTATCTGTTGGATACTTAAAAGATAATGGTTACACTGTAAACTCAAACTTTAAACGTGCAACGGTTAGAGCAAACGTAGATTATAATGTTAACAGCAACATTAAAGTTGGAGCTAACTTAAACTATGCTAACTCAGATCAAAATGCACCAATCTCTCAAGTAAGTTCTTCAACTTATAGTAACTTATTTAGCTGGGCAAGAAACATTGCGCCTATCTATACAATCTACGAGAGAAACACAGACGGTAGTTATGTAACAAATGCTGACGGAAGCAGAGTTTATGACTTCAACAAAAGTGGAAATCGTCCTTATGGAGCGAACTTAAATCCATATGCGACTACATTATTAAACACAAATTTAAATCAAGAAAATAAATTTGGAGCAAGAGGATATGTATCTATTGATTTCTTAAAAGATTTCAACTTTAGATATAATCTTGGTTATGATTTAATGTCAGGTTACTATTTAAACAGTACAACTGGTGAAGGTGGAGACGACATGGGAGTAAATGGTAGAATTGGTACAGCATCTGAAGATGACTACACAATTACAAACCAACAATTATTATCTTGGAAAAAAACGATGGGTAATCATACTTTAGATATCCTTGTTGGTCACGAATCATCTGATTACACAGCAAAAATGTTAGCTGGACAAAAAAGTGGAGTGGTTATTCCTGGTTTACCAGTTCTAAGTAATGCAACTAAATACAACTATGTAGATGGTTACAATGACTTATACAACGTTGAAGGATACTTCTCAAGAGCTAACTATAGCTACAAAGAGAAATATTTTGTTAATGCTAGTTTCAGAAGAGATGGATCTTCAGTATTCCACCCAGATAACAGATGGGGTAATTTCTACGGTTTTGGAGCTGCATGGTCTGTAGCAAAAGAATCTTTCTTCCCTCAATCTAAAGTTGTTACAGACTTAAGAATTAAAGGAAGTTATGGAGAGCAAGGAAATGATAACATTTTCTACCCTGCAAGTACTCAAATTAGCCACCGTAGTTATTTTGGTTCTGGTAGAAACTACTACGCTTACCAAAATCAATACGAAATTGTTCCAGATGCTGAAGGAAACGCAACAGTTCTTCAAGTATTCACTGGAAACAAAGACATCAAATGGGAGGTTTCTAGAAACATGAACGTTGGATTCGAAATCGAATTATTCAACAGAGTAAACATCGAAGCTGAATATTTCGAAAGAAAAGTAAGTGACTTGATTTACAACAAACCGCTTTCTCCTTCTACAGGAACAAACTTTGTTAGTGAGAACATTGGAGATATGGCAAACAGAGGAGTTGAGATCAACTTAGGTATTGATATTATCAAATCTCAAGATTTTGATTTTAACATCTGGGCAAATGCTACACATTACAAAAATGAAGTTACTTCATTGCCAAGTCCATTCACATCTGGTATCTTCCGTTTCCAAGTTGGAGCTCCTGCTTATGCTTATTACTTAAGACAATTTGCTGGTGTTGACAAAACAAATGGAAATTCATTATGGTATATGGATGAAAAAGATGCTTCTGGTGCTGTAACTGGAAGAACTACAACTAGTGTTTATGGAAATGCAACTCAGTACTTAAGCGACAAAGATGCTAATCCAGATGTTTACGGAGGTTTTGGAACTGTAATTCGTTACAAAAACTTAACATTACAAGCTAGTTTAGCTTACCAATTTGGTGGATATATGTATGATGGAGTTTATGCAAGTGCAATGTATTCTGGACCAGATAATATCGGACAAAACTACCACAAAGATGTAGAAAAAGCTTGGACAGTAGATAATCCAAATTCTGATATTCCAAGAATCGATCACGTTTCTGACTTACAAATGGCAGCTTCTGATTATTTCTTAACAAAATCAGATTACATCAGTATTCAGGATGTTTCGTTATCTTACGATTTCAAAAATAGTAAACTAACAGATCTTGGTATTTCTTCTACTAAATTTAGTGTTATGGGAACTAATTTAGCATTATGGTCAGAAAGAAAAGGTATGGACCCGAGATTGAACAACTTAGGTACTAGATCAAACAACGGTCAGTCTTTAAATGTGTATGGAGTAATGAGAACGATCTCATTTGGTTTAACAGTAAATTTCTAAGAACATGAAAAAATTATTAATTATAACAATGTCCTTGTTGGTCCTAACAAGCTGTGAAAAAGATTTTCTTGACACTCAGCCTGAATCAACAATTAATGACGAACAACTTGGAACATCTGCAGAAGCAAATAAAGCTATCATCGCAGGTATCTATTCAGCTTTAAGATCTTACGGTCTTTCTGTAGCAGGTAGCCATGAAGATTATGGTCACAAATCTATCCTTGCTGCAACAGACATGATGTCTAACGACATGTTAATGACAAAATCTAGCTGGTATGGTTCTTTCTACAACTATTTAGGTAGAACTCAAACTAACTCAAGATCTAAATTGGCTTGGAGTATGTACTATCCTCAGATCAAAACTGCTAACACAGTAATTAGCGCTATTCCTGCTGACACTGATGATGCAAGTTTAAAAGCATTAAGAGGACAGGCTTTAGCATTAAGAGGTTATTTTTACTTCATGTTAGCGCGTATGTACGGTCCTACTTATGTAGGAAATGAGACAAAATTATGTGTTCCTTTATATACAGAAGTATCTTTAGAAGGAAAAGCTAGAGCTACTGTATCAGAAGTTTATACTGTAATTGAAAAAGACTTAAAAGAAGCTGTAGACTTATTACAAGGTTTTACACGTGCAAACAAAGATGGTTTAGACCAATCTGTAGCACAAGCATTTTTAGCTGACGTTTCTTTAGAGATGGGTAAATTTGCACAAGCTGCTACTTATGCACATGCTGCAAGACAAAACTACACATTACTTAACGAAACTGACTGGAATACTGGTTTCTACGACATCACTACTGGTGGTGAAACAATGTGGGGAGCAACTATTACATCTGCTCAAAGTACATTCGTTGCGAGTTTCTTTGGTCACTTTGACAATACAAATGATTCAGGATACGCTGGAGGTTTACAGATCTTCAAAAACATCGATTCACGTCTTTATGCAAGTATTCCTGCAACGGATTACAGAAAAAAAGCATTTGTACCAGCAGCTGGAAATCCACTTTACCCTGCGTTACCTCAATATGCTAATACAAAATTCAGAGATCCAACGGTTGATTCTGGTGATTACATCTATGTAAGATCTGCTTCATTGTACTACATCGAGGCTGAGGCTTTAGCTAAATCTGGAAATGAAGGTGCTGCTAAACAAGTATTGTATGATATTACAGTTACAAGAGACCCAGCTTATACATTATCAACAAATTCAGGTTCTGCTTTGATCAATGAAATCATTCTTCAAAAAAGAATCGAATTATGGGGAGAAGGATACGCTTGGTTTGACATGAAACGTTTAGGTGTAGCTCTTACAAGAGATTATCCTGGATCAAACCACCCAGCATTTGGAAAATTAAACTATGCAGCTGGATCAAACAGCTTCACATTCCAAGTTCCACAAGCTGAGATTGATGCTAACCCATTAATTGTACAAAGTCCACTATAATCTATTTTAGATTAAGTCATACTTATAAAAGTAAAACCGCTCTGATCCTTCAGAGCGGTTTTTTTATAGAAACATATTACTTATATTTGTCCCATGGAAAAAGAACATCAAATATTTGGCATTAGAGCCATTATAGAAGCAATTCAGGCAGGTAAAGAAGTAGATAAAGTCTTCATACAAAAAGAAATTTCTAGTGAGTTAATGAAAGATTTAATGAAGGTAATGAAACGTGCCAACATTAACTTTTCTTATGTACCTGTAGAAAAACTAAACCGTCTTACTCCAAACAATCACCAAGGTGCCGTAGCGACCATCTCTCCTATTGGTTTTATTGATTTAGAACATTTGGTAGAATCAACTATCGAATCAGGCAAGAAACCATTATTTCTAATCTTAGACCAAATTTCGGATGCAAGAAATTTTGGTGCCATTATTAGAACTGCAGAATGTACTGGTGTAAATGGCATTATTGTACAAAAAGCAGGTTCGGCTCCTGTAAATGGAGATACTGTTAAAACTTCTGCCGGAGCAGTTTTTAATGTTCCAATTTGCAAAGTGGAACACATTAAAGATGCTATTTTTTACTTGCAAGGATCGGGTATAAAAACTGTAGCTGCAACTGAAAAAACAGATAAAAACATCTACGACATTTCTTTAGTAGAGCCCGTTGCAATAATTATGGGATCTGAAGACCGAGGAATAAATCCTTCTGTTTTAAAAATTGTAGATGAAAAAGCAAAATTACCAATGTTTGGATCTATAGGATCTTTAAATGTTTCTGTTGCTTGTGGTGCATTTTTATACGAAACTGTACGTCAAAGAATATAATTGCTATTGAAGTTTGAGATGCACAAATAATTAAACACTTTTAATTAATGCTTTCAAAAACTAATTCAAATTTCACAATTACTATAGTCCGATGTCTGTTTGTAATTTTATTTATTACAAACAGCTACGGGCAAAATACTTCTTACAATCAATTTTGGAATGAAATTCAGTTCAACCAAAATTTAAGCAAAAAGTGGTCGACTGAAATAGATTTATCTACGACTCACAGCAGCACGGAATCATCTCCTAATTTATTCGAAAACACTATTCAAAGATCAATCAGAGGTTGGGGACATTATTATTATTCTCCCCGATGGAAATTTTCTGCTTTCATTGCTTATTTCAATAATAGAGACGTTCCGGAAATTGGTCAATTTGAATCTCCAGAAGTCCGTTTTTCACTTCAGGGAATTTATTACTTTCATAAAAAAGGTTACACGCTAAGCACAAGAATGCGTTCAGAACTTCGTCATATGAAAAATCAGGATGATAAATATGAAAACGTCTATCGATATCGCCAACAAATAAAATACACACAACCTTTTAACAGCGAGATACTTCGTAAAGGAGTTATTTACGGAGTTACTTCAGACGAAATTTATCTCAAATCTGGAGCAAAAGTTACAGGAGAAAGTTTCTTTGACAGAAACAGATTTAATATAGGAGCTGGTTATTTATTTACAGATGATATTCAAGTTGAAATTACCTACTGCAACGAATATCTTCCCAGAAACAGTCGCGATCAAATTACCAATGCCGCTTCAGTAACCATCACTTTCAATGATTTCTTTAAAAATATTCAAAAGAATAAATAAATATAACGCAAACAGATTACTCTTCCTCCTCCTCGATTCTAGCTCTTTTTACAATATAATTTACAGGATAGCTGGAAGAAAAATATTCAATCACCTCTTCATCTTCTTCTTTGGGAGTATTAACAAAATTACCATTTTCATCAAAATGCTTCATAAAGGGATCGTTTTCAGAATCAAATTCTGGTCGCTGCCAATCGTAAACAATCGGTTTAGAATATTCTGGAGTCCTGTAAAAAAAAGTCAAAACAAAACCGGTTATAAATCCGCCCAAATGTCCTTCCCAAGAGATAGACTGATCTACATCGGGAAAAACATACCAAATCATTCCGCCATAAAGCAAAATTACTGTTAGAGATAAAGCTACCAATCTATAATATCGAGTTTGGATTCCTTTAAAAAAAATAAAACTTACTAAAACATAAATCAGTCCACTGGCTCCGATATGAAAATTCTCCCTTCCAAGAATCCAGGTAATCAATCCTGAAAATAATATTCCGTATGCTATAACTCCAAATGTTTGTTTGGGATAAAAAAATTGAATTGCTGCCAATAATATCAAGAGCGGAATACTATTGTTGTATAAATGCTCTAAATTTTCATGTATGAATAGACTAAACACAATTCCTCGCAACCCAATAAAATCTCTAGGATAAATTCCGTATCGGTAAAAGTCAAAATCAAATCGAATTTGAAGCCAATAAATCACCCATAAAAAAAGGACAAAAAGCAAAGGCAACCCGATTACGGTATTTGAAAACTTAAAATTAGTATCGCTCATAGTGGTATAAATAACTTTTAAAGGAACTCAAAAAACTATCCAAAAATATTTTACTGATAATTTGTCATAGGAAACAAAAATTGTCTCAGATTAGAACAATCCTTCTTAATGGGAGTTGTTTTAACTTTTGAATGAATGAAATTTAAATCTTAAAACAGTAATTTTGTAAAATGGAAGCACCTTTAGCAGAGCGTATTCGTCCGCAAAAATTAGAAGATTATATCAGCCAGCATCATTTGGTAGGACCAAGTGGTTCTCTGACACAACAAATTTCAAAAGGAATAATTCCGTCGCTGATTTTTTGGGGACCGCCGGGAACTGGAAAAACGACACTTGCTCAAATTATTGCACAAGAATCAAAAAGACCTTTTTATATTTTAAGCGCTATTAATTCTGGAGTAAAAGATATTCGCGACGTTATTGAAAAAGCCAAACAAAGTGGCGGTTTATTTACTGCTAAAAATCCGATACTTTTTATCGACGAGATTCATAGATTTAGTAAATCTCAACAAGATTCTCTATTAGCTGCGGTCGAAAAAGGATGGATCACTTTAGTTGGAGCTACGACAGAAAATCCGAGTTTTGAAGTAATTCCTGCATTATTGTCACGTTGTCAAGTTTATATTTTAAATGCATTTACAAAAGCTGATTTAGAAGCTCTCTTGGAACGTGCAATGAAAACTGACGCGTATTTATTGACAAAAAAAATAAATCTAAAAGAAACAGAAGCCTTATTGCGTATTTCGGGCGGTGACGGAAGAAAGCTTTTGAATGTTTTTGAACTTGTTATCAATGCTTCTGCCGGCGATGACATTACCATCACAAATGATCGTGTTTTAGAATTGGTACAACAAAATACGGTTCTGTATGACAAAACCGGAGAACAACATTATGATATTGTTTCTGCATTTATAAAATCAATTCGCGGTAGTGATCCGAATGGCGCGGTTTATTGGCTGGCCCGAATGATTGAAGGAGGCGAAGATGTAAAATTTATTGCCAGAAGAATGTTGATTTTATCCAGCGAAGATATCGGCAATGCCAATCCGACTGCTTTTATTATGGCCAATAATACATTTCAGGCCGTTACAACGATCGGTTATCCCGAAAGTCGTATTATTTTAAGTCAATGTGCTATCTATCTCGCTACATCGCCAAAAAGCAATGCTTCGTATATGGCTATTGGAAATGCGCAACAATTGGTAAAACAAACAGGCGATTTACCAGTTCCGATTCATTTAAGAAATGCGCCAACAAAATTAATGAAGGAATTAGGTTATGGCGACGATTACAAATATTCGCACGATTATGCCAACAATTTTGCAGAACAAGAGTTTTTACCAGATGCTATAAAAGAAACGGTTCTTTATAATCCGGGAAGCAATTCTAGAGAGAACAGCAACCGCGAATTTTTAAAGAACCGTTGGAAAGATAAATACGGTTATTAAGCCGTATTTTATATTTTAGAATTTAACTACAATCTTTTCTGAAACTAATTTGTCATTTTGATAAGATTCAAAGTACCATTGTCCGTCGTCTTTTAAGATTAGAGAACCTTGAACGTTATCTTTTATCGCAATATAAACGTTTGATTGAGAAGTCTTAAGAAGCTTCATAACCACTTTTGGCGTTTTATCAATTAATTGGTATCCTGATTCTGTTGGCTGTGCGAACAATAAATTGGGATCTTTTAAATCTACAGATGGAGCAGCAACAGCAACTTGCGCCGCAGGAGCACTTGTAACTACAGCTGCCGCTGCAGGAGAAATTCTTGCCGTAACTGCAGCCTTAGAATTTACAACTGGAGCATTACCACTGTACTTATAATGTAAAGCAAAAACTGATTTGAAAGCATTTTCAAGACATTCTTTGTAAGCTAATTCAAAATCTTTTTCTTTACTTTTTCCTACTTCAGAAGTAAAAACTACTTGTCCGAAGCAATCTTTAAATTGTATAAAAAGTTTAGTTACCAAAAAAGCATTGTCTTTGATAACATCCATATATAAAACCTGACAACGATCTGTGTAACCCTCAGGAAGTTGTTCGTTAGCATAAAAAGCTTCAAAACCGGCTTTTACTAAATTTGACTTACTCAATGTAGCCAAACGATATTGATTATCGGTTTTTATAAAATCGTATTTCAAAGGTACAATTACAGCTTTGTAATCATTGATCGACTGCGCGAATCCAACTACTGAACATAAAACTGCAGCGAGTAAAAGTTTAATTTTCATCATTATAAATATTTTTTTAGTTCTAATAAATGGTTAATTTGTTTATAATCTCCAGAAACATCCAGTTTTTTTTCATTAAAGAAAATCGCATCAAGTCCTGCATTTAAAGCGCCTGTAACATCGGCTTCAAAATCGTCGCCAATCATAATACTGCTCGCTTTAGATGTTCCAGCCAAATTTATTGCATAATCAAATATAATACTATTTGGCTTTTTAACACCAGCCAGTTCAGAATTTGTAATGGTGCTGAAATAACTTCCTAACGCTGCATTTTTAATTTTCTTGTCCTGAACGCCAGCAAATCCGTTTGTGATGATGTGAAGTTTATATTTGGGTTTCAAATAATCTAAAACTTCAATTGCGCCGTCAAACAGATAATTGTTATCCGTAAGGAATTCGATATAATCATTGGCAATCTCAAAAATATTTTCTTCTGAAATAACATACTTCAAAGCATCAAAAGAAAACTTCAAACGATTATAACGTAATTCCTGATGTGTAATTTTATCATTTTGATATAATCTCCAACATTCGTGATTTATCGGGATATATGCCTTAATAAAATCCTGAGTACTAATTTCTTTGTGTTTCTCTTTAAATATACGATCAAAAGCCATCTCTGAGTTTTTATCAAAATCCCAAAGCGTATGATCTAAATCGAAAAAAATGTCGGTAATATTGGTATTCATGTATTAAAAAATTCCTTCATCTACAAAACTATAATATTTTGATTCAGTAATGATCAAATGGTCCAAAACTTTAACATCTAATATCTCACCTGCCGTTTTAATTTTCTGCGTTATTTGTTTATCAGCACCACTAGGATTCAATTCACCAGAAGGATGATTATGACACAAAATCAAACCAGTAGCGCCATTTTCCAAAGCCAGTTTAAAAACTAATCGCATATCTACAACGGTGCCGGCAATACCTCCCTTGCTTAATTGAGATTTATAAATTACTTTATTCGAATTATTAAGAAAAAGCACCCAAAATTCTTCATGCGGAAGTTCGCCAATAATGGGTTGCATAATCTCAAATACCGCTTTACTAGAAGTTATTTTTTTAATCTTGACGGCGTCTTCACTTCTCTGTCTCCGACCCAATTCTAATGCGGCCACAATCGTAATTGCTTTTGCTTCACCAATACCTTTAAATTGCATTAACTGAGAAATAGACATTTTGCCTAAAGTATTTAGATTTTTTGCTGTAGCTAAAATCCGCTGGCTTAGAGCAACAGCAGATTCATTTCGGCTTCCTGAACCAATTAATATGGCCAATAATTCGGCATCACTTAAAGTATCTTTTCCTTTAAGCATTAATTTTTCACGAGGCTTATCATCTTCTGACCAATCTTTTATAGCAAAATGACTTACTTCCATAATTAAAAATTTAGAAAGCGAATATAAAATAAAAAGGAGAAAAATCTTTCAAATAAATTAAAGCATTTTTAAATTTACTATCTTTAAATCGTAAGACAATTTAATATGATGGAGCTTCAAATGAGAAAATGAGAAAATGAGAAAATGAGAGAATGTGAGAATGTGAGAATGATAATTTCAAAAAAATGTGCCAACTGCAAAGCAATTGACACATTATCTAATTTTCGAATTGACAAATTATTCAATTAAACCTTTTACTTCATCAAAATTTAAACCTCCATAATTTCCTGAACTCATTAATAGAAGAGCCGAATTTTCTAAATTTAAGTTGAATAAATATTCTTTAAATTCAGCTGGATTGGTATAAATAATTAAATCTTCTCTATTGAATGCTTTTGCGATTTGCTCGTAAGTTACTTCTTCCAATTGTTTGATTTTTACTGCATCTGGCGAATAAAAAACAACAGCTACATCTGCATATTCCAAAGCGCCTTCATATTCTTTCAAAAATTCGGCATTCAAACTGCTGTAAGTATGCAATTCTAAACAAGCTACTAAAGTTCTGTTCGGATATTGTTCTTTAACCGCTTTTGTTGTTGCAGCCACTTTACTTGGCGAATGTGCAAAATCTTTGTACGCTACTTTTCCTTTTCCTTCAGCAATTTTTTCTAGCCGTTTAGAAGCTCCTTTGAAACTAGCAATAGCTTCGTAGAAATCTTCTTCATCTACACCCATATTTTGGCAGATCCATTTTGCTCCGGCTAGATTATTTAAGTTGTGAGCTCCAAAAACTTCAATCGGCATATCGCCTTCTGGAGTTTTTAATAACGTTACACCGTCACTAACCGAATACTCTGGAGTTGAATACGCAATTTTTCGAATCGGATTTGTCGCTGCTTCAGAAACACGTTTTACTTCTGGATCATTTTCATTGTAAACCAAAATTCCGCCATTTGTTATTTTTTGAATGAAAATCTCAAACTGCTCCACATAGTTTTCATACGTTGGAAAAACATTAATATGGTCCCAAGCAATTCCAGAAATCAAAGCAATATTTGGCTGATATAAATGAAACTTCGGACGTCTGTCAATCGGCGAAGATAAATATTCATCTCCTTCCAAAACCATAAAATCATTTTCTTCGGTTAAGTGGACCATCGTGTCAAAACCTTCCAACTGTGCTCCTACCATATAATCAACTGCAATATTGTGATAATGCATTACGTGAAGAATCATCGAAGTAATAGTTGTTTTTCCGTGAGAACCACCAATTACAACACGCGTTTTATTTTTAGATTGTTCGTATAAAAATTCAGGATACGAATATATTTTCAAACCTAATTCTTGCGCTTTCAACAATTCAGGATTATCAGCTTTTGCATGCATTCCTAAAATTATGGCATCAATATCTGAAGTGATTTTTTCTGGAAACCAGCCTAATTCTGCAGGAAGAATTCCTTTTTTTTGTAATCTTGATTTTGAAGGTTCAAAAATAGCGTCGTCGCTTCCTGTAACCTGATATCCTTTATTATGTAATGCTAATGCAAGGTTGTGCATTGCGCTTCCGCCTATGGCGATGAAATGTGTCTTCATATAAAATGTTTAATCGTTAAACTGTTTAATCGGTTAGTCGAATAGCAAATAACGAATTAAACTTAATAATTATTCTTCAAAAATAAGGAAATATAATATGCTCTATTTGGTTTTGAAAATAAATTATTAATTTGTACGAAAATTATTTTTAAAAATAATTCTAAATTCTTCCAACCTTTTTTAAAATTGAATCATCTATAGATTAAAACTCTTTTATGAAAAATATATTATTTGTATTCTTATTGATCTCTTCTGTTCTTTTTGGTCAAAAAAATGATAAAAAGTGGAACGATGTTATTGCGTTTGAAAACGAAGGCCGCGTAAAATCTGCAAATGAAATTGTTGCTAAAATCTATAAAAAAGCAGTAAGCCAAAAAGACGAAGTGCAAATGATAAAATGCTTTTTTTATCAATCTAAATATTTACAGGTTGTTGATGAAAATGGGCAGACAAAAATTTTAAATAATCTTAAAAAAGATATTAATCGTGTTTCTATTCCATCAAAAGCCATATTGAATTTGGTTTACGCCAAATGTTTAACGGATTATTACAGAAGAAATCAATATCAAATTCAAAAAAGAACAAATACAACGGTACTTGATGAAGATTTTCTGAAGTGGACAGAGAAAAATTTCAATACGCAAATTGATCTCACATTAAAAAGTTCACTAGAAAACGAAGTTATCTTAAAAAATACATCATTAATTAAATACGATGCTATTTTTGATTATCCAACAATCGAGAAATTCAAAACGCTGAATGTATTAAATTATGTAATTGCTGAAAACATAACGCTTCAATCGCAAAAAATACGTTCGTGGGAAATTCAAAAAAGTGATTTTTTATCTTCTAAAAAAAAGCTTTTAGGTGATTCAAATGATTTTGTAAAACTAAATTTTGATTCTGTTTCAAACGAAAATCTAAAAACCACTCTAAAACTCTATCAGAAACAAGAAATAAACAATTCAACTGCCGAAAATATCTGGGAAAGAATTCAGTTTCTTAAAAAAACCATCATTGATGTTGATGAAAATTATATTCAAGCTTTAGCTCAACTACAAAAAAAGACAGATAATATACTGTTAATACAAAATATACAGTTAGAAAAAGCTTCGTTCTTATCTCAAAGCACTTCAAAAGCAATTAATCCAAACAATAATATAAAAGCGATTGCAGTTTTAGACAGCATTTTACAAATCAATAATAAATCTAATGCTTACAAACTTGCTGTCCAGAATAAAGAAAGTATTTTATATAAAAGCTTAAATGTACAACTTGAAAAATATGTTTACAGCAACGAAAATACTCGCGCTTTTATTGAATATAAAAATGTCGAAACGCTAAAAATTTCCTTTTATAAAATTACAAACGCTCAATTTATCGCATTAAGCAAATCTTATATTACGAAAGCCGAAACAAGAGATACAATTGTCAAGACCACAAAACCAGTTGCTTCTCAATCGTATACATTTACCAACAAAAAAGATTATCTTAATTATTCGACAGAAGTTATTTTACCACAACTCCAGACGGGTTCTTATTTGGTATACTTTGAAAGTGAATCTGACTCAAAAGACAGAAAAGCTGATGCTTTTGAAACCATTACAGTTTCTAACTTTGTTGTTTTAGGAACTCAAAGTGATAAATCTGAAAGTTATCAAGTTTTAGATCGAAAAACAGGAAAACCATTAGAAAATGTAAACGTTACAACTCAGTCTTCTACGATTCAAACCAATAAAAATGGAATAGCCGTTTTTGAAAAAATAACAGACAAATACTTCGGTTATCAACCTCTTTCTTTGACCACAGCAAAGGACACTATTTATATTGAGAAAAATTACCTTTCGTACAATTCTCAATACAATGACAAAAATGAAGATGACATTGATTTTAAAGGAAAAGTAAATTTCTATTTAGACCGCGCCATTTATCGTCCTGGACAAACGGTTTATTATAAAGGAATCGCGATGCAGAAAATCAATCAAAAATCTTCTGTCGTGCCATTTACAACTTTTAAAATTTTAGTCGAAGATGCTAATGGAACGGACATAAAAGAATTTGATGTTACAACAAATGAATTGGGTTCTTTTTCTGGTGAATTTATTTTACCTAAATCAGGTTTAACTGGTGATTTTAGAATTCTGGCCGAAGAACCTGATGATTATGAAAAGGACAAAGTTTTTGATAAAGAAAAAGAAATACATCCTTTTTGGGAAAATGTTAGTTTTGAATATTCAGAAAGCCATTTTTCTGTTGAAGAATACAAGCGCCCAAAATTTGAAGTAACTTTTGAACCTAAAAAAGAGAGTTTTCAAGTGAATCAATTGGTTAAAGTAAAAGGAACTGCAAAAGCTTTTGCTGGAACCAGTATTTCTGATGCAAAAGTAGCTTATACTGTTACTCGACAAACTACTTTTTCAAGAATTTTTCACACCCGACCAGAAGACAACGAAGTGTTAGCAACTGGAGAAACTAAAACTGACGATTCAGGAAAATTTGTGATCGATTTTACAGCAATTCCTTCTAAAAATTCAAGCAAAAATCTATTGCCAACTTACAATTATCAAGTAACGGCAACTGTTACAGATATTAACGGAGAAACACATCAAGCCAATACTTCTGTAAAAGTTGGCTATCATGATTTGGAACTTAACGCTTTAATTGCGAATGAAATTTCGACGAAAAACAAAAACGAAGTTCAATTAATAAGCACGAACTTAAATGGAGAATTATCGCAGATAAAAGGCGAAATAAAAATATATTTCATCAATCCTTTTTCTACAAAATTCAAATCACGCATTTTTCCTAAACCAGATTTTCCAACTATTTCTGATGCTGATTTTGAAAAATTATTTCCGTATGAAAACAATGTAACTGACAAAGAAAAAATAACCGAAACGTTATTGTTTTCTAAAGACATCGACACTCAAAAAGATAAAATTCTGGCTTTGGATTTTATTTCAAATTACAAATCTGGAAACTATAAAATTGTCTTTTCTGCAACAGATAGTTTCGGAAATTTAATCGAAAAAACTTCTGATTTCAAACTTTTTCAAAGCAAGGATAAATTTGACACAAGCCGTTTATTTTCAGTAACACAAACCAATTTAGACGCTACAAAAGACGGTTTTGTATCGATAAAAATTACATCCGTAATTCCCGAATTACATATAATTGCAGCGGCAAATTATGAAAACAGAATATTTTCTGAAGAAGTTTATTCACTACAGAATCACGAAGTATTAATAAAAATTCCGGTAAAAAAAGAATTTCAAAACGGAATAACGATTGATTTCACAACCCTATTTGAAAATCAAAAATTTGATAATAATGTTTTTGTGGTCTTAAAAAGAGAAAAACCAGAATTTCAATTTGGTGTAGAAACTTTTAGAACAAAAATTCAACCCGGAACTAACGAAAACTGGTCTTTTAAATTAAGCGGAACAGCAGCAAAAAAAGAATCTGAAGTTTTGGCATCAATGTACGATAGTTCATTAGATCAATTTACGACCAAAAACTGGGAAAGCTTAAATCAAGATGAATATAGAATTGGGCACAGTTACAAGACGCTTTTAGGCGACGAAAAAACACACAGCACAATTACAAACTTAAACACGCCGTCTAAAAAAATTGAACTTAAAAATGAAACCACAAAATTAATCTGGTTTGGATTTGATTTTGCCAACAATAGTAATAATGTACTTTATCTGCAAAGAGAATATCAAAGACAGTTAACTAAGAAAGCAAAAAAACCATTAGATGCAAAATTGATTTCTGGTATTGTAACAGATTTGGTAAATTCGCCAATTCCTGGTGTCAGCGTTACCGTTAAAGATACACAAAGAGCAACGACAACCGATTTTGATGGATACTATGAAATTGAAGCCAAAGAAAATGAAGAACTTGTTTTCTCTTTTATTGGATTTAAAAGTCAGTCGGTAAAAGTTTCTACAGATAGAACAATCGATTTTAGATTGAAAGAAGAATCAAACAATCTGGAAGAAGTTGTTGTTACTGCTTATGGCATGAAAAAAGAAAAGAAATCACTTGGGTATGCAACAACGCAAGTTATAGCACAATCTGAACTTGTTGAAGAAGATAATACAGTGTATAGTTTAAGTAAAACATTAGCTGGAAAAGTTCAAGGTTTACAAATTAGAGGAGCGGCAACTCTTCCTGAAAAAAATCCTTTATATATAGTGGACGGGAAAATTGTTACCGATATCAATTCTCTAAATTCGAATGATATTCTTGATATTTCAGTTTTAAAAGATAAAAGTACGATGGCTCTTTATGGAAGCAGAGCCGAAAATGGAGTCATTGTTATTACAACCAAAAGTGCATTAGAAGCATTAACACAAGTAAAAGCCAGAAAAAATTTATCTGAAACAGCTTTCTTTTTTCCGCATTTAAAAACCGATACTAAAGGAAAAGTAAGTTTCAATTTTACTTCTCCTGAAGCTTTGACAGCGTGGAAACTTCGTTTATTAGCACATAATAAAGATGCTGTTTCTGGTTATTTGGAGAAAAGTGTTATCACTCAGAAAGAATTAATGGTTATGCCGAATTTTCCTCGTTTCTTTAGAGAAAAAGATACCATTGTAATAAGTGCCAAAATCTCAAATATTACCGCTGAAGCGAAAACTGGAATCGCAAGTTTACAGTTTTTTGATGCCGTAACCATGCTGCCTATTGATGCCAAAATGCTGAACGCAAAAAACATTAAAAACTTTACAATTCCGGCGCGCGGGAATACGACCACAAACTGGACGATTTCAATTCCCGAAGATTTGCAAGGTGTTCAATATCGTATTGTAGCAAAATCTGGTAATTTTTCGGACGGAGAAGAAAATATTATTCCAGTTCTAACAAATAATACGTTGGTTACAGAAAGTATTCCGATTTGGGTTCGAGAGAATTCGACAAAAGAATACACTTTTGAGAACTTAAAAAATAATACTTCAACGACTTTAAAAAATCATCAATTTACTTTAGAATACACTTCAAATCCAACTTGGATTGCGGTTCAATCTTTGCCATATTTAATGGAATACGAACATGAATGTGCCGAACAAACTTTTGCGCGTTATTATGCAAATGCATTGGCTTCAGAAATTATATCAAGTAATCCGAAGATTGCAACTGTTTTTGAAAACTGGAGAAAAAACGGAAAACCAAATTCTAAATTAGAAGAAAATGAAGAATTGAAATCGCTAATTCTGGCAGAAACGCCTTGGCTAAATGATGCTCAAAGTGAAGACGAGAAGAAAAAAAATCTATCGCTTCTATTTGATTTAGACAAAATGAAAACTTCTCAAGAAATGACTTTCGAAAAATTAAAACAGAAACAAAAACCATCGGGAGGTTTTGCTTGGTTTGACGGAGGTTATGAAAGTGAATATATCACCAGACATATTCTCGCTGGTTTAGGTCATCTAGAAAAATTGAGTAAAAAAAATACTTCTAAAATTGATCAAATTGCTAAAACCGGAATTCCGTTTTTGGATACTAAATTCTTAGAATATTATCAAAATCAAACTAAAAATTTAAAATCGGATGCAAAACTAATTTGGGTAAATCCATATTCTGACCTGCATTATTTGTATACAAGAAGTTTTTATTTAGAGAAATATCCGCTGTCTGACACTTTGAAAAAAGCAACTAAATTGTATCTACAAACCGCTAAAAAAGAATGGCTGAATTATTCTATTTATGAAAAAGGTTTAGCCGCTTTAACGTTAAATCGTTTTGGAGAGAAAGAAAGCGCTAAAAAAATCATTGAAAGTCTAAAAGAAACTTCTTCGAACAATGAAGATTGGGGAATGTACTGGATCGCAAATAAATCGGGGTGGCATTGGTATCAAGCGCCGATAGAAACTCAAGCTTTATTGATTGAGGCTTTCGCCGAAATATCGAACGATACCAAATCTGTTGACGCGATGAAAGTTTGGCTCTTAAAAAACAAACAAACCAAAAACTGGCCAACAACAAAATCGACAACCGAAGCTATTTATGCTTTATTGATCCAAGGAACAGATTGGCTTTCGGTAAAAGATAATACGGTTATAAAATTGGGAGATGAAAAGATCATGACCAAAAAATTAGCAGAAAATGAAAAAGAAGCCGAAACAGGTTACATCAAACTAAACTGGAAAGCAGAAGAAGTGAAAAAGGAAATGGCTTCGATTAAAATTGAAAACAGATCTAAGGTTCCTGCTTTTGGCGGTGTATATTGGCAATACTTTGAAGATTTAGATAAAATTAAAAATAACACTGGTTCTGTTTTATCGGTTTCGAAAGAATTGTATTTGAAGAAAAACACTTTAAAAGGTGATGAACTTGAAAAAATTACACGCAAAAATGCTTTAAAAACTGGCGACTTGGTTACGGTAAGATTAATTATTACCGCAAAAGAAGATACCGAATATGTGCATTTGAAAGATATGCGCGCTTCGTGTTTTGAACCAGTGAATGTTCTTTCGCAGTATGAATACAAAGATCGATTGGGTTATTATATGAGTACAAAAGATGCTGCAACACATTTCTTCTTTGATCAAATAAACAAAGGAACTTATGTTTTGGAATATGATATCAGAGTAAATAACAGCGGAGAATTCTCAAACGGAATTACGACAATACAAAGTATGTACGCTCCAGAATTTGCAAGTCATACGAAAGGAATTCGAGTAAAAGTAGATTAATCAAAATTTCAATATTTAAATTCCAAAAAAAACAATAAAACAAACCCGACAGGTTTTTAAAACCTGTCGGGTTTAATATTGGAATAACTTGCCTAAATATCATTTGTCAGGCTGAGCGAAGTCGAAGCTATGCGCAGAGGACTTCGACTTCGCTCAGCCTGACAGACTTTTTTCAATTCAAACAACAAAAAAACCCGACAAGTTTAGAACCTGTCGGGTTTGATTTATAATCAAAATTAAGATTATTTACTAATCGTCAATTCATCGATAATATTTTTAGCTCCAGCGTATTTGTCAATAATCCAAAGTACATAACGAATATCAACGTTGATTGTTCTTTGTAAATTAGAATCAAAAATTACGTCTCCTGCCATTGCTTCGATGTTTCCGTCAAAAGCAATTCCGATTAATTCTCCTTTTCCGTTAAGAACAGGTGAACCAGAGTTTCCTCCAGTAATATCGTTATCCGTTAAGAAGTTTACTGGCATATATCCTGCTTTATCAGCATATTGTCCGAAATCTTTTTTCTTATTTAATTCTAATAAACGAGCTGGCAAGTCAAATTCCTGATCTCCTGCTTTATATTTTTTCACCATACTTTCCATTGTCGTATAGTTGTTGATTTTAGCGTCGTTGCGAGGATCTGCAGGTAAAGCACGAACTTTTCCATAAGTCAATCTCAAAGTAGAGTTTGCATCAGGATACTGAATCGCGTTTAATTTTGATTCTCTCAAACCTTCAACCAATTCGCGGTAAGCAGTTGCAAAACCATCATCAGCTTTCGCTTGATCATCTGTTTTAGAACGGTATTTTGTAACTAAATCATTCGAAATAATATACAAAGGATCGTGTACAATTGCCAATGGTTTTGGATCAGCTAAAAACGCTAACACTTTATCTTTCGATGTAAAATAACTTACTTCTGTTGCTTTTGCTACATCTGCAGTAAAATCACCATTGTTAGCAGTCTTCATTTTTGCGATTTCTGGAGCTAGTCCGTATTCAGCAGCTTTTGCAGCATATAAATTCAATTGCGCAGTTAAAACATCTTTTTCTAATGGAGCGTAAAATTCACCATAGATAGCCTCAACCATCGAATTGATTTTCGGAAGCATTTCTGCTTTTTTAGCATCATTTTCTTTGTAGTAAGCAATTAATGCATTTCCTAGACTTGCCGGTCCGCTTGCGTAACTTGAAGTACGTAAAAGTTGTGTCAAATAATTATCGTGACGCGCTTTTAAGTTTGTTTCTCTGTAATAAGAATTGATTGTCGGAATTACATTTTCGTATTTCTCCTTGTTTGCAGGTTTACTTGCCCATTCGTAGAATTTATCTTCCTGAGCCGTTTTTGCATCCACTGTTCCCGCTTTTGTCAAAGCATCAATCATACCTTGACGGTTTTTCCAGTAATTTGCTGTAGAAGCGTATTTTGAAGCATATTGCAAACGAACAGTATCATCTTTATCCATATACTTTTTCATTTGGTCCATTCCGGTTTTTGCACCTTCAACCCAAGCAGGATAAGCATATTTAATATTTTGTTCGATTCCACCAGCTGGCATCCAACGGTTTGTTCTACCTGGATAACCTAAAATCATCGCAAAATCATTTTCTTTTACCCCTTTAATACTTACAGGCAAATAGTGTTTTGGTTGCAATGGCACATTGTCTTTAGAATAAGCAGCAGGATTTCCGTCTTTATCTGCATAAACTCTAAACATTGAGAAATCTCCAGTTTGACGTGGCCATTCCCAGTTGTCTGTATCTCCACCAAATTTACCAACACTTTCTGGAGGCGTTCCAACTAGACGAACGTCTGTATAATCTTGGTAAACAAAATAGTAATATTCATTACCTTGAAAGAAAGGACGAACAGAAACCGTGTATTTCCCGTTTTCGCTGTTTTCTTTTTCAATCAAAGCCATTTCTTGCTGAATAACTTTGTTTCTTTCCGCTTCTGTCATTGTATCGTTTACTTTTGACAAAATTCTTTTAGAAACATCATCCATACGAACGAAGAAACGAACGTATAAAGATTTTGGTTTCATTTCGGCACTTTTATCTTTAGCCCAGAAACCATTTTTCAAATAGTTTTGTTCTGCAGTAGAAAGTTCTGCAATCGCGTTGTAACCACAGTGGTGATTGGTTAAAACCAATCCGCTTTTAGAAACGATTTCTGCAGTACAACCTCCGTTGAATTGAACAATCGCATCTTTTAAACTATGATGATTAATGCTATAAATTTCTTCGGCTGTCAATTGCAAGCCCATTTTTTCCATATCTCTATGGTTCAATCTTTCGATAAACATCAAGAACCACATTCCTTCATCAGCTCTTACTGGAAAAGCCATAAGGCACATGGTCAAGAATAAAATTACTTTTTTCATGTTATTTTGTTTAAGTGATGCGAATATAACGCATTTTTCGCAAAAAATGGAAGTGTTTTAGGTAGAATCAAAACATATGCAATAAAACAAAACATGATTTTACGAAATTCATAATTTAGGTGAACCGAAAAATATTTCTAAATTATTGAATTAACAACTATAAAACATCTAAAATTTCTATTACTAATTAAAACATAACATAAAAAACAAAGTAATTTGTAAGAATATACTTTAATTGATAAAATAATTAAACAATCTATTTCCTACAATTATATTTCTTCTAAATTTGCGGCTTCACAAAAAAAATTAAACATGAAAAAATTATTATTGGCAATCGTAGTTTTGATAACTACTCTTGCAAGTGCACAAAAAAACTCAATATTATTAGGTGGTAACGTTGGATTTACTTCAGAAAAAATTGGTGATTCTAAATTGGAAAATTTTGAATTTTCTCCAAAGGTTGGATATCAATTTACAGACAAATGGACTGCTGGAGTTGAAGGTTCTATCATGAATGTAAAAACTACAGGATTTGACAGAACTGAAAAATACAAAATTGGAGGTTTTGTTCGCTATGCAGTTCCTCTTTCAGATTTATTTTCAGTTTATGGAGATTTAGGTGTCGGATACCAATCTACAAATGTAAACGATCAAAAAGGAATGTATGCAAGCCTTACTCCTGCTTTATTCATTAATATGAAGAGAGGATTTGGTTTAAACTTCTCGATCGGAGGACTAAATTACGATAACCTTGATGGTAAAAACGATCCAAAACAGGAGCGTTTCGGTTTTAACTTTGGAAAAACTTTAAATATCGGAATCTCTAAAAACTTTGGATTGTAATTGAAGGATTGAGTTAGTTATAATAAATCCTTCTACTTTTTGCTTTGATGCAAAAGAAAAAAACCCGACAATTGTCGGGTTTTGTACTTATAAGTAAAACGGTTTTAGTCGTTAAGCATTTTCCAAAGTTTATCTTTTAAATCTGTCAAACCTTGTTGGGCAACAGATGAAATAAACATATAAGGTATACCTTTAAAAGAAACATCTAATTCTGCTTTTAATTCTGCTTTCAATTCATCATCTAGCATATCGCATTTTGAAATTACCACAAGACGTTCTTTGTCTAACATTTCAGGATTGTATTTTGTCAATTCATTCACCAAAATATCATATTCTCCTTTAATGTCTGGCGTATCAACCGGAACTAAAAATAATAAAGTCGAGTTACGCTCAATATGACGCAAGAAATAATGTCCAAGACCTTTTCCTTCCGCAGCACCTTCAATAATTCCCGGAATATCGGCAATTACAAAAGATTGAAAATCTCTATACGCTACAATTCCTAAATTTGGTTTTAAAGTTGTAAAAGGATAATCGGCAATTTTTGGTTTTGCTGAAGTCAATACAGACAACAAAGTAGATTTTCCTGCATTAGGAAAACCAACTAATCCAACATCTGCCAGAACTTTAAGTTCCAGAATAATATCCATTTCTATACCCAGCAAACCTGGCTGTGAGTAACGAGGCGTTTGGTTTGTAGAACTTCTAAAATGCCAGTTTCCTAAACCTCCTTTTCCTCCACGCGCAAGAATTTGTTTTTCTCCGTGTTCTGTAATTTCAAAAAGTGTTTCACCAGTTTCTTTGTCTTTTACAACAGTTCCTAGTGGCACTTCTATAATTTTATCTTCTCCGTCTGCACCTGTACTACGATCTCCTCCACCGTCTCCACCGTGTCCGGCTTTAATGTGTCGCGCGAACTTTAAATGAAATAATGTCCAAAGTCCTTTATTCCCAACTAAATATACGTGTCCACCACGACCACCATCGCCTCCGTCTGGACCACCTTTTTCAATAAATTTCTCTCTATGTAAATGCGTAGATCCTTTTCCTCCTTTTCCGGAAGAAACATATATCTTAACGTAATCTACAAAATTCCCTTCTGTCATTGTTTTTGTTTATGTAAAAGTTTCAGGTTTCAGGTTTCAGGTTCCAAGTTTGCACAATGCAATAACTTGAAACTTTAAACTTTAAACATGAAACAAAATTCTCTCTACTCTTTAAGCGCTTTCACAAGCACTTTATCTATCTTAACGCCGTCCATGTCGACAACTTCCAATGTAAACTTCTGCCAGATTAACTTTTCACCTTCTTTTGGAATATGTGAAAGCTCCGTCATAATCATTCCGCTTACGGTGTTTACTTCGTAATCGTTGGTTAATTCGTCTAATTCGAAATACGTTAAGAAATCGTGTAACGAATAATGTCCGTCAACTAGCCATGTTCCGTCTTCTCTTTCTATAAGCTGGAATTCATCTTTGTAAAATTCAGATGCATCTCCAACTAAAGCTTCTAGAATATCGTTCAGCGTAATCATTCCTTGAAAAACACCATATTCATCTGACACTAAAGCATAATGAACGCCAGTTTTCTTGAAATTCTCTAAAGCCTTGTAAGCCGTAGTTTGTTCCATTAAATAAGGAGCATCTGACATTATTGCTGATAAATCGAAATTGTCGTTTTCAATATTTGCGAAGATATTTTTAAGCGTTACAACTCCTACAATATCATCGTAATTTTCGTTGTAGACAGGATAAACTGCATGAAGATCTTGAACAACCAATTCTTTAATTTTTACTCTATCTTCTTTTAAAGGAAGCATGTCAACAGATTTTCTGTGCGTCATTAACGAACTTACTTTTCTGTCTCCAATATGGAAAACGCGTTCCACGATATCTTGCTCAATTTCTTGAACTTCTCCAACTTCGGTTCCTTCTTTAATGATGGCTTTAATTTCTTCTTCGGTTACTTTTCCATCAGCAGTTGGTTTTATTTGAAAAACATTCAATAAAAAATCTGTTGATGAAGTTAACAACCAAATAAATGGCGCTGTAATTATCGAAACCACTTTCATTGGCATTGCCACCATTTTAGCAATTGCTTCTGGATAATTTAATCCGATTCGTTTTGGAAGTAATTCTCCTATAACCAATGAGAAAAAAGTCAAAACTACAACTACAATTCCAACCGCAACAGAATGTGCGTATGGTTTTAGTGCTGCAAAACCTGCTACAAAAAGTTCAACATCAGCCGTGATTTTATCTCCAGAATAAATACCTGTCAAAATTCCGATTAAGGTAATTCCGATTTGTACGGTTGATAAAAATTTATTTGGTGAATTGGCCAAATCTAGTGCCGTTTTTGCACTTTTATTGCCTTTTTTCGCTGCTGTTTCCAACCTGTTCTTACGGGCCGAAATCAACGCGATTTCAGACATGGAGAAAACTCCGTTTAGTAGAATTAGAAAAAATATAATTAGTATTTCCAATTGATATGGGGATTCGTTATAAAATAGTCTTGTTACAAAATAATTCGCAATCTTGATTTTTAGCCCAGATGGAAGAGAAAAGCCCGGAGCTAAAAAAACTAATTTTTCCTGCCAGAAAACAGCGACCGGAGGAAGCTCGTTTTATGGTTTGGAAAAATAGTTTTTTTAGCGTCCCGATAGCTATCGGGATTTCACGTACAGCTGGAAAAAGCTTCTACAAATTATCTATAACTGACGTTAATCGCTCTGTAATCTGTTCAACAGTTCCGATACCGTCTACGGCGTGAAACTTGTTTTGTTCTTTATAATATCCAATAAGAGGAGCTGTTTTCTCATTATATTCTTGATATCTTACACGAATTTTTTCTTCGTCCTGATCATCAACTCTTCCGCTTGTTTTTCCTCTTTCAAGTAAACGTGCTACCAAAATCTCGTCGTCTGCTTCTAAAGCGATTGTTGCTGTTACGCTAGATCCGATTGTTGGCAAAAATTTATCTAAAGCCTCAGCTTGATTGATTGTTCTTGGGTAACCGTCGAACAAAAATCCTGCCGTGTCTGGGTGTTTATTTACCTCATCAATTAACATTGCAGTTGTTACTTCGCATGGAACTAATTCTCCATTGTCCATAAAAACTCTTGCTTTTTTTCCTAGTTCAGTATCATTTTTTAAATTAAAACGAAAAATATCTCCAGTTGAAAGGTGTGTTAAATTGTATTTTTCTTTTAAAAATTCTGCCTGAGTTCCTTTTCCTGCACCAGGCTTTCCAAATAAAACGATGTTAATCATAATTGAAATGAGTGTTGTTACTTCTGTCTTTCAGAAGTTTTAAATTGAATATTTAGTTGTGTGTTGTTATTCTGCTAATTTGTAAACTTCATTAAGGTTTCGTCCTAAACCATCGTAGTCTAAACCGTAACCTACAATAAATTTGTTTGGAATTCGAACTCCAACATAATCTATTTTGATGTCTTTTTTATATGCTTCTGGTTTAAAGAATAATGTCGCAATTTTAAAATGCTTTACATTTTGTGCTTTAAACAAGTGCTTTAATTCTTCGATGGTGTTTCCTGTATCGATGATATCTTCAAGAAGGATAACTGTTCTTCCTGTAAGATCCTGATTGATTCCGATTAATTCCTTAACCGTATTGGTTGATTCAGTTCCTTCGTACGATGCCATTTTTATGAATGAAACCTCGCATGGTTTTTTGTATTTTTTTAAAAAATCTGACACGACCATAAAAGCACCATTTAGAACTCCAATAAAAATTGGTGTATCATCTCCAAAATCATCTTCTACCTGAGCCACCATTTTAGTTAAAGCAAAATCAATTTCTTTAGCCGAAATAAACGGAACAAATTGTTTATCGTGAAGTTGTATCATTATTTTTCTTTTTAAAATAATGGACAAAGATACAGAATTACAACTTAACTGCTTCTATGAAAATGGACTGTATCTTGATATTTTTTACGAATGTTAAATATCAGTTAATAATTACAAATTTAATTTTGACGTTATTTTTAATTTAAGTAAATTGTTGTTAGATAATTATTTAAGATCATAATCAATGAAAAAATCCTTACCATTATTCTCTATAGCTTTATTAGCACTAATGACAGCTTGTAACGGACAAGTTAAAAAAGAAGAAAAAGAAGCTTTAGCCAAACAGCCCAACAATGTAGTAAAAACTGCTATTGGAGACCTTACGCTTCCTGCACCATACGCCACAGATTCTAAAACGAACAATAGTAAAGTAATTGGTTGGCCGGAAGGAAAAACGCCAAAAGCACCAAAAGGTTTTACGGTTACAAAATTTGCAGACGGATTCGAAAATCCGCGTTGGACTTATATTGCGCCAAACCAAGATATTTTTGTGGTTGAAAGCGGAACAAGATCAAGTAAAAATCAGATCACGGTTTTAAGAGATAAAGACAAAGATGGGAAATTTGAAAGTCGCCAGGTTTTTATAACTGGTCTAAACAAGCCTTTTGGAATGTTGGTTTTAAAAGACTATTTCTACATTGCAAATACAGACGGATTATACCGTTATCCTTATAAAAATAATCCTTTGAAGTTAGAAACTAAGGGAGAAAAAATTCTGGAACTTCCTGCGGGAGGTTATAATAATCACTGGACAAGAAATTTATTAGCAAGTCCTGATGGAAGCAAAATCTATGTTTCTGTTGGTTCTGGCAGCAACAATGGAGAAAACGGAATGGACAAAGAAGTACGCAGAGCGGCAATTTTAGAAATTAACCCTGACGGAACCGGTGAAAAAATCTTTGCTTCAGGACTTAGAAATCCTGTTGGTATGGATTGGAATCCTGCAAATAAAGAACTTTGGACGGCTGTTAACGAACGTGATGAATTGGGAGACGATTTGGTTCCTGATTATATTACAAGTGTAAAAAGAGACGGTTTTTATGGCTGGCCGTATTCTTATTTCGGGAATATTCCTGATCCGAGAATGAAGGGAGAAAGAAAAGATTTAGTAGAAAAAGCAATTGTTCCTGATGTTCCAGTTGGAGCTCACACCGCTTCTTTAGGTTTGGCTTTTTATACGAAAGATGCTTTTCCTGCAAAATATAAAAACGGCGCTTTTGTTGGTCAGCATGGTTCTTGGAATCGTTCTAAAATTTCGGGTTATAAAGTTTTATTTGTTCCTTTTAAAGATGGAAAACCTGCAGGAAAACCAGAAGATTTCTTGACTGGTTTTATTTCTGATGAAAACAAAGCCGAAGTTTACGGTCGTCCGGTTGCTGTAACCGTTATGAATGATGGATCGCTTTTGGTAAACGATGACAGCGGAAATACAATTTGGAAAGTGACAGCTAATAAATAATTAATTTCTTTTAACCACAAATTACACAAATTTTAGCAAAAATTAATTGGTGCGAATTTGCGCAATTTGCGGTTAATAAATATTTTCATTTTTAGTATCAAAACACCTAAATATTTTAAACACATAGAGACGTATATTTTGTTTAAAAAAAGTTACTAGAGAATTCGAAACGCCTTTTTTGCCTCAATCAATGCTATGTTTCTATGTGTTAAAATAAAATTCCAAATTGCTAATTAAAATTTATGTTTTTAAAAAAATACGGTTTTCTTATTATTGTGTGTATGGTTTTGCAAAGCATAAATGCACAAGAAAAAGAAGTCCAAAATATTGATTCGGTTAAAACTCAAAAACTGAATGAAGTTTTAATAAGTCCGCTTCACATTAATCGGGATTTACAAAACAGTCCGTCTTCGATTGGCATTTTATCTGAAAAAGAATTACTTCGAAATAACACTACCGATATAAGCAATGTCATCAATACCATTCCTGGTGTTTTTATGCAATCGTCAAATATTACCACAACCCGAATTTCGATTCGCGGAATTGGTGCAAGAACTCCGTACGGAACAAATAAAATTAGGGCTTTTTATGGAAGTATTCCGTTAACTTCTGGAAATAGCGAAACGGTAATTGACGATATTGATCTTCAGAACATCAATCAAATAGAAATTATAAAAGGGCCGCTTTCGAGTGTTTATGGTGCGGGATTGGGCGGCGCGATTTTGATTTCGCCAAAAACTTTAAAAAAAGGAAATTATCAAGCTGAAGTCAGTTCTGTTTTTGGTTCTTACGGATTATTGAAAAACAGAATAAGTTTTGATTTGAATGAAAAAAATTCTTCTTTAAATCTGAGTTATCACAATTTTAAAACAGATGGCTGGCGACAAAACAGTGCTTATAATCGCGAAGGAATTACACTTGGTGGCGAATTATTTAGAAAGAAAAACAGTAAACTGACGTATTTTTCGAATTACACTTACGTGAAAGCCTACATTCCGAGTTCGATTAACAAAACAACCTTCGACAATAATCCGCGGGCAGGCGCGCCAACTTGGGTGGCTGCGCAAGGTTTTAAAGAATACAAATCGACTTTGGGCGGATTGGCTTATGATTTTAAAATTAATGATCATTTGAGTAATTCAACTTCCGTTTTCCTTAATTATAAAGACAGCAACGAACCGCGTCCTTTTGATGTTTTACGTCAATATACTTTTGCTTCGGGCGCACGAACGCAGTTTTCAGGCGATTTTAAAATCGGAAAAATCAACAATCAATTTATTGGCGGAATTGAATATTTCGCAGATAATTATAGCGGAAATACTTTTGAAAATCTATATCTCAAAAATAATGGAAACGGAAGTCTGCAAGGCAATCAACTTTCGGCAACCAATCAGAAAAGACATTTTTACAATATTTTTTCGCAAATTAGAACTTTGCTTTCTGACCAATTGGAAATTCAGGCGGGTTTAAATTACAACAAAACCAAATTTGAACTTCAAAATGATTTTCCCGCTTCCGCAAATAATCCAACGGAACAATATAGTTACGACGGTATTTTTTCACCTCAACTTTCTTTTTTATATAAACCGAATGAAATTCAGATGGTTTACTTTTCTGCCAGTCGCGGATTTTCATTGCCAGCAACCGAAGAAACTTTAACCAGCACCGGAAATATCAATCAGAATATTAAACCAGAAACGGGTTATAATTTTGAATTAGGAAGCAAACTTCATCTTTTCAGCAAAAAATTATATGCTGAAATTGCGATTTACCGAATGGAAATTAAAGATTTATTGGTTGCCAAAAGAATTGGAGACGATCAATATGAAGGTGTAAATGCCGGAAAAACATTCCATGAAGGAATTGAAATTTCGTTAAGACACAATTGGCCCATCAATCAAACTTTTAATTTAAATTCATACATCGGAACATCAATCGGAAATTATGAATTCAAAGAATTTGTTGATAACGGAAATGATTATTCGGGAAACAAATTAACGGGAGTTCCTGCCAATACGGCGAGCGCAGGTTTCAATTTAAATACGAATTCAGGATTTTATTTTTCAGCCGATTTTCAGTTCACAGATAAAATTCCGATGAACGATTCAAATGCTAATTTTTCTAATTCTTATTCTTTATTGAATTTAAAAACAGGTTATCAATTTGAAATTTTATCGGGTTTAACAACACATTTCGATGCGGGAATTAATAATGTGACCAATGAAAAATATGCTTCGATGATTTTGACCAACGCAACAGGAATTGGAAATGCGCAACCAAGATTTTATTATCCTGGTTTACCGATAAATTACTACGGAATTATCTCATTAAATTACGTATTTTAGCTGAGTATTTAAATACCGCTAGAACGATGCCGTCTGAATTACAAAAAAAACTGGATTATGTAAATGCTTATAGAGAAAACCGCCTAAAAGCTGCGCATTATGTTTTGCAAAATCCTAACCTTTTTGGCGAATTGGTTTCCATTTCTTTTTCACCCGAAAATAAAAACCATCATAAAGCCTGCTGGATTTTAGAATTTGTTTCGTACGAAGAATTGATTTGGTTACAACCTCATCTTGATTTTTTCTGTTCGAATTTGAAAATTTTAAAAGATGAAAGTTCGATTCGTCCAATGGCAAAAGTGACACAACTTTTGGTAAAATCACATTACAAGAAAAACGAAAACTGCATTAAACTCTCCGAAGAAAATATTCAAAATTGCATCGAAGCGTCTTTTGATTGGTTAATTAATGATGTAAAAGTCGCTACAAAAGCATATTCAATAAAAACTTTATTCATTTTAGGAAATCATTACGACTGGATTCATCCCGAATTAAAAGTCATAATTGACAAAGATTTTGGAGATCATTCTGCCGCTTACAAAGCTGTCGCTAAAGAAGTTTTGAAGAAAATAAAATAGGTCTTGTCTGCCACAGATTAAAAGGATTAGAATGATTTTTGTAAGGTTGCCACGAATTACACTAATTTTCACAAATTGCATTGCGTTAAAAAATTTGTGGTAATTCGTGTATTTGTGGCAAAAAAAAAGAAAATAAAAATCATTTTTAATCCTTTTAATCTGTGGCAAAAGTTTAAACTACAATTATTGCAATTCTTAGCTAAAAAAAACACAAAATAATTATTTTACGTATATTTGCAAAAACATTACGTATATGAATACTAAACTCACATTATCTTTAGAAAAGGAAGTTATCGAGCAGGCAAAATCGTATGCTAAAAAAACAGGCAGAAGTCTATCTGAACTGGTAGAAAGTTATTTCAAAAATCTAACAGAAAAAGAACAAACCTATGATGACATTCATCCTAAAGTTAAAAAGCTGATTGGAAGAATTACATTGCCACCAGATTTTGATGAAGAAAAAGTGAAGGAAGAACATTATAAAGAAAAATATGGCCTTTAAAAATATTTTTCTTGATACCAATATACTGGTTGATATTGTTGCAAATAGATTTCCATTTTCAAAAAATGCCATTTCAATTTTTGATTATTGCCAACGACATAAAATCAAAATGCATTCTACATCGCACTCTATTGCAACTGTGCATTATATTGCAAAAAAAGTGGTTGATGAAAAAGAGTTGCGTTCGATTATTGAAGATTTGTTAGACACCATTTCGATCATTGCTGTAACAGAATCAATTTTAAAAAAAAGCTTAAAATCCAATCATAAAGATTTTGAAGATGCAATTCAGATTACATCTGCTCAATCAATAAATTCAATGGACTGCATTATTACAAGAGACATAAAAGATTTTAAGTTTTCTGAAATTAATGTATTTACACCAGATGAATTTTTAAACACACTATAAAGACAATGAATTATTTTTCTTCTGATTTTAAATTAGGAATATTAGGCGGCGGACAATTAGGTAAAATGCTGTTGTTCGACACCAGAAAATTTGATATACAAACGTACGTTCTGGATCCAAGCGACGAAGCGCCTAGTAAATTTGCCTGCAATAAATTCTTTCAAGGCGATTTAATGGATTATGATACGGTTTACAATTTCGGAAAACAAGTCGATATTTTGACTTTCGAAATCGAATTGGTAAACCTTGAAGCTTTAACGCAATTAGAGAATGAAGGTCTAAAAGTATATCCATCTCCGAAAACCTTAAAAGGAATTCAGAATAAAGGTATTCAAAAGCAGTTTTATACCGAAAATAATATTCCAACTGCACCATTTGAAAGATTTGAAAATTTAGAAAATCTAAAAACTGCTGTCACATCGAGCGGAGTCGAGATGCCTTTTGTATGGAAATGCACTGAATTTGGTTACGACGGAAATGGTGTAAAAGTAATTCGTCAAATTTCAGATTTAGAGAATCTTCCAAATGTAGAATGTATTGCCGAAACTATGGTTCCGTTTAAAAACGAATTGGCGGTTATTGTGGTAAGAAATCCATCAGGAGAAATTAAAACCTATCCAGTTGTAGAAATGGAATTTCATCCAGAAGCCAACCAAGTTGAATACGTAATTTGCCCAGCAAGAATCGACGAAAAAGTTGCAGAAAAAGCCAGAGCAATTGCTTTAAATGTTTCTGAAAAATTCAATCACGTTGGACTTTTGGCTGTTGAAATGTTCCAAACCAATGAAGATGAAATTTTGGTTAACGAAGTGGCGCCACGTCCGCACAATTCTGGACATTATTCTATCGAAGCAAGTTATACTTCACAATTCGAAAATCATTTACGTGCTATTTTAGATCTTCCCTTAGGAAACACAGACAGCAAAGTTGCCGGAATTATGGTAAATTTAGTCGGTGCCGAAGGTTATTCTGGAGATGTAGTGTATGAAAACATCGAAACCATTTTAGGATGGAATGGTGTAACTCCACATATTTACGGTAAAAAACAAACGCGTCCTTTTAGAAAAATGGGTCACGTAACAATTGTAAATGGAAATATGCAGGAAGCAAGACGAATTGCTGAAGAAGTTAAGAATACAATTAGAGTAATCAGTGGTCAGTAATTTAGTGATCAGTTTTCAGTCGCAGTCATAGTAATCAGTTTAAACTAAAATATATTTTTAAGTCTCAGCATAACTTGAAACCTGAAACTTGAAACTTGAAACAAATAAAAAAATGAGCAAAGTAGCAATTATAATGGGAAGCATCTCCGACATGCCAGTGATGCAGGATGCAATCGACATTTTAAAACAATTCAATATAGAAGTTGAAGTAGATATCGTTTCGGCACATAGAACGCCGGAAAAATTATTCGATTTCAGTAAAAATGCACACAATCGCGGGATTTCGGTAATTATTGCCGGCGCGGGCGGTGCAGCGCATTTACCAGGAATGGTGGCTTCAATGTCTCCGCTTCCTGTAATTGGAGTTCCTGTAAAATCAAGCAATTCGATTGATGGTTGGGATTCTGTTTTATCAATTTTACAAATGCCAGGCGGAGTTCCTGTTGCAACAGTAGCCTTAAACGGAGCAAAAAATGCTGGAATTCTAGCGGCACAAATCATCGGAAGCCACGACAAAAAAGTTTTAGATACGATTATTTCTTATAAAGAAGAATTGAAAGCTGCGGTTAATAAAGCAGCTGAAGGATTGAAAAAGTAATTTCACAGAGATACACGAAAAAACACAGAGACACGCAAAATTTTGCGAATCTCTGTGTTTTTTCTTTGCGAAACTTTGTGAAATAATCTACATCAGAATTATTAACTATTCCTTATAAAAATTTCTAAAAGAAAAACTTAACTTTGAGAAAAAAGCAAAATGAACATTCAAACTTCTAAAATAGAGTTGGCTAAAATTGTTTTAGACATTGATAATCCTGACTTGATTCAGGAAATTGTTGATTTTATTCAATCTAAAGAAAGCATTTCAGAAGAGCAGAAAACTAAAATCAACGAAGCCATTTATTCTTTAGAAAACAATGAAGGAATTCAACATGATGTTGTTATGGAGGAAACCAGAAATCGTTATTCTAAATATTTTAAATAATGCATGTAATTTGGGCTCCACAAGCTAAAAAAGACTTTTGGAGTAACATCGATTATTTGGAAGCAGAATGGTCTGAAAAAGTTGCTTTTAATTTCATTGAAAAAGTAAATTCCACGATTACACTTTTACAAAATGACAATGTTTTATTTATCAAAACGAACTACAAAAGCGTTTATAAAATTGTCATTACCAAACACATTTCACTCTTTTACCGCATCAATAACAACAACTTAGAATTACTTCGTTTTTGGAATAATTTTCAGAGTCCGGAGAAATTCAAACTATAATTATAATCTATATTTTTAAACATTATATTTTAAAATGAGCATATTAACACAATATTTCAACACCAAACATAACACCGCGCCTTTTTCGCAAATTAAAATCGAAGATTACGTTCCGGCTTTTCAGGAAGGAATTGCTTTGGCTAAAGCCGAAATTGATGCGATTGTAAATAATCCAAACACACCGACTTTTGAAAACACCATTGTAGCAATGGATTTTTCAGGCGATATTTTAGATCGTCTTTCGAGTATTTTCTTCAATTTGAATTCGGCTGAAACGAATGACGAAATGCAGAAAATCGCTCAGGAAGTTTCGCCTTGGCTCTCAGAATTCGGAAATGATATTCGCTTAAATGCTGAATTGTTTGCACGAGTAAAAGCCGTTTACGATCAAAAAGAAAGTCTGAATCTCAACGCGGAACAAACAACTTTATTAGATAAAAAATACAAAAGTTTCTCCAGAAACGGAGCAAATTTACCAGAAGACAAAAAAAATCAATTGAGAGAAATCGACAAAGAATTATCGAAATTGAGTTTACAGTTTGGCGAAAATGTTTTGGCAGAAACAAACAACTTCGAATTACATTTAACAGATAAAAAAGATCTTTCAGGTTTACCAGAAGGCACAATCGAAGCGGCAAGATTATTAGCCAAAAATCAGGAAAAAGAAGGCTGGATTTTTACTTTAGATCATCCAAGCTATGTTCCTTTTATGACTTATGCTGATAATCGTGAATTACGTAAAAAAATGGCAATTGCTTTTGGAGCAAAAGCTTTTCAAAACAACGAATTCGACAATCAGGAAAATGTCCTAAAAATTGCAAAATTGCGTTTTGAAAGAGCGAATTTATTAGGTTATAAAACCCATGCGCATTTTGTTTTAGAAGAAAGAATGGCTGAAAGTCCAGAGAAAGTTTTTTCTTTTTTGAATGATTTATTGGCAAAAGCAAAACCTGCAGCTCAAAAAGAATTTGCCGAGTTAACTGCTTTCGCGAAAGAATTAGACGGAATCGAGCAATTGGAAAAATGGGATGGCGCTTATTATTCTGAAAAATTAAAACAACAACTTTTTAATTTAGATGATGAAAAACTGAAACCGTATTTTCAGTTAGAAAAAGTATTGGAAGGTGCTTTTACAGTTGCCAAAAAACTTTACGGATTGACTTTTACGGAAGTTTTTGACATCGATAAATACCACGAAGAAGTAACAACTTATGAAGTAACGGATTCTGAAAATAATTTAGTTTCGATTTTCTACGCAGATTTCTTCCCAAGAAAAGGAAAAAGAAACGGTGCATGGATGACTTCATTCAAACATCAATATAAAAAAGACGGCGTAAACGAAAGACCGCATATTTCGAACGTTTGTAACTTTACAAAACCAACGGAAACAAAACCATCTTTATTGACTTTTAATGAAGTAACGACTTTATTCCACGAATTTGGTCACGGGTTGCACGGAATGTTGGCCAACACAATGTATCCAAGTTTATCTGGAACATCTGTTTATTGGGATTTCGTAGAATTACCAAGTCAGATTATGGAGAATTGGTGTTACGAACCAGAAGCTTTAGCTTTATTCGCGAATCATTACGAAACGGGAGAAATTATTCCGATTGAATATGTTCAGAAAATTAAAGAAAGTGCGAGTTTTCAGGAAGGTTTAGCAACTTTACGTCAGTTAAGTTTCGGATTGTTGGATATGGCTTGGCACGGACAAGATCCAACCAATATTACAGATCTTAAAACTTTCGAAACAGAGCAATTCGCGAACACACAATTATATCCAGATGTAAAAGAAAATGCAATGAGTACAGCATTTTCGCATATTTTCCAAGGCGGATATTCTTCTGGATATTACAGCTACAAATGGGCAGAAGTTTTAGATGCTGATGCTTTTGAATACTTTCAGGAAAACGGAATCTTCAACGAAGAAATAGCGAAGAAATTTAAAGACAATGTACTTTCTAAAGGAGGAACAGAACATCCGATGACTCTATACAAACGTTTTAGAGGTCAGGAACCAAAACCTGAAGCTTTGCTGAAAAGAGCGGGACTTCTCTAAATTTTAGATTTCTGATTTTAGATTTTAGATTAAATTCTTATCGTTATAATTTTATATTAACCGAAGCTTTTCGCTTCGGTTTTTTTAGATGATTTTGTCTCCGATTAAATTTGGTTATCTTCGTATTTTAAATCTTAATCTTACAAATACACGCCGTGAAAAAATATTTTAAAATAGGTCTTTATATTGCCATTATCGGATTGGTTGCAATTGTTTCTATCAATAATTATGTAAAATCTTCTACTAAAAAGTACATTCACTATTCCATTAAAAAGTTTCCTAAAAATGATGTCGGAATTATTTTTGGCGCCGGAATCAATGGAAATCAACCAAGTAAATATTTAAAAGACCGACTTGACGCCGGAATTATGCTTTGGAAAGCAAAACGAATTAATAAAATTTTACTCTCTGGAGATAATGGACGCGAAGAATATGATGAATTAACCGTAATGAAAAATTACTGTTATGCGCACGGCGTTGATACCACAAAGATTTTTATAGATTATGCCGGCTTTGATAGCTATTCAACAATGTATCGCGCGAAGCATATTTTCAAAATAAAAAAGGCAACTTTAATTTCGCAAGAATATCATTTGAATCGAGCGATTTACATCGGAAATAAATTGGGTATAAAATCAGCTGGTTATTCTGCAAATAAAGGAGAATATTTAGGCTATAATTATGTTCAGTTTAGAGAATGTCTTTCTAGATTTAAATCATTTTTTGATGTTTTCAGAAATCGTGAACCGAAGTTTTTAGGCGGAGAAATTAATATTAATGGAGATTCTAATTATTCTAAAGAGGATAAACGATAAAAAAGAAAAACCTGCAAGTTAATTTGCAGGTTTTTTTAAGTCTAATCTAAAGACAAAGAATAGAAATCTTCTTTGCTCTTTTCTCTATATTCTTTACTCTTTCTCCAAAACTCTATTCGCCAATTTCCCAACTGTCAGTCCTTGTACTACAATCGAAAATAAAACCACAATATAAGTTACTTCAAGCAATAAGTTTTTATATTCTCCTTCCGGCATGGAAAGTACCAGTGCAATAGAAACTCCACCGCGGATTCCTCCCCAGACTAAAACCATCAAAGAACCTTTGTTGTACGCTGATCTAATTCCGAAAAATTTAAAGATATCAAAGAATTGCCATGGTAAAATGATAGACGCAATTCTTGAAAATAGCACAATAAAAATAGCTACAAGACCTGTTAGTAATTGTTTGTTCAAATCTGGCAATAGCAATAATTCAAAACCAATAAATAAGAACAAGATAGCATTCAAAATTTCATCAATCAGTTCCCAGAACTTTCCTAAATAATCTTGGGTGACTTCGCTCATGGCAACTTTTTTACCATAATTTCCAATAATTAATCCGGCAACAACCATGGCAAGCGGACTGGAAACGTGTAAACTTTGCGCAATCAAAAATCCTCCCATTACAATTGAAAGCGTTATTAAAACAGAAACTTTATAATCGTCGATTTTCTTCATAACGTTTGATGCCGTAAATCCTAAAAAAGCTCCTAATAAAAGTCCGCCAATTCCTTCTTTTGCAAATAGCCAAGCAATAGAACCAAAACTCATATCAAATGTAGGATCGGTTGCCATTTTCAAAACAACAGCAAACATTACCACCGCTACTCCATCATTAAATAAGGATTCACCAACAATTTTGGTTTCGATTCTTTTGGGAACTTTCGCTTGTTTTAAAACACCTAAAACTACGATTGGATCAGTTGGAGAAATTAAAGTTCCGAAAACCAAGCAAAATATATAAGGGATTTTTATTCCTAAAAGTGGAGCTATATAATATAGTAATAGTGAAATAATTAAAGCTGATAAAACAACACTTACCGTAGAATAAATCATAATCGGCACTTTTTGCTCTTTAAGATCGGCCATATTTACGTGAAGCGCTCCAGCGAATAAAAGAAAATTCAACATCGCTCCCATCAGGATTTCATTGAAGTCAAATTCTTTTATCAGATCAAAAAAATGTTTTGTAGTTGCAGGAAAATAAGAATCTCCTAAAAGTCGAATTCCAACGGAAACCATCATGGCAATAATCATAATTCCGATGGTTCCGGGAAGTTTTAAAAATCTTAAATTTAAATAGGCGAAGAAAGAAGCCAGCACGATTAGTACTGAAAAGGTGTAGTATAATTCCATAAATGTGATTTTTACAAAAATATCCTTCTCATTAGTTAATCAAAAATTCAAGGGTTCAATTAACATAACTTTATAATTCGATAAATAAGTTTCATTTATTTTTGAAAGTTTAAAAACTTTTACTTACATTTGAACTATGGAATTCAAAGAAGCAAAAAACAAATTCGTTCAAACTTGGGGAGCATTAGGTTCTCAGTGGGGCATAAATAAAACCATGGCACAGATTCATGCGTTATTAATGGTCTCAAACGAACCTGTTTCTATGGAAGATATTATGGAAGAATTGCAAATTTCCCGCGGAAATGCCAGTATGAACTTAAGAGGTTTAATGGATTGGGGAATTGTCTACAAAGAATACAAAGCTGGCGAAAGAAGAGAATTTTTTACAGCAGAAAAAGATTTAGATGAATTGGCGGTAAAAATTTCGAGAGAACGAAGTAAAAGAGAGATTAAACCTGCTCTTAAAATTCTAAAGGAAGTTTCGACAATAGAAGCAAAACATTCTGCCGAAGAAAAACATTTTGTAGACCAGACACAAAAACTGTATGATTTTGTTTTAAAAGCAGATAATATGTTGGATAAAATAACCGAATTTAACGAAAACTGGTTAGGGAAACTGATCATAAAAATCATGAAATAAAAAAATTTAATTAAAACTTTCAATATTTTCTGAAAGTTTAAAAATTTAAAAACAAACTATAAATACCTAAAATTATGAAAACGCTCGAAAACCAAACCTTGCTTTATGATGAAGATTGTCCGCTTTGCAATTTATACACTACTGGATTTGTAAAAAGCGGTATGTTAGATCAAAACGGAAGAAAATCGTATTGTCAGTTATCTGAGGAAGAGCAAAATTTTGTGGATTTAAAACGTGCTCCAAACGAAATTGCTTTGGTTGATAATAAAACCAAAACGGTAATTTATGGAATTGATAGTTTGATAAAAGTGGTTGGTTTTTCTTTTCCTTTAATTGAAAAAATAGCAACTGTAAAACCGATTCATTTTATTCTGAAAAAGCTGTATTCTTTTATTTCTTACAATAGAAAAGTAATTATTCCAGGAAATGTAAAAGAAGAAAACAAATTGCAATGCACGCCCGATTTCAATTATAAATATAGGTTTCTGTTTATTGGTTTTGCTTTGACTATAACAACTTTCGTTTTATTTGGATATTCTAATTTAATTTTGAATTTTCCAAAAAGCACTATAACAAGAGAACTTATTTTGGCTTTTGGACAAATTATTTTTCAAGGTTTATTTCTTTTCAAATTTGAAAAACAAATCATAATCAATTACGCAGGAAATTTAATGACTGTTTCTTTAATGGGAAGTTTGATTTTAATGCCAATATTAATTTTAAGCCAATTTGTTCTACTTCCGCAGATGATAATTTTAGGATGGTTTGGAGTAACGGTTTTGATTATGTTTTTGGAACATTTTAGAAGAATTAAAATTTTAAAACTGCCTTTTTATTTATCTTTCACTTGGGTTATTTATAGAATTATTGCTTTAGTTTTTATTCTCAATTAATCACTCAGAAACCTGACGGGTTTTAAAAACCCGTCAGGTTTGACGTAAAAAACATACAACATGACAAAACTCATTATAGCAGCAGGAACTGGATTTTTAGGACAGGTTTTAGTAAATCATTTTAAAAATAAATTTGATGAAATTGTAATTCTTACCCGAGGAAAATCAAAAACAGTTGACGGAATTAAATTTGTAAACTGGAATGCTAAATCATTTTCTGGTTGGGAAAAAGAATTAGAAAACGCAACGATTTTAATAAATCTTGTCGGCAAATCTGTTGATTGCCGTTATACGAAAGAAAACAAAAAAGAGATTTTATGGTCTAGAATTAAAAGTACCAAAATCTTGAATGAAGCGATTTTAAATTGCAAAAATCCACCGAAACATTGGTTGAATTCTTCAACGGCAACTATTTATCGTTTTTCTTTAGACAAACAAATGGATGAAGTTGACGGCGAAATTGGAAATGACTTTTCTATTAATGTGGCGCTTTCTTGGGAAAAAGCTTTCTTTAAAACCGAAACGCCGAAAACTTTGAAAACGGCTTTGCGAACTTCTATTGTTTTAGGAAAAAATGGTGGTGCTTTGATTCCGTTAAAAACTTTGGCAAAAATTGGTTTTGGAGGAAAACAAGGAAGCGGGAATCAGTTTGTGAGTTGGATTCATGAAGAAGATTTTGCAAATGCCGTTGATTTTATTATTGAAAAAGAAATGACTGGCGTTGTAAATGTCGTGTCTCCAAAACCAATTCGAAATGTTGATTTTATGGTGAAACTTAGAAAAGCAGTTGGTTTTCCTTTTGGAATTGCGTTGAATAAATTCTTTCTTGAAATCGGATCTTATTTTATTCGAACAGAAACCGAATTGGTTTTGAAAAGTAGAAATGTGATTCCGGAACGACTTTTGGAAAATGGGTTTCAGTTTAAGTTTGGAGATATTGATGAGGCTTTTGATGATTTACTTGACTAAAATTTCACTACTCCAATTCACGTAATATTGTCATTCCGAGGAACGAGGAATCTTCGCAAGAAACTCGACAAAGATTGGCGATTAAGATTGCGGAGCTACTCGCGAAGATTCCTCGTTCCTCGGAATGACAAGATTGCGGGAAAACTTTGACAAAATTAAACTACACTAAATTAATGACAACCATAAATCTGACAACAAAAATAAACGCACCAAAACAAACCGTTTTTGAGGCATCAAGAAATATTGACATTCATCAAAAATCTGCAAGTTCTTCAAATGAAAAAGCAATTTCAGGAATAACTTCAGGATTAATCAATTTAAATGAAACAGTAACTTGGCGCGGTAAACATTTCGGATTTTATCTGACGCACAAAAGCCGAATTACCGAGATGAATCTTTATGATTATTTTGTGGATGAAATGGAAAAAGGCAAATTCAAATCTTTCAAACATGAACATTTTTTTGAAGAAGAAAATGGAATTACAATCATGAAAGATAAATTGCAATATGAAACCCCGTTTGCGATTTTTGGAAAGTTATTTGATGTTTTATTTTTGAAAAAGCATTTAACGGATTTTCTTTTGGAAAGGAATAAAGTTTTGAAAGAGGTTTCAGAAATGTAGTACTGAAATTTGAATTGCCTCCAGCTTCAGCTGGAGGAGAAATGGAATAGATTGTTCTGGGCTTTAGCCATACTTTATCATTCGGCTAAAGCCTGATTAGAGTGCACTTTCCCACCTCCAGCTGAAGCTGGAGGCAATTCAAAGAGAATTAATACATCTTTTGAAAATCAATTTTCTCGTCTTCCGTTTTGCGTGAGGGATAGAAGCGGATAGCCCACAGCCTGACGGAGGAAGTGCGAGGACTTGTAGCGGATAGCCCGACAGCATCCCGATAAAAGGGCATATAAGCGCAAAGTGAAATAGCCCTTTTATCGGGATGGTGGCACGCCCAAATTTGAAAAACACTTACTTTCTTTTATTTCAAAAAAGCAATCATAAGCCACCAGAAAATTGGTACACTTTCTACCCAAAAAGAAGTATAATATTTGGAACGATTGGTATTGGAGAACGCAATAAACAACATTAACATTACGACCATTATCAAGTTTATAATCGCATCATGAATGTTGAATGTTGAAATAAAAACCTCCAGAAACCAAAACGGAATCAATAAAAGAAATCCTAAAAGTTTGGTTTTTTTTACGCCAATTGTTTGCGGAACGGTTTGCAAATGCGGATCGTCATTGGCTAAATCTAAAATCTCGAAAACTAAAATCAGTACAAAAACTAGAACAAATCTTTGAATGCATTTGATGAAGAAATCTGTGGTAAACGGAATTTCGGCATTTATTAATGGTAAAACCAATGTGGCGCCAACCCAACAAAGTGCTACAATATAAATTTTTACGCCTGCCCAGTTTCTGGCATTTCTTCGGTTTGGAAAAAATGGTAATGTGTAAAGTGCCGTTATTCCAAAAATGGCAACGGAAACTACTTGAGTTATTCGTTGCAAATGAAAGAAGTAATAACCGACTAAAACTACCGAAATAAAACTCACAACAGCGATAATTTTTAGCTGTGTTCCAATCGGGTTTTTCTTTACGCGAACGAGCGCGTCATATTTTACGAAATTATATCCTACAATAGTTCCGAAAAAAACAAACAGCGCCATTGCTTCATCATATTGAATATGAAACACATGAAACGTAATTTGAACCAAAGCATAACACGACAAAGCCACGTGAATGCTGCTGTTTAAATAAAAATCGAATATCTGTTTTAGAAGTTTCATTCCTCAAATCTAATCAATTGGTAACAAATCAACTCTTTAGTTAGAAATTTGATAAAAATTGAAGTTAAAAATACCCATTAAATTATTAATAATACTTAATTTTGCGCCACAAAAAAACAACACATTTACTTTTAAATGTTATTCGTCCCTCAAAGTGCCGAGTCACATTCATTTAAAAACATTAGATAGCTACATGAAAACAGATGCTTTTGCTTTAAGACACATTGGTCCAAGAGAAACAGATCTTCAGCATATGCTGAAAACTATTGGAGTTGATTCGATTGAACAACTTGTTTATGAAACCCTTCCGGACGACATTCGTTTAAAAGCACCTTTGAATTTAGATCCTGCGATGACCGAGTATGAATTCGCAAATCACATTCAGGAATTAGGAAAGAAAAATAAAGTATTCAAATCATACATTGGTTTGGGTTATCATCCAACTATTGTTCCTGCTCCGATTCAAAGAAATATCTTCGAAAACCCGGGATGGTACACGGCTTACACACCGTACCAAGCAGAAATTGCTCAAGGTCGTCTTGAAGCTATTTTGAATTTCCAAACTACAGTTATTGAGTTAACTGGAATGGAAATCGCAAATGCATCATTATTAGACGAAGGAACTGCAGCTGCAGAAGCTATGGCTTTGCTGTTTGACGTTCGTACTCGTGATCAAAAGAAAAACAACACACATAAATTCTTCGTTTCTGAAGAAATTTTACCACAAACTTTATCTGTACTTCAAACACGTTCAACTCCAATCGGAATTGAATTAGTTGTTGGAAACCACGAAACATTTGATTTTTCAAATGAATTCTTCGGAGCGATTTTACAATATCCGGGAAAATACGGTCAGGTAAACGATTACAGCGCTTTTGTTGCAAAAGCAAAAGAAAACGAAATCAAAGTAGCTTTTGCTGCAGATATTTTATCATTGGCAACTTTAACTTCTCCGGGAGAAATGGGAGCTGCTGTTGTGGTTGGAACTTCACAACGTTTTGGTGTACCAATGGGTTATGGTGGTCCACACGCTGCATTTTTTGCAACTAAAGACGAATACAAAAGATCAATGCCGGGTCGTATTATCGGAGTTTCTATTGATGTAAATGGAAACCGTGCTTTGCGTATGGCTTTAGGAACTCGCGAGCAACACATCAAACGTGAAAAAGCAACATCTAACATTTGTACTGCTCAGGTTTTATTGGCAGTTATGGCTGGAATGTACGCGGTTTACCACGGACCAAAAGGTTTAAAATACATTGCAAATAAAGTTCACGCATCTGCAGTTACTACTGCTGAAGCTTTAAATAAAATTGGAGTTTACCAAACGAACTCGGCTTTCTTTGATACTATTTTAGTAAAGGCAGACGCTCAAAAAGTAAAAGATGTTGCGGAGAAAAACGAAGTAAACTTTTTCTATGTTGATGCTGATACAATTTCAATTTCGTTAAACGAAACAACTTCTGTCGCAGACATCAACCAAATCGTTGCTATTTTTGCTGAAGCTTTAGGAAAAGAAACGGTTTCTGTTTCTGAATTAACTAACGCTAGTCAATTACCAGCTTCATTAGAAAGAACGTCGCCTTTCTTAACGCATGATGTATTCAACAATCATCATTCAGAAAGTCAGTTGATGCGTTACATCAAAAAATTAGAGCGTAAAGATTTATCGTTGAATCACTCAATGATTTCGTTAGGTTCTTGTACAATGAAATTAAACGCAGCTTCAGAAATGTTGCCTTTATCAATGCCAAACTGGAACAGCATTCACCCATTTGCACCAGTTGAGCAAGCGCAAGGTTACATCACAATGCTTAAAAAATTAGAAGAGCAATTAAATGTAATAACTGGTTTTGCTGGAACAACTTTACAGCCAAATTCTGGAGCACAAGGAGAATATGCTGGTTTAATGGCAATTCGTGCTTACCACATGTCAAGAAACGAAGGTCACCGTAATGTATGTTTGATTCCTTCATCGGCTCACGGAACAAACCCTGCTTCTGCAGCGATGGCCGGAATGAAAATCATTGTTACTAAAACCACTCCAGAAGGAAACATCGACGTAGAGGATTTAAGAGAAAAAGCAATTGAACACAAAGATGATTTATCTTGTTTAATGGTAACATATCCTTCTACTCACGGAGTTTTCGAATCTTCAATTATCGAAATCACAAAATTAATCCACGATAACGGCGGATTAGTATATATGGATGGTGCAAACATGAATGCGCAGGTTGGATTAACAAATCCTGCTACAATTGGCGCTGACGTTTGTCACTTAAACTTACACAAAACATTTGCTATTCCTCACGGTGGCGGTGGACCTGGAGTTGGGCCAATTTGCGTGAACGAAAAATTAGTTCCGTTTTTACCAACAAACCCAATCTTGAAAGTTGGCGGCGAGCAAGCAATTACAGCGATTTCATCTGCACCTTACGGATCTGCTTTAGTATGTTTAATTTCTTACGGTTACATCACTATGATGGGAGCTGAAGGATTAAAAAGCGCTACAGAACACGCAATCTTGAACGCTAACTATATGAAAGCGCGTTTCGAAGGTCATTACCCAATTCTCTACACAGGAGAATGCGGAAGAGCGGCTCACGAAATGATTTTAGATTGCCGTGCATTCAAAGAAAACGGAATCGAAGTTGGTGATATCGCAAAACGTTTAATGGATTATGGTTTCCACGCTCCAACAGTTTCTTTCCCAGTAGCAGGAACTTTAATGATCGAGCCTACAGAATCTGAAGATTTAGCAGAATTAGATCGTTTTTGTGACGCACTTATCTCAATTAGAAAAGAAATTGAAGCTTCAACAGCCGATGATAAAAACAACGTATTGAAAAATGCACCTCATACATTAGCAATGTTAACCAATGACGCTTGGAATTTCCCTTACACAAGAGAAAAAGCAGCTTATCCATTAGATTATATTGCTGACAATAAATTCTGGCCATCTGTTCGTCGCGTAGACGATGCATACGGTGACAGAAACTTAATCTGCAGCTGTGCACCTATCGAAGCTTACATGGAAAACTAAGAACTAGTTTTTATAAATATAGATTGTCAAACCCGACAGGTTTTAAAACCTGTCGGGTTTATTATTTTGTTTCAAGTTTCAAGTTTCAGGTTATGCAGATAACGTGAAACTTGAAACTTGAAACAAATAAAACAAAACAAAAATCATCTGGGCGTGCCACCATCCCGATAAGAGGGCTAATTTCACTTTGCGTTTATTCGCCCTCTTATCGCGATGCTGTCGGGCTATCCGCGCTACTTCGGTAGCTTGCTCCTATCCCTCACGCGATCAAAACTTTAAAGAAGATTCAGGTTTTAAAAAAAATAACTTTTTGTTAGATTTTTGTGAAATTAATTTCAACAATTAAACCTATTTCTCAATTTCTGTCTAATAAAATCTTGTTTCAATCGTTTGAAATAAAGGAAATAGTAAAAGATCATTAGAAGAATTACAATATATCTGAAAAAAAATTGTAATTTCATAATTATATGCATGCATACTATTTTTTATGATAGTTATCATAATATTATTTATACATTAGCGCTAAATTTGTCTTATAATTAAAGGGAAAAATGAAAATAAAAATAATTGGTATTGGAAGTTACATTCCTAATTTAGAAGTTAAGAATACGGATTTTGATAAACATATTTTTTTAAATGAAGACGGAACTCCATTTGGTTACCCAAACGAAATCGTAATTAAAAAATTTAAAGGCATTACCGGTATAGAAAATCGCCGTTATGCAGAACCACAATATACAGCATCAGACTTAGCCTTTTTTGCAGCCGAAAAAGCAATCGCAAATGCAGGAATTGATGCCGAAACTTTAGATTACATCATTTTTGCGCACAACTTCGGTGATGTAAAAACAGGAACAAATCAAACTGATATTTTACCGAGTTTAGCTACTCGCGTAAAAAACAAACTGGCAATTAAAAATCCGAAATGTGTCGCGTACGATATTCTTTTTGGATGTCCAGGATGGATTGAAGGTGTTCTTCAAGCAAATGCTTTCATCAAATCTGGAATGGCAAAACGTGTTATGGTAATTGGTGCCGAAACTTTATCAAGAGTTGTAGATGATCACGATCGCGATTCGATGATTTATTCTGACGGAGCTGGAGTTTCTATTTTAGAAGCATCACCAGATGAATCGGGATTATTATCTTATGAAAGTGCTACTTACGCAAATGATGAAGCAAATTACCTTTTCTTCGGAAAATCATACAATCCGGAATTAGACCCAGACATTAAATACATCAAAATGTACGGACGTAAGATCTACGAATTTGCGTTAAGCAATGTCCCACTTGCAATGAAAAGCTGTCTAGATCAAAGCGGAATCGCAATTGATGATGTGAAAAAGATCCTGATTCACCAAGCAAACGAAAAAATGGACGAAGCAATTGTCGAGCGTTTCTTTAAACTTTATGACAAAGCTGCACCTAAAGATATTATGCCAATGAGCATTCACGATTTAGGAAACAGCAGTGTTGCAACCGTTCCTACTTTATACGATTTAATTCTACAAGGAAAAATCGAAAACCAAGAAATCAACAAAGGCGATGTAATCATTTTTGCTTCAGTTGGAGCAGGGATGAACATTAATGCTTTTGTATACAGATATTAAAATAAATTAAGTTTTTATTTTAAGGCGGGCTAAATAATCTCGCAAAAGACACGAAGTCGCAAAGTTTTTCCGTTTCACGCAGATTGAACTGATTTAAGCAGATTTTCTAAAATCTTTTTTTTATCCTTTCAATCTGTGGCAGATAAAAAACTTTGCGACTTCGCGTCTTTTGCGAGATTTACACTTTTAAACTTGGCAACGTAACTGAATACTAAAAACTGAACACTGATTACTTTTTTACTATATTTGCGACCTAATTAAAATCAAGAACGATTTAATTGATTCGTTCGCAATCACTATGTACGAAAAAACGTTTCCAAATAAAAGATTCAAACTTACCTTAGAGTTTTTACAAAAGCACGTTAGCACATCAGAAACCATTTTTGATTTTGGAGTTCCAAATCCGTTTTCTAAAATAATGGAAGAAAATGGATATACCGTAAAAAACACAAAGGGCGAAGATTTAGACAACGATCAAACGGCTTTACAAACAGAAGATTATACTGTTTTTACAGCATTTGAAATTTTCGAACATTTACTAAATCCATACACTGTTTTACAAAATGTAAAATGTGATAAATTAGTAATCTCAATTCCGCTACGTTTATGGTTTTCTCCAGCATATCGTTCTAAAACAGATATGTGGGACAGACATTACCACGAATTTGAAGACTGGCAATTGGACTGGCTTTTAGAAAAAACAGGCTGGAAAATCACAGATCGTTTACAATTTACACATCCAGTAAAAAAATTAGGATTCAGACCTTTATTACGTTATTTCACTCCAAGATATTATATTGTGGTCGCGGAAAAAATAAAAGCCTAAAGGCAAATTCCAAAAAAATAAAATTCCAAATTCCAATTGAACTCAGTTTGATTGGAATTTGGAATTTAAAAGAATTGGAATTTTAAATTGAAAATTTATGAAATATTACATCGTCATTCCCGCGCACAACGAGCAAGATTTAATTGGTCTTACTTTACAATCTTTGGTTTCTCAAACTGTTTTGCCATCAAAAATTGTGGTTGTCAATGATAATTCGACTGACAAAACAGAGGAAGTTGTATTAAGTTTTGCAAAAGATAATCCGTATATTTCTGTTGTCAATAAAACTTCAGATGCAATTCATATGCCGGGAAGTAAAGTAATTCAGGCTTTTCAAAAAGGTTTTGAAACTTTAGATTCAGAATACGATATCATTGTAAAAATCGACGGCGATTTAATTTTCCCTCCAAACTATTTCGAAACCATTATCAAACATTTCGAATCAGATTCAAAAATCGGAATGGTCGGCGGATTTTGCTATATTGATAAAAATGGCGAATGGGTTTTAGAAAATCTAACCGATAAAGATCATATTCGCGGTGCTTTAAAAGCATATCGCGCAGCAACTTTTCAGCAAATTGGAGGTTTACGCCCCGCAATGGGCTGGGACACAGTAGATGAATTACTTTGCAAATATTACGATTGGAAAATTGTTACCGACGAATCTTTGCACGTAAAACATCTAAAACCAACTGGCGCAAATTACAACAAAACAGCTCGTTATAAACAAGGCGAAGCTTTTTATACTTTAGGATATGGCTTCTGGATTACGGCGATTGCTTCGGCAAAATTGGCGATAATGAAGAAAAAACCTTTTCTATTTTTAGACTACATTAGAGGATTTTGGAAAGCAAAGAATGCAAAAACCCCTTTGTTGGTTAATCCTGAACAAGCTAAATTTATTAGAAATTATCGTTTCAAAAAAATGAAAGAAAAGTTAATTTGACTCTAAATTGAGCCGAAAACTCTAAACTCATAACCCAAAACTCATAACTTCTTTTTACCTTAGCCAATATTTAAAAATTATGATGCTAATTCGTTATTTATCCCAAATCGGGAGATATTTTTTAATGCTGAAAGAAATTTTCAATAAACAGACAAAATGGCCTGTTATGAAAAGTCTTATTCTAAAAGAAATCGATGATCTTATTATTGACTCTCTTGGAATTGTTTGCTTCATCTCTTTTTTCATCGGAGGAGTTGTTGCGATACAAACAGCTTTAAACTTAACAAATCCTTTAATCCCAAAATATTTAATTGGTTTTGCTACTCGTCAATCTGTAATTTTGGAGTTTGCCCCTACTTTTATTTCGGTAATTATGGCCGGAAAAATGGGATCTTACATTACTTCAAGTATCGGGACAATGCGTGTTACAGAACAAATTGACGCGTTGGAAGTTATGGGAGTCAACTCATTAAACTATCTTGTTTTTCCAAAAATTATAGCTTTATTAATGTATCCTTTTGTAATAGGAATCAGTATGTTCTTAGGGATTTTTGGTGGATGGATGGCTTGTGCTTACGGAGGATTTTCAACAGGAGAAGATTTTATTGCAGGAGCTCAAATGGAATTTATTCCTTTCCATATTACTTACGCTTTCATTAAAACTCTAATTTTTGCTATGTTATTGGCAACAATTCCTTCTTTTCATGGCTATTATATGAAAGGTGGAGCGCTAGAAGTTGGAAAAGCAAGTACGGTTTCATTTGTATGGACATCGGTTTGTATCATTCTTCTAAATTATATATTAACCCAATTATTATTAGGATAATGATAGAAGTAAAAAACATAGAAAAATCATTTAATGATGCCAAAGTTTTAAAAGGTGTTTCCACGGTTTTTGAAACGGGAAAAACCAACTTAATTATTGGACAAAGTGGATCTGGAAAAACGGTTTTATTGAAAACTCTTTTAGGAATTCACACACCAGATTCAGGTACAATTGAATTTGATGGAAGAGTGTATTCTGATTTAGACAAGGATGAAAAACGTGAATTAAGAACTGAAATCGGAATGGTATTTCAAGGAAGCGCCTTATTTGATTCGATGACAGTTGCAGAAAATGTAGCTTTTCCACTAAGAATGTTTACCAATAATACGAAGGCACAAATCAAAGAACGTGTTGATTTTGTTTTAGAGAGAGTAAACTTAGTCGAGGCGCATAAAAAATTACCTTCAGAAATCTCCGGCGGAATGCAGAAACGTGTTGCGATTGCACGCGCGATTGTAAATAATCCGAAATATTTGTTTTGTGATGAACCAAACTCTGGTCTTGATCCGAACACTTCAACTTTGATTGATAATTTGATTCAGGAAATCACTAAAGAATATAATATTACAACCGTAATTAACACGCACGACATGAACTCGGTGATGGAAATCGGTGAAAATATTGTTTTCTTAAAGAAAGGTCTTAAAGCTTGGCAAGGAACCAAAGAAGAAATTTTTACGACCGAAAATGAAGCAGTTGTTAAATTTGTTTATTCTTCAAACCTATTCAAAAAAGTAAGAGAAGCTTATTTGAAAGGCTAGACTTTTTAAATTCCAATATAAAAAATCCCAAATTCCAAGTTTTACAATTGGAATTTGGGATTTTTTTATTGCGTTTCCAAGTATTGGAATTTCTTTTTACTGCGCTTCCAAGTATTGGAATTTGGATTTTTTTTATTGAATATTGATTAACTCAACTTCCGCATTTGGATTAAAGAGATACGTTTTTCCTGAACTTATTTCAATGCACTCAAAACGTTTGGTACGAACGGCCAGTTTTTTAAATATTTTTCCGTTTTTGATTCTGAAAACACTGCCGTAGGGAATTTCAAAAACATAATTTTTTTCACTTTCTCCATCGTATTGTTTTAGCGCCAAAGACAATGTAGTATCTGTATCACTACTCGCAGACGGATTTTTAAAGTGTCTTGCTAATAAAGGTAATATTTGACCGGGAAATATTTCTGGTCGTATAAAAGGCACCATTAAACGCTGAAAAGTAAATTTCCATTCATTCCCGTGAGGTTTTATATTTCGTCCGAACTTTTCGAAAGCTACCAAATGCGCAATTTCATGAATTAGCGTAATTAAAAAACGATATTTATTCAAACTTGCATTAACCGTAATTTCATGTTTTCCACTTGGCCCGCGTCTATAATCACCGTGACGCGTCTGACGCTCGTTTACGATTTTCAAGTGAACCTGATTGGCCACAATCAAATCGAAAACGGGTTTGACCGCGTGTTCGGGAATATATTTCGCTAAAGTGTCGCTCAAAGTTGTCTTATTTAATTAAGGTCAAAAATACTTCTAAATGTATTTTTATAAAGTTAAATATTTATAATATCGTTCATTTACGTCTTTTTTAATCTCGCCATTAGCATCAAAAAATACATTTCGTTTAGTATCTCTTGCTTTTACTTCTTCTTCAATGTTTCTCACTTTACCTTCCTGATATTTTAAATCATAGGCTTTCTGAACATATTCTAAACTACTTTTTGAATTGTTCAAAACTGCAAAGCTAGATGCAATGTTAACATAACAAGCCCACAAAGCCACTTTTTGTCCTTTGTCATTTTGATCTAATTCTTTACTGTACTGATTCATTTTTAATATAAAATCTGTCAGTACTTTTTTCTTGTTTAGAACGTTTTGGTAATTCTTTAAACGTGTTTCATCCTGAAAAAGTTTTGATTGATCTTTTATAACCAAATTATTTTTTTCAATAAATTCAGTATTTGCTGCAATTAACGCGTCATCTAAAACAGGTTCTTCTTTTCCTTTTGACCATTTTTCAAGAACATCAACATTTTGATTTAACTTTGCAAAGATTGGATTTTTATCTTCTTTAGAAATTCTTGAAAAATAATAACTTTCCTGATAATAAGCCACATCAATCCACGAAACCAATCTCGACCTCATATTTCCTTGAATATCCTTAACCAATTGATTAAAAAGTAAATCTCTATCTATATTTGTAGTTAAATAGCCTACTAGCTCGCCTCTGGTTTTTCCGTTGACCTTATAGCCTTCAAAACCTCCCGTAGTACTTGCTTTTTCTTTGACATTGAATGATTTTTCCATCATTACCTCTTTCGTCAGGCTATTAATAATTTTATATACAGCATCATATCTATAAAATATCTCATATGAAAAAGGTGGATCTACATTTTTTGTTTCGGTAATAGTTGCCGTGTAAGCGATGTTCTTTACTGAAACATCAATAATAAAATGATCTTTAGATTCTGTATCTCTGGTTGTATATCCTAATTCTAGTATAGTCGGAATATGATTTCCTTTCATATCAGGCTCTGTATCAGTGCCAGCTATAGATCTCATTAAATCTCGTTCTTTAAAAAATTCGTTGTAAGACAATGGCGGACGAGTACCTTTTTTATCCCCATCAATAAATACGGTTATCAAATCTGGAGAAAGATGTAATTTTAGGGAATAACTATTATATCCTGTTGGAAGATAACTTTCGGGATAAAAATAGTTATAAAAACTTAAAACCTCAGACTTATAAGACTGAGCAGCAATTTTCACATTAAAAGAAACAAAAAACATCGCAACTAAAAGAAGAGTAATTTTTCTTTTCATAAATTTTCAGGTTATTGATTTGGGTTTAAAATAGCGGTTTTTTTTACGGATTGGTAGAAGAAACTTCTAGTACTTTCCCGTTAAAATATTTATTTCCGTTAAGCGTAAAATCATAAACATACGTTGCCATTCCTTCGGCAGAAATTGGCGCCTGATAACCTGGGAAAGCTTCATTAAGCATTTCGGTTTGAACAGAACCCAAAGCCAATACATTAAATGAAATTCCGCGTTCTTTATACTCTTCTGCCAATAATTCTGTCAGCGTAATTACAGCACCTTTACTTGAACTGTAAGCCGCCAAACCTGCAAATTTCAAGCTTCCGCGAACGCCGCCGATTGAACTGATCGTTACGACATGACTTCCTTTTTCTAAATACGGAATGCAAATGCGAGTCAAATTAGCAACTGCAAAAACATTCACTTTATAAATACTTTCAAAATCTGCCTGAGTAGTTTCTGCAAAAGGTTTCAAAAGTAAAGCGCCTGCATTATGAACGACTGCATCGACTTTTTTCCATGTTGAAGAAAGAAACTGATCTACTTCATGCAAAGCATTTTCATCAGACAAATCGATTGAAAGACAAGTAACATTTTGATGTTGTAATAATGTTTGTGGAATTTTTCTGGAAATAGCCAAAACCTGATGGCCAGCTTCAGCAAATTTCAAAGCTAATTCATACCCTATTCCTCTGCTTGTTCCTGTAACGATAATATTTTTCATACCACAAAAATAATCAAATGCTGTAAAAAGACCTCTTATTTATTCATCGTAATTTCCTGAGTTGGAGAAACCGCAATTTTGGTAACAGCAGGTAATAAATCTTGTGTAAATGCCGTAATGTGTGGAATATCCATTACTTTAAATTCGTCTGAAACGTGGTGATAAAAATCGAAATTTTCAAAATCAAAAGTACTTATCGATTGACATGGTTTTTTGAAAGCGTCGTAGAACGAATAATTATCAGATCTATAAAACAACTGATACTCTGCTTCTTTTGGCAAAAACCCGATGGTATTTTTTCCTGTATATTCATTTATTTTTGATGCCATATTCGATTTATCAAAACCTGTAATGTAAGCTAAATAATCTTTTTTCATTGGAACACCAATCATTTCGATGTTTAATTGTGTGTAAAGATTAAAGTTCTCTTTCTTTAATTTCTGAACTAAACTTTTAGAACCTAATAATCCTTTTTCTTCTCCGGCAAAAAACAAAACTAGAATACTGCGTTTATTTGCTTTCGTTTTAGCAAAATATTTAGCCATCGCAGCAACCGAAGTCACTCCCGACGCATCATCATTTGCACCATTATTAATTTTATCTGCCTGATCTTTTTTCTCAATTCCGATATGGTCATAATGCGCACTTAAAACCACAAATTCTTTTTTCAATTCAGGATCAGTTCCTTCAATTACGCCAACAATATTAAAAGCCGGAGTTTTAAAATTGGTCAACGTATCTCGATAGGTTTTAAAATAAGGCTTGACATTATTCTTTTTTAGAAAATCTTCCAGAAAAACAGCTGCTTTTTCGATTCCTTTTGTTCCTGTTTCACGGCCTTCCATTTCATCTGAAGAAAGATATTTTAAGAAATCAGAAATTTCAGTTTCACTTACTTTGTAATTAACTTCAATTACTTTTGAATTTGAGTTAGCCTCTTTTTCGGTAACAGTTGTAGTACTGGATTTACAAGCAATTAGAATAAATGGCAGTAAAAAGTATAATTTTTTCATGTTTTTATATGGAATTAAGTATGGTTTTAAAGTGAAAATCAATTTGAAAGCATAAACTTATGAAAAGTAATAGAATATTCATAAAAAAACCCTTCCAAACTAAAAGTCGAAAGGGTTTTCAAATCTATTGATAACCTAATTTTATCCATTAATCACAGCTCTTGAAATTACGATTTTCTGAATTTCAGAAGTTCCCTCGTAAATCTGAGTAATTTTTGCATCACGCATCATTCGTTCTACATGATATTCTTTTACATATCCGTTTCCACCGTGAATTTGAACCGCTTCAACCGCAGTATCCATTGCCACTTGCGAAGCAAAAAGCTTAGCCATTGCGCCACTCACATCATAATTTTTATGTTGGTCTTTATCCCAAGCCGCTTTCATGCACAAATGACGCGCTGCTTCGATATTTACAGCCATATCTGCCAATTTAAATGCGATTGCTTGATGGTTACAGATTTCTGTTCCAAAAGCTTTACGTTCCTTAGAATATTTCAAAGCCAATTCGTAAGCTCCAGAAGCAATTCCTAAAGCCTGAGACGCAATTCCGATTCTACCGCCGCCAAGCGTTTTCATAGCAAATTTAAATCCGAAACCATCTTCTCCAATTCTGTTTTCTTTTGGGACTTTCACATCAGAAAACATTAAAGAATGCGTATCAGAACCACGAATTCCCATTTTTTGTTCTTTTGGACCAACTGAGAAACCGGGCATATCTTTTGTCATAATCAAAGCATTGATTCCTTTATGCTTTAATTCTGGATGAGTTTGTGCAATTACTAAATATACAGACGCCGTATTTCCGTTCGTAATCCAATTTTTGGTACCATTCACTAAATAATGGTCGCCCATATCGATTGCCGTCGTCTTTTGAGAAGTAGCATCACTTCCTGCTTCTGGTTCACTTAAGCAAAAAGCGCCGTGAATTTCTCCAGATGCTAAACCTGGCAAATATTTTTGTTTTTGTTCTTCAGTTCCATATTCTTGTAATCCCCAGCAAACTAAAGAATTGTTTACCGACATTACCACAGAAGCAGAAGCATCTATTTTAGAAATTTCTTCCATTGCAATAACGTAAGAAATCGCATCAAGACCGCTTCCTCCATATTTTGGGTCAACCATCATTCCCATAAATCCAAGTTCGCCCATTTTTTTGACTTGCTCGGTTGGAAAAATTTGTTTTTCGTCACGCTCAATAACTCCCGGTAACAATTCATTCTGAGCAAAGTCTCTTGCTGCCTGCTGAATCATTAAATGTTCTTCGGTAAGATTAAAATCCATACTATATACTTTAAATGTTTTTTCAACCAAATTTCAAATAAATCCGTTTAGTTGATGGTTTTATGTTTTTTGTGTTTTTTTCGGTTCCTTTTTTAAAAACAAAGGCTTTCAAAGATACTTTTTAAAAGTGTAATTTACAATGCGCGCATATAAAATTAAGAGATCAGCAAAGATTACGATAACGTTTTCGTAATTATTTTGGTTTTCTATTAAATGAACATTAAATACGCAATGAATTACCTAAAATCTACGAATCATTCTACATGTTTAAAATCATGAGAAATGAATTAAAGTTGAATTATTTCAGTTAAACAACTCTTAAAACCAGTAAAAGTACGTAAAACTAGTCTTACTAATTTGATTTATAATACAATACATAAAATAAAGACATTAAATCGAATAAAAAAACATTTAATTTTTGAGCGAAATATTGATAAATTAACATTATTTTTGACCTAAAAATAAATAATTGATAAACATGAAAAAGATTTTACTATTACTTACACTCCTTTTGAGCTTACAATTTTCGACCGTTTCGGCACAAACACATATTGATGTTAACGGTGTAACGGTTCCTAGAAAAATAGAATTTCAAAATAAAACTTTACAACTTAATGGAGCTGGCGGAAGATCAAAAATGTGGTTGGAAGTTTATGTACAAGCATTGTATTTATCTCAATTAAGCCAAGACCCACAATTTATTATCGATAGTGATACGGAAATGGCTATTAGAATCGAAATTACTTCTTCTATGGTTTCTTCTAGCAAACTAACAAAAGCTATGAATACAGGTTTCGAAAAATCGGCTGGACCGCAATTAGAACAATTACGTCCGAGAATCGAGCAATTAAAAAATTATTTAAGCGATGTAATAACAGAAAAAGATGTTTTTGTTTTAGCTTACAATCCTCTAGATCAAAATGTATATGTTTCTAAAAATGAAGTTCTAAAAGGAAAAATACCAGGATTTGATTTCAAAAAAGCATTATTCGGAATTTGGCTTTCTGACAAACCCGTTGATGACACTTTGAAAAAACACTTATTAGGACAATAATCACAATTTTTTGAATATTCTAAAAGCCGAAAACGGAATAGTTTTCGGCTTTTGTTTTTTGTTTACTAAATTTGATGCAGAATACATTATTCGCATTATTCTATTTTATACATTTACGCAAAATAAACATATCACAACAAAATGAAAGATTTATTACAACAATTTGAAAACAAGACACCTGAAATTGTTTTCAATTGGAAAGATTCAGAAACAGAAGCCGAAGGGTGGACTGTAATTAATTCACTTCGCGGAGGAGCTGCTGGTGGAGGAACAAGAATGAGAAAAGGCCTAGACATGAACGAAGTTTTGTCTTTAGCTAAAACTATGGAAGTTAAATTCTCTGTTTCTGGTCCTGCAATTGGTGGTGCTAAATCTGGAATAAATTTTGATCCGAACGATCCGCGTAAAAAAGGTGTTTTGCAACGCTGGTACAAAGCCGTTTCTCCATTATTAAAAAGCTACTACGGAACTGGAGGAGATTTAAATGTTGATGAAATTCATGAAGTTATTCCGATGACCGAGGAGTGTGGTGTTTGGCATCCGCAGGAAGGTGTTTTCAACGGACATTTCAAACCGACGGAAGCAGATAAAATCAATAGAATTGGACAATTGCGTCAGGGTGTAATTAAAGTGATTGAAAATCCGAAATTCTCTCCAGACGTTACTAGAAAATATACTGTCGCTGATATGATTACTGGCTTTGGTGTTGCTGAAGCGGTTCGTCATTTCTACGCAACTTATGGCGGAGAAATTAAAGGTAAAAAAGCTATTGTACAAGGTTTCGGAAATGTTGGTTCTGCTGCAGCTTTTTATCTAGCTGAAATGGGAGCAAAAGTGATTGGAATTATAGATCGTGACGGCGGATTAATTAAAGAAGAAGGTTTTTCTTTTGAAGAAATCAAAACGTTATTTTTAAATAAAGATGGAAACAAATTAGTTGCCGATAACATGATTCCGTTTGAAGAAATCAATTCTAAAATCTGGACAATTGGTGCTGAAATTTTCACTCCGTGCGCCGCTTCAAGATTGGTAACTCAAACTCAAATTGATAGTTTAATCGCAAACGGATTAGAAGTTATTTCTTGTGGAGCAAATGTTCCTTTTGCGGATAAAGAAATTTTCTTCGGTTCTATTATGGAACAAGTAGACCAAAAAGTGAGTTTGATTCCAGACTTCATCTCAAACTGTGGAATGGCAAGAGTTTTTGCTTATTTCATGGAGAAAAAAGTTCAAATGACAGATGAGGCTATTTTTAATGATACTTCAGAAATTATTAAAAATGCTATTGTAAAAGCACATGCTTTGAATTCATCAAAAACTAATATTAGCGCTACTGCTTTTGAAATTGCGTTGAAACAGTTGGTATAAATAAAATAATCTATTCCTAAATGAGTCAAATTAATTTTTGGCTCATTTTTTTTTTACTAATTTTTTTTTTAACGCAAAGCACGCTAAGATATTTCTATTCACAGCGTAATCAAGATCTAAGTAGTAAGTTCGCAAAGCTTTATGCAGATTAAGCTTTGTGAACTTTAATCAAAGATTTACTCAACAGAACTTTACGTTTCTCTGCGTAAAACTTTACGATCTTTACTTCATAACTACAACCGTTTTTTTAACGCAAAGTGCGCTAATAAATTTTAATTTGGAGCACAAACAAAATCAAAATATTGAGTTCGCAAAGTTTTGTACAGATGAACCTTTGCGCACTTTCGCGTTTATGCTAAATCTACACACAGAACCTTTGCGAACTTTGCGGTTAAATACCACGAGGCACTTTCATTCTAAACAATTTTTACTACTTTTAAACGTTTTTAAAATAATACATTACAAAATTCAGAATCTAAATGAGTTCGTCAATTTCTTCAGATCAAAAGAAATCATTGTTAATCACCACTGCAATATATGCAGCACTAATTTTATTGCTGTTTTTTATTCGTTTTTGGCCTCCTTACAATCCGGAAAATAACGCTGCGCTTGCCGATGGCGGCGGAGGTGGCGGTGGCGTAACCGTAAATTTTGGAGATAGCGATTTAGGAAGAGGAGCGAATTATAAAAGTGAAGTTCTCGAAGTAAAAAACAATGCTAAAACTGCTCCGGCAAAAGCAGATCCTGATGATGCTATTATTTCTCAAGAAAATACAACGGCAGAAAATGATGTCGTTATTCCGACTAAAGAAAAACCAAAGAAACCAGCTCGTATAAAACCCGAGACAAAACCTATTCCTGAAAAACCAAAAGTTTCGAACTCAACAAACGATGCTTTAGCAAGTATCATGAAAGGCTCTAACAAAGGCGGAGATGGCGACGATAAAGTTGCCGGAAACAAAGGAAAAGCAGGCGGAAGCTTAAACTCTAACGGATATTATGGATCTGGAGGTTCTGGCGGTGGAACTGGAGGCGGTAACGGAACCGGAAATGGTATTGGTACAGGAAGCGGTTACGGAGCCGGAAGTGGCGGTGGATCTGGCGGTGGATCTGGATATTCTTTAAACGGAAGAAAAGCACTTTCTAAACCTGCTCCAAAATATACTTGTAATGAAGAAGGAAAAGTCGTTGTAGAAGTTACAGTCGATCAAAATGGAAAAACTATAAGTGCTACTGCTGGTGTAAAAGGAACTACTAATACTGCAAGTTGTTTATTAGAGCAGGCTAAAATTGCTGCATTAAATACAAAATGGTCGGCAGACTCAAATGCGGCAGCTAAACAAGTTGGAAAAATTATTTATAATTTTAGTTTGGATTAAAACACGAATTTCACTGATTTACACTAAAATCTATTATACGCAAAAGGCTTTCAGGAATCTGAAAGCCTTTTTTATTTCTTTATTCTCATTTACGATTAGCTTGTCATCCTGAGCGAAGTCGAAGGACTCACAAGTACTTCCGCAAAGAGAATCATCAATCTTTGTCGAGCTTCAAGCGTGTCCTTCGACTTCGCTCAGGATGACAAAATGTTGTGTTATTTTTTTCGCGTGAGGGATAGGAGCTGGCTACCGAAGTAGCGCGGATAGCCCGACCGGAATAAAAAAATGGGCGAATCAACATGATGCTGATTGGCCCATTTTTTTATTGTGGTCACGCCCTAATGATAAATCTATTTCGGACTTGTAGCAATTACAAACTTCAAATTGTTCTTCACTCCTATTTGTAAAACATCTACTAAGTCTTGAACTTGCAGGTTGAACGGAATTCGGACTACAACAGTTTGTTCTTTGTCTGTTCCTATCTTTGACATTAAGCTGGTTTCGAGGTTTTCGAAATCGACTTCTTGTTTGTCGATGTAGAACTTTTTATCTTCTGTAACCGATAAACTAATTAGCTGTTTATTGGTTTTTTCGTTCGCTTTGGCTTTTGGCAACGTCATTTTAATCACATTCGGATTTGCCAGTGTTGAGATAATTAGGAAAAACAACAACAGGAAAAACATAATGTCACTCAAAGATGAAGTCGCTACTTCGGCGTGAAATCTTCTTTTTCTTTTAATAGACATACCTTATGCTCTTTGAATTATATTGACAAATTCTAAAATCTGTTTTTGAATTTTTAAAGCAAAATCATCGATTTTCCCGTTCAATAAGTGGTAAGCGCTATAAGCAATAATACCCACGATTAACCCTGAACCAGAACTGATCATTTTTTCGTACAAACCTCCTGAGATGTTTCCGATACTGATATTTTCTGTAACCGAAATGCTATAGAAAATTTTGATAACCCCAGAAATTGTTCCAATAAATCCTAAAGTTGGTGCGATACCTGCAATAAGTCCCAGGTGACCTAAACGTCTTTCCATTTCGCCAATTTCGATATCTGCGGCGCGGTCCATGTTTGATTCGATTTCAGCAATTGGTCTTCCAATTACCAAAACGCCTTCTTTTAGAATATTTGCAGCTGCGGTGTCGCTTCTTTCTACAATTGTTCTTGCTAAATCTATATTTCCAGAATTCAATTTATCGCCTACATCCTGCATCAATCTGTTGTCAATTTTTGACGCGCGGCTAATGTACATGTAACGTTCAAAAATCAAGTAAATCGTGTAAAATAACAAAATGGCAATTGGAATTAAGAAAACTCCACCCTTCATTATAAATCCAAACATTGAAATTTCTTGTTCTGGCGCAATCTTTTCGATCACTACGTTTGAAGCATTTGCGATTGTATCTGTTTGTAATTGAATAAAACTAAACATATATTAATTCTGGTTTTTAATAATTAATTCTAAAAAATATTTGAAATTTGCAATAAAGATAATTTTCGCTGTAATATTAAACTACAAAAATCGAAATTTATTTCAATCAACAACTATTTTATCCAAATAAATGAACTATCAAGAGACTACCGAATGGATGTTTAATCAACTTCCAATGTACCAATTGCAAGGCGCTTCTGCGTACAAAGAAGATTTAACAAATATTAGAATGTTGGCTGCTCATCTTGACAATCCGCAAAATGAGCTGAAATGTATTCATGTAGCGGGAACAAATGGAAAAGGATCTACTTCGCACATGCTTTCTTCTGTTTTACAAGAAGCGGGATATAAGGTTGGATTATATACTTCTCCGCATTTAAAAGATTTTAGGGAAAGAATTAAAATTGACGGAAAAGAAATTTCGCAAGATTTTGTCATTGAATTTATAGCAAAACACAAAACTTTTTTTGAAGCTAACGATATGAGTTTCTTCGAAATGTCGGTGGGTTTGGCTTTTGATTATTTCGCTGCTGAGAAAGTAGATATTGCGATTATTGAAGTTGGTTTGGGCGGAAGATTGGACGCGACGAATATTATTACGCCTTTGGTTTCGGTAATTACAAATATTGGTTTAGATCATACTCAGTTTTTAGGAAACACATTGGAAGCAATTGCCGGAGAAAAAGCTGGAATTATAAAACCAACTGTTCCGGTTGTTATTGGCGAATATAATGATGAAACTAAACCTGTTTTTTTGGCTAAGGCCGAAGAAAATAATGCACCTATTTCTTTTGCATCTGATTTGATTGATCAAATTTATTTGTCTGATCTAATTGGAGATTATCAGTTTCACAATAAGAAAACGGTGCAGCAGACGATTTCGATTTTAAATAACGAATCCGAATTTAAAATTTCAATCGACCAACTAAAAGAAGGTTTATTGCATGTGGTGAAAAATACTGGTTTACAAGGCAGATGGCAGCAATTGGGAGAAAATCCGAAAATTATCTGCGACACGGCACACAACAAACACGGATTATTGGTTGTGATGAATCAGTTGAAAAATGAAAAATTTGAAAACCTGCATATTGTTTTGGGTGTTGTTAATGATAAAGATTTGGATTCTATTTTGCCTTTATTTCCAAAAGAGGCCAAATACTATTTCTGCAGACCGGATTCTTCTCGCGGATTAAGCACTGAAATTTTACAAAGCGAAGCCAAAAAACATGGTTTGATTGGAGAAAAATATGATTCTGTAGAAATCGCTTTCGCGGAAGCAAAGAAAAATGCCTCAAAAAATGATTTTATTTACGTAGGCGGAAGCACTTTTGTTGTTGCCGAATTGCCTTTGGGCTAAAATGTATTTTAAGTTTAGAAAAATCATTTTAATAACAAATTCATAAACAAACAGATATAAAATATTTTAAAAAAAGTTTTATGTTTTCTTTATTTTTCTTTGCAGAACTCAAAAACAAGCGTATATTTGCACTCGCAATCACAAACGATAGCAACCTAGTAAAATAGGGCGATTAGCTCAGCTGGTTCAGAGCACCTCGTTTACACCGAGGGGGTCGGGGGTTCGAACCCCTCATCGCCCACAGAAAACTCCTTAAGAAATTAAGGAGTTTTTTTTATAAGAAAACTGCAAAGAATATTTAAAAAGTTCAAAATTCTTTGTAGAACTCAAAAACAAATGTATATTTGCACTCGCAATCACAAACGATAGCAACCTAGTAAAATAGGGCGATTAGCTCAGCTGGTTCAGAGCACCTCGTTTACACCGAGGGGGTCGGGGGTTCGAACCCCTCATCGCCCACAGAAAAACTCCTTAAGAAATTAAGGAGTTTTTTTTACTTTCATATTTTGCAATTTGCCCATCAATTACCATTTTGTAATTTCTCACATACTTTTTCAAGAAGCTTCTTCGTTTGTTTGAAATATTTCATTTTATCATCAATCTCTTTTATTTTTGCTTGAAAAAGCTCTAGTGTTTCTGGTTTCGAATCAGTTCCTTCAAACCAGGTAGTCAATATTTTTTTTATTTCAGCTAATGTAAAACCAACTTCTCTTGCTTCTATGATGATTTCTAAACGCTCAACAACATTATTATCATAATCTTTATAATTATTAGATTTCACTTCTTCATTAGTCAATCCTTTAATCATTCCTAGATTTTCATAATATCTAATCGTATGAATTGTCAGTCCAGTTTTTTTTGATAGTTCGTTTATTAGCATAACTTTATTTATTATTTATAACAATAAACTATAGAGTATAGTCTATTCTTTATTGAGGCAAATATAGCAATATTTCACTTTATTTCAACAACTTAATTAACGTTTCTAAATCAGATTTTTTTTGGTTTATAATTATCAACTGGCTTTTATCTTCTAAAAGTATCTTCTCTGCAAATTCTTTATTAGGATTTACTTTCCAGTTTTTCAATTCTCCAAATCTATTTTTTATCAACTTAATCTTTTCTTTACTATCTTTTGAAATAATTACCATTTTAGTCAGCGGTGTACTTTGCATTTTTTCTATACTGCTTTCTGTAATTTCATCTGCATATTCTGTTCTAGAGCGATAACGGAATAGTTTGCTGATAGTGTTAAAATCTTTTTGATTTTCGGTAATTACGTAACGGTACGTCATAATATTATTAAGTTCATTTATCCAGTTTGAAAAATTGACTTCGTAAAGCTGAATATATTGATCAATAAAATTTTTATCAATTGGTTTGTTTTGGCTAATATATTCTTTGGTTAACGGATAAATTTTCTTTGCCATCAAATTGATATACTTGTTGTTATACCAGTCGGCTTCATCAACTTTACTGTCCAATTTTTCATATACATATCCATTTCCTAAAACAGTGGCCAAAACTTCATTCATTAACTGATAAGCATAATTACTGCATCTGGATTTATTTTGTTTGAAATACGTATCAATTTCTTTTTTTACTTCAAGTGATTGTTCGTCATAAATAATATGATACGTTTCATGCATCATTACACTAAATAAATCTTTATGCGATTTTAGATCGGTCTGAATGGCGCTGACGAAATTATTACAAAACGCCGAAGCAGTAAATCCTTTTGAATTTGGAAGCGGATAAAAAGCTGCTTCAAACGGAATTGAATTATCCCAACTTGAATTATAAAATACTAATCCTGTTTTAAAATAATTTTCTATCTGGTTTTCGATAGCGTATTTTTTAATTTCATCAAGCTGATTTTCAAATTTTTCCTTGTTCGGATTATAAATCAGCTCGTTGTAAATGGGAGTAAATTCTGAAATACATTCTCCTAAATCTGCCAGGGTTTTTACAGGAATCAATCCGACAGTACGAATTTTAAAATCATTTACATTTTCTGTTTCAATCAAATTCTTTTTTAAAACATCTACAGTCTGCATGTTTTTCTTTGAACCAAACGGAAAATCTTCAAATCTAAAACTATAATGAATGGACAATTCATCAAATTTTAAGATTAGCTTTTTGTATTTCTCAACATTGTATTTTGATTTTTCGAATTCAGATTTAAAGACATTCTCAGGATAATAATCAGATAGATTTTCTAAGAAGACAAAAACCGCTAACTGTTCTGAATATTTGATTTTAAAGTTTGGCTTTTGTCCAAATGCCTGAATGGTTAAAAAGAGAACTAAAAATTTAATTAAACTATTCATTTTCAAATTCGTTTGTTTTTGGTTAGTAAAATTTTGTAGGATTAAAGAGCTAATATAACCTTTTTCAACATAAAGAACTTATTAATTTAAAGAGTATAAAAAAACCTCCCGAATTAATCCTGAAGGTATATATTTTAATTTTAATTAGTCATAAATAATGAACATCTATTATCTAACTGTTTTAAATTATTTTTTTACTTTGCCAACTTTTGTTTTCTTCTGGTATTTAAATAATTCCTTAACGGAATATCATAGATTACCATTACTAAGTAGGCAAATACAACGAGAAGAACAACTGAAATCATTACAATCAACGTAAGCTGAGTTGTATCTGGCTTATAATTAGTATAATAATTTCCAAACATCCATAGAAAAGCATAATGGGTCATATAAAGAGGATAAGATATTTGCCCAGAAAACAAACAAGCTTTTTTCAATCCTGGATTTAATACAGCTCCCGCTCCTAAAGAAATTAATAATGGAAAATAGAATAATACAACCAAAGGTTCAGAAATCCAATTCCATTCTGAAGACGGCATTAAAAAAGCAAGAAGAAGCAAAATTGTTAAACTACCAAAGCCAAGTTTGTTTTGTATAATCCAATTAGATCGATAGATAAGCAATCCTGCTAAAAAAGAATATGATATTCTAGCAAAGCCGTCCAAAAAAGTGGGACCACTCCATCCTCCTAATAAATTACCCGAACTATAGCCGACGTAACAAATTGCTAACGCAGAAAGTAAAGTAAGAATGAGCAGATAATTTCTACGAATTTTATACAGCGCAAAAGCATAAACTATATTGGCAATATATTCCCAAAATAGAGACCAGGCCGGCGCATTAAAACTAAATAAGTTAAATCCTCGATCTTCAATAACTGGAAACGGAATAAGAAATAAAGAACAAATGAATGTCAAAATTATTTTTCCTGTAGTGTACAATTCCAAATGACCACCAAATGGATCAAATAAAAAAGCTAATAATCCTAAAATTGATCCTGCAATAACCAACGGATGCAGTCTTATAATCCTAGCTATAAAAAAATTGCGAAGTCCTATTTTTGCAATCCGATCATCATAAGCATAACCAATAACAAAGCCTGAAAGGCAAAAGAAAAAATCGACAGCTAGAAATCCGTGTCCTATAAAATTTTGACTTGGATCTGTAAAAATCCATTCCATAAAATGAAAAATCACAACAGCGAAAGCAGCAATCCCCCTTAATCCGTCTAAAATTTCAAAATGCTGTTTTGTTTTAAGAATTTCTTCAGGCGCTTTTATTGTGTTCATTTAATTGTAAATTCTTTAATAATGAGATGATTTGGCAGTATCGCAAGTTCTATAAATTAATATTCAAATCAAAATTTACGATTATTCAAGCTGATTAAATCATATTTACTCACAAACTAAATACTACCTTTTATAATCCCCCTTTTCGAGTGCTTTACAAATGCTAAAATCTTATTACGTTCTATAGTCTCCTCAAATTCTTTTTCGAGTAACTCTAAAGCAAATTTTGTATTTTTCTTTTCTCGAAATAAAACCCTATAAATAGCTTTAATTTCCTCTAATTTATGAGAGTCAAATCCACGTCTTTTTAATCCTACCAAATTTAACCCAACATATTGTAACGGATCATGGGCTGCTAAAACATACGGAGGAACATCTTTTACAACTCTGCTTAAACCACTTATCATGCTGTGTTCTCCAATTATCGAAAATTGATGCACAGCAGACAATCCGCTAATATTCGCCCAATCTTCGACTTCGACTTCTCCCGCCAATCCAACACTAAAACCAATTATACAATTATTCCCAATAATACAATCGTGTCCGATGTGAGCATTAGACATAATTAAATTTGATTTACCGACGGAAGTTTTAGTTTTCGATGCAGTTCCTCTATTAATCGTGACAAATTCTCTAATAATATTATTATCGCCAATTTCTAGAAGAGTATATTCATTATCGTATTTCAAATCCTGCGGAAGACCACCCAATATACTATTCGAATGTATCTGACAATTTTTTCCTATTCTCGTACCACTTAAAATAGTTACATTGTTTCCAATTTGAGTATGATCTCCAATTATCACATCATCTTCAATAGTACTAAAATTCCCAATACTAATATTTTTACCCAGCAAAGCATTTTTATGAACACAAATATTTCTCAATTTTTAAACTTTTAAAATAGTTTACAAAAATCAAGAAAAACAAAATGATATTTTTTGAGGTAATATCAAGAAATTGAAGCTCTAATTCTACTTAGAGTTTCAGGACTTACACCAATTAGCGAAGCAATATCTTTTAATTTTGCTTTAATAATAATCTGTGGAAAAGAATCCAAGAGAAATAAGTACTTTTCTTGCGCATTCATAATTCTAAACAAATGATGAAACTCATTAATTTTAGAAAGATAAAAACGTAATTGTGCAATATGAAATTTTGCAAAAAGAGGATATTCTAGTAAAATTTGCTCATCTGCATAAGATAGCGAATATAATACTGTATTTTCAATTACTTGAAAACTTTCAAATGATGACTTTTGCTCAAAAAAACTACTCAGTGAAGTCACAAACTGCTTATTTGTGTAAATCCATTTGGTAACTTCCATTTCATCTTCTAAACAAAATCTGCGGACAGCACCAGATTTAATGAAGTATATTTTATCACAAACCTTACCTTCAACAATTATATAATCATTTTTCTTGAAAGCTTCTTCAACAAAATATTTTTTTACTGCAAGTTCAGTCTCTAAATCTAATTTCTGAAAACCGTTTATAATTCTAAGTAGTTCGTCCATCATTTACTTTATTAGAGATCAAATTTAAACTTTAATTAGTAAGCGTATTAAAAAACATTTGAGATTGCAGTTCTTCAGTAGAACCCCCTATAAACAAAAAATCCCCATCAACTGAATGATGAGGATTCTTCAAAGAAAGGCGACGACATACTCTCCCACATGACTGCAGTACCATCTGCGCAGGCGGGCTTAACTACTCTGTTCGGGATGGGAAGAGGTGAG